>Ga0310695_10000009_pt1 | contig 442411 bp, 434 predicted proteins | sample RumenRJG_04DNA_FD_203882 | JGI IMG/M metagenome (GOLD analysis project Ga0310695, IMG submission 203882) | Bovine rumen microbial communities from Lethbridge, Alberta, Canada - RJG_04 (v2) (version 2) | ecosystem: Host-associated > Mammals > Digestive system > Stomach > Rumen | place: Canada...
ATACTCTGTGCATTGGCCCAATCACCCAATACTTGCAATGCTTCCGCTGTGCGGGAGCGTTCTACTGCTTTTTGGTATTGTGGCACTGCTATGGCTGCCAAAATACCGATAATGAGTACCACTACGAGCAACTCAATTAACGTAAAACCTGTTTTCATATGTTTTTCTCCTTTCCTACCTAATTTATCAATAGGAAGCAACACGCTCCCTATATATAGTATACGCATTTTTGAGCAAACTTCAAGGCCTATTTTTAAAAAATAGGCCCTTTTATTTTGGCAAATTACGACGAGAACCCCCAACAACTAACGAAAACAGGTTTTCTGTTAAGTAATTGTTTCCTAAAAATTCTTTAAATTTCATTATCTTTACAAATATAATCCCCCGGTTATGCCGGGGGATTAGCATTACAATTAAGGTTTTTATTGTTTTGTCGGTTCGGATGTTTCCGCGTCTTTAGATGTTTCCTTGTTTTTTGGCGCAGATTCTATTTCTTTGCTGACTTGTGTTTCGATTTTCTTAAATTCCTTTTGAGAGGGAATTAAGTTGCCCATATTAACGATGGGATCGGTCGGCACGGCACTAAAACCAGGCGGTACACCAAAGCGAGGTTCGGTTAATGTTTGTGGCATTTGCAGTTGTTTGACTGCACCGGAGTAGGAGCCGATTATACCTTTTGTTAAGAAAGGTAACCCGGTAGGAATGCGCGTCGGGAACAAGCCAATGCGTGAGGCAGAGGCCCCGAAACATAACACCAAGGATGCTATCGGAATCCATAAGGAGGAATGTGAGGCATCACTCTTTTGGATAGTTCCTTCAGCAATTTGGTTATCCGTATAGGAACTGACAATCGTAGGAACGATAGCAATACCTAATTGCTGTACAGGGAACCCTGTCATCGTTTTTGTAACCAAGCTCTTTTCTTTGGCGATTCTTTCGGCTTCCGACATTCCCTTTGTTAAAGATTTAGCATAAGAACTCGTTTTGACGCTGATGTTAGATAATTTTTGGAAAGATTGAGTCATGTTAGCTGTACCAAGACCCATCAACCCAATACCTAACATACCCAAGCTGCCGTAACCGTTAAAGCCATTGGCATATAATAGGGATACACCGACTGCATTAAGTGCAAAGGATGCTTGCAGCATACGGCGATATTCATCTCCGGCACGGGCCGTTTCCATTAATCTCAGTGTTGGCTTGGCCGTTAAGCGAGCCAATAACGGGAACGAGATAACGCTTAAGTTGGTTAACATGGCCACGTAGTTATTACGGTTGCTTTCCGGAATCCAGCTGGGTAATTCTTTATTTTTGAGGTGCGGACGAATCATTTGGTTACCGGCTTTACTAAATGCGCCGGCTTCAAATCCCGTAAAGGCAGTGGCCGCTACTACTAACGGCAATACCTCTTTTGTCCATAGCAAGCGCACAGTGCTCCAGGTTTCTTTTCCCGTAGCTTTAAACATAGACGCTATATTGAAACCAACGGCTGAAGCCAAGGATTTCGGTTTGCTCCATGTTAAGGATTTAAAAGGCATAAAGCCACTTACTTTCCCGATCTCACTACTTAACCGTGAGGTAGATACCCAAGTTAGGGAAGCCGCAGACAACGTGCCTAATACGGGGAAGGCAAGGGAAAAGTCAATATCTTTATCAATAAAGTTAGCTATAAATGGCGGAACCAAGAGCGCAAAGGAACCAATGTTCTTGTAAGCCATGCTCTTAAGTAATGTTCCTCCTCCGCCCATTGAATCAATAAGTAGGTTCAATCCGGAACGAGATAAGGCAGACGAAATACCAATCGCTGCACCGGATACGAATAACGGCCATACGGCAGGCGGATTGGCCTTGTCTATTTTTCCACTAAATCCTTGATAGGCCGCGAATCCTAATCCGACGGTAGATACGCCTAATGCTATTTGTAACGTACGCAAGGCGCCTATTTTCATCACTAGCGGAGAGAACGCCGGCGCTGCTAATGAAGGAACATACGGGAATGCGAGAGAAATCCACGTTTTATCCGTTTCCGTGATACGGTCTCCGTAAATATTCTCAAGTGGAGCGATCAAGCCGGTGGAAGCGGAACTTAAACTCAGACCAGTTGCCCACATTAACGGTTGAATTTTGTTTACACCGGACAATCCAGACAATCGCAATGGCGTATCAGGGGACATGTTGGCGGTAATATCCAAGAACGGTTTGAGTTGGTTTTTCGGTAATCCAAAGGAAAGTTTAGGTGCTTGAATTACTTGCCCATCACGGTACCAGATTAATTTTCCTCCCCGTTCCAACACGGCAGAAGCATTACGCAAACCTAAATAGGAATCTGCCTTAAAGGTAACAGGCAAGGTTTGCAAGGTATCATCCGCCAAGCGGATTTGTACAGGAATATCGTGTACGTAAATATTGTTTTTTCCTCTCAACAAGGTGTTAATGGGGAACAATTTGCCATCCGCGCGGGCTTGTGTAAAAGCGGTCCAGCGTTTAGCATAGAATGCGGGGTCCAAAAGATGCTTACCGGAAGTGGAAGTTAGTTTTAGTTGTAAAGGTGTACCTGTATAGCTTTGTGATGCTTGTAATAAGGCAGGCACATCTATTTCTTCCAACGTTAATTTAAATTGGCTGGGTTTGACAGGAGAAGATAAATCATTACCGAACCCAAACACAAACGAACCGTCTTTTGCTTGTTGTGTAATAATAACACGTTGATAAGGTTCTGATCCGACCCCAGAGATACCACCCCGCATCCAACGTTTACGTTGCATTTGGAAAACAAGCGGTAAGGCCTGTGGAGCATCAGTGCTTTTTTCAATTTGAAAGAGCGTGGAGCCCATGGAGTGAAATTTCCCAGTGGAAGATTCGCTACCGCTAAAGCGTTTAATTTGTCTCATCCAGGAAGGTACTTGCAAATCTTTATCTAATGTAATGGCCGTAGTTATATCATGCGCCAATTTAGGGTTAGTAAAGGTAAGTCCCGCTTTATCGAATTGTGCATCTATGTTAGCTAATAATAAATTTCTATACTTACTGTTATAATTTTGGCGTAAGAAATTCCATTGACGGGTCCACCAGTTGCGGTTTAAGAATTGGAAGTTAGCATCATAGATTGCTGCATTGAGCAATTCTTGGGTAGTGGTTACCTCTTTGGCAGTGGGTTCAACTCCCGAAGATGCGGCCATGATTCGCATTAAAGCAGAAGTATTCAACGTAGGCATCCCTTCGGAGGCCTCCAATAAACTGGGGACCTTGAAGGTGGAAATATTTTGCGGAACTGTAATTTTCCCCTCGGTAAGTAAATAACGAGTGGGATTTAATTCCGAAGGGGTGAATTTCCTGGCCTGCCCAAGTTCTATAAATTCTTTAGTTAAATAGGAACGATAAGAAGCATCTTTATTCCATGTCCAAAAACGTTGCCAAGATGAGCGATTAGCAAATTTAGTATTTGCTTGAGTTGCTGCATCGGTTGCTAACGTGTTGAATTCATCTATTCGTTCTGCAGAAACGGTTCCTTTGGCTTGTTTTGCCATCTCGGCTGCATCAACAGATAAAGTGCCTGTTTCCGCTGAAAAGCGAAGCGATTTTGCGGCAATAGAACCAGTAGATTCTACAAATCCTGCAAATTTGGGTAATTCAACAGTTGTAGAAGTAAAGAGAGGTAGTTGAGCAAGAACAACTGGTTCCATTCCTCCCTTAACTTTGCCTGGAATGCTAACAAAAGTTCGCAATTGGGGAGCGATATTTAACCGACGTAACATGGTTGCGCGTTGGGCAACGGTAGCGCCTTTGCGGGCCATGGAAGAGGCCTTGCTCATGGCGCGTGCTATTTTAATGCCGGACATGCTCCATTTAGTGATATCTACTACACACCAAATTAAAATACCAATATCTGCCCAACGTCCTATTTTGCGGAAAATCTGTGTGCGGTCTTGGCGCGCACGTTTAGCATTGTATGCGGGAGAATTTCGTGTGTATGCTTGGATGCCATATCCTGTTTTGGCAGTTTTCCCCCGCATAGCATTTTTATATACATTAAATAACTTGGTATCTATACGTAGTTCAGATTCAGCATTTAAATCTCCCATGCTTTGTAGGAATAAATAGCGGGCAACAGCAGCAGTATTTGTCAAACCCATAATTTCAGCATAGTGATTGAATGTGTAAATAGAGTTGGATTCTTTTTTTGCATTAGCTTGGGCCTGGGCCGGAGTAATATAGTGGGTCCCAAAATTGTCGGCCACATATCCTGGCCGTGTATTTAACTCTTTCGGATGATACTGATTTGCCCCGCTCTTGCCGCTGGTTAATGCTCCGACTAAGAAAGGAATGATACCAGCACACTGCATTTTGTACGTTCTTTGCATGGTAACAGAAAGGTCAACGTATACATAGCATTTCTCCACACCATATTCACGCAACATATTTAGTGCTTCAGCAGATCCATTATCAGCTAAAAGTTGTGCTACGTCTTCCCAAGCATTGGCTGTTGCCGTATTCTCCGTAGGATTAGCTTGCATGGGATACTGTGTGTATTTAGATATTTCTCCTAGATATTGGCCATTAATATTAGCAAACATGTTGACCAAGTTTTCAATACTTAAGAAATCCATGTTACTCAAATTGTGTTCTTCAAGTGTGGAAGAACGTAAAAAGGCATTTAACACTTGATACTGTTTCATGGACAATAAGGCGGTAACGCCAGTCAACAAGGTAGGAACCGCATAAATTGTTTGTCGTTTAGCCACCATGAAATCAGAAATGAGATGTGCGGATTTTTGGGAATTACTCAACATTCCCAAACCGGTTATGGCAATTAGTTGAAAGTTACAAGCATCTGGAGTTTGATGGTCATTACCACACTTTGAATTCTGCAGGAGTTTGCTATACTGATTGACCAACCAATTAATTTGAGTCGTTGTAAAAAAAGATTTTCCTTGTAATGTGCGTAATTGAGCTATGATAGGGGCAAGTTGTAGAAATGTATTTTTTGAGATGGGGGCCAAATCTTTATAAGCCCATAAATCTTGGACGGCCTTTTTTACTTCTTGTTCGCGAGCTTGCAACATTTTAGGACTGTAATCTTTTTCAAATACTTTTTTGGCCTTACGGTTTGCATTGTTCTTCCATTTGTTTAATGAATTTATATTGGCAGAATACCACTGATCAATGGCTTTTTCAGCTTGTTTTTTCCATTCCTTTACGGCTTCTTCACGAATGAGATATCTGTTGCTAGGGTCTGTATCCATTTGTTGAAGGATTTGATTAAAAATTTGGAGTTCTTGAGGATTACGTTGATATTTTTTAGTAAGTTTGGTGAATTGATCTTTTAGTGGCTTTTGGGGATCAATGGATAGTGAAAGAATATCATTTGTAATTTTTTTGGATAAATTAGCGGCTGTTTTGCCATTAATTTTCTCATTTTGATTCACTGGCGAAGATATTATTTCGTTTACTAAAGGTTCATAAATTTCTTTGCGGTAGTCATTTGCGGTTTTAAGGGCCTTATCAAGTAATTCTTTTTTGGTAGCTTGTAGAGAATTCTTTTCCTCAGTAAAAGCATCATTTAATTGTTTAGAATATGCTTCCTTAAATAGGTCAAAATCAGATTTGTTGTTGGAGGAATTCTCTTGAGGAGAAAACATTTTTTCGATGGTACCGAGGCGCCGTAATTGTTCTTGGGATAGAGATCCTTGCTGATGACGAAGATTTGCTTTTTGGATTTCTATGTTTTGCTCTATATTTCTTACTGAAATTGCATCTGTACGTTCTACTTGACGTTCAAGGCGATAATTGAGCTTTTTAATATCTGTTTTCTTGGGAGTAGTTTTACGGGATTGTGCAAAAGCCGGTGCGCACATATCAAATAGCATGGAACAAGCTAAAACGGTTGATAAAACGGAACGGGGTGTGATATTAACGTATTTCATAAATGTTTAAAACTCCTCGTAGCAACAGATATTCCTACCCTTTCATTATGTCTTTAAAATGGATAGAGCACAAGAGTCAAAAGACCTATTTTTGAGATAGGACCTTTTGGCTGGGTATAGACGATTATGTAAAAATGCTACAATAAATATGTCTATATATTGAGGAGCATATGGCCAAAAATTTATCATTTTCATACTCCAAAATGGGCATGTATAAGGAGTGCCCGCAAAAATATAAATTCCGGTATGTGCACATGATCCCGGAGCTGCCGAAGTATTATTTTGCATTTGGCTCTATACTGCATGCTGTAATGGAGTTTATTTATGATCCCGCTAGGCAATTTTTCCCTACTCTTGCGGAGTCGTTGGTCTATTTTGATAACGAGTGGAATAAAACTACATGGGAGCAAAAGGGGTATGCAAGTGTGGATAAAGAATTAGCGGGCTATGCGGAAGGTCGAAGAGAAATTGAGGCCTATTACGCCAAGAATGCTCCCTCATTTGTTCATCCTCTTTCTGTGGAAATGCGTAGTACATTGGAAGTAGACGGTCTAAGTTTGATTAGTATTTTAGACCGATTGGATTATTTGGGAGATGGCCTTGTAAAAATATTAGATTATAAAACGGGTAAAACCGTTCAGCGTGAGCCAGATCAGTTATACATGTATCAGAAAGTGGTCGAAACGTCTCCAACTATTAAGGCATTAGTGCAACAAAAAGATCCATCAGTCAAAAGGGTGAAAGTAGGACAACTTGCATTCTATCACTTGCCGTCCCTTACTGAAATGACATTTGAACGTGCCCCGGATAAAGAAATTTTGGAATTTTGGCAAAAAGTATTATCGGTGGCTGATCAAATTAGAGCTGGTCAATTTTCCCCCACGCCAGGAGAAAATCAATGTCGCTGGTGTGACTATCGAAATATTTGTCCTATCTTTACCGGGAAAGAATATATGGGACCTACGGGAGCAGCGGCTCTTCCATTATTAAAGGGGCAATCTCCAGAAGTAACCATGCCCGTTAAAGTGCCATCAAAATCTGAACAGTTGGCAAAATCGATTCAAGAAGTTTTGAGTGAGAAAATTGATAAATATGGCTCTCTTTGTGAGGAAAAGGATAAGTTGGAAAAAGAGATTGTTGAGATTATGAAACAGCAACAGTTTATGCGCCACTTTGGTTCCCATTACAAAGCCGAACTTCAAACACAACCAACTACTTCCTTTGATGACAAAGAAAGCGTACTTGCTCTTCTACGTAAATATAATCTTCTTTCCAAGACACTGGTTCCTACGCAAAGTACAATTGTTGCATTACTGGAAGATCCCACTGTCCCTAACGAAGCGAAGAACGCATTATCCAAATTGGCCTTGATACATATACAAGAAATTCTACATATGGAGAAAGTCGATTAATGCTTAACTTGTTTAAACGAGATGTGCATTTACAAATTTCCTGTCTATTACCAGCGGGAATGATGATTGTTTTTACGCTAGCGCGTTTCGCTATCTTCATGGGTAATTCTTCTTTCTTCGAATCTCTTTCTTTGTCGGAGATTATTTCGGCATTCGTGCATGGCCTGCAATTTGATTTTTATATCACAGCACTTTTAATGGGACCGATTATTTTGTTGTTAAACTTACCGATCAAGTCCTTTCGTTGGGTTCAATTTTGTACAGCCATATTATTGCTTGAATTCATTTTTTTAACGGGATTTTTGATAGCTGATTATGTGTATTTCCCAAATGTGGGGCGTCATATTGCTGAAGAAATTATTCAAGTTTCTAATGATGTAAGATATGTTGTTTCTTATGCTTTTACACAATTGTGGTGGGCCCTGCTTGGTTTGTTGGGTATTTTTATCGTAGCATCTCGCTCACTAGGCAAATACATTGTACGTCACACTTGGAAACGTACTGCACGCCAAACAGTATGTATTCTATTGATTATTGTGCTACTTATTATATTGGGAATTCGCGGACATTTGGGGCGAGGAAAAGCATTGGGTGTCGCAGATGTTTATAATTATGCAAAAACTTCTGCGGGGGCAGCGCTTACATTAAATGGGGCGTTTACCGCTTATCAAGTGGGGCGTAAAGGTACGCAAGAATTTACAAATAATTTTCCACTTGATCAAGCAATTAAAATTACCCAAAAGATTTTGATTGCTCCAACGGAAAAGGTATTGGATGAGAATTATCCTATTATGCGTCAACGTACTTCCGCCTCTATGAAAACATTTGTACAAAAACCGAATATTTTTATTGTATTGTTGGAAGGTTGGAACGAACGTTATATAGATGCTATTGCTCAACAACATTTTAATGCTACTCCCGTCTTTGATGATATTGTCAGAAACGGGATTGTGTTTTCTAATGCGTATGCTGCTGGCCAACGCAGTATATTTGGTTTTGCAGCTGTGCTAGGCAGCATACCCCTAGTACCGGGATTGCCGATGTTTGGCTACGGGTTAGAAATGGCTTCTTTGTCACCCCTTCCAAAACATTTCTCACAGGATGGGTATTATACTTTTTTTGCGCAAACTTCTCATCGGGATTCATACCGTCTATGCGCATTGGCTTCTTATTTGGGAATGCAAGATAGTTTTGGCTGGGAAGATATTCCGGAACGTTTGTCTTATCAAGAAAAAGCTCCATTTGGTTATGATTATGACGCTTTGCAATTTGCTGCTGATCAAATTGCGAAACATAAAGATCAACCATTTATGGGAATGGTATTTACGGGTATTACCCATGAACCGTTTATATCTACACTACCACAGTTTGATATTTACCCTAATGATACTTGGGAACATGGCTTCCTAAATTCTTTGGCATATGCAGATTGGTCAATTGGCGAATTGCTCAAACGTGCTAAGGAAGATGGATGGTTTGATAATACTATTTTTGTATTTGTATCTGATCATACTTCTGGCCCGCGTGGTGATGGAATGCTTAAACATAATTTTCATATTCCATTAGTAATCTATGCACCTAAACATTATAAAGCCAAACAAATTGATTACGTAGTTTCTCAGTTAGATATTGCTCCCACTTTGTATAATTTAGCAGGTTTACGTCCCATATATACCGCATTCGGACGGGATATGTTTGATTTGTCTGCTCCTCATTTGGCAATGGTCGCAGAAGGAAGTAATATTGGTTTAATTACTGATCGAGGGGCCATACGTCACACAGGTAGTAAATTGTTAACGGTGGAACCCTATACAGATGATTTTGTTGCAGAGAAGGCAGAAGAAACCTTGCTGGCTTTGAATAAAACTGCATATACATTACTGAAAGAAAATCGTTGGTATCGCCCTCAAGGAGAGGTTACCCATGAATGAAAGATGGATTGTAGCAGTTGATCAGGGTACTTCTAGTTGTCGTGCGTTTGCCGTTGATGCAATGGGGAGAGTGCGTGCTCAGAAAAGTAAGATCTTTTCCCCCTACCGCCCTAAAAAAGGGTTGTCTTTTTATGATGCAGAGCAGTTGCTGGATGTACAGTTGGAAGTATTGAATGCTTTATTAGATGAAATTGGACCCGAAAAAGCGGCTGCATTATCTGTTTGTTCTCAACGTTCTACTATTGTGTTATGGGATAAAAAATCAGGCCAGCCATTGGCTCCCGTTCTTACCTGGGAGGATGGGCGTTCGCAGGTGCAGGCAGAGGCAGCCCCCTTATCGCAAGAAGAAGTACACGCTCAAACGGGCTTGTTTAAAACTCCCTATTTTTCAGCTCCTAAAATTGCTTGGTGTTTAGAAAATTGCCCTTTGGCAAAACATGCTGCTCAGCGTGGTACTTTATTGGTAGCCCCGGTAGCATCATATTTGATTTGGCATCTAACGAATAAATCTGTATTTGCTACAGATCCAACGTTGGCACAACGTACATTATTGTGGAACATTCAGCAAGGAGAATGGAGTGAAACATTATGTACATCTTTTGGTATTCCTTCTTCCTGTTTGCCGTCCATCCAATCCACAGTGGGAAACTATGGAACTTACGTATATAAGGGAAATTCAATTCCTATTTATGCCTGCGTGGCTGATCAACAAGCAGCTATAGCTTATTATGCTTTATCATCAGGACAAACAGTGGTTAATTACGGGACAGGGGCATTTGTTTTACACCATACAGGAGAGAATTTGGCAATATTGCCAGGGATGTTGTCGTCCATAGCTGCCAACCAATCAAGAAGTGAGCGGCAATTTTTATTAGAGGGACCTATTTTTTCAGCGGGTAGCATGCTAGAGTGGCTCAAAACTAAAGGAGTAAATGTTCCTTATGAACGTGTGGATGAATTGGCTTTTTCTGCAAAATCTCCTGTATTACTGTTGCCAGCACTAGGTGGATTGGGAGCTCCATACTGGAATTACAAGGTGCATGCTGTTGCAGATAATGTAACTTCACATACACAACCTGAAGATTGGATAGCCGGTACACTTAATGCTATCGCTTTACGTGTTGTGGATGTAGTTCATTATTTGCATATGAATAATTTTACTATAGAATCTATGTTAGTGTCTGGAGGGTTAAGCAGGAGCACTTATTTATTGCAAAAGCAAGCGGATATAGCAAATGTTCCACTGCATAGATGTTCTGAAACAGAAAGTAGTATATTGGGGGCTGCTCGTTTGGTGGCAGGTTTCCTTGCTTGGGATTTAACGAAGTGGAATATTCTTCCCACTCAAACACTTTTTCCGCAGATTTCTGCTGACATATCTCAACAAATATATCAAAACTGGCAACAATTTGTGAAGCACCAGTGCTGTTCATAGATTAAGGAATCCTACTCACGATGTACTGAGGAGCCCAAAGGTCCTATTTCTATATAGGTCCTAGGGCCCTTGTCCTTTTGAGGTTAGTGCACTAGAATTAAGGTAGGAAGGGACAGAAATTTTGGAGAGATATATGCTAAAAATTTTATCGTGTCTATTAAGTTTTACTATTATCTTTACTAGTGTAACACCTTCATTGGCCCAAATTCGGGGCACACGCCAGATAGGGAAAGTGAGTGAAGGTGTAAAGAATGCTGGACGTAAAGTAAGAGAAACAACTCCAAAATCTACGGTAAAGGTTACAAAACCGCATGTTTCTTCCCCAACAAAAGCTGTTTCAAAAGTGAGCGAGCATACTCTTAGAGAAACGGGAAGTAATTTACAAAGAAAAGTAGAGGGTGGACGCGCGGTTACTCCTCGTACCAGTGTTATTACGGATCGGGCTTTATTGAATCATGCTCAAGCTGATCTTAAACTTACTCATGTTGAGTTATTACCGAGAACTTCGTATGTTCCAACAGCTGTTCAAATTTTGAATCATGTTAATCGTGCAGAACGGGCTTTGTTGCTTCGTTCTGATTTTCCTGTTCTTGCATTGAATAAACATGTGCAGACCCCAGAAATGAGTAAAGCCCTCGAATTTTATAGAACACAATTAGGCGAAGTGAAGTTCACTCAATTTGTAAAGGAATCAAGAATATCAACGACGGATGTAAATACGTTGGCAGGAACAGTAGCTGATATTTCTTCGCTAGGATTGTTAGGCGAAGCAGAACATGATGCTGCGCTTATCTTAGAGGTATATCAGAAATCTATAGGGACAGCGGCAGAACCGGTAATTACAGCATCTGCTTCACATGCTTTGTTGCGTTTGGGGGCCTATAAAGAACTTGAAAAGATGTCCGAGATATCTAGCATGCACCCTGAATTATGGGAAGAAATTGCAAGTTATGGAAAAATCAATAATTTACCTTTTGTTATTTTTCAAAAAGAACGTACCGTAGTAGATATGACGGAACTGCAACCCTCTTTGGAAAAATTTGGACAATTGACTGCTTGGTCTGCACGTGTTGATGCGATCGCTACGATGCTTTATATGAATGCGGGTAAGGGAATTGAAAGAAGTGAAGCGGAACTTTCTACATCTAGAGTGGCAAAAATTGATTCTTCTACCTTGCCTGAAGGTTTTGAACTGATAGAAGAACCTAAAAATTCTGAAACACCTCTATATGCTAGTGCAGGATCTCCGGTGGCAAATACTGAAAAAGTACAACCGGTTATGCCAACTACTTCTGCTCAACCAGTAGAACCGGCGTTTACTACCGGATCTCCTGTAACAACTGTTTCTCAAGCATCAGCGGCTACTCCTAAATATGTTCAAGTTGAAACTACGAATACATTGGGTGAAAAAGTTCTTACGTGGAAGTTAAATCCAAAGTACTCCGAAGAGCAAGCAACTGCTACTTCCGGGGCTAAAATCGGTACGTTGGATCGTATTCGTGTGGAGGCCTCTACCGCTTTATTGGGACTACGTATGCTTTTGACCTCTCGGTATGGATGGATGGGAGCCATTCCTGGTATATCTCCATTAACAGCAGAGGCAGCAGTTCACGAGGCGCCCGGCAGAGCTGTAATAGAAAATGTGCGTGCAGCGCAAAGAGAATTTATTAGCGTAGAAGAATTAACTAGTGGTTCGGGTGCAAGAGCTTATACTGGAAGAACTAACGTAGGCGGCATGGTTGCTCAACAGGCCTCGGAACGAACTGTAGCAACCGCTAAAAAAGCGCAAAAAACGGCTAGCAAATCATCTACTGCAACTACGTCTGCGACCACTGGTACCAAGACGACTCGTCCCGTTACTATTGGTGGAAAATCCTCTAGTGGCATAGCTGCTTCCAGTTTGATACCATTACCAAAATCCTGGTTGGGGATGCTTACTGGCACTGCTGATGGAACTTCGAAAGATTTACAAAGACAAGCGAACAAGCAAGCCCAAAATATTTTGAACCAAATGGCTCCTTTGGCAACTCGACTGGTTTCTATTCTTCAAACATCTGCGTCCGATGAATTGAAACAACAGGCATTGGTGCGATTATATAAGATGGGCAAATTAAATGATATTTTACAGCAGTCATTACCGCCAGCAGCAGTAGAAGCAGTGGTGGCTTTAGGACGAGAAGGAAGTTCCATCCGACTGGGACAACGCTTATACTCCTTATATACTGAGCAATTGATTAGTGAAGGAGTAAACGCTATTACCGATACAGTTGAACAAGGAGCTTTACGTCAGGAATTGACGGATATAGTCAGTGCGCCTGGATTTGCTAACCAATCCCGTGCATTATGGGAAGCAGCCACCAAAATTCCTGTAATGAGCGTGGAAGATATTGGTACTACCTCCTTTGTACCGGAAGCAGATTTAGAACGTGTATATTCCGCTTTCCGTACAGATGCTAACTTCGTGAAAGAACACATAGAAGCCCAAGATAAAGGTTCTGTGGTGCACTATGATAAACATATACCGTTTTATTACCGTGATTCTCACGGTAAGTTGAGTGAACACCCAGTAGGTATTTTGACGCAAGCTCAACCCGGTTGGTATGGTAATATGCTTTCTCATATACCGTTGTTCTTGAAAATGCCTAAGTGGAATGCGCCAAGCACTTGGTTTAAACGATCTTCTTGGAAGATGCACTACATGGCCGATAAATCTGGATTAGACATCCCAAAAGGATTTGTCCTTGCGTTAGATGAAAATGGACAGTGGAAATTTGTGAAACAGGATCGGGAACTTGCAGAAAGTTATCCTGAATCTGCCAAATTACTTCGCGAAATTGAGAATAAAGGTGCGGTGCAGGTAGGGTTGGATACTCCTTACTCTACGGCAGATATGTTGGCAATTGCCAAGATGCTAGAGAAGAAAACTCATGCTCAAATGGTAGACAAATTAACTACGCCACTATCCTTTGAATTAGAACTTAATCCGGCGGATTCCTTTAAGCAGATGCTCAAAGTTTGGGGATTTTACATTGGGTTAGATACAGGAGCTGTATTGACTGGACCTTTTAAAAGTGCACTTAAAGGTATTGAAGGGGCTCCGATTAATGCTGTGGCGAATATAGTTGGTGGTTTAGGATATTTATCGCCACTGGTGGCGGCGATGCTTTCTAAATGGATGCGCGAAATGGGGCTTAAGGTTTCTATGTATGGATTATTTGCAGCCGCAGGTGTAGGATTGGGCTATTCACTCTTTGGTTTAGGAATGACCGGTTTTGATGATCCTAAGCTATTGGGATTGGGTGAACAAACTATTCCATTAGTAGCAGCTATCTTTACCGGTAGCTTATTTGGTTTGTTGCAACCGTTAGTGTTAAACCATTATAAAAACCCTGTAGCTCGTACGGCAGCTAACTTGGAATTCTCAAGTACTAAACAAAAAGCGCGTATGATGTTGACTACAGCGACGTTTGCACTTGGTTTGCATGCACTTGGTGGATTGTCCTGGACATTAGCAATTCCTGCTGCATTCGGTTTATTAGGAGCTTCGTTCTTGCTCTTCTTAAATACTCCTTTAGTACGTTCGGCGCCGAGGATCTCAGTTGAAGATAAGACCGCTCAAAATTTATTGGCGACTATTCAAAAAACAGAAGAAAAGGAAATTAGCGACGATCAGAAAAAGGCGGAAGCTAAAGAATTCGGTAAATCCTATAAAGAAGTAATTGCTAAATCTGCAGCGGTAAAAGGGATTCGTGATCGTGTAATGAATGTATATGCCGGATATGCCCCCCTCTTAGCGGTGGTTTCTCAGGTGGTCAATGCAGAAGGTACGTTGCCGCTAGTTGGTGGAGAAAAGATTTCTCAATTGGCGATGGTTGGATTTATGTACTGTGCATACAAAATGCGTACTTGGGCGACCTCGGTTGTGAAATCCAATAGATACACTGATGATCAATTAACGGGACTTTCACTTCCTATTTTGGCTGCTTCTTCGACAGCAATTATGTTAATGCCTTTTAATTCTATTTGGGCATTGGCTACAGCAGCGGTTGTGGCGGCTTTGTATGTGGGTACAGCTGTGCCGGGACAATTAGATAATACACGCATGCAGAACATTGTTTCCGAAGAAGTGGGTTCTCGTAAAAAAGCAGTGCAAGCAGATAAAACCCTAACACCGGAAGAACGTGACGAAAAATTAGCTAAATTGAATCGTCAGGAAAAGGATTGGGGATTTAGAGCATCCCGTGATTATTCAATTTATAACGGTGTAGGATTGGCTGGAGTAGTTGCAGCAACAGCGATTGCTTATTTCTTGTCGGATCACCATGTGGCTGATAATTTACTTCAGGCATTACAAATGTACGGTGAAAATTCCGTGTTTACAATGGATCGTCTGATTTTTGGGGTGTCTTCTGTTGTGTTAGGCGCATTAGCTTGGCGACATCGGAATTTAACCGCAGATTTCTTGCGGGCTAGAAATCCCATTAAAATTACTGAAGAAAATATTCAATCGGGTAATGTAAATGCCGCAGCGTTTGGTATTTCACAAGGGAACGTGGGGGCTAATTTGGGTAAGCTTAATAAAAATATAAGTGACTTACAAAAACTTTCTATTGAGAATGGATTGAGTTCAGAGAAAAAAATGACGGATATGCTTAACAAGATGGTCACAACTTATAATCGTCTCTTGGCTGTTAAAGAAGTTAAAGGGATGGATGTAAGTTTGCAAGGGAGTTTTAATGACTTAATGACTATCTCGCAAGGTTTTAGAGAAGCATTAGCGTATAATAAGCTTTCTGTTATGCTCAACCGTGAATTTGATAAATTCCGCTTTGCATTAAGCAAGGATGGAAAATTGGAAGAATTATCTGATGATATGACTTATTTGGAAGAAGGTACTTACAAATTGCCGGCTGAACATGCCAAATTTGAGGAAGCCAAAGATCTGATCCAAAAGGATTTGTTCCAATTGGCGCACCGTATTTTAAACGGCTCCGAAGTAGATTCCAATACGTATCGTTTGTTCATGGAGTATGTCAACCGTGCTCGTGTCGATTTGCAGACATATACACAAGCAAATGTAGCTGACTCTAAACGTGCATTGGATTTAATTGGAGAATTGAATGGAATTTGTCAGATCCTAAAAAAAGCAGACACAACAGATCACATTTTAAGTGATCCTAAACATTCTGGGCCGACCTCTAAAAAGGATATCCAGGCATTGAGAGACATGCTTGCTGGTTTCCCGGATGAATAATCGGTAACAAAATGTACGTTTTTCTCCTCCTGTTAAATAGATATAACAGGAGGATTTTTATTTCTAAAAAACACGCTGAAAATTGTTCGGTTTTATGTTATAATGGAAATGTAGCGGCAATGGATTTGTCGCCCTAGCATTAGATACGTAGACCGTGGGGCCCATGCACTTGGTGCGGATGGTGTTCCCGGGGGGTACGTATTTTTTATTAATAGGAGAGTGTATGTTGGCAAAAATTGCAAATTGGTTCAAACCTCTTCCGGATGCACAACCGCTAACGGACGAGCAAGAAATTAAAAGATTGTACCGCTCATGGCGTCTTAAGATGTTCTTCTCCATGTATTTTGGGTATGCTCTATTCTATTTTACCCGCAAAAACTTGGACATTATTAAACCTGTATTGATTGAAAACAATTTGTTTACAATTGAGCAGTTGGGTACAATTGGGTTGGTAATTTATTTCGTATACGGTGTTGGTAAGTTTATTAGCGGTATGTTAGCTGATAAATGTAATATCCGTGTATTCATGGCGACAGGGTTGTTTGCTTCTTCCATTATTAACCTTTTATTTGCCTTTTTACCGCAAATTACTGCTTATGTACCTGTATCACTCGTTTTTTTGGCCTCGTTGCTATGGGGTTTAAACGGTGCTGCGCAATCAATGGGGTTCCCTCCAGTAGCCAAAGGGCTCGTGTATTGGTTCTCCCCCTCTGAACGTGCTACCAAATGGACGTTATGGTCTTCTTCCCATACATTTGGGGCATTCTTTGTAGCTCAACTGATTTCGTTATTGGCATGGCTCAAATGCGGTTGGCAAATGTCATTTATTGTGCCTGCCATTATGGGTATCTTGTATAGCATTTTTATGCTTCACTATATGACGGATAAACCTGGTTGCGTGGGTTTGCCTCCTATTGAAGTATATCGCAAAGATACTGTAGCTCCGGTAAAAAGTAAAATTGGAATGACTCGCTGGGAAATTATTACCACTTACGTGCTTAAAAATCCATTCTTGTGGGCCCTTGCAATTTCGTATATTTTCATCTATTATGTACGTTTTGCCACGCTGGACTGGGCAACCACATTTCTCGTGCAAGACCGTGGTTTTAGTATGGAAAAAGCAGCAGCCGCTGCCTCTGCTATGCCTTTCTTAGGTATGCCGGGCGGTATCGTAGCCGGATATCTTGCAGATAAATGGTTTGGCGGACGTTGTACGCAGATCAACCTCATTTATTTAGCGATTTTAGCAGCCAGTTGCTGGGGCTTCTATAAAATTGCTTCCGTTGATGCATTTTGGATGACGGCTATTTTCGCGGCATTTATCGGGTTCTTCGTGGATGGCCCCCAAAACTTGGCTGGTGGCGTGCAAGCTACTCGTGTAACAGTACAAGATGCAGCTTCTGCTGCTTGCGGTTTAACTGGTATGTGTGGTTACTTTGGTGCTATGTTAGCTAGCAAGGGGGCGGCGTATATTAGCGAGCACCATGGTGGCTGGCGCGGAGTGTATATTTCTTGTATTATTGCGTGTGTGATCGCCGGGCTTTGTATCGCGACCACTTGGAAGAAAGAAACTACCCCGACGAAATTGCGTATAAAAGTAACTTGGAAACGCAGACGTCAACGCGCTTATGTAAAAATGGTACGTTTCGTAAATCCTAGCAAAAAGAAACGTATAAAATAGTGTGTTTAATTACATAGTTGTTATCAATATGATCCCTCGGCACATAGCCGAGGGATTGTTAGTTTGAAACGGCTGTGTAATAAACTGCTACAATATATAGGTCAGCAGCGAGGTTTTGCTGCCTATTTTATTACAAAGGAGAATTATGAAAAAAGTATTTTTAATTGCTGCGATGTTAATTGTGACAGTCGTTTCGTTTGCCCAGGATGGCAAACTGGGATGGCAAGTAGAATTGAAAAAGTTGGCGTTTGACCTTACCAATACCGAAGTAAAACATGCACAGGCCTATGAAGATTTTTCCAACGCACGTTTAACTTCCGACTCTCAAACTTCCGTACGCGGTTCTTGGGATTCTATCGCGGATTACCACGCAGAACACTATGTGTGGAATAACCAGCTGCTCATGGATTACGGACGTACCAAAATTCGCCCCGTAGATGGCGAAACGTTGACCAACGAGAACGCAGACCGCATTTTATTGCAAACAGGGTATACCCAGCGTTTATGGCGCGTAGAAGACGTATTGGGTGGGTTTGAGGCCGGCCCGTTTGCCAATATCGGCTATGAAACTGAATTTACCAAACCGCATCACTCCCCTCGCACCCGCATTTTGCGCGGTATGGCAGGTGTTAAACTGTTTGACGGTAAATATCTTAAAAAACTCTACGCCGCGGTAGTGGGCGAGCGCGATTTTACGTATCACCCTTATGCCAATAAACTAGCTTGGGAAGCCGGAATTGAATTGGAAGCCCCTGTGCGCGAAGGTGTAAAATTCAAAACGGACGCTTTGTTCCGCGATTACCTAGATGCTAGCGAAAGACACCCTACGGACTTGGATTGGGAATTTGAAGCCAATGCCCGCTTGGACGTGGAACTTTACAAGAATTTATTTGTGGCGCCGTTTATCAGCTACTATACGGCCCAGGGTAAATATGTTGGCCCGCGCGGTGAGAATGTGTACGTAGGGGTTTCGTTATCATTTAGCCACATTTTCAGCGAAGCCAAATAAATTTTTATTTTCTAAACAAACAGGCCCTCAAAGAGGGCCTGTTGCTATTTTCTTCCCTTGAATTTTTAGAATTTATTAGTATACTTATAGTGAGGGGTTGTAGACCCTCATGGAGGAGTTATGGATAATAGAGCTTTTACGTTGATTGAGTTATTAGTAGTTGTATTAATTATCGGTATCCTGGCGGCTGTTGCTGTGCCACAATATCAGAAAGCGGTACTTAAATCCCGTGTGATGTCCGGTATGGCAATCGGGAAGGCAATGATAAATGCCATGGATATGTATTATTTGGATAATGGGGAATTTAGAGGAAATTCCAGTAATTTTATTATCACTTTGCCTTCAGGTGCTCAAAATGCTGATGGTACGCCTATGACATCTCTACCTACAGCATTTGACAAGCCCATCTATTACGATGTGGGAAATGGAGCTACTAAGCAGTTTACGTTTCAATCAGGTGGTAGATTACAATATAAATTGCTTTCCGACCCGAACGTGAATATTTATTTCTGTTCTCGTTATGCGAAATCAGTAGATAAAGATTCTGTAAGTTCAAGTCAATGGAAAAAATATAAATATTGTTCACAATTACAAGGAAGAGTTACTTGTACATATGGAAGTAAGAAAGAAGAAAAGCTTTGTCAAATGCTAGGGGCTAAAAAATTTAGAGATGGAACTTATGCCTTCTAAATAAAAACCCCCGCTAGCAAGCGGGGGTTTTAACATTTAACTTATTAAAAGTTATTTGTTTACTTTGGCCATGTGGGCAATGAGGTCGAGTACTTTGTTGGAGTAGCCGATTTCATTATCGTACCAGGACACTACTTTTACAAAAGTGTCAGTGAGGTATACGCCGGCATTGGCATCAAAGATAGAAGTGCGGGTGTCACCCAAGAAGTCGGAAGACACAACTGCATCTTCGGTATAACCCAAGATACCTTTGAGTTCGCCTTCAGCGGCTTTTTTCATGGCAGCGCAGATGGCTTCTTTGGTAGCCGGTTTGGCCAAGTTAACGGTCAAGTCTACTACAGAAACGTCCAAGGTAGGTACGCGCATAGAGATACCCGTTAATTTGCCGTTGAGTTCCGGGATTACCTTGCCCACGGCTTTAGCAGCACCGGTGGAAGAAGGAATAATGTTTCCGGAAGCGGCACGGCCACCTCTCCAGTCCTTCATAGAAGGTCCGTCTACCGTTTTTTGGGTGGCGGTGGTGGAGTGTACGGTGGTCATTAAACCGTTTACGATACCAAAGTTATCGTTCAAAACTTTGGCGATAGGGGCCAAGCAGTTGGTGGTGCAGGAAGCGTTGGAAACGAATTTGGTGCCTTTTACATAGGTTTTTTCGTTTACGCCCACTACGAACATCGGGGTGGCATCTTTGGAAGGAGCAGACATTACTACATATTTAGCCCCCGCTTTGATGTGAGCTTCTGCTTTTTCTTGGGTCAAGAATAAACCGGTAGATTCTACAACATATTCAGCGCCTACTTTGTCCCAAGCCAAGTTGGCCGGATCTTTTTCAGCGGTTACGCGGATTTTTTTGCCGTTTACAATGAGTTGGCTGTTGGCTACGTCGGCTTCTACGGTGCCTTCAAATTGGCCGTGCATGGTGTCGTATTTGAGCATATAGGCCAAATAGTCAACCGGGCACAAGTCATTAATACCGACGATTTCAATGTCTTTGCGTTCTTGGGCTGCACGGAATACGAAGCGACCAATGCGGCCAAAACCGTTAATACCTACTTTAATCATACTAGTACATCCTCCATGGAGATTTTATTACTTACACGTATATTTTACAATTTTTTTAAAGGCGAAAAAAGCCCCCCCGCTACGGGAGGGTAAATTTATTTAGTTCGGTGAGGTTTCGTTTGCAGCGCCTGGGGACTGAAGGGATAAGGATAGTAGTCCTGGAGTTTTTTGTGGTTTACACATTGGGGGTTGCCTGAAGATACGTCCGCTGTGTAAATAGGCATAGAGGGCGAGCAAAACTCCGCCATTACCTGACGACAGGCCCCACAAGGGACACTTGATTCTGCTAGGCCCTTTTGGTTAAACACAATAACTAGAGCTTTGAATTCCCGTTCACCGGCCGTAATGGCGCTAAACAAGGCCGTGCGCTCAGCGCAATTGGTAAGGCCAAACGAAGCATTTTCAATGTTCGTTCCACCGTAGATTTTGCCGCTAGCAGCCAGTATGGCAGCCCCTACCTTAAATTTGGAATAAGGTGAATAAGAGTTGTGTAACGAACGAGCAGCTACGGCGAATAATTCGTCTAGTTCAGCTGGTTTGAGTGTAGGCATACATCCCCCCTTATGCTTTTTTGGGATCTTTGAACTGCATAGAATATAGGGCTGCATAAGCACCGTTTAGTTTAATGAGGTCCTCATGCTTACCAGATTCTACAATTTTACCATCGTTAATCACTACGATCTTATCGGCATTCTGTACTGTAGACAAACGGTGAGCAATAACAATAACAGTACGGTTCTTCATCAAGTTATCCAAGGCCTCTTGTACAATTCTTTCGGATTTGTTGTCTAGTGCACTGGTAGCTTCATCCAAGATTACGACAGGGGCATTTTTTACAAATGCACGTGCAATAGCTAAACGTTGTTTCTGACCACCAGAAAGAAGGATCCCACGTTCCCCGATTTCCGTTTCCAATCCCTGAGGAAGTTCTTTTACAAATTCGTCTAAACAAGCGTTTTTGAGAGCTTCCCAAATTGTTTTTTCATCTGCTTGACCATTACCTAGGAGAATATTTTCTCGAATGGTCCCAGAGAATAGGAAGTTATCCTGGAACACCATGGCAATTTGTTGACGTAAGCTCTTTTGTGAGATGTTTTTGATATCGCTACCATCGATTTTAATGGCTCCTTTACTTACTTCATACAAGCGTGGGATAAGGGCAGATATAGTGGTTTTTCCCCCTCCCGAATTTCCTACAAGAGCGATTGTGTTCCCTACTGGGATATCAAGGTTAATATCATGAAGGACCTCGCGTCCAGGGACATACTCAAAATGCACATGTTCAAAGCTAATACCTTTTTTAACTTCTTTAAGTTCTTTTGCAGTTTGGCTATCCTTGATAGTTGGTTGTAAGTCCAAAATTTCAAAAATGCGGTCAATGGCCATAAACGAATTTTGGATGGCGATGTAGTTGTTGCCCACTGATTTCAATGGCGTATAGAGCATCATAAGAGCTGCAATAAAAGCCACGAAGTTCCCACTGGTAATTTTTCCACTCACGATGAGGAAACTCCCTCCGCCAATTACCAGGGCTATTCCAATAGACATAATAATGTGCATTAATGGACTAAGCCAGTTAGTTCCTTTTACCATTTTCATAGCAAGCGAAAAAGACATATCAGTTACGTGATGAAAACGTTGTTTGAATTCTTCTTCCAAAGTAAAGGAACGAATCGTTTTATTGCCGGCAAAGGTCTCGTTATAAATAGTGATGATATAAGATAAATTTCCAACAGTTTTGCTTAGAATTTCTTTCATTTTTCGACGTACTAACGTCATAGGGTATACAAATAATCCTAAAACTGCAACAGCAATCAAAGCCAATTGCCAAGAGTTATAAAGTAGTACACACACTAAAGAAATTGATGAAAAGGTTTTTGACAAAAATTGTTTAGTATTATCTACAAGCCCTGTAGAGGCCATTTCCGCATCATTGGAATAACGAAAGACAATGGTGCCGGAATTGTTTTTGTCAAAGTAGGCAGTGTCCATAGAGAGTAGTTTGGCATACAATTTGCGCTTTACGCCGATAGTAATTTTATTGGCTACCCAGGTATTAAAATAATTAGAAGCATAAATGAGGACTCCCTGCACAATGGTGAAACCAACAATCAAAAAGGGAATTATAGCCGAAAAGTGCGGTTGTTTATCAACCATCACTTTGTCCATAAAGGGCTTTAAAAACATAGCCACGGCACCATCTAATGCACCGACAGGTACTGTAAGTGCCACCCCTAATGCGGCGCGAAACCAATAAGGTTTGACATAGGGCCACATACGGCGGCAGTTAATAATCAATTGATTTTTTGAAATAGCTTTTTTTAATAATTTTGTCATAAAGATTTAATCCTGAAAAAAATTTAAAACAGCTAACTTATCTGATAATTCTTTATATTTTCTTTGATATTTTTGACGCAGCTTTCCCCAAAGTAATGTTTTTGCTATACGATAACGAGTTAATTGGTGGTATTCCGGGGAATCCTGAGGCATAAAGAAGACCCCATTTACCTCGATAATCCGTACATCTGGACGGGTGTTTCGTAGCTTCATAATGAAAAGAGAAAGCATGAATTCTCCTAAATAACCCAAAAAACGTTTCTTGGGTTTAGAGAAGTTGCTTGAATCAATTTGTTTATCCAACGTGCCCAATACAGCAAATTGAAATTGGCAATATTGTTCAAATAAATCTTTACGCATGATGGACATACTACATAGATGCTCAATATGTCCTTTTGTAAACGCTTCTAATTCAGGGATATAATCTGGGAATAGTTCTCTAACTGTCTCAACCCACATATCAAACAAATTTCCGGTTACGCCTTCCCCTATCAGAAATCGATCTCGCATGTTTCCATTAGGAATACGATTTTCATTATCATAGGGTTTTAAGATCATAATGTCATTAGTTGGGAAGTAACTGCGTATAGAATCATCGGTCAAATAAGATAAATATTTGTTGCAAATCGGTGGGAACATATATACGGAAGAGTGATCTAGCCAAGTGACTTGTGTGTTTGGAATGGGCAGTTGCGGATTAAATAAAAAATGGCGTCTATCATGCATGAGGCCAATATAGTCCGGGTTGCCCAATTTGTCTTGATTTTTCCACGCCCAATATACGGCAGTGAGTTCGCAATATTTGGGATTATGAATTGAGATATTTTCCCCATCATTGTCGTGGAGCATATCCGGGAATAATTGACTTGCCAACGCACTCCCTACTTGTATAGAAGATAAAATATCTGTATGCAACGCCGGACACCGTCGGTTACAGTGTGCAATTAAAATCTTGATTTTAGGTGTAAATGTTGTCATAATTTTTTTGGCCCTTCTCTCGTTTGTGACTCCCCACTATATTATAACAAAATTGAGATTTTAACAAGGGTTTACATCTTCATTTATATTTTTCTTTTGTATCCTTTTCATAATCAGTAATTTGATTTATGGTCAATGTCAGCATATCGCTATCTTTTTGATAGAAGTGCTTATACCATTCTATTGTTTTTGTGACAGCTTGTTTGGTTGTATAAGTTGGAGTCCATTTCAAGAGATGATGTGCTTTTTTAATGTCTAGCAACAAAATTTCATCTTCGTGAAAATCGTTAGATGTATGGGTGACAATATCCTTTTTCCCATAACTTGTCGCGATTTCTTTAGCAAGTTCGCTTACAGAAAGAGGTTTTTTTTCACTTGGCCCAAAATTAAAGCTATCAGCATATTGTTTGCCTTCTTCTAATAATTTTTGCCCAAGTAGTAAATATCCGGATAAGGGGTCTAGTACATGTTGCCAAGGTCGAACAGCAAGAGGATTTCTGATTTCGATGGGCAGGTTATTAACAATGGAACGGATGCAATCTGGAACTAACCGGTCCGGTGCCCAATCTCCCCCTCCAATTACGTTCCCAGCTCGAGCGGTGGCCATAGCCATAGTCCCTTTTTCTTGTAGGAAAGAACGGCGAAAAGAGGCCGACATTATTTCAACACAACCTTTTGAGGAGGCATACATATCGTATCCGCCCAAAGGATCTCCTTCGCAATGTCTGTGATTGTTTGCTTGGTTTTCGTAGCATTTATCGGATGTAATATTTACGAAGGCCCGGACAGTAGGGCATCGGCGGGTATATTCCAATACATGCAGTGTGCCGAGCACGTTGGTCCTATAGGTAGAAATGGGTTTTAAATAAGACAAATGAACAATGGATTGAGCCGCAAGGTGAAATACAATATCTGGTTGAAAAGATTGAATAGTTGATTCCAACTTATGCTCATCCAGAATATCTCCAATAACAGATTGAGTAATTTGCTCATCAATATGTAATTCTCTAAACAAGGACGGATGGGTGTTTGGGGACAACGAATAACCGCACACGCTGGCGCCTAATTTAGTTAACCATAGTGCCAACCAACTTCCTTTAAAACCGGTATGCCCTGTCAAAAATACTTTTTTCCCTTGGTATATGTTATGGAACATGTTAATGTATTTATGAAAGATGTTTTCTTACGGATTCAAAAACTTGTTGTGGGGTAATTGAGGCCAAGCATTGTTTTTCAGGTGGATAGCCGAGCACACACTGCGTCATCCAGTGTTTGCTGATATTCATACAACCGCCACAAAATGGGGCTTGTAGGTTGGTATTGCGGGAATAACCAAAATACGCCACGGGAGTCGGCCCGAATAATACCACGCTATTGGTAGGAGTCATATGGGCAATATGTACCATACCGCTTTCGCCATCTACGTGGAGTAGCGCACTTGCCAATATATACGGCAGATCAGCCGGCGGAGTTTTGCCCACCAGTGAAATATCCACAAAATCGAATACCTGGCTTTTTTCTCCTCCCAATTGCACCAGTTGAACGCCCGGGAAAGCGGTCTTAAATAATCGGGCAAATTCTTGCCAGCATGCTTTTGGCCAACATCGCGTAGGATGACCATAGGAAGTATCGGTATTGGTGTTAATTCCATCGTGAATTGTGATATATTTTTTGCCCACCAGGTTATGTTTGGCTAATGTTTTTGCGGATAACTGTGGATTTAATGTTAGCAGAGCCTCGTCATTTTGATCAATATCCAAGCCGCTGAACCATCCTAAATTTGTTACTCTTCCCCCCCCATTTGCTACAGTAATGGAGGCTAATTGCCCATCCAAATAAGGCGTATAAGTCGCAAAAGGTTTAAAACAGCGTTGCACATCCAATCCTTTTTCGATAATGGGCAATAATTGTGGAGCCAATTTTTCAATACGTTCGCGATTAATGAAGTCGTAGATAAGCAAATGGCAACCTGATATGACTAAATCAAATTCTTCGGGAATATATTTATTGGAATGGAAATCGTCAATGAGTCCATCCTGAAATACCATATCCACAATATTTTTGTGGTCATAAGCAAAAACAATCGAAGCATCCGGCACAATTTCGCGTAATTTCTTAATAAACACACGGGTCATGCATACGTCGCCAATCCCGCCGCGGATATGTACAAGAATTCGTAGTTTCTCGGTGGGTGGAGTGGCGCGTTTGAAAAGCCGTTTTAGGCGCAATTTAGTAACCTTGCGCCACAAGTTAAATTTCATCACGCCGCGTACCAGGGCACTGTCTTGAGCGGCAGCATCTACTAATGCGCCAGCGCGTAACCCAGCTAATTTAAAAGAATCTAAATTTTGGCTCATACACCTCACCCGTATATGTTATAATTGTAACATATAAAAGGAGCAAGCGGAGGAATTATGAAACCATACGCATTATTTTTTGCCACGAATCGTCGATTTTTATTCGCTTTAGCTATTATGTTGATGAGCTTGAAGGATAAATCACCCAAAGTGCTCGAGAAAGCAGATGTGCTTGTGTATCACCAAGGACTTACCGATAAAGACATGGCCTTTTTAAACAATATTCTACCTTGTCAGTTTACTGAATATAAGTTTGCTGTAGAGACAGATTTTGAGAATATTAATTTTAAGCATTTTACCCAACTCACTTTTGCCCGGTACGAGATTTTTGACTTGCTTACCAAATACGAAAAAGTACTCTACATGGACGTAGATATGATGGTTGGCGGAGAACTCTTGCCTATCTTTGAAAATTATGCCAAAAAAGGCGGCGTAGCCATGTGTAAAGATACTCAAAAAGGGCTCACGCTTATTACCAAAAATTTCAAAGAACCTTTGCCCCAATACGACATGACCGTTCCTTGCTATAACGCTGGGATGACATTATTTGCCCGTCCCATGAATAACCAGGAAAATTTGCGTATGTGGTGCTATCACAAAACCGCTGAATGGTTGGAAAATTTGGTCTGTCCGGACCAAGGTGTAGTAAATGTGATGCTCCAAGAATTTAAAATTCCCGTAGATGTGCTGCCGGATACCTGTAATTGCTTGCCTTCCAACCCGAAGTATTTGGACAAAACCCGTCATGATGTATTGGTATATCACTGTGCGGGCGGTGGCGTACGTTTTTGGACGTATACCTGGAACGGCCCGTGGCAAAAATATTACCAAGAGTATTTAAAAATGGGTGGCGAGCCGCATACGGATACAGAACATGCATGGCTTAAATTCATTAAGAAATATAACTTGCAGCGCTTTGCATTTTTTGACCGCTCTCCCGACCCACAAATGCATCCGCACCGCTTCCTCAAGTACGTGCTTACGTATCCATTCAAATATGGGTTTAAAAAATAAATAAAAACCGCCCCAAATTTTCTTGGGGCGGTTTTTTAATTATGACTCTTCTTGCTGGTGAAGCGCAATACATCGATCTCCAACCAAATAAAAACCTGGTGCACAAGCTGGCTCTACCAGTGGAGGTTCATCATCACTGCCATTTTCCCGTTAAGTAATTAGCTCCATAACCTACTTTAATTTCGTTACTTTTACAAAATAACCTCTCTTGGAACTAACCCGGGAGGGGTTTTTAGTGTGCCCATAATCTTTACCTATACTTGCACTCGCTCAATTTCGCTTATACCCTTGTTGTGGGCTTTTCCACTATAGAACATGGGCAAAGGTCAAAATTTGATATAATATTAACAATCATAAAAGCAATTTTATAACTATTTTTATTTAGTTTTTGAGGAGTTTTCAAAAATGGAAAGTAAAACTATTGTAGTTACTGGCGGAACTGGTTTTTTAGGTTCTCATCTATGCAAGCGGCTTATTCAAGAAGGAAACCGTGTTATTTGTGTGGATAATAATTATACGGGGAGTTTGGAAAACGTAAAACAACTGCAGGACAATCCCAATTTCTCGTTTATTTTACATGACATTATTCACCCGCTGGAAATTGACACGCATATTGACCAAATCTATAACTTGGCCTGCCCCGCTTCTCCGCGGCATTATCAAGGGAAAGCTTCCGTCTTTACTACTAAAACATGTGTGTTGGGCGTGCTGAACATGTTGGAGTTGGCTAAAAAACATAACGCACGGATTTTTCATTCTTCAACTTCCGAAGTGTACGGGGAACCCTCCGTACATCCGCAACCTGAAAATTACCGCGGAAATGTAAACCCGATTGGAATTCGTGCGTGCTATGATGAAGGGAAACGTTGCGCGGAAAGTTTACTCTTTGATTATTACCGTCAGGAAGATGTGGATATAAAAGTGGTTCGTATTTTTAACACGTATGGGCCGAATATGAACCCGCAAGATGGCCGTGTAGTGAGCAACGTTATTTGCCAAGCATTAGCCGGTGAAGACATTACCTTGTACGGGGATGGCTCACAAACACGTTCGTTTTGTTATGTGGACGATTTGATAGAAGGATTTGTACGTATGATGAATACCCCTAAAGGATTTACAGGCCCTGTAAACCTGGGAAATCCCGGTGAATTCACCGTTAAAGAATTGGCTGAAATGGTCATTTCAAAAGTTGGGGGCAAACATGCAATTGTTTATCAACCCTTGCCTAAAGATGATCCCACCCACCGGCAACCTGATATTACATTGGCTAAAGAAAAATTGAAGTGGGAACCAAAAGTTTCCTTGTCGGAAGGACTCGATAAAACAATTGCTTATTTTAAAACTCGAGTGGAGAAAAAGAAATGAAAATAGCTATCATTGGAACAGGTTACGTGGGATTGCCTACAGGTGTAGGACTGGCAGAACTTGGTAACCAAGTAACGTGTATTGACCGGGAACCTAGCAAAATTGAAGCATTGAAAGCTGGGAAAATTACGCTGTTCGAAGAAGGATTAGAGGAATTATTCCACAAAAATGTTAAAGCAGGACGTATTCACTTTACTACTTCCATGAAAGAAGGGGTAGAGAGTGCCGATTTAGTCATTATTGCTGTAGGTACACCCCCCCACCCTATTACTAAAGAAGCGGATATGAAATATATCCACGCCGCAGCCACGGAATTAGCAGAATATTTACAGGGCTATACCGTTATTGCCACCAAATCTACTGTTCCTGTAGGGACGGGGGATGATATTGAGACCTTAATTTCCAAGAAGAATCCAACCGCTGATTTTGATGTCGTATCTTTGCCGGAATTCTTGCGTGAAGGGTTTGCGGTATATGATTTCTTCCATCCGGACCGCATTGTAGTCGGGGCAAATACAAAACGTGCCAAAGAAGTCATATCTCAACTGTATAAGCCGTTTAAAGGGAAGACGAATATGTTGTTTGTAAATCGTCGTTCCAGTGAAACAATCAAATATGCTTCCAATGCTTTCTTGGCAATCAAAATCCATTACATTAATGAAATGGCCAATTTTTGTGAAAAAGCTGGTGCCGACGTATACGAAGTAGCCGCCGGAATGGGGGCAGATAGCCGCATTGGTCCTAAATTCTTGAGCCCAGGGCCAGGATATGGTGGTAGCTGTTTCCCCAAAGATACCAATGCTATGGCTTTTATGGGGCGTATGAACGGTGTGAATTTAAGTTTAATCGAAACCGCCATCAAAGGGAATGATTTGCGTAAAAAAGAAATGGCAAAACGCGTATTGGACACGGTAGCCACTCAAAAAGCTCCTAAAATAGCTGTGCTTGGGTTGGCTTTTAAAGGCGGTACTGATGATTGCCGCGAGAGCCCTACTATGGAAATTCTAAATGAAATTTTGGCCGTTCCGGGACCAAAAGTGACTGTATATGACCCGAAAGCGACGGAAAATGCCAAAAAAATATTGGGCAATAAAGTGCAATATGCTTCTGATGCCTATGAAGCTGCCAGAGGGGCTGATGTGCTAGTTATTTTGACAGAGTGGAACCAATTTAAAAAATTGGATTTACAGCGTTTGGCATCTCTTATGCACCATAAACGTATTGTGGACTTACGAAATACCTTCCGCAAAGAAGATTTAACAACAGCGGGCTTTGAATATGCGGGAGTAGGTAAATGAAAAAAAATATCCTTGTGATGGGCGGAGCCGGTTATATCGGGTCTCATACCGTTAAGCATTTATTGGATAACGGTTATGAGGTTGTAGTGGCTGATAATTTAATTTATGGTCACCGGGAATCGGTAGATAAACGCGCGACGTTCGTACACGCCGATTTATTGGATATTTTTTCATTGGCTCGTTTATTCAAGAGTCATCCGATTGATGCGGTCATTCACTTTGCGGCCTTTGCTTATGTGGGCGAGAGTGTGACCGAGCCAGAAAAATATTATTACAACAATGTAATTGGTACGCTCAATTTATTAAAGGCAATGCATGCGCACGGCGTAAAGAAAATTGTTTTTTCCAGCACGTGCGCCACTTATGGGGAACCTAAATATACGCCCATCGATGAAAACCATCCCCAAAATCCCATCAATCCGTATGGTCGTACGAAACTAATGATTGAGCAAATTTTTGCCGATTACGAACGAGCGTATGGCTTGGAACATATTGCACTTCGTTATTTTAATGCAGCGGGTGCCTGTGCTGACGGGACGATTGGAGAGAGTCATGACCCGGAAACACATTTAATTCCGCTGGTATTGCAGGCTATCAAAGGAACACGTAAAAATATTAAAGTGTTTGGCACGGATTATGATACGCCGGATGGTACTTGTATTCGCGATTATATCCATGTGGATGATTTGGCGTTGGCGCATCGTTTGGCAGTAGAAAAGCTAGGTGCGTATAATGGCTGTATCAATTTGGGTACTGGCATTGGAACTTCGGTAAAAGAAATTATTACCGCAGCCGAAGAAGTAAGTGGCAAAAAATGTCCCGTTGAATATACGGATCGCCGTGCGGGAGACCCGGCCCGGCTATTTGCCAACAACAATAAAGCCAAAGAAATTTTGGGCTGGCAGCCGAAGTATACCCATATTAAAGATATTATCCAAACCGCTTGGAATTGGGAGTTGAATAGGAGATATTAATGCGTAAAGTAAAAAATCTCATTGTAGGGTGTGGATTGTCTGGTATTGTTCTTGCGGAGCGCTTGGCATCTCAAAAGAAAGAAGAAGTGCTGATTATTGACCGCCGCAATCATATCGGTGGAAATATCTTTGATTACAAAGATAAGCAAACTGGCATTACCGTGCATCAATATGGCCCCCATGTATTTCATACCAACAGCAAAGAGGTTTGGGACTATTTAAGCCAATTTACGCAATGGCACCGTTTTATGTACAGAGTCAAAGCGATCATGGACGGTATAGAAGTAAATATCCCATTTAACTTAGATAGTATTCATAAAGTATTTCCGCGCAGCACAGCTGATAAGTTGGAAATAAAATTATTGGAAAAGTTTGGTTTTAATAAGAAAGTACCGATTTTAGAACTCCGTCAATCAAAAGATAAGGATCTAGAATTTTTGGCGGATTACGTATACAGCAAAGTGTTTTTAGGATATACCGTCAAACAATGGGGCGTAAAACCGGAAGATCTAGACCCTTCGGTAAGTGGCCGGGTTCCTGTTTACATCAGCCGCGACAATCGCTATTTTCAAGACAAATACCAAGCCATCCCGCAAGAAGGATATAGCGCGATGGTTAAAAATATTTTGAATAACCCCCTCATTAAGGTGGAGTTAAATACAGATTTCGCTTCCGTCCAAGATGACATTAAATACGAAAGATTATTCTTCAGCGGTGCTATTGATGAATATTTTAAGTATGAACTTGGCCGGTTGCCATACCGCAGCTTGGATATTGCTTTCAGAACGCATAATTGCGAATACTTACAATCCGGTCCGCAAATTAATTACCCGGAAAATTATGATTATACGCGTTCGGTAGAATATAAGTACTACCTGGATGAGAAATCAAAACAAACGATCGTATCATATGAGTATTCCTGTCCGTACGAAGAAGGAAAAAACGAACGCTATTATCCCATCCCCGATGCTGCTAATCAACGTCTATACGACCAATATGCTGCCAAAGCAAAAGGTTTAAAAAATGTTTGGTTTGTAGGACGCTTGGGCGATTATAAATACTACAACATGGATCAAACTGTCTTGCGGGCCTTGGAATTATTCAAGGAGATTTAGAAATGCAGAAGCAACCCAAAGTATCAGTTGTTGTGCCCATTTATGGGGTGGAGCGGTTTTTGCGTCAATGTGTAGATAGTATTTTGGCGCAAACACTCAAAGAAATCGAAATTATTTTAGTAGATGATGGCAGCCCGGATAATTGTGGGAAAATTTGTGATGAATACGCCCAAAAGGATTCGCGCATAAAAGTAATTCATCAACCCAACGGCGGTTTGGGAAATGCCTATAATAACGGAATTAAGGCAGCCAACGGCGAGTATATCGGGCTGGTAGAGCCGGATGATTGGATAGAGCCGGAAATGTACGAAGTTATGTACAAAAATGCTAAACATTATGATACAGATGCTACTAAATGCGGATTTTGGATTTACAATTCCACAGATGTCTCTAAGAATTATCTTGATCCAAAGGTTCCCGGATTTGCGTGTAATGAACCCAAGGACTATTTTAAGATAGAAGAATATGAGTTACTTTGTGCATATCATTCCAGCATATGGACGTATATTTATAAAGCCGGTTTTGTAAAAAACATCAAATTTATAGAAACAAAAGGGGCAGGATATGTAGATGCGCCGTTCGGCTTTGAGGTGCTATGTAGAGCAAAAAAATTGTCTATTGTCCCCCATCCATTTTATCATTGGCGTGTAGAAAATCATGGAAATTCCGTTTCATTGACGGACCGTCGGGCACTGGCTATGGCTGATCGATTTATAGAAGCAAAAGAGATACTAAAAAAATACGGGAAGTATGATACCCTAAGAGAAATATTTTACCTACATGCCGGAAATGCCAACTATGTACATTATTCTAGAGTACAGCTTAAATATAGAAAAGAATATTTTGAAAAATTAAAGTACTTATTTGATGATTTAAAAGATGATAAAAATTTCTCATGGAAATATTTTAATAATAGCTTAATCAAAAAATGGATACAAAACATATGTAATAACTGCTTTTGGGCTAGCATTTTTCCAAATATAAGAGCTGTAAGACGATTTATAGTAGATTTTGATATTAGACGTGACATGTTTTGCCTACAATTGTTGGGATTTCAAATATCCTATGGAGTATTGGACCGTCCGGCTTTGATAAAATGGAGCAAATAGTTGCATGAACAACAAAAAACAAATTATTCTAATTGGCGCTGGAAGTTATTTTACAGACTCTTTCCTTTTTTTCAAAGAGCGAGGGTTTGAGCTAATTTGCATTAAAATTAATAATAATGTTCCGTGGTTTGATAATTACAAATTATTGCATTCCATCGGATTTAATATCATTCAAGATTGCCCAGGGACATCTTACCTCGATAAGCTGGAATTAACTGCTAATACACTTATTTTTCGAGGATCATACTCTGGCGATGGGGTTCAATTTCCAGAAGAATTAAAACGTATGTGTGAGCGCGAAATGGAAATTTTTTATGAATTATCTAAGCGCAATTACCAGAAACATTGTGGAGCAACGACAACATTGTGTTTTTGTGGAGACACTGTTTATTGTAGCGCAGAATACATAAATTGGTTTAATGAAAGAAGCCAATATGCTGATCTGCTAATTTTTGACAACGATATGATAAGAAAATATGTTTTTACAAACATTCCTTCATTAAAAAATAAGAAAAGTTTAATAGGATATTTTGAAACGCCATTGTTACGTTTTATCAAACATAATACAAGTTTAAATGTAAAAAGGCAGTTGTTGTCCTTGGGTCGTAGTATTTGTTCGTTTGATATAAAAAAGCAAATCCCAATTCACTCGATCCCCTTGGAAAAACCTTTTGCAACAAATATTTTTGAGAATCTTTTTTACAGAATAAAATATCAGACATTGGCGAATTTTAATGGAAGGACACGATTTCAATTGGCTAGTGTGACCAAGGTTGGGCGGCTAAAGAAAGAGCGAAATTTATTTTTTAAAATATATAAGGAGTACGCCTTTGGTATGTCACATATTTATAATTTGTTTGATGTTAATGTGACCGAAGTTGTAGAACAGAAAAATTTATTTGATTATAAGACGGCGAACTACATTGAATGTCCTAATTTTGACAAACCTTTTCCGCAAGTGTATGCCCTTGATAATAATGCGTCTAAAGATGTATCGTATTTGATGATGGGAATTATCCCAGTCATTCCTCACATAAATCATTCGTTTTATAAAGATTTGTATGAGAAAAAAATGGCAATTTGGGTTCGCTCTATAGAAGATTTAAAGAAACTATGGTCGATCAGCCAACAAGAAATTCAACATTATCGTGATAATATTTATGCGAACCGTCAATTATTTGCATTTGAAACGATTGCAAATAAATTATTAGACAGTTTACATTTGAAACAATAAAATACTCATATATTTAAAGAGCGTAAATAAAACACTCCCAAGAAAATTCCCGGGAGTGTTTTGTTAGTATCTATATATCCTATCGTATTCTAATTTCGTCCGGGTGTGGCTCAATAATTTGCCCACGTTTTTTGGCCTTATAGCGGGCGTAGCGTTCCACTTGGCTTTGTACTAACATATAGAACAACGGAATGAGCACTAAGCCGGCTAACGTACCAATAAGCATTCCGTAGAATACCGGAATACCTAATGCCTTACGGCTAGCAGCACCGGCGCCGGTGGCCAGTACCATGGGCACCATCCCTAAAATGAAGGTGAAGGCGGTCATCAATACAGGGCGGAAACGTTGAATAAGTCCGTCCATAGCGGCTTTATAAACGCTTGCACCAGTTTTATGCTCATCTCTGGCAAATTCCACAATTAAGATGGCGTTTTTGGCGGCCAAACCTACTAAAAGTACCAATCCTAACTGGGCGTAAATGCTCAAGGATTGTCCACTGATCCATAATCCAAATAATCCCCCTCCTACGGCGGCTACTACAGACATCAGCACAGGCATAGGGATTGTCCAGCTTTCATATTGTGCTACTAAGAACAGGTACGCAAAGATAACCGCCAACATAATCAGCATGTTGATTTGCCCTTTGTTCTGTTTTTCTTGGTAACTCATACCTGTCCACTCATACGCGTAGCCGGGTGGCAAGTTTTTAAGAATTTCTTCAGTAGCTTCCATGGCTTGCCCAGAGCTGGAATTGGCGTTGGGTGTACCCATAACTGAAGCGGCTGGGTACTGATTATAGCGCGTAATTTGCCGTGGAGACAAAATATATTTTTGATCCACTAGCGCCATCAAAGGCACAAGTTCTCCTGCGGCACTGGTAACGTACATTTTGTTAATGTTTTCGGGCGTCATACGGTATTTACTATCCGATTGCATGATAACTTTATTAATCTGCGTACCGAAGTTGACATCTCCCACATAGGAAGATCCTAAGTAGTTCTCCAAAATGGAGAATATGCTGGACACCGGTACTTTCATCGACTCGGCCTTTTGGCGATTAACATCCAAATAAATGTTTGGCGTATCAGCCTTAAAGGTAGAGTAAGCGATTTGCATAGTGGGATCCATCATCATTTTGTATCCCATCCCCGAAGCGACATTGGCCAGTTTTTGGTAATCGAAGTCGTTTAAGGATTGAATACGCAAGTCCAATCCGCCAGACGTACCTAAACCGGGAATAGAAGGCATTTCTATAGCGCGGATAGTGGCATCGGGAATTTGGGAAAATTGCATGTTGAACTGCCGGGCAAGATCTCCCTGCAATTTACTAACGGAGGGCTTTCGACGTATATATTTGTTAAACATGCGCGTTAACCACCCGTCGTTTTTGCGTTTGTCCCAGGGATCCAAAGCCACGAAGACAGCAGCAGTATTTTCACCGCTTCCACCCAATAAACTAAACCCGATAATGGAGGTGGTATGTTTTACTCCGGGAGTGTTACCCAGGTCGGCAAGTACTTGATTCATTACTTTTTGAGTGCGAGCAAACGTAGCGCCTTCCGGCAATTGCACGTCTACAATAATGATACCTTGGTCTTCCACAGGGATGAACGAGGTTGGCATAGTTTGCAAAAATACAAAATCTAACGCCACAAATCCGCCAAAGAGCAAAGCGATAATGAATTTGCGCGCCAATTTGCGCACCACGGAGCGATATCCGCGCGAGCCACGTTGTACGGCCATATTAAACCATCGCAAAAGCCATACGTCGGTTTCTTTAATGGGTTTTAACATAGTGGCACAAATAGCTGGTGAGAGTGAGAGAGCATTTAACGTGGAGAAACACACAGCCACGGAGATGGTAACGGCAAACTGTGTGTAAATCTTACCGGTAATTCCCCCCATAAATGTGATTGGCACGAAGATTGCTAAAAGTACGAGAGTTGTAGCAACTAACGCACTGGAAAGCTCTCCCATGGCTTGTTCGGCTGCGTGCTTAGCCGATTGTTTTTCACGGTTCATGAGCACAATTACACGTTCTACCACACAAATAGCATCGTCTACCACGAGCCCGATAGCTAGCACCAAAGCAAAGAGCGTGAACATATTAATGGAATATCCCAACGCCATCATTACGGCAAATGTACCGAGTAACGAAACAGGGATCGTAGCAGCCGGTACGAGCGTAGCGCGCCAGTCTTGTAAGAAAACATAACACACTACGACTACGAGTACGAAAGTGAGTAACAACGTGAACACGACTTCTTCAATGGATGCGTTAATAAAATCGGTGGTATCCACGGAAAATTCATATTCTAACCCTGCTGGGAAAAATTGCTCCAAGCGTTTGAGCTCTTTGCGTACCCCTTTGATAGTTTGCAAAGCGTTGGCGCCAGAGGATAAGTTGATCATTAAAGGGATGGATCTTTTCCCGTCAAAGGAAGCCCCAAAGCCATAAGATTCTTTTCCTTCTTCTACTTTGGCAATGTCCGATAGACGAACAAGGCCCCCTTGATTATCCGTGCGGACGATAATGTTTTGGAAGTCTTTAGCATTGTTTAAACGCCCATCGGTTTGTAAGGCATATACCGTAAGCACCGTTCCATCATTGGGCATGGCGCCAATTTTTCCTAGGGAAGGCTGATAGTTTTGGGTGGCAATGGCATTTTTGACATCAGCAATGGAAATATCCAAAGCAGCCATTTTGTCAGAATCAAGCCACACACGCATACTTTTAGAAGCACCAAATACGCGTGCTTCACCTACCCCGTTAACACGGCTGATATTTTTTTGTACGTTATTGTTTAAATAGTCACTAATATCCAATTCTGTTAGGGAGCCATCTTTAGAAGAAAAAGATACAAGCCCTAAAATGTTGGATGAACGGCGAAATACGCTGATCCCCTGGCGGGTCACTTCCGTAGGGAGTAGAGGGGTCGCTTGAGAAACGCGGTTTTGTACTTTTACCTGCGCAATATCCGGGTCAACCCCTGTTTTAAACGTAACCGTAAGCATGTAGGAGCCGTCGGCAGAATCGGACGACATGTAAAGCATATCTTCCACGCCGTTGACAGACGATTCCAAAGGAATACCTACAGTTTTAGCAATTACTTCAGCGCTAGCCCCTGGGTAGTTGGCACGTACCACTACTTCGGGCGGTGTAATTTCCGGATATAAGGCAATGGGTAAATGCGTTAGAGCAATTCCCCCCGCCAAACACAATATAAGGGATATAACAACCGCAAAACGCGGACGGTTAATAAAAAACTTAGAGAACATTTAGTTTTTTTCCCCCATTTTTTTCGAAGAAGCAGCTGAATCCGGCGCATTTACTTCATTTACGTTAACAGGCATTCCGTTTTGCAGCTTTTGTTGACCGATTGTCACAACTCGATCTCCTTCTTCCAAGCCGGCAACAACGACAAATTGTGAATTAACCATATCCCCTGTCGTAATATATTTTTGTTCTACCACTCCTTGACCATTTACGGTCATAACGTATTGACCTGTGGCATCTTGAGAAACAGCAGTTTGCGGGACTAGAATCATGGGGCGCAGTTTATCTAAACTGACCGTTAAATCTACGTAATTTCCAGGAATAAGTTTATTTTCTTGATTGTTAACTTGGGCATACACAGCCATGGTGGCAGTCTGTGCGTTGATTTCATTGTCGGCAAATAAATTGGCATCAGGCATTTCAACTGTTTGCCCGTTGGGCAGAGCAATTTGAATATCTGGGCGAGCATTTTGGTTAGTGATCTGATCCATACCGGATAAACGTTCTTTATCTGTGATAGAGAATACTACACGAATCGGATCCATTTGTACTACACGCGCTAATTTGCTGGTGCCAGCAGTGGCTAGATTTCCTTTGGTCATAAGGGCTTTGCCAATGCGGCCGGAAATAGGTGATTTTACCTCAGTATAGGCAAGATCCAACTTGGCTAAATCCAATGCTGCTTTAGCGGCTTTTACATTGGCTTTGGCGTTGGCTAAATTGCTTTCGGCAAGTTCCAAATCTGCTTGAGAAAGCATATGATCCTTATAAAGTGCTAATTCGCGGTTATAGTCATTTTGAATTTGTTTCAAAGAAGCATTGGCCTTATCCAAAGTGGCCTCTGCGGAAGAAACTGCGGCTTTGTAGCGCTTTTGGTCGATAATAAATAACACATCCCCTTCTTTAACTACGGAGCCATCATCGAAAAGGACTTGGTCAATATAGCCGGACACCTGTGGAACGACGTCACTGGCATTGATGGCCTCTACTTTAGCAATAAAGTTTTTACCTAAGGCAATCGGTTTGCGCTCGAGCGTTTTTACAAGCACACTCGATTGGCCGGCACCGCCAGGCCCCATTGGACCGGCGTTAGAAAAGAATTTTCCCTTGACGAAAAACCCTATAGCTGCCCCTACAAAAACAAGCAGCAAATATTTAATGTAACGATACATTGTTCTTTTTGTCATAATTTATTTCCCAATACTCTTATATAAACTTGCTTTGCTAAGCAGTAAGCTATAGAAAGCAGAAATTTTATTTTGACGTGCCTCGGCCAATTGAGCCACAGCGTCAAGCAATGTTAGAATGTCGGCTTTTCCTACTTGATAATATCGGAAAGCGACACGGTGGTTTTCTTCGGCGCTTTCCAATACAGTTTGGCTGATTTCATACGAGCGCACCGCCGTTTTATAATTCTGATAATTGTGCCACACTTCGTTTTGAATGGACAAACGTAGGTTTTGGGTGTTGGCTAATTCTTGTTGGTAAAGCCACGAAGCAGCTTTTACTTTATAAAAGTTAGAGAAGCCCGTGAACAAGGGCATGCTAACAGCTAACCCAGCCGTATTATTACGTTCATAAAGTGAGTGATTTTTCCAGCTGGTATCGTTAATTGCCGCAGAAGCGGTAGCACTAACACGGGGAAGCATATCTGTTTTTGCTGCAGTAACACTTGATTTTGCCGCTTTTTGAACGTTTTCCTGTGCACGTAGTTCAGGACGGTTTTCCAAAGCATCTTTCATGAGTTGTTCTACGTCATCTTTTTCAATAGAAGTGATAGTTTGATTAAACTGTGGTTTTTTAAGTTTCAGTGGAGTGCTAGGTGATAAATTAAGTAGTACGGCTAATTGTCCGCTAGATTGTTTCACGTCATCTTCTGCCAATACCACACTAAGCAGGGCCTGTTCATAGCGAGTTTGTGCTTGCAGTTTATCACTAAGAGACACCATCCCTAATTTATAGCGTTTTTGTGCTTCATTATAAGATTGCTCATATGAATCTAAGCTCGCCTTGGCGCTAACTAATGATTCCTGCGCAGCTAAGAGCTTTAGGTAAGCTGTTTGCACAGAAAGCATTAAATCTTTGACGGCTGCACTGTAACTGTAATTAGCAGCATCCGCATAAGCACGCAATGTATTAACGCGGCTTTCGCGTCCGCCAAAATCAAAAAGCAACCAATTTGCTTCTGCTTTGCCTGAGTAAGGCTCACCTTGGACATAGTCGCCGTGGCTTTCAACGCGATAACCGTTCACACCGGCGGCACCGGTTACGGTAACGGTGGGCAGATATTGACTGCGGCCCACCCCAAGATTAGCTTCCGTGGCTTTTACACCCATATATTGGGCACTTAAAGACGGATTGGTGCAGATCCCAATTTGTACCAAATCGGCCAATGCCAGTTCATCGGCTGTTATATTTTTATCGATGCACCCTGTAGGTGGCTGCACACTAGAGGTAAACAACGGGTCTAGAGCGGTACACGGCAAAGCAATCATCCCTAATAAAGAAAATAAGATATATTTTTTCATTTTAGTTTACTTCCTTTTTTATATAGGTTTAAAATTCCCAACATATGTGACCAAGCCGTTTTTTTGATTGTTTGTTTCAATTGGGGTGAATAACTCTTAGTAATTCCCAATTTATGCTCAATGGCAAGGCGCTGTGTTTCGGAAAGCATAATCTGCCCAAATATACTATGCGCTACGCAAAGTAGTTCCGGCGATCTTTCCGGCAGGCCCGTGAGTAAAGAAAGCAGTTTGAAGGGTAATTCATGAAAGGGGGCCATGTATTCCAACAGCATTTTACGCATGCCGACAGATTCCAATTCTACCTGTGTAAAAATACGTTCTAATGGCAAATTTTTACGGCTTAAGTTGTTATCCAACAGTCTGTCGACCATGCGACGGAGTAAATTCAATGCTTGCTCGTAGGAGTAATTTTCAATTTGTTGCGCAGTGGGCATAAATTTTTCTTTTCCCCACATGTGTTTGCGATGATCTTCAATCAAAAAACGGATCGTTTCAAAAAACAGTTCTCTCTTGCCGCCAAAATGATAAGCAATAGCAGAAACATTGACGTGGGCTACGTTGACAATGTCACGCACGGAAGTGCCGCTATAACCTTTACGCGCAAAAATGCGGGCTGATGTTTTGAGTAATTTAGTGCGAGTATCCTTCATATAAGTAATTATAACATAAATGAAAATAAAATTCAAACGATTGTTTGAATTATTTGCGAAAACAATGAGCTAATTCAGCTAATTTGCTATCCACGTTTCAAAAGGCGCGATAGATAGTCGTAGTAGTTGTTTTGGGGAGCTTTAGCCAAGCGCGCTTGCAATTGGGCTGGGGTAATAAACCCTTGATTCAGTGCAATTTCTTCTAAGCATGCAATTTCTATGCCTTGGTTTACTTGCATGCTATGTACGAAATTACTGGCTTGCAATACGCTTTCGTGTGTGCCAGTGTCTAACCAGGCAAAACCACGTCCTAAATGAGCTACATGCAAATTCCCTTGCTCTAAATACAGGCGGTTTAAATCAGTAATTTCCAGTTCTCCGCGTGCGGATGGTTTTAACGTCTTAGCGAATTGGGTGACTTGGTTGTCATAAAAATAGAGTCCAGTAACTGCAAAATTACTTTTGGGATGTTTTGGCTTTTCTTCTAAAGAAATGGCTTTGCCCGATTTATCAAATTCAACGACTCCGAAGCGCTCAGGATCATTAACTTCATAAGCAAAGACAGTGGCACCCGAACGCGGTTTAGATGCTTGAAGTAATATTTCTTCAAATCCATTGCCATAGAAAATATTATCGCCCAAAATAAGTGCGCAATCGCTTTTACCAATGAATGTTTCCCCCAGTATAAATGCATCGGCGATACCACGTTTAATGTGTTGAATCATGTAGGATAACTTAATTCCCCATTTTTCTCCAGTTCCCAAGATGCGTTTGAAATTATCATTATCTTCAGGATTTGTAATGATTAAAATCTCTCTAATCCCTGCCTGCATAAGCACAGAAAGCGGATAATAAATCATGGGTTTGTCAAAAATAGGCAATAAAATCTTAGAAATAGGCAATGAAGCCGGATATAATCGGGTGCCTGCTCCGCCTGCCAAGATAATTCCTTTCATAAAATACTCCTTTTCTATATAGTACTATTTTTGCGCATTAAAATCTTGCTCAATTCGCTTGGCTGTCGTTTGACAGATTCGATACAGTTTGTCTGCTAATTTTTCAAAAGTCCGTCCTTCAAAAGAAATAGGATCTTCAATGTCTTCTCGTTTGTTGTATGCAAAATCAGTAAGTAGCCATATTTTATCCGTATATTGGGAATAACGGTCGAGTAGATGCTCCTCGTGGCCCCTCTCCATACAGAAAACAAGGTCGGCTGTTTGCAAATCGGGAACACTGAATTGGGTAGAAATATGCTTTTTAAAAGGAATGTTATGTTTGGCTAGTGCAGCAACAACTTTCTGCGGGACCACATAGGAAGGATTTGCATAAAGTCCCCTAGAAAAAACTTCCGTAGTTGGCAGCAATTGTTTCAAAAATTCTTGCGCCATAAAACTTCGGCAGATATTTGCATGACAAATACAAAGGATCTTCATTCTTATTACTATAGCAAATTTGATACAATAACTATATGCCTTTGTTCCTGAAGTTTCTAGTGGCGTTGCTTCTTGTTTTTACTCCGTTTAGTTTTGCCGCTACGGAGCCGTGGGCTTTTTCGGTGCTACAGGGGATATTGTTTGTTATTTATCTATTGTTGCTAATTTCCCGTCATGAAATTCTGTATTCTTCTGTATGTAAACCCGTTTTTTACCTGTTTTTCGTTATCATTGGGTTGTCTTTATTGCAAAGCTGTTTTTCACGTACGCTTTTGGACCCAGTTCCTTTTTATCCCATAACATTAGTGCGTTTGTATACATTAGAGCACGCTAGCATATTTGCCACCTATTTAGGAATCACGCTGCTACCCATGCAATTATTCCCCTCTATGCAGGAAGTGAAGCAACTTTTATGGATGATGGTTATTTGTGCTGTGCTAGTGGCCTTGTGTGCGTTATGTTTTCCCAATGGGGAATATGTGGCTAAATTAACAGGGATAACGCAATATCCAGGGGCCATTGGCCCGTTCATAAATCGTAATCATGCAGGGATGTTTTTTGCATTGAATGCATTGGGTTCTTTGGGATTATTTTTTACCTATCAGTTACGGTGTTGGTCTATATCAATCCGTGAACAAAAAAACACGTTTATTATCCAACAAACTTCGTTAGCCGTAGTAACACTTGGCCTGATAATAGCAACGGTATTTACGCGTTCACGTGGAGCGATGCTATCCTTGCTAATAGGTTTGTTTGCGTATGCATTTTTATGCTTTTGGTGTATTCCAAGTAAGTTAAAAAAACGTTTGAAAGGATTTTTTTATTCCTTTGTATTGTTGATTTTGTCGATTGGTTGTATTTATACGTACTTAAATGACATTAATGAATTTTCTCATCGATCGGCAGGGGTTTCTGTGGAAATCCGGCAGATGATATATCGATCAGCCAGACGTATTCTACAAGATTATCCGGTATGGGGTATTGGGGTTGGAGCTATGCCAGTAGTTATTCCTTCATATACTGAATGGGATGTGCACCAATACATTGAGCGTTTGCATAATGACTGGCTTGAACTGACACTAGGAATAGGGTATGGGGGCGCTATTTTGGTGCTTATAGGGCTTGTATGGTTTATTTGGAAGGTATTAAGGCGCTTAAAACGGCTCGAAACACGCAAACAATTTTTATTTGCGGCATTGTTAAGTGCTCTTTTGACGATGTGTGTGGGAGGTCTAGTAGATTTTCACTTTTTTATTCCCGGATGTGCATTTGTATTCTTTTCTTTACTCGGGCTTGTGTTGGCTCCTACTTTTCATAAACACCACATACATGAAATACGATTGCCGTTATTTGTTAAATTTGTGATAGTGATATTAATCACATGTTCGATGTGGATCCCATTGCAAAAAACACTTTGTTGGCGGCAATTCTTTATAGGAAACGAACTTAAGACACAGAGCAAGCTTGCTGCCTATGAACAAGGCCTTAATTATTACCCAAGTCCACGTTATGCTGCTCGATTAGCTTTTGCGTATTATCGTGCAGGACAACGTGATAAAAATTTTATTTTGAAATTGTATTATATGGAAAAAGCGCAACAAATTGCACAGGATTATTTAGAACAATACCCAAAAGATAAAGAGTTATCCAAAGTTTACGTACAAACACGGCGCCAGTTGAACTAGGAAAATTCCTCTTAATTTGCTAAAATATAACGGCTATGAAACTTCTTGCTTTTGCACCTTTAGGAATAGTATGTATGGGCCTGCTATGGGGCTGTACAAATGCGTCTGTGATGAGTGAGTCCACCAAGGGCGCTGTCTCTACTCAGGAAGTAACCGATGCCTTAGCACAGGTACGTTCCTCTCAATCGTATGTATTACAACCCGGCGATTTAGTAGATATTCGTGTATATATGGAAGACGACATGAACCGTGTGCTGCGTATTAGCGGCAACGGAACAGTTACGTTTCCTTTAGTAGGAAATATTAAAATTGCCGGCCTCTCGCTCGAACAGGCCGAGCAGAGTTTGGCTGACCGTTTAACGGCCTATATCCGTCACCCCCAAGTATCTATGTTGGTTAAGGAATACGGCAATAAGACCGTATATGTATTGGGCCAAGTATCCAAGCCGGGGTCTATTCAAATTCCTCCAGAAAAACAACTTACCGTGTTAGAGGCAATCACGTCGGTAGGTGGTTTTACCGATATAGCTAATACATCCAAAGTGCGTGTGCTTCGTATGGAAGAAGGAAAGCAAAAAAGCATGGACGTAGATGTGAGCCAGATTACCAAGCAAGGTAATAAAAGTTTGGATATTGCATTGCAACCTGGCGATGTGGTGTTTGTACCGCAAAGTTTATTTTAATCCTAAGGAATCAATATGAATGAAGAAGAATTAGATATTACCGCCCTAATGGGCATGGTATTTAAGCGTTTTTGGCTTATTGTGGCCACGGCCCTTTTGGGATTGTTTGCTGCGATTCTAGTAAATACGTTTATGCGTCCGGTATATGAAGCAGCCGTGCTGATGATGATAAACCAAGAAAATGCAGGTAAAATTGATGATTCCCCTTATGGAAGTTTTGCTAGCATGGAAGATTATTATCGTACCCAATATCAATTGTTAGAAAGTCGTTCCTTATTAGAAAGTGTATATAAGCAATTGGATTTAGGACAATATGAGGAATTTGCAAAAGGAATAGGTAGTTTGCGTAAAGCAATAAAAATCGATCCTGTAACGCGTAGCCGTTTAGTTAATGTAAGAGCACGTGCTTATGATGCATCCCTAGCGACAGACATTGCTAATACGTTGGCCAATACTTTTGTGCAAGAAAATGTTAGCAACCGTATCTCCATGGGACAAGATATCATTCAGGCCTTGGAAAGCACAGAAATGAATGAAGAAGATCAGGAACTCTTAAATTCCATGCCGCAAGTAGTCAATAGCGATTTTATTAAATCTTTAAAACAGCAGGAGGCATCTTTGGAGCGCAATTTGGCACAATTGTCAGCTAAATATACCCCTCAACATCCGGAAGTAGTTTCTGTAAAGCGTCAATTAGCAGCTATAAAGGCACAAATTGCGCTAGAAACACGCCGTTTGGTACAAAGTATTAAAATTGAGCTTTCGGGACAGTTTTCAGGGAATAACATTCGTATTGTGGATCCCGCTATTACACCTAAAATCCCTGTATTACCGCGTAAGCTTATTAACTTGGTGATAGGTATTATTGGCGGTGCGTTTATTGGGTTGCTGTTGGCATTTTTGATGGAATTTTTGGACCAGACAATTAAAACCAGTGAAGATTTAGAGAAAAAACTGGGATTGCCTTTCTTGGGGTTTGTGCCGCACGAGAAGCTTAAAAAGAAAGAAAGCGAATACGCTACCATGTTAAAAGAAGGCAATATCCTGCTGGCAGAAAACGTACGTAATATTCGTACGATGTTGGACTTTACACTTGCTGATGACCGCAAGGCACCTTTCTTGGTAAGCAGTTCTATGCAAGGTGAAGGGAAAAGCCATTTATCGGCTAACTTGGCCGTAGCGTTGGCTCAGATTGGTAAAAAAGTTCTGTTGATTGACGGGGACTTGCGTCGTTGCCGTTTGCATAAAGTATTTAAGGTTTCACCAGAAAAAGGGCTCAGTAATATTTGGGATCAAGACCCAGCCAAGGCCGACTATGCCGCGAACGTTCAACCAGTGGCAGATGTTCCCAACTTGTTTGTTATGACGGCTGGTCAACGTCCGCCAAACCCAGCTGATTTGTTAAATACCCCCCGCCTGGCTGATTTTATTGCCTGGGCGCAGCAAAATTACGACCAGGTTATGGTGGACTGTCCGGCTATTTTGCCGGTGGCTGATACCATGTTATGGGGTAAATATATCCCGCGCACGGTTTTTGTAATCAAACACGGTAAAACACCTATACGCTCGGCCAAAATGGCCTTGGACAAGCTGCAGAAGGCCGGAGTAAAGATTTTGGGTGTGGTCATTGGACACTACAAAGCACAAGGCCTTACCTACGGAAAGTATGGATATTATAAGAATTATTCATACTACTATTCGGACGAGAAGAAGTAAGTTTTAGAAACGTCTAGTAAAAACCCCCGGCTAATAACCGGGGGTTTTAGATGTAAGACGTTTCTAGTTATCTAGGATCACTGGGGATACATGCTCCATCTACGTTTACCATACCGCTAGGGCAATCCTTATCATTATTGCTGCCACCGCCCAGATTTTCCAGTGAATACCCGGCAGATTCAACTAAAGTGCAGAAACCGGTTTTATCTGCGGGGTTTTGGCATCCTTTGTGGATGGTTCCATCTGATTCTACCCCTATTGCAAGTAATCCTCCCGCGTACATACCAGAGGCCCGTTCAGCCCTCAATATCGCAATATTTACGCCATCGCCATCTAGTTCGTACTCAAAAGCACCTCCCGGCTCAGGAAGTGTAATATCGCCCTCGTTGATGTTATAAGCAAATGCATTATGTTGCATGTGATAAATACTCTGTGCATTGGCCCAATCACCCAATACTTGCAATGCCTCCGCGGTGCGGGAGCGTTCCACGGCCTTTTGGTATTGTGGCACTGCTATGGCTGCTAAAATACCGATAATGAGCACTACGACGAGTAACTCAATTAACGTAAAACCTGTTTTCATATGTTTTTCTCCTTTCCTACCTAATTTATCAATAGAAAGCAACATACTTTCTATATATAGTATACGCATTTTTGAGCAAATTTCAAGGCCTATTTTTAAAAAATAGTCCCTTTTATTGGGGTAAACTACGACGAGAACCCCAAATAACTAACGAATACAGGTTTTCTATTAGGTAAATTGCCTCTGTAATCTCTTTAAAAACATAAAAAACCCAGAGAATTTTCTCTGGGTTTTTATAATACTAATACAATTTTTTATTTCTTTTGTTCACTTTTTTGTTTCGCTTGTTCAGCTGCCAAACGTTCTTGCTCGGCTTTCATTTCAGCAATTCTGCGCGGATGCATGGGAGCAACCCGTTCGGCGGGGGGCAACGTGGGTTCTTCCAAGGTACCACGAATATCCTCTCCGGATACGGAAGCGCCTTGTGATAATTTGGCCATGTGTCCGTTTGCATCTACGAGCTGCACATTATTCCCCTCAAGAATTGTGAAAGAATTTTGTTTGGGCTGCACCGCTATTACGGCCGGTTCTTTTGAGGTAAGCGTAGCAGGTCCTACTTTAATACCATTCATCTCGTCAGCACTAATAACTACATCCTTGGTTTTATTTCTTCCCAAAGAAACTGTTTGCCCAGCCGGCACAAAAATATTTATACCGGCGTAGGTAATTTCAGTATCTTTTTGAGCTTGAACGGTACGCGTATGTTTAAGCTTATCTGTCTTATGAGATGTCGGCTTTGCCACTGTAAACGTAGTGCAAAATACGATTAACCCAATAACAAATACAATGATCTTATTCATAGCGTTTCCTTATAATCTCTTAGTTTCCCGAAGTCGTAGGATTGTTCGAGTTACTGCTATCTTGGGTCGGTGCAGAAGGGCTTAACGTGGCTTCTACATCATTTGAGGCCTGTTGATGAGCAACGCTATCAAGTACGTTTGATTCCTCGGAAGAAGGGAAAGCATTTCCTTCGTTGCCATTGGAATTATTGGGGGCAGTTTTTTCATTTTTGGTTGCCTTGTTTTGCAAATCAGCAACTGCCTCATCGGCATCATTTTGACCGGCGATGCGTAAATCTTCCAAGGTGTTAGAATTAATTTTAGCATTAGTGGCTAAAATGGCACCTTTTTCTTGTACGGTAGCGGTTTGACCATGAGGATCTCTCAACATAAGCCATTTCCCCCTATTCAAGAAGATTACATTGGTTTTAGGTTGATAAGAAACAATAGAGTATCCTTCCGTGGAAAAAGTTCCAGGACCAACTTGAATTTGGTCCATATTTAAACCGCGAATGACGATAGAACCATTGGGACGTTCGCCCAAAATAAGAACTTGTCCTCTAGGAACAGAAATCGGAGTACCCAAGTAAGTGAATTTCAGATCTTGAGTGGCCTGTACGATTTTCGTGTTCTTGATCTTGCCGGCTGATTTAGTAGGTGCCGCCATTGACAAGGTCGTACCAAATGCTAATAACCCAACAATAAATACTACTATTTTACGCATGATTATATCCCCCCTTCTTCTTAAACAACTATTTATTTTGTCGGTGCAGAAGGACTTAACGTCATCTCTACATCGTTTGAGGCCTGCTCGTGGGAAACCCCTTCTAAAATACCGTAGCGTCCTGCAAACGGATCTCTTACACCTTCTAAATCTTCAGCCGCTTGTTCGGCATCTCGTTGAGCTGCGTTACGCAGATCTTCTAATGTGTTAGAATTGATCTTTGCATTTTTAGCAGAAATAGCGCCTTTTTCTTGTATAGTAGCAGTTTCCCCATGAGGATCTCTTAATGTAAGCCATTTTCCTCTATTCAAATATATCACGTTTGTTTGAGGCTGATAAGAAACAATAGAATAACCTTCTGTAGAAAAGGTACCGGGGCCAACTTTAACTTGATCCATATTCAAACCACGGATAACGATAGAACCATTGGGACGTTCGCCCAAAATAAGAACCTGTCCTGCAGGAACGGAAATCGGGGTACCTAAATAAGACAAGTTGAGATCTTGATTGGCTTGTACAATTTGTGTATTCTTGATCTTGCCGGCTGATTTAGCGGGTGCCGCTATAGCCAGGGTAGTACCTACAAAAAATACAGCAAACAATGCTGCAATTACTTTTTTCATCTTATAAACTCCTCATCTAGTTGCTAAAGTAAATTAACTTATAAAGTCCTTCGGAGAGGGAGGGATTCGAACCCTCGATACGGGTTGACCCCGTATAACGGTTTAGCAAACCGCCGCTTTCGGCCTCTCAGCCACCTCTCCAACAACGAAATTATAGCAAATTTCAAAAACTCTTCTCAAGACCTTTTTTTAAAGGAGTAAACTTTTGATTGGTTAATTTGCACCATTTTTCACTACTGCAAATCCAATGGCCAGGAATAATTGCTTCGGCTACTTTGTCATAGTTTAAAGCCGGTTGATTCCCCGTTATTTTTGCACACAGTTCATAAATCCATGCAGCTACGCGCATCATCCAGATGGGTGCTTTGGGCATAAATGGTTTACGCACGTGCATGGCATTTGCCATTTCAGTAATGAAATAGTCCCATGTGTAAATAGTGGGTTCGGCTATAAAATATGTCTCACGATTGGTATCTTTGCGAAGATATGCTTGCCATAGTGCTTCCACAAGATCTTCTACATATACAAAACTAAAATAGCCATTCCCCGACGTATTCACCATGAGTCCACGTTTAACCCAGGAGGCAATTTTAGATACCCCTGAATCATTTTTGCCGTAAACAATTGGGGGACGAATAACGGTACGTTTGATACGTTGATTTAGTTGGCGGATGGCTTTTTCTCCCGCTAATTTAGTGCGTCCGTAATCAGAAACAGGTTGCGCCGCATCTTTTTCAAGACGAGGACGGCGAGGCCTCTTTGCATAACCACTTGCTGCCAAGCTAGATACGTGCACAAACGTTTGAACAGTAGGAGTTTTATTAGCAGCCGTCACTACATTTTGAGTAGCAACAACATTCCCTTTTTCAAAATCTTTATAATTAAATCCAAAAATTGTTCCTGCTAAATTGAAAATTCCTTCACAACCTTGCATGGCTTTTTGCAAAGAAGAAACATCGTTATAATTCCCTTGTACTAGAGTGACAGTTGGATTGGCAGGACGTGTTTTCGGGGTCTTACGTGTAAGCACACGCACGGCATATCCCTCACATAACAGTTTATCTGTCAGCGCTCGGCCAATAAAACCATTTCCACCAGTAATAAGTACGGTAGGTTTCGTCATTTAATCTTCCACAATTACTTCTAATTTTTCCAATGCTTTTTTAGCGGCTCTTTTAGCGTTTTGTTCTATTTCTTTTTTGGAGGCCTCTTCAGCTGCTTTTTTAGCATCTTGTTGGTTTACAAAATTTTTATCGCTGCGTGCATTACGTCTATCAAAGGCAAAATTAAATGTGAACTTGTTGAGCCCTCGTTGAATGTCCGCACCTGTTGGAATATCCCCGCGTTGAAGTTTTTGAAAGGGTGTAACTTTATCATCTTGCGGAAAGAACATCAAAATAGAAGCAAGCAGGCACAACACGAAAATCCACGTTAAAAAGCGGTTAATTCCTTCAAAACGATACAGACCAAATAAACTACCAATGACGGACATGATAAGGATAATACCTGTCCATACTAAAATAATTGTTCCTGCAAATGTCCAACCGGCCACTCCAAAATCTGGATAACAAATCATGACCAACAACATACATAGAACGAGCAATAAGAATCGTTGAATACCTACCATAGTTATTTCTCCTGTTTGAATTCTACCGTAATGGTGAGTTCATCTTTTTCATAATACATCGGCAGGGGTGCAAAAGGCCCTGCATTAATTACTGCTGAAGTAGCAGCAAAATCAAAAGAATCGTCCCCCGAAGAACGCTCTGTTCTTAAGTTTTTTATTTTCCCGTCACGGGCAATGGCAAAAGATACCATAGCAGAAAGTATATTTCCCGCGGGACGACGTTTCTCCCATTCAACCCATAGCGAGTTACGTACTTGTGTAATGTACCAAGGATAGGGAAAATTTGCAAAATCAGTTGTGATATTTCCCCCTTCAAATGCTTCTGTACTTGAAGAATCGGTATCTTCATCTTCAAGCACGCTTGGGCCAGCAAGGGGTTGACTAGTGGTCGAAGTAGTTTGTGTTGTTACCTGCTTTTTAGCAGTAGGTTTTTCCGCAATTTCAGTTTTAGATACGTAAGTTTTAGAAGGTGCTTTTTCTATGGCTTCTTGAGCAGGTTCTGGAGCTTTAACCGTTGTAGTTTTGGGTGCGGCAGTATTAGGAACAGATACAGCTTGTACTTTCCCTGATCCAATAAAGTCAATCGTGTACGTAGCATTGGGCTTTGTTGCTCCAGGTGCTAGCAACAAGATTACTATAAGTGCGGCTAAGGCATGTATCCCACTTGAATATACTAAATACCAATTCATTAGTTTTTAGACAATACGCCAATTCCCAATTTGGCGGCTCCTAATTTTTTAGCAATATCAAAAACGTCTACCACTTGTTGGACGGGAACATCTTTATCGGCTTCTACTAAAATTGTCTTCTTATTGGCCTTGCCTAAACGGAGGATAAGCTCTCGTTCTAAACCGGCCATAGGTACTATTTTTTTAAGTACAGTAATAGTTCCATTTTTTTGAATTTCAACGCGAATGACATCATCATCCGCTTGTGTATTAATTGCCTTAGATTTTGGCAAATCTACGGTAAGTTGCATCTGTACTAGAAGCGGACTCATTACCATAAAAATAATTAACAAGATGAGCGTAATATCAATAAACGGCACCATGTTAATATCAGCCATTAAACGGCGTTCTCTTCTTCTGGCCATATATTAAAATCCTCTGGGAGAAGACGAGTTATTATAAATAAAATCTTGAGCCACACTTTCTAATTCTTGTGCAAAATAAGTAGTTTTGGACAAGAAATAGTTATATGCAATAACAGCAGGAATAGCTACAAACAACCCAGCGGCTGTGTTTACAAGCGCTTCGGCAATGCCGGCAGCCACTACAGAAGCTCCCCCAGCAGCGGCTGTATTGGCCGCTAAATCTTTAAATGCGTGCATAACCCCAATCACAGTACCGAATAACCCAATAAACGGGGTAATACTTCCAAGGGTTCCCAAAATAGAGAGACGACGCTGTAATTTGGCAATTTCAAAATCAATTACCGTTTCTGTAATTTTTTCTACATCTTCACGGGAACGTTTACGTTCTTTGCAAAGTCGTAATAAAAGTACTGCAGCCGGGGTGTTTTTGACAGCATCTTTACGGCACGCTTCCTCTATTTTCGTATAATTTCCAGCTTGCAACGCACTACGAGAGTAAGCAATTAAACGGTGGGAATAATTGATTGCCTTTCGGAGACGAAAATAGCGTTCCAGAATAACTGAAATGGAATACACAGAGAGCAAAATTAAGATAATTAAAATTGGCCCCCCTGCAGCGAGTAGTTCGCGAATGTTTGTCATGCTTGAAAAGTCCATAATTTCTCCTTACCCTATATTAATAAAAATAATACAAATCTGAATACATATGTTGGCTAGTAATCCAGCGGATACATCGTCGAACACTATTCCGAACGCATTTTCCAACTTATCAAAAGTTTTTACCATACCCGGCTTGAATGTGTCAAATGTACGAAACAATACAAAAGCTGCTAACATATAAGGCCAAGTATGGGGTAAAAATGCCATGGCTGTAATATACCCAGCTATTTCATCAATTACAATTTTTGGATTATCATGGCCAGTATATCCTACAAATTTTACTTTTTTGCATACATATACAGCAAAAATCCAAAACAAAAGCATAAAAACCAAATACAATAATTGGTCCGTTGGGGCGATTAATACTAGAGGGACTCCCCACAATGTGCCTAAAAAACCGGCTCCCGTATTTTTTTTAAATTTGGTAACTTTAGTGGGCAAATAACTAATGAATAATCCCGTAGCAAGTGCTTTCCAAACTAATTGCATGGCAAACTCCATGATTTTTTTAATAGATCCCAATTGTTACGTAGATACGAAATAGCACTTATCCACGTGATTACCGCCGCAATTGCAGTAACGGCATATGGAAAATTCAATAATGTTACAAAAATTATCTGACAAACACGTTGTGCAGTTCCGTGTAGTAATTGAGCCAAATGCATTACCAAAATTACGAATAAGATGACACCAATGGCAGACATCTGTACAACTGTTTTAAATTTTCCCCATCGTTCGGCTGCCATTACTTTTCCATCAAGCGCAGCAATTGCACGCAAATTGGATACCATGAGTTCCCGCAACAAAATTAGGAATACAGCCCAAATTGGCACGTTAAGTGGTCGGATAGAAACAAAGGCAAAAAATGCAGCTATCACAAGAATTTTATCCACAAATGGATCTACAATCGCTCCAAAGGGCGTGATTGTATTGGTCTCACGCGCGATTTTACCGTCCACCCAATCAGTGCTAGCTGCCACGATATAAATAATGATTCCCGTAAATCTAGCCCACCAAAATGGGAGTAGAATGAAGAAAAATACGAGAAGTGACAACCCAGCACGTATCAACGTAATTTTATTAGCAAGTGTCATCATTTAAACAAACCTCCCGCACGGAAAGTATCAAATGCAAGTGGGGTATTCTTTTGCGTATTAGTTAGCTTTGCTTCTGTTGTCATTAAATCTGCGACGATTTTAATGTTTGTTGGGAAATAATCTTCTTTAGCCAAAGTCAAATATAATGTGTATTGTTCTCCCTCTTTGGGGGTTAATTCCAAAAGATAGGGCTCTTTAAGCACTGCGTTATGACGTGCTAGCAAGGAAGTATAATTTCCAAAATCGAACAGGGCCTGGTTGGGCTGACCTTGTTGCCATTCCTGCCAGGAAAGCGTGGTGACTTCGTGTCCTTGCCCATCCAAGATTAAAATTTGTTTTTTATCGGTAATGGCACTTTGTTCTACATCATTGTCTGTATTTAACGTATCTAAGCGAAGTAAGTTTTTATCTTTATCGTACCACAACGTCCCCTGTGATTTGCTGATAGGAACGCCATCATATTCACTAGTTTGTTCAAAATGAGTTTTTAAAAATTTGAGTTTTTGGTCCCAATTTTTTACTTGAATAATAACTTCGTTTGGATAATAGGTTTTAGATGAAGATTCCGTCGTTGTGGCCAATTTTACCTGTTCCGTTGGTTGAACTTCTTGAACCTGTTTTTCGGCTACAGGCGTTTTATTTTCCGGCAGTTTTATTGGCTCAATGTCCTCTACAATTTCTTTTGTTGATTGCTGCTGCTGAGCTTCTTCTGGTTTGCTGGAGCATCCCACAAAATTCGTTATGCTTAACAAGGCAATCAATAAGCTATTTATAAACAGTTTCATATTCGGGTTCTTTATAATTTTTTTCATAAGGCAAACTATTCATTTCTTCTATTGCAGAATCTATTAAATCGTAATGGATTTCCCAACGGTTAGAGCCCTCGGGTTTAGTAATAAAACCACGCATTTCCAGTACGCTGAGCATATTGGTAGCACGCGCGGATGAACCAAAGTGCGCTTTGAGTAAATCTTGAGAAACACGACGGCGTTCTTTAATAAGGTTGAGTGCTTGTAAAATTTCTTCGGGCTTGGTTCCTAAGCCATCCTGCGGACGCATGCCGGGTTGCTGTTCTTGTACAATTTGTACGGGATAATCGGGCCCCCCTTGGGCACGCAAAAAATCAGCCACGGCCTTGATTTCATCGGGTGACACATAAGCTCCCTGAATGCGAAGTGGCGTTTGTGTGGAAGAGTCCAAAAGCAACATATCTCCACGACCTAACAGATCTTCGGCTCCTACGGAATCTAAAATAACTTTGGAATCAATACCTGATGCGACTTGTAAGGCAATGCGCGAAGGCATATTGGCTTTAATAATACCCGTTACTACTTTTACAGATGGACGCTGGGTGCATAAAATAAGGTGAATTCCCATTGCACGTCCCATTTGTGCCAGACGTTGAACAGAATCTTCAATAGAGGCCTTGGTTTGCAACATGAGGTCGGCCATTTCATCAATAATAACGAAGACATAAAACATTTTTTCTTCTTTGTTTTCTTTAGCCCAAGCATTATATCCTTCAATATTTTTTACTTTAACGGCTTGGCACATATCTAGGCGTTTTTCCATTACTTTTACGAGCATTTGCAATGACTTAGCTGCATCATTAGGTTTAGTAATAATATCGGCATCATCACACGAGGTTTTTGGATCGTACAAATAAGGGATTCCCTCATACAATGTAAGTTCTACACGTTTGGGATCGATCATTAAGAACTTAACCTCATCCGGTCTATGCTTAAACAAAAGTGACATAATAATCGTATGCAGACAAATAGATTTACCACTATTAGTAGCTCCCGCAATTAAAATATGGGGCCATTTTTCAGCGATAGTGGCAGCGGGATCCCCGTTAGCGTGACGACCTAATGCAATGGGGAGTACTGCCCTGGAACTGGCGTACACAGGCGATTGTAAGATTTCTTTCATCGTTACCATGACAGATTTGTCATTGGGAATTTCAAATCCTACGGTACTTTTACCTGGTATGGGTGCTTGCACGCGAATGGAACGCGCGTGCATGCTGGCTTGAATATCTTGCGTAAGTGCGGTAATAGAAGACATCTTAACACCAGCATCAGGTTGAATTTCATAACGGGTAACTACAGGGCCTGGTGACACTCCTGTAACATGAGCTCCAATTTCAAAATTTTTTAACGTGTCCTCCAGACGTTTTGTGGCCTTAGCAATTTCGTCGTCTGTGGGACCCACCAAACCATCGCCAGCAGGATCATTCAATAAATTAAGAGAGGGAAGTTTAAAAGTTTTAGGGTCAAATTTTTTAATCTCATTAGTTGAAGAAGATTCTTTTTCAGATTCAGTGACTTTAGGGGTACTTACTTCTTCTGCTTGATGGGAAATATCCGAAACTGGTTCGGCGACAGGTCGACGAATTTCGGGCTTAGCACGACGGATTTCAGGAAGCTGGGTTACTTCTTCCGCTACGGGTCGGTTTTCGGTGGCCTCAACACGTTCTTTCATTTCCTGTTTTCCTTCAGCTACCTTTTGTTTTAATTCAGCTCGAGATTCCATCCATCCATTGAAATCATTTTGGATAAACTGGACAATTTTAGTGATTACGATACGCCATGGAATAGCTACTAAAATGTGCAATCCTACCAGCGCAAACGCAATGGAAAAGAGTGTAGCTCCTACAGAGCCAACCACTCCTTTAAGGGCTAAAAACATTTTATCGCCCACCAGACCACCGGATATTAAGGAATCAGTAAAAATTTGACGAAGACATGTACAAATACTAGAAATACTTGACAATGTAATGGAGGTACCTAACAAGAAAAATAGGAAAGATATGCTTTTATTGCGAATAGTTTGTAACAACCAATAAGCCAGAAAAATTGGCAACATCCCAGCGCTCAGTCCTAGAAGTTGGTGTAACTCATTGTAAATCGACGTTCCTACCTTGCCACTGGCAACATGAAACCACAAAATAGCACACAGCCATACACATAAAGCTCCCATCAAAATATAAAGGGCCGCCCGCAACCAAGCAGCATTAGATTGAGCAGATCTTTTTTTTGATTTTTTATGTGTATAATAGTACCGGGCCATATAGAAATATTGTACCTTTTTTAGGCAGATTATGGGGAAGTTTTTTGGGGTTTGGGGATTATAAAAAACCTCAAGTTCACACTTGAGGTTTTTACATTAACTTTCTTTAAAAAAATTTAATTTGGCTGAAAGGGATTAGCTGCTTCGGCAGCTTGTTTTTGCACAGCTGCCTCTCCCCACGTTACATTGTAATCAATGCCGTCAGCTTCCAACGTGATTTTCCCTTGCGCTACAAGTTGTCCTAGGGCTAAATACAACACGGAACTAGACAGTCGAAACATTACCTTGAGCTGCCAAGAGGTAGCTTTGGGATTATTGGAAAGATAGTTCGTTATCTGTTTTACGGCATCATTAATATTTTCTTGCAATGGAGTCATACTTATACCCGTTCAATGGCAAAAAGAGCATCGCCCTGTTTAACGGGCTTGCCGTTTTCCACTAACACCTTTTTGATGATGCACGGAAAATCCGCGCGGACCTCATTAAATACCTTCATGGCTTCAATCAGGCAAATCACGTCCCCTTTGGCTACCTGGGCCCCTTCTTTTACAAAAGGCGGAGCCGACGGAGTAGAACCTCGGAAGAAAATTCCAGTTAAAGCAGATTTCATTACTTCTTTGTATTGTTCTTGCGCCGGAACAAACGCGGTTCCATTACCGTTGCTTACATTTCCCCCCACATTGACGGGTACGGGAATCATAGCCGGTTTGGTCTTTACCAGACGTAAATACAGGCCTTTTTGGTCGTATTCAATGGTATCTAAATTGTTGTCCTGCATAAAACGATAGAGTTGTTTAACGTCTTTCAAAATGGAAGATTCTTTCGCAGCCACTTTCTTCGTGGTTTTCAAGGTCCTGGCTGTAGTTTTTTTAGTGGTTGATTTTTTCATAAGTTCCTCTTGCAAAAAACTATTTATTTTATTTTACATTATTTTGTGTATGTGGGGCAAACAACCTACGGTTCTGCTGCAGAGTTTGTGCAATTTCCGCTAAACATTCGGCTAGATCCCGCGCAAGTGTATAACGTAGATCGTCTCCAAATTGTTGTGTGTAAACAGGCCCCGTTATTGGAAGAAGCAAAGCAGTGCCTTTATTTTCCAGGCGTTGTGTTGCGGCGGAAGCATCCGTCATTTCTACTCGGTTCTGACGTGAAGCGAACATAGAAAACACTTTCTGCTCCGTGTGCGTGTCGTATAGTTCAATCATCACCTGCGTTTCTAAAATGGGCGGTTGTCCCCCGAACCATTGCACACTTTCGGTGCTATCTGTTTTGTTACCACCTACGGTGTAGGTCAGTTGGGCACGATAATCATATTTGTTTGCATATTTAGAAGGATTTACTTCAACTATGTTAAACAAAGTAGCGAGGGCATCAGCGGCTGCAGTTAAGGACCCATCGGCTAAATCTATTTTATAAGAATGAACAGAATTTTGCGAATGATAATCTTTTAATACAAACTGTTTTTGAGCTACTTTATCTGACAAAACTAATACAGAAGCATTAACACGATCTTCTACAGAAGGTGCTGCAAAAATGTCACGAGGCAATTTATGATGATATGCGCAAGCATAAAATAAAGCGGTACAAAGTAAGCAACTAAAAAGCCGAATTAGTTTCATATTTAAATTATACTAAATCTATTTCAATGAAATAGGCCTCCGGAAAAGAACCGGAGGCCTAGATTGGTATTACAAAAACAACTATTTGAGTAAGGCCTTACGAGAAAGCCGCACTTTGCCGTTATTATCAATTTCTACGCATTTTACTTCGACAATTTCGCCTAGTTTCAATACGTCTTCTACTTTGTTAATACGGTGTTTAGCAATTTCGGAGATATGCAACAAGCCATCTTTGCCAGGCAAGATCTCCACAAACGCTCCAAAAGGTTGAATAGAAACCACTTTTCCTTTGTAAATTTTATTTACTTCCGGCTCAGCAGTCAACATTTCAATCTCCGCTTTGGCTTGATTGAGTTTTTCGGCATTGGAAGCGGCAATTGTTACAATACCAGTTTCTTCAATGTCAATCTTAGTACCGGTAGATTCGGTAATACGTTTAATATTCTTACCGCCGGGCCCAATGACAGCCCCAATCTTATCTACTGAAATTTGCATTTTGTAAATTACAGGCGCATACGGAGAAACTTCTTTGCGCGGTTCGGCAATTGTTTTCTCCATGTGGTCCATAATGAACATGCGGCCTTCAGTAGCTTGTTTAATGGCTTGGCGCAATACATCAAGCGGCATACCAGTTTTGAGTTTTACGTCCATTTGGAAGGCCGTAATACCTTTGCGAGAACCGGTAAGTTTAAAGTCCATGTCTCCCAAGTGATCTTCCAAACCCATGATGTCGGAAAGGACAATAAATTTCCCCTCTCCGCTAATGGCACCCATGGCAATTCCAGAACAAGGCGATTTCATTGGTACACCTGCATCAAACAGGGCCAAGGAACCACCGCACACGGAGGCCATAGAGGAAGAACCGTTGGATTCGGTAATGTCGGACACTACGCGGATCGTATACGGGAATTCTTCTTCACTTGGAATGAGTGGCATTAACGCACGGCGAGCCAACTCTCCGTGGCCGATTTCACGGCGGCCCGGGGAGCGGTCCGGTTTGCATTCTCCCGTAGCGAAGCCCGGGAAGTTGTAATGCAACATAAAGCGTTCATAAGAAGTGTCTTCTAATCCTTCCACCATTTGTTGATCATCTTTTGTACCCAAGGTGGCTACAGCTAAAGATTGCGTTTGTCCGCGGGTAAACACAGCAGACCCATGAGCACGCGGCAAATAACCTACTAAAGAGCTTAACGGACGGATTTCAGTCGGTTTTCGGCCATCCACACGAACTCCTTCGTGCAATACCAAGTTACGGGATTCTTCATACATAATATTTTCTAAAGCAATCCCGGCATAGGTGGCGGCGTTATCGCCATACGTTTCGGTTAATTGTTCCGTGAAGGTCTTCTTGAGTTGGGCTACTTGTAGATCCCGTGTTTGCTTGTCGCTAAAAGCGTGCAAGATTTTTTTGGCTTCTTCGCGGAAAGAACCGTTAGCCAAGTCAACTACTTCTTGCGGCAATTTTTCGACAACGTATTCAAATTTCGGTTTGCCAGCTAGTTCACGTAGTTTAAGTTGTGCAGCACACATCTTATCAATTTCCGGCTTGGCCACTTCCATGGCTTTAATGATGGCATCTTCTTCTACTTCTTTGGCGCCACCTTCTACCATTAGAATACCTTGGGCGGAACCCGCAATGGTTAAGTCCATATCGCATTCGGGCAGGGCTTGTTCTTCTTTAGTCGGGTTGACAATATATTGCCCGTTAATACGGCCGATACGTACGGCTGCAACCGGCTCGTTAAACGGAATAGAAGAAATTACTACTGAAGCAGAAGAAGCGAGTACAGATAAAATATCTGCATCATTGTTCGGATCAGCAGAAACAACCATAGCGGTTACGTTGGTTTCACACGCAAAACCTTCCGGGAAGATTGGGCGCATGGTGCGGTCAATAATGCGGGAAGAAAGAGTTTCCTTTTTGCTGGCTTTTCCTTCACGTTTGAAAAAACCGCCGGGGATTTTGCCCGCGGCGTAAGTTCTTTCTTTATAGTTGACCGTTAAAGGAGTAAAATCGGAAATACCCGGTTTTTGTTCCTTGGTAGAAACGGCGGTGGCCAAGATGCGGGTATCCCCCATGCTGGCTACCACGGCACCATCTGCCTGCTTTGCAATTAAACCGGTTTCCAATTTAATCGTATCACGGCCGACAGTAACTTCCACGCTTTGTATATCAAAGTTATGGTTAAAATTAGGCATTTAGTTTTCCCATTATTTTCTAAGTTTAAGTTCTTTGGTCACGGCTTGATATTTTTCAAAGTCCGTGCGTTTTAAATAAGCCAACAGGCGTTTGCGTTGACCAACCAATTTGTTAAGGCCGGTTTCGCCCGCAAAATCCTTTGGATTGGCTTTGAGGTGATTGGAAATGTATTGAATACGTTCCGTAATCAGCGCAATTTGTACGGCGGCAGAGCCGGTATCATTGGCGCTGGATTGGAATTTGCTGATAATGTCTTTTCTGTCTTGGTTTGAAAGTACCATTTTATTGTACACTTAGGACTGCAACCTACCGACCAAGCCGCATTTATCCCAAAAACGACCGAGCCGGAGCGGAGTCCTTCTCCTATATTAATTTATACTTACACTAAGTACCTCTATATTATACAAAATAATAACGCCTTTTGGGGGCGTTATTACCAATTACTTGAAAGCCGAAAGGATTTTTATTTAAGTTCCTCAACACCATCTATACCTGCAAATAATTGTTTGTGAACCTCTTGAGCTGGAACATCTCCTTCTTCCAAAAGACATTTTGGATTATCTGCTGGAGCAGGACCATATTGATTGGTTTCCGTAGATCCTTCAGCGCTAGCTAATACGGCCCAAAAGTGAGGGCGCGAAATAAGGGCAGATAAAGATTCTCCATTTGGAATACGAATATCTAAATCTTGCCATCTTCGAATGGTAGCACAAGTGAAAGAAAGCAAGACAATTAACTCAAAAATCACCAGTATTACCCAATAGGCAAGTTCTGAAATCACGAGCCAATCTCTTACAAACAACATTGCAATCGTGTTACGCCAAACACAAATAAAGACACCTGCAAGTGCTAGCACAATGCTACCTTTGTAGACGTCACAAAATGTTTGGCGGCTATCTCTGCCCGAAGGGGAACAGAAATGAAGTAAAGCATATATATTATTTTTAATAAAACGGGTCATACGAAAAAAGTATAACATTTGTATAAGCATTTGGCAAGTAAATTGTATCATTCAAAAAGGGGCGCCCGCTTTATCGGCGGGCGCTTGGGACTCTTGTAGGAGGTTTGAGTTCACTTATAATAAATCGTACAAGGCATCTGCATCATTAGTTAACCAGGAGAATTCGCGATTCAGGCGGCTACTCTTAACAGATTGCAATGCCAGTACTTGTGAGAATAAATTCTTTGACATATAGGCCACCTCCCCTTGCGTAAACTAATTGCTTATACTATATGTTAGCGGTTTAATGGCGTACAAAACAGGGCCTTTGTGCCCATTAATTTTATTTTCAAGACCTACACAAACTTGGGACTTTAGACCTAATTTTATATACTGTATCTATGCAAGATTTAATTAATAAAGCCGAACGTACACATTCATTGACGCATCAAGAAATAATCGCTTTGCTTTCGACTAACGACACGGCTCTTTTGTTTGCCGCAGCTGATCGCACACGTAAACAATACGTGGGAGATGGGGTCCATTTGCGTGGGTTGGTGGAATTTTCCAGCTATTGTAAAAATGATTGTTTATATTGCGGATTACGGCGATCCAATCAAACCGCGCAACGCTATCGTTTAACACCAACACAAATTATAGAGACAGCCCGCAAAGCAGTTGATTATGGCTACAAAACTATTGTGTTGCAAAGTGGAGAAGACCTTTGGTTTAGTACAGACAAACTGTGCGAGATTATCAGCGAAATTAAAAAATTTGATGTGGCAGTTACCCTAAGCATCGGAGAAAAAAAACGTGAAGAATATGCCGCATATCGTGCGGCAGGCGCGGATCGTTATCTGCTTCGTATTGAAACTACTGATAAAGTCCTTTACGAAAAACTAGACCCTACTATGAATTGGAAAAACCGGGTTCGTTGCTTGCATGATTTAAAAGAATTAGGTTATGAAGTAGGATCCGGTTCATTGGTAGGTTTGCCAGGTCAAACAGTAGAAAGTTTAGCAAATGACTTATTATTTTTTAAAAAATTACCTGTCGATATGGCCGGTATAGGTCCGTTTATTCCCCATCCACATACTCCGCTAAAAAATGAAACTCCCCAGGGACATTTTGAACTATCTTTGAAAATGATGGCTTTAATGCGTTTGTTGTTGCCTGATATTAATATCCCAGCTACAACGGCTATGGAAACATTGCACCCACAAGGCAGATTGATTGCGTTACAATGTGGAGCAAACGTAGTAATGCCTAATGTCACTGAAATAGAGTATCGTCAAAAATATGAACTTTATCCTGGCAAAATTTGCACCGGAGAATCCCCCGCTCAATGCCGAGGATGCATCCAACATAAAATAGAAAGTATCGGACGTTTCGTAGCATCTGGGAAAGGATTTCACGGAGATTTTGCAAAATACAATTCAATTCCGTCAAAATAATTAGTTATTGCCCCTGTTTCTCTTCTTTAAATAAGGGTTCTTTTTCCCATACCATATACGAGGCTAATAACGGGAGAATTTGCTTGGCATCCTTGGAGTGGTCAACGATGGCCTCTCTTGTTTGCGGGTTAATGATGCAAAATCCGCTTGCGCAATGTTCCATTACCCATGCTTGCGGGCAATTTAGGTTATCACTATGGCAAGAGAAAGAGACGGTTTGCCCCACTTCAACTATATTTTGTTTGTAAAAATCAGCTAGATTTGTGCTTTGAAAGGCCTGGTCCAATGCATGGCGAAAAGCTCGTTCATACGGACAACCGTTCCAGGTAATTAATACGACTTGTTTTTTATCACCAAACAAAAATTCTTTGTAAGTACCGTTATTAGCAATTCCGTCATAGATTCTCTGTGGAATCTGTTCCGCATACACCTCTCGCAAAGGGATAATCTTTTTATTTAACTGAACAAAAGAGATATCCCTTTTTGCAGGACGATTGTGATCCATATTTTTATAACAATAGATACCAAGTCCTAGCAATGCTAAAGCGAATATAATAAAATTAAAATATTTTTTCATGTAAGGCCTGTTTACCAATCTTTATATTTCTCGAGTAGTGTTTCCAATTGCTTGGCATCTGTCGAGCTATCTACAACAATTTGTTTTGTAAGCGGATTAATGATGCAAACCTTTTGTATACAGTTTTGATAAAGCCATAATTTAGGACACAAGTGGGCGCTGTCACAAGAAACAAACCATGAATTTCCCGACTCGATTACAAAATGTTTACGGTAATATTCTTTATAACCTTTGTTAAATAACTCCTTTAACGTTTTTTTGAAAACAGCAGGAGCCGGTTTCTCTCCCCACGACAAGACTAATACGTACTTCTGATTGCCGGTAACGTAACGCGCCCAGCTATCCGCACTCAAATCCGTAAAAACCTCTTGGGGGATGGGAAGCAACTGCACCCCCGGCAATGATTTGGGGTTAGGAGCGATTTTTCCGTTCAAATGGACTGGGGTATTTGAACGAGGTTGCAGCATATCTTCCCAATCCATTTTTGCAGACAAATAAAGACCCAAACATACAAGAAAGGCCAAACAAAGAAGTAAATTTTTTAATTGAGATTTCATAAATATCCCCCACACATAACAAATTCTAACAAGAGTGATTATACTAAAATTTCCTTCCTTTTTTCTTCCAAATATACTACAATATACAGGAATATTCACGCGTGCTTTTCTACGCGCGCGCTAACTTATCATTAGGGAGACAACCATGGTGAAAAAAAACACAAAAAAAGCTACCGCAAAGAAAGCGGCCGCTAAAAAGACAGCTGTAAAAAAACCCGTTTCTAAAAAAATTAAAAGCACAAAATACGTCTATTCCTTTGGTGCCGGTAAAGCCGAAGGTAATGGCAAAATGAAAGAATTGCTAGGCGGTAAAGGGGCTAACCTAGCCGAAATGTCTGGCCAATTAAAATTGCCCGTTCCCCCCGGCTTTACGATTACTACCGAAGTTTGTACCTATTACTGGAACAACAAAAAAACTTATCCTAAAACCTTGAAAGCCGATGTAGAAACCAACCTCAAGAAAGTTGAAAAAGAAACCAAAAAAGAATTTGGCTCTGCCACAAATCCGCTCTTAGTTTCTGTGCGCTCCGGTGCCCGTGCTTCCATGCCGGGTATGATGGAAACCATTTTGAACATTGGTTTGACCGAAAAAACCATTCCGGGTATGATTACTAAGACCAACAACCCCCGCTTTGTGTACGATGCTTACCGCCGCTTAATTATGATGTATTCCGACGTAGTAATGGAAAAAGCCGCCGGTATCGAACCCAAAGATGGCGAAGGTATCCGCAAAATTTTGGACGGCATGATGGCCAAGAAAAAAGCCGAACTCAAAGTAAAAGACGATACTCAAATCCCGGCAGAAGAACTAAAAAAACTTTGCGTGGAATTCAAAAAAACCGTTAAGAAAGTTTTGGGCAAAGAATTCCCGGATAACCCGATGGAACAACTTTGGGGCGCTATTGGTGCCGTATTTGCCTCCTGGAATGGTAAACGCGCCATTGCTTACCGCGCTATTGAAAACATCCCCAATGATTGGGGTACTGCCGTAAACGTACAAACCATGGTATTTGGAAACATGGGCGACACCAGCGCTACTGGTGTGGCCTTTACCCGCAACCCTGGTAATGGTGACTCTCACTTCTACGGTGAATATTTAATCAACGCCCAAGGTGAAGACGTAGTAGCCGGTATCCGCACTCCGTCCCCGATGAACAAATGGTCCACTAACGCCCACTCTGCTCACTTGCCTACTTTGGAAAAAGTGATGCCCAAAGTGTACAAACAATTAGATGATATTCAAAAGAAATTAGAAAAGCACTTCCACGATATGCTCGATATCGAGTTCACTATTGAACATGAACGCTTGTGGATGTTGCAATGCCGCGTAGGGAAACGCAACGGTATCGCCGCCGTGCAAATGGCTTTGGATATGGTAAAAGAAAAACTTATTACCAAAGAAGAAGCTGTGTTGCGTGTTACCCCCACCCAATTGGGCGAACTCTTGTTGCCCGCCATTGACCCGGCCGCCGAAAAGAATGCCAAAGCCATTGCGCAAGGTTTACCTGCCGGCCCCGGTGGTGCTTGCGGTAAAATTGTTTTCAATTCCAATGATGCCATCGCGCTTGCTGAAAAAGGCCAACCTGCCATTTTAGTGCGCGAAGAAACCAACCCCGAAGACATTGAAGGTATGCGCGCTGCTCAAGGTATTTTGACCCAACGCGGCGGTATGACCTCTCACGCGGCGTTAGTAGCCCGCGGTTGGGGTAAATGCTGTATCGTAGGTTGTGGCGAATTGGAAATCGACCTTGCCAAGAAAACCGTCAAAATGGGTGGCAAAACCTTCAAAGAAGGCGATGAACTTACCCTGAACGGAACTAAAGGTTATGTCTATGCCGGGGCACTCAAAATGTTAGGTGCCGGCGAAGGCAACAAAAATTTAGCTAACTTCCTGGCTCTGTGCGACAAAGTACGTGTGCTCAAAGTGCGCGCCAATGCCGACACGGAAGATGATGCCAAGAAAGCCCGCAAATTCGGTGCTGAAGGTATCGGCTTATTCCGCATTGAACACATGTTCTACGGTAAAAATTCCGAAACGCCGCTTTTCATCTTGCGCAAGATGATTTTATCCGGCAACGAAGCCGAACGCAAAGCGGCCGTGGAAGAATTATTCCCGCACATGAAAAAGGAAATCAAGGCAACCATGAAAGCCATGGCCGGTTACGGCGTAACCGTTCGTTTGATGGACCCGCCGCTTCACGAGTTCGTACCCACCTTACCTAACAAACAGCAAGAGTTGGCCAAGGCCCTGAAGATTTCCATGGATACGTTCAAAGAACGCGCCGCCGGTTTGCACGAAGTCAACCCGATGATGGGACACCGCGGTATCCGCTTGGGTGTAACTTATCCGGAAATCACCAAGACGCAAGCGCGTGCGATTTTCGAATCTGCCGCCGAACTTATTAAAGAAGGCGTAAAAGCGGAACCGGAAGTTATGATCCCGCTCACCTGCGATAAGAACGAAATCGTCACCCAAAAAGCAATCATCCGCGCTGCGTATGATGAAGTAGTTGCTAAGACCAAAGTGAAAAAATTGAAATTCTCCGTAGGCACCATGATTGAAATTCCGCGTGCCGCCATCTTGGCCGCGGACGTAGCCACGGAAGCCGATTTCTTCTCTTTCGGTACTAACGACCTTACGCAGATGACGTTTGGTTTCTCTCGCGATGATATTGGTGCGTTCTTGCCCGAATACCTCAAACAAGGTATTTTAGAGCACGACCCGTTCCAAACCCTGGATCAACACGGTGTAGGCCGCTTAATTCAACACGCTGTGATTGAAAGCCGCGAAGTAAAACCGACCTTAAAAATCGGTATCTGCGGTGAACACGGCGGAGATCCGGAAAGTGTGGAATTCTGCCATCGCGAAGGATTCACCTACGTTTCTTGCTCGGCCTTCCGCGTGCCGATAGCCCGCTTGGCTGCTGCACAAGCTGCGGCCAAAGATGTGCTGGCCAAAAAGAAACGTAAATAAGCGACACTTGTAAAGTTGCATTTTACGCACACAACCTAAAACAAAAAGTTTTAGGTTGTGTTGCTTTCCTGCGAAACAATTTTCCAAAACCGGGCCATTTTGACGTACCTTTCAGTACGCCTTGCATCCAACTTGTCCGCCAAACTGACCTCGGTTTTGGAAAATCATCTTATCCTCTGTTTTTTCCGGTGATATTGCGAACGACATTTTTATTTCCATCCTCCCTCCACGCCGGGGCCTGTTTTTTATTTGAAAAAACCGACTTCGTTTATTAGAATAATAAAGAAGTAAAAACTTATAGATTATTTGTTGTGAGTGCAGGAAACGCCTGTACAGCGCGAGGCTTAACTGGTCAAGCACATTGCAGTCCACCAAATAATCGTCTGCTTTTGCGCCTGCCCTGTAAAGGGTGGGCGAGGCGACGATTATTACATGGGTTACTGCAATGGCTTTTGTAATAAGACGTCGTCTTTTTTTACACTTCTGACATCAGGAGAAAATATGCACAAAAAAACAAAGGCGGGATTTACGCTAATAGAATTATTAGTTGTAGTGCTTATTATTGGTATTTTGGCGGCCATTGCTCTGCCGCAATATCAAAAGGCAGTAGCCAAAGCCCGTGCCTCGGAGGCAGTTACTTTGACGAGCACATTGGAAAAAGCGGTATCAATTTGGGTATTGGAACATGGATTTGGTGCTAATTTTTTGGGTGGGAGTGATGTACGAACAACAACATTGGATATTGATTTCCCCTGTGAACCCACGAACGCTGTTGCTCAAGATTGTCTTGCATCTAGTGGCGTCTTTTATGCTGCTGAGTGCTGGCCTGGGGATAGTTCATTTCCTGCTGGTTGTGAAGTAACTGCTAGTGGTAGCATTGGCTCTAGTTGGTATTTTATGTATAGTGGAATGGATAATACCGGCAATTGGAATTTCCACAAATGTGGGTATAGTGGTCAGGCCGGGAAAGCCGCTTGCGATTCTTTGGCCAATCAAGGTTGGGAAACGGAAGAGGATTGGGAAATCTAATTTTGGCTACAACGATAATTTTACAGGCACCCTCGGCTAACTGCCTGGGGTGTTGTTCTTTGTAGAACGTTTTAATTTATATCCAGTAGGTCCTTTTTTCTTAAAAAATAGGTCCTTTGGCCCTAGTCATAAGTTTTGAATATTTGATAGCATAAACCAAAGGAGAACTTTTATGAGACAAATTCGCGCTGTAAAACTGTTTGTGGTCGCATTGTCCCTACTCATGTGCGCTTCTAGCACATACGCAATAAAACCGAAGAGACCTAAACTTCCCAAAAGACCCATCACATCCACACGCTTTCCACAAGCGCGCAGTATGTTAAAAGGGCAGCGTTCTTCCCGCCCGGCCAAACGCTTATCCCCCGCCGTAGTAGAACGGCAAGTTTTTCATGCAGACCCCGATTTCCCCGGCAAAGGATATAAAGCAACAGAAATTTTAGCCGATGCAGAATATTTTGTGGCAAAAAACGGTCGTTGGATGAATCGTGCTGGTGCAAAGCCCCACGAAGTTACATTAGGCCTATTGACTACTAATGCCATGCTATATGGGAAATTAACTCCCGCCATTGAAAAATTAATCAAATTGCGCGAATCGGTCATGCCTACCGAATTGCAAAAAGAATCGGCTATGATTGCGCGCCAAACGATTGAATTTGTCAAAGCCAACGGGCGTTTAATGAAACGAAATGCAGAAAACCCCGAAGAAGCTGCTTTGGCGTTGAAGGCCGAACAATTACACGTTTATGAGCGTTGGGGTGACCCTATCTTTGATGAATTTGAGCGAGTGTGCAGAGAGTTGTTTGAGCAGGCAGACAAACAAAGTACGCTGGACCATTTAAAAGAATTTATTGTGCGGGAACATCACTTCCCCTATTCACATAACTGGGATGGCAAAGAGGCCACACTGTTCACTATGAGCATCAAAAATCAAGAAGAGGCACTTCTCTTTGATACAATCAAAAAGATTGTAAGGGAAGATCCTCAATCAGAAATAGCCACCCAAATTATGGAATTATGGGAACAACACGGTCGTTAATTTTCCGCTACGTGAGATTTTAACATGAAAACAATAAGAGTCCTACTGTATTTTCTCTTGCTATCCGTTCCGGTGCATACGGTAGGGCTTAATGCGCCTGCATTGGTTAATCAATCAGCAACTACTTCACTATATTCTTCTACACGCGTTCAACTGGAGCAGTATTATGGAAGAACTGATTTTAAGGACGAAGAACGGGATACGGGTTGGTATCGCGTGGATAATTTTTTGGCTTGGTTGAAACAGAACGAGGCCGATATATCACGCGAATTAAAACAAGCCGATTTTCCCCTTCAATATCCTCAAACTTTATGGATTTATTTAGGGGCCCGTTATGCAGCGGATATTTACCAAGTTCAACCCGACTTTACACGTTTGCATATACAACCTGGTTCCCCAAACGACACAGTGCATGTGCGCATGGAAGATACTACTATTTTATTTACTCCTGCTACGCATCACGCCATCCCTGCCGCTATCACGCTGGGCATACACGAAGGCACACACATGTTACCTGCTTTGTTGGGTGAAGAAGGTGCAACATCTCTTTCCGAGTTGGCAAGTTTTTATTCTCAACATGAATATGGTTTGCCCGTTAAAGTAGAAGACGCCAACGTGTTTGGATACGGTGTGCGCGATATTCGTTTAACCTCCTATCGCAAGGGGTTTTCGCTCGTTCCGCTGACGTATGAATATATGCTGCATGTCATAGGATTGGCTATTTTGCCGGAACTTTCTACCGAAGAATTATTGAGCAATTATAACAATTTAGCCAACCCTTCCGATTTTAATTTAGCAACTGCCATTATTTATTGGCATGCCGCACGTAAGGGACAATTAATTGTGGACAATCAACCCTACACAAGCAATATGTATTTAAAACGTTTGCTGGGCTCATTATCGGCCAACCCAGTCGCACATGCCCAAACGTATAAGTTTTTGATTTTACTGGAAAACAATTTACCCACGCAAGTACAGCAGCAAATCGAGACCTGCTTCCCTATCAAGCAAGCCAATTCTGCTTGCGCAAACGAGGTGACAAATTGGTTACATAAAAATTCTCGGGAGGTTGTCCAGGCAGCCATACGAACCTTGCAAGATGTTCATGCCCCCATTCCGCCCGTTCCGCACGGATATTTGTGATTTAATATAGGTCCTTTTCCCCCCTTAAAAATCTTTGATATGTATTTATCCCCCTTACATAAGGCAAATTTAGCTTGCGAAGGGGGATAGGTATTTACTAAAATATCATTATGAAGGCCTTTCCTATAATTGTTTCATCCCCATCGGGTGCGGGCAAAACTACCATTGTGGACGCCGTTTTGAAGAAAAATAAAACCGTCTCGCGCGTAGTTACTGCCACCACACGTTTACCTCGCAAAGGCGAAAAGAACGGTAAGGATTACCACTTTTGGACGATTAAACAATTTGAACAAGCCATTAAAAAACACCAAATGTTAGAGTGGGCACAAGTGCATACGCACTACTACGGTATCCCTAAAAAATCCGTGGATGACCTCTTAAAAAAAGGAATTTGCCCTATTTTGGTAATTGATGTACAAGGCGCGCGTACCGTCAAGGCACAATATCCCAAAGCGGCCACCGTGTTTATTGTTCCCCCCTCGCTTAAAGAACTTAAAAAGCGCATTTTGGGCCGCAACGATAACACACAAGATATTGAGATCCGCTTGGAAACGGCCAAGAAAGAAATGAAAGAAATCGACAAGTATGACTACGCTTTGTTAAATGACGATTTGCAGGAAGCAATTATAAAAATGGCAGGGATTGTAGCTGCCGAGCAATGCCGTGTAATTCGGCAAGACAAAAAAATAAAACTTTTAAAATAGTTGTAAGGAGCCAATATGTCCGCAAAAAATGACCAAGAATTAGCCGCAAAACTCACTGACTTTGACGGGGACCGATACGACATTGTCGTACTCGCATCCATGTACGCCAAAGAGCTCAAAAAGAAGCCGGAATTTAAAAACAAACCTACCGCCGCTGTAATCAAAGAAGCGCTCGACGCTATTTTGACCAAACGCGTGAATAAAGAAGAAATTTTAAACCTCAGCACTACTAACTATGCGGCCGAACAAAAAGCAGCTGAAGAGGCACGCTTGGAAGCCGAACGCAAAGCCAAAGAACCCATGAAACTGTAATTATGGCAGATTCTGTGCGCGGGCTAGCCGGGGAATTGAAACGTTTCTTAGCCGCCCAAGAGGAAGATGAATTCTTAACGACGGCTGCACCTCTACGGGCAGCCGCCTCTGCACCTGTTGCGTCTTCAAAACCCGTACCGGGCTCGTTGCCCCCCATGGCAAAAGACAGCACGCTGGATGTTTCGTTTGTACATGAAACTGTTTCAACCCCTGCCATTGAGGATTCCACCATGAATAAAACCGATAAAACCCGTGCTTTAGATGAATTAGCCCAAGTAATTAAATCCTGTACCCGCTGCCCACTAGGGTCCACGCGCATTAATGCCGTCCCAGGTGAAGGAAACGTAAACGCGGACGTGATGTTTGTAGGCGAAGGTCCCGGTTTTGATGAAGACCGCCAAGGTCGTCCGTTTGTGGGCCGCGCTGGACAACTTTTAGACAAAATGATTTTGGCCATGGGCCTTACGCGCGAAAAAGTATTCATTGCTAATATCGCAAAATGTCACCCCATGACTGATCCTCTGCATCCCGAAAAGCATGGAAACGATCGTGCCCCCAATGCGCAGGAAATTGCTTGTTGCCGCAAATATATTGAGCAACAAATTTCTATTGTTTGCCCCAAATATGTCGTGGCACTAGGCGGTGTAGCAGCAAAAGCACTTATTAGTGATGCCAGCAGTTTGGGCGCACTTCGCGGTAAATTTCATACACTACACTTAGATTCTGTAGAACTTCCCAAACCGGTGCAAATCATTGCTACGTTCCACCCGGCGGCACTCTTGCGCAACCCGAATTGGAAAAAAGACGCCTGGCAAGATTTGCAAATGGTCATGGACAAATTAGGCCTCAAAGGCGCCCGTAAATAATTATGTTTTGCAAAGTAGTTTTCGACGTTCCGCTGGACCGTGACTTTGACTACTTGATTCCCGTCGAATTGGAAAGCCAAGTAGTGCCCGGCGTGCGCGTTACCGCTCCACTTGCCAACCGTTTGACCTGCGGACTTGTCGTAGCCGTGAGCGAAATCACGACCGTTGCCCCTCACATTAAACTTAAACCCATCGCTGCAGTTTTGGATAATAAACCGCTCTTTGGCTCGGACTTATTTCCGCTTGCACGTTATATGAAAAGCCGTTGGGGTTGCCCAATCGGTCAAATTTTATTTGCGCTGGTTCCGCCGCAACCGTATTTTAAATTGGACGTTCCCCCCGCGTTGACTCCTGCTAAGATAAACGCACCGTCTTTTGCGCTCACGCAAGATCAAGAGCGCGCCTTTGAAACGCTCACGCAAGTGCCTGCGTATCAATTTAAACCTTTCCTGCTCCAAGGACCCGAGTGTACCGGCAAAACAGAAACTATTTTGCGCGTTGCCCAGCAAGCATTTACTAATTGCGGACAAGTACTTATCACCGTGCCGGACATTGTAGCCGCCCGGCAATTTATCCAAGAAGTAGAAAATCGTTTTGGTGTGCAAAACGTTTACTGTTGGCACAGCCGGATGTTACTAAGCAAAAAGAAAAAATATTTTTCCAACATTTCTAACGGCGTTCCGTGCGTGGTATTGGCTACGCGCTCGGGTGTTTTACTTCCTTTTAAGAATTTGCGCTTTTGTACCATGCTTGACGAGCAAGACGATAATTATAAGCAAGAAGAAAACAAACCTTACTTCCACGCGCGCGATGTTTTATTTTCCCGGGCTCAAACACACGGCGCGGTGCTGGCGTATATTTCGGCTACGCCCAGTGCTGAAATGATTAAATGGGTGCAAGCGCAAAAAGTAACCGTTTTGCCTTTGAATACATCCGTTGTAAAAACCTATCTACCGCAAGTTAAACTTACTGAAAAGAAAAGCGAAAAATCGCGCTATTTTTCACAATTCTTACTGGAACAACTAGCCGAAAATATCACGCGCAAACAACCCGCTCTTTTAATCTTAAATCGCCGCGGTTATGCCAATACCTACTATTGTTTAAACTGCGGAGCGTACGCCAAATGTAAAAAGTGCGGAGCCATTTTAACGCATGAAAAATTAGACGACGGTACCGAACGTTTGCATTGTAAAAAATGCGGTGCTGCGGAAAATATGCAGCAAGAATGTCCGCAATGCCATAATTTAGTATTTAAGTCTCGAGGTGGCGGTACGCAAAAGATCGTCACGGAACTGACCAAATTCTTTCCGCAAGCCAACGTATTACGTTTGGACTCCGATTCCCTTAGAATCAAAGAGGGACAAGGTTTTGAGGCTTTGCGCGCCTTGCAAACCGGGCAAGCGGATATTATTGTGGGTACGCGGCTCGCGTCGGGGGCGCTCAAAGGTTCACGCGTTAGCTTGGCTGCGGTGTTGGATGCTGAGTTGGAACTTGACGGGCCGGATTTCCGCGCCAGCGAAAAATTCGGGCAGTTACTTTTTGAATTGCGCGGGCATTTGGCTGGCGTACCCAACGGGCGGCTACTTATCCAAACCGCCGATAAAACGACTTATGACTATGAACCGCTGCGGGCCGGAGATTATCAAGCAGCCGCCGATAATGAGCTGGCGCTGCGTGAGGCGTTTGGTTATCCCCCCTTTACCCGTTTAATCCGTGTTACACTTAAGGCCAAAGAATTGGATGTATTACTGGCCGAAACCGAACGTATTAAAGAACTGGGCAAAGACCGCTGTACGGAAATTCTAGGCCCTGTGTGGTGCGCTAAAAAGACGGATAAACTCAAAAAGCAATATGTGATTTTTAAGACGGATGACGCGCACTATTTGGATTTACTGGCGCAACTGGACAGTTTTGAGCCCGCCAAGCACTGTACAGTGCAGATATCGGCCGATCCGTACAATTTCTACTAATTTGGTAGAATATAGATATACGTTTTAGGAGTATTTTTTATGACCATTGATGAACAAATTTCTTTTTTAACACGCGGGTGCGTGGATGTAGTTTCTAAGGCCGATCTAGCCAAAAAGTTAGAATCGGGCAAAAACCTTAAAATTAAACTCGGCTGCGACCCAACCTCTGCCGATTTACACCTTGGGCACAGCGTGGCACTTTCCTTGCTGCGCCGATTTCAAGATTTGGGCCACACCGCTGTGCTGGTCATTGGCGATTTTACTGCTGCTATCGGGGACCCGTCTGGGCGTGATTCTACCCGCCCTGTCCTGGGGCGCGAGCAAATTTTGGCCAACGCCAAAACCTACACGGACCAGGCGTTCAAAGTGTTGGATCCTGCCAAAACTGAAGTACGTTTTAACAGTGAGTGGCTAGACCCGTTTGTTTCCGGGCGCGATTTGTTGACTACCTTGCAACACGTAACCGTGGCGCAAGTGTTAGAACGTGACGATTTCAAAAAGCGCATGGCTGCTGGTAACCCTATTAGCATGCTTGAAGTGCTTTACAGTTTATTTCAAGGGCAAGATTCCGTGGCCTTAAAGGCCGACGTAGAACTGGGCGGAACGGACCAGATTTTCAATTTGCTCGTTGGCCGTCAACTCCAAAAGAACAACGGACAAGAGCCGCAAGTAGCCATTACCGTGCCGTTACTCGTTGGCTTAGATGGTGTAAAAAAGATGTCCAAATCCTACAAGAATTACGTGGGGCTTACCGACGCACCTGAAGATATGTTTGGCAAAATTATGTCCATTGCTGATGAAGTTATGCCCATGTATTATGAGCTTTTAACTACGGAAAATTTGGACGAAATTAAAGCTATGCACCCTATGCAAGCCAAGAAAAAATTGGCGCACTTGCTCGTGGCGCGCTTTCACAATGAACAAGCCGCTAACGCTGCGCAAACTCATTTTGAAACGGTATTTTCCAAAAAAGAATTACCTGCCGATATGCCAGAATATAAGCCAGAAGATGGCGCGCTCTTATCTGCAGTCATTTTTGCAGCTGGCGGCGCGGAGAGCAAAAATAAGGCCCGCGGTTTAATCACACAGGGTGCCGTGCGCCTTAAAGGCGAAAAAGTAACGCAAGACGGTCCGCTTACTTTTGAAAACGGGGACGTATTGCAAATTGGCAAACGCCATTTCTTCAAACTAGTAAAATGAAAAAATTATTAGTGGCGCTATTTGTTTTAATCATACTCTTGGTCGCCGGCAGTTGGGCGGCCAAAGAGTATTTTTTTAGCCAAGGCGATCTGGTTACCGTACAAATTTATCCTGGTCAAACTGGTAACGAGGTGGCACGTGTTTTAAAACAAAAAGGCGTTATCCGCAGTGAATTGTTATTCAAGTTACTTTTACGTATTACCTCCCGTTCTTCGGATTTAAAAGCAGGAAGATTCGATTTACGCAAAAATAGTTCTGATTTAGAAGTTATCAATTGCATTAAAACCGGGAAATGTACACATTATGAAAAAATAACATTTCTAGAAGGGTGGCGCAGTGAGGAAATGGCGGAGGCGTTATCTGCATCCGGCATTACCGATGGCCATGCGTTTTTAAACATTGTACGCGCACAAAATTTAGAAGGAAAGCTTTTCCCCTCCACTTACTTATTTGCTAATAATACTCCCGCACAGAAAGTGGTTGATGAGATGGTCAGCCAATATAAGAAAAATATTGTTCCACTCTTTAAAAAATATAATTCCAATTTGACAGAAAACCAAGTGCTCACATTGGCCTCTATTGTAGAACGCGAAGCCGTGGTACATGACGAGCGGCCTAAAATTGCGGCAGTTTACTTAAATCGTTTCTACATGGGCAAACGGTTAGAGGCAGACCCTACCGTACAATATGCCCTAGGTTTTGCCATCAATGAAAACCGCTATTGGAAAAAAGGCCTTACTTACAAAGATTTGAAAGTGGATTCCCCTTACAATACCTACCGAAATGCAGGTCTTCCACCAGGGCCCATTTGTAACCCAAGTGTAAAATCAGTGGAGGCGGTACTTAATCCACAGCCCGATTTTGAGGCCTTGTATTTTGTGGCAGATAACACGGGCCGCCATGCTTTTTCACGCACGTTTGACGAACATAAACGCAACATTAAGCGTATCCGCAGTCGTTAAATTGTTAAAGGTTTCTATAAAAAACTCCCCCGGCTATTACCGAGGGAGTTTTAAATTTGAGTTATTGTTATTTCTTAGAAAAACGCTTTTTAACACGTTATTTAGTTGTTGGCACAACATAGCCATTCTCTTGCAAAATTTGATTCACAAAGCATTGAATCTTGCCAGCATCTTGTGTAGCATATTTCCCTGTTTGAGCAAACTCTGCAAAAAATGTATATGCATACTGAATCGGGCCACCTTCTAAATCCCCTTCCGGAAATGTCGGATAGGTCGCATGAAAATCTGCCATAATATAAGCTGTCAAATTATAGAAGGCCTTTTGGTGGTCAACTTCAGCCATAGTATTATACATTTTGGCTACTTGAGTCGGGCTACTCCAAAAGGGTGTCACTTGGTGGCGATAGGGCAATATACCATCAAAGGAATGATTGGCCCAGATAGCAATAGTAGGCAGAATAATAGGGTTGTCTTCATGTAATTGATAGAATTTCTTATACTGGTCCATCGTTGCAGTGGAAGGATCCGCCCCTAATTCTTCTTGAAATTTTTTGCTCATGTAATAGAACGCACGTAATCCCGCTACTTCCTTTTTTGAACTCATCTTTTCAGATTCTTTGCTAAGTTGTACAAGTTTTTTGTAAACATCTTCGGCGGTAAAAGAATCGGTTAAAAATACACCATTATCAACCAATCCCTCTTCCAAAGATCGAATATAGTTTTTGGTATACTTCGCATTCTCGTGTCTATCCGTTAAGTAAGATAACACTTTTTCGTTTACTACGTTATCAACTTTTTTTGCCACCGCTAACTGTTCGGCAAAGACAGCCGGCGCTGTCAGTAGTACGGCTAAAGCTGCAATCATTAGTTTCACAGAACCCTTCATGTTGTTTCCTCCTTTTGATTAACTTCTACTCTTAGTATAAATTTTTTGGCAATAAATTACCCGGGTCTTTAGACCTATATTATGGGGAATTTTGGGCCTATATTTTTTTGTTAATTTTACAATTCACGATAAAAATTCCCCGCTTGTTGTCAGCGGGGAATTTGAAAGTAGTTTCTTCAATTAATGGTGCCTGCCATGTCCGCCCCCGCGCGAACCATGGGACCCCGAGAAACCTCCCCCATGAGATCCGGAATGACTTCCTCCATGAGAGCCACCCGAAAAACCACCAGACGGGCGACTAGATCCGCTTGAAAATCCTCCACCAGACGGACGTGAACCTCTAAATTCCCCGCTAGAACGGCTGCTGGGCGCGGAAGGTCGGCTGTAGCTATCGGAGTTTCCACTACTAGAGCGGCTAGGTGTGGAAGGACGGCTGAAACTACCGGGATTCTCTCTGCTGGGACGGCTAGGCGTTACAGACGGACGACTAGGCATTGAAGGACGGCTAACCTCACCGAAACGACTGCCCGAATTAACGTTTGGACGGCTTGATGAGGAATTGTTACCACCATTGTACCCCGTAGAAGGGCGCGTGGCATTGCGAATACTACCAGGATTCATGCGAGTAGTAACATTTTCTTGACGGCTCACAGCAGGACCGATTTCCGCTTTTGGATTTCCCGTTATGGTATGAGGACGTGTGGTACCATGGTTTCCATTTCCACCATTATTACCAGGATGACCACCAGGATTACCATGACCGCCATGTCCGCCATTGTTACCAGGATGTCCACCAGGGTTACCATGACCGCTATGTCCATCATTATTACCATGGCTCCCGCCGGGACCGCCGTGGTTTCCATGTCCGCCGCCATTGGGAGGAGGATTACTACCATTTCCATGGCCTCCATGTACGCCGTGACCACCGCCATTAGGAGGATTTCCGCCTGGGCGATGCGTACCCGGACGACCCGGTCTATGGCCGCCATGCCCGGGGCGATGTCCGCCATGTACTACCGGTGGGCGATGCCCATGATGTATCGTTGGCGGACGGTGATGTCCGGGGCGCCCAATAATTACTGGGTGACGATAATGCCGATGGTGATGCCACGGATTCCAATACAACCAATACCAAGGAGAGATAAACGGACGATAGGAATAAATATAAAAACGTACGCCGCTCTGATAATACCAACCATACCAGGGGTCATATGGCCATACAAGTTCTGGGTCCACAACCACGTAGGTGGTAGAGGAGCTATAAACTTCATCGGTATAGCTATTTTCAACGTTGTTGTTTTGAGCCCGATTTGCCGCTAATTGTGCGCGGATTTCTGCCACAATATCATTTGTGTACCCAAAATAATCGGCATACTTGGCAAAATTCATACAACTATCCGTGATAGTACCGCTATCATTTAGACAGTAGGAAGAAACAATCTCTCGTATTCTGCTTTGTTCTTCCGCAGAAACAGGACTTACATAAAGCGCAGGCCATAAATCCACTTTTTTAGAGGCCAATTCTTGTACGGCATATTCCGGATCATGAGATAGAATTTCAGCTAACATAACTCTTTTAAGCGATTCAATATCTTGTTTGGCAACTGAACTATCATCCCGTTTCATCCATTTTTTCCAAAAATTTTCCAATATTTTGCGACTGGTAGGATGACCAAAAAAAGCCCCCATATGAGACCCCATATAATAAAGGGTATCTTCTCGGTCAATAGAAGCCATAAAGTCGTACGTATCGCCTGCTTGGTCTGGGTTGCCCCAATAAGAATTTAATTTATCTGGCAAAGGAACAATGCTTAACATCGGCCGATTTTTCCAAACGGCCATGGTAGGAAGTAACAATTCGCCACCGTAGCTGTTTTTGCGTTTAGCATAATACTCTTGTAACAAGTTTATAGAGGCCTGTTGGGGTTGTATGCCATATCTTTCCGTAAAATCAGTGGTAAAAGCATGGAATAAGTCACTAAAACGTGTAGTTTCTTCCGTTTCATGACCTAAACTATTGATATAAGAACCCCACGAAAGCGAATAGTCCTCAAATGCAGATTCAAGGGCATCTTTATTATCATTCGACCAATAAGATGCTATATTCGCTTTGGTGTCGTCTGCGCTTTGTGTTTGTGCTGTTTGCGCAAAAGACGCTATAGGTAGTAGCGCGGTAATTACGCTGGCTAGAATTGTTTTTTTGAACAATCGCATGTCCTCCTCCTTTTACAAATGAGTTCTTACTTTTATTGCTTAAACAAGAAGCAAGAATCTCTCTTTCTTATTTTTTACAATAAAAGTTGTATAAAAGTCAAACACTTGTTTGAATTTTTTTATTGCATTAGGATTTTTTATAATGAATTTATCGAAGATTCCTAATGATAAAAGAGGAGATACCTTTTATATCAAAAATTCGGTTATTTATGGATTAATCAATCCCGCAATTTTAATAAAATTTCAAACATCACCCCAAATTTCATAGAGACATAGGACTCTCAAATATAAAATTAGAAAAGTTGTTATTTATTATTGTTGTTGTAAAAACCTAAAAAATTGCTATACTATTTGTAGTTACTAAATAAGGAGGCAGCATGAAAGGTTTTACGCTCATAGAACTATTAGTAGTTGTATTAATTATTGGGATTTTGGCTTCTGTCGCCTTACCTCAATATGAAGTAGTCGTAGAAAAGGCACGTGCTAGTGAAGGGATGGTAAACGCTAAAGCTATTTTAGATGCTATGCAACGTCACGTACAAGAATTCCCGGAGGACGAAAACGCGATGACTGATTGCACGCAAATCGCAGACGTCCAACTAAAAGGTGGTGCCTGGGGGAATGCTTGTCAGGCCACCCCTAATCCAAATGATACATCTGCTTCGTGCTCAACCGGTAATTCCGTATTTAGCACTAAAAACTTTTGTTATAATATTGGCGGTGCTAACGTAGTAGTTACACGTAAAGCTGGGAGTAATACTACTAATGCTCTCTATACGATCAATTACTCGAAACCAACAACGAGTAACTCTCCTATCGCTTCTATTCCAGATGGTGGATGCGCAAATCATCGTCAAGTTTGTAATCTGTTTACAGAACTGTAAGTTTTTATTACATACGTAAAAAAACCCGGGATATCCCGGGTTTTTTATAATTGAGTAAGTAACTCTGTAATTTGCCGGGTAGCTTGCAAAGGATTCGGCACATCAAGTTCCTCATAAGCATGGCGCATTGTTACTATTTTTTCTGAAGTCAGTGCCGATATGGCTTTTCCCAATTGAGAAGTAAATTGTGGTCCTTCCAACACAACTGTCGCACATCCAGCATCTGCCAACACTTTTGCATTAAAATATTGGTGATTTGCAGCTGCATAAGGGAAAGGAACCAAAATGGCTGGTAAATGACATGCAATTATTTCCGCTAGCGTGCTGGCTCCGCTGCGACAAATTATTAAATCGACTGACTTCATCAACTTGTAAATTTCTTCACTATACGCGAGTGTCTTAACATTAGATAGGCCGTGATACGCTGTTTGTTGTTGCTCGTACCAGCGTTTTCCGGTTAAATGGATAAATTGCCACTGCGGATTGTTTTTAATCACCTGTGGCAATGCCTCATTGAGACCTTTAGCTCCTTGACTTCCCCCCACAATGAGAATGGTGGAAACATCCGCCTTAAGTCCAAGCTGACTTAACACTTCCTGACGCGAAACTTGTTCGCCAAATTCCTTACGAATCGGTGTGCTGGACAAAATAGCATTTTTAAATGTTTTTTGCATAGGCAGCCCCATTAATCGCAAATCCGCGAACGTCGCACAGATTTTATTGGACAGCCCCCAAATAGCATTAGATTCATGTACAGTAGTCCGAATTCCCATAAAATGCGAACAAAAAATTAACGGAAACGATACATACCCTCCCATCCCAAGCGTTACATTCGGTCGGAATGATTTAATAATTTTTCGTGTTTGCATAAGTGCTTTGACCAGTTTGCTTGCAAAACGAATATGTTGTATAGGGTTCAACGAACGCGGCAGTCCCTTTAAATCAATTTGTTCATAAGCCAATCCATTAAATGCCAAAGTAGAAATAGCCGGATCATTTTGACGTACTACAAACAGCACGTCATTCCCTTGGGAATGCAACGCCTTGCCAAGTGCAAACCCCGGATAAAAGTGTCCGCCTGTTCCCCCAGAAGCAATTAAAAAACGTGTGTTTTTCATAGTCGATTCCTATTTTTATAATGCGTAAGATCATCACGCGAATTATTTTGTGCACTATCTACAGCAGCCAAATTTAAAATAATGCCAATCATAACTAAGGTCATAACCACAGAGGTCCCCCCATAAGAGAAAAAGGGCAGTGCAATCCCTTTTGTAGGAACCAACCCTATTGCCATGGCCATATTAAAGAATGCCTGCGCACATAACGTTAATGTAAGACCAAAAATAACCAAACTATTAAATGTAGATTTAGCAATGCGGGCAAGCATAACCCCACGGATAAGTAACCAAGTAAACAAGGCAACAACTATAAGTACCAACAATCCCACCTCCTCACACATGACAGAAAATATAAAATCGGTATGTGCAGCGGGCAGATATTGCATTTTAAGCTCGCTATTCCCTAGTCCTTTACCCAACCATCCACCCGATCCTACTGCTATAAATGACTGCTGTACTTGATAGTTAGTACTATTCTCTACATAATTACCTAAATGCAGATAGGATAACAGACGTGCCCGACGATAGGGTTCAGAAAGCAAAGCAATGCCGGCAACGATAGCTGCCATCGATCCTGGAACAAGTAGATATAGTACTCTAGTTCCTGCCACAAAAAGCATTGCAAAGAATACAGAACCTATCAATAAAGGAATCCCAATGTCTTTCTCTGCCAAAATTAAAAGCAGCGTGATACCCCCCATGGCTAATGGGGTAACTAAAAGCTTCCAATTTTTAGCTAATTTGCCAGCTACTTTATCCAAATAGTCGGCCACATAAATGACGAGCGTAACTTTGGCAATTTCGGAAGGTTGAATTTTGATAAACCCTAAATCAATCCAACGATGCGTGTTAGCTTGTTCGCGCGTAAAGAGTACAACAATTAACAACACCCAAGTAACCATTAATAAGTTAATCGGACGAAAGATTTTCATCCGTTGTAAACGTGTATAGGTTTGGGATAACACACCTGCTGCTATCAATCCCACCACGTCGAAAACCAACTGACGTTTTACAAATTGTGTTGTTTCGAACGCACTGGAAGAATAGGTGAACAATAGCCCAAACAACACGAATACAAAACTAATCAACGCAATTGTACCATCCAGCTTGAGTGGACGCCATCCTTCCCTTGAACGCTGAGCAATACCCAACGTAGGATTAGAGCGCATAAATGTATTACGCCGCTTGGGCGGTTTTGAAAATAGATGTACCATATTAACGAATCTTTAATGACGCTAATGAAATAAGCATAAGTACTACACCAACAATCCAAAAACGAACAATCACTTTGGGTTCCGGAATACCTTGCAATTCAAAGTGATGATGAATTGGAGCCATTCTGAACAAACGTTTACCGTGCGTAAGTTTAAAATATCCCATCTGAAGCACTACGGAAAGTGTCTCTAGTAAGAATAATCCACCTGCTATCGGCAGGAGCAATTCTTGCTTTACGCATAGGGCGGCTGTACCAATGACCCCTCCTAAAAATAGTGAGCTTGTATCCCCCATAAACACTTGTGCCGGATAAGCATTAAACCATAAAAATCCCATACAAGCACCTATCAAAGCACCCATAAACACGGTAATTTCCCCTGCGCCAGGGACATAAATAATTTTTAAATAATCGGCAAAGTTGAAGTTACCAGCCACATAAGCAAAAATTCCATATGTAACCGCAGTAAACACCATACATCCACTAGCAAGTCCATCGAGCCCGTCAGTTAAATTAGTAGCATTGGAAGTTCCCACCACTACCAGCATGGCAAAGGCAAAATAGAACACTGACAAATTAATAAACATGTTACTCATATAAGGAATAATCAGTGAAGTGGCATATTGCCCATTAGGAGGATTAATGGCTAAATATCCTACCACTACAATGGCTGTAAAAAGTTGAATCGCTAATTTTACAGAGGATTTCATTCCTTCCGGATTTTTCTTAACCAGCTTAGTGTAATCGTCCATAACCCCGGCAAATCCAAGCGCAACCGTAGTGAACATTAGCAGCCAAATATAACTATTATCCAACCTTCCCCACAACAACACACTTACCAGCAAACTAATAAAGATAAGAATTCCACCCATTGTAGGCGTTCCACTTTTTGATAAGTGTGAAGCCGGGCCATATTCCCGTTCAATTTGCTGAATCTTATAGGAACGTAACTTGCGTACTACCGCTGGTCCAATAAGGAGTGTCAAAAAGAACGATGTAAATATCGCCGCTCCTGTACGAAATGTAATATAGTTGAAGATATTTAAGAAACTAAAATCATCCTTGAATAACGATAGCCAATAAAACATAATTAAATCTCCTTAAAAATATTCTCAAAATTCATAGAATGAGATGCTTTAATCAAACAGGTTCCCCCTTTTTCTTGCAACACTTTTTTAAGATCTGGGAGCCACTTCTCCGGAGTTTTTCCGTACCATAGGTACATGCCAGTAACATCTTGCAAACGCTCATAGGCATATTTCATTTCTGGCCCAGCCAAAAACACGTAGTTTATACCGTTATCTAAAATTTGACGTGCTACCAAACGGTGATATTCTTTGCTAGATGCTCCCAATTCTTTCATATCGCCTAATACGGCAATACGCGGAAGTTTACTGGACTTACCTAAAATAGCAAGTGCATTCTGCATACTGGACGGATTAGCATTGTAACAATCTAGAATAAAATCTGTATTCCCCTTGCACGCACGTTCCAAACGCATTGGCATCGGAGTAAACGAAGCCAATCCCTCCCTCATATGATCTGCATATAATCCTAATGCAATGGCCGCTGCACACGCTGCCGCCGCATTTAATTTATCGTGGCGTTCAAACTTCACATCAAACAGGTAGGCCTCTCCTTTATAGGTAAATGCAAATTTTTCTGTTTCTAAAACACGCAAATCGGCCCGTTCGCTAAACCCAAAAGAAATGTGTTTCCCTTTAAATTCCGTATCCAACCGAGATAAAAATTTATCATCTATATTATATACTAACGTACCGCCGGCATTAAGATGTTTGGCAATTTCACTCTTTGTTTTATAGACGGTTTCCAAATCGTGAAAGAATTCCAAGTGGGAAGGTCCCACATTGGTAATTACAGCCACATTTGGAACTGCCAATGCAGCTGTTTCTTCAATATCTCCCGGATGAGAAGCCCCTAATTCAAATACGCCAAAACGATGTTTAGGTTGAATTTCTAATAATGAAAAAGGAACCCCAAATTGATTATTTAAATTCCCCACATTCGCTATGGTTTCGCCCACTACACCGCAAATGGCGCGTAACATTTGTTTGGTAGTACTTTTCCCGTTGGACCCAGTAATAGCAACTACTTTGAGCGTGCTATTTTGGCGATGGTATTTTGCAAGTGCTTGTAACGCCTTGAGTGTATCTTTCACTAGAATGAACGAGGCCGTAGCATCCGCCGGAACAGAATATCCTTTAGGAGCAATAACAACACTGGCCCCTTTTTGAAGTACTTGCGGGATAAACTCACTTGCATCAAAACGCTCTCCTTTAAGCGCCACAAAACAATCTCCTTTACTTACAACACGGGAGTCGGTTGCAATCGAGGTAACCCATGTGTCTGGTGCGTTAGATTGCAATATACCTCCTGTAATTTTTGCCATTTTACCAACGGTCAAATGTAATTTCATAATTCACTCCTATTCTTCAAAATCAAGTTGGTCCGGCGGTACACCTTTCATCACTAAAAGCGGTTCGGCAATCTCTTTAAATATAGGGGCTGCCGCCGTGCTACCAAAGGCGTATATCGCCGGATTATCTAAAACAACTAAAATCGTAAATTGTGGTTTTGAGGCCGGAACCATACCACAAAATGAAACTACGTGATTGCGTTTAGCATATCCTCCTTCTTTGGATAGCTTCTCCGCTGTCCCTGTTTTGCCGGCTACATTATACCCTGTAATTTGTGCGCGCTTGCCGGAACCAACTTCTACCACTGTTTGTAATAATGCACGCATCGTTTTTGATGTTTCTTCGCTAATCACACGGCGAATTTTGACAGGTTTAGCTTTTTTATCCACTTTACCGCTAGTATATACAATTCGGTCCACCAAGTGCGGTTGCATTAAGTATCCCCCATTGGCAATAGCTGAATACGCCGTAATCAACTGAATCGGGGTTACTGCTACACCATATCCGTACCCTTTGGTAGCCAAATCTACCTTCGTCCATGTATTATAAGGAGAAACACTCCCTTTTGACTCTCCGTTAAAATTAATATCTGTTTTTCCCCCAAACCCAAATGCTTTGAAATAAGAGAACAATGTTTTGGCGCCTATTTCCAATGCTACTTTACCCGCACCGATATTGGAGGAAAGTTGCAAGATTTCTGCCAACGAAAGATATTCTTTATTATGTTGTTTATCTTTGACGATGAATCCTTTGGCCACTTCCCAATTACGCCCTTCCATATAGATTGATGCATTAGGAGGCAAAGTTCCCGAATCAATGGCCGCAGCAATAGCAATACTTTTAAATGTAGATCCCGGCTCGTAGGTAAACTGAAATGCTAAAGATTGCCCATCCTTAAGCGGATAAGAGGCGGCCGCCAAAATATTTCCCGTATTAGGATCTTGTACCAAGGCGATAGCATGTTCAGGGTTATTTTTCTCAACTGCTTTTTTTAATGCACGTTCGGCATAAAATTGTGCAGTTTCATCAATTGTTAAATAGACATTTCCTACATTGATTTTTTCTTTTAGGTGGCGGTCATAAATGATATCCCCACGAGCGGAACGGCGGGCGCGTTTTTTACTAATATCCTGGGTAAGTTCCTTGTTATACATTTGTTCTATACCAGAAAGACCCAAATTTTTGGAGTTGGCCTCACCAATAATATCCAATGCACTTTTCCCAAATGGATGGATGCGCTCGTATTCTGGGGTTAGTTCCAATCCTTGTCCTAATGCCTTTCTATGGACTGCAGCAAGTTGCATATAAGCATCCGGTTTAATTTTTTTAGCTACAAAGAAAAAATTTTTATTTTTTTCCCATTTTTTATTAATTTCTTTGGGAGACATACCTAATGTTTCAGCTAAAAATGATACTGTTGCATTTTTATCTTTTACATAGCGCTTAACAACCCCACAGGAGTGCGTACGTACCGATTCAGCCAACGAATTCCCGTTTATATCATAAATTCCACCACGCAAGCGGTCTTCTGCCAAATAGTTATAAATGGCACGTTCTGCTTTAGAAGAATATTCATCATGTCGGAAAAGTTGCAGATAAAACAAGCGTCCCGCAATACAAAGCGGAGCCAACAACATGAAAAACACTACCAAACGCATGCGTTTTTTAGCGTTGAATACGGCCGGTGCAGAAAAACGATTACGTTGTAATATCATTTGCGCTCATCCAATATAATAATTTCATGCGGCTTAGCCTGTACAAATCCTAAATGTTCTTGGGCGTATGTAGTTATTTCTTCCGGGCTGGAAAGACGTGAAATTTCCAACTGTTCATATTGATTGCGGGCCTCTTTTACTTCTACTTCTTGTTTTAGTTTATTTACAATACGACCCGAACGAAGAACTCCTACATGTACTACCGTAATTAGGAACAACCATCCAAAAAGGCATATTATTGTTATAACGGCTCTCATATTCGTTCAATCACCCGTAATTTAGCACTGCGCGCCCGACGGTTTTGACTAATTTCTTCATATGTGGGTGCTAATGCGTGCTTGTTAACTAGTTTCCAACGCCCTGTATGGGCTAATGCTTTAAATTGATTTTTAACCAAGCGGTCTTCTAATGAATGGAATGTGAGCACCGCTGCACGTGCACCTGGTTTTAAAAGTTGCTCAATTACATCCGCAATTTGTTCAACATGTAAAAATTCCTCGTTACATGCGATACGCAATGCCTGAAAAATTTGCGTGGCTGGGTGAATACGTCCACGTTTAGGCCCCAACACATTTTCTACTACTTGCTTTAACTGTGTTGTAGTACGAATAGATTGTGTACGCCGACAAGTTACAATAGCATGCGCCACCTGCATGGCGCGGTGTTCTTCCCCATACTCTCTAAAAATACGCTCTAATTCATCCAATGGCCAAGTATTTACAATATCGGCCGCTGTAAGTACTTGGGTTGTATCAAAACGCATGTCCAGCGGTCCCTCGTTAAGCAAACCAAATCCACGGGAAGGATCATCTAATTGATAGGAACTAAGTCCCAAATCAAACAAGGCCCCATCTAATGTGCACACATTATATTGACTAAGCATTTGCGGGGCCTGACTATAGCTTGCATGCACCGTCGTTAAACGTTCATCCGCCACACGCTCTTGTGCCATTTTCAATGCGTGTAAATCTTTATCAAAACCATAAATATGCGCTTGTGAACTTAATTTAGACAAAAAGAATTTTGTATGTCCGCCCAAGCCAAGTGTACCATCCATATATGTACCAGATGAATGGGTAAGTAACAACTCCGCTATTTGCGCCGCCATAATGGGGATATGTGTCCATGTCTGTTCCGTCATTATTTCCTCCCTGCCGGCAGACGTGCATCCGTTAAAATTTTCCCTTCCTTATATGCTTTTTGAAGGTCATGAAACCATACATTTTGCAACGTACTCACTTTGTTAAAAGGCATTCCATACGCACGATAAAGTGCCTGGTGGACGGGAGTATTGTTTTTAAGTTCTGCGCAGAATTTATAGAATTCATCGCGCGAACGTGTATTAAGCAAATAATCTACCAAACTATACGCCTGCGTGTACCATACTTCTGCTTGATCGCTAGAATAATCTTTAAGTGTTTCGGCAGCCATCATTTCGTCAAATGGAATTAATTGCCCCGTCTCCAAAATTTGTTTTAATCGGCGAACAACATAAGCCGGTTTTTGTTTAGAGGCATAAATCTGCATATATACAGCCATCCCCTCCGATAACCACAATGGAGATATGGTAGGTAGAAAGTATTGGTCAAAATACAAATGTGTCAATTCATGAACAGTTAGCGAATAAAACCCTGTTTTTTCGATCACGTACATGGTATCAGATCGCAAATCCGAAGATGCACCACTCCATGCAGGACGTTTGGTGTAATCCATATAAGATTGTTTTTGGTTAAAGAGCATAACTAAAATTTTACCCGGCTTAACCACCACTGTAAAAGGTGTTAAATCAAGCATGAGATTCCCGTGGATATTATCCAATACTTCTTTAACTTTGGGGGTTACAGGATCTTTTTCTCGATAAATAAGATAATTAAAAGTATCTCCTGTTAAAAAACCAGGAGGAGGAGGCATCCAACGTACCTTTTGAGCAGAATTGGCAGGGCGGTAGGCCTCCGTTGGGACATAATCATCCATTTGATCCGAAGAGGATATAGATGCAATATTTTCCAGGCCAGTAATCAAGCTACCTACCTGACTTTCAGGGGCTTCTTGTGCTTCGGGGTTTTCTTGTGTCGTTGGTGGCGGAGGAACGGAAATATCGGGTTGCATTTCTTGTGCACGCCCGCGATAGTGTTCTTCGTGTGAAACGATGGTACTTCTTGTTTGCGCCTTGTTGGGATCAGCACGTTTAGGTTCTTCCGTTAAGGTACGTAAAATACCCTTCATATCAAAACCATACGAAGCAAATGTGCCTAATCCCGCTAAGCACACACAACTCGTCATCAGTACCCCCCAAAATTGTCTACGCATGGTCTTTTCTAAATAGTATCAAATGCCGGGTTCTACTGTCTTGCGGAAGTTGATATCTATAATCCTCTATAAATTTTCCTTCTATTTGGGGGATTTGTGCTGTTTGTGGATTTTCCCCTTGAAACGCCATAAAAATTCCCCCCGCTTTTAGCGCATTTAAACAGATGTGAATAATATCCGGCAGGGTCCCCATAGCGCGTTCGGTCACAAGATCAAACGCAAAGTTTGTCCCCTGGCCCAAGCGGGTTTGTTTAATACGCACATTAGAAGTTTGGGTTTGCAAGGCCGCCCAATTCATAAATTTACAACGCTTTTCTAAACTTTCTATTAAGGTAATCTGTGCCTGCGGGAGCGCAATAGCCAACGTCATTCCAATGTATCCGCATCCTGCCCCCACATCAGCTAATTGCGCAGTGTAAAACCCCAATTTTGTTACTTGTTTAGCCGCCACCAATCCATCGCAGATATGACGAGATAAAATCTCCTTAAAACACTGTGCGCTGGTTAAATTTAACAAATCTTTTTTCTCCCAAACGCACTGTGCGTACGCAACTAACTGCTTTGCTTGTGCAGTTGTGAGCGGTAGTCCAATTTGGGCAGCAAACTCAAGAAGATTTTTTGGCATGTTGCAATCTCCTAAAGCGTTCAATGTGCACGGCCAAGAGTTGTATGTCCGTAGGAGTAACTCCTGGAATTCGGCTGGCTTGTCCCAAGGTTTGTGGTTTTACACTGCGTAATTTTTGGGCACTTTCAAATAAAAGTCCACGCACTTGCGACGGATCAAATCCTTCCGGAATTTTAATATGATCCAATTCTGCCAATTTTTCGGCCTCCTTCTTGTTGCGCTCAAAGTACCCCGCATATTTTTCTTGGACATCCGCGTAATGTTGGGCTTTGGCAAGAGACCACGGCCCCAATTCTTGGTGGGCACCCGGGGTTTTGCCAGCACACAATTCCTCGCATAAATGGCGGTAATTTTCAAAGGGTTGTTGATAAGCAGGATCAAGCAGACCCAATTTTAAACCGTAAGGGGTCAGCCGCAAATCGGCATTATCGTTGCGCAGTAAAATACGATATTCGGCACGAGAAGTAAACATACGGTACGGCTCGTTCACTCCTTTGTTGACTAAATCATCAATGAGCACACCAATATATGCCTCATCACGGCGTAACACAAAAGGATCTTTGCCTTTCGTATAGTGGGCGGCGTTAATACCGGCAATTAATCCTTGTCCGCCGGCTTCTTCATAACCGGTAGTACCGTTGATTTGTCCGGCCAAGAACAAGCCGGGAACACCTTTATGCTGTAAAGACGGATATAAATCTCTTGGATCAGAAAAGTCATATTCCACCGCATAGCCGGGACGAGTAATGGAACAGTTTTCCATTCCGGGCACAGAGGCAATCAGCGCGCGTTGCACATCTTCGGGCATGCTGGTAGAGAAACCTTGGATATAATATTCCTCGGTATAAAACCCCTCTGGCTCTAAAAACAGTGGATGTGAAGTAACTTCCGGAAATTTTTTAATTTTGTCTTCTACCGACGGGCAATAACGCGGCCCTTGGCTATGAATATTTCCCCCGTACAAGGCCGAACGCATAAAATTATCGCGCAAGATTTTATCGGTTTCTAACGTAGTATGCGTGATGTAACATTGCCCAAACTGTTTATTTGCAAAAGTAGATAAATCGGTAAAATGGCTCATGCTCCACGATGGGTTATCACTGGGTTGCGGGCGAAATTTTGTGTAATCAAGCCCGCGCGCGTTAATACGCATAGGCGTACCGGTTTTAAAACGAGCAATATTGAGCTTCAATTCTTCGCGCAAATTTTTAGCTAAGGCGTTCGATGGCATATCATTGTAACGCCCGCCAGGAGTCATTACCGTACCAATATGAATAGTTCCTGCCAAAAAAGTTCCCGTAGTCAAAATAACACTATGCGTCTTATAAAATGTATCGCGCAAGGTAAGCACCCCACACACACCTTTATCGTTCGTGTCAATTTTAACGGCTTCATCTTGCATAATGTCTAAATTGAGTTGTTTTTCCAAAAAGTGTTTGAAGGTAAATTGATAGATTTTTTTATCGCATTGTACACGCGGCGAGTGCACGGCAGGCCCTTTGCCTGTATTGAGCATGTGATAGTGTAACGAGGACAAATCCGTTACGCGTCCCATGGCACCACCCAGCGCGTCAATCTCGCGCACGATTTGTCCTTTGGCAATTCCGCCAATAGACGGATTGCAGGACATTTGGGCAATAGTATCTAAATTTTGTGTTAAGAGTAAAGTGCGTGCACCTAGTTTGGCTGCCGCTAAAGCCGCTTCACATCCGGCATGTCCGCCGCCAATTACAATTACATCATACTCGTCGTTATAAACAAACATTTACTTCCCCATACAAAATTTTGAAAATATAATTTCAAGCACATCATCTGGGGTTACTTCCCCTAGCAAATCTTGCAAATAGAATAATGCTTTGCGGATATGTTCAGCCAAAAGTTCTCCCCCAGCATTTACTTGCAAAAGGGCCTCTTCCAAATCGGTTTGTGCGCGCAAAAGGGACTGATAATGACGCAAGTTTGAAATCAAAACCCCATCAACCTCTTGTGCACTGTCCAAATCTTTGGTGAGTATTCGCTTTAAATCTGCCACCCCTTGTCCTGTTTTGCAGGAGACATCCAAAACGGTTAATGTTTGGGCGTCAGTTGGCAAATCCAGTGGCACAATCATTTTATCAGCTTTGTTACGCACAATCAGTATACGTTTGTGCTGCTCTTTAATTTGTTGCCACAGGGCACGTTCTTCCTCACTTATACTCAGTGAACCATCCGTAACCCACACAATTACATCCGCTTTTTCCATCGCACAAACCGTGCGGCGCATCCCTTCTTGCTCGGCAACATCTACTGCATGATCGCGAATACCGGCTGTATCAGTAAGTACAATTTTTTGTCCATTCACATCTAATGTTTCTTCTACTGTATCACGCGTAGTACCACTTTGTTCCGATACAATTGCCCGATCAAAACCCACTAACGCATTAAGCAAACTGGATTTTCCGCTATTGGGTATACCAACTAGGGCTACTTTTAAACCATCCTTAATAAGACGCCCCACCGAAAATGTATCTGCTAGCGCTTTAATACGTGTAAGTACACTTTGAATTTGCTGAATAATAAACGTTTCTCCTAGTGGTTGCATTTCTTCATCAACATCATCCAGGCGCACCTCAATTTGGGCCAGCAATTCGACCAATGTGGTTTTGAGTTCCGTCAAACAGGCAGATAATTTCCCGTCTAATGTATTGATAGCTAATCGGTGTGCTGCCTGATTGCCCGAGGCAATTAAATCACATATTGCTTGTGCTTCTACTAAATCCATTTTTCCGTGCATAAAAGCACGCTGGGAGAATTCTCCACGCTTGGCTGGGCGAGCTCCATAGACACATAATAATTCTAACAAACGTCCCTTGATATAAGATGACCCGTGAACAGCAAATTCTACCACCTCTTCACCGGTAAAGGAATGTGGGGCTTGGAAATAGGTTACTAAAGCTTTGTCCAATACATTTTTGCCATCCAAAAGTGTGCAAAAAGTTTGCTGTCGCGGTTCCCATATACGAACCGGCGCAACCACATGGTTTAAAATATCCAATGCTTGCGGACCGGACATACGCACAATCGCAACCGCTCCACTGGCAGTTCCTGTAGAGACAGCACAAATAGTATCAGTCATATAGATATATTTTAGCAATTTTCGCGCGCGTACGAGAAGTACTTTGTTTGGGTCTTTTTTCCCTTGGAAAATAGGTCTTTTGGCCCTAGTACCCGCTCTACGAAAATATTTACAATAGTATATATGAAATGTATTCTTACACTATCTTTATTACTATTTATCCTTTTCGGAGAAACATTCCCCGCGTACGCTATCAAGCTTCAACCACGCAGGATATCATCTGCTTCTATTAAAAGTTCAAAAAACAGTGTAAAAGCAGAAAACGTACTTAAACGACGCATTGCTGAATTGAAACGTCAAAATGCGCAATTGGCTAAAATAAACGCCCAAGAACGCAAATACCAGCACGAGTTGTTCAATAAATCACGGCAAGCCATCTTCCGTGCCATTCCGCTGGATCCTTCCCCCTTATCCAATGCATTCACGGGCACTACAATAAGTGTACTTCATAAAGGGAAAAGAGAAATCTTTGGGGTGGTGGCCTCGCACATCTTGCAAGATCATTTTGTATCTTCCGGGTTATTAGGAAAGGAATTTAACGCGGTGTTTATATCCGGAAACGTCGCGCGAACAATTCCTGCCAAAATAGTACACTTTACCCCGGCACCTATGGGAGATCTGGCACTTGTTAAATTCCCGGCTGAATATGAACCGTATTTCCATCCGCTTGCTTTGGCAGATATTGAACTTGCGTTTCCCGCCAAGGGCTACTCTCAAGGATATGCCTGTAATTTACTCACCACCCAAACTTTTCCCATTGTAAAACAAAATTCCGCTGGCACGCTGATAGCCCAATTACCTGAGGCGGATTTAGGACAACGGGCGGGTCTATGCGGTTCCCCTGTGTTCACTACCGATTTCCGTTTTACAGGAATTCATGTGGGTAGTTCGTATAAAACGAACGAGGGATATATTACTTCTGTGGCCGTACTTAAAAATCTGGTTAAATCTTATTACAACCCTAAAATACGGCCTCAATCTATCATGTTGGCTGATCAGGAAATTGGCCGATTAGCCATGGATGAGTACGTGTCAAGCATAGAATTATTAAATAAAGACCAACAGTACATTTGGAAGTATGATACCCGTGCCAAGTTCTCTCTTTCTAAAGCAGAGCAAGAACTTGCCAGACATCCAGAAACTGCCTTTATCCGTTTAATCATAGGAAAGGCCAAATGGATGGACGGTCACATTTTGTACGATGAAATCTTTGACTCACGCATTATTACAACTCCGTTAACAAAGAGAAAATAGACCTACTTCAAACCTAGGTCTTATGGCCCTGGTTTTAAACATGTTCTTTAGTTAGGATAATAGTACCAAGGAGATAACTTATGAAAAATTTATTGTTATTTATCATTTGTTTATTATGTGGAGCTTTAACACTTCAAGCCGGACCCGGTAATTTGGGAAAGGGAGCCAAAAATCTCTCCAAAAAGGTTTTAAGAAAAGCAAAGTCATCTGTGTCGAAAGTTGAATCTACTCGGCCTGCAAAACGACGGCCCACAACCCATATCAGCGAAACGACTCAAAAAGTAACCGAGAAAAGACCTTCTCGACAAGGCACTCAAACAACAGCACCCCATCACACATCAACAATAAAACCTCGTGAACCTGTTGCAGCGAGGCAAACCCGCACGCTTTCCATGGCCCAATTTAGCCGAGAAACGCCTCAAGCAGCTCCTTCGGCGATGACTCGCTCTATGAGCCGTATTGAGAAAGAATTGGCTGATTTAGAAGCACAAAACCAGGCCCTTCTTGCGGAACAACAAGCATTGTCCTTTCGCACAGATATCGGAAAATCAGTGCTGTACGCCCCTCTTATTAACGGAGAATCCTTGGGCTATTCTGTAACGGTAGTAAAAGTAGGAGAAGAAATATTCGGGGTAATTCCTTCTCATTCTTTGTATTATGATCATGGCTTTTCCCACCTTTCAAAAAATTTTTATGTTAATATCGTCAAAGAAGGAAAGACACAACGTGTTCCTGTAGAGGTTGTGCAAGTATCTCCATCTAGCATGTTAGATATTAGCTTGGTAAAATTTGCTGCAGAAGATGAAAAATTTTTAGTGCCTCTCGAAATATCCGATGCCCCATTTGAAATGGGTGAAGAGTTATATTCTTATGGTTTTGCTGCAGGAAAAGAAACTTTTATTACACGCTCGGTAAATGCCCAATCACTTCTTTCTGTAAGAACCAATCAGGCCATCGAGGGATGCCGTTCCGGTTTTTGCGGAAGTCCTTTATTGGATGCACAAGGCAGAGTAAAAGCCATTCACGTGGGCACCGTTGAAAAAATGGGTGATATTCCCGACGTAAGTTACGGTGCACATGCACGGTTCATTAATTTGTTGATAGATGCTTATCATAATAAGGGTCTGGCTCACTATAATTTAATATTGAACGATCAAAGAATGGCGGTTATAAATGTTGATGAGTATGTTTCCGCATACTATTTATTTGATGGCAATGGAAAACTCATTGCCCAACAAAATATAACCGGAAAATTCTCGGAATCACAATTACGCACAGCGCTAGAACAACATCCGCAAGCAAATTATCTTCAGTTGACTACCCGTAAAGTAGCATGGAAAGAAGAAACAAACTCTGCATATAAGGCAAATAACGTAAGCGCGCAAACCAATGAGATGCTAAATAACCCCACTCATTTCAATATTTTAGAAGAAAACCGCGGAAAAACAGATAAAACAAAACAACAACATTGGTACAATTTACAAACACAACAAATTGAAGCAGCCCGCCCAGCAATTATTAAGATGTAATTTTTAATTACATGTTTGAGGCCTATATGCTTTAGAGAATTGAATTATGAAAAAATTATTTTTGTTTATCGTTTGTTTAATATATGGGACCTTAACACTTCAAGCCGGTCCTAATAACCTGGGCAAAGGAATCAAAGAGTTAACTAAAAAGATGTGGAGAATAGCAACAAAATCCTCTTCAAGGGTTAAATCTTCTCAACCGGCAACCAAAAGACCTAGTACCCCTGTTAATGAACTGACCCAAAAAGCAACGGCCCCAAAATCTACCAGGCAAGGTATCTCCCAAATAGTGACGGAGCCCCGCACTCTTACTGTCCCCTCCAACAGGGTAACTACAGCCATAACTCCCACAGCGCTAACCCGTTCCATAAGACGTGCCGAGAAAGAACTAGCTAATAAACACCAAGGATTAGGGCAAACCGTTTTACTTATTCCTGATGCCGCCAAAGAGAAATATCCCCTCGTGTTTGAACCGGGCGAAGAACCTGGGTTTTCCATGAGTATCATTAAGAAAATGTACAACGGGAAAGAAGAAATTTTTGGAATTATTGCTACCCATGCAATTCCCAACAACATCATTGAAGCCCCTTACAAATTTGGGGTAACACGCAAGTTCCAGGCCAAACTCCCTTTGACGGACGGTACGGAACGCGTCATATCCGCACAAGTAGTGCAAATCTCTCCGGTAAGCATGTTGGACATTAGTTTAGTTAAATTTGATCCCGAAGTAGAACATTTATTAAAACCGATGGAGTATATTTCCCAGCCACCCAAAGTGGATCAAACAGTTTTTTCATTTGGTTTTGCAAACAGCACGCCGGTCCTTTCCAGCAGGGTAGTCAAAAAAAATTCAAACTTTTCTATTCAAACAACCAAAATTGAGGTGGGCAAAAATTCCAGCGGATATTGCGGAAGTTTGGTATTTAATGAAGAAGGACAAGCGATTGGGATTCATACGGGTTCTATCAATGATATTAGTTATGCCACACACGCTCACTTTATTGATAATTTGATTGAGGCATACCACAACAACGGAAAATCTGTTTATAATTTGGAACTAAATGGGCACGTATTAACTACCATTAATGTAGACGAATTTATTTCTTCTTTTAGTTTAGTAGATGAAAATTTTGAAATTCTCTATAAGCACGAGGCAGGCGTTAACGTATACGGAGTTCCCACCCGTTATTCCGAAACCCGCATCCAACAGGCATTAGCAGCGCATCCCGAAGCAAAATATCTCATTCTACATTCGCGCAAGGCCTATTGGGAGCCAGCCAAAGCAGGCGAATTTGCCTTAATTGAGGATACTAAACCATTTCCAACCGTACAAAACAAAACGCGTGAACATATATATGATTTAGAGTTCTACGATCCCATGGTTATTATGGAGCAGCCGAATATGTTTATCATAAAGCCCACATTCTAAAAATATACGCTTATAAACTAAAAACTCCCCGGTTAATACCGAGGAGTTTGTTTTTAGAATTCATCATTTCTTTTGATCGACAATAATAACTTCGTCGTCACTACCATTGTTGCCATCAGGATTTGGATACCCGGCAGATTCTGCCATGGCACAGAAGGCCGTTGTGCCTGCGGGATTGTGACAGAATTTGCGGACGTTTCCATCAGAATCTATCTCTGGCCATCCTCCTGCGTACATGCCAGATACCCGGTCGGCAAACATTGCCGCATCATCTTCAACTACGTCAAAGTAAAAACTGTAAGCCCCTCCTTCCGGCAAGGCAAAAGATACGTCTCCTTCGTTAAGGTCACTAACGGTTTCTGCAAAAGCATCGTGTTGCATGTAATAAATTTGCTGTGCAGAAGCTAAATCACCTAACACTTACAAGGCCTCGGCCATGCGCGAGCGCTCCACGGCCTTTTGGTATTGAGGAAGCGCTATGGCTGCCAAGATACCAATAATGAGCACTACGACTAGTAGCTCAATTAACGTAAAACCTGTATTCGTTAGTTGTTGGGGGCTCTCGTCGTAGTTTGCCAAAATAAAAGGGCCTATTTTTTAAAAATAGGCCTTGAAATTTGCTCAAAAATGCGTATACTATATGTAGAAAGCGTGTTGCTTTCTATTGATAAATTAGGTAGGAAAGGAGAACAACTTATGAAAACAGGTTTTCTGTTAAGTAATTGGCTCCTAAAAACTCTTTAAAATTAACTCCGCCCTAAGTGGGGCGCAAGTTATTATATTTTGAGGACTAAATCATTAAGATTGGCAATTTCAGCTACAGAAATCTTAGTAAGTTTTGCCTTTTCTTGCGAAGTAACCGGAGCGCAAAACGCTTTTTTAAACCCAAGGCGCTGTGCTTCCTCCAACCTACGGTCGATAAGCGGCACCTTGGCGGCCTGTCCCAAGATACCCACTTCGGCCATAAAGACGTGATCAAAGGGGATGGCAATATCTTTGCACGAGGAAATCACCGCTGCACAAATGGCCAAATCCAAAGCGGGATCTTTGAGTTTTACCCCCCCGGCGACACTAACATAAATGTCTTTATTATCTAGCGGCAAACCAATATGTTTCTCCAGCGCGGCAAAAAGCACCAAACAACGGTTTAAATCGATCCCGGTAGTTACACGACGAGGATACGGGTAGTGCGTAGGTGATACAAGCGCTTGGATTTCAGTTAAGAGCGGGCGGGAACCTTCCAACGCCAACGAGTACGCACGTCCTTTGAGGGCTTTATCACGCGAGGTTTGCGAAAAATATTCACTGGGGTTATCTACTGACTCGAGTCCATGGCCGGTCATCTTAAACAGGCCGATTTCCCCCGTTGAGCCAAAGCGGTTTTTGTGTGGGCGTAATAAGCGCAGCACATTGTCTTTCTCTGTGTCAAAATAAAGCACGCAATCTACCATGTGCTCCAAAATTTTGGGGCCGGCTAGTTCGCCGTCCTTGGTAACGTGTCCCAGCACAAACGTAATAATACCTTTAGGTTTACACAAACGCACCAACTCGCTGGTACATTCGCGCACTTGGGCCACTGTTCCCGCCGAGGAAGTAAATTCCGGGTGATAAACGGTTTGGATAGAGTCCAAAATCAGCACATCGGGGTTGACGTTTTCCACGGACTCTACAATTTTTTGAATATCTGTTTCACAATGCAGATAAATATTATCGCTCTTTACCCCTAAACGCTCCGCGCGTCCGGCAATTTGGTTGACGCTTTCCTCGCCGGAAACATAAAGCACTTTTTTATCTTGCGCCAGTTGTGCCGCTACCTGCAACATAAGCGTACTTTTTCCAATACCCGGTGCACCGGCCAAAAGCGTGAGTTGCCCTTTGACAAGTCCCCCACCAAGTAAACGGTCAAATTCGCTAATATGCGTAGGGGTTCGTTCTTCGTGCACGGACTTACTTTGCGAGAGTTTTACTACTTCACTGGAAAACTGCGTAAAACTGCGTGTGCGTTTAGTGGGCTGTTTGGTTTCTTGTGCTTTGACTTCTTCCACCAAACTGTTCCACTCCCCACAGTCAGGACATTTACCTGCCCATTTAAGGACTTCATATCCGCACTTTTGACACACGAACACCGTTTTAAATTTCATTATTTTGTCCCTGCCACGGCGGCTAAACCAAAGAATGAAGAAATATCCTGGTCATTGAAAGACACATTGGCACGCACGGCAAAATTATTGGTTTCCAGCGCATCACGCGCCCAAGCACCCACGCTAAAGTACTTATTAAAGCGGAAGTCCACCCCGTAATTAATATTCGGTTTATTGAAATGGCGTCCATTAATGGTACGGTCACGTCCCCAATCGGTAAATTCGCCTGTAAACGTAAAGCGATCAAGGAAATCAGTATCATGGAACGGGCGCAATTCAAGAGCCACACCACCTGCACCACGAATGAGCCCGGCTGAAAATTTCGCCCACTTGTTATATAACCCCAGACGCACATCCAATTTATTCTTTTCCAGATAATCTTTACTATCCAAATTATCGTCTTCATTACCCAAGTTAGCCATACCCACATGGTAAAACGTATAACCACTAGGCGTGTAAATATCAAGGCCTAAATCACTGGTAGAAAGTTTGGGTTCAGGCATATAGAAGAAATCATAATCCCAATATACTTGGAATTTGCCCATCTTACCAACGACCGTTTTGACTTCGGCCATAGTAGAGCGCAAGTCGGCTACGGTCTGTTTAACTTCGGTTTTCATTTCAGAGTCCTTGACCAAACTTCCAATCACCCCTTCTCCGTTATCAATACTGGTCAAGAGTGCGGCTAATTTCTCGGTAGCGGCATCTAAATTCTGCGCCGAACTGGTCAAGTACGGACGCATGGCTGCAATCATTTGGTTTAAATTGGTAGAAAGTTGGCGCAATTCGTTCATCGTTTGATTAAGCTGAGCACCCATCATTCCGTTGTTGCTGATACTATCCACAAACTCTTTTACACTATTCATCGTTTGGGTAATCATTACGTCCATAGGAATATCGTTAATCCCATCGATATATGCATTGGGCTGGAACGTGGAAGCCCCAGGGAACCCTTGGATGACTTTTAAATATTTGCTACCGATAATACCCGTCATTACCACGCTAAATTGTGCACCCTCACGAATTTTGACACCATCCTGAATTTCGGCTACTACAATAACATCTTCCCCGTCAATTTTGATCTTTTTGACTTTACCGACTTCTACCCCAGCCAATTTCACAGGGGCTTTAATCGGCAAGCCGGATACATCGGCAAACTTAATGTTCAAGTCATAAGTGCGCGTGACGGAAAGTCCGCCCAAAAAATAAAGTGAAAAGCCAAAGAGCACCAGCCCAATGACAGTAAAAATTCCCAATTTTGTTTCTGCTTTCATAGTTTTTTCCTTTGATACCCTCTTTAAAATCTATTCTGCGCGCAGTTTCATTTGAATCGGTCCATGACTCGACCCAGTAACAAACTGTTTTACATACGGATTATCCGTGTTTCTAAATTCTTCCGGCGTACCGTAAAGCAAAATATTCCCTTCATACAAAAAAGCGATATAATCCGCAATTTTAAATGCGGAATGCATGTCGTGTGTAATTACAATAGAGGTGACTCCTAACTTAGATTTCAAATCAATAATCAAATCGCTAATAATGTCCGACATAATTGGATCTAACCCAGTAGTAGGTTCGTCGTATAAAATTACTTCCGGCTCTACAGCCAGTACACGCGCAAGAGATACACGCTTCTTCATCCCCCCGGACAATTCGCTTGGATTTAACTTGGCCACATCTTCTTTCAAGCCAACTAGCGCCAATTTTTCTTTGATAATTTTAGGGTAATCTCCCTCTGGTACATCGGTTAAATATTTCAATCCAAAAGTTACGTTTTGCCCTACAGTCATAGAGTCAAAAAGTGCCCCCTCCTGGAACAAATATCCAAACTTTCGGCGCAACGCGGCTAGTTTTACTTCGCTTTTAATTTTGGTGATATCACGCCCATCTACTAGAATCTGTCCCCCGGAAACTTCCAACAAACCAATTAAACATTTGATAAGTGTACTTTTCCCCGAACCGGATCCCCCCAAAATACAGGTGGTCTTTCCTTTAGGAATATTTAAATTCACATCTTTAAGAACGTGTTTATCACCGAATATTTTTTGTAAATGTTTGATCTCTATCATCTTAAATTCCAAACGCGGTTAAAATAGCGGTTAGGAAATAGTCCAACACTAAAATAAGCACAATAGTTGTCACTACAGCCCCCGTGGTTGATTTACCTACTCCTTCCGCGCCGCCGCGTGTGCTAATACCTTTGTAACAACACACCGTTCCAATCATAAGCGCAAAGAAAAATGTTTTGATAAATCCATGCATAAAATCCGCCACATCTACAAAGGAAGTAATATCGGTTAAATATACCTCCCCGGGCACGCCTAACGCATACACTGCTACTAAGTATCCGCCAATAACACCAAATAAGTTAGAAAACAGTGTAAGCACTGGCAGTGTGCCAATAAACGCCACCATACGCGGGATAACTAAATAGCGAATGGGATTAGTACCCAGTGTATAAAGCGCATCAATTTGCTCGGTTACAGCCATCGTACCGATTTGTGCTGTTACCGCCGCACCCGCACGGCCAGACACTACCACACTGGTAAGCACAGGTCCTAATTCGCGAATCAAAGAAAACGTTACAATCGTTCCTACAAAAATGGGATCTCCAAAAATACTACCAATCGTGTTACCTGCCTGCAAAGCAAGCACCATCCCGGTGAATAAACTCGTTAGCGCGGTTACACCAAAAGAATTTACGCCGATGTTAACACTTTGCTCAATGGTTTGACGCCATTCAAATTTAGAACGCCACAACCAAAACACGCACGAACGTAACATGGCGGCGCTACCGCCGATTTCATTTAGTACGTTTAAAACATATTTGCCGATAGAGGTAAACATATTATTTGTAAATCCTCGGTACGCGCGCGTTTAGTTGCGTGCAAATTTCATAATCAATCGTACCTGCCAAATCCGCCAGTTCAGCCAAGGTAATTTCTTCATCTCCTTGACGACCCACTACCACTACTTCATCCCCCACACTGGCATCCGGCACTGCAGAAATATCTACCATAAGCATATCCATGGTAATATTTCCCAACACGCGGCAACGTTTCCCACGAATAAGCACATCGGCTTTGTTGGAAAGCGCACGCATATATCCGTCGCCATACCCTAACGGAAGCGTAGCTATTTTAATCGAGCGCGTGGCTACAAAACTACGGTTGTAACTAATGCTAAAGCCCGCCGGAACATCTTTGACATACACAATACGAGTTTTGAGTGATAAAATCGGTTCGTATCCTTGCTCGAGCCCATAAATGCTATGTCCCGGACGCACCAAGGTAAATTGTGCATCTGGCCGGACTACCAATGCCGCAGATGCTGCTAAGTGAATGTGCGGGACGGCTATATTACGAAGGCGAAGATTAGTTAAGCTATCGCGGAAAAAACCAATTTGCCGCTCGGTATAATCGGGGTCGTTTCCTACACTGGCCAAATGCGAGTAGAGTCCGTCGAGAACCGCATGCGGATTATTATGCAAGAATTCCGCCATTTTGACTACACCACCGCGGCGGGTGCCGATGCGCCCCATACCGGTATCTTGCTTGATGTGACACATGGCCTTTTTACCCAATCTAGCTGCTACATCACACACGGCCCGTGCGGCCTGTAAACTGGCAATGGTAACAGCTAGGTCATATTTAATGGCATATTCAAATGCTTCAAACGGATAGATACTACCCAGTACCAAAATCGGTGTTTTGAGCCCGACCTCACGCAAGGCAATACCCTCTTCTACCGAGGCCACACCAAACCATTGGGCCAATTTTTTTTCTTCGATAAACTGCCCTATTTTCGCTGCCCCGTGCCCATACGCATTTGCTTTTAAAATGGCAAGCAATGCTGCCTGCGGATTAACCTGACTGCGTACTTTTTGCAAGTTGCGCATCAGTTTTGTCAGGTCCACTTCAGCAATAGTTGGGCGCAGTATCGGGGTCATTATTCAGGGATCTCCATTTGCGTATCTGCCGTAACAGCCATTTGCGTATCTTCCACACTTTCCGGTGCAGGGTTGGTAAACAACGCAAATTCGCCAAAAAACGCCAGGTCAATTTCACCCACAGGCCCATTACGCTGTTTGGCCAGGATAAGAGTGGCTTTACGTTTTAATGCCTCGTCATCATGTTTATAGTAACCATCACGGTGAATGAGTGCCACTACGTCGGCATCTTGTTCAATAGAGCCCGATTCACGCAAGTCCGAAAGCATAGGTTTTTTATCCACACGGCTTTTGTCTTCGTTCTTACGACTTAATTGGGAGAGTGCCAACACCGGCACGTCAAGGGTACGTGCTAAATCTTTTAACAAGCGGGAAATTTCACTCACTTCTTGCTGACGGCTTTCTACACGCCGTTCTCCACCACGTATAAGCTGCAAATAGTCAATAACAATTAACCCCAACTCCTTGCCTTCTTTTTTGAGTTGGCTGGCTAATCGACGCGCACGCATACGTAGTTCGGTAATAGAAATACCTGACGTATCGTCGATCCACAAGGGAGCTTTTTTCAAACGGTCCATCTCACGCAAGATGTCTGCCCATTTGGATTTTTCGAAATATCCGTTACGTAATTTGTGAATTTCGGCCATGGCGGCAGCACCTACCATGCGTTCGTAAATAATATGACGTCCCATTTCTAACGAGAAAAACGCCACAGGAATGTTGCACTCCACACAAGCATGATGGGCAATATTCAAGGCCAACGCCGTTTTCCCTTGGCTGGGGCGTGCACCTAAGATGATTAGGTCAGATTTACGCAGTCCGCCGGTCATATAATCAAACTTACTAAGACCTGTTGGCACCCCTTGGATGGTACTTTTGTTCTTGAATGCTTGTTCCAACAAGTTCATCACTTCGGGAGCTAACTCTTTAGATGACACAAAACCAGAAAGTTTTTGACGCTGGCTAAGTTTATAAATTTGATCCGCAGCGGAGTCAATGAGCAGTTGGGGGTTGTCATCATCTTCTTTGTAACAACGCTGCACGAGGGAAGTGGCCGTACGAATCAAATCACGTACGACAAATTTTTTGTACACGATTTCGGCATAATACTTGGCGTGGGCAGCGGTGGAAACCTTATCTCCCAGTTTAGCCAGGTATACTTCGCCCCCCACTTTACTAAGTGACTTTTGGCGTTTTAATTCTTCTACCACCGTCACGATATCCACCGCCTGACTGCGATCAGCTAACGCTTGCATAGCGGCAAAAATTACCTGGTGGGCCTCTTTATAAAAATGTTCGGGCTTTAAAATTTCGAGCGCATCGTTGAGCGCATCTCTATCAATAAGCATTGAGCCCAACACGGCCATTTCGGCATCCAATGCTTGGGGCGGGATACGTTCTTCTAGTAAATTACTGGGCATATATACTCCTAAAAAACAGGTACTTTTATTGTAGCAATTTATGGGACTGTGCGGGGCAAAAATTTCCCCTTTCTAAACAAAACCCCCGGGAAGTTATCCCGAGGGCAAGATGGACTATATACAACCCGTTAGTTGTTCTCGGTTGTTTGAGTGATTTGGGTTGTCTCGGTGCTTACTACAACTGAATGCTCCTGGACGGCGTGATCGCCAGTACTAACTACGCTCTGCGAAACCGTTTGGGCAATACTGTTAGCAGCTATTCTTTGCGTGGGGGTTTCTTCTAATTGCAAAGGTTCATCCCCTGTTTGTGCTGGAGCAGTTTGCTCTTCCACGGCAGGTTGTTGCACAATGGACTCTTCTTGCGGGACATCCTCGCCGATTACGCCAGGCACGAAATCTGCAGGGGCCACCCCTGCCTTAGCTTCCTCGAGTGCTTTTGGGGTTGGACGGAATGTCACTTTACGCCATTTCCCTTCCCCTTCTGAAGCGGTTTGTACAAATTCGTTACCTTCCACAGCGCGGTGAATATAACGACGGAGCTGAGAACTCATTGGACGGAAACGGAACACGCTAGCTCCGTTTTTAATCATATCAATTCCGCGGGCAATGTCGAGCTCAATTTTATCCTCGGCCTTGCGCCAGTAATTCTGCGTATCTGTTACTACCGATATAGGCATATCAAATTGACGGGTTACCGCCAACGTGGATAAATACTGAATGGCCTCAAGCGTTTTCCCTTCTTTGCCAATTACAATAGCAGGTTTGTCGCAGTCAAACGTGACCAAAATGCGCTGTTGTCTTTCATCCCACCATACGTTGACATTTTCTGCTTTAATACCCATGTGTGTAAGCACATCGGTTACATAGGTTTTAGCCAGTTTCATGGGTTCTTGCAATTTTTCGGGGATTATGGCATGTTGGATGGCCTCGCTGGGTAAAAGTTGCGGTTCATTGGCTTTAGGAGTGCGCACCCGTGGCTCACGCATAGTCATTTCAGCATCGCTGGCACGACGGTTATTTCGACGGTTACCGCGGCGCCCCCCCTTCATACCACGTTTTCCATTGTGTCCTCCGCGGCGGCGCTTGGGAACGTCCATATAAATTTCACTATCGAGCGAATCGGACATCCAGCGCTTTTTAGATACTTCCACTACTGCCGGCTTGGATCCGAAACCCAAGAAACCTTTTTTAGGATGTTCTAGTACACTTACTTCTACTTGATCACGGCGCAAGTGCAATTCCTTGAGCCCTTTTGAGATGGCTTCGGAAATAGTTTTACCTTGTACTTTTACTTTATTTAGCATAAATTCTCCTTACTGGACATTAACCAGTTTTTTATTCACGAACGTTTGAACCCCGTATGTAAGCAAACTATTGGTCAGCCAGTAGAGTACCAACCCCGACGGGAAATTCATAAACAAGAGCGTAAAGATTAGCGGCATATATTTAAACATTGCTGCTTGTGCCGGATCCGTACCGGGCGGAATATTACCGCGCTGTTGCAAGAACATCACGCCCCCCATTAAAATAGGCAAGATATAATAAGGATCCTTGGCAGACAAATCCGTCAGCCACCATACAAATTTGGCTCCATGCAACGCCCAAGAAGTACGCAATGCATTAAACAACGCCAAGAAAATCGGCAACTGAATTAGAAGCGGCAAGCAACCCATCAGTGGATTAACGTGGTTCTTTTGATACAAGGCCAACGTCTCACGCTGCAAGGTAGCAGGTTCATTTTTGTATTTTTCTTGGATGCGTTTGATTTCGGGCTGCAGTTTTTTCATCTGTGCAGCTGATTTAAGTTGTATAATCGTAAACCGACACAAGATCAGTTGCAGCAAAATGGTAATCATAATGATAGCTACGCCGTAATTTCCCGTCCATTTGTAGAAAAGTTCAAGTACATTGCGGGCAATTTTTCCCAACGCCCCAAAGAACCCGAACGCAATACTGCGCTCAAAATGATATTGGGCATACTCGGGAGTTTGAAACAACTGATAATCTTTCGGCCCGAAGTAAAAAAAGCTCTGATAATTTTTGGAAGCTCCTACTTCTAGCGTTTCCCCGGGAACGTCAATCTGCAAACGAGGTCCTTCCAATTCTCCCTCGCTAAGGCCAAACAATTTTTTCTGTTTGCCGATGACTACTTTTTCGGTGGTCAATTTGCCGGGCGTCCAATTTTGCGGCACAAGTACCGCCAAGAAATAGCGGTTCTCAAGTCCGGCCCAGATCCACGGCAGTTGCGGTTGCTTTTCATTCTTGCTGAACGTTTCGAGCGTAGGGTTTTTCTTACCTTGTTCTTGCACGAGGTATACGGCTTTGCTCTCGCGTTCATTATCTTTCATTTCACTTTTGACCGTCGCCAAACCGGGGCCGAAATTAAATTGCCAATCGGCTAATTTGACAGGTTGAGCAGTACGGTTTTGAAATGTAATAGATACACCGTAAAGCCCTTCGTCTTGGCGCTGATAAGTTTTAGATACATGCACCCCGGGAACAATCTCCCCTGCAAACGTGATGGTATCTTGCGCGCGGGCTGTTTCGGTAAAATCCACTTGCGGCAAGGTGGCAAAATATCCTTCTCCCTTATAAGGGGTTAGGTCCACCGGACCGAGAATATCTTTAAACAAGAAAGTTTTAATACCGGCGCCTTTGGATGAAAAAGTCACTTCGGCTTGCGGTAGCTCTAACGTAGTAAGTTCTTCGGGTTTAGCCGTAGGAGCGGTTTGAGTGAGATATGCTCCATCCGCATTGACTAGCGCGGCCTGTTTTTCGTGCAAGGCCTCTTGAGCTTTGAGCTGTGCTTCAGCCGCTTGTTGGGCAGCGCGTGCACGCGGCAGTGCTACAAACTGATTATACCCGAACCACACCAGTAGAAAAACCATTAAGGTGTTCAGGAATTGTCGGTTATTCATACTACTCCTCTAAGTTGGTTCCCTAATGGGAACGTAAGAGGAGGCCTAAGGGACAGGATCATATCCGCAGCCGCCCCACGGGTGACATTTGAGCACTCGCTTGAAGGCCAGCCACGAACCCTTTAATACGCCATACTTTTGAAGTGCCAACTCGGCGTACTGACTGCAGGTAGGTGTAAATCGGCATACGTTACGCGGCCCCAAGAGCGGGCGCACACAGGCGTATATCGCACGAAATAATCCTAAAACTACCCTGTTTAGTAAAAGCGAAACTTTACGCATATCCGTTCCTTATATATAGGAACTAATTAAGTAGTGCGGCTTGTTCGCACAGTGACGTGAGCGCAATAGACGCTGCTTGCACTTTACTTAGTTTTTCGCTGTCCTGGGGTTTTACAATAATATCTACCCCGGGTTTTAAACGGACTTTCAATGTCCGAAAGGCCTCTCTTAAAATTCGTTTGGTACGGTTGCGCACAACCGCCGGTCCTAACTTTTTAGAAACCACTACCGCAAAACGTGCGGGCCCTGCTTGGCGGGACATCTCCGCCCAAAGCACAAGTCCCTTTTGTTGATATCGTAAGCCGCCTTTGATGATGCGTTCAAAATCGCGCTTTAAATGAATACGGCGGCTATGCGGCAGACCATTGGGTAACATGGGCTTAGGCGGCGCGGATTAATTCGTGGCGACCTTTAGCACGGCGGGCGCTTAATACTTTGCGTCCTCCAGCAGTGGCCATACGGGCGCGAAAGCCGATGTGTTTAGCACGTCTTCTTTTGTTTGGTCTGTATGTCGGTAACATAATTCTTTACGCACGCGCAACCAACCAGGATGCGGGTGCAAACTCCTTATACTAATTTAAAATGGGTTATAAAACCACAGGGATATTATAGCTTTTCTGGGCTGATTTGGCAAGCAAAACTCCCCGCGCGTAAGCAGGGAGTTTAGTGGCTAATTTACAAAATTATTTACTCAACCGGAGTAAACCACTGCAATTGGGTAGAATCCAACCGCATAATTTGTCCTGCGTTGCGGGTCGGATTATAAATGATACAATATTCATCCCTATTTAAGATCTGCGCTTCTACACGGCCAACCGGTTGATACCGGATACCATCCACCGGCAGTTCATAGCGGACAAATTCCCGTCCGCCGAAATCCTTAAGGAGTTGTCCCCCATTTCCATCGTAGAAAATAGCTACATCATGGGCAAGTTCGGCCTGGCTGTCATAGATTTGTTTGGCAATACGTTGCCACTTTTCAGAATTTGTTTCCACTTTTTTGAACAAACTTAACATATCGGCGGTGAGTACTTGGCCTCTTTTTTTAGCCGGATTGTACATAATAAAGTCCACTTGTGGGTCTAATATTCTGGGCAACACTCTGCTAGCCGGATGATAGATAATCCCCTCCGGTACTGTGTAAAGAATTAAATCCTCATCCAAAATTCCTTTGTATGCTTTACCACCTTCCAGCCCGTAGAAATTGGCTATATCACGCGCAAGCTCGGCTTGGTTATCGTAAATCATTTTACCGCCGGACTTTTTCCAGGGAGTAGTGGATGTTTCCCACGCGCGTTTCAATTCTTCCACGGCTGCGGCCCGTTGCTCCAAATTAATAACTGCCGGTAAAACAGCTTTTGCATGGGATTGTTGTGCCTGCCCCGCCGCTCGTTCCACTTGCTGGGCCATAGTAGAAACAGTTGCTCGGGTTGTTTCGTTCACTCCGGGACGGATGTAACGCAATTTTCCGTTTACAATCGTTCCTTTTGCAATTCGCTGCAATCGGGTAGCATTTCTGGAGATTCTTATGCGTTTTATTTTGGGCAATGCAAATGCGTTTGCGTAGGAAAATAACAACACAAACACACTGCTTATTGTAATTAGTTTTTTCATATATTTTTTTAATACCTCCCTAGGAATTACCATGGGTATACTATCACAGGATAAGAAGATCCCCCCTTAATTGCTTGGATCATTCCATATTTGCCAGTAGCGAGGTTGTACACTATACTCTTTATATGCAATCTCACAGCTATTTTATCAGAAGCATTGTAACGAAAGAAACGAACGTCTTGGGGTAATTCATATCTTATTAATTCTTCCCCTTCGTTTCCTTTAATGAGTTGGCCGCCTTCATCGCCGTAAAATGCCACTACATCACGGACTAAATTATCCATATTATCATAAACCACACATTTGGCATTTTTCCACGGATAAGTCCGTTCACTGCTTTGCATAACTTTGCGCTCCACAAGTGGCGCCATGTTTTTTGCCCCCTTGCGTGAAGCAGGGCGGACCTTTTTACGGAGTATTGCGGCCCGTTTAGCGTTGGTAGTTGTTTTTCTCACCTGCGGGCGAACATAACACACCTTTCCTTCTTTTAGTGCTTGTAGTGGAAGTTGTTTTGTACGCGTAACCGCCGGCGTGATTTTCGTTCCTTTTATTTTAGGTAACGCAAACACATTTAGCGGTGAAACCAGCGACACTAGCACACTCCCCCATACAAACAATTTATTCATAGATAGTCCTCATCAATCACTATTTGCCAGTTTTACAGAGGTTTTTTACTCTGGATTACTTCAACAGATTTTTCCGACGGATTTTTTAACAATATCTTTCTATCAATGGAAAAATTTTCCCAATCCGCATTTAACTGTTCCACGGCTGTGTTGTATTGTTCTACGCTTTGGTTGAATGATTCCACCTCATTTTGGTACTGCTCAAATTCTGCAGCTAATTGAGATTGCTTTTCTCGCAACAATTCATAATCCCGTTGCACTCTGCCTTGTTCAAACACATCGTTCACTCTTGAATCTTTGGCAGTATTCATGCGTGCCACAAGTTCTTCTTCTTGCGCAGCAAGTTGTTTTTGCCGTTGAGTCAACTGCTCATGTGTCTTATCCAGCATTTCTTTTTGCCAATCGAGTTCCAATTTTTCATCTTCAAGATATTGGTCTTCCTTGACAATTCTTGCTTCGCGCTCTTTGAGTGAAACGGAAGACAGGCCTGGATTTTTTGCCACTTCTTCTCTGGCGGCAATTTCTGCTTCGTTGATGCGATCCATAGCATCCAAATGACGGTTCATTTCCGGTTCATGTTCGTATTGCGCATTGGGATTTTCTTGTTCCAATCTACGTTTCAAAATACCCATTTGAACATCCGAATGACGTTGTTCTTCGGCCGCTCTTAACTCATCATAGTATTTGGAAATTTCTTGCGACAATGCACTTTGATTTTCGGCGCGCATTTGCTTCACTTGCGCTTGCAGGCGTTGCGTTTCCTGATTTCTTTTATACCGCATGAAAGAAATATCAGATTCTTTACCAATAAGTATATTAGGGTTCCCCATTTGTTTGCTACGTTCTTTGGTATCTCTATAAATTTTGGCGATTTGTGTACGGGTTGGAATTTCCGCCAATCTAGGCGCACGGGTTTGTTCCGCCTGTGTAACTTGGCGCTCCACTTGATTGGCCAACGTCGATTTTGCACCTTTAGTTACGCGTGTAGATTTAGACACGGCCCCCGTTGTTTTACCGCTTTGCGCGGCGGCAGCCTGGGTAGCTTTGCTGGTGGAGGATGATGCTGTTTTCTTGGTAACAGAAGCTCTTTTGGCTCCTTGTTCTACTGTCTTTCCTCCCACGGCAGCAATTTTTTTCATGGGTTTTTTAGGAAGTTTGGGCAACGCAAATACATTTGCCGAAGAAACCGACACTAAAATCATAATGCTTAATGCAGCTAGTTTTTTCATGTACGCTCCTTGAGTATTATATACCACCATTTTAAAAAATGAACATCCCTTACGCCAGGGTCATTAGACCTATATTCTTATGGGTCATTGGACCTAATCTTAAATCTATCTCGCAAAATTTGCTATGATAGGACTATGATTTTTACCGATACCGGGATTATTTTATTGCGTCAGCCGTTTCGCGAAAGTGACCGCGTGGTTTCTCTCTACACGCGCGAACACGGCCGCCTAAATGCCCGCGTTCCCGGGGTAAGCCGCACAACAGGCAAGCTCAAAGCGTTGTGCGAACCGCTCACGCTGGCGGATTTGCGCATTTATGTAAAACGAGGCGGAGTGATGGGGACGATTACCGGTGGTAAAATACACTCCGTTTTCCCCACTGTGCACCGCAATTTAAAACGTATTACGCTGGCTTTACACTGTTGCGAATTGATGCTGCGTTTAACTCCATTGCATCAAGTGAGCGCACCTAAATTTGAATTACTTGCCGGAGCACTTTCGTCGCTGGAAAAGAGCGCACCCACCTCGGCGTTTGCCGCGGCATTTACGCTGCGGCTGATGATGTTAGCGGGCTTTGGGTTGGACCATCCTGTACTGCAAATCTCACCGGAGTTTTGGCAACGCATGCATGAAGATGATTTTACCAATTTGATTTTTGAAGACCCGCAGGATTTACTCTATCTAGCCAAGTGCAATAACGTCGTGCGGCGTTTCTTAAATCAATATTTGACCTATCCGTTACAAACCGCAAAACCGCTGGGATTGTCCAACGAATACCAACCTTCTTGGCACGAGGAGCCCGCGTTGGTATGATACATTGTGTAATTTTTGACATGGATGGTACGCTGTTTAATACCGAGCACATTTACTTTGAGTGCTACCGCCAGGCCGCCGCGGAAATGGGCCTCGATTTTACTTTTGAACTCTTTGCACAAGGTGTGGGCATTTCCCGCGAAGAAGCCAACAAATTTATTAAGCAGCACTTCGGTCAAAATACCGATACCGAATATTTGCAAAACCGCACTTTTCAATTAGTGGACCGCTACTTGCTGAGCGGCGGCGATATCCCGTTTTTACCCGGTGCCAAGGAAGTAATAGAACTGTTTTACAAACGCGGCTTACGGCTGGCGTTAGCGTCTTCCAACATACGCAAGTGGGTCGATTTTTACCTAGAGAAAAAAGGGCTCACACGCTATTTTCCAGTCATCACCACTTGCGAAGATGTAACCCACTTAAAACCCAATCCCGAGGTTTATTTACGTACTGCGGCTAAACTTGAAGAAGACCCCCGCCACTGCTTGGTATTTGAGGACTCCGTGGCCGGAGCCACCGCCGCTATCCATGCGCAAATGCGTACTTGTATGGTTCCTAACATCAAAAGTCCCGATTCTTTTGTGCGCCAACACGCTTTCAAAATTTACACTTCTTTGACCGATGTTCCCACCGATATCGATGAACTGCTTGGCTAGCACTGCAATTAATTTCCCCGTGCAACGTGGTATTTCCAAATTTTGTATAATATAGAAACGTATGAAACAAGGAATGAATTTTCAAGATATTATTGCCGCGCTTAATAACTATTGGACCAAACAAGGATGCATTTTAGTGCAACCCTACGACCTCGAGAAAGGCGCCGGCACTTACAACCCCGAAACATTTTTCGGCTCACTGACTAAAAAACCCGTCAATCGCGCGTATGTGGAACCCTGCCGCCGTCCAGCCGATGGCCGCTATGGTGAAAATCCCAACCGCTTGGGTAAATACTACCAGTACCAAGTGATTATGAAACCCGCGCCGGAAGATATTCAGCAAATTTATCTCAATTCCTTAAAAGAAATCGGTCTGGACCCCAAAGAACACGACGTGCGCTGGATCGAGGATGATTGGCAATCCCCCACTCTGGGCGCTTCGGGCGTGGGCTGGGAAATTTGGCTTGATGGTATGGAAATTACTCAATTTACGTACTTCCAAAATATGGCCGGCTACGCGTTAAACCCCATCACGGCTGAAATTACCTACGGTTTAGAGCGCATTGCCATGTACTGCCAAAAAGTGGATAACGTTTTTGACTTGCGCTGGAACGATACGGTGACCTACCGCGACGTGCACTTGGAGCAGGAAAAACAATTCTCGCACTACTATTTTGAAGAAACCAACGTGGAACATTTGCGCCGCTACATTGATGAGTGCGAAAAAGAGTGCTATGCGCTGTGCAAAAAAGGGCTCTATCTGCCGGCGTATGATGACACGATGAAACTATCGCAATATTTTAATATGTTGGAAGCGCGCGGCGCGATTTCCGTGCAGGAACGTACCAACAATATTACTAAAATCCGCAATTTGGCCAAGGCCTGTGCTAAGGCCTACGTAGATAGTGTGGAAAAGAAACCCACCGAGGAAAAAACAAAATGACTTTAAAAAACGCATTACTGGAAATTGGAACCGAACATTTGCCTGCCCGCTTTATGGCCCCGGCACTTGCGCAACTTAAGACCTTAACCGAAACCATCTTGACCGAAAAGCGCTTGGATTTTAAAGAAGTCGAAACGTTTGGCACATACCGCAAATTAGTGGTATTTGTGCATGGTCTTGCCGAAAAATCCGCCGACATTCAAAAAGAAGTCAAAGGTCCGCCCGCAAAACTCTTAAAAGATGTCAACGGGAACTTTACCCCTCAATCGGCCGGATTCGCGCAGAAAAACGGGCTTGCTCCCGAAAAATTGGAAATTGTAGAAACGGACAAAGGCCCTTTTATCTACGCGCGCGTACAAATCAAAGGCGAAAAGACCGAAAAACTATTGCCCGAAATTTTCACCCGCATCGTAACCGGCCTGGAGTTTGCAAAAAATATGGTGTGGGAAGAATCGGGTTTGCGCTACGGACGCCCGATCCGCTCACTCATTGGCTTATATGGCAGCAAGGTAATCAAATTTACCGTGGCCGGGGTTACTTCTTCGCGCTACACGCACGGGCTTTTGTCTTACGGCAACAAGCCGCTTAAAGTAGAAAGCGCCGACAAAGATGCCTACATCAAATTGTTGCGCAATCAAAATCCCCCCATCTTTGTCTTACCTCAAGAGCGCCGTGAAGCGCTTATTAAAAGCGTCAATGCTGAGGCACATACTCGCGGATACTTGGCTGATTTAGATGAGGACTTAATTGCCGAAACTGTGGCATTTACCGAGCACCCCGTGGCTGTATGCGGTGACATGGATTTAAAAGCGCTTACACTGCCTAAACTGCTCATTACTACGGTGCTAAAACAGCAACTTAAAATGTTCCCAGTGGTGGACAAAAAAGGTGATTTACAACCTTATTTTATCGCCGTGCGCAACGGGTCTTCGGTCAATCAAACCGAAGTATGCGCCGGATTTAAAAAAGTAATGTCGGCACGCTTGTCCGACGCGGTGTTTTTCTTCGAAAACGACCAAAAAGAAGGACTAAATGCCTTCCACAACAAACTTAAAAATATTCAATTTTTAGAAGGCGTAGGCACCATGGCCGACAAAGCGCTGCGCGTGCAGCAAATCGCGCAAGCACTCGCTGAGCGAGCGGGAATTGATCCGCAAATAGCTTCCTATGCGGCGTTGCATTGTTATGATGATTTGGCCAGCCATGTGGTCTACGAATTCCCCGAACTGCAAGGTTATATGGGCGGACAATATCAGGCCCGCACTGCAAAAGATGCTTTCCAAAAACAAGCCGCGCTGGCTATGCAAGAGTGCTACTGGCCGTTGACGTCTTCCTCTGCGTTGCCGACAACTCCCGCGGGAAATATTGTTTCACTCGCGGGTAAATTAGATACGCTCGCCGGAAACTTCTTAATCGGTCAAATCCCCACCGGTAGCGAGGACCCCTTTGCCCTACGCCGTCAGGCCTTTGCCGTAGTACGCATATTACTTGAAAACAACTACACACTGACTGTTAATCAAGCACTTGACATCGTTAAAAATGCGTTTGGTGATTACATGTGGCCGGACCATTTGCATGAACAACTACGTGCATTTATCCTCCAACGTATAGGTGTAGTTTTACAAGAACGCGGCCGCAACAGTGCGTTGCTAAAAGCAATCACCAACTGGGCGAACTTGCCGCTTGCGCAAGTAGAAACGTTGGTCAAAGCACTTGAACAAGTGCAAACCTCGGCTGAATTTGCCGCCGTGCGCGAAGCCGCCAAACGCGTGTGCAATATTTTAAAGAAAGCCCCCACGGTGACCGCCGAACCCGACGAAAAATTATTTGAAACTCAGGCCGAGCGCAACTTATTTGCCACAGCAAAAAATCTATCTGCAGATACGCAAAATAAATTGTCCGCGCTAAAAGCACTTGAAGTATTCAAAGCACCGTTAGAGCAGTTTTTTACGGAAGTAATGGTCAACGTATCCGACGAGCGAATACGTACTAATCGCTTAATGCTTTTAACGTTTGTGCGCCAAAAATTAATGCACACAGCGGATATTACGCAACTCTAACCGATGGAACTATGATACGTAAAACATGTTTCGCACTACTGTTGAACGCTGTATTACTTCCACCAGTATACGCACAATTTTTTACCAGTTGTTCGCGTCAAAAATCGGCGCCTAGTTACGATAAACAAGTAGAGCGGCGCTTAATTCATGCTCAGTCAAATGAAGAACTCTTTTGGGTAAAACTGGTAAAAAACGAAGAAAATCAAGTAAATCACAAGAGCACCTACGGGCGTAAAGTTCCCATTTTTACCCAATCTCCCATCCCCACCGATGCAGCACATACTTTTTCTTTGCGTCTTTCTTCCATCCAACGTGCCATCAACCGACATCCCGTATTAGCCCGCTATGAGCTAATTGTCCCCCAGCCCAACGATATAATCACGTTACGCGAGTGGGAAATCAACCATCTCTCAACATTCTTTTTGCAAGGCATTGTGTACGGACAAACCCATGAATTTTACCTGGTAAAAAATGCTAAAAAAGTGCAAGAATCCATCGTAGAAATACAATTTACGCCCCGAACGTCCTCCCACACGGCTATCTTTTTGGTGGATTGCCACAACCGTAAAATCTATTTGTTTATAGACCACTACAAAAACCGGCAGTAAATCAATCCCCAAACACACATCACCGACGGGGAAAAAATATTTTAAAATTAGGCCTTGACAAATTTGCAATTATTCTTATACTATGGGTGTGGGAGTTCACCAGTTGTACCTGTTGGGCGTTGTTGTAAGGGGTGTATACCCGCTGCATTAGTGACGTTTTGAGGGGTGGCCGGGCTGTAGGTCGCCAGGGATGGCCAAAACGTGTTCGGGAGAATTTGATCCGCTACTCCTGAGGGTGCAGAGCCGTGAGGTCTGGTTGGTTCAGGCGGGGCGGCGTACGTTGGGGGTTGATTAGATGCTTCGGCCTGCGGCGTAAGAGACAGCAACACAAGTCCCAACTTATTCCTTGGCGGACAAGGAGAACATGATGACGTGTAGTTGCAGTGGATGTGGTTGTTGAAGGCCCTCGGGTGGTTGAAAAAACTGTTCGGGGGTCTTCTTTTTGGGCTGTAATATGCTAGGAATTTTATTCTAAAATGCTTGGTGCGGGCAAAACATCATCCAAGGCAGGTTCCGTCACAGGTGTATCGGCAGGCATATCTTCTTCTTCCGGCAAAGGGGCAATCACTTCTTCTTCGTACGAATTATCCGGCAGAGGGTCAATTGCTATTTCTTTGACTACCGGATCCGTGCGCTTAGCAGGTTTAGCAGAGGTAGCATTGTCCGTTTGTTCGGCTTTCCCATAGCGGTTGCCCGGGTTCCACCACGCAGGCGGATTACCCGCACACGCGGCAAACAATACACCAACTGCCAAAATAGAAAGCAATTTCTTCATATCCATATTATACTCTTTTGGATAATACATCTTCAAGCATGGCTTGACGGTACAACGCCCCTGCATGGTAACTGCTACGCACCAAAGGTCCACTGGCCACCGCTTTAAAACCCATTGAAAGGGCCTCCTGCTTCCACTCCTCATATTCGTAGGGCTGCGGATAGCGTTGCACGGGATAATGATTGGAAGAAGGCGCCAAATATTGCCCGATCGTCAACAAATCCACCCCCACATTTCGTAAATCGTGCATGAGTTGGGTAATTTGCGCAGGCGTTTCGCCAAGACCTACCATAAAACCTGATTTTGTAAGTAATTGCGGGGCTAACTTTTTAACATTTTCCAGCAGCGCAAGTGTACGCGTGTACTCGGCCCCAAGGCGAACCTGGCTGTACAAGTCGGCCACCGTTTCCACGTTATGCGCCAGCACAGTGGGATGTGCCGATAAAATCGTTTGCAACGCATCAACTTGACCGCGCAAATCGGAAATAAGCGGCTCCGTAAAAACTTCGGGTGTAGTGGTGTGGATAGCGTTTAATACATGTGCGAAGTGCACAGATCCTCCATCCGGCAGATCATCCCGCGTAGGCATTGTCAGCACCGCGTAGCGGATGTTCCACTCTTTGATGGCATCAGCCACATGCTGGGGTTCTTGCGGATCGGGTGGCAGGGGACATTTTTTGTCGATGGCACAAAAGCGGCATCCACGTGTGCAAATCTCCCCCAGTACCATAAATGTCGCATCCCCGCAAGTAAAACATTCTCCACGGTTTGGGCATTTGGCCGCGTGGCATACGGTGTGCAACGCATGGGAAGAAATCGATTCTTCGGCACGTAGTGCCTGCGAACTACGCAACGCTTCTTTATTCATTCTTACAAGTTGTTTTAACCAATCCGGTACAGGAAGTGTCATACTTATATTATACAAAAAGGTATAATATAAGCAGGGTTATGAAAAAACTACTTTTACTGGCCGTATTACTGATAGGGATGAATAACGTTTTTGGCGCGGCATACACCGTGCAGGAACGTTTACAAGAAGCGGCCGATCTATATTTTGCTTATAAGCCCAAAGAAGCACTCGCTAAATATGTGGAACTTTCTAAGGATACCGGCGAGCGCAGTGCGTTTCTAAACGCGATCTTTATTTCCATGGAGCAGAACCGCCCTAAAGAAGCCGTCGATATCGCCTTAGAGGCCTACCGGCTTTACCCGCAGGATGATGAAATTATCGAAATGACCGCCGAAGCACTTTTGGCCGACGGACAATACGCCGCCGCAGAACGTATTTTATCGTTGCTAAGTGAAAGTGATAAAACGGCCGGTTTTTTCTATATCAATTTGGCACGTACACAATTAGGACTCGGCGAAAAAAAATTGGCAAAACACAACCTCAAACGTGCGGTCAAAGCCAATTCGCATCCAAGTTTAGCCAACTTCCTTTTAGGGCAAGTGTTCGAAGAAGAAAAAAATTATAAAAAAGCTGCCGAAGCATACCAAAATGCTGTTGATTACGATCATCAATTTATGGAAGCACGCTTGCATTTGGCCGACATGTTGGAAAAATCAAAACAATATGACAAGGCCTACACCCAATACAAATCCATCTATGCTGCCGACGCTAAAAATACGCATGCCGCCCAAGCGCTTGCCCGCCTAAAACCGAAAGCCAAAAAAGCAGAAAAAGAAGAAAAGAAAACATCCTCCCCTCTGGAACATACCGCCGTGCAACCATTGGTACTTCCGCCAGGGATGGAAGCCGTTGAAGTAAAAATCGGGTTGGGTACTACGCAAAGTGGGATGGCTTCTCCGCGTTCGCAAGTAACCTTTATTCCGTCTGCTTCTTTTACGGTGCAAAATGCGCAGAATAAACAACTCGCCGTTGGCAAAGCAGGCGAAACCTGGAGCGTTATTCTTAAAAACAACAAACCATTCTTACAAAGCCCCACCGGGCGGCAAATTGCGTTTACAAAATCAATTACTGTGATTTTAGCGCAAGAAAATCCCACCCAAGTACCTACATTTATCGTCAAGAATTTAGTGAGCGGTCCGGGAATGAGTTGGGCATCAGTAGGGCACAAAGAATACCGCGGCAAGCTGGAAGTGCTGCATAATCAATCCGCCAAGACACTCGTTCCCATTAACATTGTCACGCTCGATGAATACGTACAAGGAATTATCGCTTCGGAAATGCCCAACGGGTTTCCCACCCAAGCGCTACGCGCACAAGCGGTATTGGCTCGTACATACGCACTCAAACACTTGGGAAAACATAAAAAACAAGGATATGATTTATGTGACGCGCAAAATTGCCAAGTATACAACGGCGTGAGTTCAGAAACCGACGCCGGTAACGCGGCAGTAGAGGCAACGCTAGGCGAAGTATTGACGTACAACAATGAACCCATTGAAAGTGTGTTCTCGGCCAACTGCGGAGGCGCCACACAAAGCGCCAAAGATGCCGGCTGGAATGCCACCCCCTATTTGGATACGGTATCGGACTATCAGGAATTTGATTTACAAAATCTAGAGCCCTACCACTTCAAGGAACTCTTGCAATATCCACCCGCTGCGTATAGTAAATACGACAAAAATGTCAGCATGGCTGCCTTCCGATGGGCACGCGTGGTGAGCGAACCGGAACTGCGTAAAGTGATTAAAAATCAAAAGCGGGACATTGGACAAATTACTGCACTTATTCCGTTACAGCGCACCCGTGCCGGGTATGTTACCAAATTACTGGTACAGGGCACCAGAGGAACGGTAACACTTGATAAAGAAAATGTAATTCGCAATAATTTGAGTTTGGGAATGCTACGCAGTAGTTATTTTATCGTGCAACCCAATTATGAGAATCATCAACTTAAATACTTCGTTTTCTACGGTGGTGGCTGGGGACACGGCGTGGGATTCTGTCAGACCGGTGCAGCCGGCCGCGCAGATGCCGGGCAAGGATATCAAACTATCCTCAAACATTACTTTCCGCTGGCCGAACTGACCAAAGCCGAGTAAACCTATCTTCCGTTTTTCCCCTTCTGGGGAGATTTCACCTAGGTCCTTTTTCTAAAACAACTAGGTCTAAAGACCCTGAAAATACACACTGCTACCCTTATACTGTAAGTATAACTTACCATACAAAGGGAGGCAGTATATGAACAAAGTAGCAAGCAGTACCCTAGCCATTCTATTAGCTTTTAACCCACTATGCGCCTTGGCAGAGCAACAGCAACGCCCGGACGTTATTCAAAAAACACACCAATTAATGAGCGGCTTTGCGCAGGAAGTCCGCTCCCACGCACAAGAAATTAAAGAGTATTGTTCTATCTATCCCACCGTTGAACAAGAATGGCAAAAAGTCAAAGCAAATGCCCAGCGCGAATTAGCCCGCGAAGGCATTGAGCAAGAAGCCACGGAAATGCACCTAATTCCCATGTTATATGAACTGTTGGCAAACTTGCATTTGCAAATGATCGAAGAACAATGCGCCTTGGGCGAGGACATCACAGCCATCAATCAAGTACCAGCAAAATACGCCGAAGAAATGACCCGCCTGGAAAACATACTTTCCTGGATTGGGGATCCGTCTTTCAACGATTTTATGCTGGGCTTAGAAGTCATCATGAGTGAAAAAGACTCCTCCGTCTACAATCAAATGAACAAGATCAAAGAAATGTCTGAGTCCTTCCTCAAGACAGAGAAACTCTACCCCGGCGAGGGAAAATTCTACACCTTATGGTTGACCTATGCCGAAACCGAGATTGCTTTTATTGACCGCGTCTATCAAAGCGATAACCTAAATGAAATCAACAACGTAATCGCCAAACAATACGGCCCGAAACTGGATAAATTATCCAACCTACTCAGAGTCTATAGAAACGAATTGGAAATGCACCAAAACAACGGGTAATCTTCTCCCCCCATAACCATTACCCGAAAACACACTACCCCCCACTTGGGGGGTTTTTGTTGCACCGCAAGTACGCAAGCGAAAGTCGGCGCAGAGGCGACCAAAGGTGGAAAATAGTTGCACAGATTAAGCGCCACTTCGCGGTGTAGTTAAAAAAATTGTGATATTAAAGTAAATTTGGTATAATATGTCAAGGGAATTTTCATTATGTATAGGGAAGATATACTTTTGCAAAATTATCAGGCAGTTCGTTCTTCCCTGGCCAGAGCCGCACAACGTGCTGGCCGAAATTCAAATGAAATTACACTCCTAACCGTCACAAAATATGCCAAAGACGAAGATGTACTTTCCTTGCTAAAACAGGGTGTCATCACGGATATTGGTGAATCCCGCGTGCAACAAGCGTGGGCCCGATGGCATGAGGATCCCCGGTTTGCACAGTTTGTCCAAGTAAAAAAACATTTTATTGGACACTTGCAAACCAACAAAGCCGCCAAAGCGGCTAAGCTATTTGACTTTATTGATTCATTGGACGCTATGCAAACTGCCCAGGCGTTAGCAAAACACATCCCTGCGGGCAAAGTATTACACGCACTGGTGCAGGTAAAGTTGACGCAAAAGCAAACGCAATCAGGTTTGCCGCTACCACAAGCGCGTAAATTAGTTGAACAGGTGCGTGAGTCCTTTGAAAATATACGTGTGTGCGGATACATGGCCGTAGCTCCTCAAAGAGCCGGCGAACAGGAATTGCGAACGTTGTTCCGATCAGTAGCGCAGGCGTTTAAAACAGATTTTGCAAATTGCCCAGGAGCACAATTATCTCTGGGGATGAGTGAAGATTTTGAAATTGCTGTGGAAGAAGGATCCACTTTACCACGCATCGGCAGTTTACTATTTGAGCCGAATTTGGAGGGTATATGATTATAAAAGTACGTTTAATTCCGGGAGCAGCACGTAACGAAGTGATCAGCCGTATTGGTAGTGTACTGCGGGTAAAAATTCAAACCAAAAAAGTGGATGATGCCCCGGCAAACGCCATGATGAAAACCTTCCTGGCAGATTTTTTCGATGTAAAAGAAGGAAGCATTATTTTAGTTAAAGGCGCCAAAGGTAAAGAAAAAACGGTAGAAGTACGCGATAAAAGTGAAGAAGAACTGCGCCAGATTATGGACTCAATCCCGTAATTTTTTTCCCCTACAACATACCCAAAACGCCCCACGTAACTGTGGGGTTTTTTTATGGGAATCCGTGCAAACTTATCTAAAAAAATCCCCAGCTACATGCCGGGGAGTTTATCTATAAGGTAATTACAATAAACTAATTATATTTGGCCTCTTTTTTTAAGAAGTCAAACACTTTGCGTTCTGTTAGCGTAGCAATGATTTGATCTTTGCGTTCGCTAAAGAACGTTTTGATTTGTTTATCATCGGCCTGTTTGTTTTTATCGGTTAAGCTCTTATCCAACTCGGCCTGCCAATCTTGTTCGGTGGCTTGGAGATTTTCTTTCTTGGCAATAGCATGAATAATGTAGCCAATGCGCAAATCTTTTTCCACACTGGGACGGATGCGCTCGGAAAACATTTCATGTTGTTCGGCCGTAAGTTTATGCGGATCGAGCTGCGTCATACTATGTACAAAATTATGCAAGGACGATTCGGTATACTCTTCCACCAAGCTCTGCGGCAATTCAAAGTTATTGGCTTTAACTAACGCATTTTCAATTTGAGTAACTTCATCGCGTTGGGCAGTACGTTTGGCCTCTGCTTCCAAATTTTCTTTTACTTTGGTTTTAAGTTGTGCAAGCGTTTCAAAACCCATATCTTTGGCAAAATTATCATCCAACGCAGGAACTTTTTTGTACTTGATATCGTCAACGGTCACGTGAAAAGAAAGGGTATCGTTCCCTTCTTTGGTTTCGTAATCTTTTTCGTCACCTTTTTTGAGCCCTTTGATGGCTTCGGCCAATCCGTTCATCGTTTGCGGCGCAGACATATCAATCAGCTCGCTGTCAGCAGAGAGTTTATAATCATCGACCCCATTGCGTTTACCGGTGTAATGCACCACGGCATAGCATTTATCGTCAATAGTGACTCCGTCTTGTGCGCTTTCCAATCGGGCATTGGAATCCAATACACGGTCTAAATTTTCCTGCACTTCTTGGTCGGTAATGGTTTCACTTTTCTTGGTAATTTCAATTCCTTTATAACCGGTTACGTCAAACTCCGGTGCAACATCTACTGCTAGTTCAAAGGAAAAAGGTTTTCCGTCGTCAAATGTATTAAAATCGGCCTTCGTCAAGGTAGGCACGGCAACGGCATCAAGTTTTGTATCGGTCAAGGCAGCATTTATAGCAGCTTTAACTGCCATATCCAAAGCGCGTTCTTTGATGTGTCCGCCGAAGTTTTGTTTAACTAAATCGAGCGGGACTTTACCGGCACGGAAGCCCTGCATTTGTGCACGCGATTGCACTTGTACAGCCGCATCTTGAAATACACGGGTAATCAGCTCGACGCTGGCTTCTACCGACAACGTCACGCGGCATCCTTGTTTAGAAAGTTGTTTAGTTTTTACTTCCCCGGTTTGGGCAGTTTTGAAAATAGACATGTCTTACGTCTCCTCATCGTCGGCTCGAGCCGAAAAATATGGACGGAGAGGGACTTGAACCCTCACGGTGTGAACCATACGCTCCTAAGGCGTACGCGTCTACCAATTCCGCCATCCGTCCGTTTAGTTATTTTACCTTGAAAACAATGTGGGCCATGTGAGGCTCGAACTCACGACCTTACGCTTAAGAGGCGTCTGCTCTACCAACTGAGCTAATGGCCCGATTGAAAGGGTACGCATAAATTATAGCAAAAATTGGGCACGAGGTAAACAGCACACTTCTTCTACATTCAATAAAACACTCCCATGCAAAATCAAGTTGACAATCTTGCCGACTAAACACTACAATATAATGAACGGATATTGCACCCGTTTATTTATTATTAACAGCAAGGGATGAACACATACATGAAAAACAAATGGTTGGTACTGGGTTTAATAGCAGCAGTTTTGTTAACTTTCAATCCCGTTTCTCGGGCACAGGCAATTTTTTCAGACAATGATAACGTTGACGCTATTTTAGAAGAAAACGCATTACGGGAAGTATTCACGCGTTACACTTCTATGTTGGTATTCTTCCAGCCGGAAGAGGCCTCCCGTTTAGGATTTAATGCCGGCAATGCGCGTTTAAATGATCGCTCCGCATCCACCGATACGCAATTACTCCAAGCGCTGGAAAATGTCCGCACCGGTTTGCAAGCGATTAATGCCAAGCATTTATCTCCCGCCAAACGTGTTGAATATCATTTGTTACAAGATAGAGTAGAACGCAACATGTGGACCTTGCAGCAAAACCGCCTGGCACAAGACCCCTTGTACTACGCCCAGGCACTCGACGCAGTGTACGATTTATTACTTCCCACGCAGGAAAGCCCACGCAAACAACGTATGGATTTACTGGGCCGCTTGGAAGCACTACCACAAGTATATGAACAAGCACAACAAAATTTGACCGCAGTTTCCCCTCGGTTGGCACAACTAGCGATGGAAAAAGCATATTATGCCTATTTATCGTTTGATCAAATCCGCCAGCGTTTGACAAACGGTGGCGAACTTACCAACGATACACGCGATAGCATTGCTATTGACGGGGCTCTCTCAAAAGCCCAAAAGAGCATCAACGATCTGTTTGAATTATTTAAGCGCTTGTCCAAACAGTCCATTGAACCTGCCTCTGCGCTGGGTGCCAAAGCATACGCACAAAAATTGCAAGATTACTACCAACTGGACACAAAACTCACCCAATTGGAAGCTTCTTTAAATGAACGTTGGGATGAAGCGCAGCATCAACTTTTTGAAGCATTGCGTCCGTTTGTATTATCAGCTGACGAGAGCGAAGTTACCATTGTAGATGATCTTAATTTGCGCCCACAAGAGAAACTGCCCGAAGAGAAAACAAAGAACACACTGGAATATACCCCCCCAACCGCCAACCAATTTTACGCTGTAGCCGGCCAGTTAGTATCACCCTACCAATTGGATCATTTACTTGCGCAATTTACACAGCAAGCCAACGCACAGAATGCGGCCTTGCTGGGGCAAAAAACACTTACCCAGGCCATTCCACTGCAGATACAGGAATTGACCCCTTACTTTTCGTATCAGCAAGCGTTTCTATCCTATCCAGCATTTCCTGCGTTTTTAATACGAACGCCCCAAGGTAACGAACTTGCCAAGACACAAATGCTTAACCAAGATTTTAATGAACCGGCTGTTAAATTGCTTATTAGCGAAGAAATTGTGCCGGGCCGTTACTATCAAAGCCAAGTGCAAAAAAGTGCTGTACGCCGTCTATTTGGCTCCCCGCTCTTGGCAAACGGGTGGGCGTTGTATGCCTTGCGTTTAGCACAGCAAACCCAAGTTTTTGTAACTGATGAAGAATTGCTTTTCCTCGCTTGGCAGCGTTTTGTACGCACCTTGAGCGCCGTGATAGATTATCGATTGCATACGCAACAATATACCTACGCGGATACGCTTAATTTCTTGACGGAACAAAACGGCTTTACGACCGAACAGGCCGTATCGATGGTAGATGCTATTTTGCGTGCACCGGGCGAAGCGGTAACTTATGTAACCGGGGAATCAATTTGGCAGGAAAACGCAGAAAAGTATCTTAAAAAATCTAAAGGAAACAGCAACATAACTTCCCTGTTGTTAGAAACAGGCAATGTTTCTCCCGAAGATTTAGCCCTTGAATTGAAACGGTTGTACCGCAAGTAAGACCTTTTTGAATGTAAAACCCTCGGCTCATTGCCGAGGGTTTTTGTTTGCATTACAAACTGGAAGGAACAAATTTTGCGTCCCCAATCCAATTTAGGGATTGGATATTTACTTACATTCCAAGAAATAGGCCTTCTTGGACGAAACGGTTAATTCCTGCCAACTTACAATACCATCACAAAATGGCAAGGAAGCATCCGTAAAAGAATCTGTTATCATATACATCTTTCCGTCGTGTTTTAATGTGAGCAATTCTTCCACCTGAATATCATAAACGGGAGGAGGATTACCATCCTTTCCGCTACCGCCTAAATTCTCTACGGACGGCACGTATTCTTGAGCGCCACCAATATACACTTGTCCCTCAAAGTTTAAGGTGGCCTCTTCAGCTTTTGAATCGTTCATAGTGCCGAAGGTGGCTACATCGGTATAAATATCAGTGCCGCTAAATTCCAATTTGCTGTTGCTTGCCGAATTATTTATGCAGTTCACATAAGCCGGATTATCATTGCCGTTGAGCTTGGTAGGAATGTCAGAACAAGGACTTCTCAAAAACACGCTTGCGCCTTCCTCTACCGTTAAACTAGGGAGGTTGAAAGAACTACCCAGAGTGAGGGAAAATCCTTCTTCATCGGCGGTAGTACCTATCGTAAATTTCGGAGTAACCAAGGAATCTTCTGACGCCCGTTGAATAAAGAGGTTTTCATATTTCACAGAAGGAGTCGGGAAATAAGTAATCATCCAGGTATCTTGTCCGTCGGCAAAAACAAACGCCGGGGCCGACAGCAACATGCCCACAAACATACCTAAACGCAACGTAATTAAATGAAAATATTTCATATTATTTAATCTACCCCCTAATCACACGTTATATTAATACCTTGAGTAACAGTGTCACTATTTTCTGCCGCATTGCTATATCCGTAGTCCTCACACTGAGAGCCATAACACAAGAATTGCGCACACGACGAATTAGCCGCACATAACGAATTGGGTACAATATCCGGGGAGGCATACAAGAAAACAGTTCCTGCATAATCACCCCCGAGGCGTTTGGCACAAACGGCATTTTTCCACCATTGGTCACTCAATCCGCCCGAATCATCAGAAATAGGATTAAGCGAAAAGCGAAAAGCGCGCGTGTCAAAGGATACTTCCTCCGAGCCCTCATTGGCAACATACCCAATGTTCAAATGCCGAATTTTAGGGCAATTAGCAACAGCAGGATCATAAAAGGCACACTCCATGTTATCCATGGTATAGAGTTTGGCATCTTGCAATTTGGCCAACAAAGTACGTGCCTCCGCTAAACGCGAACGCTCAATTGTTTTTTCGTAAAGCGGCAACGCCATCGTTACTAAAATAGTTACAATGACTACAGCTGTTAAAATTTCCGTTAATGTGAAGCCACTATTGTTTTTCATTATTTGGCATCCTCTAATTGATTGGTTGAGGTCTAGATGTATCCGCTTCCACAGGGATATTAAGCAAATCACACACGTGACGATCTGCATAGCCCTCTATACATCCCAGCGTAGGTACCTCTGCGCGATGTAACACCAGTTGTGTTTTGTGTGTCCCATCATTTTGGGTTGTTCTAATTGCATATATCCGATCTTTCTCCAAAAGATATTCAAACTCTCCACAGAGAAGAGAACGACGACCAGTTATAACATTACACGCCGTAGCATCCAGGGCAAACATATCCATGTTGTTAACTACCGCTCGCGGATCGTCCGCGGTTACCATTGCTTCATAGTCCCTATACCCAGAGGCAAGAGCTAAACGCTCGCTGGAATCATAGATAGTACGCAACATCTGCATGGCCTCGGTCCATCGGGCCTTTTGAATGGCTTTGCGATATTGCGGCAGCGCTACCGACGTCAAAATACCAATGATGAGCACTACTGTTAACATTTCTACTAATGTAAAACCTGATTTTTTGTTCATAACTTTTCCTCCCTTTAACAATGACGATCGGCTGGAACGTTTGCCTTCCCTATATTTTCCGGAGGAGCAATGTTCAAGGCCTCACACGCGCCCTCTTGGTTTTCTACGCAGTAGAATTCACTTCCTCCGTAGAAAAGTTGCACTCCTCCTGTCATACAACCCATTTGCGGTTGAAAACCGCGACTCACCCCCCATTGGGGTACAGCCATAACACACTTTTGGTTTGTTCCCGTGCGTATTTCAGAAGTATCGCCCTTAAACCAGTAATTAAATTTATCTGTTTTGGCGTTGGCACTAGTACCAGTAGTGGGGACTGAACCGCCTATTTCAATGTCTAGTTCCCTTAAACCGCTTAATGTTTCTCCGTCAGCACATCTGTAATACGGGTAGTTAACAATCCAATTACATTGGTGCTCGGCCATCCACCGTTCGCGCGCCTCAAACAATGCAGGCATGAGCTGCATGGCTTCTGCTGCACGAGCCCGGTCCATTGCTTTGCGGTATTGCGGCAACGCTATGGACGTAAGTATACCCATAATAAGCACTACTACTAATAATTCAATTAAGGTAAAACCTGTATGCCTCATAAATACCTCTTACTTAAGTATAATACTTTTTTTGAAAATTACAATACCATTATAGCTAAAAATCACGTTTTGCGCACGAATATTTAGTAGGTAACAACAAATATTAAAAACTTTAAGCAAATTTAAAATGTCAAAACTTGCAATTTCATGAAACTTACAAGCAAAATTTGCTATGATATACAGGGTTTTGTTTAGCCCCGCTCCAGGAGGAACTATGCGAATTCACGACGATATCCAATTAGATTATTGCGATGTACTTTTGCGCCCTAAACGCTCCACTTTATCATCCCGCTCCGAAGTGGAAGTGCTGCGCAATTATACCTTTAAGTGGTGCCCTAAAACTATTACCGGTACCGGGATTGTGGCTTCTAACATGTATACCACCGGCACATTTGAAATCGCACGCGAAATGCAAAAACTATCTCTGTTTTGCGCCCTACAAAAGCACTACACTGCCGAGGAAATTATCCACTTTTTAACCTCCAACAAACAAGAACAGGGAAGCAACGACCTTATTTTCATAGGCACCGGGGTGAGCGATAGCGATTTTGAGAAACTTACCAAAGTGATGGCCACCGGACTTATCGACAATATTTGTATTGACGTGGCAAATGGATACTCGCATTACTTAATTAATTACGTACGCAAAGTGCGTAAGGCCTGGCCTAAGGCCTTAATTATGGCCGGCAACGTAGTTACCGGGGATATGTGCGAAGATTTAATTTTAAATGGCGCTGATATCGTTAAAGTAGGCATTGGGCCCGGCTCGGTATGTACCACCCGAAAAATCACCGGTGTGGGCAGACCGCAATTTTCCACGGTCATTGAATGTGCTGACGCTGCACACGGGGTAGGCGGTATGATTTGTGCCGACGGCGGATGCACCGTCCCCGGAGATGTCTGCAAAAGCTTGTGCGCGGGAGCAGATTTCGTGATGTTGGGCGGTATGTTAGCCGGACATAACGAAAGCGCGGGAGATATGACCACTAAAATCTTCCAAACCGGAGAAGTAAATATGGTGGATGATACGCACTGTAGCATGGCACTGGAAGAAAAACAATTCAAAAAATTCTACGGCATGAGTTCTACTTACGCACAAGAACAACATTATGGTGGCGTTAAAAAATATCGCGCTAGTGAAGGTAAAGTAGTGGAAATCCCTTTACGCGGCCCGATAGAACCAACGCTATTAAATTTATTGGGCGGTATCCGCAGTTGTATGACATACATTGGCGCCAAACGCCTTAAAGATATGCCTAAATGCGCTACGTTCTATCGCGTAAACCGGCAATTAAATACCATATTTGGTAATGAGTAAATATGCTACAATAAGACATCCCAACTAGGAGACAATTATGATTAAAGATGGCAGCAAAGTAAAATTTGATTACACCTTAACTGTGGACGGTAAAGTGGCAGACACCTCTTCTGGACGCGGGCCTTTGGAATATACACACGGCGCGGGGCACATCATCAAAGGGCTTGAAAAAGAAATGACCGGTATGAAAGTTGGCGACAAAAAAACGGTCGTAGTCCAACCTGAAGAAGGATACGGCCTTGTGCTGGAAGAAGCCATCCGGCGCGTGCCTAAAACCTCTATCGGCGGCGTTGAAAACCTAAAAGTAGGTGACATGGTTGGTGCCAGCAATGCCGGCCACACCTTTCGTGCGATAGTTAAAGAGATTACCGATAACGAAGTGGTACTGGATTTTAACCACCCACTCGCCGGGAAAACGTTAAACTTTGATATCGAAATCAAAGAGATTAATTAGAAATTTGTTCGCTAGCAAAAGCCCCCTCTGTATATTGCAGAGGGGGCTTTTTATTAAAGAGGCATCTGAATAAAGCGGAGACAAAAAAATACAATCAAAACGATAGGTAAAAAGAAAGCGAAGGCTTTACTCCACCACGCTAAAGTTTTAGGCGTTCCAAGATAACCCAATACAATCAGAGTAGATGGGTAAAAAATAATAGAAACTATCCCCCCAATTATCAGAGAGGTACTCACTACTCCAAAAAATTCTCCCGTAAGTAGTAACAATAAAAGAAAACAAGCAAACCATCCTAAAAAATGCCAACCTGTTAATATCGCTGCCGCTTTAAATGGAGAAGATACTGGTTTTGAAAAAGATTTTTTGCCCATTTTTTCCCTTTTTCCCGCTGGCTATCTACCTTTGTAAACAACCCGCCCTTGTTAGAGGGCGGGTTGAATGTATTTATTTAAGCAAGTTCTTTAAACTAAATGTTTTTACTTCTTCTTGCATTTGCTTAATCACATCATCCACGCTAAGCGGCTGGGTATTGCTACCGTCTTTGAGGCGCACGGTAAGCGTGCCGTTGGCGGCTTCGTTCTTGCCGATAATGGCCGTGTACGGGATGCGCTGCACATGTGCTTCGCGAATTTTCAGCCCCAGTTTTTCCGGGCGGATATCCAGTTCTACACGCAATCCCGCTTTTTTCATTTTGGCGGCTACTTCCTGCGCAAATGGAATTTGATCATCCGTAAGCGTTAAGATTTTCATTTGCACCGGGGCCAGCCACAACGGGAACCATCCCGCGTAGTGTTCAATAAGTACCCCGGTAAAGCGTTCAATACTTCCGAACATGGCGCGGTGTACCATGATGGGGCGCTTACGGCCTTCGGGCGCGACGTATTCCAAATCAAAGCGCTCGGGCAAGTTGAAGTCAAACTGAATGGTGGATAACTGCCACAAGCGACCAATCGCGTCCATCACTTTGATATCAATTTTCGGCCCGTAGAAAGCGGCTTCCCCGGCGTGCGTGGTGTAAGGGATATTGTTTTCTTCCAGCACTTTTTTAAGCGCCGTTTCAGCACGTTCCCACTCGGCGGGATCCCCAGTAAAATGTTCCGGATGTTCGGGGTCACGTGTAGAAAGTTCCACGGCATATTTTTCAAAGCCAAAGGTTTTGAAAATGTGCATGGCATATTCAAAGGCCTGTTTCACTTCTCCCTCTACTTGCTCGGGCGTACAGAAAATGTGCGCATCATCTTGCGTAAATCCGCGCACGCGCAACATGCCGTGCAACGCACCGGAACGTTCGTAGCGATACACGGTTCCAAGTTCACTAAAGCGTAACGGCAAGTCGCGATACGAGCGCAGGTGAGTTTTGTAAATTTCCACATGAAAAGGACAGTTCATTGGCTTAATTTGGTATTTTTCCTCGTCGATTTCCATGGGTTTGAACATACTATCACTATAGAAACCCGCGTGACCGCTGATTTCAAATAAGTGATAGCGTGCAATGTGCGGGCTGACTACCAAATCATAACCGCGTTGGAGGTTTTGGTCTTTGATCCAATCTTCCAAAATTTTGCGCAACATACCACCTTTGGGGTGCATCAAAATAAGACCCGGCCCGATGTTGTCATTAATGCTAAACAGGTCCAATTCCGGACCCAATTTGCGGTGGTCGCGTTTGGCGGCTTCTTCTTGTTGTTTGACGTAGGCGTTGAGTTCGTCTTTATTGTCAAAACACAATCCGTAAATGCGCTGGAGCATGGGGCGTTTTTCGTCGCCGCGCCAGTACGCACCAGCAATGGTAGTTAATTTAAAACTGTTGACTTGCCCGGTGTGTTCCACGTGCGGGCCGCGACACAAATCGGCATAGTCACCATTGATATAAACGGTAATATTGCCATCTTCCAATTCTTCCAAAAGTTCCAATTTATAGGTTTCGCCACGTTTAGTAAAAAATTCTTTGGCTTCGGCTTTACTCATCTCTTTGCGTTCAAATTTTTGACGCGCTTTGATGATTTCTTTCATCTTGGTTTCAACGGCTTTTAAATCTTCAGGAGTGAATTGCTTAGGGCAATCAAAATCGTAATAAAAGCCATTTTCAATAGCCGGCCCGATACCAAGTTTGGTTCCGGGGAACAACTGCTGCACCGCTTGCGCCATAACGTGCGCGCAGGAGTGACGCTTGGTTTGTAAGTCCTGTTTTTCCATATTGTTTTCACGCTGTGCTGTCAGCCACGATGACCGAGCCAACACAGAGTGCCTCTTTATAAGATATAATAATTATATCATTTTAATAGTTGGAAACTTACATGCACTTGTTAAGCAAACTACTTTTTAAACCTTTCCAAAATGCATGGCAATTACTAGCCGTGCTATCCATACCTGCATTGCTGCTAGGGTGGTTTGGACTGAGCCAACTCAATATCGTTGCCCCCATTTACATTATCCCGGCCGAACTAGTAAAATTCTTGTGCGAGTTTTTATTCTTAGGTATTATCCTTTCCGTACTGCAGATTATCGGCCTGAAAAATAAATGGTTCTTGGGCATATTGATGTTCTTTTATTATGTAGCTATGACGGCCGACTTGGTGTTACTGTGGTATTTCAAAGAGCGTTTTGGCGCAAAATATTTCGACACACTTGAAGGCGGCGATTACAACTTTATGAAGGACTGGCGCATTATTTCATACCTGACAGTCGTGGCGCTGTTTTCCGTTTTTTCCGTGCGTTTGTTCTTAAAAGATTCCCCCCGCTTGACTGCACTGCACCGCTTGCTTGTGTGCGTAATTGGCACTACCTTATTATATGTAGCGAATCCGTTGTGGTTGCTGCCAAAGCCCGTGAATTTTTACACTGCGTACATGATGCCACCCTCTATTGTGTACACAGCACGCGCCATGCTGGCCAAACAACCGCCGGCGCATATCGTGCCCGGCTTGGATCCGCAAGCAGCGCTACTTGCACGGCGTTACAATGTGTTTAATGCACAACAAACACCCGTCGGTAAAAATTACATGCGTGTAATTTTAATTGCCAGCGAATCACTTTCCAACAAATACATGCACCATTTTAATTTGAATATTCCGCCCGAGGCCAGTGCATCGCTTGATAAACTTTATGAAGAAAATCCGTCCGCCTCGCTCAGGCACGTTACACTTTCCACGCTTTATGGATTGTCGGTTATTTTTACGTCGCACCCATTTGTGCGCTTGGCATACGAAAATGCCTATCCATTTTCACTCGTACAGACCGTGCGCGACCACGGCTTTCATACGGCGTTTTTACGCGGTGCAAACGAAACGTATATGGACGAAAATGTGCTCTTTAAACAAGCAGGATTTGACGAAGTAATCGGCGCTACGTATTTTAACACGCGCGAGGATTACAAAAAATATGTTGATTGGTGGGGCTTATTGGACCGCAAGCTTTTTGACTATGCGGTGGAATATTTGCGTATCCACAAAAACGAACCTACATTTATTACGCTTTTGACGGTAGATTCGCACGTGCCGCTGGGACGCTTGGATTACTTGGACGAAGAATATAAAGAAATCAATGAGCGTTTTTACGATTCACCTACGTTGCCCCGCGCTTTTGCGCGCTTTGGGCAAGATGTGCAACGCTTTCTGGATAACCTAACGCAACAAGGGTTGTTTGATGATGACACGCTGGTGATCATCATGCCCGATCATCCGTCCTATTCAAACACTCCTACTAATGCGTTGTTCAAACCGTTTCAACCGTACTTTGATAACTTACCTTTTATTATTGTAACAAAAGACAAAATCACCGCACCCGTAGCCAAAGACGAGTTGCTTTCACAGCTTGATATCGCACCTACGATTTTGGACTTACTCAACATGGACATTCCGCGCGGCATGTTTGGACACAGCATCTTCGACACAAAAGCACGGCGCACCGTATTTGACATTAAAGAAGATTATGCTGTAGTAACTACAGAAGATGACCAACAGGTCATTCCACTCAATTTCCACAGCAAAGAAGACAAAGCACTTATCAATTTGATGAGCACTTTTGTAAAACAGTAACCCTCCGGGCGACGCATTCCCCGTCAAAATATGCTACAATACTGGGGTACTATTTTCACTTGGAGGATTTTATGGAAACTGCCGCACAAAGCTCCGCCAGTTGGATTTGGTGGTTTATGCTCGCGTTTGCGTTTGTGGTAATCTTTTTACCCGCACGTAGCCAGAAAAAACGCGAACAAGAACTCAAGGCCAAAACGGATGCTTTACAAAAAGGAGACCAAATTATTTTGGCAAGTGGTATTATTGGTACTGTAGTCGGTTTTAAGGACGAAGCCCTGGAAGTAAAAGTGGCCGAAAACGTAAAACTAACTGTGCTAAAAAATGCCGTTGTCGGATTTTTAAATGACCGTACTGCAAATGCAACTACGGAAAAAGGAGGCAAGAAGTAATGTCAAATAAACTAGCCGTAAAATGGGGACTAATCATCGTCATTTTACTAGGGGCCTTATGGTTAATTTACCCCAATTATAAATGGTATTCTAAACCACTCGCCGAGCGCGAAAAATTAGATACCCTGGGCGAACGCCCCAAACGCATGCTCAACTTGGGCCTAGATTTGCGTGGGGGTTCGAGCTTACTTTTAGAATTAGATGTATCTAAACTACCTGGTAATGAGCCGTTGCACGAAGCCATGGCCCGTGCCATTGAAATCATCCGCAACCGCATTGACCAATACGGTGTGGCGGAAACCTCTATCACCAAACAAGGCGACAAATGGATTATGGTGCAACTGCCAGGTGTGTCTAACCCGCAACGTGCCGAAGAACTTATCGGCAAAACTGCTATGTTAGAGTTCCGCATTGTGAAAAAAGATCAGTCCATTGCCCAAGCAGCATTTACAAAATTAGAAGAGACCCCCAACCCATTTGATGAGGACGGGAATTTAGATCCTGAAATTGCTGCTTTGGTACCGGAAGGTTATCAAATCCTGCGCAGCAAAGAAGGATCCCCCACCTTAGTGGATGCTACCGCGGAAGTAACCGGGGCTGACCTAGAAGATGCCCGCGTAGTAATGATGGGAGAATATGGTTATTCTGAGGTTTCCTTCACTTTTAACGCAGAAGGTGCCCAAAAATTCGGTAAATTAACCGGCAGCAACTTACAGAAAGAATTGGCTATTGTACTCGATAATACCATTCAATCTGCCCCAACTATTCAATCACGTATTTCGCGTGAAGGACGCATTACCGGTCGTTTCACCCCCGAGGAAGCCCGCAGTTTAGCCATTGTGCTAAAAGCCGGTGCGCTTCCCGCCCCGGTACACGTCATTGAAAAGAAAACCATCGGGCCGACATTAGGTGAAGATTCGATTAAATCAGGTTTATCTGCCTCAGGCATTGCGCTAGTGATCATCTTGCTCTTTATGTTGGTGTACTACAAAGCCGCTGGCTTTATCGCCGATATCGCTTTGTTACTCAACTTCGTGCTTACCGTAGCTGTCATGAGCTATTTCTCTGCTACACTTACGCTACCCGGTATTGCAGGTATGATTTTGGCACTGGCCATGGCCATTGATGCCAACGTACTTATTATTGAACGTATGCGTGAAGAAAAACGTGCCGGAAAACCCATCCACGAAATTATTACGTTGGGTTACGACAAAGCGTGGAGCGCTATTTTTGACTCCAACATCACCACCATTATCGTAGGTGCATGTTTGTTACAATTCGGTACCGGCCCTGTCAAAGGGTTTGCGGTAACCCTAATTGTAGGTTTGTTAGTCAGCTTGTTTACCGCCGTATTTGTAACGCGCGCGATTTATGAACTGATTTTAACTTCTAACACCAAGGAGATCAGTTTATGATGAATCTTTTACCCAAAACGCACATTGATTTCCTAAAGTATAGAAAAGTATATTTTACGCTTTTCGGGCTTTTGCTCGTAGGTGGATTAATCTGCTTTTTTACCAAAGGATTTAATATGGGCATTGACTTCACCGGTGGTACCATGGTGCAAGTAAAATTTGATGCTCCCGTGGAAATGGAACAAATCCGCCAAGCACTTAGCAGCACCGGGGCTAACTCCGAACTGCAATCCTTCGGCGATAATTCCTACGCCATTAGTGAAAAAAGCACCAGCGATGAGGTGGGCGTTGTACAAGAACGTATTACCCACGCGTTAGATAGCTTGGGGGTCCCTTATACCGTATTACAAACCAACTCCGTGGGGCCGGCTGTAGGATCCGATATGACCGAACGTGCTTTGTGGTCTATCTTACTGTCAATGGTGTTTATCATCATTTACGTGGCCTTCCGCTTTAGTAACATTTTGTGGGGTATTTCAGGTGTAGTTGCCTTATTCCATGACTTGTTCCTCATGGCAGTAGCATTTTCCATTACGCAGCGCGAAATTGACCTAGTCGTTGTAGCGGCTTTCTTAACCGTGGCCGGTTTCTCTATTAACGATACTATCGTCATTTTTGACCGCATGCGTGAAAACGTGCGCCTCAACCCCAAAATGAGTTTTGGTGATTTGATTAACTTGTCCATCAATGAAACTCTTTCCCGTACAATTATCACCACGCTAACTGTATTGTTTGCGCTCTTGATATTGTACTTCTTGGGTGGCGAAGTAATTAACTCCTTCGCGTTTGCCATGCTCATTGGGTGTATATCGGGTGTGTACAGCACAATCGCGCTAACTACTCCGTTAGTGTACACCTGGAGCCACGGCCAATATCACGATGGCGGCGAGAAAGATTTAAAACCCGCCAATCGCGAAAATGCCGAAAAAGCCGCTGCTTATCTCACTGCCAAACGGATGGTACGTGATTCTAATGGCGGCCGTCGTAAAAACCGAAAAAAACACTAATTTTGCAACGGGAGTTCCCCCTCTTTTGGGGGACTCCCGGCAAACGTTTTATAAAGGGGGTTTTTAATAAGACCCGGTTTACAAAATGTTTGAGATATTTTAAAAACCTATGCGTAAAATAAAACGCTTTAAAATTACTTCACGTGAACGCGAAATCTTGAACCGTTTAATGCGGGAATTGCCGCTTTTGCGCCGTGCAGGTTTTCAAAGCCAACCGGAAGTATCGGCTTTTGTGATGGATATTTTTAAACAAATAGACCCAGGTGTAGTATATGAATTTAATCAAGATGCGCATTGGGAATTGGATGATCAAAATATCTTGCATAAAGAAATGTTTTCCGCATGTGCTGTAACTCTGGGAAACCAACTGCCCCCGTTTTTAGAAACATTACCCAACGAGGACAAACGTACCGCAGCTGTGACGGTAATTTTAGAATTTTTAAAAACAGCTATCTTGTTTGTGGTTGATTTAGTAAAAGATCAGGCCCAAAAAGAAGAATGCGAAACCTTGGACGTCCAATTTGTATATCTCCCCCCATTTGGAGCTGCCGGGGCGCCGAAGATGTTGCGTGAAGCAGTACGATTAGAAAAAGCAGTAACACACAAAGCGTTGTCTGCAATTTTGCCTCATTTAAAGGCCGAAAAAATTGATGTTACTCTGACAGAGGAAGGGAATTTACTCCCCCCCTACACGGCGGTATTTTTTGTACCCTGGCAAAAAGCAAAGAAGAGAGGAAAAAAATAATGAGTTCCGAAGAAAAGAAACCTTTTTCATTAAAACATACAATCGTTTCTACTTTTGCCTGGTGGTATTCTTTGTTTTTGGGCTGGACGACCCGTGTGTATTGGTTCAAAACTGAAGAAGCCAAAAAGTTGGAAGAAAGCGGACAAGGAATTATTTATGCTGCGTGGCACAATCAACAACTCTTTTTATTATATCCTTTTAAAGGTCAAAAAATTGCGGCGTTAATCAGTCAATCTTCTGACGGGGAATATATTGCCCGCGTTCTTCCGCATTTTGGAATGCTTGCAGTACGAGGTTCCTCTACCCGTGGCGGAGCACGAGCGCTTATTAAACTCATGCAAGCTGCCGAACAAGGATATCGTTTGATGATTACGCCTGACGGGCCACGTGGCCCTATCTATACCGTCCAACCCGGCATCTTGTTTTTAGCTAAAAAACTGGGCTGGCCGATTGTTCCCGGGGGAATTGCTTTATCACACAAATTCAAAGTTGGTTCGTGGGATAAAATGCGAATACCGCTTCCATTCGGCAAAGCGGTATTCACTTACGGAAAAACTTTTTGGGTTAAAAACGAGGAAGATTTTCCACGCCTAGCCAAAGAAATTCAAGCGGAACTCAATCGCTGTAGTGACGAGAGCGAAATGTTTTGTAATAAAAAACATTTTGACTCTACAAAAGGATAATTTACAAAGAGTTCCATTAATTAATCCGTCACAAATCCCATTTCTACCATATTTTGGCAGAAAGTTGCGGTATTACTGGAATCGGCACATATTAGAGCTTGGCCATCTGATTCATTATTGGGAAACCACAAGGTATATCGATAATGTCCAGTCAATCGAGTTACAGAAACTCCAGAATCACCCGTTGATCCATCGTCAACTAATGTATATTCAAATAACCTCGTAGTGAATGTAGAACCATCCTCACTCCAATCTCCATCTGAGAAAGAAACATCAAGTGCACTCCTGTTGTTAACAGGCAGATTGGGAAATGCATCTAACGAACGATTCTGCGCCGCGACCATTGATTTTGCAATTGTTACTGCCTCAACGGCTCGACTTCTTTCTACGGCTTTGGTATATTGCGGCAACGCCACACTAGTCAAAATTCCTATAATGGTTACCACTACTAACAGTTCAATTAATGTGAAACCTTTCATAAATTCAATTCCTCCTAACTCAAGTAGTATATCAAATATTTTTACAAATGAGGTAAATTTGCTATGATGTAAGTATGCAAAAAACTATCAAAATTGGGACTTATGAGCTATCTAATACCAAGCCGCTAGCTTTTATGGCAGGCACGTGTGTAATTGAAAGTGAAGCCCACTATTTGCGCGCCGCCAAAAAACTGCAGGAAATTATTTCTCGTACGGGGCATCCCTTTATTTTAAAGGCATCCTTCGACAAAGCCAATCGCACTTCTATCTCGTCCTATAGGGGACCCGGGTTGGCTAAAGGTCTTGGAATTTTAGCCAAGGCCAAACAAATTACCGGGTTACCCGTTGTAGTAGATGTACACGAGCCCTGGCAAGCCGAAGAAGTAGCCCAAGTGGCCGATATTTTACAAATTCCAGCATTTTTGTGCCGTCAAACCGATTTAGTGTTGGCTTGCGCCGATACCGGCAAGGTTGTAAATGTAAAAAAAGGACAATTTTTGGCTCCCGAAGCTATGAGCCAAGTGATTGCAAAAATTGAATCACGCGGGAATAAGAATATTCTACTTACAGAACGCGGGGCCTGCTTTGGTTATGGTGATTTAATAGTGGATATGCGTTCACTGGAACTGATGAAACAATTTGGCTATCCTGTCATTTTTGACGCTACCCATTCCGTGCAAAAACCGGGCGCTTTGGGCTCTGCCACCGGAGGTAACCGCAAATTGGCACCTGTGCTGGCCAAAGCAGCCACAGCATTGGGCATTGCCGGCGTATTTTTTGAAGCGCATCCTACACCACAAAAGGCACTTTCCGATGGTCCAAACTCATTAGATTTTGTACTTACTGCCAAAATGGTAAAAGAGTTATGTGCCATTGATAAGGTAGTAAAGAAATTCAATTAACTATGGCATCTTGGCGACCTTCCTTAAAATGGCATTTGATTACGTTAGGAATTTTGCTAGCGGTGTGCATAGTGGGTTATGGGTTGACCTGCTGGGTTACCAATCGTCTCCCGGCGCCTTATCAACCTCATATTACTGCCCCAGGAACAACACCTTGGAACGATTAAGAGGAACCATATGAAAAAATTTACAGTAAATCCATCCGCTATTAAACGCATGGCACGCCAAGTACTCAATATCGAACATGAAGCGCTTGCATTAAGTTACAAAAGTATTGATGAGCAATTCATTAAAGCAATTGACGTGATTGCAAATTGCAAAGGGCGTGTAGTTGTGCTGGGAATTGGCAAGAGCGGTATTATCGGCCGCAAAATTTCTGCTACATTTGCTTCTACAGGGACCCCCTCCTTCTTTGTCCATCCCGTAGAGGCCTTACACGGGGATTTAGGAATGATTATGCCCGGTGATGTAATTTTGGCTATTTCTTTTTCCGGGCAAACGGAAGAAATTAATAAAATTTTACCTTCGCTGGAACGCCGCAAATTAACCGTTATTTCTATGACGGGACACGCACACAGCAAATTGGCACTAATGTCGGATATTCACGTAACGGTCCATATTAAGCGCGAGGCCTGCCCGTACAACCTGGCCCCCACCGCTTCGACTACGGCCACGTTGGCTGTGGGTGATGCACTAGCTATTTGTCTAATGAATATTAAACATTTCCAAAGACGTGACTTCGCTCAATTTCATCCAGGAGGTTCCCTGGGTAAATTATTAACCCAGCAAGTCAAAGATGTTATGCGCAAAGGAAAAAACAACCCCACCGTACCGCAAAGTGCTACTGTTAAGGATGCTCTGTTTGTAATGACGCAAACCGGAGCCGCCGGAGCATGCAGCATCATAGATAAAAAAGGGAAACTTCTTGGGTACTTTACTGACGGTGATTTACGCCGCATCTTGCAAACAGGTGCCAATGTTATCAATAAACCTATTACACAAGTAATGACCAAAAACCCGTATCACATTTTGGATAATGTTCCTGCGATTGAGGCCGCCAAAATGATTCATCAAACAAAAGTAGATAACTTGCCAGTACTCGATAAAACAGGCAAAGTAGTTGGAATTATTGATGAAAAGGACCTCATTGAATTTTTAGCCATGTTGGATAAAAAATGAAACATTTGTGGATATGTGTATTAGCTGCTTCTCTACTGACTGCCTGCACCGCTAAAAGAGCACCCGTGCCGGAGGAAGATGCGCAGGTAGCTACAAACGTATCCATTTTTTCTTCCAAAGAAAATCAAAAACAGTGGGTATTGCAAGCCCAATCCGTCAATTTTGAAAATATGCAAAGCGCCACTTTAAAAAATCCTCGCTTGTTACTTAAAGAGAACGGCAAAGACAGCGCTACTGTTTCAGGGGATATAGGAATTTTTGATTACGCAAAACAACTAGTTACTATCGATGGAAATGCCATTGTGCAATCACTCACCCAAAAGGTACGCATTACTGCCCCCCGTTTCTTCTACAGCGTGGAAAATGATCGTGTTTGGTCCGATGCTAAAACAATCATCACCCGTGGCACAGCACGTTCCGTTGCTATCAACGGAGTAGAAACGAATTCAAAACTTACCAAAATTATTATTAAAAAACACGCGACACAGTTGCCCACTAACATCAAAGAACTCAAAGGAGCCAAGTTATGAGCTACAGCTCCCTTTGTTTATTTACAGGTGTATTACTATTTTTAAGCGGATGTCATGCCGTCCAAGTGCAAGCACCTGCGACCGAAACTATCACACGTCCGGCCAAACAAACTTTAGCACAAAAGAAATCTATGATTTCTCAAAAAAAGAAAACCGCCACCCAACTGCCCGAAATGTTGGGCGGGGTAGTAAAAAGTGATGAGTGGATCATTTACAAAGACCAAGAACAGGAAGAATTTAGAGGGCGCGTGTCCTACGACAATGATGCGTATACCTTTAAATCCGGCTATGCTCTTTCAGATCGTAAAAACAATACATTTACAGCATCCGGAAACGTTTACGCCAAGCACAAAGACGAACAGAATACCGTCTACGAGGCATATGCAGATCAAGCACGTTATAACTATAAAACCGGAAAAGGTCTTTTGAAATCTACCTCCAAAAACCCGGCACGTCTTATTTTGACCGATAACACGCAAACCGTTACCGCATGTGCCAAACAAATTTCGTTTGATACCAACACGCAAATTTTTATTTTAACCGGCCAGGTAAGCGCCAAGCGCGTTACTGCGGAAGGCACTCAAACTATGAAAGCCGACAAAGCCACCATCAAGCAGCAAGAGGATTATTTATTGCTGGAGGGAAATGCCATCCTGGCCGATGATTTACGCACGCTGCAAGCAGATACTGTGCTTTACGATGGTGCGCACGATCGAGCGCGCGCTTACGGGGCCAGGCCATTGGCAACCGGATCGACCGATCAAGGTACATTTGCTATAATAGCGGATAATGTCTATTCAGATGCCCAAGGCAATGTAGTTACCCTAGATGGTAGTGTACAAGGATGGTTGGTATCGCCGGAGATAAATAATAATAAAATCAATAATAAATTTTAGGGGTTTTTATGGAACTACGCAGCGAAAAAATCGTCAAAGTATACAAAGACCGCATGGTTGTAAAAGGGGTTGATATCCACGTAAAGTCCGGGGAGATTGTAGGACTCTTGGGTCCCAACGGGGCCGGAAAAACAACCTCGTTTTACATGATGGTCGGATTTATTCGTCCCACTAATGGAAAGGTATTCATTGATGGAGATGATGTAACTGCACTGCCCATGTTCGAGCGTGCCCGACACGGACTGGGTTATTTGGCACAAGAACCCACCATTTTCAAGGGGCTGACGGTAGAGGAAAACCTCCTTGCTGTATTAGAGCGCATTTTAGATGATAAAGCCGCACAAAAAAAGCGTGTGGATGAACTATTAAGCGAGTTTGGATTAAGCAAACTAGCCAAACAAAAAGCGTGGACACTTTCCGGCGGTGAAAAGCGCCGTATGGAAATTGCACGCTGCATGATCAGCAACCCAAAAATTATTCTTTTGGACGAACCGTTTGTGGGAATTGACCCGATTACCGTGTCCGACTTGCGGCAAATGATTTTCAAACTTAAAGACAAAGGTATCGGTGTATTGATCACTGATCACAACGTGCGCGAGACACTACCGCTGACCGAGCGTGCCTATTTAATCTACGATGGAAAAATCTTGGTAGAAGGCGACCAGCAAACACTACTCAACGATAAGAACGCCCGCAAGTTGTATTTAGGTGAAGATTTTAAAATGTAATATTTTCAAAAAATAAAAACCCTACCTTACAAGGTAGGGTTTTTATTTTATTGATTAATTTGTTTGGCTTTGCGGTCGTATGGAAGAATCGTTTGGGTATGTAAGTCCACCAGCCATACCCCACACTGAAAATCGGACGCGTTTAAGTGATTTTCGTCAATTCCTGTGCGTGCCTTGGCGTGACAAGTAACTAGGTATGTACCATCCTCCTGTAACTGCGCTGAAAGGATACGTGAACTTAATAAGAATATCGCCCCTTGTTGGCGGTAGGTTTTATTCATTTGATAGAAATAGTTATCGATTTTGGCACCGGTCTGTTGCTGTAAAATAGATTTAGCCAATGTTTCCCCCGTTTGCGATGTTTGTTGTACTTTCTGCACCACGGTTGGCTTACTTACCAGCACTTGACGAACTGACGACTGAATGACAGAATTATCCTCACTTATCGGTTCATCTTCATATTGATATGCCTGTTGTGCACGGTATTCGCGTTGCTTAGCCAATTGTGCCATGCGTTGTTCATCACGCACTTCTTTGTAAGAAAGTTTAATAAGCCCGCTATTATTGATAACCCCATTAGGGGATGCTTTGACCTTTGTCACATTAACCAAATTGGAATGAGTAACTTTAAGCGTAATTTTATCCGGTGAATACTTCCTCGCATGCCCATACTTTTCCATTTCTTCATCAAATTTTGCATTGAAGTCCAATATGATTTCGCTTTTCTCACTACGCCAACAACATGCCGTAATGCAGTTCTCTTGCAAGTCCAAGCGTTCAGCGGCCTCTTGTGGCCAAAAACGCAAATCGAATCGTACGCAAGAGTCGTATTGCTTGCCATCAAAATCCACGCGTTTGCCAGGAACTTCTATCCATGGCTTAGTAGTGGCCACACCCGAATTATTCATCGGCGTGTAACACCCCCCTAGCAAGACCGCTATTGCGCCCAAAAGCACTTTTTTCATACACTTTATTATAGTAAGTTTTTTAAGGAGAATTTATGGAGTTTATTTTAACCTACGTTCAAAGAATCCCCAACTACCCTGCCCAATACCACACGCTCACCGCACAAGTGATTTCGGCTATCGTGTTTGTGGTATTGCTTTATTTATTAGTGCGCATTTTTACGTTTATTTGCAATAACTACCTCTCGCGCTTGGTAAAGTTTTTTAAGGCGGAAAAATGGTTTAAAGCGCTAACCGAAAAGAAATTTTTTACCGCGCTGGGCATTGTAATTGCTGCTATGGCTGCCATTGATTTCCATCCGATTTTTATCTCGCAAAAAGTAGAATGGATCACAATGTTAATGGGAAAAATTACCGGCACGTTTGTGTTACTGAGCTTTGCTTATTTGATTAATACGTTTTTAAATACATTGGATAAGCTCTACGGACGTAACCCCAAAATACCAATAAAAGGGCTCGTGCAAGTATTTAAAATTATCTTGTTTCTCATTACGGCATTATTCTTAATTTCTATCTTACTAGGCCGCAAACCGCTCTATATTATTACCGGTTTGTCTGCATTGGCAGCCGTATTCTCCCTCATTTTTAAAGATCCCATTTTGGGCTTTGCGGCCAGCATTCAACTGACCATGAATAATCTCATCAAAATCGGCGATTGGATCACGGTAGATTCCGCTGGAGCTGATGGAAACATTTTGGATATTTCTCTTACTAGTGTACGCGTACAAAATTTCGATATGACGATTGTCAGTGTACCAACTTATGACCTAATTTCCAAACCATTCAAAAATTGGAGTGGCATGTACGAGGCCAAAGCGCGGCGTATTCAACGCAGCATTTTAATTGACGTAGGAACTGTTAAATTTTTAGATGAGGAAATGCTCGCACGCCTCAAAAAAATTGAACTATTAAAAGATTACCTGGAGGGAAAAGAAAAAGAAATTGCCGATTACAATCAATCACATAACGTACACGAAAATGTGATTAACGGTCGACATTTAACCAATATTGGTACCTTCCGCCACTACGCAGAGGAATATTTAAAATCGCGCCCGTTTATCACGCAAGCCGATCCAGGTTTCACCTTGATGGTACGCCAACTTCCTCCCAACGCACAGGGAATCCCGTTGGAAATCTATTGTTTTGTGAATACAACGGTGTGGACACAATATGAGGCGTTACAATCAGATATATTCGATCACTTATTTTCGGTACTGCCAGAGTTTGATCTGTATGCTTATCAGCAACCCAGCGGACGAAATTTAAGCAAACTAATCAAATAAGCAATAAAAAAAGGGGGCTCAAAAAGCCCCCTTTTTCCCATCCTAAAATTACTATTGTTTACGGTGCAGATTCACAAACGCGGCAGCTTCAATGCCCGCCTTAGCCCCACTCCCCGCAGCAATGATTGCTTGGCGGTAATATTTATCCGCACAATCGCCTGCAGCAAAAATACCTTCAATAGTGGTATGGGTTTTTTCATCGGCAAGCACCAGGCCGCGGTCCGAAAGTGCCACAAGCGAATCTTTCAAAAAAGCCGTCTGCGGATCGGCGCCAATGGCCACGAATACGCCCTGACACTCAATATCTTGCGTAGCTCCGGTTTGTACGTTTTTCACACGCAAACCTGTTACGGTATCTTCGCCTAAAATAGCCTCAGGCACGCTGTTAAGTACAAATTTAATGTGCGGATTTTTGCGTGCTTGCTCAACGGTTACTTGGTCGGCACGGAAGCCGTCTCGGCGGTGAATTAAATTCACTTCCGGGCAAAATTGCGCCAGGAAAAGCGCATCTTCAAAGGCGGTATTTCCGCCGCCCACCACGCATACTTTTTTGCCGCGCATAAAGAACCCGTCGCACGTAGCACAGGCGGAAAGTCCGTGCCCTTTAAATTTATCCTCACCAGGTAAACCCAACCAGCGCGCTTTAGCACCTGTGGCAATAATCACGCTAATGGCCGTATATTGTTTGCCGCCGGTTGTAGTGAGCGTAAAGGGTGAATTCTCCCCCTCAATTTTGGCAATTTCGTCCGTGGAAAATTCTACGCCCAAGCGCTTGCACTGTTTGTGCATATTATCCATAATTTCAAACCCGCCAATGGGGTTTACAAATCCGGCATAGTTTTCTAGTTCGCTGGTTTGTAAAAGTTGTCCGCCCGGCACAGCTCCCCCGCAAATAAGCGGCTTCAAACCTGCACGCACCGCATAAATTGCGGCACTGCATCCGGCAGGGCCTGCCCCAATAATAATTAAATCGCGCTCGTTCATTTTTTAAACTCCTTTGTTAATTGTTGATAAAATTCGACAGGGAAACCCACTACGTTGGTGCGGCTGCCCACAATTCTTTCTATAAACGGATCATCGTCATCTTGCACGGCATACGCGCCGGCTTTATCCATGTGCTTGCCCGCATAATGCGCTAGTTCTTCGTTTGACAAGCGGCGCGCCTTGCAATGGCTTACGTCGTACCCATAGACCAATTTGTGCGTATCTTTGCAGACAATGCACACGCCCGTGTACACACTTTGCCATGCGCCGTTTAATTTTTTTAAAATGCGAAGGGCATCGGCTTTGTCTTTGGGTTTGCCGATAATTTCCCCCTTACAAAACACGAGCGTATCAGCGCCGATAACCGTAGCCGCAGGATATTTTTTGGCTACATCAAACGCTTTTTGCGTCGCAAGTTCCACCACACGCGCCGACGGACGCTTTTTGGTGCTGCGTTCGGCGCATTGCGACGGGATAATTTCGAATTTTGTACCCAGGCCTTTTAAAATTTCAATGCGCCGAGGCGATTTAGAAGCTAAAATAAGCATATTATTTCTTCACAAATTTGGCAATAATCAAATATCCGAAAATCAACCCCAGTACACCGCAAATACTCACGCTGGCGCTTAACGGATGGATGCCCACCGCGTATACGCGCGTAAGAGCCCAACCGATTTTATCGGGTAAGAATCCGGCACAATATTCAAGTCCTAACCCCAACACACCACCTAAAATAATCGTTAATAATGCAAATACAAGTCCACGCATAAGCAAATTTCCTCTCTAGATTAGTTTAATGTTATTGTATCTTTTTTGATAGGGATCGGGGCAGTTTGTTTTCCATCTTCCTGGTCCGTTAAACTATGACGCATATTGAAAAACCCAAGTCCCGCGAGAACTGCTATTGCGCCCACTACCAGCCACGGCAACGCAAGCCACGTGGGGGCCAAAGTGTCGCTTAAAATCCCCGCCATAAAAAATCCAGCCGCCGAGCCGAAGTTATAAAATACCATCAGCATCCCCAAATACCGTCCGCGTGTTTCACGCGAAGCAATATTGGAAACAAGTGTTTGCTCGCCGGGAGATACAATCAATTCCCCTATGCCGGCTAAAAACACGCCTAGGCCAATCAACCAAAACGAGCCGAAAAATCCTACTGAGCCAAACCCGATAGCATAAAGCACACAACCAATGAGCATTGCCGTGGAAAGGCGCATTTTAGCCATCATCTTTGTCGCCCACACTTGCAAAAGTACTACCACCGCTCCGTTAATGGTAAAGAACCAACCGATGTAATACTCCGGCATGTGCAAATACTGCTTGCAATGTACCGAAAGGCCAACAACTAATTGCGAGTTCACCGCCGTAATCATCACCACATACAAACAAATTTTAGCAAGGCGCGTGTCTTTAAGTGATAAGAGCGTGGAAACGAAACTGGGCTTGCGGCGCACAGCAAGCGCACGCTTGCGATCGTGCACCAAGCGCGAGACATACAAGATAGTCACTCCGTACAAAATCGCCGTGAAAAAGAACGCCACGCTATAGGAATAGCGCACCAAAAATCCCCCCACTGCAGGCCCCAGCGCCCAACCGATGTTAAGCCCAATACGAATAATGCCGAAGGCCTCTACGCGGTTTCTACCCGTTGTGTTGTCGGTCACCCACGCATTGGCAGCCGGGCGAAAAAATGCACCTAAAAACGTAGTCAAAAAATAGGTAAGAAGTACCCAGGCAACGCCGGTGTGAAACTCGATACAAAGCCCGAGTGCAAACATGGCAATAATCTGTGAGAAAAGCCCCCACATCATCACCGTTTTGCGGCCAAATGTATCGGCTAGTTCACCTGAAATAGCGCTAGACACACAACGTGACAGGCCCGCCAGCGCGATGACTAATCCCGCCAACGCCGGAGCCAAGTGAAGTTGGGTAATTAGGTAAATGGTAAAAAACGGGAGCGAAAGCCCATAGCCAAAAAGTAAAATGCCGTTAGCCACGGAAACTACAATCATACTCTGCCGGGTATATTTATGCATATTTATATTTTATGAAATTTAGAGGTACAATAAGAAAACTCCCCGAAAATTTTTTCGGGGAGTTAATGTCCATAACCATTTATAGGAATAAACTTATTTTTAGTGTTATTTGCTAGGGGTATATTTACGCGCCTGCTTAATAATGGACGGTATCATTCCCAATCCGCTACCAACAGAAACTACGTGTGCATAGTTACCCGCATTTACGCCTATGATGTAGGAACGCTTTTTCCATCCTTTAAAGATCGGTCCGCCACTCATGCCTCCTTCAATCCATGCGGAATGGTTAAAGGAACCGACAGCGGTAGCCACAAGACCGCCCGGTTGCAATTGTTTGGGAAGTACTTTCCCTTTACTTAACCAGGGACGATCCTTTTTTAAAGAGCCCGGAAAACCCATAATAGATATTTTTTCAGTCGTATACAAAACAGGCGCCGAACCTTCAAATTTTCCCGTCTTTTTGCCCAAAGCTGTTTTCAAAACAACAATTCCCCAATCAGCTTCACTATCCAGCGGAGCATATCTTGTGTGCAATTTTGAGTAATAAACTCTGTCCTTATAAGCATACAACTTTGAACCTTTTCCACCGGCATAAACAGTAATATTTTTAGCTTCATGCAAACAATGTGCCGCCGTTAATACGGCATAGTCCCCCACTACAGCCCCACTGCAGAAGTCCTTTTTTCCTTTGTTTGTGGTTATGTCTAAAAATACGACTCTTTTATCGGTAACTTGCGTGGCATCTTTCTTTTTGCTAAAAGTGTCAAGATATGGGTTACTATTTGGATTATCCGCAAACAATTCATCTTCGTCTTCATCATCATCTGCAAACCACTCATCTTCTTCAGCTTGGCTCTCTTCAATATCAGCCAAAATTTCGTCAGCATATACTACATCTTCTTCCCCTGTTTCGGGGGAATAGAACGTAATCGACTCCGGCAGTTTAATTTGGATTTTCTTTTTTTGCGCGTACGACGTAGAAGAAAAAAACAACCCCAATACTGCTAACAACACACCTACTATGCTAGATACTTTCATGTTCCATCCTCCTTGTAACTTTTTGCTACTTACATTCTAATGGTTTTTGTGAAAATATCCAGAGTATTTAGACCCAAAACCATTTGGGCCTAAAGACCTAAATTACAATATCCTTTACTCGTGCTATTACAGATAAGATTGAATAACGTGGTGCACTTTGTCGGCTATTTTGGCGTAGCCCTGTTCGTTGGGGTGAACTTGATCGCTCTTGTATTTGCGGTGAAAGAAAATCCCTTTTAAGATACCCGGTACAAATAATGCACCTTTCTCTTTGGCCATTTTCTTATAAGCTTTGGTATATTCGCCCATACCGGGAGCGCCCGTATCCACGATAACTGCAATTGCACCCGCCTTTTGAACTTCATCCACGATATATGCCACGGCATCAATGGCTTTTTGGCGGCTTTGCTGATGCATAAAATCGTTCGCACCCAATTCAATAAGTACCATGTACGGACGTTGGCTCAATACGGAAGGAAGACGCGTGGGCGCATTGACGGCCGTATCGCCGGAAAGCCCTAAGTTTATCACGGGGCGGCTGATTTTTTGGGCAAGTACGTCGGGATAACTACTCCCTTCGGCCGCCCCATAACCCGCCGTTAAACTATCCCCAAACGCAACGATTACTTGGTTATCGTTGGGAAAATTTTTAATCGGTGTCTTATGTCCCTTGAACAAATAAAATAATCCCGCCACACAAAGTACCCCGATTACTATTTTTTTCATAAATTTATTATAACAAATCACAACCCTACCGCCATTATTAATTTAAAATATAGAACTAGTTACATAAAAAGCAAGCTCTATTTTTAACTAAAAAATAATTATATTTTAATAGTTTTAAAAAATAGCTTGCTTTTCTTTTCAAAATTAAGTAGAACAATATATAGAACAAAAATAAATTATCTAAAAGGGAGGTGTCCTAACTTATGAAAGCATTGCACGCGAAACAAGTCCAATTATTGGAGATTTTGAAAGCCAATATTTCCGATCCGCTGACCATGGAAGAATTGGCCGAACGCTTAAATGTAAGCAGCAAAAGCGTGGTCTTTCATCACATCACGCAGTTGGAAAAAAAAGGATACCTCAAACGCAACCCGGCCAACCCGCGCGATTATATTGTACTCAAAGACCCGGAGCGTAACGTTATCTATTTAAATATGTATGGTATGGCCAAGTGCGGGCCGGAAGGAACTATTTTGGACGGTACCCCCACCCGCGTAGTACCAGTGGACCCAAGCATGATTTATTTTCCCGCGTGCCGCGGGTTTATGGTGGAAGCGAAGGGCGACTCCATGCAGACCATGATTGCCCCGCACGATTGGCTGATTGTGGAGCAAAGCCACACGCCTAAAAATAAAGATATTGTGGTGTGCGTCAACAACGGCGAAGTGATGGTGAAACGCTTTACACAAGACGGGAACAACGTGATTTTACAGTCGGAAAACCCTGCCTATAACCCCATCGTGGCCGACCAAACGGCTTTCCACGTGGAAGGCATTGTGCGCAGTATCATCAAACGCAACGTAAGTTGTTAAAAAGCCGGGCCCCTCGCGGGTAAAAAATCGGTTTATGTTTAAGATTGATACGCGCGGGCACGCCCATATGGCGAATATTTCCTGCTGCCCGATGGCAACTATAACCTAGGGCAATTAGTCGTAACCTCACGGGGCACGCGTCGAAACGTGCCCCGAGTTGTTTACTATTAAAAATTATACCTACTCGTTAAAATTCGTACACGATACGGTTACCATCGACTTCAAGTTCTTTGCCGCCTAATGCCCGGCATAAGCGCTGGCCCTGGGCATTATCGCCGTAACAAGTACGCTTGTCATCGTATAGAACATCTCGATACATCAACCAATAATCGAACGCATTTCTATTTAATGGCCCGGCATAAGGTTCCGAACAATCTGGCGCATCACACACATATTCAAAATATCCCTTGGTTGCCCCAGTTCCATCATCATATTTTTCTAGCCCTGATATTTCTAACTCTATATCAAGAAAATTGCAATACTCGTCTCCTTCTAGTCGACAAACTTGGGCGGCTTGGTAAATGGCACGCAATGTAACCCACGCTTCAGCCGCGCGCGATTTTTCCACCGCCAGCTGATACTGTGGCAACGCAATGGCCGCCAATATCCCAATAATAAGAACAACTACCAACAACTCTATGAGCGTAAAACCACCCGCAGTACAACTTTTCTTTTGCATATGTACTCCTCCATTTATATGGAATTATTTTAGCATATAGCCCATTATAAGAAAAAAAAACGATTCAAGCGTTTTCTTTTTTGTAGCAAATAAAAGACCACAAAGCGGTTATTTTTAGTATAATAAACGTATATGACTACAACTATCGTTTTGCTTATTTTACTGAGTTACTTAGTAGGTTCTATCCCCACGGGGTATTTAGTTGCCAAGCATGTGATGAATATTGACATCCGCGAACACGGATCGGGCAATCCGGGGGCTGCAAATGTTTACCGTATCGTCGGTAAATGGGCGGGCGTTACCACCTTTCTAATTGATGCTATTAAAGGGTTTGTGCCCGTGTGCTTGGCACGCGTATTCTGCCCGGATATTTTTGTCATTGCCATCGTCTGCGGGGTGGTAGCTATTTTAGGACACATGTGGACTATTTATCTTAAGTTCCGCGGCGGAAAGGGCGTAGCTACTTCTGCCGGCGTGTTCTTTGCGTTGGCCCCCGTTCCTACCGCCTTGGCGTTTGCCACCTTCGTGGTGCTGGTTGCCATTTGGGGACGCATTTCCATCGGCTCCATCGCCGCGTGTGTGGTGCTTCCGGCCGTGAGCTGGTTTATGAATTACCCAATGGCTGAAAAAATTATGGCTACTGCTGTTGGGCTGCTGGTTATCTACAAACATATTCCAAATATTAAACGCCTTTTGGCGCAAAAAGAACTTAAATTTGAAGACGGCGCTAAAAAGCGCAAATAAGATCATGAAAATAAATAACATCACCGTATTTGGTGCTGGCATTTGGGGTAGCATTATCGCCCAGCACTTAGCAAAGAAGGGTTACGCTGTACGTCTGTGGGAGTACAACGAGCAGTTATTAAATGTGCTCAAAACAATCGGCCGCCATCCGAACATCCCAAATTTCAAATTGCATGATAATTTGCGCCTTACCGGCAACGTGGCTGAAGCCGTAAAGGATACGGATTTAATTATTTTTGTCATCTCTTCCAAAGCCATCCGCGCTTTCTGCCGTGAACAATTAAAGCCGCTCTTGAACGGACGCGTAGTGCCTGTCATTAGTGCGTCCAAGGGCGTGGAAGATAAATCCTTCAAAACGATTTGCGAAATTGTGGAGGAAGAACTCCCCCACCTAAAAGATAAAGTACTGGCTTTTTCGGGCCCAAGTTTTGCCTTAGAAGTTGCACAAAACGTGCCCACTAAAATTATGCTGGCCGGGAGGGACGAAACCTTAACCGCCGAATTGGCAAAAGTATTAAACGGAGACCCGATTATTGTCGTTCCGTGCAAAGACCGCCGCGGTGTAGAGTATGGCGGAGGCGTGAAAAACGTGCTGGCTATTGGTTGTGGGGTCATTGACGGAATTGGTGACGGAGCTAACACTAAGGCCGCCATGATCACACAGGCCATGCAAGAAATGAGCGATATTATCACTAGCCAAGGCGGGCAAGCACAAACCGTATACAGTTTAGCCGGGTTCGGCGACGCTATTTTAACCGGTATGTCTGCCATCAGCCGCAACCGCCGCTTAGGTGAAAAATTGGGAGCCGGGCTTTCGTTGGAAGAAGCTAAAAAAGAGGTAGGCACCATTGCCGAAGGCGTTAACTCCGTGCAAAGCGTGTACGATATCGCCCGCAAAAACAATCTAAATACACCCATTATTGATGCCATTTGGCAACTGGTTTGCCAAGGGCAAAAACCGTGCGTGCTTTTACACGCGATGGGATTTACAAACCGAGGTAATAAATAGTTTTATGAACAAAGATGATGTCATCCGCCACTTAACGCGGACTATGTTAGATAAGAAACAAGCCAAAACCACCGTCGACAAAGTGTTTGAAATTATAAAACACGGTCTTAAGCGCGATGGCAAAGTAGTTATCAGCAATTTTGGATCTTTCCACTTAAAGATGGCGCGTCCCGTTACACGGCGCAACCCCAAGACCGGTGCACGGGTAGACGTTCCCGCCAAACCCAAGGTGCGTTTTAAACCATCTGAAAATATCCTAAAAAAATAACAATAAGGGGCCCTTAAAGAGCCCCTTATAAATCTACGCTACACCCGTTTTTCTACGGAAGTGGAGCAACGGTGTTTTTGCGGCTGTAAATTTTATCAACGATTACCGCTATAGCACCATCGCCGGTTACGTTACAGGCCGTACCGAACGAATCCATCGCAATATACAACGCAATCATCAGTGCAAGTTCTGCTTGGCCAAACCCTAGCATGCTTTCTAGCACTCCTAGTGCGGCCATAATTGCTCCACCAGGAACTCCGGGGGCCGCTATAATGGTAATCCCCAACATACAAATAAATCCGGCAAACTGTTCCAGGGATACCGGCTGTCCGCTCATAATAATAATTGCTAACGCACACGCCACAATTTTCATGGTACTGCCGGACATGTGAATCGTAGCACACAACGGGACCACAAAGCCGGCTACTTCTTCGCGCACGCCGATTTTTTCCGTCTGGCGCAATGTAACAGGAATCGTAGCCGCCGACGATTGCGTTCCCAAAGCCGTAGCGTATGCAACCAACATGTGCTTAAGCATCGTAAAGGGATTTTTCCGGCCAACCATTCCGGCCAAGATAAATTGGAACAGCAACATTACCGCGGTTATGGCAAAGATAATCACAATGATTTGGGCAAATACACCCAACACCTTGGCAACCTGTCCACTGACAGTCATATTCATAAAAATACCGAAAATGTAAATGGGCAACAGCGGAATAATAATTTTAACAATTACTTTGTCAATAATATCGCGAAAGTCCATCATGATGCCTTTCAAACGGCTGCCCTGAATAACTGCCATCCCCAAACCTAACACAAACGCCAACACCAGCGCACTTATGACGTTAAACAACGGAGGCATAGCAATCACAAAGTAAGGTTTTAATTCGGCTACCTGTCCAAAGGAAGCAACCCCCATGGAAGGAGAAATCAAATAAGGAAATGTGATCGTGGAAATTAAATAGCTAAAAAAACCGCTAGCCAGCGTAAACCCATACGCAAGTGCTACAGTAATAAATAGCAATTTCCCTGCGCGCGGCCCCAATTCGGCAATGCCGGGGGCAACCAACCCCAAGATAAGTAGCGGGATAATAAACCCCAAGAAATTACCAAACAATTCATTGAAGGTGAGCACCACACGCACAAACCAAGTGGGCACAAACAGACCGCAAATAATACCTACGGCCATCGCTAATACAACCTGAGGCAACAGACCCCATTTTAACTTCAAATGTAAATATCGTCTTCTGAGTTTAAGCATAGTTTTATTATACATTTAATTGATACAACGTGACGCATAAAATTTCATTTTGTATAATAAACGTATGCAAGTAAAAATAAACATTGACGGCGGATCACGCGGCAACCCGGGCCCGGGCGCGGCAGCGTATGTGATTTGTGATATGAACGGAAAAATTCTCTCACAAGAAGGTTACTTCATACCGCACTGCACTAATAACCAGGCCGAATATACCGCACTTAAGTTGGCGCTGATTAAATGTGCCGAACTGAAAGCAACCGAATTGTTTATTGAGGGAGATTCTTTACTTCTTATCAAACAATTTACCGGTGAATATAAGATTAAAAACCCTGACTTACAAACCCGCATGCAGGTAATCCGCAAACTGGCCACTCCCTTTACCATTCATATCAAACACGTTCTGCGCGAGTTTAATAAAGCCCCCGATGCGCTGGCCAACAAGGCAATGGACGCAAAAGAATCTCTTGGGTTTAACCCTATTAAAGAATTGCCGGAAGATGAAGAAATTTTAGCTGTCCCTGCAAAAGAAAATATCGTAAACGGCGTGGAAGTAACCCCGGTGGTACGTAAAAAACCAACTGAAACCGCTTCAAAAAAACAACCGAAACAACCCAGTTTGTTTGATTAGTAAAAAAATACCCCGCCAAGTAATGGCGGGGTATTTTTAAAACATTAGTACTAAACCATTTTACTACGTGGGGTCAGCATAATAGCCACTATTCCGGGCCATATCACAAAACTCCGTAGTCCCGGTAAGGTTGCCACATTTGCGAACTGTGAATCCGTCGGGGAATACAGCTATCTGCAACCAGCCATTTTGATATTTGCCACTTTGCCGTATATACCGACAAAACTTTCCATCTTTATACACCTTCCCGTTTGTTTCATCAGTGTGTTGAGTGCCACCTATCATGGGAGTTCCCCATACAGTGGCCGAAGGGGGCTGAATAACCATATCGCCATTTGAGTTCAAATCGTTTAAATCACTGGCAAATCGCCCCGTTTGCATGTATAAGATACTCTGCGCCTTTGCGAAATTTTCTAACCCCGTTATCGCTTCCATCATGCGGGCGCGCTCAACTGCTTTTTGGTATTGCGGTAAAGCGATGGCCGCTAAAATACCAATAATCAGTACGACTACCAATAGCTCGATGAGCGTGAAACCTGTATTTTTCATATTTATTTCTTCAATTCCAATACGGCGTCAATAAGACCGTATTCTTTGGCCTCTTGTGCGGACATGTAATAGTTGCGCTCACTGTCGTGGCGGATTTTTTCTTTATCCTGGCCGGTGTGATGCGCCAAAATATCCAGCAAGTGCTCTTTGTTCTTGTGAAGTTCTTGCGCTTCGATTTCGATATCGGTTACTTGACCGGAAATTCCCCCACCCCAAATTAAAGGTTGGTGAATCATGATGCGCGCGTGCGGCAAAGCATAGCGTTTGCCCTTTGAGCCGGCAGCTAAAAGTACCGCGCCAAAACTCATGGCTTGTCCCATACAAATGGTGGTAATGGGGGCTTTGATAAATTGCATGGTATCATAAATGGCCAAACCTGCAGTAACCATACCACCGGGCGAATTAATATAAAGGTTGATTTCCCGGTTCGGATCGTCAGCGTCCAAGTACAATAATTGGGCAATAATCATATTGGCGCTGGCGGTATCTACTTCACCTTCGCGGCCGCCTACAAAGATAATGCGGTCTTTGAGTAAGCGGGAGAAAATATCATATCCGACGTTCTTTTCAATAATAGTAGGTATAATCATACTTATATTATAGTTTATTGCCGCAAATTGCGCAAAAGTCCTTTTTGGTATAGGTCCAAATATCCCAGGGTCCTAGGTCCAAAGGCCCTCGCCTTCATGCTAGAAACTATTTATACTACTAGTAACAGCTTAAACACAAGGAGAATAGTATGCAACTAAAAAAATACGTCGTTTCGTTGTTAGCAGTAGCATTAAGCACGGCAGCATTTGCTTTACCTGCCCCCGCGAATGAAGATCAAACAGCAGAATTTATGCAACAATTTACCGCTCAAATGGAAGATTTAAATAAAGCATTTGAGCAAACCCTCCTGCCGCCCTTGAAGAGAATGTTACCCGTCATCAAAGAAATACAAGCCAATGGCGGAGAAAATATAACCGAAAAACAAGAAAAAGATATCGCTAATTACGCCGATCAAATGGATGCGGCTTTGGATAAAATCGTAAACCCGCTCATGGCAGAATTGAGCGATGACGAGTGTAACCAAATCATGAAAGAACAAGTAGTTGCCATGTTACAAATGCAGTTTATGCAAAAGCAAATTACTGCCAGCGACTACGAACAAGCCGTAAACCAAGTAGAACAGCAAACGTTTACTAAACAAGATTATAGCGATTACTTGAAAAGTTCCGCGATGGGTATGGCTCTGGGGCATTTCATACAAGCCAACTTGCTCACTGAGGAAGAACAAGTCCTTATTAATTACCTGTTCCAAGCAGAACCGGAACAATAAACCCAGAATAAGTGTATCAGGAGAAAAAACTGATGAAAATATTAAAATTAACATTAATCGCTTTACTGGCTGTGTGCTTTGTTTCCCCTGCAATGGGATACCAACAATCCAAAAAGAAAGCGCCCAAGAAATTAGCCCGTACCGAGGAAAATATTCAATCGGGAACAAATGCAGACCAACCCAAAGTAATCAAATGGGAAGGCAAAGTGAAACGAATATACGGGGAATACAAAGTCAATAATAAGCGCGATATCAAGGTTGAAAAATTAGAACGCTTGTTGATTAAGAAGAAAACTAAAAAAGTGCCCCAAGAGCAAAAACAAACCGTAAAAAATACTCAAGAGACCGAACAACCGGCCGACTATTGCGAAAAGAATTGTACCCCCAAATTCGGGCCGGACTTGTACGAAGCAGAAATACAATTACAAAAGATTCGCGACACCCAGGACCCGAACGCGTCGTTTGAGAAATATCCCTGGCTGCTTTATGAACATAGTGACAACTGCCAATATAGCAAAAAGCAACCTATCCCCGGTGCAAATAAGGTACAAACACCGGAAGAAAAATAAGTAATAGATTTGTGCGGCTGTTCTCCTACACAGCCACTCAATAAACAAAATAGTTGTTCCTATCCTCCCAACTTCCGCCTTCCCCTGGGCGGAAGTATTCTTTTATATTTCCAAAAAAGCTACAATATAATATATTCAAAAGGAGATTTTGCGCCATGTATCAACGCACCGCGGAAGAAAAAGAGAAAATTAAAGAGATTTTAAAACTTACCGAACAAAACAACATCCAAGTACTTAAGTTGTGGTTTGTCGATATTTTAGGCAAGCTCAAATCGATTTCCGTTTCTTACCGTGAATTTGAATACGCCATGACCGAAGGGATGGGGTTGGACGGCTCATCCGTAGAAGGATTTGCACGTGTGTGGGAGTCCGACCTAGTCGCCATCCCGGATTTAGATACCTTCCAAATGTTCCCACCCGAATTTACCGGCGCACCTATTGCCCGTTTTTTCTGTGATATCAAAACTACCGATGGCAAACAATTTGAAGGCGATCCGCGTTACATTTTAAAACGCAACTTGGCCGAAATGAAAAAAGTCGGCTTTGACCAATTTATGGTCGGCCCGGAACTAGAGTATTTTTACTTTAAAGACGACAAACATCCCGAGGGGTTAGATAGCGCTGGATACTTTGATACAATTCCACTAGACCGTTCATACGCTATCCGCCGACAAACAATGCAAATGCTGGAAAAATTAGGCATTCGTGTGGAATATTCCCACCACGAAGTTGCCCCCTCCCAGCACGAAATCGATTTACGTTATGATGAAGCCATGAAGATGGCAGATCAAGTTATTACCTATCGCACCGTGGTCAAGCAAGTGGCCGCCGCTAACGGCGTATATGCCACCTTTATGCCTAAACCGTTAGCCAAAGTAAACGGCAGCGGCATGCATGTACATCAATCTCTTTTCAAGAACGGCTCAAACGCATTTTTTGATGAAAAAGATCCACTATTTCTGTCCGAAACGGCACGCCAATATATTGCCGGCATTTTAAATCACGTCAAAGAAATCTGCTCAGTCACCAATCAATGGGTCAACTCGTACAAACGTTTAGTGCCCGGTTTTGAAGCCCCCGCCTACATTGCCTGGGGACGCAAAAACCGCAGCACGCTGGTACGCATTCCACAAGTAAAAATCGGCAAACCCAACGCCACGCGCATTGAGTGCCGCTTCCCTGATCCGGCCTGCAACCCGTATTTAACGTTTGCCGTGATGTTAGGTGCTGGCTTGGATGGTATTAAACACAAGATGCAAGTGCCACCTATTACCGAAGAAAATATTTTCCGTATGACAAAAGAGCAGCGCGCCAAACACCAAATCGATACGCTGCCTGCCTATTTATATGAGGCCGTCAATTATACACGTCACTCCGAGCTAGTAAAACACATCTTGGGTGAACATACGTTCGAGAAATTTATCGCCAACAAAGATATTGAGTGGGACTGCTACCGCACGCATGTGTCTAGCTATGAATTAGAACGGTATTTGTCCACACTGTAAATAACGTTTTAGTAAAGCCACTCGTTGTGTTCCCATCCTTTATTGTAGAACCATTGGCACACGGTTTCTGCCGTGGAATCGTTTTCTGGATATTCGCAATAGTGTTTCCACTGGCTATCACTTTGCTTACGACCGCCACATAAAGCATAACTGCTACTCCCTTCAAATCCTTGTGGAAAGTATGTAGCGACCCACACGCATCCGTCCCCTCTATCATCCCCACATATATCTTGATTTTTCTTACACTCCGCACTATATTCAAAATACTCCGAATCTGCATCTTCTCCAAAATGTTCTAACCCTAAATCAATATCAGTATTCACTCTATGGGTTCCCACAAAATGGGACACCTCATTCGTAAGACCATGTTCCAGTACGTATAAATCCATCGCTTTCTCCAATGCTTTAGTATGCACCAATACTTCGTTCGTGCGGCTTTTGGCCACTGCTTTTTGGTACTGCGGCAGTGCAATCGCTGCCAAAATACCAATAATTAATACTACCACCAACAACTCTATCAACGTAAAACCTACGTTATGCGTTATTCTCATAGTTCTCTCCTTTAATATAGCTTATACATCTATTTAAGCAGAGAGGCCCTTTTCTAGTCAACTGCAACTACATTAAAAACGACAGCCCTACTTACCCCTCATATCGTACGAAAAAAACAAGTCAAGTATTCTACGACGATAAATCAACAACTGTTATGAATGGCATTGTATAACTGGTTTACCAGGCCCTAGAAAAAAATAGGACCTAATAGTTTATTATTTAGGTCCAAAGGCCCTGGGATTTTCTATGTCAAACCCATAGAATATAGTAAAGGAGATGAACATGAAAAAATTATTATTACTTACACTTACTATTTTGTTAGCCGCACCGGGGTTTGCTTTTAAAACCTATTTTACAGGTGTTGAACTTGATTCCATCAATTCCAACAAAGGAAGCGACGTATACCAACGCTTGCTTACCAAAGACAAAAAACAACCGCCTCAAGGGAAATATACGTTGGAAATATCCGAAACAATGCCTAATACTCCCGAAGAAGCCGATACATTACTGGATGTCTTCTTTTGGTCCAGTGCCAACGAACGCAATGAGGAAGGAACCTATCAACAAAAAGAATTAAACTATCGCAACAAACAAGTAGGTCAACGCGATGCTTACATTTCCCGCACTTATTACATCAGCGATGAAAACGGGCGCTCCGAAACAGCAGTTTTTGAAGTTAAACGCGCCCAAGAAACAGAAGATAGAGCCACTCGAAAAGATATTATCCGTTTCTATACATTTACTTTTGAAGTAAAATTACAAGGGGATGATATTTCCATCGTAGATTATCGCTACGGAGGAGTGCTCACCTTCTCTCCTCAAGGATATTTTGATTATATGGTTAAGAATTTTGCCGAAAAATGGGCGCGTGAAACAAACCATCTCATCTTGGAAGTATTTAATAAATAATCTTTCCCCGTACTCTTATTCCCCCTGCCAAAAACAGGGGGTTTTTTAGCTTTTAGTCACAGAGAATGAGCTTATTTTAAAATCCCCCCCAAAATGGTATAATAGAATTGTACTGGTATACGTCCAGTGTTGCGTGTTTTTCATGCAAACCGATTTACATTAAACAAGGAGAACTCTTTTATGGCTAAACTAGTTGCTATGGACGGCAACACCGCAGTATCTCACGTCGCCCATGCTACCAACGAAGTAATTGCTATCTACCCGATTACGCCTTCTTCCACGATGGGCGAAATCTGTGACGCCAAAAGCGCCAAAGGCGAAACCAACCTCTGGGGTAACGTCCCCAGCGTAAGCGAATTGCAATCCGAAGGCGGTGCCTCCGGCGCAGTACACGGCTCACTCGTAGCGGGTGCTTTAACCACTACGTTCACCGCTTCACAAGGTTTGCTTTTGATGATCCCGAATATGTACAAAATCGCCGGCGAACTTACGCCCACGGTTTTCCACGTATCCGCCCGCGCTATTGCCACCACCGCACTTTCTATTTTCGGTGATCATTCCGACGTAATGGCCGTGCGTCAAACCGGGTGGGCTATGCTTTGTTCCGACAATCCGCAAGAAGCCATGGATATGGCCTTAATCGCCCAAGCCGCTACGCTGCGTGCCCGTGTACCATTTGTGCACTTCTTTGACGGATTCCGCACCAGCCATGAGCTCAACATGGTTGAACCCTTGACCAAAGAGCAAATGAAAGAAATGATCTCTGACGACTTAATCGCCCAGCACAAAGGCCGCGGTTTAAACCCGGAACATCCGACTGTGCGCGGTACTGCTGCTAACCCGGATGTCTACTTCCAAGAACGCGAAGCCGTTAACAAGTTCTACAACGCCGTACCTGGCATCGTCAAAGAAGAAATGGCCAAATTTGAAAAAATTGCCGGCCGCCACTACGACCTGTTCCAATACTTCGGCGATAAAGACGCTGAACGCTTGATCGTAATTATGGGCTCCGGCGCCGACGTTGCTCAAAACGCCGTAGAGGCCATGAAAGGCGAAAAAGTAGGTGTGCTCAAAGTGAAATTATTCCGCCCCTTCTCCATCGCTGACTTTGTGCGCGTCATTCCAAACACCGTCAAGAAAGTAGCCGTCATGGACCGCACTAAAGAGCCCGGCTCTTTAGGCGAACCGTTGTTCCAAGATGTATGCGCGGCATTCCTCACTAAAGAAGCGAAAGCCAAATTTAAAGATACTCCGTTCATCGCGGGTGGCCGCTATGGTATCGGTTCGAAGGATTTTACACCTAGCGACGTAAAAGCCATCTTTGATAACTTGGCCGCCAAGGAACCTAAAAAAGAATTTGTCGTCAGCATTAATGATGACTTGACCGGACTTTCCTTACCCAAAACCATGCTTGAAAGCAAAGCCAACAGCGATATCTTTGCTGCGTTGTTCTATGGTTTGGGCTCTGACGGTACCGTTGGCGCGAACAAAAACACCATGAAAATTATTTCTGCCAACGGTTTCTGCGCGCAAGGGTACTTCGTCTATGATTCTAAAAAATCCGGGTCTATGACTACCTCGCACATTCGCTTTGGCAAAAATTATATCCGTGCCCCGTATTTGATTCAAAGTGCTGATTTCATCGGCGTACACATGTTTGACTTCTTGGATAAATACGACGTTTTGGGCAAAGCCAAAAAAGGCGCTACCGTACTTATCAACTCGCCTTATAATAAAGACGAAGTATGGAACCACTTAACCGCCGAAGTACAAAAGCTCATCATTGACCGCCAACTCAAAGTATACGTCATTGACGCGTCCGAAATTGCTTTGAAGACCGGTATGGGCAGCCGCACTAACACTATCATGCAAACCGCTTTCTTCGGTATCGCAGGGGTCATTCCGACCGAGAAAGCCATTGCTGATATTAAACACGCTATCGAAAAGACATATTCTAAAAAAGGCGAAGAAGTAGTGCAGAAGAACTACAAAGCCGTAGATGCTGCTTTGGCCGGTTTACAGGAAGTAAAATACCCGACCACGGTTTCTTCCAAACTGCACACCAAAGCCCCCGTGCCGGCCACCGCACCTGCCTTTGTGCGAGACGTGCTGGGTGAAATGATTGCCGGCCGCGGTGACGATTTGCCGACCAGCAAAATGCCGGAAGGCGGCGTCTTCCCCACCGGAACCACGCAATATGAAAAACGCAACATCGCTTTGCAAGTTCCGTGCTGGAACAGCGAAGATTGTATCCAGTGCGGTTTCTGCTCTTTGGTCTGCCCGCACGGTGCTATCCGCATCAAAGCGTATGATGAAGCAGAGCTCAAAAATGCTCCCAAAACTTTCAAATCCGCCGATGGCAAAGCAGATCTAGCTGGTAAAAAATTCACCGTACAAGTAGCCGTAGAAGACTGTACTGGCTGCGGTGCGTGTGTGTTTAACTGCCCCGGCAAAAACAAACAAGATCCGACCAAGAAAGCCATTAACATGGTACACCAACTCTCCGTGCGCGACCAAGAAATTGAAAACTACGATTTCTTCTTGCGTGTAAAACAAGCGGAAGTAAAAACCAAAAAAGAAACTGTTAAAGGCTCTCAAATGCGCAAACCCTTGTTTGAGTTCTCAGGTGCGTGTGCCGGCTGCGGTGAAACCCCGTATGTAAAACTCTTAACACAATTATTCGGCGATCGTTTAGCAGTAGCCAACGCCACGGGTTGTTCCTCCATTTATGGCGGCAACTTACCCACCACGCCTTATTGCCAACGCGAAGACGGCAAAGGGCCGGCTTGGGCCAACTCCTTGTTTGAAGATAACGCCGAATTTGGTTTGGGTATGCGATTAGCGTTTGACCAATTAAATCATGATGCTAAAGCCGCTTTAACCGCTGCCAAAGAAGATGATAACTTTAAAGCCCACACCGCTTTGATTGACGCCATTTTGAGCGCCGATCAAACCACGGATGCAGGCGTAGAAGAACAACGCAAACGCGTGGCTGAACTTAAAAACATCTTAAAGAAAGGTGCTGATAAAGGTTGCGAAACCTGCAAACGCATCCTCAGCTTGGCTGACTACCTCATCCGCAAATCTGTATGGATCTTGGGTGGTGACGGCTGGGCCTACGATATCGGTTATGGCGGATTGGACCACGTATTGGCCTCCGGTAAGAACATCAAAATCTTGGTGCTCGATACCGAAGTATACTCCAACACTGGTGGTCAAATGTCTAAAGCCACTCCGTTAGGTGCAAAGGCCTTGTTCGCTGCTGGCGGTAAACAAATGCCGAAGAAAGACCTCGGTATGATTGCTATGACCTACGGCAACATCTATGTAGCACAAGTAGCTATGGGTGCGAATATGAACCAGACCATCCAGGCCTTGGCGGAAGCCGATGCTTATGACGGACCGGCTTTGGTAATTGCTTACTCGCACTGTATTGCTCACGGGATTGATATGGCTAAAGGTATGGGCGAAGCCAAACGTGCTGTACAAGCCGGTCGCTGGATTCTCTACCGCTTCAACCCCGAAGCTCGCTACGAAGGCAAAAACCCCTTGCATGTGGACTCTCCGCTCGGCGCGCCGACCTTGCCGTTGGCCGATTATATGAGTGGCGAAAACCGCTTCAAAGGTTTAATGCGCGACAATCCGGAATTGGCTAAAGAACTCATTAAACGTGCCGAATCCGAATATGCTTGGCGCAGAGATCTCTACAAACAGTTAGCTGCTATCCAGCCCAACGAAAAAGTAGAGAAATAGTCCTAGCGGGCGGCAACGCCCGCGCTAAAAGATTATGAAAATTCCCCTCGTGGTTTTAACCGCGAGGGGTTTTAGTTTAAAACAAACCCAAAAATTGAGCATTGAAAACCCCCTCTTTCGAGGGGGTTTATTTTTTGTGTTTTAAAAAATTACGGAATAATAAACTCAACTTCCCGCTGGGCACGCTTTTGCGTGGCACTACGTCCTTTGATTGTAAAGACGAGTCTATCACCGCGTTGCAAATTAAGGTCCCCTAGCACCTGCTCCACATGGGCATCCTCGTAGGGAGCTGCAAAATTGCGCAAATAACGCACGGCTGATGCCTCGGTGGAACCATCCGAAAACACACTAATCGAATCTACGCGCTCAAATTCACTCAAGCGGGTAACTTCCCAGCCGCGGAATTCAAGTCCACGTCCCATGGCTATCGGATGAAAATAATTGTCTATAAGTTGCGGAATCGTTCCCGCTAAATTTACACTACTGCCGATGCTGGCTGCGGGATTTTTCAAGTCCATCATATGCCCGTTGTGCATACCTACTACTTTCCACTCCCCGTTTATCTTTTGAAACAACGGCGTTCCGCAATATCCATTGCCGGAGACGGGATTTTCCATCGTGGAACCGGGAATGTGAAATTCGCGTAGCATGCTCTGTCCGTCTACATGTGTAAAACGGCTGGCAACCGGGAGCACTTCCCCTACTTCCAATTCGCCGGCTATATAACCAACGGAATATACGTTTTTGTTAAAATCTACTTCGGCAATTTCTAACGGCTTTACTTCACCATACCACTGCTCCGGCAACTGGGCCAATGACACATCTGGTGCATGCCATCCGGCCGTTCCGTTTAGGGCAATAGTTACTTCCTGTTCGGCAATACTGCCATCGAGTTTACGAAAACGAACCAAACGCACTGTTCCCGCATCTCCGCCTAAATGAAAAGGCATAGCCACCCATAACTTTCCGTGCTCTTTGAGTACAAAACCGCTCCCCAATGTAGCGGAATGTTTAGGCAGTGCAATTTGCACTACACTATGACGGGTACGTTCAAGCAGTGCGCGGGAACCCGTAAAATTTCGACGGGCAGCCGCCACCGTTTTCCGCAAGAGAGGCGTGGCGGTAATATGTGTGACATGTTGTTGCTTGATTAACGCACGTACCCCACTACGCGAAGCAGCCGGGACAGGTGCATGAACAACTACCTTTTGGGCACGAATTCCGCCGCTAGCTTGGACACATTGTCCGCTAAACAATGAAATCAACATAATAGATATAAATAGGTATTTGTTCATACTTTTATTGAAACATATTCCCCTTATAGAAAAAAGGGTCTTAAGACCCAAAAACGCATAGGTCTGTGGGCCTACGTTTTAATCACGCTTTTTTTAAAATTATGTTACACTATAGCTATGGATGAAATGTATGATGTGATTATAATAGGCGCGGGAGCCAGCGGTTTGATTTGCGCACTTGAGTGTGCACGCGCCGGATTAGATGTGTTGGTGTTGGAAAAAGATCCGCAACCGGCACGCAAAATACTGGTCAGCGGAAATGGCCGCTGCAACGTTACCAACCGCAACGTTTCCCCCGCTTGCTATCATACCGATCCTGCTTTAATTAAAAGCACACTTTCCCAATTTTCTTTCCAAAACTGTTGGGATTATTTTACCAACTTGGGCGTACTGTTAACCGAAGAAGCACAAGGACGTGTCTTCCCGGCATCCGGCAAATCAACGGCTATTAGCGAAGCCCTCAAAACAGCTCTTAAGGAAGAAGAAATCGACATCCGCTATGCTACGCAAGTAACTGCTATCCGTGCGGCCGCTGCACAATTTATCGTTACTACCCAACAAAAAGATGCGTTCCGCGCACATCATTTGGTATTAGCATGCGGCTCGTGCGCCTACCCTCAAGTAACGGGGACAGACTCAGGGTACAAACTGGCTCAATCGCTGGGACATACCCTCATTGCCCCGCGCCCCGTGCTTAGCGGCCTGTGCCTCAAAGAACGCGCCCTGACACGCCTGTCCGGCATCAAATGCCAAGTACGCACTACCGCCAAAACTACTCCACCCTCGTCGGCTGAAGGGGAACTGATTTTTACCAATTACGGTGTGAACGGACCTGCTGTTTTAAATATCAGCCACCCAGTTTCGTGCGCGTTGGCAAATGGACCTGTCAATTTAGAAATCAATTTCTTCCCGCAACTTACCAATCCCGAAGAATTTTTTAAGCAACGCCTTGAACATTTTGGGACACGCAAACCAAAAGATTTTTTTACTGGGCTGTTAAATGAGGGCATTATTAATTTACTCATTGATTTTAAAGGGCTTAAGAAAAATGCTCCCATGAATACACAAGACACCAAACGCGCCTTTGAAACATTAACCGCCTGGCCAGTTACAGTTACTGCTATGCGCCCTTGGCAAGAAGCCATGGTAGCAGCCGGAGGTGTAAAAGTGAGCGAAATAAACTATAATACTTTTGAGTCCCGTTTGTGCCCCAATTTATTTATCACGGGCGAATTGTTGGATGTAGATGGAAAAAGCGGCGGGTTTAATTTACATTTTGCTTGGGCGAGCGGCTATATAGCGGCTCAAACAATTAAGGAGAAATAAATATGGTTGACATCATCCGTAAAACAACAAGCACTGAAGATCCTTTAAATATAGGGTTTATGCGTACTTATTACGTAGATGGGAAAGAGGTCTACCGAGAAGAATTAGATCAAAACTTAGATATCAAACAACATGCTGGCAATTTACCCGACGGAACAGTAAAAGAGTTTTTCGAGAACGGAAAGATCTATTTCGAATGCGAAGTAAAAAAAGGACAACGCAACGGAGTATGTCGCATTTATTTTGATAACGGAAAGATCAATATTGAAAAAAATTATAAAAAAGGGGTATTAGATGGAAAAGTAAAAGTATATCATCCTAGCGGGAAATTATACAAAGAATTTCACTACACTTTAGATGTGCAGGACGGGAAACAAATCAAATACTACCCCGATGGAAAGTTTTTGGAAGTATCCGAATTTCGCAAAGGATATCTAAACGGGGATTGCAAGATTTATACCCCTGAAGGGAAATTACGTAGCGAATGCAAATACAAAAATGATAAGATAGTTGGCGATAAAATTATTTATCACCCTAATGGAACGATTGCGCTTATTTCCCCCCACAAAGATGGGAAACCACACGGAATTACCAAAAAATTCGACGAAAACGGCAAGCTCATTGAGGAATGGTTTTTTGAGGATGGGGTACTAACACTCAAAAAAGCACACGAGTAATTCTTAAGCTACATTACAAATAAAAAACCCCGATAATATTCGGGGTTTTTTGGTGTGTAACTCAAATTATTTTATGGTGATATGATACGTTATGTCTTCACGCAAGCTGTTATGCACCGGACAACCTTGTGCCAGTTTGGCATATTTTTCTTTCTGTTCGGGCGTAAAAGATGCCGGAAACTCAAACGTCAAATCAAAACCCATAATGCGCGAATGTTTTTCGTCAAGCTTTGGGACAATTTCCACAAGAGTTCCTTCGGCATTATCGCCATGTTTTAAGGCCATAAATCCCACCATGGTCATCATGCATGCCCCCAAACTAGCCGCTAACATTTCCCCGGGGTTAACATCTTCACGGGGGTTATTAAAAGCCGTGTGAAGTGGTTTTTTGCCATCCAACACACAGGTAGTTTGTAGATTTTGTCCAAGGGTTACTTTCATACGTACCTCCTAGCCCAGTTGGGCAAGTTTTGCAAACAAATCTTTTTGCTCACGCGAAAGAGTACGTGGCACATCAATCGTCAGCGTTACATATAAATCGCCCTTTGTGCTAAGGCCTTTTCCACTGAGTTTTAATTTTTTGCCGTTGTGTGTACCGGTAGGCACTTTCACTTGTACAGGGCCATCAAGTGTGGGAACTGAAATCGTACCACCTAACGCTGCAGTCCACGGCATAATCACTACAGGTACATGCAAATCTTCTCCCTCTAAGCGGAACATTGCATGCGGACGAATTTTTACAATTAAATACAAATCGCCTTGCCCGCGACGCGTAGGGTTTCCCATACCTTTGAGTTTAATCTTTTTGCCTTCACTCACACCGGCCGGGAATTTTACTGTAACCGTACGTCCGTTGGGCAGGGTCATTTGCATATTTCCCCCACGGTGAGCATCCTCGAGATTTAGTGCAATCTCGGCCTCTACATCCCCTGAGGATTGGCCTGCTGCGGCACTGCGTCCAAAATTTTGACCAAATCCGCCAAAACCACCCCCCATTCCACCAAAAATACTTTGAAAGAAATCACTAAAATCAGCCCCGGAAAATTGCCCATTTCCACCGGAAAATCCGCCGAAACCCTGCCCGCCGTTTCCGTTATAAGTATATTGCTGATACTGTTGATAGGGGTTGCCGCCATAGGCACCGCCGGATGCGCGGGAGGCACCGCCGCCTCGGGCATAATTTTGGTATCCTTGCTCACCCACTTGATCATAAATGGTACGCTTTTGTTTATCGGAAAGAACGGTATAGGCCTCGTTCAAATCTTTAAATTTTTCTGTCCATTTTGCTTTTTCGTTTTCCGGATGCATATCCGGGTGGCACTTGCGTGCCTGCGTTTTGAAGGCCTTTTTAATTTCCGCATCGGACGCGGTCTTCCCCACGCCTAAAATTTTGTAATAATCTTTATAAGCTGCCATAGCAAAGCCCTCCTGTTGCTCTTTATTGTATATAATTAGTCGGCATAAATCAAAACTTACGAGACGATTTTATTGATTAGTTTGGCACTGGCCGGTTATAAATCATGGCCATATAAAACCGCTTAAAAAATTTGTCTTATGGGCTTATTTTAGTTATCATAGTAATATACACTTTTAAAGGAGAAAAACACATGACATCCCCTCGCAAAATTGCATTGGTTACGGGTGCAAGCCGTGGAATCGGCCTGGCAATTGCCAAACAGTTGGCTCAAGACGGTTTTGATATTTGGTTGAATTACCACTCCAATCATACCGCCGCCCAAAACGCGAAAAAAGCAATAGAAACTTTGGGCGTCAATTGCACCTTACTTCCCTTTGATGTAGCCGACGCAAAAGCCGTACAAGAAGCATTAGCTCCGCTCCTTGCCAAGCAAACACCTTATGCCCTCGTCAACAACGCGGGAATTCGCAAAGACAATTTGCTGATTTTTATGCAGGAGAAAGAGTGGACGGATGTTTTATCGACAATATTGGGAGGTTTCCACAATGTTACCAAAACCGTGTTGGCAGCTATGATTCATGCAAAACGAGGACGCATTGTAAATATTGCTTCATCGGCAGCACACGCCCCTGTGCCCGGACAAACCAATTATTCGGCCGCCAAAGCCGGAATTGTGGGAGCCACACGCAGTTTAGCTGCCGAAGTAGCCAAGCGCAACATTTTGGTAAACGCAGTTTCCCCCGGTTTTATTGAAACCGAAATGCTCGAAGGACTACCCATTGATAAAATTTTGCCGCTCATTCCGTTACACCGGTTAGGCCGCCCCGAAGAAGTGGCTAACTTGGTATCTTTCTTGTGTTCCGACAAGGCCTCCTATATAACAGGCCAAGCGTTCCAAGTAAACGGCGGAATTTGCATGTAGACGCTCGCTAACAAATTGATATAATACGAGTATGGACGATTCCAATACGGTTGTAATTACAGGAATGGGAGCAATTTCCCCCTATGGGGCAGGTGTAAAGCCCTTGTGGGAGGGTTTGCTGTCGGCCAAAAATTGCATGCATACCGTCCCGGAATTAGAAGCTTTGCCCATGGTGAATACCAAAGTGGCAGCAACCGTCCCCAATGCAGATTATTCGTTTATTCCGCGCAAACACCGACGTAGTATGAGCCGCATGGGCCTGTACGCTTATTGTGCAGCGCAAGAAGCTCTCAAGCAAGCTGGGTATGAAATTGCCCCTGACCAACTTGGTTTTTTCATGGGTTCTACGCTAAACAGTATTTCCGTTTGGTTAGAACTCACCAGTTATAGCCAAGGCGCGCATTTGGAGCTAATTAAAACTTCTGATTTCTTACAAATCATGAACCATTCCCCCTTGGCCGCCGTGTGCCAAGCGTTAAAAATTAATGGTCCGGCCATAGGTGGCAGTGAGGCATGTGCAACTGCTCTAATGAACATAGGCCTTGGATTTTTGGCAATTCGCTCCGGACTTGTAAAACAAACTTTATGTGGTGGAACAGAAGAATATCACCCTATGTTTAGTGCTTGTTTTGATATTATGCAGGCCACCTCTAGAAATTCTAATGATAACCCAGCCGCCGCTTGCAGACCGTTTGATGCATCACGCACCGGATTAGTAGTTTCTGAAGGTTGTGGACTTGTATTTATGGAAACCAAAAAAAATGCCCAAGAACGCGGCGTTCCGATTTTAGCCGAAGTGCTAGGATTTTATGCTAATACCGAAACAGAAAACATGGCATATCCATCGGCAGATACTTTAAAAAAATGCATGGAAGGCGCGTTGCAAGCGGCACAAGTTAAACCAGAACAAGTAGATTTATTAAATGCTCACGCAACAGGCACAATAGCCGGCGATATTGCCGAAACGCAGGCGGCCAATGCTATTTTTGGCCCCGGTTTAAAAATCAACAGTTTAAAAGGACACTTAGGGCATACGATGGGCGCCAGCGGGACTTTGGAAAGTATTGCCTGCGTAAAAATGCTACAAGAACAAACCATTGTACCCACCCATAATTTGAAACAAATAGACGGGCAGTGCGCTCCCTTGCAGTATATTACACGTCAAACAGACACCCCTTTGCATATTATTATGAAAAACAGTTTTGCCATCGGCGGCAATAATTGTTCTTTGATTTTGAGGAGACCCCAATGATTACACGTGAAGAAATTATCAAACAAACAAATGAGGCCTTAAAAAAAGAATTCGAGTTTAAGGATCAGCAACTAGTACCCACTGCACAACTCCGAGATGATCTAGGCTTGGATAGTTTGGACGCGGTGGATATGGTCGTAGTATTGGAACAAAAATTCGGCGTTACGTTACGCCAAGGGTATGATTTACGCACCATTGTTACCCTCAACGACTTGTATGATTTTATTGAAAAATTAGCCCGCACCCACAACAAATAGTATGGAGCGCTTGCGCATTTGTTTTAATACGCTTATCATTGGGGGAGCTGCGATTGGTTGGCTGGTTGTTTCCACGCTTATTGCGGCTCCTTTTTTATGGCTTACCTCATCGAATAAACGAGATCGAGCCATGCGCAAATTTGTCTACATTCAATCACGTGGAATTGTTTTTTTTATACGTCTGGCCAGCAAAGGGTTATACATAGAAAAACAAACACGTCCTGCGGGTAGTTGTGTTGTTGTGGCCAACCATGCTTCCGCACTCGACTTATATACAATAAGTGAGCTTGGATTTGATAACATCATCTATATTACAAAAGGTTGGGTATATAAGTTGCCGTTTTTTCGCTATGTAATGAACGAGGCCGGTTATATAGATGCTGAAAAAACATCCCCCGAACAAATATTGGCACAATGTAAAAGTGCCGTAGAGAAAGGATGTGATATTATGTTTTTCCCGCAAGGATCACGCAAGGACCCGTATGCACGGTTTAAAAGCGGAGCATTTTATTTAGCAGAACAACTAAATTTACCTGTTGTGCCTGTAGCCATCACAGGCACTCAAAAAATGCTCCCAGCCGGTTCTTTTGCCATTAAACCGGCACGCATTGTGCTTAAAACATTCCCGGCGATATATCCGAAAGATTACACCGGCGAATTAGGGCATTTGCACATGGCCCAAGCCGCTAAAAAACAAATCATGGATTTCTTTGAGAAACAAGTATGACAAAATATCCTTCCGTTACTTCACTTATTCCGCATCGGCCACCTATGTTGCTGGTCAGCCGTGTGCTGGACGTTCAAGAAAAAGTAGGGCTTGCCGAAGCACCCATTGAAAAAGATCATTTATTCCTACGAGAAGATGGCACATTATTGCCGGAAACTTGTTGCGAATTAATCGCACAAGGATACGGCGTGTGCGAAGCATACCGCCGCATACAAAAAGGACTAACCATACAAGGTGGTGGTTATTTGGCTACGTTACGCGATATGGAGATTTTTTCCCCCGCCCACGAGGGAGATATACTAACCATTCGCACAGAAAAAATAGATGAATGTTTTTATACGTACATTGTGAGTGGAGAAGTGCTACGCAACGAAGAAAAATTAGCGCAAGCCACCGTGTACATTTTTATGTGGAAGGGAGAACCTCCGAAATCGCTATGAAATATTATTTGAGTTTATTTCTATGTTTGATATTTAGTTTTTGCTGGGCACAATCAAAAGAAGTTACCCTGCACAATTATGCCAAACAAATCGGCACCGTGCAAACCTTGCAAAGCAATTTTACCGAAGAAAAGCACCTGGCCCTGTTGGATAATCCTATTCAAAGCCAGGGAACACTTGCTTTTGATAAAAGCGCCCAAAAGTTACGTTGGCAATATCAAAAGCCCTTTGAAAACGGTTTTTTAATTGAAAAGGACAAATCCTATCGCATCCAAGGCCAAGCAAAAAAAACCATTGAGTCCGCCATGGGGCGTATGTTTATAAACGAAATGCTAGTTTGGCTGACGCTTGATTTTGATTCGTTACAAAAAAATTACCAAATCACGCACAAAGGCGCGGAAATTACGTTTACGCCTCTGTTTAAAGAGCATAAAATAATCAAAAAAATTACCGTTCTATTAGACGAGAAAGACCCCCGCATTGTAACGCAGGTAAAAATGGAAGAACCATCCGGCGATTTTATTGTGTGGAAATTTAATAATACGCAAATTAATCCTACGCTTCCGGCCGAGGTATTCCAATGAACTTCTTACGCCAGCACGGAAAACTAGCCGGCTTTGTTTGCCTTATGTTACTGGGCATTTTGGGCCTATGCCGTGGAACATTGGAAGAAAACATATTGGCGTTAGTCCCTACTAAAATCAAACAACAGGTTTCTCTTTTTGAACACTCTCCCCTTAGTCAAAAATTAATTGTTATTACCCAAGCTCCGTCTAAAGAACAGGCACAGGAAACGGCCTTCACTCTTCAAGAAAAGCTCACACATGCTGATCTTATTACCTTACAACAAACGCCAACCGACAATATTATATCAGGCGTGCTCTCCACATTGCCAGACCTTTTTTCACCGCAAATTCAACAAGAAACGGAGCAAAAGATATCCTCTCAAGCAGTAACCGAACAGTTGACTCGTTACTACGAATCTTTATTTTCTTTTCAAAGTATTTTTACCACTCAAAAGATGACGCAGGACCCTTTTGATTTAACAGCACTTTTATTTCATCGATGGGCTAAAATAGGTCAAGGAGTGCAGACATTAAATTACACAGACGGATTTCTAGCAAATGAAAACGGCACAATCCGTGCCGGTTTGTATGATGCAACGTCCGCTGTCTCAAACATCAAAGCTGCCCAACAACTACAGCAATTTTTTACTGATTTTCAATCTTCTCTACCGCAAGATGTTCATACGTTTTTTGTGGGAGGGCTGCGTTATACATTAGAAAACGCCCGCCTTATCAAACAAGATTTAACCACTCTCACGCTGGCGGGATTCATTTTCTTAGTCGGCGTTTTTGTGTGCTTTTTCCGCACTAAACGAGCGCTTTTGGTGTATTTTCTGCCTCTGCTGGTACTTCCACCCGCCGCGTGGATTACGCAACTGATTTTCGGGCATATCAGCGGTATCACATTGGGCTTTGGCAGTGTGGTAGTAGGTTTGTCGGTGGACTATGCCATTTATATCTATTTTGCACTTGAACAAACAAAAACAGAAATGACTGCTGTTGTGGCCAAAGTAACCAAACATTTGTGGTGTAATTTTTTGACGTCCGGACTTTGTTTTGCGGCCCTGTTATTTTCGTCCATTGAGGTGTTCAAACAAATTGCCGTATTTGCACTAATGGCTTTGTCTTTGGCGTTTTTTATAGCGGTTCACGTGCTCCCATCCTATTTCAAAACCTCTACTGTTAAGCAACCAATCACATCAAAAATGGAAATAAATTCGTTGCCTTTTAAATGGGCTATTGGGGTTAGTATTTGCTTGTTGGCATTTGGAGCTTGGGGAATAACTCACGTTCAATTAAGTTCCAATTTAGAGGACTTAAACTCCACCTCCCCCTCTTTTGTAAAAGACAAAAAAATCGCCGAACAATTATTCCCCTCCGCCCGCGGGGCATTATTATTTTCTTTGGGGCAAACCCAAGAAGATGCTCTTGCCAACAATGAGCATCTTTCTTCGAAAATTTCGGATGGCTTACCTGTTAGTGAACTTTTTGCATCTTCGAAAACTCGCGCCCGAAACAGGATTCGCTGGGCCACATTCTGGACACCTGAGCGTCAAAAAGTAACCCAAGCTTTATTGGAAGAAACAGCCAAAGAAAAAGGATTTAACAGCCAAGCATTTACCCCCTTTTGGACATGGTTACAAAACGCATCTGCCAACGAAACTTTTGATTTTTCTGCTTGGCACAACCCCATAGTCAAAATTGCAAAGAACCAGTACGCTGTAGTAAATATAGTTCCTAACGAACCGCATTATGCACGACTAGCAGACAATGTCCATTCCGTTTTTATTTCGGCTGCCAAGCTGCAAACAAATTTAGTACAAGGCGTCAAAAAAGAAGCGCTAGAAATCGTCGGGCTGGCGTTATTGTTTAATCTGTTTGCCGTGTGGCTATTATTTAAAAATTTAAAAGAAACATTATTGTGTTTCTCACCGGTTGTATTGGGTAGTTGCTTCTTGTTTGGATGTTTGGCATTATTTCAAGTGCGCGTCAACTTGTTTGGGCTAATTTTCTTGCCGTTGCTCATCGGGCTGGGGCTTGATTATGCCATTTTCCAATTGATAAAATTTCGCTCCAAACAAGAATACTTACAACAACTTTATCCGACGCGCGCCTTACTCGCGGCGGGGTTCTCCACCTTGGCCGGTTTTGGAGTACTAATTTTAGCCAAACATGCGGTTTTATTTATAATGGGAATATGTGCTTTAGTAGGCATCGGGGGCACAGTATTGGTATCATTATTTATATTGCCCGCTTTATGGAAACGTTACGTATGAAAAAAATAGTAGGATTGTTTGTCGTTTGTTTGTTTGGTTGTAGGGCGCATTGGGTACATACTCCTACACCGGCAGAGCCGATTTCTATGCAAACCGCGTCTGTAGCCAGCGGTTCACTGCAACCGCAAAATTTTTATTTTACGCTCATTAGCCAATATCAAGAGTCCGGGCAAACGCGCGTATTGATTCTAGCGGAGCCCGCACTAAAATTGGCCGATTTAACCGTGTCTAAAAAACAGTTACAAGTGCATTATCAAGCACCCAAAGTTCCCGCGAAATTAATACAAAATTGGGGACAATTGGTGCAAGAACAATTTTTAGTCCCCTGTCCTGCCCGAAAAATTGTTCAAAAAACAACGACAGGAAGATTTGAATTGGAAGTAACGGGAGGAATATGTCCGTAGAAAAATCCGTAAAAACATGTTATCGAAATGAAACTCCGCATGGTTTTCTGTATGAACTGACGGAAGATTTCCCCGCATTTAAGGGGCACTTTGAAGGATACCCTTTATTGCCGGCGGTATGTCAAATTTCGTTTTGTACTGATGCAGCCAGCCGACTGCTGGGCCAACCAATGGAAATAAAAGCTATTAAAAAAGCCAAGTTCATCAGTCCTTCTCTTCCTGGTTCTTTTATGGAAGTAAAATTATCGCAACGTCCGGATGGATGGTACTTGGCGGAATTAACGCAACCTAATCAAAATAAAAAATTAAGCCAACTTATCGTACAATTTGTGCAGAGGAATTTATGAAACAATACCACTATTTTAAACAAGAACCCAATGACCCTAAACCGCTTGAGAAATCTATTTTTCATACCGTTCGTTTCCACGAAATGGATGTAATGCAAATTGTGTGGCATGGGCATTATGTAGCCATGTGTGAAGACGCACGCATGGCTCTGGGAGATGCTTTTGGCATGGGATATGCTGATTTTTTTAACAATGAAGTACTCTTGCCTGTACGACAAATGCATTTAGATTATTTGGCCCCTTTAACATACGGACATACCTACGAGGTCAAAGCACGCCTGTTTTACACAGATGCAGCGCGGCTAAATATGGATTTCACTATTTTAAACGAACAAAAAGAAGTGATGGCCCGCGGATACAGCGTTCAGTTATTGGTGGATAAAAATAGCCAGCAAGTGTTGTTTGAACGCCCCACATTTTACGAAAAAATATGTCAAGCATGGAAACAAGGCAAACTCCAAGCCAAGTAACATTTTTGGTGGTGATCCCACACTACAATCATTTAAAAACATTGCGAACGGTTGCCCAGCAATGCAGAGCCGTTTGGCCGCATGTTTTAGTGGTTGATGATGGAAGTGATGAGTCGCCGGAAAATTATTTACAAGATTTGGACGTATATTTGCTTCGTCAAACCCCCAATCAAGGCAAAGGAACGGCCCTATTGGCCGGTGCCGCGTGGGCACAAGAACATGGATTTAGCCATATTATTACCATTGATGCCGATGCACAACACGACCCGCAAGAAATACCCCTTTTCATACACGCCGCCAAACAACACACGCAAGCTCTTATTATAGGTGTACGTAAATTTGATGATTCTGTTCCGTTCGGCTCACGCTTTGGGTGTAAATTCGGTAATTTTTGGGTACATGTTCAAACCGGTAAAGCCGTGCAAGATATACAAAGCGGATATAGATGCTATCCGGTAAATTTACTAAATACGTTGCGTGTGCGAAGCAAACGATACACTTTTGAAGTAGAAGTGGTCGTACGCACTTTATGGGCCGGATTTAGCATAGAGGAAATACCTGTTAGCGTTGCTTACACAAACGAACGAATTTCTCATTTTAGCCAATGGAAAGATAATCTGCGCCTAACGGGGCTTAATACTTTTTTGACATTGCGTTCCATGTTGCCCATTGCCCATCGCCAATATGAAGAAGTGGAAGGTGTTTTAGTTAAGAAAAATTATTGGAAAACGCTTAAAGATAATTTAGCCGCCCCTGGTAGTACACTGCGCAATGCCCTTTCTGCTGCGTGGGGAATATTTTGCGGCTCCGTTGCATTTATAGGAATTCGGCAAGTATGGCTGTTTTGGGGCGCCGGTTGGTGGAATTTAAACCGGTTGTTATGTGTAGGATTTGAAAAATTATGTATTGGGCCTTTTGTTCCGGCGCTATGTATTGAAGTTGGGTATTTTTTACGTCATGGGCATTGGCTTACGGAATTCACGTTGACCACACTGGGGAAACAGGCATTGCAACGTGTGTGGGAATGGGTATTGGGCTCCTTGGTAGTGGCACCATGTTTGGCAACAATTACTTTTGTAGTGGTCTTGCTATTGGGTTGGATTTTACGCAGGGGATTACATGAACACGCATGAAGAAAAAACGGGCCGTAGCATAGCATCTCGTTTTAAACACCGCTTTGTATATGCCTTAATTGCAATGGGAGGCCGCCCGCTAGCATATTTATTTCTGTATCCGCTTGTGTTGGTGTATTGCCTGCATAAATCCGTGCGGGACAAATCGCGCGCGTATATAATGCGGCGTTTTTCCCCGCAAACAAAATGGGAATTTTTCAAACATACGTTCCGGCTTAATCTTACCTTTGGACGCACGTTAGTAGACCGCGCGGCATTCGGCATTTTGGGTAACACTCAGTTTATTTTTAGCCCGCAAGGACGACAAGTATGTCAGGAGCTTATCAAGCAAAATAAAGGGCTTTTATTGCTTACCGCTCACGTAGGGTGTTGGCAAAGCGCCGTTAATTGTTTGCATTTTTTAGAAAAGCATATGCACATTTTGTATTACCACAATCCAAAGGACAACGATAAAACCGTGGCTGAACACCGTGGGGAAAAAGCCCCCTTTACGTTTATAAATCCCGCCGGCCCGCTGGGCGGTGTGCCAGAGATGATGGCTGCTCTTAACCGAGGTGAAATTGTATGTGCTATGGCAGACCGTGTATTTGGCAATCCGCAAAATTCAGTAGAAGTAAAATTTTTAGGTGGGAAAATACACGTACCGTATAGTTTCTACCGTTTGGCCGCCGCAACAGGAGCCCCTATACTAATTGCCTTTTTCCCTTGGCAAGGAAGCGGCAAATTGTCTAGTTGGGTATTAAATCCCATCCATGTGCAAGACAAAGGCCCGCATAAACAACATTATCAACCGTATGCTCAACAATTTATAGACGATTTGACACAATTTTGTATAAAATATCCGTATCAGTTCTTTAATTATTTTGATTGGTGGAATGAGTATGCAACAACAAACAATAGATGAAATTAAAACGCTTATTGCCGAAAACATTGACCTAGGCGGCAATGATATTTCCGGCTTCGGCGCTGATGATGCTATCTTCGGCAATACGGGGCTTTGTTTAGACAGTTTAGATGCTGTAGAACTTATTATGCTTCTACAAAAAAAATACGGCATCTTAATTGAGAACATGCAACAAGGACGTGAAGTATTCAAGACCTTGGGCACACTGGCAGATTATATTGAACAAAATCGCAAAAAATAATGTCCGTGAAAAAAGTACCGATTGCAGGGATGGGCTGCGTATGTGCGTGCGGTAATACGGTAGCACAAGCATTTGAAGGAGCATTAAGCGAACATGCACGCTTTATGTTGCCCACCGATCGTGTCGCCAGCACCTACACGTCTAAATATCCCGTATTTTTAGTTGATCCTACTACCTACCAAAATAAACCCACCAATCAAACATTTAGCCAATTCTTTTTTATCAAAGCCGCGCAGGAGGCCTTTGCACAAGCAGGAATTTCCCCTTCCCAACTCAACCCCAGCCGCGTGGGCGTAATTATCGGTTCATCTGTTCATCCCTCTTTTCATTGTTTTGAAATATATAAACAATGGAAAAAAGGTCCGTTAACCCCCAACAATATAAACGCTCTTAGAGATTACTTATCTACTCCGTTAGCACAATGGGTCAGCACCTATTTCGGTTTTACAGGACCTTTTCAAACCGTCGTAACGGCTTGCGCAAGCGGAACTGATGCCATAGGATTGGCCAAAGATTGGATTGAGACCGATTTGTGTGACGTGGTATTATGCGGCGGTACTGACGAACTCACGGAAAGTCCTTATGATGGTTTTATTCGTTTGATGGTAGCGACGCAGACAAGATGCCGTCCGTTCTGTAAAACGCGCACAGGTATCAACATTGGGGAAGGAGCAGCCGCCCTGCTTTTAGTAAACCCGCAAACAGCCGAAAAATTTAATCTGCCTTGTCAGGGATATGTGTTAGGATATGGCAATTGCTGCGACGGTTTTCATCCCACCGCGCCGGACCCCAAAGGAACAGGTCTACAAAAAGCATTGGCCTTTGCTTTACGTGACGCCGGCAAAACTACCGAAGACATTGCATTTATCAATGCCCACGGCACAGCCAGCCAAGCCAATGATAGAGCAGAAGCGATTGCCTTTCGCGCAGTGTTACCTCAAGTACCGGTATGGGGTTCTAAAGGGGTTACCGGACACACGTTAGGAGCCGCCGGTGCGATAGAAGCCATACTTACGTTGCAAGCACTAAATAGACGTATTTTACCGTCCACCATCGGATTTACCACGCCCGACGAACAATTGCAATTGGTACCCACTCGCGAAAAAACGACTATTTCCAAACGATTTGCAGTTTCGGATTCACTCGCCTTTGGCGGGTGTAACGCCGCTATTATACTGGGGGCCTGCGATGCTGCCTAAATTATTTATAAACGGATTTTTCTGCTTGCAAGGGGATGCTGCACCGGAAGATTTTGCCCCTTTTATGGACGTGAGCAAACTACGACGTGCAGAACAAATCTCCAAAAATGTGTTATTGTGTGCCTTCCGCGCGCTGGAACAAGCCAAACTAAAAGATATTCCTAACGCCAACTTGGGAATTAGTTTAGCTATGGGAGCCGGTGCCTTGGAAAGCACGCTCAAATTCATGGATAGCATTGTGGAAGACGGAGATGAATTATCTTCCCCGACGGCTTTTGCCAGTTCGGTACATAACTCAACGGCGCTTTTTCTCTCTATGTTTTTGGGTATTCACGGACCTTGCGTAGTAACAGGGCAATTAGATGCTTCATTTGCCGCCGCCCTGTTGACCGCTCAACAGTTTTTGGCTAAAGACATGTGCCAACAGGTATTAGTGGCTATCACAGAAGATGTAAATCCGCTGATTACGGAAGTTTTGCAAAAAGATTCACACATCTTTGATCCATTTGTTTACCAACCACATTTGCCACCTACACGGTTGGCAGGTGCTTTTGTGGTAAGTGCTACCCCTACCGCCGCCACTCAATTTGTTCTAGATTCCGTTAATCTGGCCAACACAACTGATACACACCAACAAACACAACCTCTCCTACCAGTTAGTTCTTGCGCTCATAGCATGTTGTTACTGTCCAATTATTTGGCACAAAAAAAAGATTTTGCTTTGTGCGAACAATTTGCTGGCACTATTTTAAAAATAATGGGGAAACCGTATGTTTTCTCTTGAGCAAGTAGAGTGGATTGTTCACGATATTTTTTCGACTGAACTGGTCAAAGCCCGACGAGATACGTTTGCCTTTTTTGATACATCCGAGAAATTAGACCTGCAAAAAATTCCGCAAGATGTGCTCAAACATGCTACACATCAAGTAGGTTTATTTTTTGGTTTTAAACCTGAACCGTTTCCTGAATTATCACAATTATCATACCAAGCGTATGAGGCCTACCAAAAAAATAAATTTGTCTATCTTTCTACTTCAGGGAGCACAGGAACCCCCAAGCAAATTCTACACACGCAGGAAATGATGGAAATTGAAGGAAAAAGCGTAGGATGCCATTTTAAAGATGCCAAGCGGCTTATTACACTTACCCCGCGTCAACATCTTTATGGGATTTCGTTTGCAGTGCTTTTTACATCAATATACAAAATACCAACTATCGCCTTACCACCTCTCCCTGTGCAACCGTGGAAATCCATTTTGCAAGAAGGTGATGTTCTGGCTGGATTTCCTCTTTTTTGGGAATATTTTTTACAAGCAGGTAATACTTTCCCACCAGGAGTAACAACCGTAACATCTACCGCGCCGTGCCCTAAAGGACTTTTTACACGCTTAAAACAAGTCGGGGCAGAGCGCGTAGTTGAATTATATGGGGCTACAGACACTGGTGGTATCGGTGTACGCGAAGATGAACATGCACCCTTTCAAATTAACGATTTTTGGGAAGTAGATGCAACCCATCAACCGCTACTGATTCATCGCAAAGGAATTGAAGGATGGATTCCCTTCCCGGATAAAGTAGAATTTATTCCCCCTCGTGGTATCTTCCCGTTAAAACGCATGGACCGCGTTGTTCAAGTAGCCGGTGTAAATGTTTCTCTGGAACGAGTTGAAAAAATATTGCAGCAACATCCGGCAGTAAAAGAATGTCGCGTACGTTTAATGCGTCCGGAAGAAGGAAAGCGTCTTAAAGCATTTATCGTGTTAAATACAGGATATACGGAGCAAGTTTTGCCGCAAATGCGATCCTATTTAACCAGCCAGTTATCTTCTCATGAAATGCCCCGATCCTTTACATTTGGATCCTCACTACCCACGAATTCTATGGGGAAACATAGTGATTGGTAGGCACGTTGGAAGCTATTTTAGACAAAAAAATGGTGGGGCAGAAAATTTTGATGGGGTGCGGGTTCTTAGAACGCTGGGTGGTGACGCGCAATTCCCTGTTTATCAGGCAATTAACAGGCAAAAAACAGGCATTTGAAAAGTTTATCCTTTGGATTTTGGAGCCATGCTGATATATATGCCCTCGTCTTGAAAATAGTTGCTGAAATATCCGCAAATTCCCTACTTAGAGAAACAGGGAAAGAACAGGAAATTTGTAAATATTATAAGGGAATAGTTGGTTTAATATATTGATTATAAAGATCAAGGTATTTTAAAGTGGTTGTCTCGTCAATTTTAATGTTTATTTGTTCAATATAAGAAATAAATTCGTCTAAATTCAAAAGGAGAGAATTTTGACCGCAAAAATCACGCAGTTTCTTGACTAATCTTTTGTCATCAGATACAAAAATATCAATCACATCTGTTACGTAGGAAAATATAGAACTATCATTCAATGGGGAAGATAGCTTGTTTAATAATTTTGACAGGGGTAATGCCTGGTAGCCAGCATATTCAAGTATAAGATTTTTTGCCATATTTTGACTATTAACATCCTTCGCACCATAAGCTTTTAGAAATTCATCGAATGACGAAAATTGAGTGTTTTTTTTAGTTTCTTTTTCTAAAAACTGTAACGCTTCTTGAGTTGTTAAATTATTTAACTGCTTTGCATATAGTCGGGTTTGTTTTGTTAAAAAATTTGTATTTTGTTGTAGAGCAGTTACGATAGCTTTCGTATAGTCCCCTTGTTGCTTAATCAATTCTTTGAAAAACAAGGTTTCTTCCTTGGTGAGATCGGTATTTAGCAATGCTTGTGCATATTTTACAAGTTCTTTTTTTTGTTGTTCCCATCTGTTCATGAGAATAAAAGGATTGCGTCCTTTAAATAGTGTATAGTTTTTATCTGTTCGAATTAAATAATTCCCTTGTGTTATACTTTTAATACAGTTCAAATGTTGTTTCACAAATATATCTCGATACTTTCCTTTAATTTGAGAAGTTTCTAGAATGGTTGTTAAATTATATACGAATTTTATTTGGTTCCCGGCATGTATAATGTTAGCGAAGGTGACGATTTTGGAAAAATACTCTCTTTTTTTCGGAGTATCAAGAGAGGACAGAAAACCGTATATATTTTGATCTAAGTAAATAAATTTATACTTTGCGTTTGGCATATATGAGTCTTAAATTTCTTACAATATAATTATATTAAAATGGTTGTTGCGAAATAAGGAGAAATATTATGGAACAAATATTTAAAATTGCAGGAGGGGTTCTTTTTAGTATAGGAAGTGCTAGTGGTATACTTTATGCTATTACCAAATGGTATGGTAATGTTATTGCGGATAAATTATCACAAAAATACGCTCATCAACTTTCTGAAGAATTAGAGAAATATAAAACTATTTTAAATAGGAAATTGTATATTAATCAGAAACATTTTGATTTAGAATTATCAATTTACAAGGATTTAATGGGCGGAGTAATTGAGATGACAGAATCATCTTTTTGGTTATTTCCTTCTGTAATTGATATGTTACCTGCGGATAAAGAATCTGAAATAAAAATTTTGAAATCCCGTTGTGAGAAGGCCATAGATCGATTTAATATTACGTCAGAAGTTGTATTTAAAAATGCACCGTTTATTGATAAACAAATCTATAATGCAATTTTGGAATTAAGAGATAGATGCTATCAGCAAATTACTAATTTCCAGCATTATCGTATAGAACAACACAATTACGGTCATTTAGGTAAAGATCACGATAAGGTTTGGGGAACAACAAAAGAAATTGTTGAACGTAGGAATAAATTAATCGAAGATATTCGGGCGTATTTAAGTAAGCAAGAACTTTTACTGGAATAGTGTCTTAAAACGGGGTTTTTCGAAATTCCATGGCCTCATTTGTACTATGTAAATTGAACTACCGAGAAATCATCGGTAGTTCTCAAATTTGGAATAACTTTTTGATCACTTCTTTTTAATCTGTTTCTTCGGTGTAAAGTCAGGCAGAGAACTCTTGGATGTAACTACTTTCGTTCCAGTGGCTTCTTCAAATTGTAAACGTGCTTGTTTGGTGAGCTTGCCGCCTTTGCGCCCAGCCTCTTTATTTTCTTGCACGCCTTCGGCCTTGTCCTTTTCTGCAATTTGACGGGTGGATAACTCGGCCAACGCCGTAAAAAGTAATTCCGCCTCGCTCATGTGCTCGCGCAGGTTTTCATGCTCTAACCCTTTTAGCTTTTTGTGTTGGGCAACCGATAAGTCACTCCACTCTTGATGGATGACGTTTGTAAGCATGGCAAAATCGTCCGATTTAGTTACCCCATGCGCTTGCCAGTAATCGGTCAGTTTATTGCGGGTTTCCTGGCCCATCATACGCTGTTGTATCCACTTTTGGCTTCGTCCTTGGGCTTTCCAATGGGAACGCGCGCGATCTAATGCTTTGGAAGGATCCGCGGTCTCTTGGATGCGTTCATAGCCCACTTTGGCTAGCCACAATTTAAATGGTTCGGCTTTGGGGCTGGGAATGGATTGGATAAGGCGTAAAAGCTGTTCTGGATTGGCTACGTCCGTTAGACGCATTTTGCCATCTGCGGCCACCATTTTCAAAGCGTGACAATTTGTCACGGTTTGGTTCCCTTCGGCTTTTAGACGTTGTTTTAATTTGCGCCAATAGGCTAAAGGATCCTTGCTTTCGGTTAACGCATAAATCACATCCACAATAGAAAAATACCACGTTTCGGTTTTTTCGTCATAGTGGCGGCGGATTTTGAAATCTTCAAAAATGGCAAGTGCTGATTTGGTCATATAGTCTCCTTTAATTCATTCTCACAAGTTTGCCTAAAATTTGGACGGATGCATCCGCCGGGAACGGCTCGTATTTGGCCTTATTGTCCGATACCAACCGGTAGGCGGGGCCATTTTCGGTGTTATATTGGCCGAGGCGTTTGATTTTAAGCCCATTCTCTCGCCGGCATAATACCACACTCCCTACCGGGGGCAACTGGCTAGTCTTACGGAACATCAGCATATCCCCGTCACTAATAGTCGGCTCCATAGAATCGCCTTTGGCCTTAATAAAAAACAAATCCTGCGTGGGAGTCGGCAAAAACTTAGTTGGCATATTTACATAGTCCACAATATTTTCTTCGGCAAAAATATCCGTATCCCCGCATTGCGCAAAACCGTAAAAGGGGATAGGGGTAAACTCATCCACGGGCCTATGGGTGGCAATCAGTGCGTGCCCGTTGCGCTCTAAAAAATTCTCTTTAATCAGTTTTCGGATATGCACGTGCACAGTGCTGACCGATTTCAAGCCAACCGCTTTAGCCAGTTCTGCCAAAGTGATTTGCGGGTTTTGCTGGACGAGTTCTAAAATTTGTTTTTGTTTTGCCGAAAGCATAGTGTTCTCCAATACAGACAGTATAACTCTTTTTACAAAAAGAGTCAATTTCTATAAAAAATAGAAAAAGTTGACATAAAGTAGAAAATATGTTTTAATGTAGCGTGGGTTTTGCCGTTATCGGCAAGGGAAAATTATAAGTTCGAGAGGGATAACTATGGAAACAAATGAAACATAAGGAGACGTATATGAACGAAACTGAAGTAAAAGCAGTACCCGCGCAAGCGGAAGAACCTACTACCATGCCCAAACAGTATGATGTAGGGTATGGCAAGCCACCTAAAAGCACGCAATTCAAACCCGGCCAAAGCGGTAATCCCAAAGGCCGCACCAAAGGCAGTAAAAACGGTATATACACTTATATCCAGCGCGAATTAAACTCATCTATTACGCTTACGGACGGCTCTAAAATTACCAAAGAACAGGGTTTTGCTCGCCAACTGACTAATAAGGCACTTCGCGGCGATATCCAAAGTCAAAAGCTACTATTTAACATACACCAAAAGGGGCAGCGCAAGGATAAGGCCGAGCTCTTTATGGGCCGCCTGATAAAAGAGGGGTACGTGACGGAAGAAATGATAGATAATTTCTTGTACCACAATAAAATCATATCTTCTGCCAAGCCGTGCGACCCGATGAAGTGCGATTTGAACTTGAATGCTATGTTTAAGCAGATAGGTGGCCGGAAGGCCTTTGGCACAGCTCTTATCTTGTCGGACTTACTATGCACGTATGCGTGCCTGTTTATTTTAGAAAACCTTTGGGAAGAAATCTCCCAAGAATATGCCTATTGGCAGGGGGTAGATGATGCAACCGTTAACCTTGCCGAGGAACAAAAGGCGGCGCTCTACCAAACCCTAGCCGCAAACCGCCCCATAGCGCGAATTACAGACGAAGAGTACGAACAAATCCAAAAGGTAATAGAGTTGGTACGCGTTGGGTTTATGCGGCAATTCAAAGAGTACATGGAACTAATGGCAGAGAAAAGCGAGTATGCCACCGTGGAATGGGAATTTAAGCGCGGTGACATGTTAACCCGAGCGTTAAAAAAGACGCATTTCCAATGGGAAATGAAAGAACTAAACGATAGCTACGAGCATTTCAAGAATGTATACGAAACCGCTCAGATGTTGCCCGACGCCAAACAATGTGCCAAGTATATTGACGAGCTAAACATTAGCGAAGATGAAGTCATGCAAACAATCAAAGAACTATTGTTGTCGTTGTTATCTTGGCAACAGGGTAATCAATTTAACCAATGATATGGTGCAATTTTGCGATTATTTGTAGTTAAATTTATATAATAAACTTATAGTCGTTTAAGGAGAAAACGAATTTGAAATAAGCCTTAAATGTGGCTTATATACAATTAATACTGTTTTTTTAGGGAATCCGTAAGGGTTAGAACTTTGCGAAAGCAAAGGGACTTTCAAACCTAGAAAACAGTCCGTTATGAAGGAGAAAGTAAACGGACTAATTACCCGGTTATTTTCTTCTGAGTGTTTGCCGCTCGCAAGGGCGGCAAGCCACGGCTGTTTATACTATGTCTTTGAAAGTCCATAGTGTAAATGGCCGTTTTTTATTGCCTTTTCTACATAACTTCTCCCCTAATGTCTTTTCCTAGTACGTCAGTTAAGTTGAATAGAAATTTATGCGCAAAACCCGTGAACAGATTAGTTTCAATATGAAACAAGTTAAAAGCAAAAATTCGGGAATAGAATTAATTTTGCGAAAAATATTATGGGACAGAGGATTACGATATCAAAAAAATCCTCAGAACGTATATGGCAAGCCTGATATTGTTTTTAAAGGAAGGAAAGTTGCGGTATTTTGTGACGGTGAGTTTTGGCATGGGTTTGATTGGAAGCACAAACAGAAAGAATTAAAAACGAATAGAAAATTTTGGATTTCTAAGATCGAAAGGAATATAAAACGTGATCAAGAGGTCAACGAAACTCTCATTTCTTCAGGTTGGCATGTCCTGAGATTTTGGGGACGGGAGATCAAAAAGAATCCGCAGAAATGTGCTCAGTTAATTGAAAAGGTGATTAAAAATGAAAAAAAAGTTTAAGTCTATAGATTTATTTGCTGGTATTGGAGGTATTCGCTTGGGTTTCGAGCAAGCATTTGGGCACACGTTAGAAACAGTTTTTGTAAGCGAATGGGATCAATACGCTCAACAAACTTACAAAGAAAATTTTACCGACAAATTTGATATTGCAGGAGATATTACGAAGATAAAAGAAAAAGATATCCCCTCTTTCGATATATGTTTAGCAGGATTCCCTTGTCAGGCATTTAGTATGGCTGGAAGACGACAAGGATTTGAAGATAATTATAAGGGAATGTGCCGGGGAACTCTTTTTTTAGATGTCGCTCGGATTTGTGAGTATCACAAACCTAAAGTTATATTTTGTGAAAATGTTAAAGGTCTTGTTATCCATGATAAAGGACGCACTTTTAATATTATCACGAAGACTTTTGAAAATTTGGGCTATCGAGTTTTTTACAAGGTCCTCAATTCACGCGATTATGGGGTTCCTCAAAATAGAGAAAGAATTTATATCGTTGCCTTTCGAAATGATATCTCTCCTAAAAAATTCGAATTTCCGCAGCCTACAGATACTTCTAAGCGGCTATGTGATATCCGGGAGAAGCGGAACGTTCCTTCAAAATATTATTTAAGCGATACTTATTGGAAAACTCTGATCCGGCACAAAGAAAGGCATGCTGCCAAAGGAAATGGGTTTGGTTACCAAATTCGCAAATGGAATGATGTTGCTGGTGCCATCGTATGCGGTGGAATGGGCCGCGAAAGGAATCTTGTTATAGATAAGCCACGAAAGAAACTAATACCTACTACCCATATTAAAGGTGAAATCAATAAAGAGGGTGTTAGAAAAATGACCCCAAGAGAGTGGGCCAGACTTCAGGGATTTCCAGATAATTTTATTCTTCCTGTTGCCGATGTCCATCTTTATAAACAATTCGGAAATAGCGTAACTGTAAATGTTATTGAAGCAATTGCGTTGGCAATTAAAAAGGTGCTACAAAAGTGACATTAAAATACAACAAGGGTGAATGGTCGGAACTTTATGCCTTTATCAAGCTTTTGAAAGAAGGCCGTATTTACGCGGCTGATCAAAATGCCAATCGTATCCAAGATCAATATCTTCCTATAATCAAAATTATTCGTAGGGAAAAGAGTGATCAACCCATTGATTATTACACAGGACAAGCAATTAAAATGTATCAAAACGGCGTTTTAATTGCTGAATTATTACCTGAAGATTTTGATGAAAATATAAAAATGCTTTTTGACACAATATTTGTTGGTTCTCCAGGGGAAGGGGCCTTTGAAATACCAGGGATTCAATCCTTTATGAATAAATTGCAGGTGGCAAAGGCTAAAGCGAACTCGCTTGAAAAAGTTGATATGGAGATGCAAATTCATGATTTTCACACAGGGTTTTCTCCAGAAGTCGGCTTCTCTATAAAATCAGATATTGGTTCTGCCCCAACATTACTTAATCCAGGAAAAAATACTCGGTTCAGATACCGTATATTAGGGCTTAGTGATGATTCTATGGCCTTGATAAACAAAATTGATAAAACAGCCAATCGAGAATATATGAAAGAAAGATTTGGCGAATTGATAAGCAAATCTTCATCAATAGTTTTTGATCAAGTGTTGGATCAAACTTATGAAGACAATTTAATTCTTATTGACTCCGATTTGCCAAAAATATATGGGAATATGATATTGGAACATTATCTTCATATCAAAGAAGGCATATATAATTGCACGGAGTTGATAGATTTAGTAGCTCAAAAAAATCCATTGAATTATAGAAGAATTGATTTTTATTCTATAAAATTCAAAAAACTTATTACAGCTTCGGCTCTCGGCATGACTCCTGGTAAAAAATGGGATGGAAAAGAAGCGGCAACTGGAGGATATATTATCATTAAACGAGACGGGGATGTATTGTGCTTCCACTTATATAATCGCAATTTCTTTGAGGAATATCTACTTAACAATACTCGATTGGATCGACCTAGTGCAAGCCGTTATGATTACGGCTATATATATAAAATTGGTGAAAACATGTATATCGATTTGAATGTGCAGGTTAGATTTAAAACAATAGGATGAACAAAAAGAATTAGCTTGACTTATCTCCCAATAGTAAGCGTGAATGTAGTACGAAGTAAAAATTGCTCGCTTAAGGAGATAAGTTATGAAGAAAAACACTAAAAAATCAGTAACAAAAACTAAGCCCATGCAATCTGCTGTTTTACGGGTAGTGAGTCCTATTATTACCGAAGAAACACCGCTTGAAAACCTGCCTGTCCGGCCACGCGATAACCGCTTGCCCGCGCCAGGGAGCATCATCACAAAAACTTATCGTGGCAAAACCATAGAAGTAAAAGTGCTGGGAAACGGCTTTGAATACGAAGGGAAAGTATTCAAAAGCATCTCGCGCGTGGCCATGACGATTGTCAAACGCCAAATCAGCGGTTATGTATTCTTTGGGCTTTCCAAATGACACCGCGCCATTTACCACCCACTTCAGGGCGATTTGTAAAGGGCCGCTCGGGTAATCCCCTAGGGCGGCCTCCCCGAAATTTTCGTGAAAGAGATATTGTCTTGTTAGTCGCTAAATTCTTTGAAACTTTAGCCAAGGCCTATTGTAATCAAAGCCGTTCGGTGGAAAAAATCCGTCAAATTAAGGACATCTTATCATGAGAAAAAAGTGCTATTTGCCCAAAAGTTATGAAGAACTAAAAGGGCTATCCCCCAAAGAACTGCGGTTTTATTGGAATGTTTTCTATACCAGTCCTTTGAGAGGGGCTAAGGCCAAGTTGCGCCCTTTGTGGTATGCCATTCAATGTGAATTAGGGCGTTGTAAATTGCAAGAAAAATACATCACGCGGCTTGACCGTTATGCGAGTAATCCCAACAAGTATATTGAGCACGCACATAAAAAGCGTTATGCACTCGCCGCCGGAACAATACTGACTAAAACCTATAAAGGGCGGACGTATCAAGTGACCGTAAAAGGGGAAAATGCCTATGAGTGGGAAGGGAAAATATATCCCAATTTAACAGCACTAGCGGAGAAGATCGTGCGAAGTCACGTCAGCGGCCCTAAATTTTTTGGATTAACAGGGAAAAAATATGCCCAAAATTAATTGTGCGATATATACTCGTAAATCTACGGAGCGCGGCTTGGAAATGGAGTTTAACTCGCTCCAAAATCAAGAAGAGGCGTGTAAGGCCTATATCCTCTCGCAAGCATTTAACGGGTGGGAGTATTATAAAACTTTTGAGGATGGCGGGATTAGCGGTGGTACGATGGAGCGCCCCGGCTTGCAAGCGCTTTTGAAAGAAATCCGCGAGCGCAATATACAGGTGGTTGTCGTCTATAAAGTAGACCGACTCTCTCGCTCAATCTTTGATTTCCATAAAATGATGCAGGAATTTGCCAAGTACGAGTGTAACTTTGTATCTATAACTCAATCGTTTGATACGAGCAATTCTATGGGCAAACTCACGCTCAATATGCTTTTATCCTTTGCCCAGTTTGAACGGGAAGTATCCGCCGAGCGCGTGCGCGATAAAATCGCCGCCAGCAAGGCCAAAGGGCTATGGATGGGGGGCAATTTACCATTGGGATATGACCTTAACGACAGACATCTGGTGGTAAATGAGCCGGAAGCCGAAATCGTGCGGCAAGTATTTCAAAAATATCTTGAAGTGCAAAATATGCTTGAAGTGGCTGAATGGCTAAATAAACAGGGGATTCATACCAAGAAATGGGTTACCAAACACAGCCAGCGTACACGGGGCGGCGAACCGTTTAAGAAAAACACCGTGCAACGTATGCTGACTAATCCTGTTTACCTTGGCAAAATCACGCATTACAGACAAAACAAAATTTATAACGGCGTGCATAAACCTATTATTACGCGTGAGTTATGGGAACAGGTTCAGCAGGTAATCCGGCGGAGAATTAGCGACCCGAATGCGTTTAGTCATTATAAGTTTCATAAAACGGTACTTGCGGGCAAGTTGTATGACGATAACGGGAAAAAATTCCGGTTTACTTCCTCAAAAAGTCACCGGAGAAAAATATTGTATTACTACAACGGCGTGGGCGGGCATTACTTACCCATGGAGCAGTTGGACGGATTTGTGCTTGATGTGCTCCGGCAAACAGATTTGGAAGAATTAGAGCCTCTGGCCGATGGAATTGGCATAACGGATAAACAAATGCAGTCTTGGATTGTTAAGGCAACATGCCAAACGGCAGGGAAAGCGCATTATTTAACGATTCTTTTAGATGAAAAACAAATAAAAACTGATTTAATCAATTGCCCGAAAATAACGGAAAAATTAGAGAGAAAACCATTGTCCCTATCTAGAATAGAAGATAAATTGTATGTGCGTGGGAAATTTGTGGTTGCCAATGTATCATCGGTAAAACTACAAAATGGAACGGCGCGCAATATTTTAACGATACGACAACTCAATGAAAGTTTAGTCCGCGCCTTGGCACGAGGTTGGCAACTTAAAAAGATAAGCGAACGCGGCGAGGGAATGAGAGTTTTGGAAAAAGAAGTGCACATGACGAAACGTACCATTTCGCGATATATTAACTTATGCTATTTATCCCCGCGTATTGTAGCGGATATCTTGGAATATAAGAATCCGGCTAATTTAACGTTGCGTGAGCTTATGAATTTGGCAGAAGGCAAAGTGGATTTTGAGGAACAGGAAAAAGCGTGGAAAATATCATCGGGAAATTAGAGTTGATAAAATATTTACCGAATAGAATATTCCTGTATCGGCAAAATATAAGCATTTATTTTATAAATAATATGATATTATTTGCCGATAATTCTGTTTAAGAAGAGAAAGTAGTTGAAAAAATGTATACTTTTGATTAGATGCTACAAATGAAAAGCATTTGGAATTGACGAACGGCACAATTTAATGTTTCCAGTGGAGAGAATATGGAAAATCGGGAAATTTTACTAAATCTGATGTATGCAGGCGGATATTTAGAAAGTAAAGACAATATCGGGCATGAAATTATCAATTTATTCCAATGTGATAACGGGAATAATTATATTTATGTTCTCCCGTGGGGAATGATGGATAAACAACATAATGACCGGGTAGATGCTATCTTATTAGCAAGGAGACACTCTGCTTCAAAAATAGAAATTCTCGCTAAAGCGGTAGGATTAAAACAATTGGCATATGTTAAAACAACGGGCAAGAAAGATTGGGCCATTTTACATCAGGGCGGTTTGAAGTATGTTATTGATAACAAAATTAAGTATGGAGGCGTATCTTTAAAAGATATTCCATTCGGGGATAACGAAAGAGCCGTATTTGTGACATTTCAAGCTGATAAGATTATAAAAGCCAAAAGGCCCATTTACATAACGACTGCAAAATCAGAGCATAAGAATTCTTTTACACTTTTATTGCCGGATGTTAAAAACTTTTCCAGACAAAGTTTGAAAATGTATTTTTCAAGTGAGAAACACCTCGTGTCTTATAAGCTGTTACACAAATTGATAAATACATCCGCTTTGTGGGGACAGCCAATAGCACCAATCAAGGCTACAAAAGAGGATATTTTATCCAATAAAACTAATTTTATGCAAATTATTAAGAAAGAATACGACGAGTTGGCTTTCTCTAATATGTTTGCATATATTTTTGAATCAAATCCAACGGGTTTCCAAAAATTTGCCCAAAAATGTTTGGGTGTATCCCATTGGGGAAATACTTTTGAAATCAAACGGGAATACAAAAATATTGACATATTGTTATCCGATGGGAAAAAAGTGCTTATTATAGAGAACAAAATTAAATCCGGTCTTAACGGAAAAATAGAGGATAAAGACCAATTGGATAAATATTGGAAAATTATTGCCAAGGATCCGGCCTATAAAGGGTGTGAATCGTATGGATTTGTGTTTGTGCCTGATTATAACAGTGATGTAATGGAAGAGGTGCAAAAGCAACATAAGGGGAAATATACTTGTATACCTTATAGCCAAGTGTATAAATTCTTTGAACAATACAGAGACTCATATCGCGACGTTCCCTATTACGATGAATTTTTATCGGCTATTAAAAAGCATACCAGCCTTGTAGATAACTATTTGGAAGAAGATACATATAATAAATTTCTTTCCGCTATTCAGCGGGGACGATTGTATAAAAATAAATAGAAGAAGTTCCTTTAATTTTGGATCCTGCGAATTTGGCGGTTAGAGAAAAAGGCCCGTTTTGGGCCTTTTTTATGCCCACCTAAAAGTACTCTATAACCTGCATAGATAAAAACCGCGCCATTTTTCCGTCGGAAGTGGGGTAAATTACCCAACAAAAAAGGCATCTCTTACAAGATGCCTTTTCAAATGGTGGACCGGAAGGGACTCGAACCCCTGACCTCCTGCGTGTAAAGCAGGCGCTCTACCAACTAAGCTACCGATCCAACACTACTCAAATTCTTATATCCTATTATATCAAAATAAAAGCACAGATTCAATTTATTTTGATTTTTCGCCGCACACATGGCCTTCCGGACCGCAATTGCATCCTTCGGGAACTTGTGGGGTGGTACGGTTCCACTCACCTGCCTCTGCACCAAATCGCGCTTGCACGGCCTGCGGAATTTTAAACAAAATACTTTTACAAGAAGCACACACGGTCCCATCGGGAAGGAGAATATCCCCCTCCACTTGTGCACGGTTACCGCTATCGCGTAGCACACGGCCAATGGCTTTTAGTTTGGTGTTAGTAGGAGTGTTTTGTTTGTACACCACTTCCATTTTAAGCGTTACCATCAAACGCGCAAAATCATTGTTGAGTAAAATAGCACGCCCGGAAGTTTCATCTAAAATCGTGGCCACAATTCCGCCATGCACTGTGCCGGGGTAAGAACAATAATTATCACTCAGCTCAAACTCCGCCTCTACTTGTTTATCCTTATAATTATTAAACCACTCCATTTTCAGGCCCAGCGGGTTGTCTTTCCCGCAGCCGAAACAACTTAATGAGGTGGGCTGTCGTAATTTTTGCATAAAATCTCTCCTAAAAATATTATACTTTACTTATGAAACATATGGAAATAGAATGCAAATGGGATGCCAACACGCCACACGCTTTTGCACTTGCCAAAAAAACAATCGCAAATTTATGTGGACCTATTACGCCAAAAACAGTACATATTAAAGATGTTTATTTAGATGATGATAAGCAAAGTTTAGCCAAGCAACTTATCGCACTGCGCGTGCGCAACTGCGACGGGAAATTTGAAGTCACGTTTAAAACTCGCACGCAAATTAAAAACGGAAAAGCTGTACGCCGCGAAGAAACATTATCCCTACCTAATATAAAAAATTTCTCTCACGCATTGCACGCGTTAGCACAGAAAAAAACCTGGAAACAAATTAAAACAACCGGATTAATTGCACAATTTTTGATAACAAACAAACGGACTATTTATTTGTTTACTTATAAAAAATCCACGTTAGAAATGGCTCTTGATAAAGTAACCATTCATGTGGCAGGTCGACGCGTACAAATGCAAGAAATTGAGTTGGAATTAAAACACGGAAGCGCAAAAGCGTTAGATAAATTTGCGCAACATTTTTGTGCACAAACAGGCCTTGCGCGCGCTACATTTTCTAAAGTAAAAACAGCAGAGATGTTACGCAAGTTGTGGAAAAAATAAAAAGTTGTCAAGCAAAATTTTAAAAATTTTTAAAAATATTTTTTTGCGTGTGTCAAGCAAAATAAAAATGTAAAAAAATATTTTTTCTCGACGAGAAAAAACAAAAAATCCTTATAAAACGCGTAAAAAGTTTCGCTTGATTTTTTTTGAAAAAATAAATTTAGACGGAAAAAATATTGCATTTTTAAAATTTTTGTGCTATTATTTTTATGAGGTTAAAACTAGTTGTCTTAGGAGATTAAAAATGGCTGTGAAAAAAACCGTAAAAAAAGTGGCAAAAAAAGCCACCAAAAAAGTAACAAAAAAAGCTGCTGTGAAAAAACCGGCTAAAAAAGTAGCCAAAAAAGCTTGCAAAAAAGCTTGTGCTAAAAAAGTAGCAAAAAAACCGGCAAAAAAAGTAACCAAAAAAGTTGCTAAAAAACCGGCCAAGAAAGTAGCCAAAAAGAAATAATTTAGTTGAAGCAAAAAATTCCCGCCAAAGCGTAAGCCCGGCGGGAATTTTTTTGTGTAGCAAATATGTATTTCAACTAATTACGGCAACTCGTACACAAAACTATATCCTTCTATTAATGTCCCATCTAGTTTTTGGCAAGTCTTATGTCCTTGCTCATCACCTGAACTGCACCACCATTTTCCAGCCAAATCACTAGTTGTCATACGATGACTTGTGTAGCAAATGGCAACATCTCCCCAGCCGCTTTGATTGGGATAAGCACACACTCCTGTTCCTGTAAGGTCTCCTTCATCCCAGTCAAATTCCCAGTTTATTGTTGTAGGGGGTATAGTTACATCTAACTCATCAAAACGAGGGAGCGCCCACACTCCATTTTCCAACAACCAAAGATCCCCCGCCTCTGCTAATGCCTTAAGGGGTATTTTTACCTCTGCTACACGCGCTTTAAGCACGGCCTTTTGATATTGCGGTAATGCGATGGCAGCCAAAATGCCAATAATAAGAACAACCACTAATAATTCTATTAGCGTAAAACCTATTGCGTTTATACAGCTTCTACAACAACATTTTTTCATGATACATATTCTCCTATTTATACAAAAACAATTCATCGTATAGCCCATTATAAGAAAAAAAAACGATTCAAGCGGTAATTATTTTTTCAATAAAAACAACATAACAAAAAATACCCCAACAAGTCCACTGGCACTAATTTTCCCGCCCTTTAAAGATAAACCCAAGCCCCCATAACAGCCCTAAAAAGGTATAATAATATATATGTTATTACCTAGAATATTAACCGCCCTGGTGGGCATCCCGTTGATCATCGCCGCAATCCATTTAGGCGGCATTGTGTACATGGCTTTTGTGGGTTGTGTCATTTTATTGTGCTTATATGAATACAGCTTAGTACTGACAGCCGGCAAACGCCCCGTGCATACCATTTCTTTAATGTTATGGGGAGTTTTGCTAGGAGCGGTGGCTATCTTCGCTCGCGCACACCCGCAAAATATATCGGTACCTGATAATATCTACCCCCTTGCTATCAGCGCGGTATTGTTAGGCGTACTGCTTTTTGAAGTACTTACCCCCAAACGCAGTTGGGAACGTGTGTGCAATACCTTCATGGGGGTGTTTTTAATTCCGTGGTCATTGGCACACTTAGTGAACTTACGCGATATTCCCACCTATGGCGAATACTTAACCTTATTCATGATTATTACTGTGTGGATCAGCGATACAGGCGCCTATTTTAGTGGACGCTTTCTGGGACGCCATAAATTAAATAAAGAAGTAAGTCCCAAGAAAACTTGGGAAGGGGCCATTGGAGGAACGCTACTCGCCGTAGGTGGTGCGGTACTTATGCGCAACCTGTTTTTAAGCACATTGCTTACTGTGCAAAACGCCCTGTGGCTAGGTTTATTAGTGGCCGTAGTGGGGCAAATTTCCGACTTGGCAGAATCAGTCATCAAACGCTCTACGGGCGTGAAAGATTCTTCCAATTTACTGCCCGGACACGGCGGATTTTTGGACCGATTTGATTCCTACCTGTTATTAGCACCGATATTCTACTATGTAGTAATTTATACTCTTAAAGTTGAGTTATGAAACAAATTGTAATTTTAGGTTCTACCGGCTCTATCGGCACATCTGCTTTGGACGTAATTTCTCGATTAGGGGAAAACTTCCAAGTATTGGGTTTATCCGCCAATAATAACACGGACTTGTTTTTAAAACAAATTCACGCTTTTAAGCCGCGTTTTGCTGCGGTATTAAATCCGTCTTCTTACGAAAAAATCAAAGATCAAATGCCCGATGGCACACGCCTATTACCACCGGAAATTGACAGTTTGATGTTTATGGCTTCTTTACCATCAGCCAGTTTAGTAGTAAACGGAGTTGTTGGGGCAGTGGGATTTATGCCTCTTATTGCCGCCATTAAAGCAGGTAAAACTATAGCACTGGCCAACAAGGAGCCCATGGTCATGGCCGGGCAAACCATTATGAAAGAATGCGAGCGCTGGCAAGCCGCTATTATTCCGGTAGACAGCGAACCCTCTGCCATCTTCCAATGCCTGTGCGGTATGGCCAACGAGCATAGTTATAATCAAATTGCCAAAGATATTTCTCGTGTATTTCTGACGGCTTCCGGCGGACCGTTCGCACATCATAAAGGTTCATTAGATGACGTTACGCCTGAACAAGCCCTCAAACATCCGCGTTGGAAAATGGGCAAGAAAATTACGGTAGATTCCGCCACGTTAATGAATAAAGGATTTGAAAAAATCGAAATCATGAATTTGTTCAATTTGCCCGATGAAAAAATACAAATTGTTATTCACCCCCAATCTATTGTACATTCCGCGGTTGAATTTAACGACGGAGCTATTTTGGCGCAAATGGGCGAGCCGGACATGCGTGTCCCGATTCAATATGCAATTACCTATCCGCAACGCGCACCAAGTCCCGTTAAAAAATTAAATTTGTTTGAAACAGCCAAATTAGAATTTTTTAAGCCGGACTTAACGCGTTTTGTTTGTTTAGATTTGGCATTAGCCGCTGCTCGTAGTGGCGGAGTTACCCCCGCTGTTTTGAGTGCCGCAGATGAAATTGCAGTAGATGCTTTCTTAAACGGGCAAATCAAATTTACGGATATTTCCAAATTGATTTACACCGTACTTCGAAAAACGCCCTCGACCGGTGGAGTAGCCACCATTAATCAGGCGTTGGAAGCCGATCAATGGGCCCGCGAAGAAACTATGGCCGTATTGCAAGACGGCTCTTATAAAAAATCTGTGATTTAAGGAGTGTTATGTTACTGTCTATTATCGCTGTATTGGTTGTACTTAGCCCCATTGTAATTATTCATGAATTCGGCCACTTTTTGGCGTGCCGACTGACGGGAATTCGCGTCAATGAATTTTCATTTGGTTTTGGTAAAATCTTGTGGCACAAGAAAAAAGGTCACACAGATTACCAAATTCGCGCCATCCCTTTTGGCGGATTTGTAGAACCCGCCGGACCTATGTTTCACCCCGAGGATGCCAAAGAACCGCCCAAACCTTATGAATTTGCCGCCAAACCTTGGTATTCCAAATTTTTTATGGTCATTAACGGAGCTCTGTTCAATTATGTGCTGGCTACCGCCATTTTCAGCGTGCTTATTATGATACAAGGATACCCGCAAACGGACCCCGTGAAAATGGCCCCCGTGGTGGGCGCTATTGCCAAAGAATATCCCGCCGCCAACATTGATTTGAAGGAAGGTGATGTAATTACTTCGGTAAATGGTACCTCGGTTCAAACATGGAGAGATTTAACGGAACTTTTAAAAGCACGTACTGGCGATTTAACCCTTAATTACACGCGCGATGGCAAAGTTCTCTCTTCTACAATTAAAGAAAGCGATTTCAACCCGGCCGCACCGCAAACGCTAGGTGTAACGGTACAAGCCGCTTACGAAAAGGTAGCATGGTGGAAAGCAGTGGGATATGGCGTATATGAGTGCTATTACTGGACAAAATATTCCTTACAATCTATCGGTAAAAGTTTTGCCCGCAAAAAAGCACCGGAATTAGCAGGACCCATTGGTATCGTCAATATCATTCACCAAGCCGCCCACCGCAATTTACTGGATTTTGTGTTTTTGATTGCGATGCTTTCCGTGGCTGTGGGAATGTTTAACTTATTCCCAATTCCGATATTGGACGGCGGTTATGCACTTGTTTACTTATGGGAAGGGCTTACCCACAAATTGCCGACGGAGAAGACATTAAACCGCGCGCTAAATGCGGGAATGTGTATTTTGATTTTACTAGTGGTGTATGCGTCTTATTCGGATATTAAACGTATCTTTTTCAAACCCAAACCTGCTGTGGAACAAACCACTACCAACGAGGAAACCCATGTACAAAAGTAGAGAAGTAAAAGTAGGCAATTTTATATTAGGTACCGGGCACCCCGTGCGGGTGCAGAGCATGTGTAATACCGACACACGTGACGCTCAAAAAACTGCCGCACAAATTTGTGCGTTGGAAGATGCTGGCTGCGAAATTAACCGCGTAGCCGTACCCGATATGCAAGCTGCCCAAGCCATCGGCGAAATAAAAAAACGCATTCACTCCCCCCTCGTAGCCGACATTCATTTTGACTACAAATTGGCATTGGAAGCTATTAAACAAGGTGTGGACAAAGTACGCATTAATCCCGGAAATATCGGCGCGGTGGAAAATACAAAAGAAGTAGTTAAAGCCGCTTTAGACCATGGTGTCGCTATGCGCATTGGTGTAAATGCCGGTAGCGTGAAATATTTAAAAAGTGTGCAAGGAAGAATGGAACTTTCCGACGAAAAATGGGCCGAGGTCATGGTCAATGAAGCATTGGAACAGGCAAACATTTTAGAGCAACTTAATTTTAAAAATGTAGTAGTGTCCTTAAAATCTGACAATTTCAAACGCACGGTACTGGCCAATGAACTGTTTGCAAAACAAACCGATATCCCGCTGCATATTGGGCTGACCGAAGCGGGTAGCTTTTTAAGCGGTACCGTCAAAAGTGCCGTGGCGTTGGGAACGCTTTTACAAAAAGGTATTGGGGCCACCATCCGCGTATCCCTCACCGAAGACCCACGCATGCAAGTACGCACCGCTTATGAAATTTTAAAAGCGCTGGGGCTGCGTGAATACGGACCCAATTTAATTTCCTGCCCGACGTGCGGACGCACGCAAGTAGATGTAACCGGTACCGTACACGCGCTGGAAGAAAAGATTTACAACAATAAAGAACTACTCCAAAAAGCTACTGGCCTTAAAATTGCCGTGATGGGCTGTATTGTAAACGGCCCCGGTGAAGCGCGCGATGCCGACTTTGGCATTGCCGGCGGCAAAGGTGAAGGGCTCTATTTTGAACACGGGCAAACCATGTTCAAACTTCCCCAAGAAAAATGGGTAGATTTTTTAATTGATAAGATAAATACGTGGGAGAAATAATATGAAAAAGATATTTATTTTTATTTTATTTTCAACCTTGATCATGGCATGTACGACAGAAAACAAACAAAATAGTCAGGAAGAGTTGTCTCTCACTCGTACTTACCAAAGAACTATAAAAAAGATCCCTAATTCCATTCAAAAAACATTCCAGAGTATGGAAGGGTGCACCAAAGAATTTGTCTTTAATATATTAGGATTACCAAATGATGAAAGAACAATTGATAGCCAAAAATATTTTTATTGGGAAATAAACAGTAATTACACCAGCTTCTGGACGGGAAACAACAATCAACAAAGCTGCATAATACATGGCAAAGTGAATAACAAAGGGATAATTGAAGAAATCGCTTATCGTGATTTTAGAAAAGGATGTAATTACATATATGCCAATATTGTTCGTTACTATGTTAGCCATACTCAAGATGAAGATAATTGTCCTAACAGAAAAGATTTCTACGGAAAATTTACCGTTACAGAGGAATACTAAACTATGAAACTATCAAACTATTACATCCCCACTTTAAAAGAAGCACCTAAAGATGCCGACACTCTTTCGGCTAAACTCATGATTCGCGCCGGACTTGTGCGCAAAGTAGCCAGCGGTTTATATGAATGGTTACCGCTTGGGTTGCGCGTACTCAAAAAAGTAGAAGCCATCGTGCGTGAAGAAATGGATAAAGCCGGTGCTTGCGAAGTATGGCTACCGATTGTACAACCCAAGGAACTGTGGGAACAAAGCGGCCGCTGGACGTATTATGGCAAAGAACTCTTGCGCTTTGAAGACCGCAAAAAAGCAGGTTTCTGTATGGCTCCCACCGCCGAAGAAGTAATGACCGATTTGGTTAAAAAAGATACCACTTCTTACAAGCAATTGCCGTTCTGCTTGTATCAGTTTGGGACTAAATTTCGCGATGAAATACGTCCCCGCTTTGGTGTCATGCGCGCACGCGAATTTTACATGAAAGACGCTTATTCTTTTTCCGCCAACGACGAACAAGCTAACCAGTGGTATCAAAAAATGTATGATGCCTACCAACGCATTTTTACGCGCTGCGGCTTTGAATTTAAGGCCGTAGAAGCCGACACCGGTTCTATCGGCGGAAATTTTTCGCACGAATTTATGGTACTGGCTGATACCGGGGAAGACGCCATCGCTAATTGTCCTTCTTGCGGATATGCCGCCAATACTGAAAAAGCGGAAATTCAAGTCCCGTCTCCTGTACAAATTAACCCGGCCGACTTAAAGCCAATGGAAAACAAACCTACGCCCAAAGTATATACTGTAGAAGACGTCGCTGAATTATTACATGTGCCGACGGATAAAATCATTAAACTCTTGGTATTCACGGCTGATGGAAAACCCGTCGTGGCTTTGGTGCGCGGTGACCACGAACTTAATGAATTCAAATTTAAAGCACTCTTAAAGTGTAACGAGTTGGAAAAAGCCAGCGAGGAAGTTTATACCAAAGTAACCGGCTCGTTTGTAGGTTTTGCGGGTGCGCAAGGCCTCAAAGAGAAAAACCCGTCTGTCATGATTTACGCTGACAACTACGTAAAAAATATCGTCGATGGTGTCTCCGGCGGGAACGAAAAGGACGTACACACTATTAACGTTACCCCTCAGCGCGATATTAAAGTAGACGTATATGCCGACTTAAAAATGGCCTCTGCCGGTGATAAATGTGCCCGCTGTGGTGCTACATTTAATTTTACGCGTGGCATTGAAGCCGGACACGTGTTTAAATTGGGCACCAAGTACTCGGCCGCTATGCAAGCCAACTTCTTAAACGAAAAACAGGCCTCTGAGCCCATGATTATGGGGTGCTATGGTATTGGTATTTCCCGCGTGGTAGCCGCTGCTATTGAGCAATCCCATGACGATTTTGGTATCATCTGGCCCGAACCGCTTGCCCCGTTTACGGTAGCACTGGTGGCTATTGATTATGATTCCAACCCCGAGGTTAAAAAACATGCTGATGCCATTTGCGCCGCACTAGAGGAAAAAGGCATTTCTGTACTGCTTGATGACCGCGACGAACGCCCCGGCATTAAGTTCAAAGATATGGACCTTATCGGTTTGCCGCACCGCCTGGTAGTCAGCTCCCGCACGGTGGCTGACGGTCAATGTGAGTACAAAAACCGTAAAGAAAAAGATTCCGTACGCTGGAACTTAACCGAAGCGGTAGAAAAGCTCACTAGCTTAATAAAGAAATAACATTTCACCTTCAAAAACAGCCCCGCTTATTTAGCGGGGCTGTTTATTAGTTATCCAAAATTATTTCTTTTTGGGATAGAGCACGTTAGTGAATTTTGCAAATTCTTGTTCCCCCCCGCGGATATGTAAATTGACCGAGAGCACATAAACGTCTTTAGTCAAAATATCGCGCCAGTTATCAGGGAATTTTACAAAATCCTTAAACGTGGTAATCAGCGGAAGCCCGGCACGAGTTTCTTCAAACGTGCGCAGGTTTTCTTCCGTATAATATTGATGATCCGGGAAGCGCCATTTTTGACGTAAAATAAGCCCCAAATCTTTGAGCGTGCGCTCAAAACTTTCCGGGTGGCCCAACGCACAGAAACACGCCACCGGGCCTTTAATTTGGCTTAATTCCACTTGCTGCGTGGTGCAGATATTGACGTAATATTCCGGGCGGTGCTCACTTTCTAAAATTTCTACCGTATCGTTATACAAACGCACTTGGTCTTTTACATCTTCCAATTCGCGCGATGATACTTGGTCACAATGTGTCAACACCACCAAATTGGCACGTTTAAGGCCGGTAAGCGGCTCGCGCAAAATTCCGTAGGGCAATAGTTCCTTATTACCAAAGGGATTTTTAGCATCCACTAGCACAATATTCGCATCCCGTTTTAAGGAAAAATGTTGCAAGCCGTCATCTAACAAAATGATTTGGCTTTTGAATCGGCGCAAGGCCTCGTTGGCAGCGTCCACACGTTTATTGGCAATAACAATGGGCACTTGATACTTGCTTAAAATGCGGCTCATCATAAACGGCTCGTCACCGGCCAAACGCCAATCGGCATCCGGGTTATCAAATAAAATAATCGGCCCCGACGATTTTTGTTGCCGTTTATAACCGCGCGAAACAATCGCCACACGTGTGCCTTGTTGCGCCAACGTCGTAGCTGCTAATAAAACAGTGGTGGTTTTCCCGGTGCCTCCAGCCGTTAAATTGCCAATACATACTACGCGCGAATTAACACTTTGCGTTGTTTTCCAACCTTTTTCATACAGGGCACGGTGCATGCGGGCACCCAAGCCGTACACTTTGCTGGCAGCTTTTAATACTCCGCGGCCCAAGACATTAGTTTCTAAATTTTCTTTTAATGCTAGTAAGTCCATAGCTATATTATAACAAAACCCCACGATTGTGGGGCCTATAAAAAGATGCTTTTTAAATGGTGGACGTGATCGGGATCGAACCGACGACCTCCTCCACTCACTTCGGAAGCGAAAAGCGCCCTACATCCCTTAAATTTTCAAAAAACACCCTTGAGAGGGTGTTTTTACTCAAAATTTATGGACGTGATCGGGATCGAACCGACGACCTCCTCGTTGCGAACGAGGCGCTCTCCCAGCTGAGCTACACGCCCGATAAAACGGTTTTACTTCTTACAATATTCTTATTATAGCAAATATGTACCAAAATAAAAATGCCCCCTTTTCCTTTTCCCTCTTAAAAAGATAAAATGTATATATATTTCAATTTATAAGGGGCAAGTTATGTCTAGCAAAATCCGTGTTAGTGAAGTGGGCCAATATTTAGGCCAAGAAATTACCTTAAAAGGGTGGCTGTATAATAAGCGCTCCAGCGGGAAACTCCACTTCTTACAACTGCGTGACGGCAGCGGTATCATTCAATGCGTTATGTTTAAAGGGGAAGTAACCCCCGAACAATTTGATTTAGGCGATAAAGTAACGCAAGAATCTTCCATCATTGTTACAGGGACCGTGCGCGAAGACAAACGTTCCCCCCTCGGCTTTGAATTGGGCGTAAAGAATTTAGAAGTAGTACAAATGGCTAAAGATTACCCCATTACGCCCAAAGAACACGGACCGGAATTTTTGATGCACAACCGTCACTTGTGGTTGCGCTCTGCTCGCCAGATGGCGATTTTGCGCGTGCGTGATGAAATTATTTTTGCCATCCGCGAATACTTCCATAAACATGGGTTTATTTTGTCCGACTCGCCGATTTTAACCCCCGCTGCTTGCGAAGGCACCAGCACACTTTTTGAAACTGATTACTTTGGTGAAAAAGCATTTTTATCTCAAAGTGGGCAGCTCTATGGCGAGGCCTCTGCTATGGCGTTAGGACGCACATTTTGCTTTGGACCCACCTTCCGTGCGGAGAAGTCCAAAACCCGCCGCCACCTTACCGAATTTTGGATGGTAGAGCCGGAAGTTGCTTACAACGATTTAGATGATAACATGGACTTGGCGGAAGATTTTATTAAATACATCGTCGGCCAAGTGCTTAAAAACCGCGCGGCAGACCTGAAAATTTTAGAGCGAGACACCTCTAAATTACAGGCCACGGTGGAAAAGAAATTCCCGCGTATCGACTACACGGACGCCATTGAAATTTTACACAAAAAAGGCAACAACACCCCTTGGGGTGGTGATATCGGTGGTGACGAAGAAACATTGTTAGGCGAAGATTATGATACGCCGATTATGATTCACCGCTATCCGGCCGCTATCAAGGCCTTCTACATGAAACGCGACCCGAAAAATCCCAAAGTAGTGCTCGCTGTTGACGTTATCGGGCCTGAAGGTGCCGGTGAAATTATCGGCGGAAGCGAAAGAGAAGCCGATTATGACACCTTGGTCGAACGTATTAAAGAGCAAGGTTTGGATCCGCAAAACTACGATTGGTACCTCGACTTGCGCCGCTACGGAAGTGTGCCGCACTCCGGCTTTGGTATGGGTATTGAGCGTATGGTACGCTGGGTTTGCGGTCTACAACACGTACGCGAAACAATTCCGTTTCCACGTATGATGGATAAAATTCGCCCCTAATATGGCTAATACACTGCCTACGCATATTGCAATTATTATGGACGGAAACGGACGCTGGGCTAAGCAGCGTCGCTTACCACGCCTAGCCGGTCACCGCGCCGGAGCAGATGCCGTTAAACGCACCATTGAAGCCACGCAACAAGCAGGTATTAAATTCTTAACACTATACGCTTTTTCAACAGAAAACTGGTCCCGCCCACAAGATGAAATTGACGGACTGATGGACCTACTATGCAAAACGCTAGACACATACACTGGCGAAGCACAAAAGAAAAATTACCGTTTACTGGTGAGCGGTTCACGTGAAAAACTTTCCCCCACCGTGCTAGAAAAAATAGATAAGGCCGTACAAAGTACGGCTAAAAACACAGGGCTTACGGTAAATTTGGCTCTTAACTACGGGGCACGGCAAGAAATTGTACACGCCGTTAACGAACTGCTTGCACAGGGTAAAAAAACAGTTTCAATGGAAGATATTTCAGCCAATTTGTATCAGCCGAACATGCCGAATCCGGAGTTGATTATCCGCACTTCCGGCGAGGAACGGCTTTCTAATTTTTTGTTGTGGCAAGCCGCGTATAGCGAGTTTTATTTTTCCCCTGTTCTGTGGCCTGATTTTAACGCAGAGGAACTTCAAAAAGCGTTAGATGCTTACGCGCACCGCACCCGACGCTTTGGTGGAATATAGTTCTAAATACCAAGCAAAAAACACCCCGCTCTAAAGCGGGGTATTTTGTTTAAAACCTACCTTTGTACTTCCATACATAAACAATTATTACCAACAAGGATACAACCCGGCTTACACTCTACATTATCATCAAGATTGCCGCCAATATTACCGCCACTACCGCCGCCCAGATTCTCCAGTGAATACCCGGCAGATTCGACTAAAGTACAGAAACCGGTTTTATCTGCGGGGTCTTGGCATCCCTTTTGAATGGTTCCATCTGATTCTACCCCTATTGCAAGTAATCCTCCCGCGTACATACCAGAGGCCCGTTCAGCCCTCAATATCGCAATATTTACGCCGTCGCCATCTAGTTCGTACTCAAAAGCACCTCCCGGCTCAGGAAGTGTAATATCGCCCTCGTTGATGTTATAAGCAAATGCATTATGTTGCATGTGATAAATACTCTGTGCATTGGCCCAATCACCCAATACTTGCAATGCTTCCGCTGTGCGGGAGCGTTCTACTGCTTTTTGGTATTGTGGCACTGCTATGGCTGCCAAAATACCGATAATGAGCACTACGACGAGCAACTCAATTAACGTAAAACCTGTTTTCATAAGTTGTTCTCCTTTCCTACCTAATTTATCAATAGGAAGCAACACGCTCCCTATATATAGTATATGCATTTTTGAGAAAATTTCAAGCTTTTTTGAAAACAAAACTTGACAAAAAAGAGCTTTCCCTTTTCGGGGAAAGCTCTGTACTTGATAAAGCAATTTGCTTATTTGGCTTCGGCAACGGCTACTGCGACGGCTACCGTGGCACCTACCATCGGGTTGTTACCCATACCGATTAAGCCCATCATTTCTACGTGGGCAGGCACGGAGGAAGAACCCGCAAATTGAGCATCGCTATGCATGCGGCCCATGGTATCGGTCATACCGTAAGAGGCAGGACCAGCAGCCATGTTATCCGGATGCAACGTACGGCCTGTACCGCCACCGGAAGCAACGGAGAAATATTTCTTGCCGTTTTCGGTCGCCCATTTCTTATAAGTACCGGCTACTGGATGTTGGAAGCGGGTTGGGTTGGTAGAGTTCCCGGTGATGGAAACGTCTACACCTTCGTGACGCATAATAGCTACCCCTTCGTTAACGTCATCAGCACCATAGCATTTTACTTTGGCGCGATCGCCGTTAGAAAAGGCCTTTTCGCTTACAATATTAAGTTTACCGGTTTTGTAATCATAATCGGTTTCTACGGATGTAAATCCGTTAATGCGCGAAATAATATAAGCAGCATCTTTACCTAAACCGTTCAAAATTACGCGAAGCGGTTCTTTGCGCACCTTGTTAGCGGTGCGGGCAATACCAATGGCACCTTCGGCAGCGGCAAAGCTTTCGTGACCGGCTAAAAAGCAAAAGCATTTGGTTTCTTCGCGAAGTAACATCGCGCCCAAATTACCGTGTCCCAAACCTACTGCACGTTGGTCGGCTACGGAGCCGGGAATGCAGAAACTTTGTAACCCTACACCGATTTTTTCAGCGGCTTCAGCTGCGGTTTTCACACCGGATTTGAATGCAATAGCAGCACCTACCGTGTAGGCCCACACAGCATTTTCAAAAGCAATAGGTTGGATGCCTTTTACAATGGCTTCCACGTCCACACCTTTCTTGGTGCAGATTTCCTTGGCTTCTTCCAAGGAGGCAATGCCGTATTCTTTTAACGTGGCATTGATTTTTTCAATTCTTCTTTCGTATCCTTCAAACGTTACCATATTAAATTCTCCTTGGCTTACTCTTTTCGCGGGTCAATTACTTTGACGGCCTCATCAAAGCGACCATATTTGTTGACGTTTTTCTCAAACGCGGTCTTGGGATCTTCGCCTTTCTTAATGGCGTCCATCATTTTGCCCAAGTTTACAAATTGGTAACCAATGATTTCATTGTTTTTATCTAAACCGATTTTGAGTACATAACCTTCGGCCATTTCCAAATAGCGCGCGCCTTTGGCTTCGGTACCGTACATGGTACCAATTTGGCTGCGGTGCCCTTTACCAAGGTCTTCCATACCAGCACCAATCGGAAGTCCGTCATCAGAAAAAGCACTTTGTGTGCGGCCGTAGACAATTTGTAAAAATAGTTCGCGCATGGCAGTATTGATAGCATCACACACAAGGTCAGAGTTTAAGGCCTCTAAAATCGTTTTGCCGGGCAAAATTTCGGCAGCCATGGCGGCGGAGTGCGTCATGCCCGAGCAGCCCAAGGTTTCCACTAACGCTTCTTTAATGACGCCTTTTTTGACGTTAAGCGTTAATTTGCAGGCACCTTGTTGCGGGGCGCACCAGCCCACCCCGTGGGTGAGGCCGCTAATATCGCTAATTTGTTTGGCTTTGACCCATTTCCCTTCTTCGGGGATTGGGGCCGGCTCATGTTTGGCGCCTTTGCAGACACAGCACATGGCTTGTACTTCAGGGGTGCATTTTTCACAACTCATGAAAGTAGGTCTCCTTAATAAAATAAATCTTCTTATATATTTTAGCAAAATTTAAGGACCTATTTTGTTATGGGTCCTTTTCCACCCAATATTAGGTCTTTTGCCCCTGGTGAATATTACACTACTCCTTTAAACTATAAATATCTAGTTTTATTAGAAAGGAGGTAAATTATGAAACGCATTTACATGGTAGTTGTATTGGCTTTGGTGGCCATTTCTGCCCATGCTCAATTAAAAGATAACTTATACACCAAGTCTGTAAAAACCTTCTCTTTACAGGACAAATACGTCAATCCCAATGGGAAAGCCCTTAAAGCAGCCGCATTGAGAGGGGACGTAAAAGAGGTAGATAAAATTTTGAAAAAAGTACCTTTTTTGGTCAACGATCCCCTCACAGTTTATCCCAAGATGAAATCCGCACAACCCCTGATGTGCGAGTTGATTAACCAGGGTAAAAAAGAGGTAGTTAATGTATTCTTTAAGCACGGGTTCGTTAAAAACCACAAGTGCCCTAATGGTAAAGGGCAAACAGATGTGATGACTCTGTTGGGAAAGACTTCCAACCCCAACATGTACTGTTATTTATTGTCTAAAAAAGATTATTCTGTATTAATCAGGCACTTAACTGCACCGATAAACGCCAATAAATTGCTCGGTTTGCCTTGTTTGAGTGAACTGATGGAGAAAAACAACGCTATCTCCGGGGCAGTGCTTGATAAGGCAAAAAAAGGAAATTATACTGCTCTTAAATTTGAGGTAGCGCATCTTGCCAAACACAATCGCCCCATAACAGATATTGGAATGAATGTTGTTTTAGAACAATATATTGCAAGTGGTGACCAAAGTTTAATTAATCCCTTTTACGACAAATCAGTATTTACGCCTGCTCAATGGAACAAAATAGCAAAGGATTACTTGCGTGAATTTTCTTTTGCGCGAGAAATACTTCCCACGTTGTTAGAGAAGATTCCATGGAATGTCCTTCCTCCGTCACAGGAAATTAAAGTATATAGTGTAGAGTTTGTGGAAAACACTTATCAATCTTGGAAAAAGAAAATGGCCAAGATGGATACGGCAACTGACGCTCAAATTTATAATATTGTGCACCATGCCTATCAAAAGAAAATGGTCACCGCAGAAAGAGAGGAAGCCCGCAAACAGTATGAAAAAGAACTTCAACAAACACTTGACCGATTTGGGGGTAATGCCAAGTTAGCCGCCAAATACACGTGGGCTGTAAAAAAAGGATATTCCGTCTTTTATTTCCCCAAAGGGGTAAAGCTTGACAATCGAGAAGTTCTTTCTTGGAATAAGCGCTTTGAGGTTAAAGAATATGCGGTTCCTGTTGTAGTAGTAGTCGATGTTATAGATATTGACAAAGAAGACTGCGATCTCCAAAAAGAAGCCGGACAAGTAGCAAAGTTGAACCTGTATGTATATAACATGAATGGAACAATGGTATGGTCTAAAAAAGTCCCCGATACGACTCATATTTACCTAATAACTATGGAAGGAGGAGAGTGGTGGGACGCAGAATATCATTGGTTAGTACGAGGAGAATTTGCCTATGAATTTGAAGGAAATAGGTTAGGAAATAGGTTACGAGAAAAATATCTTTTAAGAAGACAAAAACTTCAACAGTACCGCAAAAGCTTCTAAATAAAACTCCCCGGGCTTATGCCCGGGGATGTGCAGAACAAACCAAATAGTATCTTAAGCCCACAAGCTAAGTTTGGTTACTTTATCGCTGCGGCGTACTTTGGGTTCACCCACTAATTCTTGAATGAATGCCTCACATACATAGATTTTAGTACCTGGCAACAAATGACCGCCGATAACGGTGTGGTCTTTATCTGCCAAGGTTACATGTGCATGTACCATCGGGCGATTGTCCTGAATGCTGACGTTTCCTGTTAGGTTTAAGAGTTCTAACTCTTCATCAAACAAGGATTTCTCAAATTTCTTTTTTGCTTGGTCATAGTAACCAATCGTTGCGTTGGAAACAGATCCCACCACCGACACAATTCCGCATTTCACTTGATTGTCGTGGCAAAAATCAATCAATTCCTCGAGCAAATCTTTCCCTTTAGGGAGTCGGAATATGTATGTTCTTCCGGTTAAATAAGGTTTTTCTTCTGCCATTTTTCTCTCCTTATCGGGCTTACTTTACTGCCCGTTTTAAATCGTCCGCGTAATTGCGGATAGCCGCCAATATGGACGCGCCGTCCATACCGGCTTCTTCATATACTTTAGCGCTTGAAGCACTTCCCAAATAACGCCCGTTTTTATGTGGATAGACAGTGTTCTCCCTCCCTTGTTGACTGTGAATCCAACAATCCATCGTAGGAAGTGTAAAATCCGTCAGTCCCATCGCATGTTGCATAAGTACAGACGGAACTAATTGTTCCTGTTCTTCCTTAGGCAACAACTCAAACAACTCACGGCTAGCCACATAAATAAGGTTTACATCTGGCGCGTTGCCCGCTAAAATTTCAGGCAACACTTTTTCCACTACAATGCGACCAATACCTGCCCCTTGCACGAACACAGTTACGGCTTGGGCATCTTTCGCGTGGTGCAAATAATACACCCCTTTCGCGGCCGCCGATGCAGCCTCAATGCCAAGTTTTGCCCGGTCCATATACGCTGCTGATGCCCGAATCACAAACGGCGCAAATACCGCCGGTTTTTTAGACAGCGCAGTAGTAACCAATGGCCAAATTTCATCTACTTCCAAAGGCGTCACAGTAATACATGAACCTTTTGGAAAATTATCTTGTACTAATTGCAAACTTTGCGGATCGGCATGCGTAGGGCCATCTTCTCCGGTAGGTAAACTGGCATGCCCATTAAAAAGCACAAGCGTATTAGGGTGCAAGCCCACTTCGCGCGAGGCCTGTACACCAATCGCATGTAAACGAGCCGCCACATGTTCAAATGCCAAAAAAGCACCATAAGAAGAAGAAACAGCTATATGCCGTCCAAAGGATGCAATTCCGCTACATACGGCTGACATTCCATCTTCGCAAATCCCCCCCGCACTTAAACGACGGCTAGTGGGATTGGTTACTGTATTGAAATTGCCAGGGGCAAAACCTTCCGCTACAGCACCTGCGCCGGTGGATCCGTACAAATCGGCCGAACCAACAAGCAATGCACCACTTGTTTCTTTATTTAAATGAGATAATGTTTTGCCCAATATACCACGCGTGGTATACTGCTTGCCTACTTCAAAAGCAAATTCAGCAGGCACTTGTTCAGGATTGCAAGCATACGCTTTTTGCACATCACCTAACGTAGAGCGAACTGCACGTTTAGCAAGAGCCAAGTTTTGTGCTGATGCTTTTAATTGCGTTACCACAAATTGTCTAATTTGCGCATCACTTCCCAGTACGCGGCGAATGACAAGCAAACTATCCCAATAGTATTTCTCAATATTTTCCGGGGTTTTATCACCTTCAAAGCGTGGAAAAGTTTCGCTGAATGTTTGCTCAAACTCGGAAAGCGATTTGTAAAATTCTTCGGAGGCGAATTTATGTCCACTACCGTGTGATGCCTTACCTTCTATGCCGTATTTCCACCCTTTCACCGTGCGGTAAATAATCGCCGTGGGTTGATGATTGGAAATTTGTGCGGCTAATCTTTGGGCTGCAAAAATTTGATTAAAATCATGGCCATTGGGAACATAAATTACGTTGCAATCATGTATGTAAAAAAGTTCCGTTGGTGTCCATTGCACATAATCACCCGGCTTGTTATTTTCGGCTGTTACACATTCTGATTCAATAGAGGCCTGATTCCAGTCAATATGGAAGATAACATTTTTAAGCTGAGCTGTAGCAGCCATGGCAAGCGCTTCACTCACACGCCCGGCCGTCAAGCCGCCCTCTCCTTCAATTACATTCACACGCGGACAATTTTCACCGTATGCATCAGCGGCTGCAAGAGCTAATCCTACTGCAGATGCTAATCCTACGCCGCTGGCCCCTGTACTGGTACGCACAAAAGGAACTATCGGCTCCGGATGGCCACCTAACGATTTAGAATGAAATTTTGTAAACAAAGGAGTTCCCTGTTTGCTATTGTGGCGAAAGCCCAACAAATCTTCCAATCGCAGCTGCTGCGCTTCGTTAACCGGCAATAACTCCGGGGCTCCTATACGCACACATTCATTACGAAGTGCCCACATGGCATAAAGGCCCAATGCTTTATGACCAGCCGCATAGGAAATAATATCCGCTGAATCATCTTGAGGGCGGGAAAAATCATACAGCATTGTCTTGTATAAAAGATGAGATACAGCACGCCCACTGGAGATACTTCCCCCCGGGTGTCCAGAAGAAGGAACATAATTATAAAGCAATGCCACTAAAGCGCGATACACTACATCTAGCCGTTCCAATGCTGCGGCCTCATTTAATGCAATGCGATAAGCAGGATTAGTTGCGTAGTCCGTTACATCTACAAATACAGCCCGTTTTTGATTCATAGTAAACGGTTTCATATTCTCTCCCTTAGAATTGAATTCCTTCTTGCGCACATAATAATGTCAAATCGATCATGGCTTGAATATCTTTTTTGGAACATATTTCTACGTTGCTATGGATGTTGCGCGTTGGCAACGAAAGCGCACACGTAGGTACCCCTGTTTTAGATAAATGCACTGCCCCTGCATCATTCCCCCCGCGTTGTGCAATACGCACTTGATAAGGAATATGATGTTGAACACAATGTTTTTTGAGTGCATCAAGGAGTGGTCTCGGAGTAATGGTCATGGAATCTAATATGCTAATGCCTACTCCACTACCCAATTGCACAATATAATCCTGCGGAGCTACACCAGGAATATCAGCAGCCCCTGTAGTATCCAGGCACAAGCAAACGTCCGCACTCAACCCAAAAGCTGCCGTTGTAGCACCCCGCACACCCACTTCTTCCTGCACGGTAAAAACGGCTTGCACAGTGTAATACGGATTTTGAAGTTGCTTAAACACTTCGGCCAAAACAAAAATTCCTCCACGGTTATCAATAGCTTTGGAAGAAATCCGGTCATCTCCAAACTCTTCATACGATCTATCTAGAACGACTGGATCACCGATTTGAACTAATTTTTTAACTTGTTCAACGGGAAGTCCCAAATCAATAAAAAGATCTTTGAGCGGTACGGCCTGACTACGTTCTGTTTCTGTTGTGATATGGGCTGGCTTGGTGCCAATGATACCCAAAAGTAGACCACTCTGGGTTTGTACGCGCACGCGCTGGGCAAGCAAAGTACGCGGGTCAATTCCCCCCACTGTTATGAACCGCAAAAAACCACGATTATCTATAAAGCGAACCATCAACCCCACTTCATCCATGTGTGCACAAAGCAAAAGATTCTTATTGGACGTTCCTTTTTTGGTCAAAATTAAATTGCCCAACACATCGGTGCGCACTTCGTCCGCATAGGGAGTCAAAATATCTTTGAGATAATTTCTTACATTTTCTTCCCGCCCGGAAAGTCCCGGCAACTGGGAAATGGTTTTTAGAAGAGAAAAATCTATTTTTTTAGTCATTTTCGTCCACTTTTATATAGCAAGGTGGTTATATTATACGCCAAAAAAGCAAAAAAAGCAAGCTTTTTTTATATCGGCAGGATCGAGGAAAGATTTCACTTATGAATATTCAAAAATTTGCAGCCACAACCCTCTAAAAAATTGTAGAATAATGAGGAAAGCAGTTAATTTCCTAGGAGGATTTTCACATGACCGTTTCTTACAAAGAACTTGGCTTAGTTAATACCCGCCAAATGTTCAAAGATGCTATGGCTGGCGGTTACGCCATCCCGGCTTATAACTTCAATAACATGGAACAGCTCCAAGCTATTGTTACCGCCTGTGTACAAACCGGTTCCCCGGTAATTTTGCAAGTATCCAAAGGTGCCCGCCAATATGCTAACTCCACCTTGTTGCGTTGGATGGCCCGTGGTGCTGTAGAAATGATGAGCGAACTTGGCAAACCAGTTCCGCTGTGCTTGCACTTGGACCATGGTGACACTTTTGAATTGTGCAAAGATTGCATTGATAATGGTTTTTCATCTGTAATGATCGACGGTTCTCATTTGCCGTATGAAGAAAACGTGGCCTTGACCAAAAAAGTAGTAGATTATGCTCACCAACATGATGTAACCGTGGAAGGTGAATTGGGTGTGTTGGCCGGTATTGAAGATGAAGTTTCCGCCGAACACCACACCTATACCGATCCTGCCCAAGTAGAAGATTTTGTGAAACGCACAGGAGTAGATTCCTTGGCTATTTCAATTGGTACTTCTCACGGCGCTTACAAATTTAAAGTAAAACCCGGCGAAAAGTTGCCCGAACTTCGTTTTGATATTTTGGAAGAAGTATCTAAACGCTTGCCCGGTTTCCCGATTGTATTGCACGGTTCTTCTTCCGTACCACAATGGGCCGTCAAACAAATCAATGAATACGGTGGCAAATTGGATAACACCGCCGGCATCCCTGAAGAACAATTGCGCAAAGCTGCTAAATCAGCCGTATGCAAAATCAACGTGGATAGCGATGGCCGCCTGGTAATGACTGCCACCATCCGCAAAATCTTCGCCACCAAACCGGCCGAATTTGACCCGCGCAAATACTTAGGCCCGGCTCGCGAAGAACTGATTAAAATGTACGCCGAAAAGAACGAAAATGTATTCGGTTCCGCCGGCAGAGTTAAATAAGAAGTTTTAGTAACAAAACCCCCCGCACACAAGCGGGGGTTTTTAGTTTTATTAAAAAATTATTTAGTCAATTTTTGCCACAAGGTTTTTTTGGTAGGAATAGATGATATCACACTTTCTTTTTCCAACACACCTACTAAAATACCTTTTTCATTGGCGACAGGAAGCAGCGCAATTTCTTCTTGCTCAAAAATAGCCCGTACATCTGCCAACAAATCTTCCGGATGAACAGCACGGGCTTTGCCCATCACACTACCACAAACGGCCTGCGCATTAAAAAAGGATAATTCCGTAGTGCGAAGGAGGCCTTTTAGCGCGCCATCTTTACCCGTAACAAAACAGGCCAGAGGCAATTTTTTGCGAGGCAAATTTTTAAGCCGATTAACCAGTTCTCCCACCTTTGTTTCGGTGCGAACAGCCACAAAATCGGTATGCATCACACGGCCGACACTATCCGCCGCGAAATCACCTGCGGTTTGCAATAAATTTACAAAAGCCGGCTCCAACACCGAGGTTAAACGCTCTTTATACGGAGCGGAAAATTCTTTCCATAATTTAGCAGCTTGCGTAACTTCTAAATGCGTAAGCACATATGATGCTTGTTTGAGGGGCAAACGTCGCAAGACCGCCGCGGCTTTGGCGGGGTCCATAGGGTTAAGAACCGCCACTACACTTTGCGCCTTTAAGCCACCAATAAGCAGCAAAACTTCGTGCGTAGCCAAGCCAGCAAGTGCCACCGCTGCTTCCTTAGGGGAAGCCGCGATAAACCTCTCGGTAATTACGCTTGCCAGCGCATGCATAGGTTGGGTGTTCATATTTTAGCCTTGATAAACTTCTTTAAATCATTATAATAAATATAAGAGGGTTTTTATAGGGGGCGCTATGCTTTTTAACAAACCGGTACATGATCTTACTTTTGAGGACGTAGTAGAATTTTGCAAACGTGGTCTGCCTGAAAACAAACAGCTAGACTACAAATATATGTTGCCTAAAAATCACGAAAAATTTGCTAAAACAATTGCCTCGTTTGCCAATGCTATGGGCGGCACTATTATTGTAGGTGTACAAGATGATAAAAACGATAAACCTGCCCCGCCATTTACGGGCATTGCTTACCACGAAAAAGTACGCAACAGCATTGAGGACATCATCAAAACAAATATTGATCCGGTGGTATTTGTGGACGTAAATATTTGCGTCAATAAACGCGGTGACCGCATGTTTGTGGTCATTGATATTCCGCAGAGCAATTTAACCCCTCACTTGGTAGGTAAATTAAAACGTGCCTACATCCGCACCGGACAATCTTCCCGTCCGGAAGTTATCGTTCATCCTGACAAACTCCCGTGGCTCTTAGATCACCGTCAAAAATCTGATAAATTGCGCCACATCTTATACGACAAAGCGGAAAGCCACTTTGAAAATTATCTTAAAACATGTACCGTATCGGCCGATGGAGAGATTATAAGTACCCTCTCATTTGTACCGCTCTACCCACAAGAACCACTTACCGATTATAAACAATTGCCCAAACTGGTAACAACTTCTTCTACCAGTGCGTCTTACGGCGTAATGGCCAACCCAGAGTATCCACTCAAACCTGTACAAGATGGCATCACGGTAATTTCCAACGACCGTGGTGTTTATAAATTAACGGAATTTAATTCCTACGGGCTAATCATGAACAAGCAAGTGGCCAGCCAAGATGAAATGATTAACGGCCATGCTGCACAAACTATTCATGTGGAAACGCTTTGCCAAAACTGTGTGCTGTTTTTTATGACCGCACGCAAGTTTTTAGACAAACTTTCTTTTGGGGGATTACTTTTATTCCGCTTCAAATTGGAACATACCCGCGGAAAACGTGCGTTGTTGGGCACTAAACAATCCACGGTGTTAGAAGATTACGTTCACCTGGATCGCAACTTATTTTTGACTGATCTACAAAACAATCTCCCCGCCCTATTAGAGGATTTATTACATGAAGCAGCTTGGTCCCTGGGATTGCAGGTAGATCCCACAGACATTCGCGCTTTAGTGCTTAAGTACCTTGCAGAGGTAAAACCATGAAACGTGGATATACTTTACTTGAAGTGTTGGTGGTAGTGCTCATCATTGGCATCCTTAGTGCTGTGGCATTACCATATTATTTCAATGCCGTTGAAAACGCACGCTTAACTGAAGTACGCTTGCTATGGGGCCGTGGAAAAGGATTTGTAGCCGGGAAAAATTTATCCCCAAATGATGTGGAACGAGTTACGCAACAACTGACAAAAGCCAAATTAAACGATTTCACCGCAGAGCTTGTCTGCCGGAAAAGAAATACACCTTGCTGGGAAGTGGTATTTACCCGCAAAGGATCTGCTGTGCAATATCAAATTACTTCCGTGGAGAATTTTGGCCAACTTGCTTGTGTTCCTTTAAACGCACGTGGAACAAGTTTTTGTAAATCACGCGCCGCATCAAACGGACAAATTACCGTGGATGGTAAAGAAGCGTATTTAATACATTAACTTCCAAAACAGCCACACTATTTTTGATAAAATATATATATGGTTCAACTAAAAACAATTTTTTTCGGTACGCCACAACTGGCTGTGCCTTATTTGGAACTTGTTAAGCAACTCACCGATTTACAACTTGCCGTTACGCAAGCAGATAAACCACGTGGACGCGGCATGGAAATTTCTGCCTGTCCAGTAAAAGCACGCGCGTTGGAATTGGGTATACCTGTTTTATCCCCCGAAAAATTAAAAGACGATTTTGACAAAATTGCCGCCACTCCGTTTGATTTAGGGATCGCGGTAGCTTACGGAAAAATTTTTCGGCCTGATTTTTTGGCACTACCCAAACTTGGAATTTTAAATGTACATTTTTCATTATTACCAAAATTACGCGGAGCGGCCCCCGTGCAACAATCGCTCATCCAAGGATATACCAAAACCGGAATTTCCGTATTTTGGATACGCCCCGGTATGGATGACGGCCCGCTATTCTTACAAAAAGAAATCGACATCGATCCGCAAGATAACGCACAAACTTTATTTGAAAAATTAATCCCATTGGGACTAGAAGGATTAAAAGAAGTTTTAACGCGCTTGCAAAACGGTGAAAATGTACAAGCCCCGCAAACAGGGGAGCCAACTACCGCCCCCATGCTTCAAAAAGAGGATGCACTCTTGCGCCCCGCCGATTTAACTGCCCAAGAACTACACAACCGTGTGCGCGGTTTAGCGTGCGGCCCCAAGCCAAAAATTCCGTTTATGCACCGTGGAAAATTAGAGTGGTTACAAGTAATGCGCACACAGCTGCAAGTCGATAGTGCCGCCTCGCCGGTGGGAACTGTGCTTGCCATTGAACGCGACCGCGGAATTTTGGTAAAATGTAAAGAAGGCGCGTTGTGGCTTGTGCAAGTGCAACCCGCTGGAAAAAAACCCATGTCGGCTGTAGATTTTGCCAATGGCCGCGGGTTAAAAATTAATGACATCGTATTTACAGAAAATGCCTAAAAAAGAAGAAAATTTTGATGAGTTTTTAAATCGCAAAAAATCCCCTCTCACCAAGTGGATTATTGCCGCGCTTATTTGCTTATTTTTCATAGCGCTTATTGCCGTATCGGCCGATTGGGTACTGGGTGCACTCATCCATACCCGCAAAGAAGTAACCGTGCCCGATTTGACCCACAAGCCGGTTTCCCAGGCATTAGATTTGCTGGCTAAACAGAATTTGGCTGCCAAGCAAGCCGGCGTAGAATTTGCAAAAGATGTTCCCCCCGGATCTGTACTACGTCAAATTCCTTCTGCCGGTTCTACCGTGCGTGAAGGACGTATCATCCGCGTGTGGCTTAGCCAAGGCGATGAAATGGTATTCGTGCCCAATACGGTAGGAACAACCCTGCGCGACGGGCAATTGGCTATCCGCCAAGCGGGACTTAATGTAGCCAAAGTGGAGAATGCCTACTCGCTCACCTACGAAAAAGGCGTCATTATTGCACAAACTCCAAAAGCCGATAGCATGGTGCAAAAAGGAACCAATGTGACCTTGATTTCTTCGAACGGTGCACCGCCAGCCAGCGTCGTATTAGTACCTAATTTCAAAAGCAAAAAATTGGCCGAAGCTACGTTGTGGGCCAGCAACCACGATATTAATTTGATTATTAAAGAAGATTATTCCTCTGTCTTCCCTAACGGCGTAATCGCCGATCAAAACCCCAGGGCAGACAGTCAAGTGGCTCCGCGTTCCAACGTACAAGTAACCGTCAGCCGCCGTGCTACAGCGGATGATGAAAAGTCGTATCACTTGCACTATGAATTACCGCAAGGTAAAAAAGTCAGCTTGGTGCGCGTAAGCGTGGAAGATATAACTGGGACCAGCGACGTGATGAACGAAACCAAGCAGCCCGGCTCCAAAATTGATTTAGAGATTCCCTATACCAGCTATGCCACCGTACGTGTATTTGTCGACGGTGTGCTAGTACGGGAACGAGAAGTAAAATGAAAAACACTTCCAAAATGCCTGTCGTAAATGGTAAAATATTTATTGCGCCATCTATTCTGTCTGCGGACTTGTGCCACTTGGGCCAGGATGTGGCCCGCGTGCAAAAAGCCGGGGCAGATTGGTTGCATGTTGATATTATGGACGGGCATTTTGTGCCGAATTTAAGTTTCGGCCCCGCCGTAGTTCGTTCTTTGAAAGCAAATACAGATTTACCGTTAGATGTACACTTGATGGTCACAAACCCGCTTAATTTCATTGAGCCGTTTGCAAAGGCCGGGGCGGATTTGTTGACCGTGCACGTAGAATCACAAGATGATACCGTAACCGCCTTAAAAGCTATCCAAGCATTAGGTGTAAAAACAGGTGTTTCTATTAAACCGGATACAAACCCCGATGTTTTAAAACCACTAACGGATTATTTAGATTTGGTATTAGTCATGACGGTATACCCCGGATTTGGTGGGCAATCTTTTTTGGGAAATTCCCCCGCCCAAATCAAACAGGTACGTCAAATTATTAACGCTTCCGGCAAGAAAATTTGGCTGGAAGTTGATGGCGGTATTAACGCACAAACCGCGCCTTTGGCAATTAACGCCGGGGCAGATGCGTTAGTAGCCGGCCATGCGATTTTTTCTTCCGCGGATCCTGAACTGGCCCTGAGGCAAATTAGACAGGCGTCCCCGGAAATTTAATAGCTTTTACTCAAGTAAAAGCAAACATAAGGAGACATACATGGCAGTAGTAATTAGATTACAACGGGTTGGCAAAAAATCCCAGCCTCAATACAGAGTAGTGGCGATTGAAAAGAAATCCGCTGTAGGCAGTGAAGCCAAAGAAGTCCTTGGCCAATACAATCCTTGCAACCCGGAAGCAAACCAGCAAGTAAAATTGAACATGCCTCGCGTAGAATACTGGATGAAAGTAGGTGCTAAACCTTCTCAAACAGTAGCCAACCTGATTAAAAAAGCCAACGCGAAATAACCCCGAGGTGAGCTATGAAAGAATTAGCCACCTTGCTCTTGAAATCACTTTCTTCCACGCCTGATAACGTGGTAGTAAATGAAACGATAGAGGAAAATCGGGTTTTTCTGTCTACACAAGTAGACGCGGCTGACAAAGGCAAAGTAATTGGCAAAGATGGTTGTATCATTAAAGCTGTTCGTACGGTACTTACCGCCGCAGCTACCAACCAGGACAAGAAAGTTACTTTGAAGTTGGAAGACAAATGAAAATTGACGTTATCACTGCTTTTGGTGAAATGGTAGACAAAACGCTGGGCCAAAGTATTGTAGGCCGAGCACGCCAAGCAGGGATAATAAAACTGGGCACCCTAAGTCCGCGGGAATTTACCAAGGACAAACACAAGACGATTGACGACCGCCCTTACGGTGGCGGGCCCGGGATGTTACTAAAGGCCGAACCGCTCTACCAGGCCATTAACAAGCTCAAAAAGAAGTCATCGTATGTGATTTTAACCAGTCCGCGCGGCCAAATATTTAACCAAACATTGGCTAAAAAATTGGCTAAAAAGAAACACCTCATCTTTGTGTGCGGGCACTATGAAGGGATCGACGCCAGGATTTATCCAGAGGTAGATTTAGAAGTATCTTTGGGGGACTTTATCCTAACCGGCGGGGAATTAGCCGCGTGCGTAATGATTGATACCATTACGCGTCTTCAAAAGGGCACTTTTAAAAAGGATGATGTAACCGTATTGGAATCGTTTGAAAATAACTTGTTGGAAGCACCGCAATACACCCGCCCCGAAGTTTGGCGCGGCCATCGGGTTCCGCAAGTACTATTAAACGGAAACCACAAAGAGATTGAAGCGTGGAAACGTAAACAATCTTTAGAAATTACAAAGAAGTTTCGGCCCGATTTACTAAAAGGAACCTCTCAACCCAAAGTAACCAGCCGAACAAAGAGAAAAACAACTCGGAGGAAGTAAAATTTATGAACATTAACCAGATCAAACACAACTTAAAAACCAATATCCCGGTTTTTAAAGCGGGCGATACGGTCCGCGTGAAGGTAAAAGTAGTAGAAGGCGATAACGAACGCTTGCAGGCCTTTGACGGCGTAGTAATTGCCCGCAAAGGAAGCGGCATTGGTGAAACCTTCACCGTGCGCAAAATCTCCTTTGGCGTGGGTGTGGAACGCATTTTCCCGATTCACTCCCCCCGCGTGGACAGCATTGAAGTACTCAAAATTGGTAAAGTACGCCGCGCTAAACTCAACTACTTAACTAAACTCTCCGGTAAAGCTGCCCGCTTGCAGGAGCTCAAAAAGACGACCGGTGCTACCGACGCTGCAGGCGAAACTGCCGAGCAAGCCGCGGCCACCGAAGCTAAATAATTACTTTTTAGCTAGTAACAAAAGCACCCCGCACAAATTGTGCGGGGTTTTTATGTATGAGAAAGCAATATTTAAACGTCGTAATTTTCTATAGATCGCCAACCGCCATTAGTTACCAAACCATCACACACGGTTTTACTTATAGAATCAAACCAACCACAGGTACGTTGCTTTGTATTCATGCTAACATACAACACATAATAATGGCTACCATTTGAATATGCAATTATCTCATTACTATCAGCTTGATAACTAAAATTTCTTGTGTCGCAACTATAATGCTCTTCAATGCATGGAAAATCTATATTTAAAAAACATATTTCTCCGGGCCCCGCTTCTTCAAAGACCTCACAATGCTCTCCAGGATGTTCCAATTTCCATAAATCAATAGCTTTTTCAAGTTGGCTAACACGGGTTACGGCCTCGGCGGCACGGGTCTTTTCTACCGCTTTTTGGTATTGCGGCAAGGCAATAACTGCCAAAATACTGATAATTAATACTACAACTAACAGTTCAATTAATGTGAACCCTGTTCTTTTCATAATTACCCCTTATAAGATAATTCCTGATAAACATCTATAAAAAGTGACGTTACATAAGCATTCACAGTAACTCTGACAATTGCCGGTAACACCTACCTCCTACGGGGTAGACAAAAAGCAAGCATTTTGCTCCGTACTGTAAATTCATTTTTTTACACTAAAACTTTGTAAATTAAAATCTTATAAAGTTACTTCTTCGTAACCAGCATTCTGCGCCATGGTACAAAAATCCGTCGTACCAGAAGGATTAACACATTCTTTGACAATGCTTCCATCCGGGAAGACATTTTCGCGCAAAATCCCCCCTTGATACTTGCCATTTGCGCGGGTCAACGTAACGGTCCGTACTGATCCATATTCTTGATTTATTATTATCCCAAACGTACCCAATCTCCAAGCGTCCCCAGGAGTTGGAATTGTAATATCGCCCACTCTGTTTAAGGTGTCCAAGTCAGCAGCAAAATTTCCTTGTTGCATATAATAAATAGTTTGTGCCTTGGTAATACTTCCCAATGTTTGTATGCCTTCTGCCATCCGTGCACGTTCCACTGCTCTTTGGTATTGCGGCAAGGCAATAGCTGCCAAAATACCGATAATCAATACTACAACTAATAATTCAATTAATGTGAACCCTCGTTTCATATACTCTCCTTGAGAACAAATTACAAATTTAATTTAGTATACTAAAATTCTACTTAATGGGTTCTAGCACACGCTCGTACCCTTCGGCATCTACTACGCGTGCTTTGAAAATACTGCCTTCTTTAACGGGTTTGGTGAACGTTACTTTCCCGTCAATGTCCGGGGCGTCTTTGTAGGTGCGGCCAAAGTCCGGTCCGTCGGCAATGGCCTCAAGCGTAGTACCTATGAGCCGTTTATTTATTTTATCAATAACACGGCTTTGCACTTCCACTAGTTCAGCGGCACGTTCGTGCTTTACACGGGCAGGAATTTGCTTCATATCGTACGCTGCGGTACCTTTCTCGCGGAAATACTCAAACACGCCCATATTATCAAATTCATACTCGCGTACAAATTTCTTAAGCTCGTTAAAATCTTTTTTTGTTTCTTCGGGGAAACCCACAATAAAGTTTGTGCGCAGCGAAATATCCGGTACTTCGGTTTTGAGCATATCCAGCGTGCGGCGAATTTGTGCGCCGTCGCAATGGCGATTCATCCGTTTGAGCACCGGGTCCGCAATATGTTGCAGCGGAATATCAATATAGTGGAAAATTTTGTCAGTACCGGCCATTAAACGCGCAATTTCTTTAGTTACCCTATGTGGATAGCCGTACATAATGCGCAACCGCCCCAAGCCCTTCAACTTGAGCAATTTTTCAAGTAGTTCGAGCAAATGCGGCTTGCCGTACAAGTCCATCCCGTACGACGTAGTATCCTGCGCAATGAGTGAAATTTCTTGCACGCCACTTTCAATCATCAATTTCGCTTCGCGCACCACGTCTGCCATGGGTTTAGAGCGGTAACGACCGCGGATAAACGGGATCGTGCAGTACGCGCAGCGGTTGTTGCACCCGTCGGCCACTTTTAAATAAGCGGTATGCGGAGCGGTAAGACTCATTTTGTATTCAGGTAAATAAAGGGAAGACGGCAACGGCTCTAAAATAGTGCCCTTCTTCTTCAAAATCGTTTCTGTGGCATCTTGCGCGGCGATCGAAAACACGGTATCTATTTGCGGAAATTCTTCGGCTACTTGCTCTTTAAATCGTTCCACCAAACAACCCGTAACAGCAACCCGTTTAACAATGCCTTTGGCTTTTAATTCGAGTGCGTAGCGGATTTCTTCTTTGGCTTCTTTGACGGCCGAGGCAATAAAACCGCAAGTGTTAACAATAATCTCATCTGCTTCTTGCGGGGCAAAGACCATTTTATGCCCTTTGGCAAGCAGACGAGCGGAAAATTCTTCGCTATTAGTTAAATTTTTGGGGCAGCCTAAACTAATGACGTAAAATTTCATAGATTACACCGCTACGTCTTCTTGAGATACCACTTTCGGTTTTTCGTTTTCTTCATCCGAAGAAAGCAGCGCCATACTAAACGTAACCACGCCAATACGACCAACGAGCATGGTAGCAATAATAATAAGTTTGCCTAGTGTGGAAAGTTGTGTGGTAGCTGCCATAGAAAAGCCAGCCGTGCTTAATGCGGCCGTTGCTTCAAAAAGCAAGTTCAAAAAAGGCATTTCTTCCGTCCATGTCAGCAAAAATACGCTCACGAATAAAAACACCCCGTAAAGCACTACAGTGGAAGTAGCGGCGTATAGACGCTGTACCGGGATGCGGTGCGACAAAAACGTAACGAGCGGATTGAACCGTAAGCGACTGTAGACAATAGCTACGATACTAGCAAAAACGGTCGTTTTCACTCCACCCGCCGTACCGGAAGGAGATCCGCCAATGCTCATAATGAGAAGCAAAATCAGCACGGAACAAGACGATAACGAACTGATATCCGCCGTATTAAATCCTACCGTGGTAGAAGCACCCATCGCCTGGAAAAAGGCTTCGGCTAGGCTGAGTGACGGAGTCGTTACAAACAACATAAACGTACCAAAGGCAAGTATACAAGCCGTGGTCAACACAATAATTTTAGTAGTAAATGAGATTTCTTTGGTCTTGCGGCGGATGAAATTGAATAAATCAGCCACGACGATAAATCCCATCGAGCCAGCCAACGCCAATAACGACATCACAATGTTAATGGTTTTACTGTCTGAAAAATTTACCAGGCTATTATTCCACAACGTATATCCCGCCGTACAAAAGGCACTGATACTATGGAAAATACTATACCAAGCCGCCTGTAAAATGGAATAGTCATGGTGACGGAAATAATTAAACAAAAATACTGTGCCAATGCTTTCGGCAATAATCGTAAACACAATGGCCGCCCACAAAAAGTCCGAAAGTTTGAGCGTATTGGGCAACGTTACTTCAGCAGAGAGGGCATGTTCTTGGCTTTTACGCAAGCGATGTTTTTGGGAAAGCGATAAAAACACAAAAGAGGAGAACGTCATGTATCCCACACCGCCGATTTGAATCAAAATAAGCACTACTAATTTGCCTAGAAAAGTATAAGAATCCGCAAAGTTGACTGTCTGCAAACCCGCCGTAGAAACGGCCGCTGCAGATGTAAATAAATTATCTAAAAACCCCACACCGCCGCGCGTCATAAACGGCAAAGAAAGCACAATCCATCCCAGTAGCGTATATACAAGCACCGTTTGCGCTACGTTTTGGTGCGGAGTTAAATGCAACAAAAACACGGCATATTTCCGTAGGGAAACATGGATAATGTCTTTTATCTTGTCTATTGCGGCACGTAATTTTAAGCTCATACTTACATTATATAAAAAGCAAATGCAATACTGCAGTGCAATAAAATCGGAAAGCGAGGTGTTTTATCTCCAGGAGGGTATCACTATGAAACTGAAAATAATGACTCTTTTGCTATTGACCGGACTACTAGGCGGTTGTATGGCTACTGTTACCCCGTCTGGGGAAATTTATACAGAGGCACTCTTGCCGGCACCCGTAGTGGTAGAAAGAAGTTACTCCCGCCCTGTATTTGTATCGGCTCCACGTCATCATCACCGCCCCATGGGTCCGATTGCTTTCAAACCTCACCCGGGACATAGACCCGGCGGACACCCCGGATATCGGCCACATAACCCACATAGACCGGGACGGCGTTAACAATTAGATCCTCCCTACAAGGACTAATAGTTTCTACTCCTCAGTAAATTATTTACTGGGGAGTATATATATTGGGCGGTTGCCAATCATCTTCCTCTAAATGAAGTGTATTGACTAAAGGGGCTGTGTATGTATATTGCTCTGCATGCGTCCAATAATACCACGCACTATAGATGGCAAGCATAAACAACATGCTTCCTATGAATAAAAATGTGTAAGCAATCCATTGGTCATAATTAAGTAAACCGATCGGCCCCAAAATATGATTCCAATCGCCACATATTTCACCGGGAGCATAATTGGTTACCATGTCTGAAGATGTCAGCGCCATGGTACAAGCCCGTGCATCTTGCGCATACACACCCGCTCCATAAAATGTAGTAGAGAGCCAATAAAGAAGAGGTGGCATAACCCAGCGTCCCCCTTGCAAACGCAAAGCAGCAAAGGTGAGACAAAAAGGCAACAGTGTTTCCACTCCATTTCCTGCAAAAGCAGAAATCCATCTTCCCAATGCTTGATTAGAACTGTAGAATATACGGTAGAAAATTCCACCCACAAGATTATGCCCTAACATTTCATGAGTCAAATAATTGGGTAAATAAACAAATACATTATCTAACAATGTATGGACTATGCCACTCCTCCAAGCATAGGTTAACACAACAGATCCCAAAAGCACCAAACATGCTCCAAGCACACCCCATTGAAAAAATATAAAACTTTGGCGATGTGGATCCAAGTAATCTGCTATACAAGATATTATTCTTTTCATAGCTTATATTGTATCTTATATTTGCTACAATGATTTTATGAAAAAATATATAATTTTCGCATTATGCGCAATCATTCTTTGGCTAGCTTTTACTTATCATACACGTTTAATTCATGATCGTGGAGTGGAATTGGTAACGCAGGCCTATTACGGCCAACTAATAGAAGTAAAAAATGCAGTAGAAAAAGGGGCTCCTTTAGATTATCAATTTACATTCGAAGATTCTGATCGCCAATATTCTTCCCAAACATTTAACGCGCTGCAAGCAGCTGCATCCGGCGGTAATGAAGACGTTATTTTATTTTTGCTGAACCAGGGGATGGATATCAATTCCGTTACGCCTGACAACTGGACCCCTTTATTTGTGGCTACTCGCGACGGGCAAACTGAAGCCGCCAAACTATTGGTATTTAGCGGTGCCGATTTAAACGTGCAAACGAATTTAGGAACTACTGCATTAACAATGGTAATTACGCAAAATTATCCTTCTGAAAAAGAGCGTTTAGATTTATTGGCGTATATGCTTAAACGCGGGGCGGATCCCAATGTGAAAGATGTATATCATCACACCCCACTATATTATGCACAAGAAAAAGGAAACAAAGAAGCAGCCAGTTTATTACAAGAATATGGAGCCGCACTTTAAAAATTGGTTTACAAATAAATTTTGATTTACTATAATAATTAGGTAGCAAGGATTTATTCGCCCTTAGCTCAATGGTGGAGCGACCGGCTGTTAACCGGTAGGTTGAAGGTTCGAGTCCTTCAGGGCGAGCCATTTAAGAGATACCCTCAGCATTTGCTGAGGGTATCTTTTCGTTCTTGAAAATTTTTATAAACTTTAGTTTCGTCATTTGACTAACGCAAAAGTAATAGGTTGAAAGTCCTAAAACAAATTAGGTCTTTTGGCCCTTTTTCTATACAGGTATTGTTATATAAAATATATGGTATGAAACGAATTCTTTTTCTTACGATTGGCTTGTTCTTACCAGCACTTATATTACAAGCTGCGCCGCCACGTATCCGAGCAATCAAAACATCTTCTGCCAATCAAACAGGTTCAGCACATATGCCCAAACTGCCACGCTATGTAGGGGCTCGTGGAGCTGTCATGGGGGTAAACTATCATTCTCTTGTCAGACGTGCTACCCAGGCATCCGATGCAGTTCAGCAACAACCTTGGTTAAGTCAGCAAGCAAAAAGATTTCAAGCATGGCAATTGAAAAGATCTATTAGAAAACAAAACGCATCCCTTGAAAAAGCGATACAACACGCCGAAAGTTTGGAATTAGCCAGAGAAACTCTCCCTCCGCTTCTGTCTGAAAGGGCATTCGTAGCAAAAACGCTCATGGAACATACCCCCACAAACGTATCTTTGAAAAACATGCCCACTTTACCTTTTATGGAAGAAACTACCGGAACTTCTTACCGCGGGCTTGCTTTATCTACTGACGGAAACGCGATCCGCAACATTCTAATTAATGGCATGCGTACGCAAGATGTGGGACAAAACAGCAATGTTTTTCTCCATTCTCTCGCCGCTGGAACGCGTGGCTTTGCGCTACAACTGTATCGTCATCCCTCCATTAGTGTTACCCATCAACCGAGCAAAGCTGTTGAGTGGGGTAACCTTCGCTTACATCCAATAGATCGTCCTATTCTAACAATCGTTAAGATGAACGGACAATTTTTAGGGAAAAACATTGAGTTTATTATGGAAGACATCCCTGCCAATCAAATTGAAGAATTGGTAGTATTGCTCAATGTAGACAACAAGTTAACTTGGTGTAAGATTCAATTAAATCAAGATCATACATTTACACTCACGCCGTATAAGCCACTTTATCCGTAAAAATAAATTCTTGTGTAAAATTAGTGTGCGAAATCGACGTAGAATTGTTATAATAAAGGCATGTTCAGTTCACTATGCGATTTTGATAAAAAGCAAGTCCTTTCTCGAGGAGCCAACTTTATTGTTGGCATCGATGAAGCAGGGCGCGGGTCGCTTGCCGGCCCGGTAGTGGCGTGTGCCTGCCTTATTCCCCCCTCCATTGCGCAGGATTTTACCGATGTAAACGATAGCAAAAAACTTAACGAATCAAAACGAGAAGAGCTATTTAAACGATTGACTGCTGGTAATGGGGTTATATACGGTGTGGGCTTTGCTACTGCAGCAGAAATTGATCAGCTTAATATTTTGCAGGCCACTTTTTTGGCTATGCGCAGAGCTGCTCAAAAATTTTTACAAGTACCGGATTGTTGCGCACTTATTGACGGCCCTTACACTGTGCAAGGTTTACCTATGAAGCAATATGCAATCGTCGATGGCGATGCGAAATCCTTAGCTATTGCGTCGGCCAGCATCATTGCCAAAGTAACACGTGATCATTATATGGAAGTGTTAGAGCAATTGTACCCTGGGTATGGTTTTGCCGGACACAAAGGATACGGAACTGCCAAACACTTAGCAGCATTGCGCCAATTAGGTCCTTGTCCCGAACACCGACGGACATTTGGGCCCGTGCGCAAATTGTTAACAGATACGCATACTTTACCATGAACACATCATCCCAAGGAGCGTTGGCGGAAGAGCGAACTGCCCGTTATTTATCCGACAAGGGATATCACATACTGGCACGCAATTTCCATGCAACGGGTGGAGAAATTGATATTGTGGCTTTTTACAATAAAATTCTCATATTCGTGGAAGTAAAGGAACGCGCATCTGAAGATTTTGGGGGACCTATCATGGCTGTTACTCATGCCAAACAAAAACGAATTGCTCAAGCGGCACTCCAATTTATTAAAATGAATAAAAATATATCTCATAATACAATCCGTTTTGATGTAGTTTGTATACTGCCGAAAGGAATAGAGCATATAGAAAACGCTTTTGTTCCCATCCGGACAACCTTATAAAAGGAGGAGTAATATGACTCAACTAGAACAAGTAAAAAAAGCAGTTGCATTCCTTCGTAAAAAAACAAAAAACTTTCAACCCGAAATTGCTCTAATTACCGGCTCGGGTTTGGCGGAATCTGTTCCCCCTCTCTCCAATAAAATGGTAATCCCCTATATCACCATCCCCGGCTTTTTAAGAAGCACTGTCCCGGGCCATACAGGCAATCTAATTTTTGGTACATATAAAAAACGTAATATCGTTGTCATGCAGGGCCGATTTCATTATTACGAAGGGCACTCCATGAAAGATTTAGCTATTTCCATACGCACGCTTAAAATGTTGGGCGTACAAAAGTTGCTCGTTTCAGCGGCCGTTGGATCTATGGACATGCGCTTAAAACCAGGATCTTTATGCATTTTAAAAGATCACATTAACTTTATGTGCAATAATCCATTAATTGGAAATAACCATGAACCTGCTTTTGGCCCCATGTTTTTTGACCTGACCGAAGCATATGATAAAAATATGCGCAAAGTAGCTATGGCCGCGTCCAAAAAGGCAAAAATAAATGCCCGCGAAGGCGTTTATTTCGCCGTAACAGGCCCCAATTTTGAAACCCCCAGCGAAATTCAAATGTTCAAGAAATTAGGCGCCACCGTAGTAGGGATGTCCGTCGTACCCGAGGTATTGGCAGCCCGCCAATGTGGACTGTCCGTTTTGGGTATGGCGTGGGTAACCAACATGGGTTGTGGTATTGCCAAAACTCCCCTCTCTCACGAAGAAACTATTCGCGAGACGAAAAAAATTGTCGGCAAGTTTAAGGACTTGTTGGAGATTTTATTTGTAAAACTGTAAATTATAAGCGCGCAGACCTTTGTCTGCGCGCATGTTTCATATGGCAGCTAGTATTAAACGTTTAGGAAAAGAAACCCTCATTTATGGCACCTCCACCGTGTTGGCACGGTTGCTCAATTTTTGTCTAGTTCCCTTTTATACTTACTATCTATTGCCGGGCGATTACGGTATCATTGCCACTACATTTGCCGTTATTGCACTGCTTAATGTAATTTTTCTATTCGGAATGGATCAAAGCTATTTACGTTTTGCCAGCGAGCATGCACAAAAAACGAATGTATTTCAACATTGTTTTTACGGCGTACTACTCAATGGTGTCATATTGTCGGTATTATTGTGGCTCTTTGCCAAACCGTTTGCGACGCTGATAGGCATTGGTACTTCTTATGCTTATTTAATTCATTTAGCTGTGTGGGTACTACTGTTAGATGTACTCAACATGATCCCTTTTACCAAACTCCGTTTGGAACGACGGCCGTGGTATTTCGCCGGGGTACGTACTGCTTCTATTATCGCAAACGTACTGGGAAATATCTTCTTCATCGCAATACTTAAAAAAGGAATCGCGTCAATTTTATGGGCAAATATTTTTGCCTCGCTCACTTCTTTGTTATTACTTTTCCCCGTAGTATGGAAAGAATTGTTGGCACACAAACTTTTTTTTGATAAACAACTTTTTAGCGCTATGTTACGCTTTGCATGGCCATTTGTACCGTCGGGATTGGCCAGTTTACTCATTAGCGTGATTGACAAGCCGATTTTGGTACATTTGGTCGGGTTAGACCAAGTAGGCATTTATCAAGCCAACTTTAAAATCGGCGTATTTATGATGTTGTTGGTATCTATGTTTGACCAAGCATGGCGGCCCTTCTTTTTAGCACACGCCAACGAACCAGATGCAAAAAAAACTTTTGCCCGCGTACTTACCTGTTTTGCGGCACTAGGAACATGGTTTTTATTAGGACTTTCTTTCCTCATGCCTGCGATTATCCAAAGCAATTTACTGGGAAATTTTCATTTAATTAGTCCCAATTATTGGAGCGGAATGAATGTAATTCCGTGCGTACTGACCGGTTATTTCTTCTATGGATTATATGTAAATTTTATGGTTGGCCCGGTAATGACTAAAAAAACCCGCGTTTTGTTGTGGATTACTTTGCTAGGCGCGGCCACAAGCATTACCACCAACTTAACGTTAGTGCCACACATTGGAATTTTAGGTGCCGGATGGGCAGTAGCACTAAGTTACGGAGCTATGGCATTTGCTTTATGGAGTTTTACCCAAAAAAATTACACTGTTCCCTACGAATACGAAAAATTAGCCGGGATAGCTATTGCATGTATATCAACTGCGCTTGTGGTCTGTTTTACAGAGAAACAATTTCCTTCATGCCTGTTATCTGTTAAAATTTGCTTGCTCTGTGCCTATCCGTTGACGATGGCACTGCTTATCAAGAAGGCGTAAGATATTTGTTAACATGCACGAACTTAAAAATATACTATAATACAAATTAAGATGCGGCACATGTAAGACGTTACAAGGGGATTAAAGGGTATGCGGCTAATTGTAACTAAAATCAGTGTGGGTTTGTGGGCAGCAGCGTATATCAAAAATACGATTACACAATTTTCTCCATCGTTAGAACATCCTTTTGTGTTAGGCCTTCCAACCGGAAGTACCGTGTTAGATATGTACGCTATTTTACGTACATTTGCCAAAGAACGCTTACTCAATTTTCAACAAGTTATTACTTTCAATATGGATGAATATGTGGGATTACCTATTGATCATCCCCAGAGTTATCACAGTTATATGCGTCGCAATTTGTTTGACCATGTTAATTTACTCCCCGAACATATCTTTATGCCGGACGGACAAGCCAGCGACCTGGTACAAGAATGCACCCGATATGAAAATGCCATTATGCAAACCGGGGGAGTAGATTTATTTGTCGGCGGTATTGGCCGCAACGGACATATTGCTTTCAATGAACCGGGAACGCCTTTTGATTCCCGCACTCACGTGGCCGACTTGACCCCTAGCACCCGTGAAGCCAACGCACGATTTTTCCAAAATGATCTTTCTCGCGTGCCACGCCAAGCCCTTACGGTAGGGATTGGAACAATTTTAGGTTCAAAAGAGTTATTATTTATTGCTGCTGGCGTAAAAAAAGCGGCTGCTGTGACACATTTAGTTACTCAACCCCCCACTCCTTCATGGCCGCTAACCGCGCTGAAACTTCATCCGCGTGCCACGTTGCTTGCCGACTTGGATGCTTGTGTATTACTCTCGGGAAATGCAAAAACACAATTAGATGAGGCAATGCAAGCAGACCCCCACGCCGAACAATGGATATTAAATCTTGAGGATCCCGCATGATTGAGCGTACTATCATTAATAATGCACGCGTGGTTACTCCACTTAATGTGGTGGAACATGCAGCTGTATGGATTGAAAATGGACGCATTGTACAAATTACGGACTCACACGCTATTCCTACAGAAAATTGGCAAGTAGTGGATGCCAAAAACAATTGGCTCGTGCCTTCTTGGATTGATTTGCATATTCACGGGATGGGTGGATTTGGATCTGAGCAAGCAACCCCGCAAGCTCTACTGGATTTATCTATCGTTTTAGCCAAACAAGGCGTGGGAGCATTTTGCCCTACATTGTACTGCGCGCAACCAACTCAACTAATTTCTCTACTTAAAAAATTAACCCCGGCACTGGGCAAAGAAACGGGAGCACACATCATTGGCTTTCATTTAGAAGGACCCTTTATTTCCCCCCAAAAACCTGGCGTAATGCGTCCGCAAGATATCGCACCTGTAAATCTGCATGATTTTCAACAAATTTATAACGTAGCTGAAGGGAAAATAGCCATCGTTACCCTCGCACCAGAACTCTCTGGCATTGACCCGATTATTGCGTTTTGTTTGCAGCACAACATCGTAGTCCAGGCCGGACATACCAATGCTACTTATGAGGAAATGCAAACCGCTTTTAACAAAGGAGTGCGGCGCGTTACCCATTGGGGAAATGCTATGAGCGGCATGCATCAACGTGCCCCGGGTGTAATGGGAGCCGCTTTAATTAATCCGGACATTTCCTGTGAAGTAATTGCAGATGGAAGACATGTTCACCCGGCCTTACTTGCGTTATTACATCATACAAAACCGATTTCTCACATTACTACCGTGACGGACGCTCTCTTGCCCACTAAACAAAAGCATGGGCCCTTTTTGGCTAACGGAGAAGAAGTTATCTTGGAAGGCGGTGTATGGAAACGCCAAATTGACAGTGTAACAGCCGGCTCTGCCCTTACCATGCAAGAGGCATTCAAACAACTTTTACAGGCCGGATATAGCGTTGTGGAGGCAGTCCAATGTACTAGCACCAACGCGGCTAACCTTATGGGGCTTTCCATGGGAAGCATACAAATTGGCTCTGCTGCTAATCTGTTGTTATTGTCCAAAGATTATACCGTAGAACAAGTTTATCTCAACGGACAAATTCTATAAATTCCTTGTTATATCTCAATAAAAAACCCCCGGATTCCCCAGGGGTTTAAAAAACTATTTGCCGTGCGCCACTGGTTCGGCAATTATTGTCTCATACCCTGCCGCTTCCGCCAGGGTGCAAAACCCTGTCTTCCCTGCAGGATCTTGACATTCCTTGCGGATGCTTCCATTTGCTTCTACGTATATACTAATTGTTCCCCCTTCATACATCCCAGATTGTCTTTCAGCACTTAGAGATGTCATGTTTCGAGATGTCCTCTCCGGCATGGTATATTCAAATGCATGTTCGGAAGTAGGGATTGTAATGTCCCCTTCATTTAAACTGTTTAGAGTCCTAGCGAAGTCATTATGTTGCATGTAATAAATACTTTCTGCATTAGCAAAATCACCCAATACCTGCAATGCCTCGGCCATGCGCGAGCGTTCAACTGCTTTTTGGTATTGCGGCAACGCAATAGCTGCCAAAATACCAATGATGAGTACTACAACGAGTAACTCAATTAATGTAAAACCTGTTTTCATAAGTTGTTCTCCTTTCCTACCTAATTTATCAATAGAAAGCGACACGCTCTCTATATATAGTATACGCATTTTTGAGCAAATTTCAAGGCCTATTTTTAAAAAATAGTCCCTTTTATTTTGGCAAATTACGACGAGAATCCCAAACAACTAACGAATACAGGTTTTCTGTTAAGTAATTGGCTCCTAAAAACTCTTTAAAATTTTACAAAAAACCCCGCCGATTAGGCGGGGTTTTAAATTTCCCTATAACAATCTATTAGAAGATTGCTTTCACGAAAACACCAGCTTTGTTGTTGTCATAATCAAAGACATCGGTGTTGGAGTGACGGGTGCGGAATTGATACCATACACCGGCAGACAACCAATCTTTAAATTGGTAATCCAATTCCGGACGGATGATATATAAGTTGTCATTACGTTTTTTGCCGTAGTAATCTTTAGCATAGGCCATATTGTCCCAAGATGCAGTCACACCGGCGGTTAATTTATCGGTCAATTTGTGACCAGCATACAAAGCGATGCGCGTATCGGTGAAATAGCGGTTAGCACCATAGCGGCTTTCTTCCATGCTGCGTTCACCAGACAAGCGGATCAAATCACGAGTAGTGGGTTCCCAGGCCAAAGCCACATAATACCCTACTAAATCGTTATATTTATCGGCTTCCGTACCATCATCCGCGGTATATTCATGTTCGTAATCACGCATATCATAGGTAACTTTAGCAGTACCGGTGATTTTAGAAGCAATTTGTCCGTCCACACCTAAACCTAAGCTATGGCCGTGGGAATTTTTAACTTTTCCTACAGATTTTTGATAATCAATATCGGAATAGGTATATTCGGCAAAGAAGTGCGTTTTGGCGCTCATGTTGTAGTACAAGCGGGTACCCAAATTTACACGATTGCGATTTAAAGATTGCATCTCGGATTCAAAATAACGATCAAAAATATCGCTTGCATAGAACCCGATACCAAACATTTTTTCATGAGAAGTTACATAAGAAATATAACCTTTGTTGTTTAAACGTTTGTGGCGTTGAGTTTCTTCGTTGTTGGCAGGATCGGAAGTGTAAAGAATGCGATCACCAATTGTAAATTGATCATTGGCGAGTTCCAAACCACCTAACGCTTCCCAATAATTGTTTTTGGAATGATTTTCAGTGTAAGCATTGTAGCCAACGCCGGCGTCCGCCGTAAGTTTCAACCCTGTAGACGGAACAGGAGCGACGTATTCGGCCCCAATGCGGGTGGTGCTGATGAAAGAATCTTTTTTATCATCTTTGGTCAAATAGATGTTATCATCATAAGTGACGGTTTCGGACGCAATAAAGTGCAATGGCTTTTCAGCGGCCGCGGGCACAGCAAACAGTGCCACTAACAGCAAAAGAACAGATGCTTTTTTCATGATGCGTTTTTCCTTTTACTTTTAATTTTGAGTAGCTTAAATCTACTTACTCTCATATTTTATAATTTTAAACAAAGCGAAACAAGAAGAACTTAGCGGCAAACTAGTTTTGTATAGATAAAAAAACAGCCGTACCCAATACAGGCGCCCAAGGTATTATTGATAACATCATCAATGTCACAACACCCTATTTGGGCAAAATACTGAACGGCTTCAATAAAAATAGACAACAATAAGGCAAGGCAAACTGTCTTCCAAAAACGCAATTTAGGAAATGCATAGGGAAGCAAAAATCCTAACGGAATAAATAAAATGATATTAAGGAATAAGTCCTCCACTGGGGTGGCACGGGCAGAATTGAATAAACCTTTACTGTTTCTAAGAAGTGCCTTGCAGACGGTCGCAGATATATCCTTAAAATGGAACCAGCAATTTAGCAACCGCCGTGCCACATAGAAAGGTTGGAAACGAGAACGCGACACTTCCATGCCCCACCGCTTTACTAGCGTAAGCCACAATACACCACCCGTGTATGAGCCAAGCAAAGAATATTTATAGATAGTTTGCGCTTTGGCCGTGCGAAAAAGTTTGGCTCCTTGCGGGATCAAAAATATAATGGCAAGTACCGCCAGGCCATATAATAAACAGATGAACATACTTTATTTTATCAGTTTTTGACTTAAGAAACAGGGTTTTATAAATAAATCTAACGCTGTACACATACAATTATCTATAATATAAATATGACTAAACGTACTAAAAAGAGTTCCCTTCCCGTCCAAGCGTGTGATGCGTGCGCTGCATTTATCCGCAGTGTACTGCCCCATTTGACCGGGTGGCTTATTCTATTAGTTTCGCTTTCCTTCTTTACCGCCACATATGACTCGGCACATGTTAAATTAACACTGCTACATATTGGAGCTGTTGTTCTACTAGCCCTGTGGGCTTGTTTAAAAATTACCGAACACAAAAATCCATTCTCACGTAAAACTTGGCCCTTTTTAGCACCCTTATTTATATATCTGGCTTGGCAAATACTCTCTTTCCTTTGTTTTCCTTATAAATTGGAAGCAGCCGAAGAGTTTATCCGTTTGCTAATGTACGGCGGGATTAGCACGTTGATTGCATGTGAGTTTACCCCACAAGATATCCGAACCGTTACTAAATTCATCGTAATTTCCGCATGGATTTCGTTTGTATATGGCCTGGTACAAGTAGCGGCCATCTGGTGGCCCAGCGTCGATTTTTTGCCATGGCACAATTTTTTTGCCGGGCGCACATTTTCCACACACGCCAATCCTAACTTTTTCGGTGCATTTATCGTATTCGCTTCGGCCATTATTGGCGGAGAATTTTTGCGCACACGCCAAAAAAAACTACTTACGTTACTAGGTATCGGTCTAGTGGACCTGTTCTTTACCGAGAGTAAAGGTGCTTGGCTGGCCTACGGCGTCATGTCAGTATTTTTTGCGTTTGCCTACACAAACTGCCTGACACGTATTAAAAAACATTTAGTTAAAATTAACGTACTGGCTGTGGCCTGCTTACTCATTGCTATTGTTGGGGCGGGCATCTATTCCGCCAAGCGCATTCAATCAGTCAATTTCCGCACATACACATGGCTTTCCGCATTTGAAATGGTAAAAGATTCCCCCATTTTGGGTACCGGACCTGGGAGTTTCAAGCTGGTCTATCCTGCCTATCGCCGGCCGCAAATTTTCTATATCGAAGATGCACACAATAACGAAACACAGCATGCGGAAAACGAATATTTAGAACAAGCGGCTACAGGCGGAATAATCGGTCTGGCACTTTTCTTGTGGCTATTTGTATTTCTGTTTACGTGCACATTTAAAAACTTAAGAGCACCTTTACCCCCAAAACCTTCTCAAAATGATTTATCCACTAAATATTATCTACTCGGTTATGCTGCGGCACTGGCCGGACTGCTTGTGCATACTGGAGTGGATATCAGCATTCACTTCGTCTCTAGCGGGCTTTTGCTTGCTGTATTTACAGGAACAATTTTGGCTCTTGCCATAAAAAATCAGAAAACACAAGTGCCTCCTACTGATATACCACAACATCCACGTTGGTTATTTGTGGCGCAACTAATAACTTCTTTGGCTGTGTCCGCATTTGTCATTTATATGGGAGTCGAATTTATCAAAATTTTGAAGCACCTGGCATTAGTTAGCTTAGGGGAGAAGTTATTATTTACTGCAGCAATCATTACGTTTATTGGATGTGTTGCGGGGACAGGTTACATATATTTGCGCACAACTTGGAAAACAACCCGCATATGGGTATGTGCCATATTACTAACTTCATTGCCAATTTGTTTATTTTTCTTTAATATGTTTACTGCGAACCATTACTATAGTTTAGGAGTTGCCCTAGTTAATCTCAAACAACCCTATGCTGCTTTGCCTGCGTTTACTGATGCTATTAAACGCAATCCTCTGTTAGCAGAATACCGTCAATATCGCGCCAATATATTTGCCACAACGCTGGATTTATCTAAACGTTTTAACCCAGCGTTAGGGGATGAGGATGCCCCCCGCACTGACTATGAACGTGCGATGGCCGACTTATATTTTGTGCAAAAACACAACCCGAATCACGCACTTTTAAATCAAGAGGCCGGGCAGCTTCACTATGCACTGGCTATGCGTCAATTAGAACAAACACAACAGACCCCCGAACAAGCACTCCTGTATAATCAATTGGCTACGGAAAACTTTTCACTCGCCAAGCAATATTTCCTAAAAGCATTGAAACTAGACCCTGTTAATGTAAACACATATTTATTACTCATTAATATATCCTTACTGCGACACGATATAAATGAAGCACAAAAATGGGTAGACACCTATTACCAAGGTCCCAGCGGCGTAACTGAAGAAGAATTCTTGGTACGTCACCGTCAAAATCCCCAAATGCACGCGGTACAAGCACACATTGATCGTTTAAAAGCGGCATTAAACCGCTAAATTTGATAAAATAGGGGTGACTAGATTTTATTTTTAAGGAAATTAGCATGATTATTCTTTTTTTAAACTGTGGTAGTTCTTCTGTAAAATACAGCGTCTATGACTGGGATCAGAAAAAAAGTTTGTGTGCCGGTGGTGTAGAACGCATTGGAATTGAAGGTTCCTTAATTACACATGACCGCCCGGGCAAATTGTCTGTGGAAATAAAACGCCCGTTAGCCAATCATAAAGATGCAATCAATTTAGTTATTGAAACATTAATCCACAAAGAACACGGCGTTATTGAAAACGTAAATGTGATTAGTGCTGTGGGACACCGCATCGTACACGGTGGAAAATTTGCTAAATCTGTTATCGTGGATGACAGCGTAGTAGCTGAACTGCGAAATATTGCCGATTTAGCTCCTCTTCATAATCCGGCCCACATTATGGGTATTGAAGCTGCCCGTGCGCTGCTACCCAATGTTACCCACGTGTGCGTAATGGATACCGCTTTTCACCAAACCATGCCAGCATCTTCTTATATGTATGCACTGCCGCGCAAATGGTATACCGATTATCACATCCGCCGTTATGGATTCCACGGATCTTCCGTTCTCTACACTTCCCGCCGCGCCGCAGTACTCATGGGTAAAGAAGTAGATGAAATTAATACAATTGTATGTCATATTGGAGCCGGTGCCAGCGTAACCGCCGTCAAAAACGGCCAATGCATTGACACTAGCATGGGACTTACCCCATTAGAAGGATTGGTAATGGGATCCCGCTCGGGAGATATCGACCCATCTGCCTGTTTTTACATGATGCAAAAGCTCAAAATGGCCCCAGAAGACATGTACACTATTTTGAATAAAAAAAGCGGCATGTATGCCTTGACCGGAGATCGTTATTCCGATCAGCGCGATGTGCGCAAAGGAATTAGCGAAGGCGATGAGCTTTGCAAGTTAGCCGTAGAAGTGCAAGCACACCGCATCCGCAGATATGTAGGCGCTTACATGCTTGAACTGGGGCGCTTAGATAGCATTGTGTTTACCGCCGGTATCGGTGAGCGCGACCCTGATGTGCGTGCCCGCGTACTCAAAGGACTTGAAAATTTTGGTATTATTATCGATGCAGAACGCAACGAAGCGGCTATGACCAACAAAGCCGAGTGCCGTATTTCGGCGGATAATTCTCGCGTACAAGTGTTTGTAATTCCCACCGATGAAGAAATTGTCGGCGTGCAAGACATTGTAGCGTTACTGGCCGGGACATACGATGTATACACAAAATTTAGGTATATCTTCCAAGAAAAAGATTACCGCAACAAATTACGCGATGCGGCGTTTATAGAAGATGTTAAAAAACGCCCGTCACTCTTAAAGGCCGCCGTAAATTTGCCCGAGGCCTTAAAACAGGAGTTGAAGAAATAATTTGTGCCGCCCGTTTGTGTAAAAACAGACGGGCTTTTTATTAGGATAAAAAAGAGGAGATTACATCATGTTACTACCCAAAGAGGATAAATTCTTTGATTTGTTTGATCGCCAGGCCGAAAACTTAGTACGCGCGGCCGAGTTTTACCGCAAATGTATTAGTGAAAGCACAATTAACCCCGAAAATGTACGCGAAATGCATGAATTCGAACATTATGGCGATGAACTAACGCATACCATTATCAATACATTAAATGAAACTTTCATCACGCCTTTTGACCGTGAAGATATTTTATCCTTAGCTAATCGCATGGACGACATTGTAGACAACTTGTATTTACTGATGAATCGTTTTCATCTATATTCTATTTCCAAACCGACCGAATATAGTAAAAAATTAGCAGATACGATTGAACATTCCACCCGTGCTTTACAAAAAACCGTAGCAACGTTGCGCAGCAATAAGCACATGAAAGATACGTACCGTCATTGCGTGGAAATCAACCGTTTGGAGAATGAAGGAGACGTTTTGCGCGACGAGGCAATTTCTAATTTATTTGCCAATGAAAAAGATCCTATTGTGGTCATCAAACAAAAAGAACTCTATGAAATCGCCGAATCGACTACCGATTTCTGTGAACACGTAGCCAACTTAGTAGAATCTATCTTGGTTAAAAATAACTAGGACAAAAAACTATGACGTGGATTATATTTCTAATTCTGCTTGCTTTGTTTTTTGATTACCTAAATGGTTTTCACGACGCGGCCAACGCGGTTTCCACCGTTATATCTACCCGCGTGTTATCTCCTAAATTTGCTGTAGCGTGGGCAGCATTTTTCAACTTCGCGGCATTCCTGATTTTTAAAACGCACGTAGCCCAAACAATCGGTTCCGGCATCGTAGATATACACTTGGTAGATTCCACCTTAATTTTTGGCGCTCTAATGGGTGCTTGTAGCTGGAACTTGATCACCTGGTGGTTTGGATTGCCGTCTAGCTCCTCACACGCATTGATTGGCGGACTTATAGGCGCAGGTATTGTAAAAGGCGGGTTTGGCGCGCTAGTAGCCGGCGGTATTTTAAAAACGGTTGCTTTCATCTTCATTTCGCCTCTATTGGGATATTTCCTCAGCACGCTCATGGGTGTACTAATCTTCAACATAGCCAACCATTTTAATCCTTTTAAAGTGGATCGTTTCTTCCGCAAGGCACAGTTATTCTCTGCCTCGGCCTATGCACTAGGATACGGTGGAAACGATGCGCAAAAAACCATGGGTATCATCAGCATGTTACTCTTAGGCGGTATGGCTGGAGCAGAAGTAGCACCCGTGCGTGATTTCTTTTTGACCCATCATGAAATGCACCTCATATCGCAAGGTCAATTTGTGGTACCGTTATCTGTGGTTATTTTGTGTCAAGGAGCGATTGCATTGGGAACACTTTCCGGCGGATGGCGTATCGTTAAAACTATGGGACAAAAGATTACACGTCTGCGCCCCGTAGACGGTTTTTGCGCAGAATCGGGTGCTGCGTGTTCTATTTTCTTTGCCTCGATCTTGGGCGTTCCTGTCAGCACTACTCACACGATTACAGGTGCCATTGTTGGGATTGGATCCCTGCGCCGCCTCTCCGGTGTGCGCTGGGGGACCGCTAAGCGCATTGTGTGGGCTTGGTTCATTACCATCCCCGCTGCTGCTCTTATATCCGCCTTTTTCTACTTGATTAAGGTGTGGATTTTCTAATTAGTTTTGCATAGAAAACCCCTGGCTAATGCCGGGGGTTTTTATTGTAAAAGTGACGAAATTTAAAGAGTTTTTAGGAGCCAATTACTTAACAGAAAACCTGTTTTCATAAGTTGTTCTCCTTTCCTGCCTAATTTATCAATAGAAAGCCACTCGCTTTCTATATATAGTATACGCATTTTTGAGCAAATTTCAAGGCCTATTTTTAAAAAATAGTCCCTTTTATTTTGGCAAACTACGACGAGAACCCCAAACAACTAACGAATACAGGTTTTACATTAATTGAGTTACTCGTTGTAGTACTCATCATTGGTATTTTGGCAGCCATAGCAGTGCCACAATACCAAAAGGCCGTGGAGCGCTCGCGCATGGCTGAAACATTTCAAGTGCTTGGCGATTTATCCTCTGCACAACAAGTGTACTATATGCAGCACGGTGTTTTTGCAGTGGATGTGGATGAGCTCAATAGCGGGGATATTTCATTTTCCTTGCCGCAAGACGGCGCTTATAGTTTCGCGTTCGAAGGAAATGCGAATGATGCGGCAATGTATGCTGATCGTCTATCAGGTATGTATGCGGGAGGATGGATTGGGGTAGAAATCGACCAGAACGGAAATATGCGTAAATCCTGCGAAGATCCTCCTGACAAAACAGGTTTCTGTGCCATAGCTGAATCTGCCGGATATGAACCCAGATGATTTAGGATATGGCGGAGGTGAAGAAGAACACCATTGCGATCTTGGAGTGTGGGATGGAACACAGTGCGTAAACAACGGTCTGCCAAGATAGTTTTAGTGAGATATTGTCTAAAAAGGCCCCATAAATTATTTACGGGGCCTTTTTAAACTTACATATTGTCTTTAATGGTTTGCGCCAAGCGTTTTAAGCCCTCGACAATTTGCTCTTTTGAGGAATACGAAAAGTTTAAGCGCAAGTCGTTAAACACGTTGCCGTCCGGATAGAAATCTACCCCCGCCACGTATGCTACTTTGTTTTCAATGGCTTTGGGCAATAATTTGGTAGCATCCATTCCCTTGGGTAGCGTTACCCACAGGAAAAGCCCCCCTTCCGGGCGCGTCCAAGTAACGCCCTCGGGCATACACTCAGCCAATGTTTTAAGCATTAAATCGCGCTTTTCACGATAGACAGTAACCATGTTTTGCAAGTGCCCTTTCAACAGGCCGCGGCGCAAAAATTCGCCGGTGGCCAGTTGCAAAATTGGCGAAGTGCACAAGTCCATAGCTTGTTTTAAGATGACAAATTTTCGGATAACATCCGCCGGCCCAATTAAAAACCCTAAGCGAAACCCCGGCACAAAGATTTTAGAAAACGTAAACATGGTCATTACGTTACCTTGGCCGCCGTCCAACTCGTAAAACGTACGCGGGGCTTTGCCTTCAAAGCGTACTTGGCGGTACGGAGAATCTTCCAAGATAAACGTATTATATTTTTTAGCCAGTTCCAAAATTTTAATACGGCGATCTTCGGGAATAGTAGTGCCGGACGGGTTTTGGAAATCGGGCACTAAATAAATAAATTTGCAGGGTTTGCCTTGCTTTTCAAGTAGGTTTAGCTTAGCTTCTAAATCTTCTACAAGCGCGCCGTTTTCGTCGCTGGCCACGCCCACGATGTCTGCACCAGCCACTTGAAAGGCCTGCAATGCTCCCAAATACGTAGGGCTTGTAGTGATAATACTATCACCGGGATTAATAAACATCCGCGCCGACATATCCAACGCTTGCTGGGAAGCGGAAACGATTAAAATTTGATCGGGCGTGACGGTAATATTTTCCGCTTCTTTCATCAACTTAACAAGTTCTTGCTTAAAACTGTTTTGACCTTCCGTAGCGCCATATTGTAAGGCCTCTTTGTCGGTTTTGGTTAAAACGGTATCGAAAATATCTTTAATTTCCTTGGTCGGGAAAATAGCCGGCGCCGGCAATCCCCCAGCAAAAGAAATAATTTCCGGTCTGGCAATGATTTTTAATAATTCGCGGATGGCAGAGGCCTTGGAGCGGCTAACCACCTTAGAAAATAAAGGGTTATAGTCCATTTCATCTTTCCTTCTTATTTATTAACTAATATATTGTACTATTTTTAAACTTAAATCTTTAGCAGGAACCGAATGCGTAAGCGCACCTATAGAAATTACGTCCGGGCGCTCTTTGCAATAATCTTCCAAATTTTGCGCATTTACACCGCCGGACACTTCAATAATTGCCCGGCCATTAATTTCTGCTTTACACGTAGCTATCTGCGCAGGAGTCATATTATCTAGCATAATAATATCCGCACCGGCAGCCAGTGCTTCTTTTACTTCTTCTAAATTCGTAGTTTCCACTTCAATTTTAGGCGTGTGCCCAATAGCATCTTTGATCTTTTGCACGGCGGCAGTAATGGAACCTGCAGCAGCTATGTGATTATCTTTAATCATCACGCTATCAGCTAAACTAATGCGGTGATTGCGGCATCCCCCCACCCGCACCGCGTACTTATCTAGCCGACGAAGACCCGGCTGCGTCTTGCGCGTATCTACGATCATTACACCGTATTTTTTCCCGATAGCAGCAAAAGCACGGGAAGCAGTTGCAATTCCGCTCATACGCTGCATAAAGTTAAGTGCTGTGCGTTCGGCTTTTAAAATAGAAAGAGTGGAGCCCGTCAATTCTAACACGTTTTCCCCCTTCTTAACTTCATCTCCATCTTGTTTAAGCGCGGTGAATTGTACGGTAGGATCCACGGCCTGAAATACTTGGCGTGCAATCTCCATACCGCATAGCACTAAATCTTCTTTGGCGCGAATCACAGCCCGCGCTTGATTTTTGGACGTAAAAATCGTGTCCGAGGTAATATCCCCCAAACTTAAATCTTCCTGCAAAGCAAGTTCAATAATTTTATCTAGTATCATTTTGTTAACTCAAACATTTTTTGAATAGATTTTTGGGCAGCTACTGCCACAGTGCTATCCACTTCCACAATCTGATCTGCCCGTGGATCCGTCAATGCACGCAACGTATTTAGCAGATTGTTTTTCTTCATATAACTACACACACCAAACGGCCAAACAAACTGTTTATCCGGATGCTCTGCCTCCAAACGGTTTACCAAACCAAACTCTGTGAGCATTCCAAATTGCTTGGCAGGTGACTTAGCCACATAATCCGCCATACCTTTCGTGCTGCCTACATAATCGCATAATGCACAAACTTCGGGAGCACATTCTGGATGCGCTAATACGATAATACCCGGGTGATCGGCACGTAATTTTTCTACATGTTCCGGGAGATACTTATCATGCACGCAGCAAGATCCCCCCGATGCAATAATTTCTTTAGGTGTACCACGACGTTTTAATTCTATTTCTATATTTTGCGCCATCAGTAAATCCGGCACAAAAATCAATTTATCGCCCGGTATTTTTTGTGCAATATCAAACACATTCCCCGAAGTCACACACACATCACATTGAGCTTTTACTTCTGCTGAACTATTGATATAACACAAAACAGGAACTCCCGGATGTTTTTTGCGTAAATTCTCCACATCTTGCGCCGTCATAGAATCAGCTAATGTACATCCTGCACGGCCCGCAGGAATAACTACTTGTTTATGCGGGTTTAAAATCTTGGCTGTTTCCGCCATGAACCATACCCCTGCAAAAACAATTATATCCGCGTCACAACTATGAGCTCTTTGGGCCAGTTGGTAAGAATCACCTCGAAAATCAGCTACCCCATACACTAAATCTGGCGTAGTGTAAGAATGAGCTAAAATAACGGCTTTTTTTGTCTTTTTTACTTCGTTAATAGCAAGCGTGTAAGCAGCCGCATCCATACAATCTTGCAATGTCCATTTGGCTGCTTTTGTCTTGGATACACACCTAAGAAGCCCATACAAACGATGGGCTTCTGTGGGAATTCGTGCTTGCGTATACGGCATAGAACAACCTTTTAGTGGTTATACGTAGTAGTTGTCGTCACCGATCCGTCAGCATTAACCGTTTTGGTGACTTTAGGATCTGTGCTAGAAGTTGTAGACGAACTAATTGCCGAGCCACTTCTGCTATAAACCGTTTTGGTTGTAGAGGTAGAAGAGACAGGAACTGTTTGCCCTTCATCTACGTAATAGATATTCGTGGTATTGGTAACTTTTTTGGCACGGGTAGTAGCCACACTGCTAGCAGTTGCTTTCGCCTTTGCTTTACCTTTAGCAGCAACAGCGGCCTTCCCTTTACCACAGCAATCGGGCTCCACCAACGGCAAGTAGGAGTCACCACACGCTTGTAATTCATGCGCAGGGATAGCATCATAATCCGTTGCCGGGGCGAGCATATTATCAAATTCTTGATCAATAATTTGGTATTTAGCATCCTTGGCAGATTTTATATTGCCATCATAAAGAGCACTTACTTCACTCGCGTTATAATACGTAGCACCGGACGTTTCCTTCTTGTTTTTAGAACAAGCGGCCAAACCTAATGCTACAGCACAAATAAGACATAAAATTTTTCTCATACACTCTCCTTGTATGGGGCCAAGAATTCCCCTATTTTCATTATATATCATTCTAACACAAATTGGGGAAATTTTTGCAATATTCCCGATTAAAAACACCCCCGTTTCCGGGGGTGTTTTGCTCTTCAAGGATCTAACAAGGTTATTTTTCTTCAGTTTCGTCGGCGTTATCTTCCGTTGAACCGAATGAATCAGACAGTAACTCGCCTAACGTAGGGCGCGGAGCTTGTTTTAAATACTGCGCCACCACTTTGCGATTTTGGGCCTGATCATACTTTTTAATAGACAAATTCAACGTAAACGTTTCCGGATTGACACCAATCACTAAGGCCGTAATGGTATCTCCTTCTTTGGCGTTGAAATCACGTCCCATTTCAAAGGGGCTGATAAATCCCTTAGTATTGTTCTTACCAATAGTACACTCCACACCATACTCTTCGGACACTTTGGTTACAGTGGCTTTCACAGAGCTCTTGTACGGATAGCGACGTTTCAACGCATCGGCCGGGTTCAAGAAAAGTTGTTTAAGACCAAATTCCAAACGAGGAGTTTCCTTGTCTAATTTTAACAGTTTAGCTTTTAGACGTTGACCACGGCGGAAATTGGTAATAGCTGTCTCGGGTTCTTTCCACGCAATGTTTTCCAACGCTACAACTCCTTCAATTCCGTGGAAACGCAAATACAATTTATCTTTGTCCACTTTGGAGACTACTACGCGCAACACATCCCCTTCTTTAATAGTGCTGAGCACTTCCTCGCGGCGAACAGCTTCGTCCTCTTCTAACACTTGTTTACGGGAAATAATGAGTTTTTGTTTTTCTTTAACAAATTCCACAATGACAGCTTTAATTTTTGCGCCTACGGGCAAATAGTGTTTGTAGGCCGTGTGGAGTTCAGAAAGGGAAAGAGGCATAAATCCGCTTACTCCGAAAACTTCCACAATATAACCGCCTTTTACTTGCTGCAAAATAGTACCTTTGACACGTTCTTTAGCTTCATACGCTTTCTTGCAGATGTCCCAACCCAAAAATTCTAATGCTTTTTTATGTGATAAAATTGCAGGGCGTTCGTCCCCCCCACGTTTCACGAGCACTACAGATACCTTATCCCCAATTGCCGGCAGCGTTTTACCTTCAAATTCACTTACAGCAATGGCACCCTCTTTTTTGGTACCAGTATCTACCAATATGTAATCTTGATTAATTTGTACGACCGGAACCTCTACAATTTCACGTTTATTCAGCTTCTCCAGTAAAGAATCTTGCTGCGCAATCAACTGATCCATCGTTAGTTCTTGCTCGGTAGTTTCTTGCGTAGTATTAGTTTCTTCGTTCATAGTCATAAGTACTTAAGCGGTTTTTTATTCAAAAATCGCCGTAACCTCCGTTAGATATTTATTGAATTTATTGCTTCCATTATTTGATTTGCAAATTGTTTATACTGCATTTTGGGTTCCAAGGCCGGGTCTGCCCGCAAATGCATTACCGTACCAAATTTAACACGAATTTTACGCACCCACGGCCAGCCAAACGTTCCGTCAATTCTTACAGGGAGTACAGGTGCCCCTGTCTTGTATACTAAAAAACCAATCCCGCTCTTCGGTTTTTGCGGTTTGCCCGTCTTACTGCGCGTTCCTTCAGGAAACATAACTACGCTTTCCCCTTTACTTAACGCATCCACTACTTCCTTCAAAGCGCCCATGTCTCCAATAGTCCGCTTACGGTCTACGGGGATATAGTTGCAATGATGAAAGAACCACCCCAGCAAAGGAATCTCAAACAATTCTTTTTTAGCTACAAATCGCGAATCTCGCACCAAGCCAGCAAATGAACCAATGGCAGGTGGGTCAGCATTAGAAAGGTGATTCCCCGCTATTAAAAGAGCTCCTGTTTTGGGGATATTCTCAAGTCCTTCTACTTTAAAATCGTAGAAAACTTTAAAAAATATCCTCGATACATATTTTACTAAATTAAGCACCATAGTGGGAAATTTTCTCCAAAACTAAAGATATCACTTGTTCTAAATTTAACGAAGAAGTATCCACGATAATTGCTCCTTCTGCCGGCTTCAACGGACTAGCCGCTCGGTGAGAATCTCGATAATCACGTTCTTTGATAAGCGATAAGATATGTTCGTAATCAGGGGTTTCCCCCGCTTCGCGTAACTGTTTTACGCGACGATTAGCACGTTCTTCAGCAGAGGCAGACATATAAATTTTTACGTCCGCATCCGGAAAAACTACGGTACCGATATCTCTGCCTTCCATAATAATGCCACCGTCTTTTCCTGCTTCGCGCATTTTTTCGGTCAGCACGGCACGTGCATCTTTGTGAGTAGACACTTTGCTGGCTACATTACCTACTTCTTCTAAATGAAGTTTATTGCCAAGATACTCTCCATCTACATACATTTTAAGTACGGCATCCGGCTGGCGCACAAACGTAAAAGCGAGCTGTTTAGCCAGGGCCAACACAGCATCACCGTCTTCGGGAACAATTTGTTTCTCGAATACTTTATACGCAAGAGCACGGTATAATTCTCCGGTGCTTAAGAAACCATATCCCATTTTTTGGGCTACAGCTTTCCCTACGGAAGATTTCCCCGTCCCAGCAGTACCATCAATAGCAATAACAAGCCCATTCTTACGCATTACGCGCCTTCCACATTTAAGCTATCGGTTACACCGCGAATAGCCAACATGATAGCATCAGGACTGGTAGCAGCCGATTGAGCTGTTTCCATATCAATAATTCCCTCTTTGTATAATTTGGCTAATGATTGGTCAAATGTATTCATACCATAGAATTCACCTTGTTGCATTTGCTTCACTAAATCACCAGGGCGATTTTCCATGATCAATTTGCGTACTTGCGGAGTACTAACCAAAACTTCCAAAGCGGGGTACATACCTCCCTTTAAACTAGGCAATAGACGCTGACAGACAATCCCGCGAATAAGTTCAGAGAGTTGCAAACGAATCTGTTCTTGCAATTCGGCAGGAAACGCATCTACCAAACGTTCAATGGTCTGCACCACGTTGACCGTGTGCATGGTTCCTAAAACCAATTGTCCAGTTTCCGCTGCAGCAATAGCGGCTTTCATAACTTCGCCATCGCGCAATTCACCGATCAAAATAACATCCGGATCTTGACGCATAGCAGCACGTAATGCTCCCGTATACGAAGGAGTATCCACTCCCAATTCTAACTGGCTGACTACGCTACGGTTGTCCGGATGTAAAAATTCGATAGGATCTTCAATCGTCAGAATGTGATTAGCACGAGTTTTATTGATATGATCAATCATGGCAGCTAACGTAGAAGTTTTACCAGATCCAGTCATACCTGTTACCAAGATAATACCCCGGCGAGATTCAACCATCTTACGCAAAATATCTCCCGGCAAATGGAATTGTTCGAAAGTGGGAACTTGTGGAGGAATATGACGAACAGCCATACAAATTCTACCCATTTGGCGGAACACGTTAAAACGAAAACGCCCGTATGATTTGGCATCTAATGAAAAATCTACTGTGCTATATTGTTCAAAAATGCGTTTTTCACGTTCTCCCATACAAGCATAGGCCATCTTTTTAGCTTCTTCATTGGATACAAAACTATCTTCAATGGGCTTCATTTGTCCGTTTAAACGCACATACGCATTTGAATTACCACGAATATGCAACCCACTCGCTTTATTGTCCACTACCGTTCGTAACAAACTTTGCAATCCCACCGCCATAATTTTCTCCTTTCTTCTAATTTTACACCGTTAAATAAATATTACACAGAACGTTTTTTTCGCCTCAAATAAGCAGGCACCAACATAGGATCCTCAAACGTAGGGCGTTGCGGTTCGAACGTGGTAAAAAGGTCCTCCGCTACCGTACGGCTACGCAACGTTGCGTCGTTGGATGCAGCTAATGGCTTGCGCGCTTGGAAAGCACCGGCCTTTTCAGCACTAAAACCCGTGGCAATAACTGTCACTTTAAAATTGCCATTAAGTGTAGGATCATATGAGTAGCCAAACATAATGATTGAGTCATTACTGGCATATTGACGAATTAAACTCATTACTTCGCCTTGTTCTACCAACGTTAAATTTTCCTCGGCAGCAAAATGAACAATAAATCCCTTAGCGCCTCTAATATCTGCATTCTCTAAAAGTGGTGAAGAGATGGCCTGTTTAACTGCTGCTAGATGTCTTCCTTGCCCTGATGCCTCCCCTACGCCAATAAGTGACTTTTCAGAATGACACATTACTTTGCGGATATCGTTAAAATCGATATTTACTTCACCAGGTTTGGTAATTACTTCACTAATGCCTTGTACGGCTTGCAATAACACCTCATCTACCATCTTAAAAGCATCTCGTGAAGAAGTGCTAGGATCAATGTTCGCAAATAATTTCTCATTAGGGACAATAATCATTGAATCCACATACTTTTGCATTTCCAAGATACCTTGATCGGCCTGTCTCTCACGCACATAACCTTCAAAATTAAATGGACGTGTTACAACGCCCACAACAAGCAGATCATCCCCATAAATTTCTTTAGCTAGTTTGGCCAAATACGGTGCTACACCGGTACCCGTTCCGCCACCCATCCCGGCAGTAATAAATAACAAATCACACTGACCAATAATGAGTTTTAATTTTTCCTTACTTTCTTCGGCTGCTTTACGCCCACGATCCGGATCTCCGCCAACTCCCAACCCTTTCGTTAATTTTTCTCCCACTTGTACTAAATAAGGGGCTTGGTTACGACGCAAATCTTGAGCATCCGTATTAACAGCGATAAAATCCACATCTTTTAAACCGCTGCGCACCATGTGGTTGATGGCATTTCCACCACCACCGCCAACTCCAATCACTTTGATTTTGGCCTTTTTGCTCTCAAATTGTGCCGCGGGCATAAATAGATCTTGAATTTGCATATATTATCCAAACATTCCTTTGAAAAAACTTCCCAACTTATCCAACGCCGAATTATTTCCCCGATATTGTTTTTTACCATACAGGTTTTCTTCGGACGCTCTTTCCATAGCATAAATGACTAATGAAAGCGCGGTAGCATAAGATGGGGCAAAAAATTCGTCCGCACAAGTAATCAAATCACGTCGCACCGCACCTTTACGCACATCTTTTAATCCCAAAATATCCTGGCACAAAGCCGTCATACCGGGCATTACAGAACCACCACCCGTAATCACTCCAACCAAGGGAATATTTTGCGGTTTGTATCCACCCAGTCCAACATAGTGCTCTACTTGTTCTAAAAGTTCTTCCATACGCGGTTGGAGACAATCCAAAATCTCTACGTTTTTAATCATGCGAGTACCACTGCCATCTAGCAAAGGAACGGCAACTTCATGTTCTTGTTTTAAAAATCCAGGGTGAATTACCCCATACTTTTCTTTAATCTCTTTAGCGGCCCTGCGCGAAGTATTTAAATAGCTAGAAAGATCATTTGTCAAAATGTCACATCCGTAGGGGATATCACATGAAAAGCGCATCATTCCACCCAGATAAATTCCTACGGAAATTGTTTCTCCACCGAAATCAATTAACATCGTTCCATTTTCTTTCTCATCTTGCAGGAGCACAGCATCTCCCAAGGGGACCAGTCCATAAACCGTTTGTTCCATACGGTAACCAGGTCGTTGGATTGCTTTGGCTAAATTGTTCAAATGGGTAGAAGCCCCAGTAATAATCTGCACGTCTACTTCCAAAAGAGAACCTTCCATTCCCTCTGGATTACGGATACCACGCTGCTTGTCTACAGCATATCCCTGCGGGAACAAGCTAATAATTTCATTATCATTTTTTATCGGTACGGCCTTGGCATTTTCAATAGCCAATTCCATATCAGCGGGGCAAATTTCTTTATCCGGACGAGAAATGTTATAAGTACCATGATTGAAAAAAGATTCAATGTGCGGTCCACGCACAGCCACAAACAACTGGCTGATATCTTGGCTTGTCTCTCGTTCAATACTCCCTAATAAGGCAGTCACTGCGGCGGAGGTTTCGCGGATATCCGTTACCATCCCCCCACGTAATCCTTGGCACGGAACACTTCTTCCCGCAAGGACCTGTAATGTGTTGGTACGCTCATCGTGAGCAGCAGCAATGGCGGTTAATTTACCGCTACCTACATCTAATCCTACAATCAAATTTGGTTTTGCCATACAAAAATTTCCTTACAAAAAATCGTCTCTCTCTATTATAAGAATTAATGAGGCATCTGTGTCAAAAAAACTTTTCCTTTTTCAAAAAAGGAAAAATCCAATATCACAGGGCTCTCGTATCTTTTACGAGATAATTCCATAATTTGTGCCGCACGACGCACTTTCTCTTTTAGACGAACGGCCTGCCCAAAACGAATCACGCTTTTATCCGGTAAATCCAACGTAACTGTATTGTTCGTTACATTAAATTCAAGTACCTCAAAAGGAAGTGATTTCTTTAACTTTAGTAAACTCTGTATTAAATCCACAAATGAAGGTTCTAATTGGGCCGGGACATTCCCCACCAGCTCTACTTGTAATACTTCCCGTACCTCTTGAGGATCTATATAAACCACACTGTCTTCATCTATGTATTTTTTGGAATTATCTGGCAAGACAAATTGGGCTATCGGCTGACGAGGTTTGGCAGAAACTTTAAGTTTGCCACTTAATAAACCCCGCGAAACGGATATTTTGGTTAGTGTAGGATACTTGGCAATTAGTTCTTGACGCAGTTTATCAGCATCGGCTATTGAAAAAGGTTTCCCTTCCAAAGAGGCCACCCGTGTAAAAATTTCTCTTTCCCGCGTACCGGAAAGTCCATCGACAGCTACCGATTTGACGTGCCAATCCGTAATTTGGGCATTTTTGACAACATAGTACGCATAACGCAGGCCAAGAAAGGCCCCAAACGCCACAGCAGATATTAGGAAAAGTGAAAAGATAACTTTAAAAAAAGAAGATGGCTTTTTTCGACGTGCCGGGCGCCTTTTTACCATTAAAGTTGCGCTGGGACGGTAATAGCCATACTTTTTCATAAAATAACCCTAAAAAGAAATGGGCGGGAAGGGAGTTGAACCCTTAAGGACTTTCGTCCATACGGTCCTGAGCCGTACGCGTCTGCCATTCCGCCACTCGCCCATGTACAGATATTGTAGTAAATGGAAGAGTAAAAGTAAAGATTTTTTTATTCTAAAAACTACAAACATAACATGTTTAATTTTAGTAGAATAATAAGAGATTTACGCGCCCGTAGTTCAATGGATAGAGCGTCAGCCTCCGGAGCTGAAGATATGGGTTCAACTCCCGTCGGGCGTAAATTTTTCTTCCCAAGTAAAAGCTCCCCCAGTTGAGGGAGCTTTTATTATAACATCAATCTTTCTGCTTACAGATAGAGTATTCTAAAGCCGATGCTTACGTTCCAATCTTTGGAATGCATATTCCCTGCAGCATGCGTACCGGCATTAACGTACATAGCTGTGCCGTCATTGATCAAGGTACCTACTTCTATTTCGGGTACTACCTCCATTTGACCGGAGCGATCAAAGTTTTGGTAGTAGTACAGGTTTCCTTGTATCCACCATTTATTATCAGACAAGTAGGATAAATTGTAACGTATACGCCCCATATTGATATCGTCACGTGCATGATTACCAAATAACGAGAGCATATGCTTATATCCAATAGCTGTAAAAATACCACTATCCCAAGAATAAAGCGCGAATGCCGACGGCCCGATTTGTACTTTGCCAGCTCCCAAAAGTTTATCGGTAGCTGTGGGTAAAATTGCCTCCATGTGAGCACCGTACCCAAAACCTCCTTGAATACTCTCCGGCCGCATCCAGTTCACAGCTACCGTAACATCACCTAACCCGTTGACGGATTTTTCCGGCGATTCAAAACGTGAAAGCGGCACTTCCACACCCCAGTTCCAGTTCGGGTCAATCACTTTGTACATTTTAGCCGTTACACCCGTGGCTGAAATTCCTGCGCTATCATCAATAGCGGTAAACGTGGGGTTAATTTCCAAACTGGTAATATTCTCCGTCGGCTCTACCCCGTATTGATACTTCCGTTGTAATTGTGCATTAGCAGGCAATAATACCCCCGCCAATACAACTACTGCTAATATCCATTTCTTCATGCTCTCTCCTTTCTGCCATTTGATTTATCTAGATCCGGCAATATTTCCTGCACATAGGCCTCTTGTTCTTTTACTTCCTGAGAACTAGGCACCGTAACTACCAATAATCGTCCACCCGAACATTCCGTTGTTACATGAATGTTTTTTCCAACTGCCCACACCAAGGTATCTGTCCGACAACTGGAAAGTGTTTCCTCTTGACCAAGCCGCACGTTTCCACTAACTATGTAGATAAAGGCGCGTTGTTTCGGCGGGAGTTTCCAAGCGAATTTCCCCCCTTGAGAAAGTACTACATCTAATACGGTAACATCCTGTGGCACGGGCACACTGTGCGCCACATTCTCAAATTGTCCACATACCACGCGTACCGTACGGTTAGCATCTTCGTTTACGGGTACTTGATCACTAGAAAATTCCAACGCTCCCAACGTATCCTCAAATCCCAGAGACACGTAAAGTACAGGAATAATTTCTGCTTCTTCCTGTCGAATGACGCCTCCCACAAAACTTACCAATTCTTCCGCATGAACCATCCACGGACTATCCTCTTGCGCATTGGGAGGTTCTTTTTCTCCATTAATCAAATATGTAATCCCCGCCTGCTTACGCTCTGCTTTCTGCGGGTCAAAATCTGTCCCACAATAATATACGATAAAACGTGTAAATGGTGCAAACTTTCCCGTTTGTTCGGGGGTCACTAACGAGCGTTTAGCCACATAAGCCCGGGTAGGTTTCTCTTCCCACCAAGATGATAATTTCTGTTTCATAGTTTCCCTCGCATCTAGAGTTGTGTTACTAATATTACAGAAAATCGTTTCTTTTTGCCAGCGCAAAAATTAATTAGAACGATTTTGATAAAATAGTAAATATGATTCGCGTTACAACCGTTCCCGTTAAAACCTACCTGGCTAAATCAAAAATTCCGGGAACCCACTATGTCATTAACCCTTATGTCGGTTGTCCGCATAAGTGTTTGTATTGCTATGCGGAGTTTATGCGAAAATTCTCCGCCCATCAAGAACCGTGGGGCGATTTTTTAGACGTCAAATTATGCAGCACGCCACTGCATCCTAGCCAGCTTTTTCATCAGCATGTAATGCTCAGTTCCGTTACGGATCCCTATAATCCCTTTGAAAAGAAATACGAAATCACCCGCAATATTTTAAAACAACTTGTTCATTGTCAGGCCTACGTATCGGTGCTAACTAAATCGGCACTGGTAGTACGCGACATTGATTTACTAAAAAAATTACCTAATTGTAATGTAACTTTTTCTTTTTCTACTGCAGATGAAAAAGTGCGGGAACTAATTGAGCCGGGGACCTCTTCCACCGAAGAAAAAATAAATGCACTTAAAGAGTTACAACAATCGTGCATTCCAACTGCCATTATGGCCGCCCCTCTATTACCCGGCATTAGTGATTGGAAAGAAATTGTAGAAAGAACTGCCTCGCATGTCGGGTCATTTCTCTTTGATAGTTTAAATATGCGTGCCACGTTTCAACGCAAACTCATGGATTTTATAGACGTACACTTTCCACACTTGCTCCCTTTGTATAACGAAATTTATTTACAAGGCAAACGCACTTACTGGTACAAGATGCAAGAGGAAATTGAAACTTACGCCAAAGAGCATAATTTAGATATGGAAGTATTCTTTGGTAAAGAGTCGGCCTTTTCGTTCGCACCCGCTGAATCAGAAAACCCCATTCCACCCAACGTGCCCGATATGGGACCTACCCAACCGCAATTGTTTTAATAATTAAAAACACCCCGCTGTAAAGCGGGGTGTTTATGGTTACTGTCCAAATCAATTAGCTAAGGTGTTTGGAAAGATATTTGTTCATTTCAAACATGCTAATTTGAGATTTGCCGTCAAACAACGGAGCCAATTTGGCATCGGTGTTAATCATGCGTTTGTTGGTTTTGTCTTGCAAACCGTTATTTTTAATGTAAGTCCACATTTTTTTCACTACTTCCGTGCGGGGAAGAGCGGTGGTTCCCACGATAGCCGCCAAAGTGGTGCTGGGAGTGCAAGGTTTCATAAATTGAGCGTTAGCTTTTGCCATAATAATAGGCCTCCTTTAAATTAAGTTACCTTTAGTATAGTATATTAGGGCGCATTTGTATAGTATGCGCCCTAATATTTTTGGATTTTACGGGAAAGTTATTTCACTTTCGGGGCAGCAGACAAGATGGCCTTGCTGCAGCCGGCCTCGTATTTTTTGAAGTTCTCAACGAAGGCCTTAGCCAACGCTTGATATTTCTCCATATACGCTTTTTTGTCTTTCCAGGTCTTTTGCGGGTTCAAGATGTTAGCAGGAACACCAGCACAAGATGTAGGAATTTGGAAACCGAATACAGGGTCAGTTACAAATTTGGCTTTGGCCAATTTGCCATCCAACGCCGCATTGAGCAAAGCGCGGGTATATTTAATGCTGATACGGTTACCCACGCCATAAGGGCCGCCAATCCAACCCGTATTTACAAGCCAGCAGTTTACTTTGTGTTTTTGGATTTTCTTTTTCAAGAGTTCCGCATACACAGAGGGGTGCAAGGGCATAAACGGCCCACCAAAGCAGGTAGAGAACGTGCTGGTAGGTTCTTTTACGCCTTTTTCGGTACCGGCCACTTTAGCGGTATAACCACTAATGAAGTGATACAAGGCCTGGTCCGCAGACAATTTGGAAATAGGCGGCATTACACCAAAAGCATCACAGGTAAGGAAAATGATGTTTTTGGGATGCGTAGCACGTTTAGATTCTACAGCGTTATCAATGAAATTGAGCGGATAGCACGCACGGGTGTTTTCGGTCAACGTATCATCATCCAAGTCGAGTTTGCCGGTTTCCGGGTCAAAAACTACGTTTTCGAGTACCGTACCAAAGCGGCGAGTGGTAGAATAAATTTGAGGTTCTGCCTCTTTGCTTAAGCGAATTACTTTAGCATAGCAGCCGCCTTCAAAGTTAAACACACCATCTTCGTCCCATCCGTGTTCATCATCACCGATTAAACCGCGGGTAATATCAGCGGACAACGTGGTTTTACCCGTACCGGACAAACCGAAGAAGATGGCGCTGTCGTTTTTCTTACCGACGTTGGCAGAGCAGTGCATGGTCATAATACCTTTTTGCGGTAAGAGGAAGTTCATTACCGTGAACAATGCTTTTTTGTTTTCGCCGCCGTATTCAGAGCCGATGACCAAAATCATTTTCTTTTTGAAGTTAATAAGAATGGCCGTTTCGGACACAGTACCGTCGGTTTTCGGATTAACTTTCATTTTCGGCAAGCAGATAAGCGTGAATTGCGGAACAAATTTTTTGAGGTCTTTTTGTTCCGGTTCAATAAACATGTTTTTGACAAAGATGTTCGTCCAAGCACATTCGGTAATGGCACGTACTTTCACGCGGGAGGCCTCGCTAGAACCCACATAGGCGTCGCGCACGAATAAATCTTTATTGGCTACATATTTTTGCACTTTGGCAAAAATTTGATTGAAATATTTTTCTTTGATGCCCTTGTTGCTTTTGTTGTAAAAGAGTTTCCCTTCAATGTCTTTGGTTTCCACGAAATAGCGGTCATTTGGGCTACGGCCGGTATGTTTGCCGGTGCTTACGCACAACGGTCCGCCATAAACGACGTTCGCTTCGTTGCGTTTCAAAGCTTCTTGATACAAGGCCGGGGTGGAAAGGTTCCAATAAACGGTCTTGGTGGTTTTGATTCCGGCTTTGTCTAAACCATAGGTCGGTTTAAAGAAATCCGGCTTTGCATTCAATGTTTTCATTGTTGTTCCCTCTTAACTAATTTTTCCCCTCTTGGGGCAGATTTTTTAAGGCCTCGGCAATACGCCGAACGCCTTCTACAATTGCGGTTTTATCCGCACAAAAACTAATGCGCAAATACCCCTCAGCGCCAAAAGCGGCACCGGGCACTACGGCCACTAACACTTTTTCTAATAAGTAAGCGGCCAACGCGTTTGAATCTTTATTGTAATAACTAAAATCAACAAAACTATAAAATGTAGCTTGTGGTTTTTCCACGTGAATATGCGGGATCTTTGCAAGCTCTTTCAAAAGAATATTGCGATTATTCTCTAAAACGGCACACAAATCTTTCACGCAATCTTGCGGGCCGTTAAGCACCGCCGTAGCGGCACATTCGCCCAAATCGCTGTTGCAAGACGTGCTCTGCGCTTGCATACGCCCCATAGCGGCAATGAGTTCTTTATTGGCACAAACGGCCCAGCCAATACGAAGGCCGGTAAGTCCGTAGAGTTTAGACACACCGTTGATGATTACTAGATTGGAAAAATCGTGAGCATACGCACACGGATTAGGTGTTTTAGCTCCGTCAAAAACAAGCTGATGGTAGATGTCATCCATTACCAAAAAAATCTTTTTTTCTTCGGCAAATTCAACAATTTGTTTAATAAAATCTGCGTCTAAAATATGCCCTGCAGGATTGCAAGGACTGTTGAGAATTATTGCTTTTGTACGCGGTGTAACAGTTTGGATGATTTGCTCGGCACTAACGCGCAGCCCTTGCGTGGGTTTTACGATAACAGGTGTCCCCCCCGCCAATTTAATCATTTCCGGATAACTAACCCAAAATGGTGCTGGGAAAACTACTTCATCTCCCGTTTCCACCGCAGCCAACAAAAAATTGAATAAGGCCTGTTTAGCACCTGCACAAATAAGCACGTTGCTGATTTCAAATTCGTGCGCATAGTGTTGCTTAGTATAAGACAAAACGGCTTGTTTTAAAGCAGGTGTACCAGAAGACGGTGTGTATTTAATATTACGTGAGTTTGCCTTTTGAATAATCGCATCCACAGCTGTTTGCGGAGCGGGATAGGTAGGTTCGCCGCCACCTAGGTGGATGACGGATTGCCCCGCGGCTTTTAGCGCGCGCGCTTTCGCGTTAATTTTAAGTGTGGGCGAATCGCCAATTTGACTTGCCCGTAAACTCAGCGTAATAGACATAAAAATGCTCTTATGATTATTTTAGCATTTAATGACGATTCTGTGAATGGTCTACATTAAAAAACCCGGCCCACTTTGATGAGGCCGGGCAGTTACGTGAATGTATAATTATTACGTGTCGCTTAGATAATGACAACCTACGCTGCGTTTGTTTTGCAAGGCTGCATACGTAATCAGCAATGCAGTACGCACGCCGTTACGTAGGTCGATAAGTTCTTGGCAAGGTTGAGCGCCTTTATAGAAAATATCAATTTCGTTATGCAAGTGGCGCAAAATTTTCTCCGCACGCTCCAAGTGCTTGCGGCTGCGAATCAGCCCGACGTAATTCCACATCGTATTTCGGAGCGTAGCCAGATCTTGTTTTACCAAATTGACATCCGGCGTTTGATTGGGGAGCACCCATTCTTTGGGCGTGGGGATATGAAAATTTTGCGTGGCAATATCTTTAGCATCTTGCTCTGCGCACAAATATCCCATGGCTACCGCTTCTAAAAGTGAAGTGCTGGCCAAGCGGTTGGCACCGTGATAACCGGTACAGGCCGTTTCGCCAATGGCGTTTAGGTGCAAAATGTTTGTTCGCCCCGCCGGGGTGGTATAGATCCCTCCGCAAAAATAATGCGCGGCAGGTACGACGGGCACAGGAACTTTAGTCATATCAAAACCGCCTTCCAAACATTTTTTATAAATGGCAGGGAAACGTTCTTGTGTTTCTGCTGCGTCATTGGCGGTAATATCTAAATACACACAATCGTGCGATGTGTTAAGACGTTCCTGTTCAATCGCACGCGCCACAATATCACGCGGGGCCAAATCTTTGAGCGGGTGATATTTTCCCATAAAGGCCTCTCCTTTGGAGTTGCGCAAAATAGCTCCTTCCCCCCGCAACGCTTCGGACAAGAGAAAACTTTTCCCTTTGGCAAATACCGTCGGGTGGAACTGTACAAATTCCATATTCATCACACGCGCACCTACACGATACGCCATCGCGATGCCGTGTCCGTAGGCATGTTCGGAATTAGTGGTATGCAGATAAAGTTGCCCCACTCCCCCGGTAGCTAAAATAGTTTTTTTAGCGATTACGGCAAATACTTCGCCCGTTTTATTGTCCAGCACATACGCACCAAATACCGTCAGCGGATAATAGCGGTCCATTAAATCGGTAGAACTATGAGAAAGCGTTAACAAATCAATGGCGCTGGCAAATTCTTTTACGGTAATCAGCGGATTTTTCTGCACAGCTGTCTGAATAGCGCTAAGCATGGCGTGCCCGGTGGTATCTTTGGAATAAATAATGCGGTTTTTGCGGTGAGCACCTTCACGCGTAAAACGCAGTTGATGGGCAGCATCCCGGTCAAAATTAACAGACAAATCGTGTAAGAAAATTTCTTCTACAGCTTTACAACCGGCGGCAGATAATTCGCGCACAGCGGGTTCATTACACATATTGGCCGTAGCCATTTTGACATCGGCAAGCAAATCTTCCATTTGCAAGTTGGGTTCATACACGATACCCCCCTGCGCCAAATCACTATTGGCCTGTGGCATCTCCCCGCAGCAAAGCAACATCGTTTTGAGGCCTTTTTTGGCCGACTGATGCGCATATACACAACCTGCAATCCCTGCGCCAATTACCAAACAGTCCGTAGAAAGTATTTTCATAATTACATTATATAATTTTCAAATAAGCAATAAAAAAGCCACGGGTCTAATCCCGTGGCTTTGTATATCGGTACCGAATTTAAATCGGTTTGACACATTTATGTTCTGCACAAGAAGTATAGCCCATAGATTCGCAAAATGATTGTCCCGTTTGCGTATGACCCACACAAAAAATTTGATCCCGATCCGTCGCTACAAAATGCGGCCGCATTTGGATACTATACGCCCCATTGTAGGGGCCCCCATTCCGGGTTGCTACTACTGTTCCATCACCCAACGGGTCAAAGGTAATCCTAAAGGAACTTGTAATGCACTGTTCCGATTCACACCCGCCTTCAGCCATACCAGTACGACTGATATCAATGTCCAGGTTCGTAAGACGCAAATTGCTATTACAAGCTACTCCTTGCGTCCTTCGTTCCACACAGAGACGATTGATCGCTTCCACAATGGCACTAACATCCATTAACCCCTCCGCGAAACGTGCCTGTTCCACAGAACGTCTATAATACCCCGCACTCAATGCGGCCAATATTGATATGATGATTATTACTGCCATCAACTCTGCTAGTGTAAAACCATGTTTAATTTTGTTATACATATAAAGCTCCTCTCTTTTTATTATTATATCCTTTTTTTGCACACTTTCAAGGATTTTTATTGCAAAACAACCTAAAAACCGTTATACTACTTGTAAGGAGATTGCAATTATGAACAAAAAATTTGGATTTACACTTATCGAATTACTCACGGTAGTAGTGATATTAGGCATTTTAACATCCATCGCTTTGCCGCAATATCGCAAAGCCATTCAACGGGCGGAAGCATCCAACGCACTAATTAATTTAAAAACAATCTTTGACTCAGCCAAACGCTTCCAATCCACCAGTTCCCAATGGCCTACATCCTTTACAGGGTTAGATGTAGATTTATTGGACATATCTGACAACGGAACCGTAGGCGAATTTCAATACGGATTTAGCAATGATAACAATGGTACTGTGAGTGCTTGTCGTATAATTGAAGGGGATGCGACTGATACATACTGTTTGTTTGCCTATTATAGAATGACAGTTACGGCAAATCACAGATCGACAATACAACGAGATGTGTATGCTTGTCAGTACGGAGCTCCAAAATATCAAGCGTTATGTGAATCTATGTGTTCTGATGCGATAACTATTAACTTAACCAACGGATGTGTAATTAAATAATATCAGCAACTATCAAAACCGCTCTTAAAACAAGGGCGGTTTTTTATTTGTGTTTTCGTTTAAAAAATTTCTTGAAATTCTGTTTACCGAATGGACGTTTAGGAGTTTGTTGTTGACGTTCCAATTTAGCGCGGGCCTTTTTACTAAGCCCCACTTTGACCGTATGAAAAGAATGTGTGTCCGGTTGCTGTTCTTGTGTTAAAACATAAGCTGCTTCCGTCGATTTTTTAAAAGTTTTTGGCTTCTTTATCGTTCGCATGGATTGTTTATTTACTTGCGGCAAATCCACCTCACCTGTTTTTAATAATTCTTTAGCACGTTGTGTATATTTTGAAGGGGTTTGTTTTTTCTTACTGGGCTTGGCGTGAACTGCACTTTCCTCATGCGCTACAAATTTCGGCTCAGGCAAGGGTTCAATTGTTTTTTGAATTGTTTTGACAGGGCTACTAAATTTAGTAACGCGAACAATATCTTGCCATTTTTCCCCATCATCACTAATAAATGATAGCGCATTTCCCACTCCGCCCGCACGGCCGGTGCGCCCAACGCGATGGATATAATCTTCGGGGCACTGGGGCAAATCATAATTAATGACATGGGCAATTTGCGGTACATCCAATCCGCGAGCGGCCAAGTCCGTGGCCACTAATATACGCACCGTACCATTACGAAAAAATTCCATAATTTGTCGCCGACGATTTTGGCGAAGTTCTCCATGTAAAGCATTTACTTTTTGGCCATATCGCTTCAATTCCTTCGCCAATCGTTCCGCACCATGCTTTGTTTTTACAAATATTAAAATTGAGCCCGCGCGCGTATTAAGTTCATGCAAAAGTTGTGGAAGTTTTTCACGCACAGTAACATAGACAATCTCTTGCAACACGCCCTGCGCTACCGAGATCACTGTTCCTACTTGTATTCGCACAGGTCGGACTAAAAATTCACTGGATAATTGCACAATTTCTTTGGGAAGTGTAGCTGAAAATAATAACGTTTGATGCGGTTGTGGTAAAACCGCCACAATACGACGCATATCATCAATAAACCCCATATCCAGCATACGATCTGTTTCATCCAATACTAAGAAGTGTGTTTTAGATAAATCCACACTCTTACGACCCAAATGATCTATTAAACGTCCAGGCGTAGCAATAATTACACGCGGCTTTCGGCGCAAAGCAGCATACTGTTTGTGTATGTTATCCCCCCCGATAATTAAGGCAGCAGGCAAGGAATCTGTTAATTTCTCAAGTTCTGTTAAAATTTGCTGAGCTAATTCGCGCGTAGGGGAAAGAATAAGCGCATTTTCAATAGGTTCCTGTGTTAAACGAACAATTAACGGTAATAAAAATGCAAGTGTTTTGCCTGTTCCTGTCTGAGCTGTACCAAGCACATCTTTGCCCGCTAATGCGGATGGTAACGCACGGGCTTGGATAGGTGTTGGCTCTTTAATAAGCATACGCGCTAGCGCAATTTGTAAAAATTCGGGCAACGTATTAAACACGTTCATGCAAAGAGGCCTCCACTTCCTCATTCAAATTAATCCAGCGTTCTTCCGTTTTTTTGAGTTCATCATTAAGTAATGCTAATTCAATGCTACTATCCGCATTATATTGCGTAAGTAATTGCTCTTCCAAAGCGGCCTTACGGGTAGTTAATTTTTCTATCTTTTCATCTAACATACGAATCTCTTTTTTTAAAGGTGCCACGCGCGCTCGTCGGGCGGCCGCTTCTTTGCGCTGCATTTCTTTGGAGGTCATTTTATCACTGGCCAAATCATTACGGTCATTATTTTTTAGTAGTTGTGCTTTGTAATCTTCCAAGTCCCCCGCAAATGTTTGACACGTACCATGCCGCACAATCCATAAGGTATCACACGTTAGTTCAATAACGTGTAAATCGTGCGTGATCAATACAACGGCTCCTTCATAATCATTAAGTGCCTCTATTAGGGCAGCGCGCGACTGGATGTCCAAATGGTTAGTGGGTTCGTCCAAAATTAATAAGTGCGGAGCATCTTTAGTGATAAGCGCCAGAAGTAGACGAGATTTTTCTCCGCCAGATAAGCTGCCAATGAGTGTATCAGATTTAGCTTTGTTAAGTCCAAAGGAACCCAATTGCGCACGAATTTGTGTTTCGGTAGATAACGGCATTTGCGCACTAAGCATCTCATACGGAGTTTTCTCTACGTCAAGTTCCTCAGTTTGATGCTGAGAAAAATACGCAATTTTCATTTTCTTGGCAGTGGTCATTTTACCGGACATCAACAAAAGCCGGTGCGAGAGAATTTTAGCCAGCGTAGATTTTCCGTTTCCGTTGGCTCCCAAAAGCGCAATTCGGTCATCCGGCTCAATACGTAAATCCAACTTTTGCAATACGGGTTTTTCGTCATAACCCGCCACGCCACCTTCAATAGTTAAAAGCGAATTGTTTAGTTTTTCCGGCGAAGGGAATTCAAAATGCGCCTCAGGGTCTTTAGGAATTTGTGGAGCCGCTCCTAGTTTTTCAATCATTTTCAAACGACTTTGCGCTTGCTTGGCCTTGGTGGCCTTATAGCGAAAACGATCTACAAATGATTGCAAATGTGCCACTACACGCTCGTGCTTAGCAGCGGCTAATTTAGCTCCCTCTATAGCAGCGGCACGGGTACGCTCATACGTGTCATAATTACCGTTATACAGTTTTAGTTGTCCATCTTCAACATGAATGATATGATCACACAAACGATTTAAAATATGGCGATCATGCGAAATGATAAACACGGTTTTATCTACACGCACCAAATAATTTTCCAGCCACATGGCTGTTTCGAGATCCAAGTGGTTTGTGGGCTCATCTAAGAGCAAACAATTAGATGGTGCATACAGACAGGCAGCTACGTTGGCACGTACTTGCCATCCACCGGAAAATTCTTTTAGCGGACGTTTAAAATCTTCATTTACAAACCCTAGTCCGCTTAAAATAGCGCTAGCACGTGCCTGCGCACTGTGAGCACCCAAAAATTCCAATTTATCAAAAATTTCGGCCATACGCTCACCGCTAATCTGTGGATTTTCCAATTCTTTTTGCAAACGCATTAATTCCTTATCGGCCGACAACACGTAATCTAATAGACAAACGGAAGGATTGGCAATATCCTGCGCCACGGATGCAATTTGCGTACCGCGGGAAATCTCTATTTTCCCCCCATCTGGCGAAAATTTACCTTCAATCAATTTAAATAACGTTGATTTACCGCACCCGTTAGGGCCTACCAGTCCCACTTTTTGCCCGTCGTGAATGAGCACGGACGTATCTTCAAATAGCGTCCGCAGTCCAAAGTGGAACGAGAGCGTTTTAATGTCTATCATATCTTTATATTTTAGCAAATATAGCGGGCGCTTCCTCGTAGCGAAAAATTGTACAATAATAACAAGCCATGCAGTTGCCAAAAGATTTTATTAACTATACGTCCGTGTTATTGGGCCCGCAACGTTGGGAGCGCTTCGTGCGTGCATGTGATGAATCAGCCCCGATAAGCATTCGGCTAAACCCTTTCAAACGCTCAAATGAAGCAATTTTTGAGCAAATGGAACTTGTGCCGTGGTGCAAGGAAGGTTACTGGCTTGCGCAGCGCCCCAATTTCACACTAGACCCACTTTTCCACGCCGGAGCTTATTACGTGCAAGAAGCAGGATCATTATTTTTAGATCATGTACTGCGCGAGCATATTTCTACCCCCGTAAGTGCATTGGATTTATGTGCTGCTCCAGGTGGAAAATCTACGCTTATGCGGGCGGCTTTACCCCCAGAATCTATGTTAATAAGTAACGAACCGGACCGGCGTCGTGCCAATATCCTTTTAGAAAACATGCTCAAACAAGGCCACCCGGACGTACTGGTTACGCACAACTACGCGCATGAATTTGCCGGTACAAACTTAGTTTTTGATGTGATTTTAACGGATGTACCCTGTTCGGGCGAAGGACTTTTCCGCCGAGATGAAAACGCTATCGGTGAGTGGAGTTTGCAAAACGTGCACTTTTGCCAAGAACGCCAACGCAAAATTCTAAAAGATATTTGGCCGTGCCTACGCACGGGTGGCTTGCTTATTTATAGCACGTGCACTTTTAACACACATGAAAATGAAGAAAATGTACGCTGGATTTCAGAAGAACTAGGGGCAGAGATTTTACCTATTTCCACACAACCGCAATGGCAAATTACCGGCTCTTTACTCAGTGGTTTTGAAGCACCCATCTACCGTTTTATCCCAGGCACTACCCCAAGTGAAGGATTGTTTTTGGCTGTGTTGCGTAAGACAAGCGACGGCCCGCAATTTGCCACATTGCCAACCTCTTTGCGTGAGCAAGTAAAAAAATTCCGTCAACTTCATTTACTCAGTGATGGCATTGCCACCGAAGAACAAAAAGGGAAAGAGAAAATTCCATCTATCGCGCAAGCACTTTCTATCGCCACTCCAACGGACAAATATCCGCGTGTGGAACTCCCATTAGAACAAGCCCAACGCTATTTGCACCGAGAGGCCTTTGCGCTGCCGCCGGCCACCCCGCGCGGCTTTGTGCTGGTTACTTATAAAGAACTCCCACTTGGGTTTATGAAAAACCTCGGCGAGCGCGCGAATAATCTTTATCCCAAAAATTGGACCATTAAAAAGTTATAAAATACCCTGGGTGTGTAACCAGGAGCTAGACTAGTGCATTATCATGTAGTATTGCTGCTGACTAATTTCGTGGGTTAAATTTTCTTCACTAAGCCAGGGATAAAGTTTTTTTATTTCTTTCTTTATTTTTTCTAAACACCCATTTTCGCTAGCTTTCGAAACAATCGTTCGATAGTCATCCACCTCGGGATGTTTTTTAACTTCAGCGTCCAATGTGTCGTAAATTTTTCCTGATATATCCGTATGGGCTTCTTTAAGTAATTTCCCGAGAGATTCTTTTTCGTCATCTGTTAAAAAGGAAATACGTTCATCAATCTTTTGATGAATAGGTTTTCCCCATTCGCGTCCAAACTCCAATTGCCAACTATATACAATATTGTACAGTTCTTCTTGAGAATTGGGACAACTTTTTAATTTATTTATTCCCAATAAATATTTAATTGTATTATATAGTTTGAGCAACACATGCATCCTCTCTAATGTAGTGTCTTTAGCATGGCGGGGATCACTTCGTACAAGTCACCCTCTAGTGCGTAAGTGGCCATTTTCATAATAGGCGCATTGGGATCTTTGTTAATGGCTACAATGATAGGTGAGCCGCTAATGCTGGCAGTATGATGGGTTTGCCCCGAAATACCACATGCAATATAAAGCTTGGGTTTCACATTTTTGCCCGTTACCCCGATTTGACGGGAAACATCCGCCCACCCGTTATTCACTGCCGGTTGCGTGGCAGCCACTTCACCGCCTAAAGAATCGGCTAGTTTTTGCAACAGTTCAAAACCTTCTTTCTTGCCCACGCCACGGCCGCCGGCTACAATTACTTCCGCCTGCGAAATATCAATTTTTCCCTGCTTAGCTGACGAGGTACTTTTGTTATGATATTCACGCAACATTTCTTCAAGCGAAGTTGTTTTAGGTGCGGCAGAACCAACCGCCGTATCGGTAGCGTATTCTTTAATAAGTGCGGTTAAAATTTCATTTTTTTGAACATGTACGGTCCCTTCGTAAATTTGGGTAACTTTTGCATCACGCATGTATTTCTCAAGCGGGAAATCACGCATATAGGCAATGCCGCCGCACAACGTTACACATTCATCGGTTACTTCCATAGCTACGTTGGAGCAGAATAGTTTTGCTTCGGCGCTATATTTTGTCCAGCGTTTCCCTTTTAATTTCTTGAGTTCATCATGCACCGTGGTACCATTGGCAAGCGCATTCTTAACCGCCGGCAAATATTCCGTATCCATGCGGTGGGTCAAACTATATACCAAGGCACGGCCTGCTTCCGTTTTGGCAGCCAATTCGGCTACTTTATGACCTAATGCTTGGAACGTAATAAGTGGCTGGCCAAATTGTTTGCGCGTACGCAAATAAGGGATAGTTATATCCAACGCGCCTTGCGCAATACCTACTGCTTGCGCGGCTACTCCCGGGCGGGAATAGTCCAAGGTTTCTTGCAAGTATAAGAGTCCACGCCCTTCGCTTCCTAGTAAATTTTCTTGGGGAACACGTACATTTTCAAAAATCAGTTCATATGTTGGATTGGAACGGATGCCCATTTTCTTTTCTTTCTTACCGAAAGTAAAGCCCGGCGTTCCTTTTTCAATAACCAACAGAGAAATTCCACGCGGACCGCGGGAGGGATTGGTATTAACTGCTACGGTATAAAAATCGGCCTCTTTACCCGTGGAAATAAAGTGCTTGGCACCATTGACCACATAAAAATCGCCATCTTTAATAGCAGTAGTTTTAAGTGCAGTAGCGTCCGATCCAGCCTCCGCTTCGGTCAATGCAAAAGCCCACAATTTTTTACCGTTGGCTAAATCGGGACACCATTTTTGACGTTGTTCTTTCGTCGCTGCCAAAAACATGGGAATGGCTCCCAACGCCGAAGTTCCAGGGGTAAGTGCTAATCCCGCACACGCACGGGATAGTTCCTCGAATGCCATGGCCAAGCAAGTAATTCCCCCACCTAAACCGCCATATTCTTTGGGAAGCCATAATCCAAACATGCCGGCCTTGCGATATTCTTCATACATTTCTTTGGAAAATTCTTCTCTTTCATCCATTTCGGCCCGCAACGCTTTAAGCTTTTTTTGAGCCAATTCACGTGTGGCATTTAGCACATCCCTTTCCATTTCATTAATAGCGTAGTCCATTATTTGGCTCCCTGTGTATTTGGTTTATAAAATCGTTTTTTACGACGGAAAAATCGATGTTTCCCCCCATTTTTTTTAGTAGGAGGAACTAAACTGCGGTATAACCGTTCTTGCTTTTTGACCATTGTTTCTGAAGTAAATTCCGCAAAATCACGTCGGTCAATATTCGCTTCAAAACGTTCCCGTAAGGCCGTATGACGTAACAACACCTTAAGCTTATCTGCAAACATATTGATATCACTCGGTGGCACTAAAAAGCCCGTTTTATTATTTGTAATCACTTCGCTAATACCATCAACATCGTAACACACAGCAGGTACTCGCATGGCCATGGCTTCCAATAACGACATGGGGAGTCCCTCTCGCAAAGAAACACTTGCATAGATATCACTAATAGCTAAAAGTTCTAACGGATCATTACGCCATCCAGGGAATAAAACTTGTTTTTCAATATTCAAATTTTTAACTAGTGTAGTTACTTGTGCACGCAACGGGCCATCCCCGGTAAAAATGAAATAAACATTCTTCATTTGTTGCAGAACTTTGTACGCAGCAAATACAAAATGCAACGGGTTTTTAAGCGGTTTACAATTAGCAAGTGCCAAAACAATTTTCGCATTAGCAGGAATATTTAACGAATTTTTTTTGGATACCGGATCAAATTTAAGCGGTAGAATTGGATGAAAATTCACCCCTGCACGGATCAGTTCTGTTCGTGTTGTTTTGCCGATGCCCAATTCTTTGGCTTCTGCGGCATTTTTGCGTGAGACAAATATCAATACATCGGTAAATTTGGCACAAGTTTTTTCTACCCACACAAAAAATTTAAAATGTTTTTCTCCTTGTTCTTTGGCAAATCCTAGCCCATGAAAGGTATGTATTACTTTGGCCTTGCGCCAAAAAATACGTGTTGCGATACGTCCTAAAACCCCGGCTTTAGGAGCATTGGTATGCACAATATCCGGCCGCACCTTACGCAATACTATTCCCATCTGAAACAGCGCCACCAAATCGTGAAAAATATATTTTAATTTGGTGTCATGTTTTAATGCACCAATAAAATAAATATGGGCGGAATCTCCTTTAAATTTCCCATCCAAACGCCCGCCGGGGCCGGTAGCCAAATAGGTATCAAATTGCTGCTTGTTAATTGTTTTCATGGTGCAAAGCACACTTGCCTGTGCACCACCTTGGTCTAATCGCGTGATAAAATATAAAATTTTTGTCTTTTCCATTAGTTAATCATCCCCGTGGAAGTATTTAAGATACGGGCCTCAGGAAAATAATATTTAATAATTCCCTGGTAATCAGCTCCTTGTTTAGCTAGGCCTTCCGCCCCGCGCAAACAAAGTCCCTCTCCTAACCCCGTATCATACCCACGTACTAGAACATGCTGAATATCTTTTCCCTTGTAAAAAGGTACAACGTCAAAGAAATTGGAACGCATCGTTCCGGCACTTAAAATAAATGAAATCTCTTGGGGGGTAGTTGCCTCATAGCTGGACTTACTCCCCTCAAAACGCATCGCCAAAATACGCCCGTTAGGTGATAAACGTGTAGGCGTAATTGCACGTAATTTACCGATATCTGCCACGTATTCAATGCGGTCTAATATATCCGCCGCTTCATATAAGTAAACCCACTTGACTGCAGCCCATTGCGTAGGATCTTGCGGACGAGAAAATAAATCTGCCGGCGGGTTGGAAAGTAAATATTTACTAACATTAGCCGGTGAAAATACATAATTAGGTTTTTGAGCCGTATTGGCTACACTGTTGGCAGTTACTACACCACAACTATTGTAAGCCCCGGCCTGGGCTTGTGTGAGACGGATTTCACCGGATGCTTTAGATGCATCCAATAATTTTTTGAAAAGTAAATTAATGCCCTTAAATTGGAAGTGTACATCATTGTCGGTAATATGATAGGGTTGATCTTTGTGGTCTTTAACTGTCTGTAACAGTGCCGAGCGCAGCACCACAGCTAATGATTTTAACGCCGAATCTTGGGTTACATCTTGTACTTGGGCAGCCAACAAGGCAGGGATCAAATCTTCCGCATATACTTTGTTGATGAGCCAAAATCCTGTAGATGTTGGCATCACCACCAGTTCCCCCTTTAATTCCTTATCACTCAAATCAGTTGCAAAAATATTTTCGGCTTGAGCATCACGTACTAGAAGCGTTTTATTGGGGTTTTCTAACATAATTTTAAAAGGGCGATCAGCGGAAAATTCCACCTGTCCTTTAGAGTTTTTAAAATCCACTCCCTGGGTCTGTGGGTTGAATTCAATCGTTTTTTCAATGTAGGAAGGAACTTTAAGTATTTCTCCTCGTCTCTCATCGGTAATACGCAATGTCCCAGAAGCCATCAGCGAAAGTGATTGCAAATTTTGAGGAATTTGCTGACGGTCAGCGTAAAGAGCCATTTTGACTACATCCGAAGGAGTAGAAGTCATCTCGTGCACAATGGGCTGTTCTAAACGTAAATAGAATAAATAATCAATGCGTTTATCTCCCATATCTTCGGCATATTTTTCAATTTTGGCAGCCAATTTTTTATTCTGTGGATCTAAACTATAGAGCGTAGCGTAATACTGCCAAGCACGTAATTTGTCCTTGTCTTTTTCACTTAGTTGAGCAAACAATTTAGCAGCTGCGTAGTTTTTTTCGTCATGAGAAAGAGATTGCTGCAAAAATACAGGAGCCATCTTTTTTGCGGCTTTCATCTCCGAAGCGATACGCCCCAACATATAGGACACAAATGAAATAGCATATGGGTTGGAAACATACAGATATTCAAATTGCTCGGCGGCTTTTTCTTTATTCCCTCCAAAATACCATGCTAATGCCGAACCTAATTTGGCGGATGAAACATATTCAAAATCGGCGGACAAATACAACAAATGATCAAACATCTCACGGGCTTTTTTGTATTTTCCGGCAGACAAAAGGATCCAACCATGGGTAAGTTCAATAAAAGGATCGTCAGGATTTAATTCGTTTGCACGGGCAATATACCCAAGTGCTTGTTTGACAAGCCCACGTTGCAGTGCGAGTACTGCCAATTCCAAATTGGCGGAAGCCGCTACCCGGGTATCGCTCGAATTTTCAAACGTTTTAAATGCAAAATAACAATCTTCTTCTCCCTGCCCACAAGTAGCAGCTGTAGTAGCAATTTCAGTAGGCAAAGAATAATCTAACACTGTTTTGTGCAAGGTAATCTCATTAAGCTTACTATCGGCACGTTTGGCTGCAATAGATGATTTGGAAACTGTTTGGGCCGGGGCTTCTTCTTGCGTAGAAGATTCCTCCGCCAGGTTATCCGCTGCACTAGCTACACCGCTTAGCGGCTGGGCAATTAATGGCAAGGCGGCAAAAAAAGCAAGTAAAATGGTAAATTTCCTCATATACAAATTATACTAAATCTAATAGGAAGAAACAGCGTAAGTTACTTTGCAGCTTTACGAAAATCTTTGAAAAAAGAGCTCCTTCCCCTTTGTTGGGGAAGGAGATAAAACACAAAAAGATTGGGGCTATTTTTTCTTCTTGCCACTCTTACTGCCCTTTTTCCCCTTCGGGGGCCATATAGAAGTGACCAATAATAAGCGAGTCCTAAATCACATCATACGCTTTGTTGAGGTCTTCGAGAAATTTTTGCTTTTGTGCTTCGGGAATGTCCAATTTTTCGATAATTTCTATTTGTTTATCGAGCAACTGCCGGTTTACGCGCTTTAAAAGTTGCCCTTCCTGCACCTGTCGTTCATCAATAGAAAGCTCTTGCTCATAGAGTTGATTTAAACGTGTTTGATAATTATCCAAAATAGGTTTAAATTCTTGCGCGGCTTGCGGACCAAGTAATGGATCTTTGGCAATTTTATCTAACGTATCCTTGCTCTTTACCTTTACGTCCGCTTGCATTTGCGCAATTTCATTGGCAGTGGCCTTGCGCGCCACGCTTTCAATTTCGCCCGCTTGTACTTTTTGTTGCAAATCTTTGAGCATTTTTTCTTCCTGCTTTTTTTCCATCTCCAACATAGGGTTAATAGATTTCCCCTGTGCAAGCACAAGTTGTTGACGTTCATTGCGTTTATTTTGGTGCAACTGTGATATTTTTGTATTGTACTCGTCCATAGGCAAGTTTTGCAAGGCCAATTTTTGTTCTTCCTGCCATTCTTCTTCGAGGTTTTTCCCCAGTTTATTGCTCAATTCATCGCCATATTGAGAGCGAAATTCTGCTTTTTGCTGATTGATTTCTTCCGTGCGCTGCGCCACAAATTTGTCATATTGTTTTTTCTCGGCCAGTTTATCCATCTTATCTTGATATTTTTTGGTAATTTCTTTAACTTGTTGCTCTTTTTGTGCCGCCGTGGTGTTAGGTTCATTTAATGCGGCGGATACCTCACCGGCAAACGAATCCATGATTCCCCCCGCTTGTTGTGCAGCTGCACCACCAAAAGCACGCCCCATTTGCTGCACCATCATCTGTTTTTGCGTGGCGATTTGTTGCCCCACCGGTGCCAAATTTCCCTCAAAGCCAGGCATTTGTGCCACTTGCGCATCCGCCGGCTTTGTGGAATATTTTTCAATCATTTCTTCTTTCTTGCTCTTGGGCATCAAGGCTTTAGCCAACGCACGTTCCAAACCGGCTGCCAACTTATTCCACTGTGCGTCCATACGTGCTTTATCTTGCTGATTCGGGCGCAAATAGGGAGCTAACATCTTAGAGCGTTCCTCTTGCATGCGGTCTGCTGTCGTGGAAGGAGTATTGAAATTTACATGAGGTCCTACATATCCCGTTGCGTGATAAGAATGCGTCTGTGGTTGATATCCCGATGCTTTAGTATTGGTATCATAGAAATTAGTATCCACATAACGCTGGCCCGAAGAAGAACGAGCAGGATATGTTTGTTTGACAGTAGCACGATTTTGTGGATATGAAACAGCCGGTGCAGGCGTAGTTTGATACACAGAAAATGTAGAAGGAACAATTGTATTGGTTTGGACCGGTACGTAAGTGGGTTCCTCCAATAATTCGGTTATATTTTGCTCGGATGCACGGGCAGGAACAGGATTAGGAATTTCCTGCGTACGGCTATACGGGGCCCCTACCTTGTTAGTCCGTCCTTGCTGATAGGAAAGCACGCGCCAACACGCTCCTATAACGGCAAGCACCGCCAGGATTCCCAACAACACGTATAATGATCGTTTCTCTTCGTCCATACTGTTAGTATAATGCAAAAAATAAAATTCTACCAGAGTCAAAAGACCTAGACGTATCTAGGTCTTTTAAACATTTCTTTTAAAAAGAATTCTTATTTCTCTTTTAAAAGTCCAATCCCCAAATCTACCAGCTGTTGCTGGTCAACTACATTGGGTGAATCTGTAAGTGGGCAGACGGCTTGTGCCGTTTTAGGGAAGGCAATTACTTCACGAATAGATTCTTCCCCAGCCAAAAGCGCGGTAATGCGGTCCAACCCTAGACCAATACCCCCATGCGGAGGAGCCCCCGCTTCCAATGCATTTAAAAGCATCCCAAAGCGACGGGAAGCTTCTTCTTTGGAGTGTTTCATGAGCGCCAAAATGCGCTCTTGAACATCTCTGCGACAGTTACGTACAGAACCAGAAGCCAACTCGTTTCCGTTGAGTACTAAATCAAATTGATAGGAACGCACCGACCCCGGATCTTTCTCCAAGTTTGGCAAATCTTCTTCCACGGGCGCTGTAAAAGGATTATGCGCTGCATCCCAGCGATCTTCTTCCGGGATATATTCCAATAGTGGAAAATTGGTGATCCACGCAAATGCCCAGTCGCACTGTTTAGGGAGCTCTTTTACAAGTTCTTTTCGTAACGCACCCATAAAACTTTGGCAAACGCGCCGTTGGGTATCACTACCTATAAAGATAGCGTCTCCATCTTGTGCTGCCACTAACTTTGTAATGGCTTCTAATTCTTCGGGCGTGAAGAATTTAGCGGAAGGTCCTTCTACTTTGCCGTCTTTTACTTTGAGCCACACCAATCCCTTAGCACCGTTCTTCTTAACTAATTCAGTTAATTTGTCCATTTGCCCACGGGAATAAGTGGCACCTTTTTCGCCACGTACTGCGTAAATGGCACCTTTGTTAGCAAGCACATCGGCAAATACTTTAAAACCTGTCTTTGCAAAAACATCCGCGGCATTTTTCAATTCCAATGTATAACGCAAATCGGGCTTATCGGAACCGTAACGTTCCATTGCCTCGTTAAACGGTAACTTTACAAACGGCGTTTTGAGTTCTTTGCCGGCCGTTTTGAAAATTTCAGCCATCAAACCTTCCACAATATTGTGGATATCATCAATCGTTACAAATGACATTTCCATATCAATTTGCGTATGTTCCGGTTGACGATCTGCACGCAAATCTTCATCACGGAAACACCGCGCTAATTGGAAATAACGATCAATACCACTGGCCATCAACGTTTGCTTAAACATTTGAGGGCTTTGCGGCAAGGCATAGAACTCTCCATGATGTACCCGAGAAGGCACCAAATAATCTCGCGCTCCTTCAGGGGTAGAGCGTGTTAAAACAGGCGTTTCTACTTCAATAAAACCATGCGCGTCCAAATAGCGTCTTGCCGCTTGAGCAATGCGATGGCGCAAATATAAATTGGCAAACATTTTGGGATTACGCAAATCCAAATAGCGATATTTTAAACGAATTTCTTCTGAAGCCCCGCGCGATTTATCCACATCAAACGGTAAGGCAATGGAAGTATTTAAAATCCTAAATTCTTCTGCCACCACCTCGATTTCGCCGGTTTTCATGTTTTTGTTGACAGCGCCTTCAATACGTCGTTGCACTATCCCAGTTACTTCCACTACATATTCATTACGCACGGTAGCGGCTTCTTTGAAGAAAGGACGGTTGGGTTCCACCACTACTTGGCATTCCCCCGCGCGGTCACGCAAATTGATAAATAAAACCCCGCCATGATTACGGTACGAATTTACCCATCCGCATAAAGTTTGTTTTGTTCCTAAAAATTCAGCGGTAATATCCCCGCAATAGTTGGTACGTTTCATACTAATTTTTTTACCTCACTTATTATCTCGGCAAACGCAATCTGTTTTTGCTCGCCGCTGGTTAAATCTTTTAGCGTAAGTACTTGCTTGGCCAGTTCATCTCCGCCTAAAATAAGCGCATAAGATGCTCCACAACGATCGGCTTGTTTCATCTGCCCTTTGATGTTTTTGTCAAAGAGCCCCCCTTCCGTACGAATTCCGGCCTCACGCAAAGTTTGCATAATGTTAAAGGCCGTTTGATTGCATGGTTTTTCCAATGAAACGACGCACACGCTCTTACGTTTTTGCAGGGGTTGTTCGCCACGGGCTAAAATCACACGTTCAGCACCCATAGCCCAACCAATGGCTGGCGTAGCTGGACCACCCATATTTTTCACCAAAGTATCATATCTTCCACCTGCAGCAATGGCATTTTGGGAAACGTCTCCCGCTTGGAATTCAAACACCGTGCGCGAATAATAATCTAATCCACGCACCAACATGGGATCCACCACAAAATCAATTTTCCCTTTTAATAACGCCTGCACCGTATCAAAATGTTCTTGGCATTCTGGGCAAAGTTTCATCGTTGGCACGCTGCCGGCAAAACGAGCTCCATCAATTTTACAATCCAACACCCGCAGTGGATTTTTTTCTAAACGGGTTTGACAATTTTCACAAAGAGTATCTTTTTCTTTGGATAAGAAATCAATTAAGGCCTGGCGATATAACGGACGGCACTTATCACATCCCAAACTATTGATTTTTACCACATAATTTTTGGCACCAAATTTGGCCACAATATCCTTAAGCATCAAAATTACTTCGGCATCTGCCGCTGAAGCAGAGTTGCCAATATATTCAGCCCCGATTTGCTCGAATTCACGATACCGACCTGCCTGTGGACGCTCCGCACGAAACATATTTCCAATGTAATAAAGTTTCTGCACAGGAGCATTTTGCACAAAATTATTCTCTAAATAAGCGCGCACTACTCCTGGGGTTCCTTCCGGGCGAATAGCTAATTGACGATGCCCTGCATCTTCAAAAGCATACATCTCCTTTTGGACAATATCCGTCGTCTCACCGGTGGACTTTACAAAGAGTTCTTTGAGTTCTACAGTGGGCAAACGAAGTTCGCCAAACCCGTAAGTAGCAAATACCCCACGGGCGCAATTTTCTAGTTCAGTAAAAGCGTTCGATTGCGGTTCGAAAATATCACGAAATCCACGTACTAATTTTGCCATATACGTATATTGTAGCATTTATTACACAACAAAATCCCCCCGCATAAGCGGAGGGAATAATAAACAATCAGACAAATACACCCTGTTATTAATCTTCTGGAGCATCGCACCCTGTTTGATCTACTACATTGTATTCGCTACACAAAGGATAGTTCTTAATTAAATCTCCACAGTCCCCTGCGCCCTTTCCATTTTTCCCTCGGCAACAAAATCCCCCATGCTGATAAGATTTCATTACCAATTCGTAATCTTTCGCCAAATTGGCTGCAATGATGCCAGTACTCGTTAACCGGTAGGAAAAATTGTGACTGTCATGGGCGGGCACGGACACCAATTCTTCGAGCACGTTTGTATAATCTCTATCCAATGTACAACGGGCGGTCTGCTCAGTACGCACAGATAACATGACATGTTCCGCCTCTAACGCTTTATATGTATCAATCACTTTTTGAAATTTAGGTTGTATGATGGCGCTAATCACACCAAGCATTACCACAACAACTAACAATTCAGTTAATGTAAATCCGCATCTGCGCATACTCACTCCTTATCAAACCCTTCTTTGATAGTGTAAAATAATTCACCGTTATTGTCAATAAATCTATCCAAAACATATACGCTTTTTGCTATACTCTTTATATATGAAACACATTTGTTTGTCCTTGTGCCTGTTTGCCACACTCAATGTATTTGGGGCTGATAAAAAGCCCTATAAACCTTTTACGCAGCGTGCACAAGCACAATATTTAACAACAGATGCTCTAAAGGTAACGGATACTTGTCCCGGTGCAGATATCGTTAATCGCTTTTTCTGTACCAAAGAACAAGCCCCCGGTTTTACATGCTTTGATGTATATCGTGTAGAGGGGGATCCCATGGATAAAGACCGCTATACGTTATTAGATCAAACCGTCACTACTGAAGATACCACTGCAGAGCCCAAGTGCAATTTTACAGGGGAACTGACATGCGATACTTTCCTGCAAACGTTAAAATACAATTTGGATTTTTCCTGGTTTATTGCCAATTTCCCATCTTCTTCTTTCCCGGAATGTGGTAAAACATACTCCTGTACACGCATTGCTTGTTGGCAAGCGTTACAAGATACGGCCTACGGGGAGCCACAGGCCAAAAAGTTATCCTGTGTATTTAAGAAAAATCAAATTTATTTCTTGGGCGCACAAATTATCTGCCAGGATAAAAATAGTAAAAAATAATTTAGAAAACGGTTTTATTAGGTATATGTTATTTATTCATCTCAAAACATTGTTTTCATTCCGATTTTATCACCGTCTTGCACAACTTAGCATACCCTATGTGGTGGGATTTGTAGCGTATTTATTCCTTTTAAACGTTATCGTACTATTCTTTTTTACTGGTTCGTTTCTTAAAACAAACCTCCCCGTGTTTTTAAAGAATTTTCCACAAGTTACATTTGAAAACGGCGTACTAACTGCCCCGCAAGAAGCCGTATCCGCCCCCATTCCTAACACAGATTTTAAAATTGTTTTCGATGCTGCGGCCACCCAAGCTCCCGCCGTTGAAGAATTACTAAAAAACAATATACTGGCCTGGGTGCATAAAAATCAACTTTATATCCCCTCTTCCACAGGTTTACAAATTCAAGAATTGCCTAACAATTTAAATTTTACATCCGATCAGCAAACCATCGAAAAATATAAAAAATCACTATCTATATCTTTACGATTTGCATTATTTTTTGTTTCTTTGTTGCTATTGGCTTTGTTTTTGTTATTTGACTATTGCTTGGCGTTGGGCGTATTATTCTTTTTTAACGTTTGGAGAGGTTTTCCCCTTTCCCAATCGGCACTCTTGAAATTAGCGGTTTTCTTACTGGGACCATTGACTGTTTTGTTTTTTGTTCATTTGTGGATTACTGTTCCGCTCTTTGCCATGGCGCAGCTCATTTTAAGTATTATTTACGTCCAACAAATTTTTAACACGTTACCGGAGAAAGCATGAAAATAAAACTAATTCGCTCCTTTAGCGCTGCACATAAATTGCCGCATTACGCTGGCCCCTGCCACGATTTACACGGCCACACGTGGAAAACCGTGTTTATCATCGAAGGACCCGTACAAAAAGATGGTATGGTGTGCGATTTTAAAGTCATCAAAAAATTGTTGGACGAAAAGTTGCCGGACCATCAATTTTTAAATGATGTAGTGGATAATCCAACTGCTGAAAATTTAGCACAATATCTATTTGATAAAATCAGTGCACAACTGGCCGCTAAAAATTTGACTTTATGCTCGTTAGAGGTATGGGAAAGTGACAACGCCGCCGCTATCGTGGAACGTTAACGAAATTTTTTACTCTATCCAAGGCGAAGGACAATACGCTGGGATGCCGGCAGTGTTCTTGCGCTTGGCGGGGTGCAGCATGGGGTGCGATTTTTGCGATACTAAATATGCTTTTGCTCCTGGCACTTCCATGAACAGTTTACAGATTTTAGTAGAATTAGCCAAGTATCCGTGCAAAACCGTAGTTATTACGGGGGGAGAGCCCACCGAGCAAGATTTACCTGCGTTGATTGGCGTATTAAAATCAGCCGGACATATCGTGCATATTGAAACAAACGGTGCGCACGATTGTGACGTTTCCAAGGCCGATTTCGTCTGTGTTTCCCCCAAAAAAATCGTGGACGAAAAAATGTTACAAAAAGCGAATGTTATTAAACTGGTCATTGGCCAAAAAACCGATTTAAAAGATGTGGAAAAATATTATAATTACGAAAACGAAAAGACCACGCTTTATTTTCAACCCGAGAGCAATTTAGAGGAGAATATAGCCCTATGCGTAAAACTAGCAAAAAATCATCCGTCAGCACGATTAAGCGTGCAACTGCACAAACTCATCAACGTAAAATAACTGAAAAAGAAGCGCTGCAACATCTGCGTGATTTATTGGCCTATATCGGTGAGGACCCCACCCGTGAAGGGCTTTTGGAAACTCCCCGCCGCATTGTAAAAAGCTGGGATAAACTTTTTGGCGGTTACAAACAAAAACCGCAAGACGTTTTAAAAACTTTTGTGGAAGGTTCATGTGAAGAAATGGTTGTTTTAAAAGACATTGAATTTTATTCCACGTGCGAACACCACTTGCAACCTTTTTTCGGCACGATTAGCATTGGATATTTGCCTAATGGGCGCGTACTGGGTATTTCCAAATTAGCGCGTCTGGTGGAAGTATTTGCGCGCCGCTTGCAAATTCAAGAAAAACTTGTAGCGCAAATTGCCGACAGTTTAATGCAAACCCTGCACCCGCACGGTGTAATGGTTGTCTGCAAAGCCAAACACATGTGCATTAGCTCGCGCGGTATTGAAAAGCACAACGCCGTCATGGTGACTAGTGCTATCCGCGGTGCATTTAACAAGTTGGAAGTGCGCAGCGAATTTTTAGAAATGATTAAATAGAGGTTGTATGATAAAACTCATGGGCATTGTAAATGCCACGCCGGATTCTTTTTACGACGGTAACCCGCAAAATAATTTAACCGCACTTTTAAAAAAATGCGCGAATTATTTAGCCGAGGGCGCCGACATTTTGGATATCGGCGGCGAATCCACCCGCCCCGGTGCTACACCTGTGTCTGCCGAGGAAGAATTGGCCCGCGTGCTCCCCTTAATCAAGGCAGCGCACAAAAAATGGCCCAAAGTTCCCCTCTCTTTAGATACGATAAAAATCCCCGTAGCAGCCGAAGGTTTAAAAAACGGCGTATCCATTATTAATGATGTAAGCGGTACGCCGGATCCTAACATGTTTGAACTAGTCAAACAATACAACGCGCAAATTGTTATCACGCATAGCCGCGGCAACCCACAAACCATGCAATCACTTACCGATTACAAGGACTTAATCGGCGAGATTAAAGATTTTTTGGCGCAAAAAATTGCACAAGCGCAAGCGTGCGGATTAACTAAAGAACAAGTAATTATTGACGTAGGTTTTGGATTTGCCAAAACACGCGAACAAAATTATATACTGTTGAAACATTTACCTGAATTTAAAGAATTAGGTGTGCATATGCTTGTGGGGCTTTCGCGCAAGACGTTCTTGGCGCAAAAACGCGAACTCCCTCCAAAACGCAAAGCACAAACGCTTGCCGCGCATTTAGTAGCGGCACAAAACGGAGCAGATATCTTGCGTGTGCATGATGTACGTGATACCCGCAAAGTGTTAGAATTTTATAGTGAATTGGAGCACGCCCAATGACACAAGTTTATTTAACCCAATGTGGTAGTTTTACTGCCTTCCACGGACACAACGGCACATTGGCAGAAGAATCACACACACATACTTTTACGTATGAAATTACATTTCACGGTCCGCTAAACGACGAGGGATATTTAATCGACTTTCGCGCGCTGCAAGATTTTTTTACACACGGCATTAACACCCGTTTGGAAGGCACCGATTTGAATACACTTTTCGAAAATCCCACTACCGAGGCATTGGCGGTATGGCTTTTTAATACTGTACGCCGCGCTTTCCCGCAAATTTATAGCGTAAAAGTAGCCGAAGCGCCCGACCATTGGATTACATATACAGGAGAAAACTAAATGGCTCAAGTAATTTTAGCCGTCGGAAGTAACATGGGGAACCCCAAAGAAAATTTAGACCGCGCCATTAAAGCACTAACCACACTTGGTACCGTGGGCGAAGTGGCCCCTTACATTATTTCAAAGCCGGAAGGATATTCCCAGCAGGCCGATTTTGTAAATACGGTCCTTATTATGCAAACCCAAGAAGAACCGATGGAACTACTCAAAAAGCTTAAAGCACTTGAAAAAGAATTGGGGCGTACTCCTACTTTCCCTAACGGGCCACGCGTCATAGATCTGGACATTTTATTCTATGATGACCAGGTCATTTTTGAAGATACGCCCGAATATACTTTGTTTATCCCCCACCCGCGTATTGCCGAGCGGGAGTTCGTCTTAAAACCCCTTTCCTATATTCTGCCGGAATTTGTTCATCCGCAATTGCGTGAACCTATCTACATGCTTTACCGCAAACTAATGAAAAAAAAGGGAGCACCAACTTGCCAGATTTTGTAGAATGTAGGAAAGATGTATATTTTAAAAGGAGACAAAAGAAGCATGAAGAAAGTACTCACTGTTTTGGCCGCCGCCTTGTTCTTAGGCGCCTGCCACTGTGCTAAATGCACGACCGACACCGCATGCAAATATAGCAAAAATTATGCATGCCGCTGCTACAAGCAACACAAAGCGGGCTGCAAATGTCCCAAATGCCACAAACCGGCTCCGGCCCCTGTAGTGGCTGCTAAACCGGCCCCGGCCCCTGTTCCGGCCCCGGCCCCGAAAGTGGAAAATGATGCCGCCATCGCCTCCGTTGCTAACGTTAAACAAAACAACGCTGGTGCCACCGTTCTTTCTTTCAAAGAACCCATCAACTTCAAATACAACAGCGATGCCTTGGATGCCAACTCCACCGCTACCGTAGACAAAGTTGCTGATGCTTTGAAAAAATATCCCAACGCCAAAGTGCGCGTAGCCGGTTACACCGATTCTTTGGGTAACCCTGCCTACAATATGGACTTGTCCGAACGCCGCGCTCATTCCGTAGCCGAACGCTTGGTACAAGATGGTATTCCGGCTGCTAACGTGTCCTACATTGGTTTCGGTGAAGCGAACCCGATTGCTACCAACAAAACTGCAGAAGGCCGCTATCAAAACCGCCGTGTAGAACTCGAAATCACCAACAACTAAGAGTTTTGCTCTTGCTAAAACCCCACTCGTAAGAGTGGGGTTTTTTGATGGTTAAATGAATTTGAGGATTAGTGTTTCCATCCGTATTTTTCTTTCAGCATAAAGTAATTATTCAAACGGGTCCAAATACGCCCAGCAATATCATTAGTCCAATTGAATGCAATCATTCCGTCTATCCCATCTGCAAAGAACGCTTCTCCGCTATGCACGGACGCTTCAAACCCGGACAACGTCAAAATGCTTCCCTCGTAACCCCGGCTTCTAAGTTGACGCGCTAAATAACGGCCACCCCCATTTTGGATTAACACATCTGTTAAAATCATATCATACTTGTCATAAATTACTTGATTTAAAAATTTTTCAGGATCGTCATAGAAATCAATTTCCCAGTCATGTAACCCAGCTTTTTTTTGCATTTCATGTATGGATCTGATCACATCTTTATCATCTTGTAGGATGGCCACGCGTAGGCCGTGGGGCAACACGCCGCGGGCCTCATCCGTAAACCATGTAGCGGGATCCATCAAATGCCACTGTGGAATTTTAGCTTCTAAAATTTCGCTGGTCAGCCCAAATTCTTTACTGTTATATACATGTCCATCCATCCGCGGGATTATTTTTTCTTGCTCACCTATTTTTTCATATATACCGGTGCCCAGTATTCTGTAAAACTGAGTTAAATTATGCAAATAGAATGTAGCACGCTTCAACACGGGATCCTCCCCCCAACTGACATGTGCCTGATCTACTAATTCTCCCACATGCATAATCTCTTTGTTCATTTGCTCAATTTGGAAATGTTCCAGCACACGCGCCGGGGTTTCAGACGTACCCATATAAAAAATTGTCGTATTTGCATACCTCGATAAACCTTGCAATGCATCCATGGCCGCCTCATATTCTTTGATGGCTTGCTTATATTGTTTCTGACTCATTTTGGTCAGGTTTCCCATTGTCATAACACCAAAGTATTCGTCATCGAAACTGGCTGCTTGTTCCGGCAAATGCACATCTTCAAAACTACATAAAAAGGGACGCATTTCCAGGGCAACTTGTCGTTGCATCCGGCGGGAGATAGTATTAGTTGGTAGGGAAGGGGCTTGAATGGCAAGTTGCTGTTGCTTCACCGTGGAAAAAGGCTTTATCGGAGTGGTGGGGATTTGCGTTTTGGTAGGCCTTCTAAAGAATTTACCGATTTTGACTTGTTGAAGAGTACGTCTGGCTTCTTGGCGCAAAACTTTACCGGATAAACCCGTAAGCCGTCTACCGACCCTGTAGAATTTTGGGAAACCACACAAAGGGACTTCCAACAAGCAAACAAAAGTAATAAATAAAACTATTTTGCGCATAATCCACCTTTCTTACAGTATAACCGGGCAAAAGAGACAAATCAAGGGTATTTGGACCTAGGTACGTCTAGGCCCTTTTTTAAGTTTGTCGCGCCGGAAAATGCTATAATAAAAGAAATCTTACTAGTGAGGAAAATACTATGGAAGGAGTTTCTGCTTTACTGACTAACACGAAAAATGAAATGGCCGAACATGTTGCCCGCCTCGAGCGCGACTTGGCCACCATCCGCACGGGCCGTGCCAGTGCCGGACTACTGGAAAATGTACGCGTAGATTACTATGGCACTCCCACTCCCATCAAACAAATGGCCGTGATTAATGTGTTGGACGCTAAAACCTTGGAAATTCAACCGTGGGATATATCTTCACTAAATGATATTGACAAGGCCTTGCAAAAAGCCGATTTGGGCGCTAGCCCGGTTAATAATGGCAAGGTCATCCGCATTACTCTGCCTTCCATGACCGAAGAACGCCGCAAACAACTGGCCAAAAATATCTCCAAAATGAGCGAAGATTTCAAAGTAGCGGTACGCAACGCCCGGCGCGACGTGATGGATAAACTCAAAAAAGCGCAAAAAGCGTCCGAAATTACCGAAGATGATTTAAAACGCTACGAAGGCGATGTGCAAAAAACAACCGATGGTTTTATTGCGCAAATCGATCAAGTCATCAAGAAAAAAGAAAATGAAATTATGACAATCTAGTTGTATGATTTTCTAATCCTTTTCCCCGCCCTTATCGGCGGGGTTTTATTTTCATACATAAAATCAGAGTGCAAATATATTCGTTTTTTAGTAAAATATATGTGTTCAATTAAAGTATTTGCGCCAAGATAGCTCAGCTGGTAGAGCAGCCGCTTCGTAAGCGGCAGGTCCGGGGTTCGATCCCCCGTCTTGGCTTAAATTTGAAACCCCGCTAAAAGCGGGGCTTTTATTTCTTCTTTTAAAGCATAAATCATTCCCACCGTATTTCCCAACGTTTAGCCCACAATTCTGCCTCGGTTAGCGTACAGTCAATGACGTCTTTTTCATAGATAGGAAGGCCCAATTCTTGGTGCACTTTATTTAAATTTTTGTAAAAATCAGTTATTATTCCACGAATCCCCCTCGCATGATATGTGTTTAGCAAGGTAGTATGATCATGAAAAAAATCAGTATAGCGAATATTACCGTGCAAAGGACTATATACCGCAGGCGCGTTCGCCTTCATTTCTTTTGTGTCGGCAATATCAACCTCTTTGGCTATAGCATCAATGACGGTTTGAGTTACAATATGATGCACCCCATTGTACAAACCACTCTCTGTTACGCCTTTCCATTGAGGAGAAAGTTTAAATTTTTTATTTACAGTCCTTAAATAATTATATCCGCCCGACAATCTCATAGGATGAACAAGCGGTTGTTTCATCTTGGCACTTATAACAGCTTTCCCCACTTCCATACTTATCTTAGGCCGCCCAATTAATGTCCGCTTTGCGAGAACCCTTTCAGCGGCTCTCACATGTACAGGCGACACAGTAATTGTCCGGTTTACCCGTAACCCTCTGCGGCTGGTTGACTTGGCAATCTGATAGATATTTTGAGAATACGCGTTTACGGACAGGAAAAGACACAGTATCGCTATTATGCGCATTGTCTCTCTCCTTCACACATACATGTATAAACTGATAAAAAATACAGAATTTGGAATCTAAAGAAGGCACAAAGGGGACGAACGAGTATTGAGCTAATGGAAATCATCCATGCTATACTAAGCATACACATACTCCTCCAATTTCATCCCCATGGTGGCTCTTGAAAACTCAAAAGCCGATAAATTATGATACATTTTTTTTTAAGATTTGTCACGTTTTTTATTCCGTCGATAAAATATCATCATTTTCCATACAGCATGAATATTTAAAACCTTATAAACGCTTATTTGCATATCCCTTATGACCTTTCAAAAAAATTGTACTGGATTTTTTCCCTTTTTTTGCTATACTTATAGTAACGCAACTTGCGTCTTGTAAGGAGAATATATGAACCGAGGTTTCACATTAATTGAATTATTGGTAGTTGTACTCGTCATTGGCATCTTGGCTGCCGTGGCTTTGCCGCAATACCAAACGGCAGTGGAACGTTCACGTGCTACAGAAGCGTTAACCTTGATGAGCGCAGTAAGATCAGCCATGGAAAGATACCATGCCCAATACGAGCGCTGGCCCACAGCCCATAATTTTAACCAATTGGACGTGGATGTTCCCGTATTTGCCGCCTGTGCTAATACCAATGATTCCGTCGGGCATGGTGGTAAAAATTTCTGTCTGGATTTTGCAGGCAATACAATTACAGCTACTCGCAGAAGAGAAAATGGGGCTTATTCATTAGCCACAGTTATCTCAGTAAATGCCAATGGCACCTACACGGCAAAACGCTCTTGTGGATGCCCGGCGCCATCAAGTGATTGTGAAGGAGATGCACTTGCCTATTGTAACGCAATTTCAGGCGGGCATACAGGTACTAGTACTAGTGATCCTGGTTTTTAATTGAGCACATTACTATTTTCCCCGGCATTAAAGCCGGGGATTTTTTTCGCATACTTTGTTGTCTACACACAAACAATAAAACACTAACATTTGTTTCACGTTATGCTCGTTGAAGTTATCACCATAATCAAAATGCACCCGGTTACATACCGTTGTACTGCCTGTTTGCCACGTCGTGCAACCGGCGTCTAGCATCATCAGTAGTAAGATGATAAACACTGTCCTCAATTTTTTTCGCACGCTCTTGTTCCTCTATTCGTTTCTTTAGTTCCACTTTTAGCGCAGCCAATTGTGCAGCCTTACTGCCATTTTTACAAGCCAACCACAACGCTACACCCCACACAATTCCACCGCCTAAAATTAAAACAATATATAACTCCATTATTTATCCTCTCTCTTGCCGATTACCGATCCATCCGGATTCACCAGAGATAACGCAGCCAAAACTTTGAGTACTTTGGCCCACACCGTGTCATCCTTATTGGTACTAGTTAATTTAGTAATTAGCGTAACAAGCGCCACTACCATTCCAAAGATTTCAAGTATTTCATCGTAATGTTCCGTAATAAATTTAATCATAGATATTCTCCTGTTTTCATCATTTCGGCTAGTTCCCTAGCACGCCGGCCGACCTGCCCGGCCCACCGGCTGTTTAACATTTCTGTGGCAGCCAAAAGAAAATCTCCACGTTGCAACGCGGCTAGTAATTTTTTAAATGTACACAAGCTTGCAATCCCCATATTAAAACACATATCCACCAGTACAAACTGACGCACGCTATCTAGTGTTTTGAACCACCCAAATCGCCGAGAAAGAGCTACTTGAGCGGACTGCATATCCTGTTTCAAAATAAATTCTGCCGCTTCTTTACTAATGCCATTTTCTAAATTGTGCCCATAGCCAATAGTCACGTGTCCGGTTGGACATTGATACGGGAAAATATTTAATCCCTCGTAACGACGTGTATATGCCAGCCATTTTTCATCCATGTTGTCCCTCCATTTTTGCCTCTAACCGTGCCACTCGCTCTTGCAAATGATTGTATTTATCTTGTTTTTCTTCTAACCGAGAAATATCCTTGCGCACAGCTTTAAGTTCACTCCACACCGCTCCGGCCGCAAAAACAACCGCCGCCAATTCCCATACTAATTCCAACATCGCACTCATATATTTTGCTCCTGCGGATCACACACTAATCCATACGCTGCCAATGCTAATTCTAAATTAGGATATTCATCCCAGTCCACGTTTTTGCCTTCTGGAGTCCACGCCTCGTGCGCTTCTAACACATCCCAGCGCACATTCTGCACATCTTTATAATCGCCTTCTGGATTTTGAATTTTCTTATATACCATAGTTCTACCTCGTTACCGTCCAACCTTTTCCCGTGGCAATCGCCAAATCAGCAGCCGTCAAATCAGCTGCACCCGTTGCGCCCGTTACATTGCACACCTGGCTTGCGCTTACGGTGGGCATAGAATTGAATAGGTTGACTAGGGCGTTGCGGTCTAGGCCCGTATAACTCACGTTAATTTGTGGGCTTGTGCCGTTAAACGGCGCTTCGGGAGAAACAGTAAGCCCTTTCAATCCGTCAATACGAGCAGAAGATGAACCCCCTATACTAAGTTCTGTTAGTGTAGTATTTTGACTTACATCAATAACGGTATTTTCCAGTTTAGTATCAGACATAAGGAAATTTCTTATCCTGGTTGCTCGTGAATAATCAATACAACTCGGCAAATGTTTTAGGTTTTCCATCCCTCTAAACGTATTGTCTTGTGCGAATAATAAACAATCATCTGCAAGGATTTCTTCTACTTGTGAAAAATTTGTAAAAGGTCCATCCCACTGTGCGGTTTGCTTGCATTTTTTTAATCTTAATTTTTTGATAGGGCTTGAGCAGAAATAAAAAGCATACGCGTGTCTAAATCCGACACCCTCACAATTTATTATAGGCAGATGTTTTATTTTAGAAAGATTACTTATAAAGTTGGGTATTATATTAGCAAACAATTCATCGTTTTTATTAGTGGTAATGCTTTCTAACAAAGGGGCCATTTCTCCTATTGTTGAGCCGAACGAAACAGTTATTCGTTCTTTCGTAGTAAAATGTGCCCACAATAATCCGCTTTGGATTACCGTAGTAGCCGAATCATATCCCTGAATTTGCGTTAAATTATTCGTGGAAACAGTAGGCGTAATGCGTACAATATGTGTACGTAATGCTTGTGGATAGGTAACATCCCAACCGCTTGTCAATGCAAGCGTTTGCCAATTTAATGTAGTCGTAGTATTATCATTGCTAGTGGCCTGTTTAATACCATCCACATAGACATCATAAGTACCTGAGTTTGATACACGTGCCTTCACAGAAAAGGTAGGGTACGAAGAATAATCGGCACTATGCCCAACGAGAAAGTAAATACTTCCATCTATAGCTCCAGCGCGAATATCCATCCAATCAGCAGGTTTTTGCCAGGGCTTATTTTCGTCTAATTCTGCATTTATTGCTTCTATATCGTTTTTGTTCGTTTCCACTTGTGCAACTGTTTCAGAAGTAACTCCGCTATCTACAGCTGCTTGTTGCGCCTGTGAAAGCACATCTTGCTTGCCGTCTAAAGCACTCTGTACCGCTGTAGAAATCGGCTTATCTATATCCGCAGTATTATCTACATTATCAAGACCAACCTGTGCTTTTGTAACTAAGTGTGGGTTATTAGTATTAAGCAAATGCGCCTGATAACTAGAAACTTTTGCTGCTGTAATTCCACTATTCACAGCATGTTGCTGATCTATACTTAATGCATTTTGCTTACTATCAATAGCAGTTTGCAAATTGCTATCCGCTTGAGCACGCGCTATGGCCTCATTTGAAACGGTTTGCTCCAAATTTGCTACCGTAACGGCTACACCGGCCAAAGCACTATCTAACGCTTTCGTCTGCGCAGTTTGTAATTCTGTCAAAAAAGTTTGGGCATCTATCTCCGTTTTAAGTGATGAAACGGGGAATTTAATACTGCGTTTGATTTGTTCATCAAGTTCTTGCACATGTAATGTTAGCTTGTCAAACCCTTGTTCCAATTCTCCCGCATCCAATGTACCCTGTTGAGTTAAATGAAGAGTTTGCGTGGGCGTAGTTACACGAACAATGGTAAGAGTATAATCTGACGACAAAGGATCTTGCCCGCTTGCAAGCGTAGGATAAATAATCTCGTGTTCAATTTCATCCAGCTCGCATTGCGCACTTATATCTGTTTCAGTACCGGAAGAATCCGTGCAATACACTTTTAATTCCGATACAGATAAATAGGGAAAATCCACTACCCAGTGTCGGTTTTCTCCATCTGCTTGATAAATTCGTTTACAAATTTGTGAAGATATCGTCATCATTTTCTCCTAATTAAACAAAGATAAGAAAGCACGCCCTAAACTACCTAAGCGATGTTTCCGGTTCGCCTGTTTACGGTATTGGGCTATCGCATCGCGCAGCTCATTCCATTTGCGCTCAAAAATAGAAGTTTGCTGGGCAGCCGTTTGTTGCAACTCTTGCTGCATTTGTTGTTGGTTCTGTGCTTGCTGCAACTGACTTGTTTGTTTTTCATCGACGGCTGATGCAGATTTATCACTTATTCCGTTTGCAGCACGTTTGGCCTGCAACATCGCCAGTTGCTTACGAGCATTTTCATAGGCCAACTGTGTTCGTTCCGCGGAAGAACGAAACAAATACTTCATCTTTTCCTCGTATGCCTGCTGCAACGCATCTGCTTCTTGTTGTGCTTGCAGCATTCCCAATTTATTTTTTTCTCTTTCCTGTCGAGTATTCTGCCTGGCATCGGCCAACCCCCACAGAAAATTTTTTCCTATTTCGATCATAATTTCCTCCTAAAAAGATATAATGGAACTATGACAATACTTATCATTATGGCACTCATTGTGCTGGCTATTATTTTTGCGGTATTCTTTCTATTTTTCAAAGTCATTTGGCTTTTATTTAAGAAGAATACCAACGGTGGTCCTTTAATTGCCTCGGGTATTTGCACGTTGGCGTGCACATTCCTCGTGATTATGGCCCTCTACACGGGCTATAAGGCCGTTATTACTCCCTTTCAAGGGATGATGACCAATGTCAAGGCCAACCCTGCGCCCATGTATGGGCAGCGCACCTATCTAGATGATAAATATCCTTTTGAATTAACCGTATACGACGGCATGGATTTTTCCAAATGGATTACGCTAGGTGGCGTACAGTTAAAGCTGGGCATTGATACCAATGCGTTTAAAAAGGATGCGGCCGGCAAGGCACATGAAAACCCTTTATTTTCTGTTTTATTACGTCAAACAGATGTAACATCTGCAGATCCATTTGAAGAATTACAAAAACAATTACAAACTTCCCAGGATCAACGACGCATTGAACTTAAGGATATGCACCCCATTGAAGTAAACGGGTTACCGGCTTATCAAGCCATCGGAGAGGCATACTCCAACCGCGGTAAAATAAATTTTTGGTTAACCGCCGTCCAAGAAAAGCCAGATACGGTATACTACATAGGCGTTTTATCACTACAAGATACCCCGGCTTTGAGTGAACAAATTCAAACTATGTCTCATAGTTTTAAATTGCTACCTTCTTCGATCTAACTATTCCTTCAAATGGGCGGGCTTTCGGGCAAACCGAAAGCCCTTTTCTTACACCACTTTTATAAATATCCCCAATACCGTCAATGGAAGAGGATCTTTCTGTACAATACGTATCCCTGGCTCGTATGTGTGTCTGGTAGGCAACACGATGGTATAGGATCCAGTTTGCAAAGAAACAGGGGCATTATATGACTCATCGGTACGTTGTACCAATTCTGTTCCTATATTCTCACCAATCCCCACATATCCGCCACGACTATCCAACAGCTGCACACGGGCGGATACATATCGCTGTTTGCGCTCCAATTTCATAGAATTAGCAACTGGCAGAGTTTCCAAAGATGATTCATAAGACAACCCTACATATACTTGGCTAGCAGCTTGTGGTAATGTAATATTTCCCGAAGATACCGTTAAATCCATCACCACATTTCCATCGGCCAACGCACATACTTTCTTCCCTTCCAGGTGAGATAAACCTGTTATGTTAGCACTCGGAGTTACATTATGTACTAAAATACTACTATCCAAAAACAAACCGCCCGGGATCTCCGGCAAACGCTTACTCAAACGCTCAATAAAAATATTTTCTCCGCGTCGCACGGCCATCCACAATTCATCTTGACCTTGATTTGCCAGGGTACATATACTTATAAAAGATCCTGCAGTTTGATGATGTGTCCAAGCGTAAATTCCTTGTTCGGGTACATAAGTAAGCGATAGCAATCCCCCCTCCGCCGTTGAACACCATAGTAATGTATCCGGCTCTTGCGCATAAGCCAATTGGGTAATCGTTTGATTGAAAAACAAATGTTTAGCACGCAAAGTTAAATCATCTCCCGTATATGAGGAAGTAGTATAATCGTAAACCAAATCGCGCAATACACTTCCACGCGCTTGCACAAATACGGCTCGATTACCAACTAGTATAGGCGCTGTCGAATAAGATCCCCGCTCACTTTGTTGTGTCAGCTCTATACTATCTAACGACAAAGCCCCATTGCAGGAAAGCGTCCATTCACTACCGATAGTAAAAATCAGTAATTTATTAAGCACGGTTACCGCTGTAATCGTATTTAATTTAGTACTAGCCAATCGAACGGAAAAGGAATCTGTACTCAATAATGTATCGCGCGCACGACCAAAATCCATAAAATTTCCCGTTTTGGAAAACCATAACGTTTGGGCTTCTATCCGTGTGGCAGCCAATCCTAAACGATCTTGATAGAAAAACACACAGGCGGGATATCCTGCGGATGGGCTAAAAGATCCTTCTGCCCATACACTTGTCCATTCTTCACTACCACAGGGACGCTCTTGTTCAACTACAACCTGCGTAGCCGAAATATACCCTACGACATTACCTACTCCGCGTTGCAGAAATGATTGTGCGCTAAGTTCATAGCCGGCCTCGCCGGAATTTTGTCCTGAACATACACGTATTTGCACTAAATTTTCTGCTTCATTTAAATTTCCAACAAGATAAAAATTATCTTCACCACTAGCACGAGAAAGTACTTTATGCGTTTGCCACGTGTTACCTGCATCATATGACACTTCTAGTGTTAATGTACCCGTCCAATTCCCGCTAGTACGCAAGGACCAATCTCCCCCTGATGCCAATATACTGGAAGTATCCTCATACCCTAAAGTTCCACTTTGATAATTAGCATCCACCGTGTGTACTAAACAAAACTTTCCTCCTACATGTTCCGGTGTAAAAATAGCAGAATTACTTTCTAAGATGTACCGTCCGGACTGCGCTATGGTTTGTGTTCCTGCATTTTCTCCGCCAGAAAGAACTTGTGTGACCGTATACTCAGCATCCCCGGTAAAAGAGCGACGGTATTCTAACACAAGCGTTTTCCCATTCCAATTTCCTCCATCAGCAGTAGCAGAGGTAATACGCAAAATATTACCTTGTGTAGTAGCGTTAAGTCCCTGAGCACTATAAGCCGTGTTAAAATTATCCGCGATGTCGGCTACGTTAAGGCCATAATTTTCCCCCACATAAAAGCACGTCTCATTAAAATAGGCCCATACCATTAAATTGGGATAATTAACGGGGGCAAATGCTAATGTGGCCCCCACGCCTTGACTAGTTAGCGTGCTGGTTTGCGGATACATCCGCATTTTTTTATTTACATCTGTATTGAATGGCATGAACGGGCCATATCGAAGTGGTGCCTGTACGAGCGTAAATGTTCCCAGGTCCGTGCGCGTCAACATCATAAGAGGATATTTGCTATGCGCCAAATAAAGTACGTTATTGTATTGGGCAACACGAATTTGCGAAAGCGCTTCTTGCGTATAAGGGGTAGTTAATTCCAGTACATCTCCATGCTCATCCAATACGGGCCCATCCACCGTGAAGAAACGCATATAATTAGCCCCCAACTCTAATACATATCCTTCCTTGGCACTAATAGGAAAAGAAATCAATTGACAATGGCCTGTTTGTTTAGCCGTCCCCATGTATTGCGTGCCTGCACGGTTGGAAATTCCACCTTGTGGATGTACAAACATATTTTGTGCATTTTTCAACCAGGTGTGATAACTGGCAGAATCTACCCTGGTTTGTAAGGAGGGACTGATTTCTCCCCCCGTAAAAGAGGACTGCAAATGATGTAATACCATAACTAACGCACCTCACTAAATGCATCGGTCTGCGGAGCAACAAAAGCCCCTTCGGACATATTACTACGACGGGCTTCCTCCAGGTAGAGCATATATTTCTGCTGCAAGGTGGCAGAAAGATTGACATCTCCCGTCAACGCTAAAGCAGCATCACAGGCCAATGCTAAAGCAAAACATTTCACGAAGGCCGGATCGTATTGAGTTTCATCGGTAATTTTACGCGTATAACGCGCACAGGCATGTTCAATAGAAGTAACAATCACGCGAACATGAGAATCAACCTCGAACCGTTCTTCAAAAGGAATCGGGGAGTACGGTTTCTGGGAACTATATACCCGCCGTATGAACAAGGCATCTGCTGGATAAACATAGGTAAATCGCCCTTCTGCCGCACTACCTGCCAGTTGTACCAAGGGCTTTTCAACTGTTGCAAATGCCCAATCATGGGTGCGCAAAACTTCATCACGAACGGGTTCATAAAACAGCGAAAGCCAGCGTGCTTGTTCATTATTCTGTTGTAATGAAGTAATTGGGGCCTGACCTAAATAAGCCAGTGCTAAGTTTGCAATACTAGTTTTTGAATACATATTTTCTCCAATTATTTTAAATATATTTATTTTTTAATTATTTTTTATTTTAATGATATTTTTTAAATAAAAATAAACCCAAATTTAATATTAATTTTGCTGTTTTGATAAATTTATTTTTTATTTTATTTTTAAAAATCATTATATTTTAAGTATTTTTATTTTTAATAATAATTTTAATACAATAAATTTTGAGGTTTTAGACAAATAAAACAATTAGCACATATTCAGGCCCATAAAGAATTATTTTTTTATTTTTTACGTCTAAATATCGACGACAAAATAACCTCTCAATCACTTAACCCCTATTTGAAAACGCTATTTATGCTCTAAAAACCACCTTTTTTATCCAAAATCCCCTCTAATTATGGCTTTTCCCCCCTTTCCCAGGTCTTCTATTGGCAAAAATGCCTAAAATCCGTCTCCAAACGAGGAAATATAGCTTTTGGAGCCGCGCACAAAACTTTGCACGCGGCTCATTGCTGTTTTTATTTAGTTTCAGCTATATCCACCAAACAGCACGAAATCGCTCCCGCGGTAATTGTACCTGTTACGGTATAATACATACGCAAGTACCGTTTCATTCCTGCAGCAATACCCAAGGCAAACAGGTTTTTCTGCGTATCTGCAAGTTGGGTTCCGCTTACAGTAGCACTTGCCAGCGTTACTACTCCGGCAGAAAAATCCGATTTATCGGATGTCTGCAATGCACAGACAATTTGGGTCGCTCCGGCGAAAGCCGTATCGGCATGTGCAATTACCACTAAACGTCCCAGTGCAGCATCTCCTGCAGCTTTCAAATCTACAGTATTCGTACTGGCTCCCGTAGCACGTAAGGCCTGGGCATCAGAAAACATCACATTCTTATCAAGCAACATAGTTTCTCCTAATCAAAATAAAGTTCGGGGCGGGTAATATGCCCCGCCCCGGCGGGTATTAAGCTACCACATTTTCGTCGTCACGGATAGCATCACAAATATGCACGGGGATTTCATTGAACGTCATCAATGGTCTAGACGTAATTTGATCCGGTGTATACTGGATGTTCGTACGGTTGGTAGTTAACTTACGAAGCGCCGCTTTGACGGTACGATTCATGTACCAGACGGGCTTCCCCATAGACAAACTTTGGATTTTTTCTTCCAAATCACACATTTTGTCAATGAGGGTAGACGGAACATTGGTCACATCAATATTGCAAATGCGTCCTGCATAACGCCAATCTTGCACAGCAAGGCCCAATTTCCATTCAAAATATTCTTTATAGGCAGGATATTCGTTACCACTTCCATCTACGTGATTAACAAGTCCATAATCTACTCGTTGAATACCGGCCTTAGACCCTTTAGGGAAAAAAGTAAATACTTTATCCGTATCCCATACCACCAAATAGATAGATGAGTTTTGTCCGTTTGTACTACCGCCGGCATCTACTACGTTTCGGCTTGATTCTGCCCCTGAAAGTGCATTATAGCGCGCGGCCAAGCCGGTAAAACGTTCTGGGGTGGCCCCAGAATTACCGTAGATTAAATTACTTGCCATGGAGGATGACATGCCTGCAATAATCGCACGGGATTGCCCGGTACGTACAGCATCTACATGCCCTCCCTTCTCAGCAACCAATTTGTCTACCACCGAGTAGGCAGACAGAGTCCCATAACTCTCTACTACCACTTTAGTAGTGGCCTTGGCGGGCTCGATGCCTTGATAAGCACGACGCCAGGTCCCTTCCGGGATACCGGTACGCACAGCGTATTCGTGCCCAGAGTCAAGAGAACTTTCTGCTACAACAGCATCACCAATAATGTCGTTAGATTGACTTAATACTTCTGCAATGGCTAATTCTTGACCCGAAGGATCAAACTGTTTAGCATAGTCCACTAAGTTATAATGTTTATCTGCAATAATTGCCATATTTTCTCCTTATTATTTTCCGTATAACGCTTGCGTGAAGGTTTTGTCTAAAGATGCACCCTGTGCACCAGTAGCTGAAATATCTTCCGCAATCCGCTTGCCCACCTGTGCAAATGTACGGACAATTGCCGGGTGATTACCAAGCCCCGTTTCTTCTAATAATTGACGCAATTCCGGCCCACCAAATACATCGGCGGCATGTACCGCGCGGGAAACTTCCTCTTGCCATTTTTCTCCCAACAAGGTCTGTGTCTGCTGCACCCAAGTATCGCGTTGTGTTTGCCGATCCTGGGCTTCTTGCTGCAAACGGACTTCTTCTTGTTCCACCCATTTCTGCAAGGCCTGCAACGGCAGCTTTGCCTCAGCTGCTTGTTGCTTAAATATTTCCAGTGTAGTAGGACTAACTAAGGAATTTTCCGGTAGCGTAAATGTTGCATACGGGTCTTGATTTTGCGGCGTCTGCGTTGTTTTTTCCGATACAGACGAAGCATTCAAATCGGTCGTTTCATTCATGTTCTGTCTCCTGTTGTAATTGATGCTGAAGTGCTGTTACTTCCGCTTGATATTCACTACGCATTTGTTGGTAAGCAGTAGCATTGGCTTGCTCAATTTCTTCCAGTAAAAATAACCCAATACTCCGCTGCCCACAATGAAACGCAGTAGCCAATTCATCGCCGGGAACAAAGCCATGTTGGCGCACTTGGGTGGCCTGCAAAATTCGCCATAGAACTCGCCGTCCGGCAGAAGTTTTTAGTATTTGTTGCAAGTCACTGATAATGCGTTTTTGCAATTTAGATGGATTCATAGGCCTCCTCCTGATCCAGTAACGAGTGTAACCCCAAACTTTCAAATCCTTCTTCTAACATACGGGCGTAATTCACTTGTGTGGCTAGCGATGGATCTGCCTGCGTAAGTTGCGCCGCTAATTGCACTCCTTGCGCAAGTGGTTCAAGCATGCTAGCACGCTGTGCCTGCGCAATCGTAGAAATATATTCCACCTGCATTTCAAGACCGTTGAGATAATCTGGCGCCAGCGGAATTTCCCCTTGTCGCAATAAAATATAATAGGTGCGTTCAATAAGCGGATCCAATAATTCTGTTTTAAGACGCTGTAATACTGGGCCTAACAGCAACATTTTTTCCTGACGGCGCTCTGCCACTTCAGTCGCGGTCATATTAGGCGTGCTTTGCGCAGAGAGCATTACAAACACATCAGCAAAAAAATGAGAGCGAATAGTTTGGCGCACACTTTCTATGGCCTCATCTAGCGCAGTTAAATCGGTTTGCACTTGATAAGCCGGCTTGATAGCCGCATCGGTTAAACTATTACAGCGCGTAATTCCACCCGGCAATAAATTTACTTCTCCCTGTACGCTAGCTGAAACCATCACTGGCGGGTTGGTATTTTTATCTAACGCCACCAGTTTTGCTTTTTGCATTTTTTGCAACATTTTGACGTCACCCAAGCATTTCCATCCTGGGCCACGGCCGTAACTTTCCGATACGTTCTTTGTCTCCCAGCGAGCACAAATTACCGGAAACTCGTAATATCCTCCTTCGCGCAATACTGTTCCATCTTCCATAAAATAAACTGACAAAAATGCAAAATGTGCATTGGACGCTTGCGTGGAGTGATATTGTGGGTTAGGCAAAATAAGATGAATAACCTTGTGCCAAGTATGCTCATTATCGTTTTTAATTTCTTGTGAAATACTCGCTGGTAACACAGCAATTCCAAACGCTTCAGCCAATTGTTGCGCTGTCATAAAACATTCACGTCCAAAGGTGTTGACACATCCCTTATCATCCACATCCAACACATACTCTCCAGCAGTGAATGGTCGGCAATAAATGCCTCCGCGTGGATCTTCTTCCACAAAAAATGCAGCCGTTCCAAACACGGCCAACTCTTCATACATATTTTGCAGCACACAATAAAGATTACTTTTGGCCAAAGCACTTTCTATTGATTTTTGCACATTGCTTAACCACGTATTAACACCCGGCAATTGTGTGAGCGACGACGGACGAAGCGCCAGATTGAACCAACGCCTCGCCGGGCTGGTAAGTCCGCTCATCATTCCGGCTCCTAACACTCCTACCGCCAGCGAAGGCGAACTGTCCAACAGTGTTTTGTGATCTATCACACGACCAGAATTAGGAACTTCCCCATCGAAAAATCCGCGTGTGGGAGACAGGTACGCAGAAAGTTGTTTCCACGTACGAACCCACGGAGCGCGGGCTTGCTTCAGCGCGTTGTAACGCGCACAATATTTTTGTACTTGTTGTTTAGTCATAATACCTTCTATGCACAAGCGTGCAAAATTTACTATCATATCTGCCAAGGAGGCGAATATGACTGGACCATTTTTAATTTTTTTATTTGTAATCTTACTAGCCGTACCAGGGTTTTATGTGATTACACGAGCTATATTTCCCAAGCATAGCAAACGTTCGGCACGGATTATATCTTATATATTGACAGGTTTGTTAGTAGCTATTTTGGCTATTGCTATGTTCGCAAATCTGTAAATCTATAAAGTTATTTCACTTATACCCGTCTATTTTTAGACGGGATTTTTTATTTTGTAGTAATTAACGCCAATAGTGCTTTTAAAGGTGGGCGGCGTAATGATAAGAATTAATATATTATTATATTAGCAAGTTTTGCAAGCAAAGTCAAGTATAAAAAAGACCTATTTTGGGCCTAGATTCAAACCACTTCATACTCACTCCGGGCAAATTCAGGGCCGTTGTTTCGATAGGCCTGAGCACATACAGGCGCCGCAAAAGTAAGCGCCAACGCATCCGCCAAGTCCGGGCTTCTACCTGTACGTTCCTTAAGTTTTTCTTTGCTTTCCAATCGTAAACGGCCCAACGTGTCATAATCGTAACACACCTGACACAAATCAGCTTTTAAATCAGGCAGATCCGGCAAATGTCCCTCCGTTTTAATCCAACGTGCCATTTCATGCCACATTTCTGCCCGTCTGTTAGCATACTGGTCCGAACGAGAGGCCGCGCCCCCAAAGGGGACTTCAATAATATTGCGATACCCCAATTGCCGCAAACGATCAATCACTCCACTCCCACAACCAGCATCCACAAATACAGCATCCGGCTTAAAACGTTCTATTTCACTCGCAACACGCGCAGCCAACGTCATGTTATCTATTTTAGTAAACACAAGTGGCGCCCACGTCCAACGGCCTTGACGGCAAAAAATAACACTCCGATCCGCTCCAAAACGCGCGGGATCTACGCCAATTACTTTAGGAACATAACGCAATTCATCACTCCATATTTCCCGATGGCAGGCCTGCAATACACAATCAATAGGGATTAAAATATTTTCCGCACTTGCAGTAAAATCGCACAAATATTCTTGTCGAAAAATAAGCGCTGGGGTATCCTCCCGCAAACGAGCTAATTCATCAGCAGAAATTACCCCCGACTCATCAGCACGAAATACTCCCACCCACCATACCGCAGGTTCTGTCTGTGCATTTTTTTGCGCCCGATTAAATAATTCAAAAAATGAATTTTGGCCTTTAGGCGTTCCCATAAACACAGCCCAGCCATCTCGCGAAAGCAACATTGGACGAATAATTTCCGTAAACACATCCGGCTTAATTTGAGCATATTCATCCATCACAACACCATCGGCATAAGTACCGCGCAATGCATCCGGATTATCGGCCCCACATACCCAAATACGCGCCCCATTTGGCAGTTGTACGCAAAGTTCCCCCTCTAACACTCTTACCTGCGGGATATTACAAGTGTAACGCTTCAGATAATCCCAAGCAATTAATTTGGCCTGTTTTAAAAAAGGTGCCACATAAAAATATCGTGGATATTTACGAGAATTATGAATAGCCATTTTTATCAAATGATTAACCGCACATACAGTTTTCCCCAACTGACGATGCGTGACTAGTACGCAAAACCGGTGAGTTTCCAAGGCAGCGTGAATTATTTTTTGCGCTGGACGCGGTGTATAGGGAATAAAAATCACTTGTTTATCTTTTTTCATTATTATCCTCCCATCCAATCATAACCGGACCAAGCGTTTGAGTCCCCTCCTTTCCATCTTTCCATCCCAATAAATTTTTAGCAGTGAACATAGCAAACGATGATGTATAATTTCCACGCAAACTATTTTGAATAAGAATATTTCCTTGGCAATCTCTGGCCTGTTCACAAGCATATTTAAAAGCAGGATACTTCTCTTCCCAAGCACGTAACTCTGCACATGTTACGTTAATTTTTTTGGCAAATGCTGCAAACGTGGGCAACTCACACGCAGTTTCCACCAAACTAATACTTCCATCACGTTTTTGTATCTCCGCCACACTAAAAGCATTTCTATTAAAAAATGCCAGCAATTCTTCACAAAAACTTGGCTGGTATTTCGTTTTACTACGCATTTTTCCTCCCCATTATAAGTTCAAATTTATAATCTTTTATTGAAAGCAATGGCGTACGCACCACACTTATTTCAAATCCGGCATTCCCCTCTAATACGCTCTCTTGTGCACAGAAATTTTTCAAATTCTCTCTATAAAAAAATGCATTATATACACCCAGTAATGTTGTTAAACAACAATCCCGTGCAGAGGTAACCAATCTCCCGTTAAGCGCATGAATCTGCACATGTAATTTATCAGCATACGCAAAGATAACATTTTCCAGTTCAATTCTTTGTGGAAAATCCATATTTTCTCCTATAACAAAAACGATACAGAGTTATTGTGGTTTACAAATAAAAAGATGAAATAAAAAATTATTGATTTCCCAGGGTTTATAAATTCCCTGGGAAACCACATAGATCACATCGGATAGTTTAGTTTTGGTACGCCGGAGCCCTTTTAATATGCGGGAACGGAACGTTACTTTTTAAACTTTACTAACCCTTTTTATGTTTTTTATGCTATAATACTGTTGTAGTAAGCTGGGCAGCTTACACAACACGCAAAACAGGGCACTATGCAACCTAGCGGTTGCTACGTCTAGCGGTTAAACGACCTGTTCTGCAGGCAGTACTACAATGTAAACACGTACGGATTACAAGGAAGTAAGATGGGGGATCCGCCCTTCTTACAAAAGTAAGTATAGCAAGTATTTGTAACATTGTCAAGCAGTTTAGGGACCTAAAAAGGGCCTATTTTATATCAACGAGGTATGTTATGAATAAATTTGAGAAAGCACTTGCGGCATGGAATGATGGCTCATTAAGAGGCGCGCAAGCGAAGTTAGCAAGAGAATTACGCGTTTCTACCGCCACCGTAGCACTTTGGGCCACCGGAAAACGCAACCCTTCCAAAGGATATGTGGCCCTTATGGCAAAACTATTCGGCATGAGTGAAGACAAAGTCCTTCGCTTGTTCATGCCCGCATCCTACCCCGAAAACACGCCTCGCACTTGTGCCTTTTATGAGACCTCAGATGGGGTTTACAACGCTGACAAAGAAACTGAAATGCTCAAACCGCAAAGCAACAGTGTATCTCTCCCCTATTTAACCAACGTCCCTGCCGGTTATCCCGAATTTAATGAAGCAGATGTTATTGAATGGTGGACCTTGCCCCGTCGTTACGCCAAAGGAGCCAAATATTTAGTACGTTGCTGTGGAGACAGTATGCAAGGTAGCGTGGAATATGATGATTTGTGCTTAATTAAACCAGAGCATGAATTTTTAGACGGCAAAGTAATGCTAGTAAAAGTGCAAGATGGCTATTTAATCAAGCGCATCCGCAAAGAAAACAACAAAATTGTACTCTATTCGGATAACAATAAAAAATACAAAGCATTTGCCCCCCAAATGGTGCAACCCGTAGGATTAGTGGTCCGAAAGATCACGGATGTACAATAAAAGGGCCCATAGGCCTTGACAAATTGCCGTTTTCGCTTATACTTATATTACGCCTGGACAGATTCAATGTCTTTTGGCCGTAATAGGTGACAAAAGAACCGTCTATCGCGTTAGTGCGTGTCTAGAGATGTGGACATGGTTAGGGCGGCAGATGGGTGTGTGACGCAAAGCGCTTGGGCGTGACGCGCAGTTGGAACACCGTCTCACGAGCCCGGTGCCTGGCACCCGTGGGTGTGAGGAGTTCCCCGGGAGATGGGATCGGCAATTGCCGTTAATACTGAGTGGCTGATGTGTTTGCTGTTAGGGCGTTTACTTATGAACAAAGCGAAATAAAATCCCTGTGTTGAAAAAACACAGGGACTTTTTTGTTAGATTCAAACAAAAGATCCCGTATCACATCCCCTTTTTACGAAAAATTTCTGTTACACGGTCAAAAATACCGTTACACCATGCAATTGTTAAGCCGTAATTACTCACAGGGACCTTGGCTTCTTTCAGGATTTCTAGGCGACGCAAAATTTGGGTACGGGTCGCCATACATCCTCCACACTGAATTGCCAGTTTGTAACTGGATAAATCCTCCGGCAAAGGATCCAAATTACTAATCGTAGTAAAAGTTAATTTTTTGTGCGTAAATTCTTGCAACCATTTAGGAATTTTTACACGCCCAATATCATCACATTTATTAACCGTATGAGAACACGATTCCAATATCAAAACCTTATCCCCATCTTTTAATCTATTAATAGCAGAAGTTCCTCTCAAAAAAGAAGAAAAATCGCCTTTTAAGCGTGAAAATAAAATACTAAAACTGGTCAATGGAATATTCCGCGGCACTATCGAGCTAACATATCCAAATACCTGCGAATCTGTTACCACCAATTTAGGAGTATGTCTTTCCAAACAGGCACGTAGTTCTGTATCTTTCACACAAATTGCAACAGCCCCAATATCCAGCAAATTCCGAATCGTTTGCACCTGCGGTAAAATAAGCCGCCCTTGAGGAGCAGAGCCATCAATGGGGACCACTAACACCACTTCATCACCTGAAAAAACATAATCATCCAAAATTACATCCGGCGCGTATGAGCTTTTGGGAAGATGCGTTTCAATGGCCTTCAACAAAAGCGAGGGTTTAGGAGTTTTGCATGAAAAAGGAACAACTTCAACGCCTTTAATTTCAACGTTTGTTGTCATTAAATCGGTTTTATTTTGCACCAAAAAAAACGGTACTTTGCGAGCCATGCAAGTTTCCATAAGCGTTTGATCATACTGATCAAATTGACCTTCAAATACCAAAACAGCCAAATCGACCTGATCCAAGGCCTCGTTGGTACGGCTCACCCGTTTAGAGCCCAACTCGCTTTTGTCATCCACCCCCGCAGTATCAATGAGTTCTACAGGGCCAATACCCACCAGTTCAATGACCTTTTTAACGGGATCTGTAGTCGTACCTGGAGTTTGGGCCACTACAGAAACTTGTTGACCCGTCAGGGCATTAACGATAGAGCTTTTCCCTACGTTCATCTTACCGAAAAATCCAATACGCGGTTTGTTTAATTGTACCATACCCAGATTATACAAAATACACGGTCCACACGGCGCAGAATTAGGTATAATACAAGTAGAGGATATTATGAACGATTTTGAAACTTACCAAAAAGAACGTGCTAAATTAGTGGAAAAAAATTTAGCCAAATATATTTCTAAAATTAAAAACTCACCTAAAATTTTAACTGACTCAATGAATTATTCGCTGCAAGCAGGTGGCAAACGAGTTCGGCCTATTCTACTAATGGCTACCGCCGAAGCATTTGGCAAAAAAGCAACTGATGTATTACCCGCTGCGTGTGCGGTGGAAATGTTGCATACTTATTCTTTGATTCACGACGATTTACCCTGCATGGACAATGATAACTTGCGCCGCGGGAAACCCACTAATCACAAAGTATTCGGTGAAGATTTGGCATTGCTAGCCGGAGATGCCCTTCTTACATACGTTTTTGAAGTATTTGCCCAAAATGGAAATACAAAAACAATCGGGGCGGCAAACACGCTCAAGGCCCTACAAAATTTTGCTAACTGTGCCGGTGCAGCAGGAATGGTCGGCGGGCAAACAGCCGACGTATACGCCGAGGGAATGGGCGCTAACGAAGCCAAAAGTTTCCGTGCGGAAAAACTAAAAAAATCCTCCAAATTGTTAGCTGATAAATCCTTGCGTTATTTTATGTTACCCTCCACAACAGCCGAGACAACGCCCGAAAACATCTTGCGTTATATTCACGCCAATAAAACCGGTGCACTCATCCGTGGTAGCGTAGAAACCGGCGCTATTTTAGCCGGAGCTAAAGGGGCCGATTTAAAACACATTAAAACATACGCTAACTGCATTGGGCTGGTGTTCCAAATTGTGGACGATATTTTGGATGTTACCGCATCCGCCAAACAACTAGGAAAATCCAATAGTGACAAAGAAAACGGCAAATTAACTTTTGTCAGTTTGTTCGGCTTGGAAGGTAGCCGCAAACATGCCCAATTACTCATTGCCAATGCTCAAAAAGCGTTAGGCAAACTCAAAAATGTCAAACAAAAACAACTTTGGCCACTATATGAAATGGCTGAGTTTTTTAAGACCCGCACCTATTAAGGAGTATGTATGAAAGTGCTTCCCAGCGTCAATAATCCTCACGATTTACGCTTAATTAAAAAAGAATTACTTCCCACTTTGTGTGAGGAATTGCGCCACGTCATTATTGAAACTGCCAGCAAAAACGGCGGGCATTTGGGATCTAGTTTAGGGGCCGTGGAAATTATTACTGCCCTGCATTATGTTTATAACACTCCCGAAGATAAAATTGTATTTGATACAGGGCACCAGGCCTACGCACACAAACTCTTAACTGAACGACAAAAAGATTTCCATACCATCCGTACCAAAGGGGGCTTAAGCGGTTTCCCTAAACGCAGCGAAAGCGAATTTGATGCCTTCGGCGCCGGCCACGCATCCACAGCGATATCAGCTGCTTTAGGCCTTGCTATTGCACGCGACCAACAGCACCAAAATCATCGTGTCATTGCCGTCGTAGGTGATGGTTGTTTAACAGGGGGCATGGCTTATGAGGCCATGCAAAATGCGGGCCTGTTACGTACGGACATGTTAGTTATCTTAAACGATAACCAAATGTTTATTTCACAGCGCGTAGGTGCACTAGGAACCGCACTCACTAAATTACTTACCAAAAAATATGTACAGTTAGCCGAAGAAAAGGCAACCAACTTTTTAAAACGTTTTGATGAATTAGGGAATAACGCCGCTAAACTAGCCAAACGCGCACGTTCCATTTTATTTCCAGGCACTTTATTTGAAGAGATGGGTTTCCGTTATTTCGGTCCAGTTGACGGCAACGATATTAATGCCCTTTTAGAAGTATTTGAAACACTAAAAACCGTAAAAGGCCCCGTCATGCTACACGTGGTTACCAAAAAAGGAAAGGGCTACGAACCCGCCGAAAAAAATCCCACCAAATTTCACGGAGTAGGAATTTTTGACGTAGATACGGGGGATTCTTTGGGGAAATCCGGCACAATAACTTTTACCAAAGCATTTTCGCAAGCGCTTGTAAAATTGGCAGAAGAAGATGAAAAAATTTGTGCTATTACAGCCGCTATGCCTGAAGGAACTGGGTTAGATGCCTTTCGCGATAAATTCCCCACGCGCTATTTTGATGTGGGCATTGCGGAAGAACACGCCGCCACTTTTGCGGCCGGTTTAGCTGCCGGCGGTCAAAAACCGCTCGTAGCGCTCTATTCCACGTTTGCACAACGTTGCTACGACCAAATTTTACATGACATTTGTTTACAAAAGTTACCCGTCGTTTTTGCATTAGACCGAGCCGGCCTTGTCGGCGAAGATGGGCCTACACATCATGGCGTATTTGACATCAGTTTCTTACGTAGCATTCCTAATCTGATTTTGGCAGCTCCAGCTGATGAAAACGAGCTGCAACATATGCTTAAAACTGCCTTTGCAGCTAATGCACCTTTTGTGTTGCGTTATCCGCGCGGAGCCGGTTTTGGCGTAACGTTGGATAAAGAATTAAAGCCGCTAGACATTGGAAAGGGCGCCTGGCTGACTAAAGGCAAAGATCTTACGATTTTGGCCATTGGCAACCGCGTCCACCCGGCGTTAAAAGCGGCCGAAATGCTACGCGATAAAGGGGTAGATGCCGGAGTCATCAACATGCGGTTTATAAAACCATTAGACACCAAAATTATCGACGAAGCGCTCAAACGCACCAATAAGTTGGTAACCGTAGAAGATAATATGCTCGCCAGTGGCTTTGGCTCAGCTGTGGCAGAATATTTAGTCGATCACAACAAACAAGCCCTTTTGTTACGCTTAGGCATCGGGGATGAATTTGTTCCCCATGCTAAATCGGCGTTGCTCTACGATCAAGTGGGCATTAGCGAAAATACAATTGTGAAACATATTTTACAATGGAAAATTAAGTGAGGAATTTATGAATGAAACTATGAAAAAAGCAGAGATTCCGTTTGACTCTTATACAAAAGCGTATGAAGATATGGCGCTGTTAAAACATGCAGATATGCGCCCGGTCCGCATGGAGCTCGAAACGCTTAAACCGGAAATTTATTTGCGTAAATTAGACGTAAATGAAACTATCGTTTGCTTTGGTAGTGCACGTATCAAGCCAGCTAAAGAAGCCCAAAAAGCTATCAAAATGTTACAAGCTGAAGTAAAAAAACATCCTTCTAACAAAAAATTAAAAAACAAATTATTAGAAGCTCAAAATGTGGCTAAACTCAGCAAATACTACGATATTGCGCGCGAATTTGGCGCTATTGTGGCAAAAAAAGCGGGTAAACGCTTTGCGATCGTAACCGGCGGTGGCCCGGGTATGATGGAAGCTGCCAATCGTGGCATGTTTGAAAACGGCGGACGCAGCATCGGTATGAATATCACTTTACCGCACGAACAAGCACCCAACCCGTACATTACAAAGAATTTGTCTTTCTTGTTTCACTACTTTGCTATCCGCAAACTACACCTCGTGATGCGCTCCAAAGCATGTGTAGTGTTCCCCGGCGGATTTGGTACGTTTGATGAACTCTTTGAGTTCTTGACCTTGGTAAAAACAGGTAAAAAGGAAGATGTGCCTGTCATCTTGGTAGGCAAAAAATTCTGGAATGACGTGATGAATTTGCAGGCGCTAGCGGACTATGGTGTTATTTCACCCGATGAAGATACCACCATCCGTGTGGATACCGCGCAAGAAGCATGGGACGCCATTGCCAAGTTCTATAAATTAAAAAGATAGAATTGCCTAATCCTTAAATAAGAAAGCCCCGGTCATTGACCGGGGCTCTTTATATTTATCCGCGTTCTTCTTGCATATTCCTTACATCTTCTAACATCTCTCTTATATCATCATCAGCTGCCATTTCTATAGCATCCTCTGTTACACGCGCTCCATAATTTAGTAATTCTGTTATAATTCTAATATTGCCATATTTAGCCGCTTCCGCCAGTGCCGTTACACCATCTTTAACTGCTTTTGCACTTCCGCCACAAATTAAGATTCTCTGAACTTCTTTGTAATCATTGGAATCAATGGCCGCAAACAGCATATCACGGCTTACGTCCACTTCATATGCTTCATTAGATTGCAATTTAATTACCGTCTCCTTAACTCCATGGCAATCATACATGGCCTCTACTTCAACCGCGGCAATCCCAACTCCACTAAATAACGTAAGAACCAATAACACGCCTAATAATCGCTTCATAATGGTCCCTCCATATTCATAAATTTACGGAAAACATACCTAAGTATAAGTGACAGATGAGAAAAAAACAAGTGCTAATTTGGACCTATTTTGGACCTATACACTCATTATTTATCACTTTTTTTAATAAAAATATTCCTCAACATAAAATCTAGGGAGTATTTTTTGCAAAAGCAGTGCAATTTAAAGGTTTTTTAGAAGCCAATTACCTAACAGAAAATCTGTTTTCGTTAGTTATGGGGGGTCTTGTCTTAATTTACCACAATAAAGGGGCCTATTCTTAGAAATAGGCCTTGAAATTTAACAAAAAATGCGTATACTATATATTGAAGGGGTGGAATTTTATTTTTGTAAAAAGGAGAATAAGTTATGAATAAAGGTTTTACACTAATTGAGTTACTAGCAGTAGTACTCATTATTGGTATCTTGGCAGCCATAGCAGTGCCACAATACCAAAAGGCCGTGGAACGCGCGCGCATGGCCGAGGCCTTCCAAGTATTAGGGGATTTGGCTTCTGCACAGCAAATTTATCACATGCAACACGATGCTTTTGCAGTAACCGTTAATGACCTTAACGAGGGCGATGTTTCTTTTGCCTTGCCGGAAGGAGGGGCTTACGATTTTGCCTTTGAAGGAGGGCCAGATTTTGCGGCAATGTTTGCCGACCGGGTATCTGGCATGTACGCAGGAGGATGGCTAGGGATAGAGATAGATTCTGACGGAAACATACGCAAATCCTGCGAAAATCCTCCAGGAGAAACGGGTTTTTGCGCCTTGGCAGAATCTGCTGGGTATCTTCCAGATAGCACAGCTATTGATATTCCTATTCCTATTGATTGGAAATAAATCAAGTCATCGTTTATTTTTCAAACGATCCCCCCCGCCGCAAAGCGGGGGAGTTTATTGTTTAAGTTTATGTTATCAAGTATAACTTTCCAAGTAAGTATGTAACTTTTCGGATTTGGCCTGCTTTACACTTAATTCGTAAAGTTCTTCGGCCTCATCTGTATGGCCCAAAGCATACAGTACTTGTGCCAAAGAAAGTTTAGTTAAAATTTGCCCACGTTTTTCATCGGAATTATCAAAAAGCACCCGTGCTTCTTGCAAATCTTTAAGTGCCAAGTCCAATTTATTTTTACGTTTTAGCACATCTGCGCGGCCCCATTTTACAAACCCTAGGTCCACTTTATCGCCAATTTGGCTGTAGAGTTTATCAGCTACATTGTAGCGGCGCAAGGCCTCATCATATTTTCCTTGTTGGCGAAGGCCATTAGCCATACCGCAATTTGTGTACGCTTTGCCAAACACATCTTCGCTCTTCTTAAAAATTTTGTCAGCCAATTGGTAATTTTTGACGCACTCGTCAATTTTTCCGCAAATACGGCTAATACCAGCCAACCCGCAATATCCGTAGGCCTCATTGATTTTATCGCCAATTTTTTTGGCTAATATAATGGATTTTTTAAACTGGGCAATACCTTCCTCAAACTGACCTTGCAGGCGGAAAATCCCCCCCTTGGCCCAATGAATAAAACTCTGTCCCGCATAATCTTTAAGTTGCACATAGGCCGCTAGCACAGCGTCTAAAAGTTCCAATGCTTCGTCTAATTTTCCCCATGCGCGTAACGACATTCCCATCTCTTGCATCGCGCGAATTTCATAATCGTCAAATTCCAATTCTTTGGCCATTTCCAATGTTTCCAGCGCAAGTTCATAGGCCAACGCCGCATGACCCAGCGTACGATAGCAGGCCGACATCGCCAGCAGAATATCCATACGTTCTTCTACCACATCAGCAATGTGCAGGCCTTTGGCATACGTTTTCAAAGCCAACTCAAACGCACCGAGTTGACGGTGTGCTTCCCCTTCTAAAAACAGGTCTTGCGCCGTTTTTTTGCGTACCGTTTTAAGTAATGCAAGTACGCGGCTCGGTTCGTTGTTTTCCAACAATTCGTAAACTTTTTCTACGTCAACCATAAGCCCTCCTAGATTTTTAAAATTTTCTTAATTTCCGCCAGCGTAGAAGGCAAATCATACGGTTTGGGAATAAAATAATCAGCCCCCGCCTCCGTGGCACGCTCACGCGATTCAGGATCAGTAAGCGTGGACATAATCACTATCGGGATACGCCACGTTGCATTATCTGTCTTTAGCATTTTGCATACATCAAATCCGCTTAATTTGGGAAGCATTAAATCTAGTAAAATAAGATCCGGTTTTTGCTGTTTGGCAAGAGATACACCCAATGCTCCGTTTGCGGCCCAATGCGCATCAATACCTTCAACTTTGAGTGCCCCTACCAAAGCGGTACCTAATACCTTAGAATCTTCAATAAGAACAATTTTTTTCATAATTTTTGTGTTTTGGTTTTATAAATTGAAATGGCCTTGGCATAATCGCGTGCATTTTGCAAAATACCGTTTACTTCTTCTTCCTCAAGTTGACGCACTACTTTACCGGGAACTCCCATCACCAGCGAACCCGGGGGAATGCTTTTCCCCGCTGGGATCACCGTACCTGCAGCAATAATGCAATTAGGGCCTATTTCCGTTTCCATCACTACAGCATTCATGCCAACAATTACATTATCGCCAATTTTGCTACCGTGTATCACGGCTCCATGCCCTACACTTACCCCTGCACCGATATGGCAAGGCGTATTATAATTGACGTGCACACAGGCATTATCTTGGATGTTGGAACCTTCCCCTACGGTAATGGCCGCAATATCACCACGCAACACCGCCCCGGGGAAAACAGATACATGCTCCCCTAATGTGACTTGCCCAATAATTGTGGCGTTTTTATGCACAAAACAACTGGGGTCCACTATAGGTGCAAGAGTGTCCAACTTTTCAATCATGCACGTGCTCCTTTACGTCTATGTTTGGGTTCCTTTTCAGGGGTAGACAACTGAAGTCCCCAATAAATAAAAATACTTATAATTCCGGGAATAACATAATACACAACGCGATAAATCAAAGTTGCCATCAAGGCCGCATCCCAATCAATTCCCATTTGACTAAACACAGCTGTCATAGCCAATTCCATGGCACCTAAGCCACTGGGCAGAATTGGAATAAGTGTAGTTACCATTCCCACTGCAAACCCCGCCACAAGTACTCCTGGTGAGATAAATACCCCCACCGCACGAAAAGCAAAATAGAGCACCATGATGGTAAAAAACCAATCGGCACATACATATGCAATCGTGCTGGTTAATTTGCGTTTCTTTTTGTGTATCAAATCAATTCCTTCATCTAATTGGGAGGCAAAATCACTATAACGATCTTTGGGAATCAACGCACGGAACACGTGGAAGAGAATTTTATTTAAAAGTCGAAATGCTCTACGCAACCATCTAGAACGCAACTCATCATTAAATAAAAACGCCGTGATGAGCACGCAAATAATACACATCCCTGCAATCAAACCAAAATTTTCAGCCAGCTGCCACTTGGTCGCTGACGAGTTAAACAACATCAAAATAGATCCTTGTAAAATAATAATAGCCAAGACAAAATACAAAAGCACCGTAATTACAATACTGGATGTTACACACATACCAAACGGAATACGACGACGATTGAGCAAATGTGCGCGCAATGCAAATCCGCTGGCGCCTAATGAAGAAATTAAATAGTTTACTGTAGTAGACACGAGGGCAATACCAATGGCTGCACTTTTGCTAATACGCCGCCCCATAATGCGCAACATTTCATACAAACTCATACCCATTGCCACATAAATGAGCACGGAAGACAATAAAGACAAAAAGAGATATTTGGTACGCACCCCCTGCCAAATTTTGACAAAGCTATCTTTGGCGTGATAAATCATCACAGCCAAAATACCTAAAGACAACAGCATACCAACAGCATAAAGGAGATATTTAAGCGGTTTTTTCACACGCAAGCTCCTGAGAATATATATAAAAATTATATAATATATTTAGATCAATGAGGCATCCCTATCGAGGTTACACATGAAGTCCATTAAAGTTATTGGCGCCAAAGGCCATAATTTAAAAAATATATCCGTTGAAATCCCCAAAAGTAAAATGGTGGTGGTAACCGGCTTATCTGGCTCTGGCAAGAGTTCTCTGGCCTTCGATACAATTTACGCGGAAGGTCAGCGTCGTTATGTGGAAAGTATGTCCGCCTATGCCCGCCAGTTTTTGGAACTCATGGAAAAACCGGATGTGGAACACATTGAGGGCCTATCTCCTGCTATCTCCATCGAACAGCGCAATCCTTCTAAAAACCCGCGTTCTACGGTAGCTACCGTTACCGAAATTTATGACTATTTACGTTTGCTATTTGCACGCGTGGGGCATCGTTTTTGTCCGCAATGCGGGCGCGAAGTGCAAAGCTGGAGCGTACAAGGAATAGCCCAAGATATTTTGAAAAAATTTAACGAAAAAACGGTTTACATTTTAGCACCTGTCATTCGTGGGCGTCAGGGAACCTATGAAGAACTATTCAAAAAATTTAAAAAAGACGGGTATGTAAAAGCGCGCGTCAACGAAACCTTACTCACTTTAGAAAATATCCCTGTGTTGGATCGCTATAAAAAGCATACAATTGAATTAGTAGTAGACGAAATATTCATAGAAGAATTCGACCGCGAACGCCTGGTAGAAAGTTTGGAAAATGCCTTACGCTACGCCAAAGGACTCGTTCACATTTTAGAAACGGAAAGCAAAAATCCACACGAATTTACTTATAGTGAATCCAATGCTTGTGCGCATTGCGGTATTGGCTTTAGCGAACTGGAACCCCGGTTATTCTCTTTCAATTCCCCTTACGGCGCATGTCCTGAATGTAATGGACTAGGAGTTAAAATCGAAGTAGATGAAGCACTCGTTGTACCGGACGCTTCTTTGGCTATCAACGAGGGAGCCATCGACGCTTGGGAAAACCCTGTCACCACGCGTACACACCGCTGGAAAAATTCCTGGAGCGGGTATTACTACGATATTCTCAAGCAGGTCTGCCGCCAGAATCACATCAGCATGACTACTCCGTGGAACAAACTATCCAAAGCACAACGCGACTTGTTACTCTACGGCACCGGAGGCGCCAGTTATACATCCATTATATCCGGTGGGGAACAAGAATTTGAAGGGGTAATCACTAACCTTAAACGCCGCGTGGCAGAGTCAGAAAGCGACTTCGTAAAAGAAGAAGTTACACAACGTTTTATGCGGGAAATAGAATGCCCTGTCTGTCAGGGTAAACGCCTAAAACCGGAAGCGTTATCCGTCAAAATAAATAATAAAAACATTTATGAAATTTGTTCCATGCAAGTTTCTGCTGCTAAAGAATTTTTTGCCAATTTACAACTAAATAATAAAGAAAAAATTATTGCTAAGGATGTTTTAAAAGAAATCAACGCACGCCTAAATTTTTTAAATAGTGTAGGCCTTTCTTATCTTACCCTTAATCGCAAAAGTCAAACATTGTCCGGAGGTGAGGCCCAACGTATTCACCTGGCCACGCAAATTGGTTCTGGCCTTACAGGCGTGTTATATGTACTAGACGAACCCACCATTGGGCTTCATTCACGCGACAATGATCGTCTCATTGAGACCTTGAAAAATCTGCGTGATTTGGACAACACACTCATCATTGTAGAGCATGATAAAGATACCATCTTGGCTTCCGATTATGTCGTAGAATTAGGGCCTGCAGCTGGTGAAAACGGTGGCCAAATTGTAGCTAGCGAACCGACAAAAGATTTTTTGAAAGACAAAAATTCTCTTACCGCCTCATACTTAAACGGACGCAATATGATTTTGCCTCGCGCACAACTACGTAAAGGAAATGGAAAATTTTTAACTATAAAAGGGGCACGGCAATTTAACCTTAAAAATATTGATGTCAAAATTCCGCTCGGCAAATTAGTATGCGTAACCGGCGTATCCGGATCGGGCAAAAGCACACTTATTCATAATATTTTGTACAAGGAATTGGCTCGTAAATTTTATAATGCCAAAGACGTTCCCGGTGACCACGACACTATTAAAGGGTTGGATAATATTGATAAAGTAATCATTGTAGATCAAAGCCCTATCGGCAAAACCCCACGCAGCAATCCCGCTACCTACACGGGCGTGTTTTCACATATACGTGATTTGTTTGCGCAAATGCCCGAAGCCAAACGCCGTGGTTACAAACCAGGTCGCTTTTCGTTCAACGTTAAAGGTGGCCGGTGCGAAAAATGTCAGGGCGATGGAATTTTAAAGATTCAAATGCAATTTTTACCCGATATTTACGTCAAATGTGAAGAATGTAACGGGCATCGCTTTAATCAAGATACATTGGAAGTAAAATTTAAAGGCAAAAACATTGCCGAAGTATTGGACTTAAGCGTATCACAAGCATTAGAGTTCTTTAGTGCCATCCCCAAAATTAAACGCTACTTACAGACCTTAAATGACGTAGGATTGGGATATATTAAATTAGGTCAAGCAGCTACCACCTTATCAGGTGGGGAAGCACAACGCGTAAAATTAGCCGACGAGCTCTCTCGCAAAGGCACAGGCAATACACTCTATATTTTGGATGAACCTACCACAGGTCTTCATTTTGCCGATATTGATAAACTTTTGCATGTGTTACATGATTTGGCTGACCGCGGAAATACGGTGCTTATCATTGAGCATAATTTGGATGTCATCAAAACCGCTGATTGGCTTATTGATCTAGGCCCGGAAGGTGGTGACAAAGGTGGGCAGATTGTGTGCGAGGGCACCCCGTGTGATGTGGCCACTTGCAAGCAATCATATACAGGTAAATACTTAAAGCCGGAGTTAACCGCAGTGGCTAATTATTTAAAAGAACATTCCCAAGCCAAACAACCGGTACTCACTTCTAAGCAGATCAAAACTACCGGTAAGAAATCTTTTCCCAAAAAATAAATTAGGTCTAAAGTCCTACAGGGCATTTAGGCCTTGATTTCTCTATACACGCAACGTAGAAATACTACAATAAAGTATAAGAAGTTCAAAACTAAAAGGAGCATTTTATGAAAAACGCATTCAAAATCACATTAGCAGCATTGGTTATTACCGTTGTTGCTCTGCCGGCTTTATGTGCCAAGAAAAACATATCTGCCGCCGTAGAACGTTCAGTCGCTCAAGCAACTGCCGCTACCCGCCAATCACCTTTGGAAATTTTTAACTGGCGCATTCGTTTCGTCCAAGATCCCAATTCCGAGATTTTAATGGACGCCATGCAGATATTAACTAATTACAATCAAACCTTTGAAACTGAAAAAGATACTCAACAATTGCGTAAATTAGCTGCTAAATTAGAAGGCCCCATTGCAGTTCCATGGAATACTTACAGAGGTAACGGCCTTAAAGAAATTTTTGACAATTACATCCCCAATTCCCATGGTAATAAGCAACTTGCTCAATTAGAATATTACGTAAAGTTCTACACACTTTCGCAAGAAATACATAAAAGAACTTATTTAATATCTAAAATTGTACCGGCAGATTTCATGCAGACCTACAACGAATTAAAAAACACGTTGGCTGCACAAACTCAACGCAATGATAAAGAATTAGTTAAAGCATTTGTCTACTTTGCGTCCGCTTACAACCAATTGGCCTCGCAAGATGCTATCGTGGCTCAAGAAGTTAAAGATTCTCTGTTTAAAATGCCGATTCAAACCGGTTGGGATAGAACCTTTAGTTTAAAAGAATTGGTATACCAATTAGGCGTCAAAAACGAAGGAGATGGTGTTACTCCTCTCTCTGCTGAACAAATACAGCGTGCAACAGGTGTTAATGCTAGTGACGCAGAAGCATTTGTGTCCTTCGTGCAAGCAATACGCCGTTAAATTATATAACTCCTTTACTCCTCGGTTTACATGCCGAGGAGTTTTTTTATATCTACTTCTTTTAGTACAATACTTATATGATATTTACGGAAGATGAATTGCCTACTTCTAGTTTTTCATGCGGACCGGGTCAAGGGCTCTCGTCGGTGCGTGACACACATTTATACGAAACATTTTTTGAGCGCAGCCACCGCGCAGCCGATATTACCTACGAGGGCCTTTACAAAGAATGTACAGAAAATTTGCGCAAGTTATTAAACATTCCGGCCGATTACACAATCTTATTTTTCCCAGGTGGCGTAACCCCGGCGCTAGACGCTATTTTATGGAGTTTGGCACAAGACACTATTTCCGGCGCGGATATCGGCGCATTTAGCCATTTGTGGTGCGATAGTTTAGCCGGACGGCTCCCCAATGTTACACGTTGCTTTGTAACCGCTGACAAGCATTTCCTTCCCGAAGGAATGCCCGACACCTCGGCCAGTTTAGTTCTTTTGACCCCTAACGAAACTTCCACAGGGGTACAATTACCCGACGATTATTTGCTACATGTTTGGAACAATCGCGGAAAAAACACGTTAGTGGCCTGGGATACCACCTCTTGCGCGGGCGGCCGCAATTTACCCGTTGGAGCGTACGATATTCAGGTTTTCGGCTTACAAAAATGTTTGGGAGCCGGCGGAGGCACATGCTGTATGATATTAAGCCAACGCGCCGTACAACGTGCACAACATCCCGTGCGCAATTTGCCTTACTTTTTAGATTTACGCAATGCGCTACACTTGGCCGACAAATATCAAACGCTCAATACACCGTCTACAATTAATATTTGGATGGCTAACGAAGCATGCAAGTGGATGCTGGCCCACGGCGGCATAGCAGCCATGGATAATTTGTGCAAAGAGCACGCCAATTATTTGGCGAATTGGGCCAAAAATTCGCCCTACTTTAAGCCCTTAATTACCGAAGACAAATATCGTTCGTTTACCACGCTTACGCTAGCCATCACACCCCCGGAAATTACCGGTGAAAAAATTGCCGAAATTCTGCGCAGCACCGGCAAACAAAACTTAGCTGACGGTCTTAAAAGATATTCCACCATTAAGCAAGAAAGCTTACGCATTGCTTGTTTTCCATTCGTGGACACAGACGGGGTGGAGCAATATAAAAAATTAACCGCTATGCTTGATAAAATTGCACAGCGGCTCGCAGAAAAATAATACTGATTATACTTCGCGCGGATCTTTATCAATATAACCGAATGCTTCTAATTTGGCTGTATCGTTACGCCAATCGGGCGACACTACCACGTTCAATTCCACACGATATTTGCGCCCCAAAAATTCTTCAATACGTTTTTGGCTGCGTTCGCGCAGTTTTTTAATCATGCTGCCGCCTTTGCCGATGATAATGGGCTTTTGGCTTTCGCGCTCGACGTGAACATTAGCACGGATGAAATTTTTAGCGCCTAAATCTTCGGTAAATTTTTCCACTTCTACGTAGGTGCTATACGGAATTTCTTGCTGATAGAGTTGAAAAATCTGCTCGCGGATAAATTCAGCGGCGTAAAAGCGTTCCCATCTATCCGTCCATTGACCCGCCGGGAAATATGCCGGGCTGGTCGGCAAATAGTCAACCACCGCTTTTTTAAGCGCTTCAATGCCCGTTCCTTTAACGGCGGAAATATGAAAGATCTGCTTAATCGGCAAATCTTTTTTTACTTGTTCTTCCAAAGCTACCAGCACCGTTTTATCTGTTACTAAATCGATTTTATTTAAGACGAGTAAAATCGGACAAAATACTTTTTTAAGTTTAGCTACAAGTTTGGCATTATCAGCATAATTGGTCGTAGCATCCACCATAAAAAGTACCACATCCGCTTCTTCTTGCACGGCGCGGTCTACACAATCGGCCATGGTCTGCTGCAATTTGTACTTGGGTGTTAAAAAGCCGGGCGTATCAACAAATACAACTTGGAAATTCTTCCCTTCGCTGATGGCCAAAATATTTTGGCGCGTTGTTTGCGGTTTATGGGTAACGGCGGAAAGAAGTCCCCCCGCCAAATTATTTAGAAGGGTCGATTTTCCCGCATTTGGGAGGCCGGCCAATACAGCGAAACCACTTTTAAAGTTTTTCTCGTCCATACATTTATTATACTTAAAAACTGTTATAATAAGCATATGAAACGTTGTTTTTGGATCTTATTTTTAGCGTTGCCTTTGTCTGCCGGCCCGTTGGAAGACGCCAACCTCATTGACGTACAAAGCACGGATTTGCCCGTGTTTGTCAATTTGCGTTACGCTACCGATAATAATTTCACTAAAAAACGCATTTATTCTTCTGAAAAATGTTACTTGCACAAAGAGGCCTTAGCCGGCCTTAAAAAAGCCGTAGAACTGGCCGCGCAAGAGAAAGAGCCATTTACATTTTGTTTGTGGGATTGTTACCGCCCACAAGGTGAACATAAAAAATTGTGGCAAGCATTTCCCAATCCAAGTTACGTGGCCATGCCTAAAAGAGGATCGCGCCATAGCCGGGGAATGGCTATTGATTTAACGCCATGTGATTTTAATGGTACTCCGCTACCTATGCCAACCGATTTTGACAATTTTACAGTCCGCGCACATATGGACTACCAAAAACTTCCCGCGGATATTTTTTCCCGCCGGGAAACCCTCAAAAAAATTATGACAGCCGCCGGCTTTACTTACACCCGCACCGAGTGGTGGCACTTTGATAAAACCGGCTGGAAAAATAAACCTTTGCTAAATATTCCGTTACCATAAAAAGAGCCCCGACCTAATAGTCGGGGCTCTTTCAAATACTCGGTTACTTACATCTTAATACGGCGGGTGACGGTTTCTTTCTTGAAGCACTCAATAACGTCGCCTTCCTGCACGCCCTTGAATCCTTCAACTAAAATACCGCACTCATAACCTTTTTCCACTTCTTTCACGTCATCTTTGAAGCGTTTAAGGCCACCGATTTTACCACGGCCAACTTCTTCACCGTTGCGTTTAATGCGCACTTCGTAATTGCGCACCATCGTACCGCTATCCACCATTGAGCCCGAAATTAAGCCGGAGCTTAACTTCATCACTTTTTTAATCGTGGCACTACCCACCAAGGTTTCCACCACGTCGGGCTCTAACAGACCTTCCATAGCGGCTTTGATATCTTCTAAAAGTTCAAAGATGATGGTATAGTTGCGGATTTCAATGCCTTCGCGCTCGGCCTCGGCCTGGGCTTTGTGTTCGGTAGACACGTGGAAACCGATTACTACTGCGTTACTGGCCTTTGCTAGCAAAATATCACTTTCGTTAATATTTCCCGGTGCAGAAAGCACAATATCCAGTTCCACTTCGTCGGACGGAATACGTAACAACGCGTCTTTAATGGCTTCAATAGAACCTTGCACGTCGGCCTTCAAAATCAAGCTTAACTTTTTGACTTTGTTGCCTTCTTCGTCTTTCTTACCTAACGCCATTAAAGACATTTGTTTGCGATGCGCTTGGGAATCTTCTTTTTGCGCTAATTTGCGCTTTTCGGCGGCATAGCGGGCTTCTTTTTCGCTCTCCATAATGTAGAGCGTATCGCCCACTTGCGGTGGCTCACCGTTAATACCTAAAATTTCAGCCGGCACACTAGGACCGATTTTTTGGTAACGTTGCGAATTCTCATCAATAAGCGCGCGAATACGGCCATAGTTGGTACCTACGAGGAACGGATCCCCCACCTTCATCGTACCTTTTTGCACGAGAACGGTAGCTACAACTCCGCGTTTATTATCGCGTTTACTTTCCAAAATCACGCCCACACCCAAACGATCTGGGTTGGCTTTAAGTTCCATCATTTCCGCTTGCAAAGAGATCATTTCCAACAACTTATCAATGTTTAGATGTTTCTTTGCGGAAATATCTACAAAGATGGTATTCCCTTGCCATTCTTCGGGAACTAAGCCGCGGGCGGCTAAATCTTGACGGACGCGATCGGGATTAGCACCGGGCAAGTCAATTTTATTGACTGCTACAATGATTGGTGCTCCGGCGGCCTTTGCGTGTTCCATGGCCTCGATGGTCTGCGGCATAATACCGTCCGTAGCAGATACAACTAATACCACAATATCGGTGGCCTGCGCACCACGCGCACGCATGGCAGTAAAGGCCTCGTGCCCGGGCGTATCCAAAAACGTAAGCACGCCACGCGGTGTGGTTACGCGATACGCACCAATATGCTGTGTAATGGCCCCGGCTTCACCGGCAACTACGTTTGATTTACGGATAGCATCAAGTAAACTGGTCTTTCCGTGGTCCACGTGTCCCATAATGGTAATCACAGGACTACGAGGTTTTAAACTAGCCGGATCGTCCTCCGCCTCGATGATCGCAGCGGCTTCTTCTAAATCTTCCTCCACCATTTCTGCCACAAACCCACATTCGGAAACGATTAACTCAATCATGTCCTTTTCCATGCGTTGGTTGATGGTAGCGAAAATACCCATCGTCATCAACTTTTTAATGAAATCGTTGATTTTAAAATTCATCTTTTCTGCCAATTCTTTGACGGTGGGTTGGCCTACGATACGTACGGTTTTCCCCTCCGGTTTGGCCGGAGCAGCAGGTTTAGCGGGCTCTTGCGGTTTAGCAACAGGAGCCGGCTGCGGTTTAGGTTGTTGTATCGGGGCAGGTTTAGGTTGTGGTTGCACAACCGATTTGGGAGCGGCCGGCTGAACTACAGGTTTCGGTGCTACTTGCACCGTCGGTTTAGGTGTCACAACCGGTTTGGGTGTTTCAACTGGCTTTGGAGACACATACGGCGTATGTGTCTCGGCCAATTTAGGAGCCGACTTCTCTTGCTCAATTGGTTTAGCAATTACCGATTCAACAGCGGGCTGCTCTTCTTTTTTGACGATTTTGTGCGTCGTTATTTTTTTAGCAGTTGTCTTTGCCGTCGCTTTAGTGGCTGTCTTTTTGACCGTTGTTTTTTTGGCAGCGGTTGACTTAGCCGCAGTTGATTTGGTTGCGGTTGTTTTTTTAGCCGTTGTCTTTTTTGCGGTCGTTTTCGTAGTCGCGGTTTTTTTGGCAATCGGTTTTTTCTTTGCGGGAGTTTCGCCCTCTTTAGTTGTTTTCTTGCTGGTTGTCATCGGCTACCTCCTCGGCGGGTTCCTGATGCTCGGCAATATATTTTTTGGCGCCCTCAATAATTTTAGCGGCCGTTTTATCACCGATACCTTGCACCGTGCACAAATGTTCCACTTCCACATTAGCTAATTTTTCAGCGGTGGTAAAACCGGCTTTCTGCAAGAGTTCGGCCGTCTTAGGACCAACGCCCTCAATACTGGCAAGCACGGACTGAATGGACTGCGTGGCTTGTTTTTCCGCGGTGGCTTTTTGGCTTTCACTCTTTACATCCAAGTCCCAGCCGGTTAAGCGGGAAGCCAAACGAATGTTTTGCCAATCTTTTCCAATGGCTATAGCCAATTGATCATCCGGCACAATAATCACGGCCTTCTTTTCTTTCAAGCTAACAATTTGTACAAAGTTGGCTTTGGCCGGAGCAATCGCATTCATTAAAAGCGTGCTGACATCAGCCGAGTAGTTAATTAAATCAATGCGCTCGCCGGAAAGTTCATTTTGAATAGCACGGATACGAATACCGCGCATACCTACACAAGTACCAATCGGATCGATTTTGCTATCAATGCTGCTGACCAATACTTTAGCACGGAAACCCGCATCACGTTCAATTTTTTTAATTTCTACAATACCTTCATTAATTTCGGGCACTTCTACTTTAAAAAGTTCTTCTAAAAAGCGTCCATTACCGCGGGATAAAAACACGTATGGCCCACGTTGTCCTTTATCCATACGAAACGCAGCCGATTTATAGCGCGACAGCACCGCATCATCGGCGGTAACAGCAGCCAATTCAGGTTGACTAAGTACTTTGGCAATGACGGCTTTAATGCGCGATCCATTTACGTAGCGTTCTTTACGGATTTGCTCGCAATAGGGCAAGATGGCCTCAATTTTACCCAAGTCCACAATGATGTCCCGATCTGACATGCGGCGCACGGTTCCCATTACTACTTCACCTTCGCGCGGCTTGTATTCTTTGTAAAAATTGTCGCGTTCAATGCCGCGTACTTTTTGGATGAGTACCTGCTTGGCAATTTGGGCGGCAATACGTGAGAAATCGGTTACTTGTAGCGGGCGACTGATCACGTCCCCGACCTTAGCATTTTTTTTCTCTTTTTTAGCGTCTTCTAAAGAGATTTCCATTTCCGGGTTAGCTACAACTTCCACTACATTTAATACGTGCAACGCCTGCACAGAGCCGGTGTTTACATCAATCTTGGCAGAGATTTGGGCGGTCTTGCCTAAATTTTTGCGTAACGCGGAAACGAGCGCGTCTTCAATTGTTTTTAAAATATCGTCACGTTTAATATTCTTTTCTCTTTCAAGGCCTTCTAAAGCGGCTACTAATTCTTTTGCATTGGTTTCCATGGGATTTCTGTCTCCTTATAATTAAAATTCAAGTACGGGATCCAAGTTTGCTTTTTTGATATTGTTATATGCAAAGCGAAACTGATTGGTACCGTCATCTAAAACAAAAGCGTCGTCATCCGCAGAAGCGATAACGCCGGTAAATGCACCACGTCCCTCAAGAGGCACTTTGAGTACCACTTTAACGCGTTCTTGCACAAAACGTTTGAAATGCTCGGGCTTTTTAAGCACACGGTTCACACCGGGAGAAGACACCTCCAGCACATAAGCCCCATCTATTAAATTTTCCATTTCCAACAGAGAATCAATTTTATCGGTTAATTCTCCGCAATCATCAAGAGTAACGCCGCCTACTTTATCTACAAAAAACTGCAACACGGCTTTTCGTCCTTGATGTTGGATAACCAGGTCCACTAGTTCTATCCCTTGAGGGACTAAGGCCTTGGCTATAGTTTCTTCAATAATTTTAGGATCTTTCATATACTTACTCCTATTATACAAAGAGCGACTTGATACCAAGTCGCTCTATTAAGAACATATATAGTGTAGCATTCTTAAAAGGCCTTGTCAAATTTCTTGAAATTTTCGTGTTTGTTCGTTATACTATTACTACTGGGGAAAAGTACAATGCATAAAGGTTTTACGTTAATTGAATTATTAGTGGTAGTACTCATTATCGGCATCTTGGCAGCTATTGCGTTGCCGCAATATCAAAAAGCGGTGATGAGATCGCGCATTATGGCTACCTTGCCGACGGTACGCGCTTTAGTGGATGGAATGGAATTGGCAGAACTTTATACAGGTCATTCTCCGCGAACTGTGGCTGAAGCGCAAGACATGGATATCAATATTTCAAGTGGTGGCAGTTGGGCACTGGATGGTGATGACGATTTAGAATACGTCATCTCCGGGCAGCATATCCGTTATGTGATGGGGCGCAACGGCCTGGTATACTCGCAACTAGATGCACCTGCGGAGGGAACATTGATGTTACAAATGGGCATCCACTCGTACCTGCGCGATCACAGCGACTATTTAAGCGAGGGTGAAATGAAATGTGTTGCTGAAAGAAATAATAGCACCGCGGTGAGTATTTGCGAAGGATTAGCGCGCAATGCCACTAGCAATTGTTACACGAATGATGGCTTTCGCGAGTGTAACGTTCGTTTATAACCAACACGCTTACCTCAAATAATAATTCCCCGGCACGCCCGGGGAATTTTACAATATTCAACCCCCTCGCATGAACCACATGTAAGGGGGTTGAACTTTTTGCTAAATTAGCAATTAGTTGCTGGCAGGGTAACCCATGTTACCGGCCATCGTACAGAAAGCACCGGATCCGGCATCAGTCGTACATTCCTTCGCGATGAATCCATCCGAGTATACAGTAAGAGCAACGGCCCCACCGCTATACATACCGCCATCACGCGCCAAGGTCATGGTTTCCCCAGCACCGTGCGTTGCATGTTCTTCCGCGGCGGCAAAAGCCAAAGCACTCCAGGCGTCACCGGCGTCGTTAATTTGAATATCGCCATTGCTGTTCAAAAGAGCCAACGTGGTGGCGAAGTTGTTGTGTTGCATGAAGTAGATACTTTGAGCAGTAGCTACGTCACCTAACACTTGCACGGCTTCCGACATGCGGGAGCGTTCTACGGCCTTGGTATATTGGGGCAAGGCGATTGCGGCCAAGATACCGATAATGAGCACTACTACGAGTAGCTCAATCAATGTGAAACCTTTATTCATAAGTTTTCTCCTTTTCTACAATTAAATATAGAAAGCCAATGGCTTTCTACATGATAGTTTACGACATTTCTGAAAAATTGCAAGTGTTTTCTTGTCCCTAGGCCTTGACGATTTGTCAAAATTTCCTTTCGCCCGTCGTAAAGCAAGTTACAAAAAATGGAAACAGCACCCCATACATTTATGGACTCACGCGCACATACACGTTTATCGGGGTCCAAACAGGCAGGCGCGCTTTCCATAATTCTGTCAATCGAAGCGAAAGTACACGATAGTATTGATTGAAATTTTCCCCCGGATAAACAAGTTCCAAGGGCGCATCCCCAATCACTACCCTGGGGAGCCCTTTTTCGCGCCATACTTTATAAATATTTCTTGTTTGTTGAGGTGTATGTTGGGTATAGGGAAGTGTATAATTCATTGGCTTTCCCTCATTAAAATTAGCAATTATATTGTGATCCGTGTACATATTAATGAGGACGGCCATTGGCTGCCAATTAGGGTCCAATTGTTGCGCACCAAACACGGCAGTCCAAGCGGTAAATATGGGCTGCTCGGTCAAGTGATGTTCTTGTAAAAATTGCACTATTTCTTCTCCGGGGGAAATTGTAAGCGTATGCTCCAAGTATAACACACGCGCGCTCCATAAAATGGGAACCAGTAACGCCAGTACTAATGCTCCTTGCGCAAAACGCTGCAATTGCTTGGGTAATTGTTTGGCTGGGGTACTAATCCATGCGTACCATATAAATAGTACAAGGGCTAACCCTATGTGATGATTAGAGGAATAAAAGAACATAGGGACCACCAAACATAAATAAGGTAGCAACAGATAAAGAATATTCTTCCTAGAAAAAGCAGTTAATACAAGTGCCCATAATAACACGCCTATTCCGCAGGCAAGCAATAAGCCCAGCCATGGCACCGGATCTGCATGCAAATGTCCGGCTGCTTGAAAATCCGTCAGTACGGCCTCGGCCGGCATGGCAAAAATTAGGTAAACAAGGTGCCGCAACCAGGATGTAGGAAAAGGAATTGCCGACGTTTGGCCACTATGTGGCAAAAATACAATTCCCATAATCAGTAGCACAAAAGCCAACAAGCCCAGTAAATGGTAGAAACATTTGTCTTTAAACAACGCCGGTATATAGACCTTCCACGGACGCGCGGTGCGCATTTCCCATAACCAGGCCAAGGTAATTCCCCCCGCAATAGCGATACCGTATATGTGGCACGCGCATAAAGAAGCCAACAACCCCACGAACCAAACGGGATGTTTTTCTTTTTGAGGAAATATAAGTGCTAACAGCAACATAATCACCACCATTAGCCCGTACGGCCGTACAATAATTCCATATTGATAAAACAAAAAATAATTAAATGGCAACAAACAACGCACCCATTTAGGGAAGGGAGATGCAAACAAAATCAACACGGCACAAGTGATCATCCCCCCCAACCCGACAAGCGGATAAATTACACGCCATTCCATGTTCAACTTTGCCGGCACCGCCAACAGCAAATGCCAAAACGGCGGGTGTCCTTCGTATACGGGGATCAAGGTTACAATATCCTTCCAAGAAGCTGTCTTAGCAATTTGCCATGCCTGGGCTTCGTCATATGTCAATTCATGGGAGCAAAACCCAATTAACGCTAATACGACAAACAATATTAAACACGCACACTCGGTTTTATGTTGCTTAATAATGGAAAGTATATTGATAAAACAAGGGGACATTTCGCAATTCCTTAGGATGAGTTTATTCCTTATTATATAATAATGCGCAACGCTTATTGGGGTTTTATAAACTGCAATTATTCATTTTCTTTGTCATATTAAAAAAAAATACTTGCAATTTTAAAAAAATATTGTAAACTATATGTAGAAAGCTAACCACTTTCTAATTAGGACTTGAAAAAGGAGAAAACTAAATGAATAAAGGTTTCACATTGATTGAGCTACTCGTAGTAGTGCTCATTATCGGTATCTTGGCCGCAATCGCCTTGCCCCAATATACCAAGGCCGTAGAACGCTCCCGCATGTCGGAAGCTGTGCAAGTATTAGGTGATGCGGCTACCGCCCAAAGCATCTACTACATGCAACACAACAACTTCGCCACCACGTTGGCTCTTTTGAACAGCGATGGCGACATCCAACTCAATGACGCCGGTGATGCTTGGAATTCTATAAGCTTTGCCTCTGCTGTAACGGATACCACTCACGGTGCCGGTCAACCTATGTTCTTGCAACGTGCCAATGGTATGTATCAAAATGGTCAATTGCGATTGACCGTTTATGCAGATGGCTTTATCGCCAAGACCTGCAATGCCAACGGTGCTAATGCTGAATTCTGCACGATGGGTGGAAACATGGGTTATCCCGCTTCTACCACCACCACTGGTACTGGCACTGGTACTGGTAACTAATTGCTAATTTAGCAAAAAGCTTTACCCCCTTACATGTGGTTCATGTGAGGGGGTTTTATTTTATCCATTCCTCAATAAATACACGCCGATACAACGTTTTGATATATTTACTATAATTAATATTGTAGATACTCGCCAGGAGACACGCTATGCCTCATTTTTCTGCCGTACGCTCGTTTTATAAGCAACATCGTACCGAATGTGTATGCTTTTTAATTTTTATTGCATTGGCTCTTATTGGGCTTATTTCACATGAAATTACATACGATGAAGCCCAAGCGTGGCAAATTGCCCGAACCGCTCCCTTAAAGGATATTTTGTTTCTAGTTCCCATGTATGAAGGACATCCCCCCTTTTGGCACTTACTCTTAGCCGGGCCTGCTAAATGGGGCGCATCTTGGCATTGGGTATATGGGATAATTGGCTTTATCTGCATGGTAGCCAGCGGATGTCTACTTTTTTTTAAAGCCCCCTTTCCGCGTTGGGTGCGTTGTTTATTACCGTTTAATTTCTTTTTGTTCTATCAATATGGTGTCGTCGTGCGACCATACTGCATTATTATGTTGCTTATGTTTCTTTTGGCGTTATATTTCCCGCAGAAAGATCAACGCCCTGGCTTGTTTGTGGGGCTACTCGCAGGATTATGTATGAGCCACTTATTTGGCATTGCCATCGCAGGGGGTATCACCTTGGCCTGGTTGTGGCAGATGCGTGCAGCACGTCCGTGGAAGGTCTATATACCGGCGCTTTTTAAAGATAAACGCTTTCACTACATGCTGGGGATGTTGGCCTTGGTTATTTTAATCATAGGTCTTATTGTCATACCACGCGGCGAAGAAAATTTTGTACCTACAAGAGCTGCCTCCACTTGGAAGCAACTAATCTATATTTTCCTGGCCACTCCCGCTGATGCCGTACTAACCAATTTAAATAAAGCCATCGCCACTTACACCCAATCATTTTCTTGGTCCTCCTTACTTTTAACAAGTGGCGTAGGATTGTTGCTTTGGGCCGCCACCCTTTTATTCTTTCCACGTAAAAAAATTCTCTTTTTGTTGTTACCTTATGCGTGCGTTGGGGGCGTGATGCTTAATTATTCCTCCTGTCACCACATTGGTTTGGCGCTGTTACTCTTTATTTGGTATTTGTGGATTACCCTAACAGAGGATTCCCCTATCACCCAATGGCCACCTATTATAAATTCTTTGGCCCGGATACTATTGGCCTTTACGTTAATTATTCCTCTATTGTGGAACCTGGCCGCGCTTTACAATGACTACCGCATTGTGACATTCGACGGAAATGCTATGGCCTCTTTTTTAAAAAAATACAATTTAATGGACGAAGTTATTTTCTCTGCCTGGCAAGTATCTGTGGTGCCTTCCGAAAGCGATTCTTCCAAGTCACATGTTGCATACGTTACAAGCCCTCACATGCAACCGTGTGCACTCATTCTCAATGTGTTTTTAGATCACAATATTATCGCCAATTTCAATAACGGGGATAAAAATATCGGTTACTTGAAAAACCGCAACCTAACAAGACCGGAAGATCGGGCTAAAATTTTTAAACAATGGGCCACCAAGGGTTTGCCCATGGTAACGCTCAACGTTCCTGCGTTAGAAGTGGTATTTGAAGGCGCAGGAGATTTAACACATCTATACCGGGTTTCTTTTGTAAATAATTATTACCGTATTTGGAAATTTGATGTAGTAAGTTTTCCCTTCTATATTTACCTACATGAAAAACTGTGGAATAAGTACGGGGCGCAAATTTTAGCAGAACAAGGGATTGACTCCACCGCATCCCCCCGGCCAGCCACTACCCAAACGCCGGCACAAAATTATACAATCACTATATATAGGTAAATTATGAAAAAAAATGTGGTTATTATCGGTGCAGGCCCTGCTGGTTTGACGGCCGCTTATGAATTAACAAAATATCCGCAATATCAGGTAACCGTTTTGGAAGCCGACGACGTAGCGGGAGGAATTTCTCGCACAGTATTAACTAATGGTAACCGCATGGATTTGGGCGGACATCGTTTTTTCTCTAAAGATCAACGCGTGATGAAATGGTGGTTTTCAATATTTGCAGCTCAAGGGAAACCTTCTTTAGATGATCAATTACTGAATCGTAAATCCCCCGTCGTTATCGGTGGTCCGGACCCTCAAACACAAGATGATGTTTTTTTAATTCGCAAACGCATTTCACGCATTTATTACAAACATAATTTCTTTGACTATCCCTTATCTCTATCGGCAAAAACGTTATACAATTTGGGATTTTTTACGCTGGTACAGGCCGGATTTTCCTACCTGGCAGCACAACTGCATAAACGGCCGGAAACTTCATTAGAGAATTTTTATATCAACCGCTTTGGCAAAAAACTCTACAGCATGTTTTTTGAAGGATATACTGAAAAGTTGTGGGGACGCCATCCTAGTGCTATTTCCGCCGATTGGGGCGCACAACGCGTAAAAGGATTATCTATCTTGACCGTGCTAAAAGATCTAGTACAACGTATATTGCACACTAAACCCGCCAAAAAAGAAACTTCTTTAATCGAAGAATTCTATTACCCCAAATACGGTCCCGGTCAATTGTGGACCTCCGTAGCGGACCGCATCGTTAAACAAGGCGGGCAAGTGCTTTTCAATAGTCCGGTTACCGGCTTAGTACAACAAGGTAATAAACTCACCGCTGTTGTTTGTAACGGTAAAGAAATCCCAGCAGATATTGTTATCTCTTCCATGCCGCTCAAAGATTTAATAACCGGGTTACCGCAAGTTCCCACTTCTCTGCGCCATATCGCGCAACATTTACCTTATCGCGACTTTGTAACCGTAGGTTTATTGGTGGATAAATTAGCCCTCCCTAATAACACAAAAATCCCTACTTTCCAAAATACCATTCCGGATTGTTGGATTTACGTACAAGATACTGGCGTCAAAATGGGACGCATACAGATCTTTAACAACTGGTCCCCCTATATGGTCAAAGACGTACAACATACCGTATGGGTAGGATTGGAATACTTCTGCAATGAAGGAGATGAATTTTGGAATATGTCCGAAGAAGATTGTGTCAAACAAGCTACCAAAGAATTACAAAAAATCGGGATTATTTCTGCCCAAACTTGCATCTTGACCACTCATCGCGAACGTGTCAAAAAGGCCTACCCGGCTTATTTTGATACTTATAGTGAAATAAATTCGCTCATTACCTATCTAAATTCATTTGATAACTTATACTGCATCGGGCGCAATGGGCAACATCGCTATAACAACATGGATCATTCCATGGTTACTGCGTTCGAAACCGTAGATGCCATCGTGCGTGGGAAAACCGACAAAAGCCCCATTTGGAATGTTAATACCGAAAAAGAGTATCACGAAAGCAAATAAAAACTATGCAAATCTTTTTAAAATTCTGCTGTATGATTGCTGCTATTGTTCATTTGCCTGAACAACTAATCCGTTTTTTAATTATCGGCTGTGTGAATACAGCTTTTGCTTACGGTATATATGCCTTATCTATCTTCCTAGGGGCCCATTATACGCTAGCAGTATTACTTTCTACCGTTATCGGTACCTGCTTTAGCTTTAAAACAATGGGAACGATGGTATTTGATAATCCCGACAATAAACTCATCTTTAAATTTATAGCTGTGTATACGTTGTGTTATTTTTTAAATATCGGTATATTGCGCTTATTAACGCTGCTTGGCCTTACCAATTTGTATATTGCCGGTCTAACCAGTTCCCTCCTAGTAGCTCTTATCAGCTTCTGTCTAAATAAGTGGGTTGTCTTTCGAAAGAAGGATAATTCCAGCTACACCTGCCCTGAGACACACTAAAACCCATCTAATCAAAATGCTATAATATAAGTATGATTGACCGCATTAAACGATTAGAGACCCTTTTTCTTGAAGAAATTAACACGCTTATTACCAAAATGTCCGCCAACGGAGATTTTGGCGGTATTGTTACTATCACCGCTGTGCACGTAACTAAAGATTTGGCCACCGCCAAAGTGTTTTTCTCTGTGTTCGGCAGCCCGGATGACCGTAAAAAAACACAAGATGCGTTGGCACTACTTCGCAAAGAAATCGGGGCCCGTTTGCGTGGACGTTTGCATTTAAAACGTATTCCGTCTTTTACATTTGAATACGATGACACTCCCGAAAAAGCGGCACGTGTAGAATCTATTTTCCAAATTATTGACAAGGAAAAACACGATGCCAAATAACGCACAAAGTTTGCAAGAAATATGGCAAGCCATCCGTAAGGGAAAGCGTTTTTTTATCGCCGGGCACCTCAACCCCGATGGAGATTCCCTAGGTTGCACACTAGCCATGACTTCACTTCTCGAACGCATGGGTAAAATCGTCTATGCCTATGCTTCCCCAGCTATCGGCGCCGACTTGCAATTCTTGCCTGGTATTTCTAAAATTCACGTAGACAAACTTCCCGAAAAAGCAGATTTTGATACGGTTATTTTACTAGAATGTTCTGACCGCAAACGTGGCGGCGACCTTGACGCCATTTTAAATGCGGCTCATACGCTAATCAATATCGATCATCACCTAGTAAGCGATGCTTACGGCGATGTAAATCACATTGATTCCGGCGCATCTAGTACAGCAGAAATCATTTTTCAATTATTCGAGCATTCCAAAGGCGAGTTCGTTCCTACTAAAGACGAGGCAACCGCTCTTTACACTGGCGTAGTAACCGATACGGGGCGATTTGTTCACTCCAACACCACTGCCGAAGCATTACGTGTCGCTTCTTCCCTGGTGGCTTTGGGCGCGGATATTGCCCGAATCAATCAAGTAATCTACTTCACAAAACCTTATATTGAACTGAAATTACAAGGACGCGCTTTAGAAAAAATGCAATTACGCTTTGATAACAAATACAGCGAAATTATTCTCACTCGCCGTGACTTTGAGACCTTTGGGGCAACCCCCGCCCAAACGCAAGGTATTGTCAGTCAACCTACCATGATTCCCGGCGTGGAAATTTCAGCACTGATCAAAGAAGAACCCGACAAAGTATCCGTCAACTTACGCTCACGTGGCGCAGCGGATGTAAGCCAAATTGCCCAAACTTTTGGCGGTGGCGGCCATGCCCGCGCAGCCGGATTCAAAATAACGGGAAAATCAATTGACCAAGTAGCCCAGGAACTTGCCGACGTGATATCCGATGTCGTTAAAAAACTTGCCTAAGCCGCAAAAGAGCGGAATTTTACTATTAGATAAGCCGGCGGATTTCTCTTCGCACGATATCATAGCTATTGTACGGCGAATCTTAAATACTAAAACTATTGGCCACAGCGGCACACTTGACCCTATGGCCACAGGATTATTAATTTTACTAGTTGGCCGTGAAGCAACTCGTCGGCAAGCGGATTTTTTAAAACTTTCTAAAACCTATCAGGCCATCCTTCATTTAGGCACTGAAACAAACACGTGGGATCGTTATGGGGAAGTAATAAACACCTCCCCTGTGCCCACTATTTCAAGTGAGCAATTAGCAGCCGCTGTACAGAAACTATCCGGTACTATCTCGCAGCAGGTCCCCCCCTTTAGTGCTAAAAAAATCAAAGGAGAAAAGATGTACGACCTTGCCCGCAAAGGCGTAGAATTAGCTCCCCGTTTTAATGAGGTAAATGTATCTTGGAAAAATGTTATTTTACGTACTCCCAATGAAATTTCATTTACACTTACCGGCTCAAGTGGCACCTATGTACGTGCACTCGGCTATATGTTAGCACGTTCGCTTGGTACTGTAGGGCATCTATCCCAACTACGTCGCGTAGCTATAGGCCCCTATTATGTAGAAAACGCATTTGCCGGGAATTTGCTTAAATCCTGTCAAACTGATACTTTATATAATTGGGTAAAGCAATTATGAAAAATTTTATTACCATCGGTACTTTTGACGGTGTACATCGCGGACATCAGCATTTATTTAACTTATTGGAAACGCGCGCTGCGTTGCACCGTTCTAAACCCTTGATATTGTATTTTGCGTTGCCTCCCAAAACTTTGCAATCCCCACACCCAGAGATGAGTGTATTGTCACTACCCGACGAAAAAAAGAATCTGTTCAAAAAGTTAGGATTACGCACAGAAATGTTAGATTTCGCGCGCATACGCTCTTTATCGCCCCAACAATTTTTTAATCGTTTACTTAATCATTATAATTGTGCCGGATTGCTGGTTGGAGCGGATTTCGCTTTCGGTAAAAACCGCGAAGGATCAGCCGTATTTTTACGAGAGGCCTGTGCCCATAAAAATATTCCTTTTGAGGTTTCCCCTTTCTATAAAGAAGGTTACGAGAAAATTTCTTCTTCGTTAATCCGAAAACTATTAGCTCAAGGAAATATTCCGCAAGCCAACGCACTACTGGGCCGACCGTATGAATTGACAGGCCGTGTTATTACCGGACACAAATTAGGACGAAAACTCGGCTACCCCACAGCTAATTTGGACACGGGCATTTTTAAAATTTTGCCACTGGGTGTATTTGCTGTAAAAGTACGCGTGGGAACCCAAATATACGACGGATTTTGCAACATTGGTTTCCGCCCCACCGTTAACACACTAACAACCATTTTACCGCTTGTAGAGGTGCATATTTTTAATTTCAAGCAAAGTATCTATGGCCGCAAAATCACCATTTGGTTCTATCAAAAGTTACGTGATGAAACTAAATTTGATGGACTTGAAGCATTAAAACTTCAACTGGCGCAAGATAAACAAGAAGCCGCCCAAGTATTGCAATACGTTGTTTTCCCATAAAAAACGCAGCGTTTTAAAACGCTGCGTAAAAATTAAAATACTTTCTTTATTCTTCGCTGTAATAATCACGCACAAACAGCAAAATATACGCCAACCAAGTAGCTCCGAAGAAAATAATAAAACAGTAAGAACACCACCATAACTTCATCGTGGGATCATAACCACGCACAAGCGCATCAAACAACAAATCCCACAAAACAAACATGAGGTATCCCCACACTACGACGGTTAACAAGCGCAAGCCCAAATCCAACGTAGCGCGAATCATCCCTTTCTCCTGGTACGGCTGCTTTAGATAAACCACTATTTTTTGCATAAGAATTCCCCTTAGTTATACGTAGTTGTTTCCTCTACCGGCACTTCGTACGGATTATAGGTGCCAAGTGTATCTGGCACATTTGACGATGACAGATCTGTCTGTTCGGTATGTAAATTCGTAGCATCTGCCGGCTGCATGGAAGATTCGGCCTGACCAATTGTTTGTACTGGTTGTTCCTTCCATTTCTCTTCTATAATCGTCTGCTTAAAATGGCGGCGTTCCGGTTTATTTTGGCGAGCTTTCGTGCCTGCTTTTGTCTCTACAACAACTTGCTGCCACGACTCGATTGGAGTATTTGGTTCCGTCATTGAATTGCTCACAGATTGCAAACTATTAGCTTGTGCTATCCTCGCTTTTTCGGAAAGAGGGACAGTAGGAGATGTCACATATACAAATTCATCTCCGGGAACAAGTACGTTATAGGTGGCAGTAGGGGTATTGGAAACAGCGCCATTAACAGGTACCAGCTCCACAACAACCGGTTGAATTATCGGTTGGGGAGTGCCAACAGGAACCACCATGGGGGTTGGCTCCACGGCTTGCCCGGCATTACTTTGTGTGGCTTGCGGAAATTGATTAGTAGCTACGTAAATGCGTGAAACAGTCATATCTTCCACGTCATAATGTCCCGGCTTAGCCGTCGGGCGTTCTTGCTTAGTTTGCACAACTTGTGGTTCATGAGAACTGACCCCTGAAAAAACAAGTCCAGCATAACTATCATTCACGACAGTAGCATCCGGTGTTAAACAATAGGTTACACGTTCTCTAGTAGTAGCTTTTTGGTGTGCATCTACACGCGTCTCACACGTTGACTGCGCGTACGCAACAACTGTTAATAGACAGCTCATTACCGAAACGAAAAATTTTTTCATAGCATCTCCGTATTTCTATCATAGTACATTTTTAGCATCTTTGCACAGATTTTGTAACAAACTTGCGCCTTCTTACAAACTTTGCTATAATAGATGGGTACCCTTTCTGTCACCGTAGCTCAGCTGGTTAGAGCGATTCTCTCATAAGGAATAGGTCGGTGGTTCGAGCCCACCCGGTGACACTTTTAATGGACGAACTTGTTTCGTCCATTTTTTTATCTTAATTCGGCGTATGCGTTTAAATGTTGTGGAATGGGAGCCGTTTTGGCTTGCTCGTAATCTCTTTGTGCCAACTCGTTTTTTCCCCAAGCCGCATAAGCATTGGCACGTGCATTCAATACATCTGCAGATACACGCTCTTGTAAAACGCGGGTATAATCCGCTACTGCCAGGTCATATTGTCCTAACATATAATGCACTCCTGCCCGTGCAAAATACGTCTCAGCACGCGCAGCGCCCAACTTATCTACTAAATCTAACACTTGTAAGGCATTGTTAAAATCGCCTTTACTAGCCAACACACTTGCATAGGCCGTATAAACAGATATACGATAAGGATCCGCGTTTAGCACGCGCTCAAAATCTGCCGCAGCCAAATCATATTGTCCATTTAAAAAATACGCTGCCCCTCTAGATTCATACGCATCTAGATTGGATGAATTTAAAACTACTGCTTTGTTGAAGGAACCAATGGCTTCTTGTTTTTTCCCATCTTTTAAATACCCATTCCCTCGGGTAATATATTCACTAGATGTTTTAAGTGTAGTGCAGGCAGTTAAAAATAAACAGCATACAACGACTAGTTTTTTCATAAATTCTCCTCGGTAAGACCTATTTTATTATAGCACATTGGGCCCAATATATCCTAGGTATTTTTTTCGTTTAAAATAGGTCTTAAGGCCCTTTTTTCCTTTCACAGCAATTACTATAGTATAAGTGTAACAAGAACAATTTGAATTTCATCCCAAACCGCTGTAGTCCCAAACCCTGCTACAGCGGTTACCCCTTTTATATAAGCGCATTTTTACGTCAAAATGCTATAATACTGCTATGAAAAGGCCACGCATTACGTTATTTGTAATTACCAAAAATGAGGCACACCGTATTGCCTCGTGCATTTTAAGCGCCCGCGATATCGTGAGTGAGGTAATCATCGTAGATTCCAATTCTACCGATAAGACAGCTGTGGTCTGCAAAGAGCTGGGAGCACAGGTATATACGCGAGAATTTGACGGATTTGCCAGCCAAAAGAATTTTGCACTTTCTAAAGTATCCGGTGAGTGGGCCCTTAATTTGGATGCAGACGAACAATTAAGCCCCAACTTGCGAGAAGAGATTCTACAAGCTCTTACGCGTGAAAATGTAGCCGGTTATTACCTTCCCTTTTGTAATTACTTTTTAGGAAAAAAAATGCGTTTTAGTGGATTAAGCAAAGAAAAACACCTACGTTTAGTACGAACTCAAAATGCCCATTATGTGGGCGGCTTGGTACATGAAGGGTTAGAAGTTAAAGGGCGTTTAGAAACACTCAAAAATCCCGTAAATCATTTTTCGTACGACACTATTGAAAATTATTTCAACAAATTCAATAAATATACCTCTTTAGCTGCCCAGCAAATGTACAAAAACGGCAAGCACTTTTGCTTGCTTAAAGTATTATTTACGTTACCTTTTGAATTTTTAAAGCGCTATGTGCTCAAATTGGGTATGTTTGACGGAATACGCGGATTATTATGGGCCTCTTTTTCCACGTACTATGTATATGTAAAATACATGAAACTGTGGCAACTAGAGCAGGAGCATAAATGATTGCCGTGTGTTTGTTACTCATTGTACTCGGGATTGTATATTTTGTATGGAAATATCCCAATTTGCGTAAAGCGTGGTTCTTTCCCCCCAAAAAAGGGCTCGTAGTTCTCATGTATCACCACATTAAAGAAGAGCCCTCTAACAACCCTGCTGATCATGCTTTTGCCGTAGCTCCTAATGTATTTGAACAACAACTTGATTTTTTACATAAAAATGGCTTTACACCTATTTCTGCCGAGCAATTGTTCCACGCGCAAAAAACCGGCCACAAACACGTACAAAAACCGGTATTACTAACTTTCGACGATGCTACAGATGACCACTACACGCACCTATTTCCCATCTTAAAAAAATATAACGCACCAGCACTCATTTTTATCATTACCGATTTTGTGGGAAAACCCGGCTATATGACTTGGGATCAAATCCGCGAAATGCAACAAAGCGGATTGGTGGAATTTGGCTCACACACATGTTCTCACCGTCGATTACGTGATCTCTGCGAAAAAGACATTATTGAAGAAGTTACTAAAAGCAAACAAGCCATCGAAGAACACTTGCAGCAACCGGCTCGCACATTTTGCTATCCGTTTGGAGCGGGCGCGTTTGATAAGTGCGTACGTCCGCACGTATTAGCCGCAGGGTATTTAGCTGATTTCAGTACCAAACACGGCATTAACTCGTGGCCCTGGCATGGAAATAAACCCTTATTGCGGGCATTCCCGCGCGGACGGGAAACCTGGTGGGATTTTCACCTGGAACTCACCCGCGGACGTAGCCGATTATGAAACCTTCTTTACCTGTTTTAGTATTTCAAAAAGTGGGTAATCCCCCCACCAACTCTCATCTTAAAAACCAATGGATTACTCCCAAAGCATTGGAAAACTGGTTCATATTTTTAACTAAAAAAGGATATCACTTCCTAACGCCGGCAAATTTTGGAAAACCTTTGCCATCCAAACCCATCATGTTAACTTTTATAGGAGGATTTCAATCTTTTTATAGCGAAGTTTTCCCCCTACTCCAAAAATATAAAATTCCAGTCACTTGCGCTGTGGCTGTGGATACGTTGGGCACCTACAACTCGTGGCAAGATCCTTACCAAGAACCCTGGCAAAATATCTTAACAAGCAAACAGTTAAATGAACTGGTTAAGAGCAAATTAGTGCAAATAGCCACGTTGGGGCTGACAGGGAATGATTTAACGCAACTTCCCCCGCAACAAGCTCAACAAGAAATAGACGAGTCCATTTTTCGGTTAAAAAAACTGTACGATATAGAAACCTGCGCGGTAGCTTTTTGGCCGTGGGCACGTCAAAATAAAAAATTTGATTATAACCTCTCGCTGCCCATTTTTTCTGCCTGCCATGGCGCAAATAGACGGAGCGAAAAGAAGGTTTTCCGCATACTACAACCCAACTGGTTCACTCGTCTTCGATTATCTATCGGCAGATAACCGGTAAGTGTTACCTACGCTTTTTCTTCCTTTCATTCCTCGTTACAATGGGATCCAAGTGATTCATAATATGTACATTCTCCCAGCTGGTCATGCCTTTTTTCACCAAGTATTGCCAAAATTCATATAACTCTTTGGGAGTACGGTTTGGAAACTCTTGTACTAAACGCTTGGCTTTCTCTACGTTCATTTCGGCCCCTATGGTAAAACGCTGGGACCAAATCTCGTCGTCTTTTATCTTTTCTTCGTTGTTTATATAATCCACTGCCGCCGGAAGTTCTTTAGGACGCAGTTCCGGAACAATATCCTCGTTAGCGGTAGTTGTACGACCAAAAGCTGCTATTTCACCCAGTCCTTGACTGGTTTGTTGTTCACATTCCTTCGTTTGGAGCTCTTTGTAGAAATCACTCAAACGCGTAGCAGCAAGCTTATATTGGAAAGCTAATTGGGTGTTTTCTCTAACCAGTCGACTATACAACTGTGTGAAAGGGGATGTCGGCAATTTATCTATCAGGGCTTTAATGCCTTCACTAGTGCTAGGTACAAAAGCAAAATTTTCATCTTGCGTAAGTTTATGAAAAAATCCACACACTTCCTGAATGGTAGATAACGCCGTCAAACGTGGCAAATCCGCCAATTTTTCATCAGTCACATTTTCAACATCAATTGGCAGATTCACGGTATCGGCCGAAGAGGGCCCGCCTTCCTTAGAGGAATTGACTTCAGCGATGCTGTTTTCCCCCTTTTGTTCTTCTTCCTTTCCAAAACCTATTTTGATTTCAACAGGAGGCAATTTACCGAAGCTTTGGGGATTTCGTTCGTATTCATCATACGTTTCACACACAGAAATACAACGACTAATTTCTTTAAGCTTGCAACTGTTAGTGGCAGTCTTCTTGTCAAAAACAAAGTCTTTAGCAAGCTGCTCTACACGCGTTTGAGGTTCGGGGATTGGGTCCTCTAAAGGACAAGTGGCATACTTCCAAACGGCACACTCAAATGAATTTGGTTTAGCCGGGGGAACAACTTTATTAAACGGTTTGTACATACGCAAACCCTCCTATTAATATTAATTTATTATCAAGAGGGCTTGACGAATGATCACGCTTATAGTAGTATATTTCTGTTAAGGAGTTACTATTGTGCGGCCAATTCGGCCCCCTTTGGTAACACGCGTTTCTGTTAGCGCAGGAACGCTTTTTTGTGGCCAAATACGCTCCTGCCACGGTATGTTATAGTAAATAAAAAACGCGCACGCAAATTTTTGAGGACCTATAAAAAAATACTTAAAATATAAGTGTTTTTTGTTTTTTACATAGGCCTCTTGTCGTCGAGGGCGCACCAAATAAATAAATTTTCCGTCGGAGAATTGTTGTTCGTTTTATTTAAAACAATTTAAACATTTACGAATAATTTTTTTAGATACACTCAACGGGATGGCTATCCACGCGGGTTTCAAGTCCAAGAGTTCTCGCACCAGTTTATTGAAGTTTTCTGATTGATAACGACGGAAGAAATCTGCTCGTTTGGGGTGTGCTACCGTAGATTTATTCAAAGCAGAATTAAATTTGGCTACGCGTTCGGCTTCAACAGGTTGGCAAATTAAGACAGATTGTAATTTTTCAAAATAAGTTTTGCCTTTTGGGGTATTTACCAATAGGGCACTTATGCCGTATTTTTTATCTTCTGTTGCGATGATACCGGGCCATTGTCCCCACAAATCCCCCAGCGTAAAATCGGACAGGCGCTCGTTAAGCCCTTTAAAATGGCAAGTATGACAAGCAGGACGGTTAATAAGCTCCTTTAGAAAAGCATTCAAAAAAGTATTTCTATATACTACAGCAGCAGCAGCACGCAATTTAAAATGTACTCTTTCCAAAAGCGTTTTGGTATTACCATGCGCGTTTAAGCCGTGCGGCAGTAAAAAGCTGAGGTAAAAATTGCTCCAGCCAATTCTTTTCTCCCGAAAGTTAATGGATTTAATTTGGGGAATATCTAAATTTTCATGTAAGAACTTCTGCCATACTGCGGGGGAAGGCACAGCGTGACAAATAATATCTGCCGTCACTAAATTTTCATATTCTTTACCCAAATAATTGCGCAGCCCGGCTATTTGGCACGGAGTGCCCGTAAATAACACTTGTCGCCCCTGCTCTAAAAATTGTTTGGCTTGCTGATAGGTTTTGCCGATATTGCTTTGCACATATTTGGAGCGGCGCAATTTATCTAGATCTTCCGGATTTTCGGCACAAGCGTGTACCACATTCCACTCTTTATCAAACGCCGCGCCAAATACAACTCCCCCCTCTTTTAGAACAACTTCCGCCAAGGCGCTAAACATCCCACCCGAAGAACTTTTTAACTTAATCTCACGGCTTATATGTTTGGCGGCATAGGCGGCCCGCACAGGGAAAATTTGCGGTTTATGTAAAATGGGGCAAACTTTTTTGCATAAGCCGCAATCCACGCACTTTGCTTTATCCACGTGCGGATATAAAAATCCTTCTGCATCTGTCTGCATAGAAATACATTGTTTAGGACAGATATTGGCGCACGCAGAACAGCCGCAGCAGTTGGTTTTATCGGTAATTGCAATCATTTACTTGGAGCTCTTTTTAGAAAAATCGGCACAATCCGAGTTTTAATTAACGGAGCCAATTTTTCATTTACCATATAGATAATCATCTTATGTATATAAACGGAGAATAATAAACTTCCCGCAAAAATCATTACACTTCCAACAAGTGTAATAATCCAAGAAGGATACCCTTGCACTTCAAATAAATGTTTGTATAACGGGCGCAAAAATAAATCCGTATGGATTAAGAAAACACCAAAACATCCAGGCGCAAAGAACTTAATTACCTTTGTCGTAAAAGCAGAATTAATTTGCAAGCGGTAAAATGAATAAAAAAGCGCTATGGAGGCAAATAATACAAAGGGAGAGCTATAATTCATTGCCCATCGAATAGAAAAAGTGAATTTACATAGCAGTGTTGCATATCCTACCGTAAGCAAGGAAAAAAGAAAATATATTTTCCCCGGATGTACAAGAAGCGGAGTATACAGACGTATCACACTCCCAATAAAATAAATGTACGCCAGCCACAACACACTATAACCACGTTGCACCCCAATAAGGCTAATCTTGGGGTTTAGGCCCCACACACTAAAAAGCACAAACAAAAGCCCTAATAAATAGAAACATTCCTGCTGATTAAGCGATAAGATAAACTTATTAAGCCACGGGCTTAAAACATACAGTATCACATAAGAGGAAATAAACCAATGGCATCCGGACAAAGTGGGAAAAAGATGTTGCAGTAACTCTTTGAAGGGGGCGCGCAGTCCACAAATACTACCAACGGCAAATATAATCCATGAGATAACGGCAATTTCCAATACCAAACTTAATAATTTACGCCAGTTAACTGTTTTATGGATCATAAAGAATCCGGTAATCAATACAAAACAATTCACCGCCACAATGCAAAAACTTTCCAAAAGAATTGTTGGGAAAAAGGAAAGGGTGAGCCCGCGGGGCTGCAACAGCCCGCCGAACAATTGCACATGCAACACCACTATCATAAAAGTGGCTAAAAGTCTTAACAAATCCAAACTATAATTTCTAGCGTTTGTGTTCATAAGTTTTCCTTAATTTTTTAAAGGGAGTTAAAATTAGATTTTTCTCGTAATCATTCATTGCCAGTTCCCACATCGTAAATCCATATAGGATTGTAAATAGGGCAATTTGCGCTCCCAATACAGGTATAGACGGGGTAATGGATACTTTTGTTAAAACCAACCCGGTAAGCCCTACGGGCAACAGCATGGCTAAAAAGATTTCCCCAATATGTCCAAAGAAAGAAATAATTTGAACTCCTAATTTTGCATAATAGACATTCAAAATAAGGCCTTGTCCTAATACTAAACACCCTGCCGTTACACACGCGCAAGCCATAGCACCGTATTGCTTAGCTAGCGGAATAGAGATACAAACGTTTAATATGGCAATTATTACAAACACTATAGCCCTAAAAGCATGTTTGTTTTTAGCTTGCAAGATTAAAATACCCGTATTTTGCACCAAAGGCACAATTAAGGCTGCCATCAAAATAGCAGCATATGTATAGGCCGGCAGAAACGAATTCCCCACCCATAAGTGTATAAACTGCCTACCAAAGAGCAGAAAACCCCAAAAAATCAGCATTACAATGTAGAATTGCAAACGCCCCACTTTGAGGAAAATAGCGTTAGTTTCCCGCATATCTTTTTGGGTAGCCAAGGCAGACAATTTGGGCAAAAACACACTGCTTATGTTGGAAGAAAACCCCATATAAGACATACATAGCTGTACCGTAACTGAATAAACGGCTACAGATACGGTCCCCACTACTGCCCCTAAAATGAGTTGGCCGGTTTTCCAATAAATTTGATCCATAATAGCGTTTAGAAAGATAAAGAACGAGAAAAACAGAATCTCTTTGACAAACTTTCCGTCCCATTTATGCAAGTGAAAGCGCGCCTTTAACTTACAAACAGAATAATACGCATTTGCCATAAACAAACTTACATTGCATAGTGTTTGTACTACTACCAAGGCAATAATACTGGCTTTAAAATGCAGTACCACAAACACAAAACACGGCTGTAAGATGATATTGAAGAAGCTGGCACAACGCAAAAAGATAAACTTTTCATGTGCCTGTATAATGGCGGAAAAGATATGCCCAGGAATAGTAACCGCCAGATTAAACATCATAATCCAATAGACGTATTTTGCGGTAATTAAATCGGTAGCAGATAAAGTTTTGGTATAAAACGGCAACAGTACGTGTAACAGAATAATCCCCACTACAATAATAGCCACTGCTATCCCCATATACAAACGGAGCATAATGGCTAATAGGTTTTCTTGGCCTTGTATGTTATTTAAAGCGCGCAAGCGAGAATAATACCGCACAGTGGTATTGGCCAGGCCAAAGTCCATTACCGCAATGTATGCAATCATAGAACCTACTAATTGATATAAGCCGTACTGCTCCTTGGTCAAAAATACCAAAAGCATAGGGATATATACAAACCCTATCAGAGCCTGTAGTCCCATGTTTACGTACGATAAAATTACTCCAGCTTTGCGTTGGTTCATACTAATCATTTAAGGCGTTTAATAGCCAGTTTATGGAAAAATTTTTTTCACGTGCCAAAACCTCATGTGCGTGGGTGAAATCTAACGGTTTATTATCCAAAACTGCATTTTTGTCTGTGATGTGCCGCGCGGTAAGTCCAAAGGTAGCCAATGTATCGGTAATACGGGCATTCATGGAATCTGGGCCGGACTGGTCATCCCGATTAAACACGTAAAAGTTCTTACCAAAGTTAATGGAAAACGCTAACCCGTGAAAAGAATCCGTAAACACACACTGAGCCCCGTTAATAAGCGCGATAAACTCCCGCGGGCCCACGTCGTAACGGCCCTGGCTCCTTAAAAAGCGGTCTGCCGGGCGGATACTGCGCATAATATAGGGCAAGTGGACCACTTGATAGCCATATTTATCAGTGTACGCTTGCGCTTTTTGACGTTGCCAGGTCGTTTTTCCACCCAAAAAGTAACAGAAAATATACGGCTTTTGTGGCACGGGAGTGGGATTGGCAATTTTAAGCCACTGTTGCGGTGAGAGTAAGAACGTAGGGTCTAATACCACGGTGGCCTTTTTATCTGTAATGCGTTCTATATAATCTTTAAGTGTCTTCTCTCGCACGCTGATAGCATTTAAGCGGGAGAGTTTTTGAATAAATACCTGCTCATACCTACCTGGCATTTGTTTCACATCACTGCTAGCTGCATAAGACAGGACTTTTTTATCCAGTGTAGTAAATTCCCCATAGTATGAAGACAGCGGCAATAAATAGGACGCAAATACTTGATCACTACCCGTTATAAATATTTCATATTCTTTATTTGCTTGTACGATGTTTGTGTTGTTATAAATGACGTTAGAATGTGGAATAAAATGTTCAAACTCAGAAAAAAGTTTATTTTGGTGGTTAATTTTTGCGGCAATTTGTTTGTTTAATAGAGAAAAATATAAACCTTTTATACGATTAAATGGAAATTTAATAATATTTTTCAAGGTGATTTTCCGCGGATAAACAATATTGTGCAATTTTCCATAATTAAATGGAAATGAAATTTGCTCTGCTACATACCCTTTAGCAGATAAGAAATTAACAATCGCACAGGCCTGCAAAAGTCCACCAATATTTTTACTATTACAGTAATGCGTTAAAATACCAATTTTTTTCATTATTTATTTCCTTTTAATAATTGATAAATTTTATTGGCTAATGGGAAGTTAATACAACAAAGTGTTAAATAACATTTCATTTTTATGCTAAGTCTGTCATGAAATATTAGTCTAAAATAATGCTTATGAATATATTGCTGTAAACACCCAACTGATTGCATGTCGGGGTTATCTTGCTGAGCAAGAAGTTGTAACCATCTGGCTATCCAGGAAAACAAATTTGCTGATCGTGTTTCGTAAAAGAATTGCATACCATGCTCTTTAGCATATTGCAAACATTTTTCTACAGCTGTAAGTCTCTTTAAGTATTCAGAATGGAAGGTATGACTTGCACTCATTATGTTGTAACGATAAAAATACTTTGCTTGATTTCCTAAAGCGACTTGAAAAGGTTTTTTTGCAATTTCAAAAACAAACAAAGCATCCTCTCCGTGAATTATTTCTGTATTTAAACGTATTTTTTTAAAAAGATTTGTAGAAAACAACTTGCAAATCAACCACATCCACTCACTCCAATAAAAAATATCACGGGCCTCTATAAGCTTATATATATCTTGGATGGGTGCAGCACTTTTAAACGTGTCTGTTTGAATGACATTACACATGGCCATATCTGCATTGTCTTTAGAGATAAGCGCATATAAGTATTCGTACATATCGGGCTTAATATAATCATCACTATCCACAAAACCGATGTACTCACCACGAGCAGCATCTAATCCTGCATTACGCGCCGCCGAAACGCCTTGATTTGTTTGATGAATCACTTTAATACGGTTATCTTTAGCAGCATATTCATCACAAATTTTGCCACAATTATCCGGGGAACCGTCATCAATAAGAATAATTTCTAGGTTCTTGTAGGTTTGTGCTAACACGCTATCCAAACATTCCCGTAAATATTTTTCCACATTATAAATGGGAATAATAACAGATATGAGTGGAAGTTGATTTAAATTTATTTTATTCATAGAACTATTTACTTTGCATCAGTTTTAAATCTTGCTTAATGTGTGTAGTACTTATTTCTGGAGTGCGGGATAAATATATTACTTCCACCCCCTCCTCTTTTAAAAAGTCAAATTTGCCCTTCCAGTCGTCCCCCATCACAAAGGTATTTACACGATATTCATGAACATCGGATTTTTTTTGTTCCCAAGAAACTTCTGGGATGACCAAGTCCACATAGCGGATGGCCTCTAGTAGCAACTTGCGTTTTTCGTAGGGGAAATAACATTTTTTTGATTTTAAGGCATTAAATTCATCCGTAGACAACGCTACAATAAGGTAATCCCCCAGTGCTTTAGCACGTTTAAGCAGTTGAATATGCCCATAATGTAATAAATCAAAGGTTCCGTATGTGATAACTTTTTTCATCTTATTTTTCCTAATTTGTCATAATTTTAATAATATGTTCTGCCAATTGTTTGGAAGCGGTACCCGTTTCGCGAATGCCTAGTTTATCTTTAAATTTTGCTAGCGCATGCATGTAGTCATCTGTATTCCAATTTTTTATTTTTTCAAATAGGGCAGCATTAGAACGCACTACAGGGAAAGGTAGCTCTTCAAATTTAAAATAGAAATTACGATCTTTGCGATATTTCTCAATATCCGTAGCAAATAAAATAACAGGAATTCCAGCAAATCCTGCCTCAAACATAGTACTAGAGTAGTCCGTAATTAACAAATCAGCCATTTCCATAAGCTCGTACATGTCCGGGTATTGTGAAAAGTCCGTTACGCCTTCCAATTGAGGAAGTGTAATACCCTTATTGGTTACATTGGGGTGCAGACGCACACAAACATGCCAGGATTTTCCCGTCTTGGTTTCTAATGTATGTTTTAGATTTTGATAATCTAGAGAATAGCAGTCCAAATTCATATCTTTTCTAAAAGTGGGGGCATAAAGCACTACTTTATCAGCCGTGATATGTAATTTATCTTTAATTCGTTGTTTACTATCTGCTGTACGATTTATAAGGCTGTCTATGCGCGGAGTACCACACTCCAACACGGGCCCGTCATACCAGAATGTGTTCCTGATGAAATTAGTCCAATACTGACTATTTGAAATAAATAAATCTGCCATTTGAGAATCATGTTTGGCGGCTTGAATATATGAATTGGGTAAAGCATCTTGCGCATCTTTTTCAATACGTTTAAGTGCAGGCATTCCGTGCCACAGTTGAATATAGTATTGGTTGGGACGTTTGCAAATAAAAGATGCCATCCGTAAATTTGAAATCCATACCTTAGACGTTACCAAATGATAAAAATAAAATAAGGATAGATAACGTACAGCTTTAACATTTGGAATGTGTTCATTAATTCTATATCCTTTTTTAAACGGCCAAATAATTAAAATGTTTTTATTGTGTTTTATTATTTCCGAACAAACATATTTACCATTATCTCCATATCCTTGACCATTGTAACTTAATGATAAAATCTTGTTATTATTAACAGGAAACACGCGTAATATGTACTGTAATAAAACAACAAAAGAAGATTTTATTTGAAGCATAATATTCCTCCAATATGAAAAATATTTGATATTTTTATTTTGCCCAAATATGCTGTTTTAAAAACATACGATGTTATAAGGGCCAGGCAAAAATATTGTTTGTGAAATAAAATCACTGGTATACGCTTGCTCCACGGAATTGTATTGTGATATCTAGCAGTTTGAAATTGCGTTTGGAATTGATTATAAAATTCATCTAATGCCTTAATTTTGTTTGGGATCTTAGAAAAGTCAAAATCAGCCTGCATGAAAAGCAAATAAAAGATAAGTATGTTTGTTCTATAATTAAAAACTGATTGATAAAAATTGCTGTCGGGCAGAGATTGCAATAATTTGTTAAACCTATCAACCAATGTGGCTATTTCTGTTATATACTTTGGCGAATAATGCTTGGTTAAGGATAGTGGATTCTGCCGATAATTATAAAAACACAAATCCGCAGCAAGGTAGATGGTTTGTATTCGAGAGATATATGCTGTTAAAAAATACAAATCCTCTCCTTGGCTTATATCCACAGGCGTGCGGATAGAGAACCGATCAATAACATTCTTTTTAAACAAACAATTTACCAGGTTATTATCAGTTCCTGTTATGCCTTTAATTATATTAAACATGAGTTGTTGTTTGGCTGATTTTACATATACGCCTCTTGTATGTAGTGAATGAATAGGGGTAATATTTTTATCAATTACTCGATTATTCCCCCATTTAACCAAATCTACTTGGTATTGTTGCAATAGTTCCAAAGCGGTTTGATAGGTTTGCGGCTCTATCCAGTCATCCCCATCTACAAAGCCAACATACTCTCCGGTAGCCACGTCTAGGCCAGCATTACGCGCAGATACCAGGCCACCGTTTAGTTTGTGAATGACTTTTACACGGGAATCCTTTGCAGCATACTCATCACAAATTTTACCACTGTTATCGGTTGACCCGTCATCCACTAAAATAATTTCTAAGTTGTGATAGGTTTGGGATATGATGCTGTCTATACACTGTGGCAAATATTTTTCCACATTATAAATGGCTACTAATACGGAAACAAGAGGAGTTGTTGAATTATCATTCTTCATAAATTGTTCCACAAAGACACCGTTGAATTTTTCATCTTATAATTGATTACCCACACAAGAAACATAACTGTAAACCAAAAAGGAATCGTATTATAATTTGTAATAATCATGGAGGTTATAAATAAATCTACAAATACGGCTACAAAAAGCAGCATGTCCCTTTGTAAAATTATTTTGAAGTTTTTAAATAAAATTCCTAAATACATCAAAAGGCCAACTAAACCAAAATTTAACAATACAGATAAGAAAGTATTATGCGCCGAGCCAAAGTTAGTAATTGCTTTCCCAGAGGCAACCCCATATCCCAGCAAAGGCTTTTGAATAATATAATTTAATGCATTGGCAAATAATCGTACACGCATTTGGTTACTTCCATCATTATAACTACGATGTAAAAAGCGCTCTGTTAATGTATCTGGCAACAGCAACAGACCTAATAAAAACAAAATCCCCAATAAGAATAATTTCAATACAGCATTTTTAGGATTGTAAAAAAGCAAAATACTTGAAGAAATTCCTACAGCTAGAAAGGCTCCTCGTGAACCTGTTAAAAAAAGTGCATACAAAACCAAAAATGCCCCACATAGATAAGGAATTTTTATAAGTTTACGGGTAGTTAATAGTTTATGAAACATAAACAAGAAGGAAATTGATAAATAACAGGCTAAATAATTGACTTCCACTAAACGGCTACCAACTGGGTACGAATAACGCCCCATTTCGTATTCTTGTTTAAACACCAACAACAAACAAGCAATAATAACGCCAGACCAAGCGAAACAGCGTGATACAAGTCTGATTTCTTTCAACGTGGCTTGATGTAAAGTACCAACAAAAAACATTATAAAAAATAAAATCAAACTCACTAATGTCTTGGAAGTTTCAAAATATTGAATGGAAGTATCCAAATGCCATACTGAAATCAATAATAAAATAAGAACATATATGTGTTGGCTTTGAATATGAAATTTTTCTTTACACAAACTCAATGTCATCAAACCAATGGTCAAGATGACAACCGGATAATAATACATTAAACTCAAACTTCCTCCACTAAACGGAACCCCTAATACAGCCAAGGCAAACCCATAGGCTCCCAAAGAAATATTTTGTGTTTTATTAACAATGTTCATATTGTCCCTTATATTCTAGGCTCATTTTTTTAGCAGAAAACGGTTGAATATATGCTACGCAAGCTTGTAATACCGTAGTAAGATTCTCTTGCAAACAGGCTTGTAATTTGGCGGTCAAGTCCAAAACTGTATTTTTATACAAGCAAGAGCTAAGCTGTTCTTGCGGCAAAATATAGCGGTGTTGCGCAATATCCGAAAGTAGGGGAACAAGCCCGCAAAATTGAGCCTCTAACACAGCCAAAGGCAAACCCTCGCTCTTAGATGTAGAAACATAAATATCCGCCGCTTGGTAATACTTTTCAATATTTGTAATATACCCGGTAAACAAAACATCCTTGCGGTTTTTAAGTAATTCTTTACACGTTTCCAACAACGGACCACGTGCGCCGCAAAAGACAAAATAATATTTGTCTTCCGGCAACTGTAAAACAGCTTTTGCCATTGTTAGTGGGTCTTTTCTCGGAATAAATGAGCCGGCCCATACTACTATTTTTTTATCCAGAGGCAACCCTAACTGTTTACGCAACGAATTTTTATCCGCTACTGGGTGGAATTTATCGGTATCTACGCCGTTATTTACGCCTTCAAAATGCATAGATGGATACTTTTTATTAAGCAAATTCGCCAGCATTTTAGAACAGGCCACACGTACATCCAACTGCTTCAAAGCCCGAGTAAATAGAAAACTCATCAAACTTCCTTGGATATTTCCATAGACCATTTTAAAATCTATCTCATAATCACAATGAACTGTGGCAAACATTTTATATCCTTTCAAACGGCATGCCAGCAAAACAGAACGAAAACAATGTGCATGAATAATATCCGGGTTAATACGTGCCAGCAGCTGTTTGAGCAAGTATTTCGCTACCAAAACCCCTTGCCACCGCGACAAATGGAGAGAATAAATCTCCACGCCGCATGCTTTTAGCTCTGGCCACCAGGAATTTGTTTCATCAGGTTCCGGGGATAGTGTAACAATAACCGGGCGAAATTTTGTTTTATCCAAATTTTTGACAATTCCAGCAAGCACATTTGTTGGCCCCGTCCGGTGCAATGTGGAAATGAGATATACAATGCTTTTCATCTCAATGCCTTCCTGTAAAAATAACTGCGCACCGTATTGGGCATAAGCACCTGTACGCAAAAACGCACCAGAGCATTGAATGTATGAACCGGCCAAGAAATTAAATTAAGTTCACGTAATTTTTGGCTCATGGCTAAATTGCTTTTAAAATACTTCCACCCACCGCGTCGACCATACATGGCAGTATCTACGCGTGCATTAAGTACAATATCGGGCAAATTGGTCATTTTATAACCTTTGGCCACCATACGTGCCCATAAATAGTAATCTTCCATTAAATGAAACAGAGTATAATTCCCAACTGCTAAAACGGCAGATTTTTTGAACATTACCGTCATGTGGTTAAAGGGACAACGAGTTTTTAAAAATCGTTTGATTTCGGCGTCGGTTTGCGGCACAGTGCGAATAGCAACTGGGGCTAAACTTTCCCCATCAATTTCCTGGATTTGCCCCCCCAATACAGCCGTTTTAGGGTGTGAAGCAAAATAAGCCAACTGCTTTTCAAAGCGGTCCGATAGGGAAATATCGTCCGCATCCATGCGGGCCACCAATTCATTAGAACACTGCTCAATGCCATAGGCCAAAGCAGGGCCTAATCCGCCATTCTTTTCAAGCGGATACAGTTGAATTTGCTGAAATTTTGAGGAAAATTCATCCAAAACAGCTTGTAAATCGGCCGGAATAGGGCCATCAATAACGATAACTACTTCGGCAGGTTTAGCGGTATTAGATAAGACGCTATCCAATGCCTGACGCACCCAGGCAGGGCGATCCTTAGCATAGACGGACATCAATACGGAAAAAGCAGGGTGCATAAGCGCGGTGTATTCCTTTGTTAAATTGTACCATTTTTGAAGTGTCAAAAAAAGGTATAATATACTGACGTTTTAGGAGTTTTGCAACATGCTTACACAAAAATTTCGTTGGTTAGTTACCGGTGGGGCCGGATTTATAGGCTCGCACATTGTTAAGGAACTTGTCCGCCAAGGTCAGCACGTTACTGTGTTGGACAATCTTTCCGGTGGGAAATTAGAAAATTTAGCCTCTGTAAAGGACAAAATTACATTCATTGAGGCAGATATTTGTGACTTCTCTGCCTTGCTTAAGGCCTGTAAAGGTGGAGATTATGTCCTGCATTTAGCGGCGCTTATCTCCGTAGCGGAGTCCATGGTCAAGCCGCAAGAAACTGCCCAAATTAATGTACAAGGTACCGCAAATGTATTGGAAGCCGCCAAACAATGTGGTGTAAAACGGGTAGTATTTTCGTCCTCTGCGGCTGTATACGGTACACGACCGGAGCTTCCCTATAAAGAAGACACCCCTATTGATTGCCAATCGCCTTATGCGTGGAGCAAGCAGGCCGGGGCGGAACTTTGCCAACTCTATACTAAATCCTACGGGTTAGAAACCGTTACGTTGCGGTATTTTAATGTATTTGGGACAGGGCAAAACCCTAATTCCGCCTATGCAGCCGTAATTGCCAAATTTATGCAACTGGCCGCTGAAAATAAACCGCTGGGTATTGACTGGGATGGGTTGCAAAGCCGCGATTTTGTGAATGTGGCTGATGTGGTACAAGCCAATTTGCTGGCTGCCACGAAGGGTGTGCCCGGTGAAATTTACAATGTAGCCAGTGGCCGCACATACACGTTACTAGAGCTCGCAGACACCATTGAAAAGGTTTCCGGCCGCAAATTAGAACGAGTGAGCCACCCTAAACGCCCCGGAGATGTACATGAGTCTTCCGCTGACATTAGCAAAATCATGAAATTAGGATATAAGCCCACTGTTACGTTGGAAGAAGGGCTGCGGGCTATGTGGGCAGAAGAAATGGAAAAGATAAAATAAAGCCATAAAAAAATCTTAGTAGTGAACAAAAATTTTCGGTAATGCAACTTGCTTAGGAGTATATGAATGACAAACCGTGCGTTTTTGTTGTTGGACGCTGTAGTATTTTTTCTTATTACGTGGGGAACTTTGACACTACGCCATGGTGGGCTCACCTGGACACAATTTAGAGATCAGCTCTACGTTTTCATTCCCATATTTTTATTAGCCACGTTTGTACTATGGCTATTTTCATTTTACGATGTAAAACTTCTACGAAAACGAATAATTGCTTATAAGCGGTTAGCCATCGCATGGATAATTACGTTATTAGGTTCCGCCAGTGTTATTTATTTTATAACATCTCTTCCTCAAATTCATTTACCTACTCCTAGGCGCGTTCTTATTGTTATCCTATTTGTCTATTTTGCCTATATTTATTTATTTCGCAGAAATTACTTTAAATTCGACTTTGCCAAACGCAACGTGTTAATATTTGGCAATAGTCCCACCATTACTGAACTAGTAAAAGGAATGCGCGCAAGCCGTGGATATCGTGTTAAAGAATATGAAAATGCCCCTCAGCAAGATAAAAAATACAATCTTACAAACCTGGACCTTGTAATTGTAGGTAGCAAATTATTCCGCGGAAACCCACAGGCATGGGAAACAATTACCCGCAAATTTATTGCCAAAGGCGCATGTGTAGATACTGATTTTAACGCTTACGAGCGTGTGTTTCAACGTGTTTCGCGCGAGAGCGTGGAGGACAGCATGTGGCTACTACGCGGAATTGGAAACCGCCGGGAAAACAGCATGTATAACATGTTAAAACGTGCCATGGATGTTACTTTGGCCCTGGTAATGCTACCCTTCATTATCCCGTTGGGATGTTTTATTTGGTTATTTGTGCGCATCGTAGATGGATATCCGCCCTTATTTATTCAAAAACGGGTAGGATATTTGGAAAAACCCATCTACATATATAAGTTTCGCACTATCAAACCCGGGGGCACAGAAGCCAATATCACCAAGTGCGGCAAAATTTTGCGGCGTTTTAGATGGGATGAAATCCCGCAGGTATGGAATGTGCTCAAGGGAGATATTTCATTTGTAGGGCCGCGTCCTATTTGGGGAAATGAGTACGACTTTTTAAATAAACATGTTCCTAATCATAACATGCGCACCATCGTAAAACCCGGTATTACGGGATGGGCACAACTCAATTTTAAAGCACCGCCCACCTATTTCAATTTCCGCAATGATGACCCAAGCGCTCTCGATCCACATGCTTTTGATGCTGCCTTTAAGCGTTTTTCTTATGACGTATGGTATATTAAAAATCATTCTATCATGCTGGATCTTGAAATTTTAGTCAAAACAGGGCTTAGAATGTTTATTAAGGACTCTCATGTATCTTCGTAATTTAACAATACTTTTATGTTTGTTTATCTCGTTACCAATTTTGGGGCGGGAGTTTCCGCTTTGCCTCTACGGGGTAAATGATCCCGCCGATTTAACGCTTATTAAAAAAACAGGATTTTCGTGCATACAAACTTACAAACAGGATCCGCAAGCATTAGAAGCGTTAGCGCAAGAAGCCCAAAAATTGGATCTGAAAGTAGTTTTTTTCCCCACCAAAGTATGGAAATCCCCTTACGCTCAAAAAGCACAACAATGGCCGATATTGGCATGGTATCTAATCGATGAACCTGACGTACATCGCTTGGACAGAGATCAAGTGCGATATCAACATCAAACAACCAAGAAAGCATTTCCCAATCAACCCACTACGCTGGTAATCGGCCAAGGAAAAACAAAAATTCCTTATTATGATATTCCAGACATTATGATGGTAGATTGGTACCCCGTACCGCATTTGCCGTTAACTTCGTTTGGTGATAATGTGCGCTACACCAAAGAAGGCATGGTTAAAGCTAATGCACAGGATCATCCTCTTTGGGGCGTGGTACAAATTTTTGATTGGAAAAATTTTAAGCAATACCGACCGGACAATGACCGCATAGGGCGCTTCCCTACCGAAGATGAAATCCGCTTTATGAGCTACCACGGCATTTTAAACGGGGCTACAGGATTATTCTATTTTTTGTTTAACCATTTAGGCAAACCTTTACCGCAAAGTGCCCCTGAGTATTGGGAACGCGTGAGGAATGTCACTAAAGAACTTGCCCAGTTTAAAGAAGTAATTGAAAACGGCACTTCCACGGACAATCCTATCCGCGTAGAAATACCGCTGATGATGCAAACATGGCAATACAAGGGGTATCTATATACTGTAGTGCTTAATACATCCGATAAATCTTTCTCATTGCCCGCAATCCTAAAAGACAAATCTTTTAAAGCACTATATGGACGAAAGAAAGAAGATAATCTCCCCCCCTACTACGTGTTGATATTAAAACATAAACAATAATCTTAAAAAAATAACCCCCAGGAAATTCTGGGGATTATTTTGGGAGAAAATAGTGAAATTTAAAGGATTTTTTAGGAGACAATTACTTAACAGAAAACCTGTATTCGTTAGTTGTTTGGGGTTCTCGTCGTAATTTGCCAAAATAAAAGGGCCTATTTTTTAAAAATAGGCCTTGAAATTTGCTCAAAAATGCGTATACCATATATAGAGCGAGTGGCTTTCTATTGATAAATTAGGCAGGAAAGGAGAACAACTTATGAAAACAGGTTTTACGTTAATTGAGTTACTAGTAGTAGTGCTCATTATTGGTATCTTGGCAGCCATAGCGCTCCCACAATACCAAAAAGCGGTTCTCAAAAGCCGATATAGCGGGTTAATGCCCATTACGGCTGCTGTAGCTAATGCGCAAGAAATCTATTATATGGAGCATGGAAACTATGCACCTCCTTCACGGACTTCTGATTTGGCTATTCAGATTCCCAACAATACAGATAATGTGGAAATAGAAGTGAGCGATGAATCTGATACGCATTTTAACTACGTAATGGCCAGTCGGGATGATCTGCCGGGAGTGGCGTACGTGATATATCAAAAGCATAGCGAACAATTCCCTGGTACGATTATGTGTGAAGCCAATGAAGAACTTAATTCACAATCCACGTGGTTATGCCATAATAGCTTAAGAGGGAATCAAGTTACAGGTAGTTTGTTGGGAAATGGCTGGACTGCGTACGTATTAGAAGGTAGTGGCTCAGGTGATTTTAGTGCCGGATCAACGACGACCCCTCTTACATTGGATGACCTCAATGAAACTTTTACGAAGGTGTTTGGCTCTAATACTGCCGACGATTCGTGGCGATCTTATTCAAGAGATATGCTTGAAGAAGGGCGTACAATTTCTGTAATATCACCCAATGAAATTATTGTTTATAATACGGACGGCAGCGAATATGAACATTATGCATTTAACCCTGAAGGACGATATATGGATTCCATTTATACAGATGGAGGTATTATGCGAAGGTATCTTGGAGATGAGGATACGAAATGGTATAAGTGCTACCAACTATTATCACCAACAGGAGAAGTAATTAGCGATAACTGTTAGTCAAATTCTTAATTATAAAAAGGGGCAGATTTTATTTGCCCCTTTTTTATCATCACAAATATTATTTCTATCGTTTTAAATTCAACAGTTCCTTAATGATATCTTCATGCGCGCGCCATAAACTTTCATCTTTGGGAATTAAGTTGTTGGCCATCATGGCAAAGGAAATAAGTCGTCCGTCTTTATCGTGTACGTACCCTGCTACGGCTTTTACACCGTCAATCGTGCCCCCTTTGATACGCACATCTTCTACTTGGTGTTTGGGTTTTAAAAACCGACGTAAAATTAATAAATCGCCGCGGTCGTCTGGCGTGGCTAACGATTTATAATAGTATTCAAAGTTAGGGGTAGTGGACATAAAATTAAGCGTATTTACTAGCACGCGGGAGGTAATCATATTATCGCGCGAAAGGCCGCTCCCATCGTAAATTTTTGTGTCCGTTTCGCCTGCAATGTTATTTTTAAGTAAAAACTCACGCAGCGCATTAACGCCGTTTTGAATGCTTCCCGGTTTCCCGTTTGCAATGGCCAAGTGCCGCAATAACATATCAGCATATAGGTTAAAACTGCGTTTATTGATAATTACCACGATGTCTTTTAATTCGGGTGATTTATAAGTGTGCAAAAGTTCCAGCGTGCCGTAATTGGGAGTTTGGGTGAGCACTTGCGGCGTGCCGCTGACGGGAATATCTGCTTCTGCCAATGCTTGTTTGAGCGCCTGCACGGTAAACAGCGCCGGGTTGGGCATAGCTGCTTTGATGCTAAATCCGGTCAATGTAGTGGGAATAGAGCCGAAAATTTTTAAATTGTATTGATCCGGCGCACCATATACATAGGCATTATCTTTTTTGTTTTTTGCGTCGGTAGTTACAAAATTTTGAATTTCTACGCCGGGGATTTGAGGATCTATAGCGGCTACTTCGGTAAGTTGATTCCCGGTTAACTCACCTTTAAAATGAACGGAAAACAAATTATCATTAAACGATAATGCACTGGCGGGCGCGGCAAAATAGTTGCCCATATTTTCCCAATTAACTTTATCGGCAATCGTGGGTCCCTCAAACAAAGAAACATCTGCGTAGATGGTGCCATCCACACGTTTAATGCCGGCCTGCTTAATGGCATTTACCCATTGTTTAAGTACGGTTTGATAGCTTTGGGCACCGCTCACCCGCTTGGAGCCCAAAGTCATATCGCCACCGCCACGTACTACAAGGTCGCCTTTAAGCATACCATTGCTCTCAGGCAGGGCGGAGGTATATAACTTGGTTTCAAAACGATAATTTGGTCCCAGCATTTGTAATGCGGCTGCGGTAGTGAGTAGTTTTAACGTGGAAGCAGGGGCCAAGCGCATGTCTGCGTTTATAGTGAAAATTTCTTCTTGTGGGTTGTCTGCATAAGATGAGAGACCACCCCACCATGCTCCTTTAAGAGCGGGGATTTGAATCTTTGTTTGCACGGTATTTTGTAATACTTGTGCGTGTAAATAAAATGGAAATACCCCAAGTATGAGAACTAGAAAATGACGCATTTTAACAAAATCCTGAAAAATTAATTAAACCACGGATACCATTTATCGCGATCGCGGATGCTGACTAGTAACGAAAGTGCCAACAAATCGCGTGCGTTTACGGCTTCTGGTTTATCGATATTGCACATGCTTTTGTTAAATAGAGCGTGTGTGTTTTCAATAGCGCCGTGACTATCCATGCATCCTGCGATATTGTAATCGGCACGCAACAATCCCCACAAGTGGCCGCATAACATGCGCGCTAACGCCCGTTTGGTGGAGCGTTCTTCAATAGTGGCAAATTCAATACGATCTTTGCTCATGAGCGTCCATTTGCGGCGTAGGCCAAAACGTTTACGTCGTGCAAGCAATAATTCTTTAGAATTTACAAAAAACAGTTGATAATTTTCTTCTGCTAAACTATATCCTTTTTGTAACAGCACTGCGGCCTTTTTCCCTTTGCGGTCAAAGACAAGTACCTCATTCATAGTTACTTGTCCCCACACGATGGCGCAAAAGAAAATTAAAAAACCTAATGGCAACAGGAGGGATGCCACCGAGTAAATAGTGTTATAAACAAAAGCAGATAAGTGCAATAAACGCAGTTGTTCGCACAAACTAGTTCCGCCCATAACCACCAGCGATACTAACATAACAATGATTCCGGAAAACATCAAGAGAGAGTCCCACCGGCTGGAAAGTGCGGTAAGGATGTTTCCTTGATTGTCTTTGGCGCGGAAAATCATAGACGGCGTACCGTACAGGCGTTCTAGTTTAATGGGATAGAGAGAATTGGGGTTGGCTTGAACTTCCAAGCGTTTAGGGTGCACAAAGAAACGTACTAGGCCGGTCAAACACCATCCTGTTGCAAAAATTCCTAACAAGATCATGAGTACATCGTATCCATGGCCTAATTCTTGAATGTATGGCGGCATATTGGGGGAAACGAGCGTGTGCACCGGTAATCGTTTCCAGCGAATTTTTAATTTGCGTAAAGCGCGCTTTACAGGTGAAAAAAAGGAAGTTTTGGTAGCCGCCGGGGTAGTTGCATGGGCCGGTTTGTCTTGATTGGAGACAGAAGTGTCTTCTAAAGATTCCACCTCTACGTCCGGCATGGCTTGTGTATCGTACGCGGGCAATAGATCATTCTCCCCGATGTCTTCTTGTACAGCAGAGACAGGCACGGTTGTCTTTACCTGTGCAAGTACGGGGGATATGGAAGCAAAAATTAAGTCCGCTTCCGCATACGAGATATTTTTGGCTAACGCGGAGTACCCTTTCCCGTTAAGTAAAAAATATCCCGCGCTAAAATCGTTTTTAGGTGTGTAGAAATGAATGTAATAAAAAGGTTCACCGGTAGAAAATTCAATGCGTTTAATCTCTTCGTCGGTATATGTGTTTTTCAACACCGTCATTTGCTTGGTTTTTATTTCTGCCAGATCACGGTTGATGAGTTGGTCTAAGCAGGATTCGGTGGAGCAATCGGCAACTTTAATGTCAATATGGGCCTCCTTTTTTTGCAAAGAGAGCACGTTGTCTTGAGACGTTTCCTTTGCGCGGGTCCAACCGGCAGGCATATCCATAGCCAAGTTGCCGTCTTGTGAAGTAAACAAGTCAGCAGCACACGGCAACGCCGTTGCCAAGCATAGAAAGAGCACAGCAATACGGATAAAATTTTTCATACCAGTATTATATATAATTACACGCTAAAAACGTCAATTTTTTCTTACGCGCGCGAGTTTGTATTGTGGAAGACATGAAAAAGTGATAAAATATACACAAAGAGGAAAAAATGAAAATAGATAAGTATGCACAGACCAAATTAAATGCCGCACGCCGTTATATGCGTGAGCATAAGTTAGATGGCATTTTGGTAACCGATAACGTAGACCAACTGTATTTAACGGGTTTCTTTTTTTATGCAGGAGAAACAATTTTCTTAATTCACGCCAAAGGGATGGCAGCCGCTACACGTAATTTGTACGTGGAACCCTTTAAAAAATATGCTCCGTATATAGACGTTTTCGGAGAGGATGATAACCGAGCCCGGGCGATTGTGAACTATGCCAAAAAATTAGGACTAAAACGGGTGGGATTTGATTTTGCTAAAGAAGCTTATTCGACGGGAACTTTCTTGCGTAAAAGTGGTTGTGTGGAAATGCCCAGCTTGTTTTCTAAATTGCGTGAGGCCAAGAATGAGCAAGAAATTAAACAGTTACGTGCCTCCAACCGCTTGGCTTATCTTACTTACGAATATATTAAGCCACGCATTAAAACCGGTATGACCGAGTGTGAAGTAGCCGCTGAAATGGAGCACTTTATGCGTGTGCATGGCGCCAAGGCCACGTCATTCTATACCATTGTAGCGTTTGGAGAAAATACAGGTAATCCGCATCACGAAACGGGATTACGCAAACTCAAAGCAAACGATGCTGTGTTGATTGATTTTGGCTGTGTGTATCACGAGTATTGTTCGGACATGACACGTAGTTGGTGGCATGGCAAAAAGGAACCGGCCGAATACAAGAAGATTTGGAAGATTGTACAAAAAGCCCACGATGAGGGTATTAAAACCGCTAAAATCGGTGTAAGATGTAAAGATGTGGATGGTGCTGCACGTGGAGTTATCGCAAAAGCCGGTTACGGGAAGTACTTTACGCATCGTACAGGCCACGGCGTAGGGTTGGACATTCATGAATCCCCTTGCAATGATCAAACTTCTACCCATAAACTTGAAGAAGGAAACGTTACCAGCGTAGAGCCGGGCATTTATTTGCCGGGTAAATTTGGGGTGCGGTTGGAAGATTTAATAGTTATTACTAAAACCGGTGCTAAGATTTTAACGAGGAAATAAAATGGAAAAACTTTTAGCTGATAAGCGCATGCAAGAATTGCGCCACACTTTGAAACAAGCTAATTTAGACGGATATATTACTACTTCAAGTTTAGAGCAACGGTATTTGTCCGGCGTAGAATTAAGTGATGGGGAAGCTGTTTTTGTGATTACTCCTTCCCAGGCCTATTGTGTAACCAAAAAATTGATTGTGGCTAAGATGGCTCCTGCTAAAAAATTTTTAAAAACGATTGATGTTCCGTTTGGGGGAATGGTGGACGGAGCGCTTGCGCTGATTAAAGAGAAAAAATTAAAACGTGTAGCATTCGATCCGGCCCAAGTTGGTTTTGAAACAGGCGAATTATTTTTAAAACATAAATTGGTGCGTACGTGCAGTTTGGTCGGGGATATGCGTATGCAAAAATACACCGATGAGGTGGCGCGTCTTAAAAAGGCCTGCCAAATTGCGGCAGAAGCGTTTGATGAAGTGCAACCGAAGATTAAAACGGGAATGACGGAAGAAGAAGTACGCATTTTGATGGCTTTGGCTATGATCAAACGCGGTGCCGATTCTATCCCCTTTAACATTGTTTGTTTTGGAGCTAATACAGCCGACGCGCATCATATGCCTTCTAAAACGCGCAAACTCAAAAAGAGCGAAGCCGTACTGATGGATTTTGGCTGTTTTTATGAAGGATACACGTCGGATATGACGCGTAGCTGGTGGCACGGTGGCAAAGCCCCGGCTGCTTACACAAAGATTTGGAACATTGTAGATAAAGCCCATCGCGCAGGCGTAAAGGCCTTGCGCCCTGGCGTAAGTGCGGGGGATATTGATAAGGCCTCGCGCACGGTGATTGAACAAGCCGGTTACGGGAAAGAATTCTTCCACACTACCGGTCACGGTATTGGACTGCAAGAACATGACCGCCCGATTCTGCGTGCGGGTGCCTGTGAAGTATTAGAGGAAAATGCAGTAGTTACCGTAGAGCCCGGCATCTATTTTGACGGACGCTGGGGCATCCGCTTAGAGGATAGTTATTTAGTCACTAAAACGGGTTCCAAAAAATTGACGAAACACTAATTCCGGGCGGTTCTCCGTCTGATAAACGAGGTACAAAGTATGTTAAGCACAACCGAATTTCGCGAAGGACTGATTTTCCAAGATGAAAACGGTCAACTGGTAGAAATTATTGAATTTCAACACCATCGCAAATCGCAAGCCCGCGCTGTGGTGCGCGTAAAATTACGCAATATTAACACCGGCGCCATGATCGAAACGGCCTATCGCCCTGAAGATAAATTTACCGAAGTGGAAGTAGAAAAACGTCCGTTCCAATACCTCTACACTACTGGTGATATGGCTACGTTTATGAACAGCGAAACGTATGACCAAATTGAAGTCCCCACTTCTAAACTGGGCGATTTAACCAAATATTTAAAAGATAATATGGATGCTACCGGTATCTACATCAACGACCAACTTTTTAACGTAGAACTTCCTATTAAAGTACCGCTTAAAATTGCCTCCACTGTTCCCGGCGTGAAAGGTGATACAGTAGCCAACACTACTAAAGAAGCCACGTTGGAAACGGGCGCTGTTATCAAAGTTCCGCTTTTTATCAATGAAGGCGATACCGTTTTGGTGGATACCCGCACTGGTAACTACGTGGAACGTGTAGCTGCGTAAGGTTTTATGAAATGTGCCAAGTGGGTGCTGGTAGGTTTAATTGCAATAGCACCTGCTTTGCACGCGTTAGATGTTTCTTACGGAAACTTTTTGACAATTAAAGGTATTAGCCGTGCCGACGGCAAAGTGATATTGCCGGTAGAGCGTAAAAAATACTACAACATTCGTATCTTGAATAAAAGTACGTATCGTTTTGTGGAAATATGCAAAACTCCATGCGTACAAGAAGTTGCGGACATAAAAGTGGCTGTATCCGAAGTGTATCCTGCCAAAGAGCGCCCGGATATGTGGATAACTAGTGTTGTTTTTAACCAAGATTGGCAAGCCACATTTTTAGTATTTCGCCGTGAGGAAAAATATAGCGTAAAGTCCCCGGTTGATTTGATCTTTTTACAACCAACGCTTAAAAAGCGGACGGAAGAAGCAATTATTTCTGCAGTCAAGGAACTTAAATGAAGTGTACTGTAAAGCGAACGGGTGAAATGCTTGCCGAGCAAGTAGAAAATGCTAAAACGTTTGGAGCGCGCCTAAAAGGGTTGATCTTCCGGGCCTCTTTAGCACCCAAACAAGCACTTTTGTTGGATCCTTGCCCGCAGATTCACACGTGTTTTATGCGTTTTAATATTGACGTGGTATTTTTGGATAAAGAAAACCGCGTTGTGGCAGTACTTGAAAATTTAAAACCTTGGCGCATGAGTCAATTTTACACGCAAGCGCGGCGCACGTTGGAATTGCCGGGCGGATGTTTGCAAAATCGTGTGCAAGCTGGGGATGAACTGATTTTTAATTAATTTTATAAGGAAGAAATATGAAGAAAATAACAATTACTTTACTGATTTGTATGCTATGCGCCTCGGGCGCGTTTGCTAACCGTGTATGGAGTGATTTCGGCGCTAATGTAACCGAACAAAACATCCGTGCTTTCACCAAAGACCTGGGCGGGCTAATCGGCTCGGGCACATATACTACCGGGCGTGTACTTGGCTGGGGGGGATTTCAAATCGGCCCGCGCGGCAGTATGATTTTTAAAATGGGTAAAGGCAGCGGTGATACTTCCGAAGAACGCAATCACACCGCGCTAGGGGATCGCGACAAAGTGGGAACTGTTTTTTATCCGTGGCTTCAGGCCGATATCGGTTTGCCGTTTCGTATTGATGGATTTATCCGCGCCAGTAGTTATGAAGGCATGACGATTGCCGGCGGTGGGCTTCGCTGGGGAATTACACAACCCAACGAAACATTGGGCTCCTTGCAACCCATGATTGTAGTGGCTGCTCACTCAGCCAGCGCGCGCGATTTTTCTGCTTCGCACTACAACGCCAGTTTGGTGCTTTCCATGAAGATTAAATACTTTGTGCCCTATATTGGCGGTGGCGTAGATTACACTACGTTACACGTCAACTCTGTAGCGGCTACCGCATTAGCCGGCAAAAATGAATACGCTGCCACAGCGCGCGGTACGGTAGGGATGAATTTCAAATTGCCGTCGTATTTGGACTTGAGTTTGGCGGCTAACTATGCCCATTATGGATTAGGTGCGGAGGCCTCCTTATCCGTTCGTTTCTAATTTTAGTGATAACTAATAAAAAACCCCAGTTTAAGCCGGGGGTTTTTGCAATCTATTAACAACATCCTTCAGGATTGGCACATTCAACCATGCATTTATCAGAAATGCCGGTGTTAAGGTCTCCATTTCCACCGCCAGTATTACTATCACCGCTGTTACCGCCGGCACTTCCTTCAGATTGATAACCGGAGGGTTCAGCCATGGTGCAGAAACCTGTTTTCCCTGCGGGATCTTGGCATAATTTCATAGTGCTGCCATCTGCTAGTGCCACTATGGCAAGTATTCCATCTTCATACATCCCAGAAGTCCTTGTCGCATAGAGGATAACTCCCATTGATGGCTCCAGTTCTGTTTCATATTCAAAAGCATTACCGGGCTCGGGAATTGTAATATCGCCCTCGTTGATATCTTCGGCGAATTCATTATGTTGCATATAATAAATACGCTGCGCTTGTGCAAAGGCACCTAAATGCTGAATAGCTTCTGCCATGCGCGAGCGCTCCACGGCTTTTTGGTATTGAGGAAGCGCTATGGCTGCCAAGATACAAATAATGAGCACTACTACTAGTAACTCAATTAACGTGAAACCTGTATTCGTTAGTTGTTGGGGGTTCTCGTCGTAATTTGCCAAAATAAAAGGGCCTATTTTTTAAAAATAGGCCTTGAAGTTTGCTCAAAAATGCGTATACCATATGTAGAAAGCGTGTTGCTTTCTATTGATAAATTAGGTAGGAAAGGAGAACAACTTATGAAAACAGGTTTTCTGTTAAGTAATTGTCTCCTAAAAGTGCTTTCAAATTTAATTGATATAATTAAAATTCCCTGTGATTAACAGGGAATTTTAATTTAATATCTTTTCTGATTTAGTTAGAATTTTAGTTGTGTCGCATGTTCGCACGGGCAAGTGCGTTTTTCATCCATGGGGATTTGCTCAATCATTTTGAACAACAGCGCTTTTAGTTTTTCAATATTGCTATTGAAAACCTTGAGCACCGCTTCGTGCGACACCGGTGCCACATCGCCCACCAACCCGGCATCATAGTCGGTAATGAGCGAAATATTTAACGGGCACATATTGAGCTCTTTAACAAGGTAATTTTCCGGGTAGGAAGTCATCCCGATTACTTGCCACCCTTGGCGCGTAAAGAACGCAGATTCCGCTTTAGTAGAATAACGCGGGCCGTTGATGACAACCACGGTACCTGTTTCATGCACGGGAATGTTAAGAGATTTAGCCGTTTCAATGGCTAATTTGCGCAGCTGCGGACAATACGTATCAGCCGGGGAAGGATGCTGAACAGAAGGACCTTCCAACAAAAACGGTTTTTCAAAAAATGTATTTTTGCGCCCGTCTGTCCAATCTACAAACTGGTCACAAATAACAAAGTGCCCGGGCTCTACTTCTTTTTGCAAACTACCTGCCGCACACGGAGAAATAACACGGCTACATCCTAAATGTTTCATTGCCCACACGTTAGCGCGGTAATTTACCTGATGCGGTGCAATGGTATGATTACGTCCGTGTCGCGGCATAAAAGCCACTTTGTGCTCACCGATTTTACCAATAAAAACGTTATCGCTTGTTTCACCGTAGGGTGTAGATACTTTTACTTCTTCAATATCTGCTAAAAATTTATAAAAGCCAGATCCACCAAACACTCCAATATCTGCTTTATTTAGAATTTCCATAGTTACCTCCTTTTTTTGCATTGTAGCACATTTTTACACAGATGTTACCTCTATCCTTTTCCATTTTCCGTGAAGAAAACGTACCAGCATAAAGACGGCAGTCAGCCACGCGTAAAACGTCAGCCAACTCCACACCCACACTACTGGGGCGTGTAATTTATAAATTAAAATCCACGTACCCGGGATCAGCAGCAACCACGCACACGCCATCATTACATGCATATAATATTTTGTATCTCCGGCGCCACGAATTGCCTCGCCAAAAATTAAATACGTGGCATCCCCCAATACAAAAATGCTTACCAGTTTCATCAGCGGCCACGTTTTAGCCGCAAGTTCCGCACCGTTGGCAGTCCCCGCCGGAATAAATAAGTGCAAGAATAACGGAGCGCCAAAGAAAAATAAGAGCGCAATACTGACTGCGTATGTATATCCAATAATACAGGCATTTTTAACCACTTGCACACTTACGTCAGGGCGCTTGAGCCCTTGATATTTACTAACGAGGATTTGTATCCCTACCCCGAGGCCCAAAATCACAGTAAATACCACCGGTTGCATACTCATTACAATATTGCTGGCCTGCAAAGAAACCGTATCAATATTGCCCACCATAAACGTAAATAGCGTAAACGAGATTACATCCATTAAAAATCCAAATCCGTTGGGCAGGCCAAAACGAACCATACGTGTAAAAATAGGTTTATAAAACCCGGCCAGACGCGTTATCTTAAATGTAATACACGTATGCGTTGCAAAAATAAGCGCACAGAAAATAGCCGTAATAAACGCACTGCCGATAATGGTGGCCCAGGCCGCTCCTTCAATTCCCATCGCCGGGAAACCCAGTTTTCCAAAGATCATTACATAATCCAGCACAATATTTGCCACGTTGCCCGCCAACGCCGCGAACATAGGTATTTTCGTTTTGGCGCGCCCGCTAAAGAAACTGGCCAACGCATTATTCACCACCGCAAAACCGCCGAACAAGTTGAGAAGTCCAAAATATTTTAATTCTAACAAACGCACCGGCGCGGCATGATCAAACGTATTGATAATTGCCTTACCCACCGGCGTAAGTGCTGCTAAAATCAATGAAGACAAAATCGCTAAAAACACCCCTTGCCATAAGGAAAGCGTAACAGATGCTTTTTTCTTTTTAGCGTCAAATTGCGAAACGAACACACTAGTGTAACTGGCAAGCCCCATAAACATGGCGGCAAACGTCATTGCCAGCATTCCCCCCGGCACACACGCACCCAATGCTTCGGGGGAGTACCACGCCAAAAACATCCGGTCCACAAATTGCATTACCACTTGTGCTGCCATGGTGACAATCAGCGGATAGGATAAAAACCACAATTCGCCCAGTGAGGTTTTGATATTTTGTTTTATGCTCATTTTACACCATAAAAAAAGGGCCCCGTATAAGCGGGGCCCTTGATAAAGTTACCAAAAATTATAGTTTGACAACTTTTACGGCTTTCGGGCCTTTTTCGGATTCTACTACTTCGAATTCTACTTCTTGGCCTTCGGCTAAGGTTTTAAAACCGTCACCCTGAATTTCTTGGTAGTGAACAAAGAGATCTTTAGAACCATCTTCGGGGGTCACGAAACCGTAACCTTTTTGGTCGTTAAACCATTTTACTTTTCCTTTAGGCATTTACTTATACTTCCTTTTATTAATTATATCAAGTACTTAAACTTAATAAGTACCTACAATTATTATACTATAAATGTAAAAAAAAATTGCAAGTATTTTTTTTAAGGTATAATGAAACTATGCAGATTATAGAAGCCGTACCTAATATATCCGAGGCAAGAGATATTGCCAACTTATTCCGCATCGTAGGCGACTTGTACGCTATGCTGGGAGGTGCACGCTTATTACACGTAGATAGCAACATCGATGCCAACCGCACCGTGATTACCTTGGCCGGCCAACCTGAACAAGTGGTGCGTGCATGCTTTATGTTATTTCGTACGTGCTTAGAAGATATTGATATGAGCTTTCACAAAGGGACACACCCCCGTTTGGGAGCAGTGGATGTCTGTCCGCTGGTACCTGTTCAAAATATCACATTAGAACAAACCGTCCCCTTTGCAGATGCATTGGCACGACGTGTAGCGCAAGAATTAAATATTCCCATTTATCTCTACGAAGCCAATGCCCACACGCCCGCACGCAAGAATTTAGCATTTATCCGCAAAGGCGAATATGAATGTTTGCCTGAAAAACTTAAAACCTTGCCACCTGACTATGGCCCGCGCACGTTTTCCCCATCGGTGGCACACACCGGTGCCAGCGTAATAGGCGCACGTAATTTTTTAATTGCATTTAATATGTCGCTAAACACTCAAGACCTATCAGTTGCCAAAGAAATTGCCGCTAAACTGCGCGAAAAGGACGGCGGCCTACCCGGCGTAAAAGCAATCGGTTGGTACATGCCCAACTACCGTTGCGCGCAAGTATCATGCAACGTAACTGATTTTCACAAAACCTCGTTGGCCGATTTATTTGAAGCATGCAAGCGCGAAGCTGCCAAATGCAATTTGCAAATTACCGGCAGTGAACTCATCGGGCTGGCACCGCAAGAAGCATTAGTACAGGCCGGCAAACATTATCGGCCAAACATAACCGATGAGAATTCCTTAATCATGACCGCAGCCGAACATTTGCTATTAAATAAAATTCATCCGTTTGTAGCCAAAGAACGGGTATTAGAAAAAGCATTATCCTTATAACGTTTCAGCCAATTTTACGAATTGCGTGGGAGTTAATTGTTCTGGACGAACGGTAAGCGGCATGTTTAATTTTGCCAGGGCAGACAAAATTTTTTCACGTTCATACCCGCTTAATAAAAGGGCATTTAATAAAGTTTTACGACGGTGTAGAAAAGCCCTTTGTACTACGCACGCTACGCTAGTCCAGTTAGTAGGCGGCGTAATTCTCTCAAATGCCAGTACACGTGAATCTACTTTAGGCGGAGGATTAAAACACCCTTTCCCTACGTTACAAATTAAGCTAATACGCGCACGCAGCTGACTTAATACCGACAGAGCGCCATACCCCTTCTCGCCGGGTTTAGCGGTAATTTTTTGTGCTTGCTCTTTTTGGAACATAAACACAGCATTCTTAAAATACGGCCAAGCAAGCACTTTATCTAAAATAGCAGCCGCATCAATGTAAGGCAAATTACTCACAAATTGCGTCGGTTCGGCAGGAAGTGTATTTAAATCAAACTGCAAAAAATTGGCCTGCACAATATTAATTTTTGATGAGGCAGGCAAGTTTTTCTGCAAAAATCGCACCATATCCGGGTCAATTTCAACGACGGTAAAATTAATTTTACCGCGGTGGACAAACTCTTTTGTAAGAGCCCCTTGTCCGGGACCGATTTCCACTAAATTTTCCGCACACAGCACTTCGGCCGCGTCCACAATTTCGTTAATTACGCGCGGAGAAATTAAAAAGTGCTGCCCGTATTTTTGAATCGTTCGTCCACTCATTTATCATCCGTCAATACTTTGATATTTTTGGCCGCTATCTTGTTTTTAGGATCCAATTCCAAGGCACGGTGATAATGCAAAAGGGCCTGTTCGTCGTCAGCGTTAATAATAGCAGCCGTGCCTAACCCTAACTGGGCGAGTGGGTCTTGCGTTTGGCTTTTAGCGGCACGCGCAAAGGCATTAGCCGCATCGGCGCCGTTACCGCGTGCTAAAAATGCAAGGCCTTTGAGTAAATCACACGTGTTATCGGCTGGGCACTCCTTATATTCCTGTAAATCTTCCGTTGCTTCATCCACAAACAACAACCAGGAGCGCCCTGTTACCCACAAGCCCATATCATTACCGACAATGCGCGGGTCGTACACGGCTTTGGGAGTAGTAGTACGGTTTTGTGTAAGCGCCGAAGGCGAGCGATAATCCAGCGTGCGTCCTTGCAAGGATAGATTCACGTTATACTTGCCGTCTGCCTGCGCAACCGATTGACGCAACCCTTCTATTAAATTATTGATTTGCGCATGGCGTTCTTCTTCACCTGTGGCAGCCAGAGTGAAAATGCGTTTGAAAGTTTGCGTTTCGGGAGCCGATGAACTTTGCGCCAAAGCGCTATCTCCACGCAAACGTTCATATGCCTGTTCAAATGTATTTCCCTGGGTAGCAGGTTTTTTTTGCGGCGGTGTAGCGGGTTGAAATTCCAACGTAACTTCAATGTTAATGGCTTTGCCGGCAGGAACGCGCGCTAGATTTTCTTTAAAAGATTGAATTTGCTGTTCAAACGCTTGGGCAGTTTTACCACTGGCGCGATAGACGGCATTTAACGCAAGTCCGTCATTTTTAAAACGCGTAATAGCAAAAGCATCTTCAATCACTTTGCGCGCTGTTTCCAGCTGGCCCTGCTGGACGAGTAAAAACCCGTAACGAAGCCGCGCCACAAAATCGCCCGGTTTAGTTTTAACGGCTTTTTTGTAATATTTAAGCGCCTCTTGCGGGCGGTTTAATTTCTCGTACAACGCGCCCAAACTAAGCATAGCATCCTCGTAATTCCCAAAATAATGCAATGCTTTTCTAAACGATTCTTCCGCCAGCGTATCACGCCCCAATGCTTCGTACAGCGTGCCTAACTGATAGTGATACAATGGCTCGCGCGGAGCCAAATCTACTGCAGCACGAAAATGTTCCAGCGCTTTATCCCAATTTTGTTGCACAGCATAAGTAGAACCGAGGTTCATGTGCGTATCGGCTTTATTAGGGTCCAACTGATTGGCTTTTAAAAAATAATCTTGTGCCTCTTGCACATTTCCTTTCCAACCGGCGGCAATGCCCAAAAGTTGATAGGCCATGGCGCTTTTGGGGTCCTTGTGCAACGCCTCTTTGTACTCACTGATAGCATCATCCACTTTTCCTTCCCAATACAGCGAAGCCCCCAGCAAAAGGTACGGTAGTGGCGATTTAGGATTTTTGATTACGGCGCGAGCAAAACTGTTGGAAGCGGCCTGATAATTAGCAGTAGTCATTTCTCTCATTCCACGACGCATTTCCATAAAAGATTGGTCTTCCATCATGCGGTCCCAAACAGTGGTGGTATAGTCGGTTTTAATTTCGGGCTTACGGAACGAAAACGGAAACCCCGCCCAAGAAGGCAAGGCGGCGGCAAGCATAAAGTAAAATGCAAATAACACCCACACACAACGCATAGGTATATAATAGCAAAAAAGAAGGGGCAAACATTTCTGCTTACCCCTTTTAATTTTAGTTATTTTAACATCCCGCGCATTTTTTATTGTAAGCACCGAATTTCTTTTTGATGCGCGTTTTATTCTTAGCTGTTTTTGCTTTTCTGTTTAAGCTCGATTTTTTCGAACTCCGCACCCCAGATCTCTTCCGTGGTTGAGCACGTCTTACTGCTTTTTGCTTACGGGTATTTTGACTACATTCCAACCACGCCTTTGGCTTAATCTCTACGCCATTTTCACAAAGCAGCTCGAGATATTCCAATACTTGCACTTTCTTAAGCGTTTCGCCATTGGTATACTTACACTCCTCCCCATGTAACAAATCCCAGTACGTTTCAGCAAACACATCACGATAATATTCTTCTGCGTTCACTTGTTCCGGTTTCATATCAGCAGGTCTCTCTAACAAGCCCTCATTGCCATCATGGACTGGAAGTTTGCCTGGTCTAGACGGTTCATTCCTATCTTTCTTAGGAGCGCGGAGCAAACCACTAAGAGGGAATGTTCTCCATATTTGTTTTCCGTCTTTACTTTCAAAAACTGTACTTCGTTTTCCAAAACCTTTAAGGTTCGGTTGGTTGCTATCTACATAACCACCCCACCAGTACAGTCCTCCACAAGGGAACCGCTTATTACCAATTACGGTAACACCGTCTTTACAGTCGTATGTGTATTTACTGGGGAACGAAGCAGCATCAAGTCCCATAAAGGCCAAGAATGCGCCAAAGACGTTATCATATTCAGGTGCTTGTGGATCACTCGCGTTAGCACCAATCGTCTTACCCAACACACACACAACGTTAGCTGGGACATCTTCATCCGGATGCATACGGATAGCATCTATCAAGTTAGTTACTGTTAATTTGGATTTCAACTCCTCAGAACTATACGAGATAAAATTTGCATTTTGTCCCTGATTCTTTCTGTTGAATTCCGCAATAGCCTGTTGCACATAACCAATTGTAATGTCATCCGGTGCAATCAACAATTCTTGATCCACAGGCAAATCACACATTTTCCATTCGTCACAAGCATCTATGATCACTTTCTCATCATGATTATTGGACGTTTCAAGACGCCGTTGCCCGCTATAAACTTTTTCGTCACATGGGAGGGTTTGCACTTCTTCATAGAATCCAACAACCAGTTTGCCTCCGCACTTAGGATTATTCGGGTCCGTCATCTGCCAAGCGCCCCACGAACCGCTTTCTGTACATTCTTGTTTAGCAGGGCACTCTGCCATACCCGGATAGAAACCTGTCCTTACTTGGCCCGGCGTACATTCCGTGCGGATTTCAATCTCTTCTTGGGGAATGGTCCCGAGGACTCCAAACGGACAAGTTTGCTTGGAAACGCGACCATCAGCACCATGTTGAACACTCCACACGATATTTCCTACCAGATCTCCCCCTTGTCCAGCTTGCTCCGTAAGGGCCTGCATATTCAGCGCGTAAGTAAACGTAAACCCATCTTCGCTCACTTGCGGTTGAATTCCGGTCTGTTTGAAAGGCGTTTCATCTTGCGATCCGTTCAAGTTTTGGAACTCTGCCGACACGAAGAATTCTCTCGGGTTAGGTCTCTTAGATGTATCAATTGACCACTTGCCATTCTCATACTTGGTGGCATGGGTACGTAATTCCGCCATAGGTTGGTTTGGAGCCACACAATCCATGTGCCAATTTTCAAAGGAACATTCTTGTCCGATGAACAGGTCTTGGCCTTCCACACGCCATTTCTTTTTGGAAATGTCGTTATCGCGCCCATTTTGCCGGTTGGTAACACCTTTGTGCATAATATAGGCGTCTTCAAACTCCCAATAGAGCATCGGCAACATTCCATCATAAAGTTTATGGACAGAACTACCTCTACCGGCAGCCAAATTGTCCTTCATCGCCACGGACCCTACAAACATCAGATCCAATTCATGGAATGCTTTTTGGGCCAATTCTTCATGTTCAGGTTTACCACCTAACATTTTCTTAAATTGGTCAATAATTTCGTTCTTAAAGACCTCATAGTCAAACGTACCACTATTTTGTACGTAGATGACACAAGAATGATTCTTCAAGTTCGGATCAATTTCTAATGTATTGCGGCGAATTTCTACTCTTTCGCTATGGTTCGTTTCCGTGGCTGTGCTCTTTTGATCAGTCACTTTCGTACCCTTAGCGTTCTTTTTACCGTCAGCCGCAGCACCGTATCCCGTACCGGCACTTGTTCCACCGGTATGGTTAAGGCCAGTACCTCCGTGCTTTTCATCTGCTTTTACACACAACAAGTTTCCACCTTTAGGGAACGTATTAACAGGGAAACGTCCTTTTAAAGAATCCGGGAAATAGTTGCGTGCAATTACATAGGTGTAAATATGCCATTTACGTGCTTGACCGGAAGGAATCACACGGTACAGATACGGCATTTCATCACAGATATTTTCATTACCGTTAGCCGCGTTCAAGCCAAGTGAACCGGAAGCGTAAGCACCTACGCCAAGTCCTAAACATTTCAAACGGGAAGCCATAGGACCAAGCGCTACTTCAGTTTTCGCTCCTCCCTTAAATGCTGGGGAACAGTTATAACCTAAAGCTTTTAATTTTCCTTGGTTACTTTTAATCTTACACCACGCTTCAAACCCTCCTGCCTCCTCAATCTCCTTTTTAGAAGCAGCTTTAGCTTCTGACACACCACAACATGTGGGGTCTGTTCCACCGCCAGCGCTAATACCCAAGAAGTTATCCGGGTCACCACCAGAGTCACCGGTGATCAAACAGTTGATAAGGCCTTTTAAGATGTTCTTGGCAATATCGGTTGCCCAGTTAATCCAGCCCCATTTGTATTTAAAGCGTTCTTCCCACTCGCGTTGCATGCGGGTTTTCATCATATCCCACCACCACGGCGTTTGACCTTTGCCGATGTTGATGTTATGATCCAACTTTCCATTACCGCCGGTGCGACCATCTGCAAACAAGTCAATTCCACCGCTGCGGCTGGGACCTACAGGTTTTACATATGCATCGTGCAACGCTTGTTTAGCGTCCGCCTTACCCATGTTATCAAGCCCTCTACGCGCAGCTCCAGCAGCCCCTTGCCCGAAATTGGAACGGGCCGGCCCGCCAGCACGCAAAGGTTGCAAGGAAACCGGTTTGGGAGCATTACGCGGGCCAGAGTCCTTCACCTTGTTAGCAGCTTCTTTTAAACTACCGCCCCAGGGGTTGATGTTCAAACGACCACCGCCGGCGCGCTTCATGTTTGCCGGATCTAATTTGCCTACTTGTGTACGGCGGAAGGCAGCACGGGTACCCGCACGGGCACGACGTTTATAAATATTGGTGATGTTTTCTTCTTCATCAATATCGGTACGGGAGTGATGTTCTGCATCATAGCGCCCTTCGGCTTCATATTCACCGCTGGCGGAAGCAGAGGCCGAGGCGTCAAAATCCAAATCGTCCCGGTCGCCGTAATCTTCTTCTTGATTACCCCATCCTTTGATCAAATCAAACGAGCTGCGCCCGGATAACTGTGCAATTTGACCGTCGGCATCTTCAACCATTGCGGTATCAAAGCCGTAACGTTCCGGGTCGAATTGTGATTCTTCGCTACCTGGCGTAAGCAACGTATCTTCACTGCTTTGGCCGCTATATTTATATAAGAACGGCAACAGCAATAGAGCTACTAATGCTGCAATGAAGAATGGGGCATCCCGGCGGGTACGCTCAAAGAGCGTTTGTCTCGGTTTGCCGTCTCTCCCAATTTTGGAGGAAGATTTAGCGAAAGATTTACTGCCAGCAGGTTTGCTGCTCTTAATCTTATCGCTAAAGGTGAAACTTTCTTTCTTTTCCTCTGGCATAATGGCCTCCTATGAAAATAAAACTGCTTGATACTTCTTTTACAACTAGCGGATTGTCTATTTACGACGACAACTTAAACATTCCGCGGGTACTAGAACATAAATAAATTATGCGTTGTCCACAACTGGATACCCATTGTGTAACAACCATTTCCTACTACCTCTTACTTTTATTATACAACTATTGTTCATAATTTCAAGACCCAAATTTGGGTAATTTGGACCTATTTTGGACCTATTTTTATTTTTAAGGTTTCAACATACTTCCACCGATTGTACCCCTTACATTGTTTATTTGGGTATAATCTTCCACACCGGACTCATCGACGGGGATACAATTCATATGTCCGCTGGCATCTTCTTCACAATGGGCACGTATCCACGTGGTGAACTTTCCGCCGTCATTTTGAATTTGTGCGAACACCGCCGCACTGCCGAACTCTCCACCACCAACAGTTACTGAAGTGATGGTTTTGCCTTCTTGAGGCCATTGTTCATCATGATACTTATTGGGCGGTAATATTTCATTGGGGTGATCCAGTTTCCATTTATCTTCCCAGGATTTCTTTCTTTGTTCGTATTCGTTTTGGCATCCTTGTTTAAAACTCTCAAAAGAAGAATTATAAGAATCAGACAAAGAATCACATGCTATCGTCGTAGCAGAAATTTCCATATTGCACGCATCCCGCAGTGCTTTATATCCTACGTCCAACTCTTGACACACTTGTTGAATAGTGGATGTATTCGTTGTAAACGTTGAGGGCGGCTCTGTCATTTGTAATGCCAAGAAACAATTACTGGGATATCCAAGTTGCTCGGCTCCTCTTTCAACAATAGCGTTAAAAGATCCAACGGCCTTATCTATTTTATCGGAATGGGCACCTAATGCTTCTTTACATTGTTTTTCAAATTCCAAGTATTCCGCCCATGCTTCTTGGTCCTCTTTTAGTGCATCTGTATCCAATTGAATACCGCCGTAACCGACCACACTAGATGCCGTCGTAGGCACTTCAGCGCCCATAAAACCCGTATCAGCCAAGGCCTTTTTAACCATTAAATTAGTGGTATATTTGGACATACGGCTGGCAATCCACGCATGATACAAATCGCGGTGTTCTTTGTTCTTTCCCACATCGTTAATGTTCGTTTCCCAATTAAGTTGCACAGCACCAAATTCTTTATTAACGCCGCCCAACCCCATATCCGTTTTCATCATATTTTTTGCGGTATTAACAATCCAGTCCGTTGAATTGACACCGGCAATATGCGGATTGGTAACTTTCTTAAATGCATCTACCGAATTAAACCCATCTTGAGAATTACGGCTAACACCGGATATATCACTCCCAAAAAATACTTCCCCTTTGGTATCTCTATTTGCTTCCGTACGAACGTTAACATCATCATCCCGCAAAACGGCATCCGGGTTTTCGTCCGATCCTAAAGGCATAGAACTGCGTATGCTATCCACCTTATACCCTTTTTGACGTTGCAATTTATTTAATGCGTTAATATCTATTAAACTGGTTTTACCGCTTTCACGCTGCATACGGGCATATATACTACCCAAATCATCCTCATCGTTCGCTGCAGGATTATTTCCCCGCATACGCAAGCGTTCTAGTGCCGTCCATCGGGCGGATTGCACGTCTTCCCCTTCTTGCTGGCCACGCGCGCCAATGGTTTTATCCGTCCAAGTTAAAAGCGCCCGCAAGAAAGACATACGGGATGTGTCATCTTTAGTAAAACCCATAGCATAGGCAATATTACGCAAAAGCGGTATTTTTTCCACGGGGACTACCCCGCTAATCGTTCCTAAAAATAGTAGACATAAAATAGCCAGCACCCCCCACCAACTACGACGTTTTTTAGGTTTGGGAGCCGGAGCTGCATCTGTGACCGGGGCCGGAGCCGTAACCGCGGTCGAATCCGGTGCCGGCAAAAGCGCGGCGGGTTGCCGCTGCGTAAGTAATTGCGTATCTTCTTTCTTTTTATCGCTTTCTTTCTTCTTAAAGAACGTCCTGAGTTTGCGTCTTTCCTTTTTAGATTTACGTTTTTTAAAAATTGATTTCTCAAAAGGGATGGTCGGCAAATCAGGCGGAAGTTCACTGCTAGCCAGGTCATTTTTTAGTGAGTAGAAAGATTCTTCCGGCTTAGTTGGTTTTGCTGGGGCCTGAGGTTTGGCGGACACTCCCGGCACGAAGGATTCCGCCGCAACCGTCTGCATTTGAGCGAGAGAATCAAGTTGTTGAACTTCGGAAGCGTGTGCTATGGGTTCTTCCTGTTTTTTATGTACTTCTTCTTTGGCACGCTGTTCAGCTGAGCGGATTTGCACCAAATCCTGCACGGTATCCATGCGCGTGAACGTAGTGTCCGGCGAAACAGTTAAATCTACAGGGATTTCTTGCTTTTTAGGGCGAATAATCCCGTTTTCAGCAATAATCGGCTGAAAATTTTGGTGCAAATCTAAATCTTCTTCCGGGACAAACGGCATCCCTTCGTTTTCTTTTCCCATATACCCCTGTGCAAAACATAGGGAACCTCAATGAGGTCCCCTACCCCTAAAAATTACGATTTTTTATTACTGCTATCAATGGCCTCGCCTACTGCGCTTTTAGCAGCATTACCGACAGCACCCATCGCTGTAGCCGTAATCCCGGCCAAGCCAAACATCTCTTTGAACTTCGTTTTCATAATATTCCATATCTTGGACCATGCATCTCCTTTGATAGCGGAATAAACTGCCGCAGCTGTTAAGACGGGGGCCATTACTTTGGCTAAATTAACAAGGGCCGTACCGCCGTATGCAGCCCACTTGTCGTAGAATTTGGCTGCTTTTACAAACAAAGCTATGTTGATAGCTGCCACCCCAGCAACCAATATCCAACGAAGCGCGATAGACCAAGGATTATCCCATTTATGCAAGAGGGAAATACCTACAATGGCAACGGCAGAGGCAGCCAGCACGCTCCAGAACCAATGTTTCAGGTGATTCTGGTCCCGTAAACGTTCTTCTTGTTTGGTTTCTTCTTTCTTTAAACGGTTGCCAATGGCTTTTAATTTTTTAGCCGTAGGAGCCGACAAATCAGAAGACGTTGCCGAGCCGGCATTTGTTCCGCCATCTACCGTCACACCACCCGACGAGCGGGCATTGGCCAAAAATGCACGACCGCCTTCATTGGCAGATGCATTGGCATTGGCAGCGGCGGCGGCTGATTTCTTTAAAATATCATTAAGTTCGCCGTTTCCTTCTCCGGTGCGGCGGCCACCCATTCCACGTGTATTTTTAGTTCTGTCAAAATTAGCTGTATTATTTCCTTGCGCCAGGGCACCTTCTAACCCCATTTGGGATACAATATTGGATCCGCCTGGCATAGCGCCGGATAAACGGCGAGGCCCCTCTTTTCCCGCATTTGCACCAACATTACCACCGGAAGCACTTGAAGAAATAGGGCCGGACGTTCCAGCAAACGAATTACCTGATGCATGCGCCATAGAGGCCTTTGTAAATCCACCTTGTCCGCCAGTTGCGGATGCACCCTCTGCCGCTCCTTTATATTGTTGGTAAGCATCTACTCCAGCACGAGGATTACCCACAGAATAGCGTGCTTGTTCTTCTATTACTTGCCGATTGCCCGCGCCTAATCCATCATCAGAATCGGAAGTTTGTGCCGCCGGACCAAAATCCATACCTCCTAACGTTGCTTCCATCTTGCCCAATGCTTTTTGATTGGCATTGTAGCGGTCCAAAGCGGTATTACCTTGCTTGGCAGCACGTTCTTCTTCAGTAGCTAACTGATTGAGCCCGTCACGTACATTAATGGAGGTTAGCATCCCCCCCTGGCGGCGCATGCCTTCTTGGGCAGCCCCTTGTTGCATACTGCTCAACGTACGGACCTGGCGTTCTGCTTGAATTTGTTTATTGGCAGCTGTGTTGGCCACAAAGAAAAAACCGACGCCAGCTGCTCCTGAAATGAGTAGCGCGTTAAGAGGTTTAATCGCCCCTTTAGTACTCTTCAAAAAGCGAAGTATATTCATACATCCTCCTTATCTTCCGTCAAATACGTTACGCGTTTGCGGAGCACGGGTACGTTGTTGCACCTCTTGCTCGTATTGCGCCTCGCGGCGCATACGCGCTTCTTTGCGTTGTGTTTCTAACCGAGCTTGTTCAATGCGTTGCTCGTCTTGTTTTACTTGATTATTGAGGTACAATCCCCCCGCTACCCACAAGGCAACCAGTCCAACTAACACTATACGCAATGTCCACAATACCGGCTTGGAAAACTGCGGATAAGAAGCAGGAAACAATTCACGCAATTGTTCTTTTTGCTGTTCGGTTAATTTCATCTGTTTCCTCCTTTCAAGTTATCCGCTCTCTCTTCTAAACTGCCCTCTGTAGCGTTATCATCCAAATCTTTGGAGGAGATACCTTCTCCCTTCTTGGATAAGAATTGGAACAATGTAGAGCCACCAAAACCAGCAACAATACCGGCACCCCACACCAAAATTGGCAGTTTAAAACAGAAGATACCGAAAGTAGTACTCCACAAGGCCAAACCAACCCCTGCAGTCAATATACCACCTAATGCCGTTGCAAATATAGAACTTCCATCCGCTCCATACTTCGTCATATAGGATACTCCCGATATAATAAGCCGAACGATAGGATAAAGCGTAACAACAGCCAATGCATAAGCGAGAGCTTTTACGATGGGTGCAGCCCAGGCTCCCCAGAATGTCAATGCTAATGCTCTAGCTAACGTAGCCAAAGCCCCAATTACTGGGATCATAACCATAGCAAGTGGCAAGGCCCACCACATCCATTTACGCAAATCGTGTCTGTCTTTGGTGCGGTTTTCCAAACTGCTCTCTACGCCACCGGCCCAGTTGCTAAGTCCACGCATTTGGCGATCGGTAGAACTACTTAATAAGTCACCGGAGGTAGAGCCCGTCCCGGTAGTTACATTATCACCATCCACCGTCAAACCACCCGAAATTTTAGCACTAGCCAAGAATGGACGACCGCCTTCGTTGGCAGAGTTCGTTTTATTTTTGTCAATTTCGGCACTGCGTTTGCGTAAATATTCCAATTCTGACTTGGCATTTCTGTATCCCATACGGCTACCTTGTCCTAGCACGTCCTTATCTTCGCCAAATCCGTCGCGACCAAAACTAGCGCGCGAAGAACGCATACGTGTTCCCTCTTGCATTTGTTTCATAGCCGCTTGTGCATCAGCCATGGCGTTGCCAACCTGCGCCAAGGCCGCAGTCGCATCTTTCCCGCTTACATTTTTCCCACTGTCTTGAATGGCAAACGTATTACTTCCGCCACTTCCACCGCTACCGCTACCGGAACTTCTACCACCGGCAACCCGTGTATAATCGGCAGACGCTTTGGTAAATTTAGCTGCTTGACCGTTTGCTCCCGGTGCACTTCCTTGGGCAGCACTGGCCTGTGCTTGTGCATTACTAACAGCCGCGCCCAAACCGGGGATTTCTTTTTGTAAATTAGAAAGCATATCTAACGAACTATTTAATTGTTTATCGGCGTTAGTACCCATGCCCAAACCTACATCGCCTGCACCCATTTGATAGGCCTTAGGCATCTGCATTTCTTCCTGCGCATACGCAGGTTGCACATCCGTATCTGCTAATGCTTGTGCACGTTGTTGACGTTCGTATCTTTCATTAGCCAAGCGAATAGAGTCCGATTGTCTTGCATGGAAAGAAGATGCTACTTCGCCGTTTGCGGCGTATCCGCTATATCCACCGGCGCCACCGCCCTGGGAAACATAGACCACATCCCCCTGCTGTTCATAAGCAGAAGGCGGGATAAAAGAAGTATTGTTATCCGTCGGCGTGTTAAGATAGCTCATCGCCGCGAAACCGGCCGCACCAACTACCGCCGTAATTCCGGCGGCTTGCGCAATAGTCACAGGCATCTTACCTGCTTTACTGGCCAACCATTTAAATATATTCATACGTCCTCCTTACGAGAAAAATCTACAAATTACTTAAAACTATTCACACGTACAATGTCCATCTTTTACAACAGCGTTCTTATTGTCGTTTTTACAAGCTTGTGCATCCGCGGGAGTACAATATCCTTGTCCTTGTTGTGTGGTGGTGTTATCAGTATACTGAACAGGACGCACATTATCGGCAGCTTTTCCACTTCTTATTTCGCCGTGTCTTTGCGAGTGGTTAGTGAATTGTTCTCTACTCCCTGTTGAAGCACCATTCCAAGTTGCACTATAATCTATATTCCCGTCGTTGTCATACGCGACACTAAAACCTGCTTTTTCTAGTTCATTTTTAGATTTCCCGGTAAATTCATTCTGTAGGCCTTGATCCATCCCGGAGAAAGATTGCGTACTTTGTCCCTTGTCAAATGCTTTCCCTTCCAAGTAGGACTGACGTGCACCCACAATGGCATCCCCCATGGCGCTAGTAAATGTATCAATGAGTTTGTTAGCCACGCTCTTTACTAAACCTTGCCACAGGTCTGTCCAAAAACTAGGTTTATTGTCTTCCTTCTTTTTATCCTCTGCTTTTTTAGCTGCCTCGGCTACTTTTTTATCCAAATTATCCAAATCCGTAGTAGTAGACGGAGCTGAAGTGTCCAACGTAAAACCGCCGCTTTTGAGTTTATCCAAATCTACTGTGCCGTCTTTGTTGAAAGCATCACTACCTTGGATGTTTCCGCCGAAAAGCGCCTTGCCGGCGTTTTTCATTTTATTTTCATTCATACGCGCAGAAGCCAAACTGCCGGAACGGAACTGTGCCAATGCACGCTTCGCATCACCCGTTTTAAGTTCCAAAGGTCGTTCATTACCACGGTCTTCGCGCCCTTTGAATTGTCTAAAATCACCCGACGGACCATACGTAGAATTGATTCCACTGCCACCAGCACTCGCCATTCCGCTAGTAGATAAGGTACCGATTTCGGTCTTCCCACCACGACCGCCACCATGACCACCGCCATAACCGCCGTATCCACGGGAAGAACCCGCACCGTACGTGTCATCATCAGATGAAGACGAATCATAGTCCGTATCTTCCTCTTCTTCCTCTTCGCCTTCATTTTCCGCATCCGCTTCTTGGCGTTGCTCTTTTTCCAGTGCGCTATATAACATTGAAGATCCATTTTCTTGCATATCCGGATACACATTGGCTAACAAATATTTTTCCGCTTCATCCGTAGCAAACGGCATTTGCGCCAAATCATATCCGCGCGCATTTAGTCCCACAAAAGAATCATCTTCCGTACCATCTAACGAGGTGATTAATAAGATAAGTGTCACTACAAGCACAACCACAATGGCCCCTATCGTATAGGCCTGTTTGCGGTTCATTTTATTAATCTTTTCAAAAACCTTTTTTGATTTAAAATTAAACATAATTTTACCCTATACACAAATGAAAATTACTCTTGCTGACCCGCAACGCTCGCGCGCGCGCTCAAACACAGAGTGATACTTCTTACCTTAAGTATAGGACTAAAATGCTATTTTGTCAAGACCTGTTTTGGGCCTGTTTTTGACTATTACAAGAATACAACTATTGATTTTCCGGGCGGGCATACGGCGCAGGACGTTCGTTGGGCCCGGCATATTTGATTACTTGAATTCTAGTGCCTTCTTCACACAAAAAGTTGTATCCCCGGAAGCAATAACGGTCGCGGTCACACACTTTCTCTTTATCATACTTACACAAAAAGGCAATACGGGGTGCTTTTGTATTGGCAGTAAGCGTAATTTTGGTCCAGTTGTTATTGGTATCAATATCCATCCGAAATGTATTTAAACTTAAAAACTGGCGGGTACCCGGATTACTAAATCCAATAATATCTTCCACTTTCTTTTGAATGTCTTTTTTAAGAAAGCGTTTATCCCAACCCTTTTCATAATATTCCGTTACGTGCGATTGCAATTGAAAACGCCGCGCCGCATACGTACCTGCTATTTGCATTTTTTGGTTGAGCACCAAAAGCCCGGTAATTTTAATAATAAACAACAAAAATACAATCAACACCGGAAATAACAACACCATTTCCGTAGTTGACTGCCCTTTGCGGTTGTATACTAAATTCACTTTCTTCATCTAGGGCCTCAAAATAACGTTATATTTAGGCAAGGGATTGGGCCATACACAATTGTTATTCGCCCGTGGACAATTCAAAATAACCGTGTCGCGCACATACGGTTTGTATTTAGTTACCAAATCAACATTAAAATGGTTACGCGGCAACGGGAAATTTTGCTTAAGTGTAATACCACGTTTTAATGATTTTAAATGACTGCGCCCCGTACCATCCACATAGGCAAATAAAAATAGTGGTTCTGCCCCTACTTCGCTCATCTCCAACGGCACCTTAACAGCACCCCCGGTTCCACCCGCCATATCCGAAGCAGACACAAATACCATTACTTTAGCGGCTTCTTGGCGTTTGGTGGGGATTGATAAATATTGGACTAAACGCGAAGCACTTTGCCGGGCACATTCGTTCTTTTTACAATCATCCACATTCAAAAAATATCCTTCACGAAACATGCCCGCATTTTTAATCAGTTTTTGATATAAATCTTTCTGTAAATTGAACGTATCGCCCACTTGAACATACGTATTTAAATACGCCATAATAGCAGGAAGACCTACTTTTTTAGCAGCCACATAATGCTTGTCTACCATTTCTTTGTTCATCAACCAAATTCTGTCTTTAATTGGCGCGGGATTTTCTTTCTCCCATTCAGAACGGTCATAAGCAGGGTTGCCATCTTCATCTTCTTGAGATTCCATTCCCGGGTATTTTGCGTAATGGACACCCCAGTCAACAGATTCCTGTTTAGGGGCCGGATTGTGGCGGGCCTCTTTATCATAATCGGGCGATAAGGTGGGGACGGCTCCGGCTTGGAAAAACAAATCAAACACCGTCCAATTATCTTTTCCACGGTACCATCTACTCGAATCGTCTTTATCCACCGGAATTAATTTTTCATCGTACGTTTTTAATACACGGTATGGCAAAGGGCCGTTTAAAAGGGCCGTAGCGTTTAGAAACACGCTCACAGTAGTCATTTGCGTATAAGCGGCATTATCTAGCGCGAATTGGTGGCGTACTTTGGCGATGGAAACCTTGGTAACTTCTACCAACAGGTAGATAACCAGCACAAACAACGGTAAGAGCAAAACAGCCGGCAAGAGGAGTTGTGCCCGGCGGTTTTGCAATGTGTAGTGAATGTGCTGCGTGATACGCATATTACTGTCCTTCAGGCAATAACTGCCCGATAAACGAAAACAAGTAGTGTACCATATCTGTATGAAATGCCGTCACAAACGCAGAAAAAATAACCACCACAGAGGCAAGCATCAACACATATTCAATAGTAGCTTGCCCTCGTGAAAGTGCTTCTTTTTCCGGTTTGTGTAATTTCATACAATTAAAACTCGTCGTCGTCCGTTACAATATTTCCTTCTGAAGAAATAAGGCCTTTTTCAATAGCTCTAACGACCGCTTCCGTACGGCTGCTCACACCCAATTTATGGAAAGCGCTGTTTAGGTGATTCTTAATTGTTTTTACGCTACAATTAAGTTCTTTGGCAAGTTCTTTATTACTAAGGCCTTTGCCCAACAAATCCATAATTTTAATTTCGGTTTTCGTAAGTGTGGCCTGCGAAGGAACACTGGTATCTCCCATTTTGCGCAACCCATGTAAAAGTTTGCCCATCAGTTGCTGAGGAATCATAAGTCCTTCACTGGTAAAGGTTCTAATCGAGTTAACCAACTCCGTAGCCGGTAACATTTTAGATAAATACCCATTTGCCCCTGCTTGGATGGCATCCAATACATGGGCTTCATCTTCAAAGCTAGAAAGCATCAAGACGTTGACTTGTGGGCACGTTTCACGGATTTTGCGTGTGGCCTCAATTCCATCCATCTTGGGCAATTTAATATCCATGAGTACCACATCCGGTTTTAACTTTTTGGCAAGCGCCACCGCTTCCACTCCATCAGAGGCCTCCCCGACTACTTCCACCCACTTTTCTCCGCTCAAAATATCTTTGATACCTTCGCGAAAGAGGGTTTGATCATCTGCAATTAGTACAGCAATTTTTTTCTTCTTGTTTGTTGGCATAATCTCCTCTCACTTCAAAATTATTTGTCAATTGGCAACGTAAAATTAAACGAAGCCCCCTTACCAAGGCCTTCACTATGGGCCCAAATACGCCCCTCGTGATTGAGCACAATATCTTTGGCAATTGACAACCCCAGGCCCAAACGGCCGACCCGGCTTTTATCTCCAAATTGCGCAAAACTTGTAAACAAACTTGGTGCTTGTTCCGGTTCAATACCGTCCCCAGAGTCCGTTACCGATACTTTAGCATTTTTTTCATCAATTTTACTAACTACAATGCTGATTTGTCCATTATCCGGGGTATGGCGTACGGCATTTTCCAAAATATTCGAAATTACCTGGCGGATACGTTTCTCGTCGGCAAATACGGGGATTTCTCCCACACTTTCAAACGTTACTAAAATATTACGCTTGCCGGCCTTGGCCTTAAAAATCTCAGCTGTTTTGCGCAAACTCTCCGTAAGTTCAAAGTGCGTTTTTTCAATACGTAATTTCCCTTTTTCAATAGCAGCCCAATCTACCAGGTCTTTAATCAAGTGCTCAATTTGACCGATAGATTCATCCATAAACATCATTTTCTTCTGTTGTTCTTCATCCGGATTCATCTTCTTTTTAAGCATGTCAAAACTCATCTTAAGCGTCATGAGTGAATTGGATAAGTCATGTGAAACAATGGAAAAGAATTTGGATTTCATGTTATTCAAACGATCCAAATCTGCATTACGTGTTTTTAACTGTGCCAATAACTCTTTGTTACTTTGTTCCAAGAAATATTTATCTAATGCACGATTAATAGTCCGTTTTAAATAGTCGAAATCTACCGGCTTCATTAAAAAGTCATAAACAGATTCCTGCATGGCTTCCATAATAGCATTGAGTGACGCATACGCCGTAATCATAATAATTTGCGTATCTTGGTTAAAAGAACGGATTTTGCGGATTAGGTCCCCCCCTTTTTCATCGGGCAAGTTATAGTCCATCAAAATAATATTGAAAAATTCGTTGGAACAAATTTCCATACACTCCGCAGCAGTACCCGCTTGATACACTTTGTATCCCTCAATTTCGAGCAAATCAACCAATGTCTCACGTAGGTTATTATCGTCGTCTACTACCAAAATCTTAACTTGCTTGTCCATAATTTGTGTCCCCCACCTTGCGGTAAATTTTTAAGAAAATACAAAAACAGGCCCCCTTCCCCAGTTCGCTCTTAATAAACAATTTCCCTTTATGACGAACAATTGCCTTGTGCACCACAGCCAATCCCAATCCCGTTCCGCGGGCCTTGGTGGTAAAAAACGGTGAAAACATTGCCTGACGAACTTCTTCGGTAATCCCCGGGCCTGTGTCTTTGATGTATATACATACCACCCTACGACGTACCTGCGAACCAATCGTAAGGGTTCCCCCCGTGGGCATGGCATCCACTGCATTGGTGATAATATTGCGTAATGCCTGCTTCATTTCCTCTGCGTCCACCTTAATGCGAACACTTTCTACATCCAGTTCTTCTTTTACTTTGATGTAGGAAGGCATGGGGAAAGACAAAATCAATTCCCGCAAATAACTATTAACTTCAATAGTGCTAAGGATCATCTCGCGGGTGCGGGCATACCCTAACACCTCGCTGATAATACCGTTTGCTTGCTGAATTTCCCCTTCAATAACATCAAACTGTTTAATCAATTTTTGCTCTTTAGGTTGAACGAGCGTTTTAATTAAACGGGTTGCGTTGCTAATTACAGCCAGCGGGTTTCGAATTTCATGACTAATAATAGAGGCCATTTCCCCAATCGTCACCAACCGCTCACTCTTAACGAGCTCCTGTGTAGCGGCTTGCAACTCCTTGGTGCGTTTTTCTACACGCATTTCCAACACTTGGTTCATCTCAGCCAATTCTTGTTGGGTTTTCATTAATTCTTTGCGACGTTGATGCAAGGCCTGGGACATATCCACAAAAACGCTGGCCAAATCCCCGATTTCATTATGCGGGATGTCCACATCGCTGCGTTGTACTACAAAATTTTCATCTTCGCGCAATTTAACAGCCGCTGCACGCAACCGGGCCAATGGGCGTGTGATAGGAATAATTACCAAGTAACTGACCACCCCTACAAATAAAATCATAACCAACATGATAATGGCAAAATCCCTTGAAAAAGAGGGGAACAAAGAATCAACAAATAACTGTGGAACTATATGCTCCGGTTGGAATAAATAAATATGCCAACCTGTACGTGCCACTCGCACCACTGTAGCCAATACTCGCTCATCGCTATCTAATTTTACCTCCGCCGATTCGCGATCTGCTAATTGTGTTTCCAACGCCCGTAATTTTTGACGTAGCTGAATCAAACGTTCTTCATCCAATCCATCTGCAACGCCATTACAAGAAAGGATTTCTCCTTCTGCGGAAACCAAGATAACATCCATATCCAACGGATACACCTGAAGTAAGGGTTTAATTATCTCATCCAAATACATGGCTACAGCAAACACGGCTTGCACATTTTCTTCCAAAGTGCCATGCAAAGGTTCTGCCAACCAGATATACGGCCGGTGCTGTTTATCATAATATACCGTACTGAAAAAACGATCTTCCCCCAAGCAAGTTTCCATGAGCGTTTTTTTCACCAAGGAAAAACTAGATGGAATTTCACCTTTTTCAAACACAATATTTGATGAGGAGGAATCAAGGATAGCCAAATAAAATAAACCAGGGATATGTCTTTGTAAATAAGTCAGATCATCATCGGAAATAAATTCTTGATTTTGAAGATTAATATGCAAATCACCAAATTCTGTAAGCACTTGGCCTTGTTCCTTTAAGGAATCACTAACCGTAAAAGCCAAGCGTCCCCCCACAATTTGTTGTTTTTGTAATAGTTCATTTTTAAGTAATAGGCCATTAATCTTCATAGTACGATAGCCAATTACCAATACCGGCACTATGGAGATAACAAAAAGCACTAATACTGCTTTTACAAACAATCCTTGTAATTTTTTAATCTGCATATACGCTACAACACGATACTACTGTACAAACGGGGGCCAGGTACAGGCCCAGCCCCCGTTCAACATAAAATCAACTAACTAACAACTTCCTGTTGGAACGGCAGCACCCCCACGCGCCCGAGAAGGACTTAAAAACGAAAAACCTTCTATCTCAGACGCTGTGCCAAAGTCCAACACCACTTTCCCTTCCCACAAAAACGTAGGAGAAGCATTGATATTATATTCTTTTCCATAAGCGGCTTCTGCTTTTAGCAGTTCCAATCCTTCGGTATCAAACTTCTTCATGATTTTTGAGGGATTAATTCCTGCCTCTTCCATGGCTTTATCCCAACGGCTAGAGCGATAATCTTTATTACGAATGGCCAAATATTGCCACAACTTCGTAGGATAATATTTAGCAATTAACAGTTGGCGTACATCTTCTTCCCATTCTGCAGAACCATGCAAGCTTGAGAACCCTTTATTCGGGTCATAATTAACAATATAACGTAATCTTACGGTCTTATCTGTTGGAAATTTCCCCGCTTTTTTGGCTTCTATAACTGCATTTTCGGCCATGACTCCATAGGGGCATTGTGACATTACAAAGATTTCCATTACATTTTTTTGAGCTTCTTTATTGGTATACACCCCTGTACGGGTTTGATGTGCAAGTACAATGTAATCCGCCGTCTCTTTGGCAACTCCCTGTTTTAACGCAGGTTCCATTTTGGCACGTACTTCGTCCGTCTTCTTAATCAAATACAACGGCAAAAAACTATAGTCCAAATTGGCCAATGTCTCATCTTGCATTGCTTGCAACTGTGTCATTTTGGTAACCACAGGTTCCATCCCCAAAAATTGACCTATACCCGCCGTTAAGCGCAAATCTTCCCTTCCGGCAGTATACTCGCCAGATTCCACTACTATAAACTCCGCTTTAGTTTGTTTACTTGGAGTGCTTTTTTTAGGAGCGGCTACCGCTAATGGCGCGGCCAACGCCGCTACCAATATCATAGAAACTAATTTCTTCATATACCTCTAACCTCTATTTGTCTTCTAATTCGACCCGAACACCACGTATGCCCAGCGAACACAAGAAATTATATACGAATAAAAAAACGACCGTAGACACTAGGAACAAGATGGTTCCTTGAATCGCAAACATCACCAAACCCATCAAGTAGGACACGGTAAGCGTGGCTTCCGGTTTAAATACTTCCAAACAAGCCGTCATAAGCATGAGTACAAATACGGCTAACGGAAATACTGAAAAAAATACATCTTTGATAGATATTTTCTTTATTTCTACTTTCATATACTCTCCTAAAATAATTATTTTTCAGGTTCTAAAACTACTACAATACGGTTTTTCCCGGCATCATCGGGCAACTGTACGGCCTTTACAATACATTTTACATTTGCATTAACCACAGACCCGCGTAATACTTTGGTGGGGTTTTCAAGGGCTTCCCCTACGACCTGGATAATTTCTTGTTGACGTCCGTCAAAAATATCCAACAAATGTACTTTGCGATCTTCAGGTTCTTTCATTTCAAAATTTGTATATAACACGTTATTGTTTTCATCTACAACAATAGCACGCGTTCCTTTAGGTACAGCCACGGCAAAAATGGATTTCCACCACACTTTTTCTTTTTCTAAGGCCAAAATTTCACCATGTTCAAGGGTTTTTATATCTTCGCCAATCTTGCCCAACAATCCCTGTACTGACTTTGCCACATCCCCGATTTCATCCTTGCGTTCCGGGTACTCTAAGGACAAGTTATTAAGGGATATCACATCCACACTGTCTTTGAGCAAGTTTAATGGGCGAATTACTTTGAGCAATAAGAATAAATACAGCACCCCCCCTATGAGCAAAATCATAATAAATGCCCCTACGGCATAGCGTACCATAGACGAATTAATTAAATCTCTCGCTGCCGCACGGGAAACTGTTAAATTCACTACCCCTGCCACTGTATTGCCTTTAGCCAGCAATGGGATAGCCATGTCGTACACTTCCCCTTTGGAAGCCAAAATAGCTCGTGGCATTCCGCTACGAATTGCTTGTATAACAGCATTACTATCAAACCCCACCGAATTATCGTAATCGGTATAAGACATCCCCATAAACTTCGTATTCTCATGCCAACGAATAGATCCATCATAGTTAAGATAAACGATACTTTTGATGCGCGCATCGTTCTGTAACATATCCTTCATTTGGCTAACTTCGGGGAAAGATACTTGTTTGGGTTTTGCTGCCAAACCTTGTACCAATTGTGGCGCCCGGTAACGGACCATTTCCACCATTTCATTTTGTAATTTTTTATCAAATACAAATTTAAACAGGTTGTAGTAAAACAATCCTCCAATCACAGCGGCATATACTGTTACTAATACAAACCATAAAAGCCATTTGGAAGTCAATTTCATGGGTTACTCCTATTTAATCATCATGAGTTCGTCCACTTTGCGAAGCCCTAACTCCGCATCCGTGTTGCCCGGATCCAATTGCTTGGCCACAATCCATGCTTGGCGGGCACGTTCAAAATCGTCTTGGTTGTATGCATCTAACCCTTCAATATACTTGGCGCGCGAAGCGGCACTCGCTTCGGCCGACACACGGGTCACTCCGCCGGAAAGGCTCGGTAACACTTCGTTTACCCCAGGCAACCCTGTATTCGTAGTAGTAGTTGTGGTAGTCGTGGTGGTAGTAGTGGTAGTTCCCGGTATTGGATTAGGAATTATCGGAATCGTGTTGTCAACCGTAATGGTTTCTAACACTTCCGGCACTTCCACATTCTTTTTGGCTTCTTCAGCCAACTGTTTTGCCTTTTCCATCGCTTGTTGAGCCGCTAATTCGGCACGTTGGTTCTCTAATTCCAACTGTTTGGCACGCAGCTCTTGATTGCGAATATAGCGTTCTTTGGCATTACGGGCCTGCTTAATCATATTGTCCATTGAAACAGTATCAGCACCCCACTTTTTGGCATTATTCCAATACGAAATGGCCTTGTCATATTGATAGGAACTATAGGCCTGGCATCCGGCCGTATAATAACCGCCAGCAATTTCGTTTTTAAGTTGTGACATGTATTTTTGTATACGGGGGTCACCGGGTTGAATCTTTTTAATACGTTCAAATACAGCATAGGCCTCTATGTATTGGCCTTTGTTATACAATTCCAAGGCCTGTCTCATATTTTCTTGTAATTGTTGTTGGCGTAATTTGGACTCGGCTTCAGAAATTTTGGTTACCAAAGTTGCATCATCTTTGCGCATTAAGAGGGCATTATACCAGGCATCCAAAGCGGCCTGATATTCTCCGTTCTTCTCAGCCACATTTCCGCGCCGTGTATATTCCTTGGCAATATCAGCATCGATTTGGCGCTTCCAAGATAACGCTTTGGAATTGCCGGGTTGAATAGTTAAAATTTCGTTTAGTTTATCATTGGCTTCTACCAAACGTCCACTGTCATACAAGGCAGCTGCTTCTTTAAATTTAGAATCAATTACTTGTGATTCGGAAATTGTACCGTATGTACCCATGTGATTGGCTTGTTGTGCTAACGTCTGTGCTTGTTTAAAATTAGGGTCAATACTCAAAATAGTTTGCGCCAATTCTTGTGCACGCTGATAATCCCCTTGTTTATACAATTGGTAGGCGTTTTCGTACACCATACGCAAAGTATAATTTTGGATACGCTGCTTTTCCAATTGAACAGTAGAAAGATACTGTTTCTTTTCTTCCACATCATTTAGTGTACCCAAGGAAATTTTACCCAAATCCAACAACATTCCTTCTTCCTTACCGTGTTGGCGTACAGGTACTTCCCGCACAAACGTGGATGCGGTTGCTTGCAGAGTCATACTTAATAAAATAACGGCGAATAGATGTTTATTCATAGTGATTCCTCAAAATCCAAGTCCCCCGGAGAGCAATCCCCCCAACATAGGTGACAAAATGAGAATAAAAATTGTGGGGAAGATAAAGATAAACAACGGGAATAACATTTTGGTAGAGGCCTGTGCGGCTAATTTCTCCGCCTTATTCAAACGGCGCGAACGCAAGTCCGCCGAGAAATTACGCAACAAGTCCACTAAACTGGTACCTAACTCGTCGGATTGGATGATTAACCCCACCAAAGAGCGCACTTCCTGCACTCCTGTGCGCGCAGCAAAGCGCTCCAACGCTTCACGACGGGAATATCCCAATTTAATTTCTCCAATTGTTTTTTCTAATTCTTCTTCCAAAATCGTTTTTTCGCGGGCTACTTTAATAATTCTTTCAAAAGCCGTCAAATAATCCAACCCGGATTCAATAATAAGCGCCGCCAAATCTACCGTAGTAGAAAAGTTACCCAAAATTTCCTGCTGGCGTTTTTGGATACGACCTTTGATAATCACATCCGGCAAAATGAATCCTACCGGTAAGAAAATAATGGGCCAGAACGATTTAAACAAAAACATCATCGCCGCTGGTAGAATAATAGCTACTAAAATTTTGACATACAAAATATCCACCGGTTGCGGTTTATCAGGGCTACCTAACTGCAAATACATAGTTTCCAGCGGTTCTTCCAAGTGAAACGTTTGTAAACAGAATATGGCCAAGCGGTCCAGCAATTTAGCATCGGGATCCAACCGTGCAAAGCTGGAAGCCGATTTATAACGGTGCACGCTGATATCTACAATTTCTTCTTTCTCTTCTCGGGGGGCAAACAAACGGAAGATGCCCACAAAGACGGCACCGGAACCTATCAATACCAATACTTTTAGTAAAATTCGCAACAATCCTTCGTTCATACTTATACCCGAATATCTCCTAATTTCTTAAGCACTTGCATACCGATGAAGATCCATATTACACAGAATAGGAAAATAATCATGCCCACCGGACTTGTATAGAAAGAAATCATCTGCGTGGGGTTAAATACAAACATAACTGCCATCATGATAAACGGCATAACACTAACTACGATAGATTGTATACGCTGTTGTGCGGTCATGGCCTGGAGCTTTTCCTCCAGTTTGCTTTCTTCACGGATATTTTCCACCAAACGTGCAAAAATAACCGGCAAGTTACCACCAACCTGACGCTGAATGATAATGGCCTTAACAATATAGGCCAACATGCGGCTATCCACACGGGCTACCATCCCATCCAGTGCTTGTTCAAAGGGAGTTCCTAAACGATAGTTTTTAACTACCAAACCAAACTCATCAGAAATAGGCGGCAATAAATCTTTGGACACCATTTCAAATCCTTGCACAATATCCATACCAGAACGTAATGAGTTTGATAACAAAATCAGCGCGTCCATCAACTGTTTATTTACCTTTATTCCACGGCTACGTTTAAGTGTTTCCAAAATACGGGAAGGCACCCGCACGCTGATTACAGCTCCCATCAATACAAAAGCCAAGAACACAAATACACCTAAAAAGCCCCCGATCGTCCATCCAAAAAATAAGCCGATCAACATAAAGAAGGCAATAACACCCATGACGATATACTTCACGTCAATAGTTACAAATTGACGGTTAAAATCTTCGGCCCACACAGCACTCTTGGCCCGATAATCTTCCATCATATAAGAAATAGAATCTTTCTTGCTGCTGATCAGGAAATACACAAACATCCCCGCCAGTAAAGACCCTATAACAATCAGCATTAAATTGAATACTCGATCGGCTTTCGTCGTTTGGTAGGTTTGAGGGCTGGGCGGATTAGCCGGAATGGGCTCGCCCATAAACTGTGCGTAAAGGTGATTGGCCAGCACCACTACCGCCATTACAGATTGGCGATATTTTTCATCCCGTTGGGAAATAGGGCTGGAAAAAGATTCTATGGTACTGAAAAATTCATTATTGATGAGCTCGAGCGTAGACAGCATCGAACGAGCCCGTCCCTGCATGCTATCTTTCATCACGTACAGCTGCCCCGAACGCAATAAATCTTTATTCAAGCGGTCCAAGGTAGCCATTAAGTTTAGACGATTCCCCACATATCCGCGAGAAAGTTGTTCAAGCACAATGGGCTTATTGGGATCTAACGATTGTGCGGCGCGATCCAAATAGAGATAGACGTTAGAAAATGCTTGACGCCACAAATCAACTTCGCTATAAGTTTGATTTTCCGCTTTTACAAACAGAACCTTTTGGCTGTTCATACGAGGCAACTCTTCCTCAAACCACTTCGGCATGGTCACCGGTTTTTGAGAAGCAGCACCACATAAATCCGTAAGGGTATAGGTTTTATCTTCTTCCTTTGAGTCCACATTGAAAAAACCGGCCAATATACGCATTTTATCCTGCGCACACTGAATCTTTTTCAAATCTTGCGTATTCAACGAACGAGCATCCAATCCCACCGGCAAAAACATGCTTACTAGGGAAATTACACAGATCGCAAACCAAAATATTCGTTTTCTCATATGCATTTCTTTAAGCCGCTGGCGGAGCGGGTGGCATCGGCTCTTGCGGAGCGGGTGGCATCGGCTCTTGCGGAGCGGGTGGCATCGGCTCTTGTGGAGCGGGTGGCATCGGCTCTTGCGGAGCGGGTGGCATCGGCTCTTGCGGAGCGGGTGGCATCGGCTCTTGCGGAGCGGGCGACACAGGTTTTTGTGGAGCAGACAGTGCAGAACTTTGTGACGAAACTTGCACTGTTTCTACTGCTCGCAAATCCGGCTCTCCATTGGCATCTAGCGGGATGGCTCCCTTCGTAAATACCTCTTTTGAAACCGGCCATCCTTTCGCTTCAAATTCATCATAAAATGTAGGCAAATTGCCTGTGGGGGCAAACACCCCCTGTACTTTTCCGTTCGCATCGACCCCAGTTTGTACATAACGGAACAAATCGGTAGATTGAATTTCCCCGTTTATTTGTCCATGCATCTCCGTAATGTAAGTTACTTTACGAGACCCATCGGAAAAACGGGAGAGTTGCACAATCATGTTCACAGCTGAGGAAATCATTTCGCGGATTACGTGTACCGGCAGGTCAACCCCGGTTTGCAAGCACATCGCTTCCAAACGAGATAACCCATCCCGCGGGGTATTAGCGTGAATAGTGGTCAAAGATCCTTCGTGACCGGTGTTCATGGCCTGCAACATGTCTAATGCTTCACCGCCACGGCACTCCCCTACTACAATACGGTCTGGACGCATACGCAAACAGTTTTTTACTAAATCTTGAATGGTTACTGCCCCTTTTCCTTCCACGTTTGGTGGTCTGGACTCTAACGACACCCAGTGTGGCTGTTGCAAACGCAACTCCGCCGTATCTTCTACCGTAATGATACGTTCATCATCTGCAATGTAACCCGAAATAGCATTTAAGAAAGTTGTTTTACCAGTACCGGTACCCCCACATACAATAATGTTCTTGCGGATTTTAACACACTGCTTAATAAATTCCATACACTCCGGACTGATGGTACCAAAACGGTAGTAATCTTCCGGCCCGAACGGTTTTTGTGAAAAACGACGTATAGTCAATGTAGGCCCGGACACAGCAAGCGGTGAAATAATAGCGTTCACACGGGAGCCATCTTTCAAACGAGCGTCCACAAGCGGTACAGATTCATCAATACGGCGCCCTAACGGAGCCACAATACGTTTGATAACCTGTACAACCTGATCGTTATTTCTAAATTTGTATTTAGTGAGTGTCAACTTACCTTTTTGTTCGATAAAAATCTTATCAAAGGAATTGACCATAATTTCTGTAACGGCCGGGTCGCGCATAAGAACTTCCAGCGGGCCTAACCCCAAAATTTCATCTAATAATTCCGAGGAAAAACGGGCACGTTGTTCGCGCGAGAATTGCAAATTGGGCTGTTTTTGCAAAATATCATCTACAATAGCAGCCACGCGTTTGCGCGTTTGCTCGCTGGCAGAACTTTCGTCACTGACCACAATGTGCTCAATTTCCAAGGTATGCACAACTTCTTTGTGTACTTTTTGTTTTAAATCATCCCAGAAAGAAAGTTTGGTACCTTCTTTTTCATCAGTAATTACATGGCTCTCGGCGGATTGGGTATTCCCGTTATCAAACAACACAGGGCTCCAAATTTCTTGCGCGGCCTGGGTAAATTCCTCGTCGGAAACAGATGCCGTCCAATCTTTAGGCGCCGGTTTTAAATCGCGGATTTTAGCCAACACCAAACGCAACCCCTTGACCCATTCGGCTTGCGGATTGACAATAATTTCCACTTCTTTGCGGTTAGACGTAGCCATCACGTCTTCATCCCAAGGGAGGAACACATCCACTTCTTGGCCTAACGACGAGTAAAAGCGTTCTACTTCCTCATACGCAATAGAGCCGGGCATATCGTAAGCGTTGCAGATTACGCTTACACGGTCCATAGGATAATGTTGTTCTTTATAATCGTTAAAAAGTTGTACAGTAGAATTTAAATGCGAACGAGTGGCCTGTGATACCCAAAAAAGCTTATCCGCAATATCAAAAGCAAATGCTTGCATTGGAAAGCTGGAATCTACATCTAAGAAAATATCAAAAGTTTGTGCCAAGCGAGAAAGGATAGGAATTAAAATTTTGGGACTGATAGACGCCACTTGTGCGCGCGTATTGCCTAATGGCAAGACACCTACCCCCCATTGGGACATGGAAATTTTCCCTCTTAAAAGTCCACCGACAACCGCGATATTGGTATTTCCCAATGTTTGCAAAATATCAGCCACACTAACCGGTTTTTTAATATTAAGATAGAAGCTATGTTCCTGGCGTGCTAGCGGATCCAACGGCACAATGAGCACCGGCCGTTTTTGGATACCTGCCCAACCTAATGCCAAGTTAAGAGTAAGCGTAGTTTTTCCAGCTCCTTCTTTGGGGCCGGAGAACGCAATAATTTTTGCTTCTGACTTATTGTTTTCTTTTTCTGCTGACATATTCTAAACTACTCTACAATTTCAACCGTAATGAATAAGAAAAGCGAACGTTGTTCTTCCGTTACGTCTCTGTTTTTAAACAAAAGCCCAATTAAAGGAATGCGCCCCAAGAAAGGTACGCGGTCCTCACTTACGTTGCGGGCACTGCTTTTAAGCCCGCCGATTACGAGCGTTTCACCACTGTTTAATTCTACGTGCGTTTCTACAGAGCGGTTCGTGAACGAAGGCGCCGTTGCCGTACCAATTACTACCGTACGTGAATAGTCAACCGTAGATACTTCTAACTGCACACTAACGTCGATAATGTTGTTACGTTCCGGGATGATGGTAGGAAGCACGTTAAGTAAAATACCGTAATCTTCCAATTGAGACCCTACCCCCTGATTGTTAACCACCGGTATCGGCACTCTACCCCCTACGGTAATACGGGCCTGGTTTCCGGAGGCCGTTACAATTTTAGGGTTAGATAAAACTTGAGCGCGTCCTTCCGTTTCCATTAAACGTAAACGAGTAGCTACCGCTGTTTTACGTTGGAATTCACCCAAGGATAAAATACCGGGGATAGTGGCTTCTTCAAAATCAAATAATTGGTTCCAAGAAAACCCCTTCACACTTTGCAGCGTACCGCTGATCTCTACCACGTCAGCGCTGACGGCTACTAACCGCGTCTTTTTAGCATGCACGCTACAAGGCGCCAGCATACTAAGTAAGAAAATCGCTCCTGCAACTGCGTAAGTAATTTTTCTATTTGTCATGTGTCATCCCATTAGTTAAATAATTTATCAAATGTTGCAATTTCCATTAAGTAATTCGTTACATCCCCGTGAGAACGCAAGATGACAGTAATTTTGCCCTGTTGTTGGGCTAATGCCAAATACTGCGCATCGCGCGGAGAAAGCGCTAAGGCCAACGGCATACTATCTGACAAACCAGCCACATCTTCGTCTTTATTCTTCATGGCACTGGCTGATTTAGCATCTAATCCTTGTCCTAAGTCGCCCCCTACACCGAGCACTTTAATGTTTTGCAAAAGGGTTACCGTTACGTTTTGTTGTCTACCATCTTTCATATCGGCTTGGAAAGTAAACAACACGTCCACGTTGTCATCCGGCTTAATAAGTGAAGCCGTAGCCACCGGAATATCATTGACAATAAATCCACGCATCTGCACCGGAATTTTGCTGGAAAGCCCCGCCTCTGGAGACAAGGAGGTGATGGCATATTTAGAAATTTGGTTTCCCTTAGGAATTTGAATACGCGCTACGGCGTTTTCAATAGCTTTAAAATCTGCGTCTGTAGTGTACGTAAAAGCATCTTTTTGCAAATACGCCGCCGGAACCGGAACTGTTTTAATAAAATCGCGTTTAATTACTTCACGCTCTTTAATATCCCGTGTAGGTACAAACACATATTTAGGATTTTTAGAGTCGTTCAATTTTTTCTCTGCACGGCTCACAATCATGGCATACACAATGGCCGCTAAAATGGCCAACACCAACGGCAATAAGAAACCTCTTTTCATTTTGTCTCCTTACAACTTAAATTAAATAATCCAAATCTATACTATCGTTGATCCGAACTCAAATATGCTTTTTCTACCGGCATACGCGCCGTAGCTGTCAATCTTCGGATCCCTTCCCGGCGGGGCTCATTAGCCAAAATATAACTCGTCCCCGGAAAGGCCAACTTCAGTGGATATACCACCGTTACTATTACATCCTGGTGACGGTGTTTTTTGTACATGGGGTCCATACCCGTTGTTTCCACCTTCACCTGCACGGTAAGCCGCTCGGCTTCCCGCCCAAATACTTTGCGTTTGGACTGGTCAATCTTTTGCTGCATGGCCGTCCGATCTGCAATGCCACTGGGTTTATCGGTCCCTACTAACGCGGCAATGCGGGCAAATTCATAGGAAGCGTGATTTAATACAATCGTACGGTACGCGATATTGCCATATTCCAGCACAAAGAAAATTACCAGCAAGAATACGGGCAAAATAAGCATTAACTCTACGGTTACTTGACCACGCTCCCTACGAAAAATTTGCATAGTTTAGTTGGCGCTGTTAATACCACCTAAGATTTTGTTTTTTACGTTTTCATACACTTCAGGCATGAAACCTTTTACAGCAGCACCCACACCCAAGGCAATACCTACTACTACCACGAGCATGAGCACGTATTCTACCGTGTTTTGCCCTTCTTTTTTGGTAAGCGTACCCAAGCATTTGGCTTTGAGCATATCTACTTTGTTTTGCAACATGACGATGTATTTCATAATTCCTCCTGGAATTTCAAATGTTTAACTTGCGTAATAATCCATCAAAATAACACGAGCACCTTGTTCAAACTGTTGGGGCACTAGGTGCGAATACAACACATAGAAAGAAAGGAATGCCCCCATCAGCCCGGCCGCTACTACAATATACTCCACGGCACCTTGGCCTTTTTTATTACGAAGTACTTTCTTTCCTATTTTTAACATATCCTAAAATTGGACAGACAACGCCAACTGTTGCGACGTGCCCAATGCCCCAAACGGGGTAACCGCATAATCGATGGAGGCGCCATAGCCGAACAATTCTCCGCTATACACACCCACCCCGAACGATACACGGGAAGTTTCTTCAAGGCCCACTTCTTTGACCCAGCTATCGGTGTTAATGCCGGTATTGTCGCGCGTGTAATAACCTACGCGCAAATCAAAACGGGCAACCTGCAACAAATCTTCCGGAATATGGATTTCAAGCCCTACACCATAGCGGGCTTTGTCGTCGCGATACTTCATGTATTCACCGGAAATGGTGAAATAACGTGTATTTAAATCGGCTCCTAGGCGAAGACCGCGCGGCATTTCATCTTTATCCCCGATGTTTACGATAGCACCACCCAAACCGAGCCAATTTACTAAACGCAGTTTGGCGCCCACATCAAACCCGACGTTATCGTAGTGCGTATGATCGTAATACGGGGTTCCTCTGTACAAACGTTCTGTTACATACTTAGCGGTTCCACCAATTTGCAATTTTTGATCCACAAATCCGCGGGCAATGGATAAACTGCCTACAAAGTTTTGCACCGGCACGCCTACTTCGGGCTGTTTATTACCCCATTCATCGCGAAAATCAAAATGATCCATATCCATATAGTTGAGCGTCAAACCAATGATCGTTTTACCGATAGGTTGCAAGTACGCCAGCGTACGGGCTTTGTACCCTTGCAGATAATCCATATAGGCAAACTGCAATTCACGTGTGGTAGCACTAGCTGAGCCGGCCGGGTTCCAGAATAATGCTTCCGGACCGTCAGCTATAGACACAAATGCATTACCTAGTGCCTGGGCACGCGGAGCACCCGCATCGATCTTTAAGAAGGCCCCCGCACTGGTACCCGCATTTTTATCAATAGCCAGTGCGTTGGTGTTAAGAAGTCCTACTAACAAACCTGCCGTCACTATATTTGATATCTTCATAAATCTATTATTCCTCTTATATTATAGCACGAAGTTCCCTACGGGATTAATATCTTAACCACCTTTTGGCAATGTTCGCGCCCGTTATACGCTTTAAAGTCCACCAAACCGAAGTACACACCGCGTGCTACTTTTTTGCCGTGCTGGTTGGTGCGGTCCCATTTACAGCGCAAGGCCGCGTTACGTACGTTGGCAAACGCACCCAAGTCCACGCGATGGTATTGGCCATCGGAATCTTTCACGTTGTTATCCGGCTGGAAGTACATATTCGAGCCCATCGTGGTCTTGTAGTTATTGGCATCTACACACTCGTAATCTGCGTTACGCACCAAGTCACCGGCCAAGTTGAAGTACTTAATGGATACAGTACCCGGAACCGGCATCTTGGTAATTTCGAGCGTACCTTTATTGGCGTCGTTGAGCGGGTTGGGATAGAAGAACACGGTCTTCTTCCAATCTTCACAAACGAAGCGTCCATCGCCAATGGCAATCGTTGCTCTATGCAAGTTTTGATATTCATACGTATCGGCTACACGAGCAATTTTCCACTTATTCGGATCGGTATCTGCGTCATTACCGAACAGTACTTCGCCCGTCACGGAGTCAATTGCCGCCGTATCCAAAGAGGTTACAAAGCGGAACGGATAAATTCCATCGGGTACTTCTTGGCCTGCGTAGTCCAAACCATCCCACACTTCTTCAATGAGTGTAGTACCGGGGCGGATACCCACAATGGAGCGCACGAGCACTTCGCGGATATCTTGCACTTCCATACCCGTGGTCGGGTTACGCAACGTACCTTTGGAGTAATTAAAGATGGTCGTACCCGGCTTGAAGATTTGGATAGCCACTTTCATCGGCACAGAGACCTGGTAGCCGATCTTCATATTTTGGCCACGTTCGGAAATGGCGTAGTTGTCATTTTCTAACAAGTCGAATACTTTTAACAAGTCCGCGTTCAACGTAATGGATTTGACCGTCGGTTGATACAGCCCGGCGTCGGGGTAGTTACGTGCGGTCAAACGCACTTCATAGATACCGGGTTTCACGTAGTTACCGTTATGGTCAGTACCGTCCCAATACATTTTGCGGATCACGTTTGCATCAAAGTGACCGGTATTCATAATCGTCATGGTAGAGAGGAATTTACAGATGTCCCCTGCTACGTTCGTGCGCGATTCGTACACGTTGACGTTGCTGGAAAGTACATTATCGGTCACCGGCGAGCACATATTGGGCTCAAGGGCCACGATGGCAACTTCCACTTGTGCCGCACGAGAGATTGAGAAGTTAATCTCATAGGGCGGGATGAAAGTAAGCGTCGTGGACGAAGCATTAAAGAGTTGCGGCGCGTTGGGGAATACCGCTACAGAGCCGTCCAAGAAGTATACCGGCCCGCGGGTGATGTTAATTTTGTGCACCACTTTATCCGAGGCGTAGAGGTAATCTTCTTGTTGTACGTCAGCATTGCCGATTTCATTACCGTCTCTGTCTACATGCAAGAACGGTTCGCCGGAGAGGGTATAAGTACCTTGGAAGGTCTTTCCCTCATCGCGCAACTTATCATAATAATATCTATTAAACGGCTCATTAGAACGTGCAGAGATAAAGAACGGATATTGACCGTCGGGTACCATTTCGTAAGGGCAGTTGGCCTTTTCGTTGGTGTTGGTACACTTGGCAATTTCTTCTTCCGTATGGCGTGCAGAATCGGGGGTGGGGTTGTAGAAATACAACGCATTCCATTCTTCCATCACAATGCCATCATCCCCAATACGCAAGGACGAGCGGTCAAACGTGTGAATGGGTTGCAAGCGCACATCTACCACACCCGATGAAGCAACCGCTGCATTGGCAGGATAGTTGGTAAACGTCTTATCGTTTACATAGATACAAGCACGTTTGGTTTGATTGACCTTTGCAGGATCTACATAATTGCTTGTAAAAATGTCGCTATCATCATCTTGGTTACATAACCGTGGCGGCCAGGCAGCCATGGAGGTAGCCGGCACATTCAATACTTCCTGTTTCAAGTAAACAGTATAGTTACCGGTGAGCGGTTCGTTATTATGATGATTGGGATTGTTGATATTATCCGAGTGGCTTGGATTGGCATCCAAGTTAGTAAGATCGTCATTCAAATCGCGGTCACCGTAAATGCTGTATTCACTGGCGCTGGTAAATGTATTGCGGCATGTATATGAACCACAATCTGCATAAATTACCACGGAACCATTTTGCGGAATCGTGTAACCTGCGCTAGACGCAGTGGCCGAATACGTACCCCCAGGAGTAGGAGTAATGGTAATTCCACCGGTCAGCGTACCGGCAGATACGTTAGTTTCTTTTCCGGTATAAGTGGCCTTTACGGTTGCGTCATTATATTCGCCGGTGGTACTGTTATAATGAGGGATGACTACATCCTTATTATATATATTTACCTGCGCGTTCATAGTTTTGGACAAGTGATACGAAATCGTCGCTTTCGCGTTACTATCGCCATACACATCCGTCGTGGCTACATCTACTACGCGGTACATATCCACGGGGAATACGGTAATGGCCTGATTGCTTTGAGCAGGGAACATAGCGTCCATCGCTTTCACGCGGAACATATAGGTACCGGGGTACACCATACGGCCCTGTTCGTCGCGTCCGTCCCAAGTCAAGGTATTGAGTTGTTGGGAAACATTCGGCTCGCCTTCTTGCAAGGTTAAGTATTTGACAACCACGCCCGCGGTGTTTTCCACCGTGGCAACCACTTGCGCATCGCGGTCCAACGAATATTTAAAGATGAACGGATCCAAGCCGTACGCCGTCGGGCTGGAACCCAAGGTGGCGTAACTAGCCGGCTGCATGGTAATGCCTACCAAGCCGCGTTCCAATTCCAAAGTACCCACGGTGTAACGCAAGGTTTTCACACCGGTGAAATACTTATTATTGTTTTCGGCACTTTCCTGACAAGGCGTGTTCGGTGTAAACTTCGGCGCACCATAATAATTATTTGTCTTGGTCGCTGCCGCATTTTGATAACATCCATTATAAGGTACTTCGGCCCACAACACATACACATAGTTTCCGTCCGGCATCGGGGCTCCGTAGGCAAAAGTTTCCGTGCAGGAATTTTGCATACACGTATTCCCGTTGGACATTTTTTCATTCTTTGTGTACGTGCGAGTACAATTATCCGGCACTACTGTTCCGTCGTCGTTGACCTTAGTGGCCTGACACGTACCGTCCCAGCGTTGGGTGTAATTCATACGGCCGGACTTTTGTTCGGCACTGCGGTATACCAAAGAACCGGTAACGTTATTACCTGTTGTATCACGTACAGGGCTGGTACCGGTAGGAGAAGAAGAATTGGTCAGTACGGCTGATACCGCATTTCCATTTTCATCGGTCATTTCTTTGGTTACAAAGCGCGTACCGGGGGTGTATACTTCCCAATACACGGTAGACGGTTCCGTAGGAACGTAAGAAATAGTAGCGTACGCGGTGGACTTTTTGTTAAGCCCGGTTACTTGTACGTCAGTCAATTTCAAAGGATCCAAAGATACTTGGCGTGTTACCGCGCGTGAGAAGTCAATTCCCGGCCATTCATCTTGTGATTTGGCTTGAATAGAAGCCAAGTAGTTACCGGCCGGCAACAAGAGCCCGTCGTCGTTGCGGCCATCCCACGAATCAAAATCAGCAATTTGCGTATCCTTATCGGTACCTTTCATACCTTCACCGGTACGCGGTTGCCAGTCCACTAACGTGCGGACGATTTTGGCTGTGGCGGCTTCTACACTATCTGCAAAACTGATTTGGTTACTTCCCTGGGTAGTAACGCCACCGGTTGTAGTAGTAGTTGTGGTTGTGGTAGTAGTAACTTTATTACAAACCGAGCCCGTCCATTGATAGGTTACAGTAGGATTGCCCGTCGTGTTGCTGGGCATAGCATTACACAATGCTGAAGTAGGTGAAGTAAATGTACAAGCACTTGCGGACGTGGAATAACACGCACCATTCTGCCACGAGTTCCCAGTTTCTTCGCACAGTTCTTCAGTAAATGCGGTAAAATAGCAGTATTGCTCCATGGTGGAAGGACCACCGGTGCCGGAGGAACCACCGGTTCCATCTTCCCATTGACCACCTAAATTCTCACAGTGATTTTCGCCCGTGTCATACACACAATGTAACAGCGTTCCGCCATTGTTAGGATTACCTCCTCCTTGCAGTACCCCGCCAATAGCACTACATCCTTCTTCCGTCAAAATATGCAACTCAACAGACGCTGCACCCGTCCAAGTACCTTGTGCATTTGTACAACCTGTTTCAGAACCACCATACGTTCCTGAAGTAAATGTACAAGTGTTTCCACTGTAAGAACCGCTTAATTGATTACATATTGCATTAAGGGATACTTGTTCGGTTTGCGTATCCGTAGTAGTTTCAGTTGAGGTTGAACTACCACCGGTTTGCGTTGTACCCGCATAAGCGGTGATGTCCTCGGTAGAGGCATCAAAGATAGCAATGCGTACGTCGGAATCTTTACTTAAACGATAGGTAAATGTATAAGGTTGTGCTGACACCGGGGTAATAGTACCCACCAAAGAGGGAGTACTGCGCACGGTGTGCACGTTGGTCACATCAATTTGTATCGGGATTTGGGTCGCCCCATGCCAGCCGGGGTACACACCCGTTTCTTGAATTTCAATACGGTCTGCAATTACACCATCCGAAGGAACGTTTGAGTAAGCTGTAGCGCGGAAACCGAATTGACCGTTTGATTTACCAAATTCACCGGCCATTTCATAAAAGCCGTCCCATCCAGTACAGAAAGATAATGGAGTATGCGTTTCTGCACCGTTGTTATCAAAGAGCACGCAGTCACTGTGTCCTACTCCAGTATTACATCCCTTATAAACATCTGCACTACTCGTTTTTACACCACCCAAGTACTTATAGCATTTGGAAGCACAGGAAGTAGCTCCGGCAGCACACGCACTGTTATATGTACAATCTGCAGGTTTGGCTATGGTAGAAGGCCAACATACAGAACTACCAGTTTCTGTTCCACTACAAATCCAGTGAGCTCCTAAACAATCGGCCAGGTCTGTATCATCATCAGCTCCCGCGTTGGTACAGTGGTAGGAGCCACATGTGTAATTCATATAGTTTGCAGGATTTTGAGCCGGATATACATCAATAGAACGAATAGAGGGAACTTCATCCGGGTTTTTGGGGTTTTTACCGTTGTAGTATTTAAAAATATCAAACGTGATGCGTTGCAAGGGGAACGCAATAGAGTACGTAGATTGGCCTACCGGCAAATTGCTACAAGAAAAGGATGCACACAAACCTAAACAATGGTTGGGATAGTTGTTAGCAGAAGTTGGAGCAGGGTAAGGTTGGTCATACTCAATCAGCCCGGAACTTACCCACGGGTCATACTGCGTGGCATTGGAAGCAGGATTTGTAATGTTGTTAACAATAAAGCTGCGATCATCATCCGTGTCGGTTGAGGTCCACGAACCATTACAATATAACGCCCTATCGTTATCGGAAGTAGGGTGCTCGTTTGTCTCTGTATCAGCCATTACTCCGTTATGATAATACACCCCGGTGCTAACGACGTCTACCGTTTGGGCGAAAAGAGGAGCGCACAGCGCTACGAATAAGATTGTTAAAATGGACGTTTTTACCGTCTGAGGTTTACAAAAAGTATGAAGTAAATGTTGAAGTTTTGTCATTTCGTTTTTAATCCCTTGCAAGGTTTTTATTTACTACCATTGTAGTAAATTTCACGTATAAAAACTACATACAAACCGCGCTTTGTTTTTATTCAAAACAAACCGCAGTTTACGACATTTTTTTCTGCGTAGTAACTGCCTAAAATTTTTAGGCGGAAACTACACTCCTAAATTTTCGCAACTTTTAAGCAAAATGTCAACTGTTTTTTTAGAGAGAATTTACGAGAGGAAAAAAATGTACACAAAAATGTCATCCTAGAGGTTTTTTAGGTGTCACCCCCGAGGTTACACAAAGTGTCATCCCCGAGGGTCGCTGTCGGGGACCTCCCTTCTGTCCTTCCCGGCATTAAAAATTTATTCTTTGGTGTAATCTTCGGTTTGATCGGCCACTTCGCGGTATACAGCAAAATGCCCGCGGCCGTTTTTCTTAACTACGTAGAGTGCCTTGTCGGCTTTTTCCAATAATTCTTCAGCTGAAGAAGCATCCGTCGGGAACGAGGCCACCCCTTGACTAATGGAAATGTGAATCTCTTCCCCATTAGTGTATTTAGTGGGAAGGGTAATTGCATTGATGCGATCCTGCAAACGTTTGGCAATAATTTTGGATTCTTCACTATTAGTGCTAGGGAGCATAATTACCATCTCATCCCCCCCAAAACGACACGGCACGTCCGTTTGGCGCAACCCGGTGCGTACCACGCGGCTAACCTCTTGCAACGCCCAGTCCCCAATTTGGTGCCCGTAGTTATCGTTGATTTGTTTGAAAAAATCAATATCCAAGATGAGCAGCGATAATGTTAAATTAAACCGTTTAGCGCGGTACATTTCTTCGGCCAATTTTTCATTAAAATAACGACGCACCGGCAAGTGTGTAAGTTCATCATAGTTGGAAAGTTCCTGCACGCGTTCAAACAAGCGCGCATTATCAATAGACAGCGCCATTTGCGAAGCAAATTGCTGTAGCGAAATAAAATCCAAATATCCAATTTTTCGGCGGGAAAGCACGTTATCAAACGCCAAAAAACCTACTTTACTGCGCTGCACTTTTAAGGGAATATAAATGATACTGCGCGTAGAGCGATAAGTAACATCCGCATCAAATACTTCTTTTAAAAGTGCTTGTTCTTGCTCGCCGATTTCTTCTTGCGTTTGACGCGTTACTTGGCCGGAAATGTCCACACAAAGTGCGCTCTTAATGCGCCGCGCATATGCATCGGTTAAATATAAACGCACGCGGTCAAAACGGAAGTATTTTTGCACTCCTTGCAAAATGAGCTCCAAGCCGTCTTCTAAACGTAGCGAGGAAGCAAACACCGTTGATAAATCGTTAAGCGCCGTGGAAACATTTAAGCGTTGGTTTTTGGCTTGGTCAATTTCCGTATTGCGTAAATTGTGTGAAATTTCTTGTCCAAGCGCTTTGATAAGTTCTTTTTCTTGCGACGTAAATCCGCGGCGTTTATTAAAGCGCTCCAAGCGAAGCACCCCTACTTTATCTTGCATGTAATTATATACTTCACCATTTTTTAAACCCATGCTGGGGCGCTGCCACTTGAGCAGTACATAAATAGCGGGATAACTTAAATCTTCCGTTTCGGTAATACCTTCCTGCAACAATTTGCGCAAAAAATTTGATTCGCCAATGACCGAAATATCTTCCTGCTTATCCATGCAGTATTCTTTTTTGCACATCATGCGCAAAGACAAAATAGCACGCTCTTGCTGCCAATCAAAAAAGTAAATACGGTCAAGTTTAAATAAATTACGCAGCACCGGCAATGCGCTTTCCAACAACTCGCGCTTGTTTTGGAACGCTTGATTTAGTTGCTTATGAAATTTATAAAGAGTATACGATTTCTTATCAAACATAATTAATTCTCATAAATAGAAAGCAAGTATTCTATTTCTTTGGCGGCCAGGTCCAATTCTCTATCAAGAGACGCTTGCGTAAAACGTCCCTCTACAATTTGCGTAGCGCACACCGCTAGAATGCGTTTTAAAATTTCCATGATGGTACCCATAATCGTAATGTTGGGCAGCGTACGAGCAGCCGATAAAATACTGCCATACACACGCAAACGTCGGCTGGAAGAAAGCATAAAAAGTTCCAGTGCGTCTTCGTACGCAGGGAACACTTCTAATAATTTTGCATAATGCACTTGAACTTCCGGACGCGCACAAAACTTAATAAAAGACAGTGCTTCTTTTTTATGTTGCGAGTGTACATTAACAAATAGGTTCATCCCTGACATGTACGCCGCGGGTGTTTCACCTGTCAAAGGAACAGGGACTGTATGCACCTGCATTCCGCGCCGCGCATCAAAAGTACTCAACCCCAACTTGCGCGAAAGCATTAAACTGGCCTTACCCGAAACCATCGTTCCCAACGAGCCACGCTCGCGCAAAATTGGCATAAAATTATTCAGTGCCAAATTAATATAATCGCGCAAGCCGTCTTTAAATGCTTGAGAGGCCACAGAAGTTTGTTTTAAATCTTGCGTCAGTAAATCTACGCCACGCCCCCACACACACGGCAACGCGCTACGCATGGAAAGTGAACCGCGCCAATCTCCGTTTTGCACCGGATAATAGCCGGGAGAATCTTTAAATTGTTCACGAAGTGCCGCACAAATAGTTAAAAATCCCTCCCACGTAGAAAGGTCCTTTTCCGGGTTGTTGGTTACTAATTTTAAATGGTCCGCCCGATAATGAAGCCCGCTGATATCAAACCACCACGGATAAGAATAAATATCTTTGGTACCGGGTTTATAACAATGATTTTTAAGAGGAGCCAAACAAGTAGATAACGAGAGACCTGGGTCTAATTGAGATAAATTTTCGGCCACACCTTCGCGCACCAAAAGAGCCGTCCAATAGTGCGGAATTTGGATGATATCCGGGATTTCTTCTTCGTGAGTAGGGTTTTTAATGGTGAACATGCGCCGCCAAAGCACATTGCGCGTAAACACACGCACGAATACTGGAATATTCGGGTTTTCTTTCTTAAATAGATTTAAGAAAACAGCGTATGTTTCCTTTGTTTGATCCCCGGCATCGGGCATGGTCCATAAAATCATTTCCTACTCCTTACTACGACCAACTGCGTACTTTCATATTGGGGTCTATATCTATATTTGCCTTAAACGGTTTGCCCGTTTGCTGGGCATATTCTAACTTTTTATAAGCCGCTAATGCAATCATAGCTGCATTATCGGAGGATAATTTGCGTTCCACAAAGTATACTGTTTTTCCTTGAGTTTGTGCACGCTCTTGCATGCGCTGACGCAGCAAACTATTCGCAGCTACCCCGCCACCAACTGCAATATAGTTTACCTTATATTTTTGAGCGGCAAGCAACGTTTTAGTAACCAATGTTTCCACCATGGCTTCTTCAAAACTGGCACATACGTCAGGAATACTAATATGTTGATGATCACGCAGATAGTAACTTACGGCTGTTTTTATTCCGCTAAACGAAAATTCCCACGTGCCTGGTAATAAAGGCCGCGGGAAAGCAATAGCATCCCGACAACCGTTTAGGGCCTGCGCAGATACTTGCGGCCCTCCCGGATAGGGAAGACCTAACAGTTTGGCTACTTTATCAAATGCCTCACCGGCGGCATCATCTCGCGTTTTACCCAATACTTTGTATTGCCCGTAATTTTTTACGTACCAAAGTTCTGTATGCCCGCCGGACACCACTAACGCTACGAGCGGGAATTGCAAACGGTTTGTCACCTCACCGTTTTCAAAATCACACGCAAAAATATGTCCTTCTAAGTGATTTACACCCACCAACGGCACTTGTTTATACGCCGCTAACGTTTCCGCCGCCACGCGCCCTACCATTAGGCCGCCCGGCAGTCCCGGTCCGCTGGCAAACGCCACGCAGTCAATCGTATAATTTTGCAATGCCTCTTTGATGACCGTGGCAATTTTAGCTGCATGCGCCCGGCTGGCGAGTTCCGGCACCACCCCATGATATTTTTTATGTTCATCTATTTGGGAATAAATCACATTGCTAAGTAACTTCTTGCCGTCCTGCAATACAGCGGCAGAGGTTTCATCACACGTAGATTCAATCCCTAAAATAGTAAACGATGATTTCATAATTATTTAGTTGCTTCTTCTTTTTTTACATCTTTTTTAGCAGCCGGTTTTTCTTCTTTTTTATTCTTACGTTCTGCTGCGGCTTTCTCGGCCTTGGCCTTGGCTTCTTCCAGCGTAATTTTGCCCGTTAAAATTTCTACCGCTTGCTCCAACACCGGGTCTTTTACTTTAAATTCGGGTTGTTTGGGATCCTTGCCCGGTGTGTAAATAATATCACTATACTGCATAAATACTTTGGCCTCTTCTTCCGGGGAAAATTCTACTTCCACATCCGGGAAAATTCCCCCTTCCTCGGCTTTTGTTTTATCGCGATAATTACGTTGGATGAGTTTACCTGAAGGAGTGTAGTATTTGGCAATCGTCAAACGTAATCCTGCTCCGCCGGATAAGGGCATTACTTGCTGCACGCTGGCCTTACCAAATGAACGCTGACCTACAACAATCGCGCGGTGGTTATCTTGCAACGCACCGGATACAATTTCACTAGCGCTGGCAGAACCTTGATTGATAAGAACCGCCATGGGAATATCGGGATACAAGGGTTTCCCTTCCGTTTTAAATTCTTGGTAATACTCTGGCTTGCGACCCTTGGTATACACAATCATTTCGCCTTCGGGCAAGAAGAATTTGGAAATATCCACTGCCCCATTAAGTAGTCCACCGGGGTTAAAACGTAAATCTAATACTAAGGATTTCATTCCCTGTTTAGTTAAATCGGCCAATGCTTTTTGAACTTCTTCGCTACTATGGCCCGAAAAATCAACTAGATATACGTATCCCACTTGGTCGGGCAACATGCGGTGGTAAACCACCTCCGGCACGATAATTGCACGTTTGAGCGTAATATCCGGGATCTTTTCATATTCACCCGCTGCGTTTTTGCGGCTTAAAGTAAGTTTTACTTTGCTACCGGATTTTCCGCGCATGAGCGCAACGGCCTCATCAAGTTTCATTTCCGTCACGTCTTTATCGTCCACAAATAAAATGCGATCTTGCGGCATAATACCGGCCTTAAAAGCAGGCGTTCCCGGCATGGGGGTCATTACAGTAATAAACCCATCTACTTTTTGCAAACGGATACCTAACCCACCGAACTCCCCTTTTGTGTCATTTTTAAGTTCTTTGTAATCTTTGGGTTCTAAATAGGAAGAAAAATCATCTAATTCTTCCACCACTCCTTTAATCGCCCCGGAAACCAATTGGTCTGTATCGGTGGCTTCCACGTAGTTCTCTTTTACAAATTCCATTACGTCAACTAGTGTACGAAGTTTTTTCAAACTGCCATCCACCGCACCGTAAGCATACGGAAACAATGTTCCCACAAAAAATAATACCGCTGAGTAAGCTACAATTTTATTGAGTTTATTTGTTTTCATAATTCCCCTTATTTAAGCCAATCGATCGGATCTACGGCCGTGGTTCCTTGCCGAATTTCAAAGTAAACCGCACTTTGCCCCGTACCGGAAGAAGATTGCGTATCTTTTCCTACGGTACCAACCAGTCCTTGCGTTTCTACTTTACTCCCCACAGACACGCGAATATCTTTCAAAAATCCATAAATGGTAAAGAACCCTTTGGCGTGATCAATGATAACCACATTTCCATAAGATCTAAAGGGCCCTGCATAAATAACACTTCCTGCTGCACTGGCCTTTACAGCTGTCCCCGAAGCAGCAGCAATTTTAATACCATCTCTAAAAATCCACGTATTCAAATCGGAACGGTACTCTTTGCCAAATTGACTGATTACCTTGCCTTGCACCGGCCAGGGTAATGAATGTGGCGGCACATTGATTTTCGGCCCCGCCACTTTGGCAGATGTCCCTTTTTTGGCCCCTTCTTTACGTTTGCGTTCAAAAGTGGCCAACAAATTATTCAATTCAGAAGCGGATTTGTTAAGTTCATTAATTTCCTTACGAACGCTATCCACTTTGCGCTTGGTACTATCCAAGTCCTGCTGTTTCTTTTGAAACGATTGAGAAATAATTGCCTGTTCTTTTTTAAGTTTACTACTTTGTGCTTGCAACGTTTTGTTACGTTGCGTAAAAGCATCAAAACGTTCTTTGGCTTCTTTATTTTCATTTTGAAGCGCTACGGCAAATGAGGCCTTATGCGTAAGCATCCGATCAATAAAAATATCAAGTTCTACACTATTTTGTGGACAAGCCGCACACCTGGGTTGTATGTAATAGTCCTTCATTTCCTGCCACACCACTCCTTGCCACATCGGCATACTTCGCTCAAGTGCGGTGCGTTTGTCTTCAATAGAAATTAAATTTTGCTCTATCATAGAAATATCCATTTCTACCTTGTTTTTCATTTTTTCGGCTTTGGCCTGTTGGTTTTGCAATGCGGAAATTTCTTTGGAAATCTTTTTTTCCTGTTCGCGGTATTTCTTCAGTTCCGCCTCTTTTTTCTGTGCTTGGTTTTTTAGTTTTGCCAATTCTTGTTTGCGATCGGCCGCCTCATCTGCCCACGCAGAAGAAATGCATACCCAGAGTCCAAGAAACAATCCTAAAATTTTTGCCATTTAGAAAAAGTCCATCCCATCAGTCCGCTAAAAACTAGCAACAGCACTTGTCTGTGCCACGTCGTAAAATAGGCAAATACGTCCGCCAAATGTCCCAGTGGATAAATAAGTACCCCCAGTACACCGGCCGATAAAACACCCGCCAAAATACCCGACAAAAGCCCTCCCAAAGCATGTCCTTGCTCATACGGGAATGCTTCCACTAAAAACATAAAAGCAATAAATCCCAAAAGTGCCAATGCGCCTAATATCCGGATTAATTTTGAGGCAAACCCCACGTAAAACAACAAGCGTGCTTGTTGTTCGTTATAATGAGGGGTAAGATCTTCATACTCGGCATTTAAATTATCTACAAAAGGGCGAATATTATTGAGTGCCGGCACAGAAAGCGTAATTTCAAAATAGGCCGGCATTTGATTTTTACCCATAAGCAGTAACGAATCAACAAGCTGCGGATTTTTTTGCCGTACAACGGTCAGGGCATCTTCCGGCGATAAAAGACGCACACTTGTGATATCTTGCTTTTGATTAAGAGTTTCCCCCCATTGTTCCAACACGGTACTTTCCGCGGGAACATCCACCGTTAAAATAACTTTGAAAGATTCGTTAAGCGTGTTGTAATAATCTTCCAACCCTTTGTCTACAAACAACAACGCTTGTGCCACTAACGCAATGGAGAACACGAGCAAGAACAACTTACGATACAAATGCCCCACTTGTTTGGAACGGGTATGTTGTTTTGGTTTCTTTTCTTCAAAAAGTTCGTCCATAATTTCCCCTATGTTTAAGCCATCGTTTTACGGTACAACTCTAAATACGTCTGGGCCGATTTATCCCAAGACACATCTTGGCGCATGGCACTACGCATCAATCGATTCCACAATACGCGGTTTTTTGTGTATAAGGTAAGCGCTTTTGCTACCGCGTTATAAATCCCGGTTTGAGTAAACGAGTCAATAAAGAACCCCGTGGCAGTATTCTCATTTTTGCCATCAAAACCAATTACAGTATCTACCAACCCGCCTACTTTAGAAACTACCGGCAATGTACCGTAACGCATGGCAATCAGTTGCGAAAGCCCGCATGGCTCAAAACGAGAAGGCATCAAAAATATATCTGCTCCCGCATAAATTTTGTGTGCTAATTCCTCGTCCAAACGGCCCGTATAACTGACCATTCCGGCGTGGGAACGGGCCAGCCCTTGATACGCTTTCTCAAGCAGCGGATCCCCTTTCCCCAAAATGACAAACTGCACTTGTTTGTGCAATTTTTCAATAAGATCAATGACTACGTCCAATCCTTTTTGGTAATCCAAACGGGACACAATCCCAATAAGCGGCTTATTGCTATCTTGTACAAGTTTGCATTGTTGCTGCAAAACTAGTTTAGCCGCTAATTTACCGCGGGCTGATTCATTTGCATCATATCCCACGGAAAGCACCGGATCAATCTCCGGATCCCAAATATCGGTATCAATCCCGTTTACAATCCCGCAGAAATTTTTACTCCGGGCGCGCAACACACCATCCAACCCAAAGCCCATGGCCGAATCGCGCTGAATTTCGCGCGCATAGTTGGGGCTGACGGTGTTAATACTATCAGCAAACACAAGTCCACTTTTTAAGAAACTGACTCCCCCGTAATACTCAAATTTTTCCGGGGTGTAGTCCACCGGATGGAAACCGGCTTTGCGAAAGGATGAATACGAATAATGCCCTTGATAGGCAATATTGTGGATGGTATACAAACTACGTGTGCGCGTGTAAAAAGCATCCAATTTGTAAACGGTTTTTAAATACGCCGGGATTAAACCGGTTTGCCAATCATGACAGTGAATAATATCCGGGCGGAAACCAATAAACTTACATCCTTCTAACACCGCACGATTGAAGAAAATAAATCGTTCGTCATTATCGGGAAATTCTCCTTCTTTATCGCGGTATAAATCCGGCCGATCAAAGTATTTACGGTTCCCTACAAAAAATACGAGCACATTACCCCAATTAATGTACGAAAGAGAGGCCTGCTCAATCTTATCCCCCACCGGGATCAAATACACGCCGGGCACAATTTTAAGTGAAGACACACGCACAATGTTACGGTAGTGCGGCAAAAACAACAGAACTTTATTCCCTTTATAGCCGGCAAATTGCTGACACAACGCCCCAACCACGTCGGCTAACCCACCCGTTTTGCAAAACGGGAATGCCTCACTAGCGGCTAAAACAATGTTCATTTAGTTTCCTCCTGCGAAGATTGTTCTTCGCTTTCTTGCGGAGTATCGGCAGCAGCAGTTTCCTCTTCAAACGGCAACCCTTCTGCTTGTTCCTGCGTGGTACCCTGCGCAAGGGTTAAGTCACCCTGATTATAACTGTTTCGTTGGAAGAATGGATCGGGCGTGGATGCTTCTAGCGCTTCCAATCTTTCTTCACCCTCTAATTCTTCTACGGGGATAACACGCGGCTCTCCGAGCGGCGGCAACGGTTCCCCAAACGGCAAATCTTCTTGTTTTTCTTCTAAATTTTTGGCGGCAAACACCTGCAAGTCCGGCAGTTCGCTCACTTTATTAAGGCCAAACATGCGCAAAAATTCGTCGGTCGTTCCATACACCATGGGGTGACCGAGTGTTTCCCGGCGCCCCACTACGCGCACCAGTCCGCGGTCTAATAATTTTTCAAGCGGTCCTGCAATATCTACTCCACGGATACCTTCAATCTCAGCACGCGTGAGCGGCTGTTTGTAAGCAATAATCGCCAGTGTCTCCAAAGCCGCGTTGGACAGGCGCGTAGTCATTTTCTCATTATATAGGCGGCGCACCCAGCGGCCGTATTCGGGCTTGGTGCACATTTGGTATCCGCCGGCAATTTCCATAATTTGAACAGCACTGCCGCGCACAGTGTACATATCTTGCAGTTTGGTAATGGCTTCGCGCACTTCTTTGGCGTTGGTGTTTTCAATCACATCCACCAAGCGTGATACCTTTACCGGGCGGTCCGTGATAAAAAGTAACGTCTCAATAATTTTTTGCAAATCTTCGCTTTCCAAAAGCGCAGGTTCTTGTTCGGGTTGGGTTTGCTCCGCAGTTTGAGCCGTCGCCGTTTCTTCAACCGAGGCGGGCTGTGCTTCTTGTTGCGGGTTAAGTTCTTGTGTTTCTTCGTTCATACGTTCTCCTGCGTTAATTCTCATCACCATGCATTAAGGTTTTAAAATCTTTGTCTTTATTTTCGGGGTTTAAGTAAATGCGAATCTGTCCTTCAAGTTCATCTTGCCGGGCGATAATCTTTTTAATTTTCATTAGTTCCAGCACCGCCATAAAGCACGTAATAATACCGCGCTTTTTGGTTTCCCCTACAAAAATATCGTCCAAGAGAACCCACTCGCGGTCTTTAAACAAACTGACCACTTTTTCCATTTTTGTTTCAATAGGGAACTCTTCTACTTTGAGCAGTTCAATGCGTTTGCGCTCGTCCAAACGGTCAAAAGCACGTTTGACGGCGGCAAGCAAATCAAAGAGCTGCAAGTTAAGCACTTTTTCACCGTTGTCAAAGATAGGTGCTTCGCGATAAAATTTGTCTTTGTTTTCTTCTAACTTTTCGTTTAAATATTTGCTTGCCTCTTTGTATTTTTGGTACTCTACCAACTTGGCGACCAACTCTTTCATAGGGTTAGGGCCTTCGTCTTCGCTGGTAGGTGCTTGCGAGGGAAGCAATGTCTTGGCCTTAATTTGCATGAGTGTACTGGCCATCACCAAAAATTCGCCGGCTACTTCTAAATTAAGCTCCTTCATCACGTTGAGATAATCTAAATATTGCGTAGTGATTTCAGCAATGTTAATGTCGCAAATATCCAGGTTATCTTTTTTGATTAAGTGCAGCAAAAGGTCCATCGGTCCTTCAAAGACGTTGATGTGCACATTAATCGGAGTAGGAGTTGCTGTAATCATAATTATTTAATAATCCGCATTACTTTTTTAACTTTAGTGAGCGTGGCGTCGGCATTGGCACGCGCTTTTTCTTTGCCTTCTTCCACGATGCGCGCCAGTTGCGCTTTGTCACTCTGAAACGTTTTGCGCCGCTGGTTAAACGCGGTAAGTTCCGGTTCCATCAACGCAAAGAGTTCTTTTTTACACGCCACACAACCTAGCGCCCCGGCCTTGCATTCTTCGCAACGCTTCTGCCAGTTGGGGTTATAAATTTTGTGGAAAGCATACGCCACACAACCTTCGGGGTTGGCGGGATCGTCCTTGGCTTTTTTGTTCGGGTCGGTAAACATAGTCATTACTTTTTTGCGTACGCTCTCTAAATCTTCACCCAAGAAAATGGAGTTATTGTAGGACTTGGACATTTTCCGTCCGTCCAGCCCCGGCACGCGCGCTACATTGGTGTAGAGCGGTTGTGGCTCGGTAAACACTTGCTCGCCATAGATTTCGGCAAACCGGCGCGAAAGGTCCCGTGCAATTTCCAGGTGCGCGGTTTGGTCTTTGCCCACCGGCACATAGCTGGCTTGCTGGATGAGAATATCCGTGGCCATGAGTACGGGGTACCCCAAAAACCCAAAGCAGGAAATTTCATCATCTGCGGCAATAGAAGCCACTTTTTCGCCCAATGTTTTTTCGTCTAATTGGCCGGCGTATTTTTGCTTTAAAAGTTCTTGAATTTGCTCTTTGTACGTCGGGTTTCTTAAGAGCCAGCCCAACGGTGTAATCATCCCAAGTAGCGTATTAAGTTCGCTCACCTGCGGAATATCGGACTGAATAAAAATGGTACATTTTTGCGGATCCAAGCCGGCGGTCAGCCAATCAATGAGCATATCTTCGCTGTTTTGGGCTAAGTTTTCGGTATGCTGGTACGCCGTCGTGAGCGAGTGCAAATCCGCCACAAAAAAGTAACAGTTATATTTATCTTGCAGCGCTACCCAATTTTTAAGTGCTCCGTGGAAATTTCCCAAATGGAGTTTGCCTGTGGGGCGCATGCCGGAAAGTACAATTTTATTTTCTGCCATAAAAACCTCTATGCTAAACCAAAAATTCTCACTAACACGTTGATAATCACATACGTTGGCGGGAAAATGATGTATTTCACTATGCCCGTTAAAATGAGTCCAAATACAATCCACATCCCAAAGCGCCCGATGAACAAGTCATACTTCATAGCTGCTTGCACCGGGAGCAACGCCGTTAATACCCGCCCACCGTCTAGCGGCGGGATGGGGATTAAATTAAACACGGCTAAAAATACGTTAATAAACATCCCGTATTGCAAAATATGCATCAGTGCCTGCACGGTGTGTTGTCCCAAATGTGCCTGTAGCACCAGAGTTACTTTCAACAAAGCCGCACCCAAAGCCGCCAAAATCAAGTTAATTGCCGGGCCAGCAAAAGCTACCTTTCCCATATCTTTACGCGGTGAAGGCAAACGTATCGGATTGACCGGCACCGGTTTAGCCCACCCAAACAGCGGCCAACCAAATAACCAGCATACCGCTGGCACCAGGATTGTACCGATTAAATCTACATGATAAATGGGGTTTAACGTCAAGCGCCCGCTCAAATAAGCCGTATCATCCCCCATGCGATACGCCACATAGCCGTGGGCAAACTCGTGCAGAATAATAGAAAAAAACAGTACCGGTATTAAAACAATAATTTCCATATTAGTATTCTAGCAATTTTGCAGGGGTTTAGGGGATATTTTTTCGTACGCGCGCGAAACGCGCAAAATTTAGAGGAAATTATGCTACAATAAGAAACGGAGAAACTCATGAAACAAAAAACAAATATTGGTTTTACGCTCATTGAACTATTAGTTGTGGTACTGATTATCGGTATTTTGGCTGCGATTGCCTTGCCGCAATACCAAAAAGCCGTAGAAAAGAGCCGACTAGCAGAGGCCCTAGCAGTCATGAGCACTATGGAAAAACAATTGGATTTATATGTATTAGCAAATGGATACGCCAAGTCAGGTGCATCAGCGGACTATCTCGCTTACCAAAACATTGCTGATGTAAAAATCCCCGGAGAAATAAATCAATATGGAGAGATTATCACATCTAATTTTAGATATGCTTCCGGATGTGGTGTCTATGAATGTGCGGCAGAAGTTTACACTACAAGAGACATCTATATATTAAGAACTTTTCGGGATAGAAACGAAACAACCTGGGAAAGAGAATGTTGGGATTTGGGTACCAACATGGGACAATACATCTGCGAAAGTTTAGTATCCCAAGGATGGGCACATTACGAAGGAGAGTTTTAATAAATTTCAAATCAAAAACCTTCGTTTACACACATTATTTCTTCTTAATCTGTTGTTCATGAGCGGCTTTTAGTTTTTCTAAAAAAGCCGCTTTTACGTTGAGCATATTGTTCAAGGGAGCCGTCTTTAAATGGCAAATGCCAATGGCAACGGCGTCGGCGGTATCGTCGGGGCTAATAATTTTATCCAAGCGCAAGGTAAGTTGTACCATGCGTTGTACTTGTTTTTTGTCAGCAGTGCCCGTGCCACAGATAATCATTTTTACACGCTTGGGAGAGTAAAACGTAATCGGTTTACCGGCTTGCTCGCACGCTAAAATAATTACCCCACGCGTCATAACCGTATTGGCCATGGACTGGGCGCGTTTTAAAAAATAGTTCTGCTCCATGGCTACTTGGTCGGGTTGATACTGCGTCAACACTTTTTGGAGTTCTTGGTAGACAAAATCTAAACGCTTTGGGAGTTCCTGCCCGGCCTGCGTGTGAATAAGTCCGCACGCTACAAGCGAAAGAACGGAACGGGCGTCTCTAGTGAGAATAGCCCATCCCGTTCTGTCTAAACCGGGGTCTATGCCTAAAACGGTGGTCGTTTTAGCAGTCACAACACCTCTTTTATTCGGCTTCTAATTTAGCGGCAATTTCTTCGGGAATGTCGGAGTTGTCATAGACGTTTTTGGTATCGTCATGATCGTCCAACGCTTCCAACATTTTCATCAAAGTTTCCGCGGCATGTTCGTCCGAAATAGTTACGTTTGTATCTGGGATCATGGTTAAATCGGCAGATACAGGTGTAATGCCTTTGGCTTCAATGGCTTTTTTCACCGCGTCAAGTTCGGCCATATCCGGGTTGGTAATTACTTCATACACATCACCCGAATTGCGCACATCTTCGGCACCGGCTTCCAAGGCCAAGTTCATCAAATCATCTTCGCCGATATCCTCTTTCTTTACAATTACCATGCCTTTGCTTTTGAACATGTAAGACACGCAGCCCGCCGTACCAATGGAACCGCCGTGGCTGGTAAAGATTTTGCGAATTTCGGAAAAAGTGCGGTTTTTGTTATCAGTCGTGCATTCTACGATAATAGCTACGGAACCGGGACCGTAACCTTCATACGTAATTTCTTCGTACGAAACACCCGGCAACTGACCGGTACCTTTCATAATCGCGCGTTTGACGTTATCCGAAGGCATATTCGCGGCACGCGCATCGTCAACTGCTTTGCGAAGGCGCGGGTTTTGGTCGGGGTTACCACCGCTCATTTTAGCAGCAATCGTGATTTCACGTAAAATTTTGGTAAATACTTTACCTTTCTTAGCGTCTACGAGGGCCTTTTTGTGTTTAATACCGGCCCAGTGTGAATGTCCACCCATAGGTAGTACTCCTTGGTTTAGAATTAGATAGTTCTATTGTAGCATATTTTAGGGAACATAGAATACAACAAAGTTCTTTTACTGCGTACGCATAAATTGCTACAATAACGGTATGCCCCGTTAGCTCAACTGGATAGAGTACTGGTCTTCGGAACCAGTGATACGGGTTCGAATCCCATGCGGGGCATTTTTCTTCTTAATTTTGATATTCCTCTTTTATATTTGTGCTTGAAAAACCGAGTTCGTTTTTATTACAATACTGCTTATGAGATCTCTTCAAAATGAAACCGCCGCCCACTGCCCCAACGGGTGCGAAGCATTTGACGTTACCTATTGGTCGTTAGTACGCGGCGATGAAAATGACGATTTGAAAGATGCCATCCTAGGCGGCGAACTTAATTTAGTGCGCTGCCCAGAGTGTGGCACCTATTTCCATCACGACGGTGAAATTATTTATTTTGATGCGCCGGCCGAACTGCTAACGTTCGTTTTTTCTCCTAAAGATAAAGCCCGCGCACAGGAATTGACCGAAAAAATCAACCACGATTATGAAGTCATTAAAAATTCTCTTTTAAAAGAATTAAATTTGGACTATCCCCCCATTTCCGTATTTGGGTTAGAGGAATTACAACATTTGCTGCATCACGAAGAAGAACTAACTTCAGAATCCGAAGTAATTGCAGCAGCGGCTGCCACGCAAGGTTTTGAAATATTACGCGTAAAACCTTCCTACGCCCGCAAACACCACTTTCCGCTCTACATACCTGCTCCGTCGGTAAAAAAACCCACAGCCAATGATTATGCTGTGACCGCTGCCAAGGTGCTTAAAACTGGGCTCAACTCGCCTTTGCTTTTAAACTTCAAAGACCATATGAGTGCACCTGGCGCCAAAACTCCGGTACTATTATGAGCGAAATTATCCCTGAAAAATATCACGATTTATTGCTATCTATTGGTACTTACGCCCAGAAATTGGGTCTACGTGCATGGGTAGTAGGCGGAGCCGTACGCGACTTTTACCTTGGGCGCGACACGGTAGACATTGACCTCACATTTGACGGAACGCAAGAATCCGTCGCTAATTTCTGTATTAAAATGTGGGGCGGCGTAAAGCGCAAGTTTTCTAAATTTGGCGTATATAAGGTAAATTTAGATAATGGGTTGCACCTTGATTTAGCACGTCTTCGCCATGAAACCTATGCTTTCCCGGGTGCCCTGCCCGAAGTTACTTTCACCCAAGATGTTAAACAAGATTTATTCCGCCGCGATTTTACAATAAACGCATGGGCACTGTCTATCTTGCCCGATACGTTTGGCAAAAGCGTAGACCCCTATGGCGCGCAAAAAGATATCAATGCCGGGCTCATCCGCGTGCTGCACGAGAAAAGTTTTTTTGATGATCCCACGCGCATGTTGCGCGGGTTACGCTTTGCCGGACGTTTCGGTTGGAAAGCCGCCCCCAAAACCAAGCAACTTTTCCTGGAAGCCGACAGGGAACAAGCGCTGTTATTAATCTCGCGAGAACGATTTAGCCAAGAATTTTTTAAAGTGCTGGCCGAAGAAAAAATAAAACCCGTCTTTGACTATTTAATCCAATTTGATTTACTTAAATTCGCCTGGCCTAGTTTAACTTGGCACAAGGGCCTCTCCCAGCTAACCACCCCCGAAGAACGATTAGCACTCTTGGTTTGTTCGTTGAGGGAAAATGGGGAAGGTTTTTTGCGCAGTTTACACCCTAGCAAAGAACTTTCACACGTGATTAAGGAAATTCTGCGCGTAGAAGAAGAACGCATGACGCCTCTTATCAATTTAAGTGATTTTCAACGTCGGGTGCTTACCACTTTTCTGCCCAATTTACCGCCACAAGCACTAGGGCCTTGTGCACTTAAGGGGCAAGACCTCAAGGACTTGGGCGTCTACGGGCGTAGCATTGCTAAATTATTAGTATCCGTGCGTAAAGCACAATGGGAAGGAAAAATCTCCACCCGTGAAGAAGCTCTCCGCATTCTTCATCTTTAATAGTATCTAAAATATGGCACAAAAAACCTCCCGTCGTTAAACGGGAGGGTCCTTCTGGTATAACCATTTTACACTAGTTGGCACTAATTCAAATGTGTTATATATAAGATAACTAATTTTAATTAGTTTGTCAAGATTTTTTTGAAAAATTTTTAAAAGAGATACATTATCTCTCTAAGCGTGGAAACTTTTTAGTTAGCGGAAGTTTGCGGACGGCGAAAGTAACCCCACAAATAAGCGGCACTGGCCATCTGCAGGGTAAAAGCTAACGAGACAAACACATATTGATACACTTTAAGTGCTTCAACCGACGGAGAAAACAACCAATAATACGTATGTCCCAATAATTGCAAGAGTGGGGTAAAAATAAAATCTACCGTAGTAAGCAGGGCAATAATTCCTTGCAAAATGGTAAGGGCACAGACATATTTTTCTTCCAACAGAATAAAAACAAACTGCCCTACGTACAAAATGAAATAACCTAAATGCAAGCGAAATAACACCGGATCTGTAAGCAAATCGCGCCAAATCAACCAAGCGTTAATAAATACGCCTAACACACAAAACAACGTTATGAGTTGTATAAAAAGCGGGAAGTATGCAAAGCGTCGAATAAATTTCATATATGCGAAGTAACCAAACTTTGTTTTTGGTGATATACTTGCTGGGCAAGTTCAATAAGTTCATCTAAAATTTGTTCATAACGCACTCCGCTTGCTTCAAAAAGTTGCGGGAATAAACTTGTCTCACTCATCCCAGGGATTGTATTAATTTCGGACATGTAATACTTGCCCGTAGCATCCATCAAAAAATCTACACGCGCTAATCCCTGGCCCTGTATCATACGAAAGATTGCCTGTGCGTCTTTGCGCATTTTTTGTTCGGTTTGGGCAGAAATTTTGGCGGGCACTTGCGTTTCACATCCACCGGCTACTATATACTTGGCGTTGTAATCAAAAAATTCGCCGGCTACGGTACGCAGTTCCCCACACGCCGAAGCAACCACTCGGCTTGTTTGTCCGTAAACGGCACAAAAAATTTCACGGGCGTGATCTATGCCTTGCTCTATCAGCGCGTCTGTATCAAATTTTAAGGCATCTTCAATGGCTTTTTCAAGTTGATCCAAATGCGTTACTTTACTCACCCCTACCGAAGATCCTAACCGCACCGGTTTTACAAATACCGGCAGGCGTTCCTGCACCCACGCAGCTAATTTCTCTTTATCATATTTTTCTAGGCGCGAAACTTTTTGGTATGGCGTAATAGCAATTCCCGCTTCGCGTGCTAAAAGTTTAGTTAGTTCTTTATCCATGCCCACTGCCGAGGTCAGCACACCGCAACCCACATACGGGATGTTGAGTGTTTCTAAAAAACCTTGCAAGGTGCCGTCTTCGCAATTGGTGCCATGCACAACGGGGAACACCACATCGGCTTTTATTGAAAAGGAACCATCTACTGCCTGGAGTGTTTTATCGGGACACAAAACCGGTGTAACCGGGATATCGGCGGGTGTTTGCGGGCCACATGTTTTTTGCAAAAACCAATAGCCATCTTTACTGATAAACACCGGATAAATTTGATATTTAGTAGTTTGAGCAGCCAAGACACGGCACACGGTTTGCGCGCTATGTACGGATACTTCGTGTTCGGTTGATTTCCCGCCGTATAAGACAATAATTTTAGTAGCAGCCATACGCAATTACCGATTTTCCCGGAAGATGGACCATTTCATCCGTCCAATGAAGCTATTTGTTTTTTCCAAAAAGTCCTCTCCGTCAAACAGAGTTTCTTGCACGGGGGTCTCGGTTACTTTAATTTCCGGTAAATCTTCTGGTGTTTGAATACGCATATTAGGAGCGGCGGGCGGAACGGTACGTTTGGCCGGGATTACTTCCCAATCTTCTTCAGGACGCTGGGATGAAACTGTTAATTTACGCCCCAACGAATGCAAAACAGGAGCCGCCGGCTTACGTATTTGCACCGGGGACTCGCCTGCCGATTTGTGCCCTTGTGCCTGAATAATTTCTTCTTTGGCACGTTGCTGGGCTTGGCGTTGTTGGTGTTCCTGCACAATTCGCGCAGCTAATAAAGCCGCACTTTGCGTACGCAATTGTTGGTTTTCTTGCGCAAGGGTTTGCATTTCTTCTTTCCACGTTTGGGCCTGCGTTTGCAGTGTATCGTGTTCGTTAGATAGCATCTTATTATCTTGCGCCAATTTCTCTTTATCCTTGTTAAGCGTTTCCACTTGCGCATGCAATGTTTGTTTTTCAGTGTCTAGTTCTTGGGTTTGTTCGGCAAGTGCTTGTTTATCTGCATTTAATTGCTCAATGTGGGTTTTTAGCGAAGCAGTTTCCCCTTCCAACGCCTGTGTGCGTTGGGAAAGCGTCACATTGTGGGTTACCAACTGTTCGTTATGTTGTATCAACGCGGCATTGCGATCCGTCAGTTCCGCATTATCATGCGAGAGCGTTTCATTACTTTGAGAAAGCGCATTATTTGCTTGCGTCAATTCTTCGTTATGCTGGCTCAATTCGGTGTTTTGCTGACCGAGCACTTCAATTTTTTGTTTCAGTTGGCCAATCACCTCATCATTTTGGTTGATCTTAACTACCAACTCTTTGAAATTCTTTTCCAGCATTTCTTTTTCATGGCGGATAGTTTCCAAAGATATTTGCGATTGTTCCAATTCAACAGCTAACCGATCCCGCTGTTCTTCTAACACGCGTAACTGTGCAGTAAAGACAGAAACACGTTTGGTCTGTTCGCCCGAACTTTGATTTTGCAGTGCTGCAATCGTACCGCGCACAGCGGTCAATTCTTGTTCTTTAGCAGCCAACTGGGCCTGCAATGCTTCTTTTTCAGCGGAAGCATTTTGCAATTTCACATTTTCCGCTTTGAGCGATTCAATTTCCTCTACTTGCTGCATGCACGTATCGGACATTTCTTTAAGGCGACTTTCGAGCGTGTTTACCTTTTGTTGGTATTCCTGCTTAATGGAAATAATACGCCCTTCAAAATCAAATGATTTAAAGCGTTCTTCGGCGGCACTTAATTGATCACGCAACGATAAAATTTCTTTGGCCTGATCCGCCGATTTTTTGAGTGCATCCATCTTTTCTTGCTGGGCTTTTTTGATTTCGCGGTCTAGGGCACTATTAACGGCCTTTAATTGGGAGGCCTTTTGGCGTAAACTATTAAAACGACGGGTTTGTTCTTCGCGCTCGCGCTGCAACTGGGCCTGTGCTTCTAGTGAGCTCATCGTGGACTCATCAGATACAAATACTTCCGGCAACGGATCAAAACTGCGCTGTGTGGGCGGTTCACGGAATGAAAACGTATTCGCTTCCTGCGTACGGGATAAATTTTCCACGCTGATGCGCAAAGTAGCAATAGTGCGTGACAAATGCTCTAAAAAAGCATCCTTATCTTTCTGGCGTTCTACCGCTTCGCGCGTGCGAGCCAATTCAGTCAAGATTAGGCGGTTTTGGGTAGTAGAGGCCTCAAATTTTTCTTCTAATTCGTGAATTTTTTGCTCTAATTTTTCAAAGCTGCGCGCATACTGAGCTGGGCGCACGGCAGATGTTGAAGAAAAGTTATCCGTTTCAGACGTAGTCTGGGAGGGAAAGGGTTGCTCTTTAAATTTTTCTAAAAACTGTGCGATATCGTTATTTCCGTCAAAATCTTTATCTAACGCCATATAAATCCCCTGCAAAAAGTCCTTACTTTAATTAAACCACATTGGGGGGTATGTGTCAACTAATTTTAAGACGGCTTTTCTCTATCCAATTCCGCACAGCTCCCACCAAGTAAAACGACCCCGTGCACAATACAACTTTGGCCTTTTGTGACTCTTTGAGTGCCACTTGGTAATCCGGCTCAAAAGTAATATTGGGGGCATTTAGGGACTCCTTTAAATCCATCTTCGTTGCCCCGCGCATGGAAGGAGGGACCGTAACAATTACCCGTGCAAAATGCGGAACCAAAAGCGCAAGCATACGGGAAAAATCTTTGTCTTTCATAAACGCACACACCAACACGGGGTCCTGCTTGGCGTATGGAGTTTGTTTCCAAAATTCCACTAAATTTTCCACCGCTTGTGGATTATGTGCCCCGTCTAAAATAAAACAAGTTTTCCCTCTTTGGATACGCTCAAAACGCCCCGGCAGTTGCACTGTTTCAAATGCGCTCTTAATAGCATGTTGCGGTATATGCAATTGCTGCGTAGCCGCATACACCAAGCACGCATTTTGCGTTTGTTTGTTGCCCAGCAAATGTAGTTTCCACGTTTGCTTATCGGGCATCCGCAAGTGCGTAAATCCTTTTTCAAAATCACGACCGACCTCTCTACACACTTGCCCCACTTGTACCCAAGTAAGCGGTGCTTCTTGAACACGGGCTCTTTGTGTAAGTACCTCCGCCGCTTCTTGTGCAACTTCTCCACACAACACAGGCACGCCGGGTTTGATAATTCCGGCTTTTTCGCTGGCAATTTGGCAAAGGGTATCCCCTAAAATTTGCGTATGATCTAACCCAACCGAAGTAATTACGGACAATACCGGGTCACACACATTGGTAGGATCTTTACGCCCGCCAAGTCCCGTTTCCAACACTACGTACGCTGTTTGTTGTCTAGCAAAATAAACCAGTGCAGCCGCCGTTAACAATTCAAAGAAATTGAGCGGTTCTTGTTGTACAGCCAGCACCGTTTGCACAACCTCTTTAAATTCTTTTTTGCTAATTGCTTTACCGTTGATTTGAATACGCTCGGCTGGGGAAACCAGATGCGGGGACACAAACAACCCTGTCTTGTACCCGGCACAAGTAAGTGTGTGAGCCAAGAGCGTGCATAGAGTTCCTTTGCCGTTTGTTCCGGCTACATGAATAATTTTGTAATTATATTGCGGATTATTTAATCGTGCCAACAATTGCTTAAACGCAACTAAACCCGCACCGATCTGTGCAACCGTACGGGTTTGTAACTGCAAAAACCAGTTATTAAAATTCATTTTTATCGGGGTTGTAACGGCGGATAGTGGCACCTAACAGGGTAAGTTTTTGCTCCAATTTTTCATACCCGCGGTCAATGTGATACACGCGTTCCACTTCCGTTTCTCCCTCGGCACAAAGCCCCGCCATCACCAACGCAAATCCCCCACGCAAATCGGAGGCCTGTACATGAGCCGCGGAAAGTTTTTCCACTCCAGTAACACGTGCGACACTTTTCTCGGTATAGATTTGTGCGCCCATACGCACCAATTCCGGCGCGTGCATAAAGCGGTTCTCAAAGATATCTTCATCAATTTCCGCCGTACCGCTGCACAAACTCATTAATGTCATCCACGGGGCCTGCAAATCGGTGGCAAAGCCGGGATACGGCGCCGTGCGTACCCGTACCGGTTTAATTTCCCCGTCATAGGCGGGAATTCGCACGGAATTGTCGGTTACTTCTAATATAAAGCCGGCCTCGCGCAAATCGCTAAGCAAAATGGCGTTATGTTCCGGCACACAATCGGCCACGGTCACATCTCCGCGCGTGGCAGCTGCTGCCAATAAAAACGATCCTGTTTCAATGCGATCAGCCACCACCGTATGCTCTGCTCCGTGCAATGTTTGTACGCCCTGAACAATCAAACGGCCTTTGTCGTCGGTTTTAATTTGAGCACCCATTTTGTTAAGGAATAAAACAAGGTCATCCACTTCGGGTTCTTTGGCGGTATTTTCTAAAATCGTTTCGCCGGGAATAAGGGATGCACACATGAGCAAATTCTGCGTAGCACCTACGCTGGGGAAACGCAAAATAATTTGTGCCGGTTGCAACTTTTCTGTGCGGATAATGACGTTACCGGCTTTCACTTCGCACTCGGCGCCCAGTTGTTCAAATCCTTTTAAGTGGATATCCACCGGCCGTACGCCAATGGCACATCCACCGGGTAGCGGGATATCGGCTTCGCCAAAGCGAGCCAAAAGCGGACCGGCCACCCAAAAACTAGCGCGCATTTGCTTGACTAGTTCATAGGGCAAATCATTTTTCAACAGGCCATCGGCCTCTACGGTAACGGTATTATTTTGATAAGTAATTTTTTTGCCTAAATACTCCAAAATTTTAAGTGTAGTACGCACGTCACGCAAATTAGGCACACGATGAAGCACACATGTTGAATCGGTCAAAAGAGTAGCCACCAAAATGGGTAATGCTGCATTTTTACTGCCGCTGATGTGTACCGTACCGTTTAATTTTTTACCGCCTTCAATTAAAAACCGATCCATAAAATCTCCTAATTGCGTGTAGCAAATATAAAACGCTCTACGTTAAATATATCTTTTTTGACTTGTGCTTGCCAACCGATTTCTTGCAACCCCCGCGCCAGCGGCCCTGCTTGTCCGTCGTCAAGTTCCAAGGCCAACAGTCCCTTTGGATTCAAAAAGCTATCCGCTGCCTGACATAACGGCCGCGTAATTTCATAGCCATCTTCGCCGCCGTCCAATGCTAAACGTGGCTCGTGTTTTACTTCGCGCGTAAGTCCGTCCAAATTTTGCGTAGGAATATAAGGCGGGTTAGCAATAATTAAATCAAAGGTACCCATCACTTCTTCCCACAAATTACTTTGCAAGAGTTGTACACGTTCCTCTACTTTATGTTTGCGAATATTTTGCTGGGCCACTTCAAGTGCCTTTAGCGAAATATCTACTGCCAGTACGCGCGCGTTTGGGAATTTAACCGCCAGCGCCACGGCAATACATCCGCTGCCCGTACACATATCCAAAAACGTGTATTTCCCTTTCTTATCAAAATGCGCGGCTACTTGCTCTACCAAATCTTCGGTTTCCGGGCGCGGGGTTAGCACATCGGGCGTGACGATTATATCCAGTCCGCAAAAGGGTTGTTCTCCCGTGATATGCGAAAGGGGCTCGCCATTTTCTTTGCGGGCCAGCAAGCGTTCAAATTTTTCTTGATCTTTAGCGGAAATTTCAAAACCAGCATTTGCCAACACCCAGGTACGTGTAACACCCAGTACATGCGCCAACAGCCACTCACTGTTGGCTTGTGCCTCGTCACTATGGGCGGCAGTTAAGCGCGCTTGCGCGTGTGCTAAGAGTTGGGCAAGTGTCATTAGATTTGCAGATTTTTGAGTTTTTGCTCTACACGATAGGTACGCAAATCCGTCAAAATCGGCTCAATGTTTCCTTCCATAATTTCTAATAAATTATGATAGGAAATATTGGTGCGGTGGTCGGTCACACGGCTTTGCGGGAAGTTGTAGGTGCGGATTTTTTCCGAACGGTCCCCTGTTCCCACTTGGCTTTTGCGTTCGTCGTAGATTTCTTTGTTACGTTTTTCTTCTTCGATTTGGTAAAGTTTAGCACGCAACATAGCCAATGCTTTTTCGCGGTTGGCCCCTTGGTGGCGTTCTTCGCGGCAGGACACTACAATTCCCGTGGGTTTGTGCAAAATACGTACAGCGGTTTCTACTTTGTTGACGTTTTGTCCGCCGTGTCCGCCCGCACGGGAAGTTTCCAGTTCCAGGTCTTCGGGGCGGATTTCAATATCAATTTCTTCGGCCTCAGGCATAATCGCTACGGTAACTGTAGAAGTATGCACCCGTCCGGAAGTTTCCGTATCCGGTACACGTTGCACGCGGTGAGTGCCCGCTTCGGTACGTAACCAGGAATAGGCACCGTCCCCCTTAATAAACATACTCACATATTTGCACCCTTTGAGCCCGGTAGGAGTAAATTCCAAAATTTCGGTGGTCCAACCCTTGGTTTGTGCAAAGTGCTGATACACACGTAAAAGTTCCGCGGCAAAAAGGGCCGATTCATCCCCCCCCGCACCGGGGCGAATTTCTAAATAAATATTTTTAGAATCGTTCGGGTCTGGCGGGATTACTAAAATACGCAACTCTTTTTGAAGTTCCGGTAATTTGGCCTCTAATTCAGCCAGTTCATCAGCGGCCATTTTAACTAAATCTTTATCTTCGCCCGCTTCAATCATCGCACGGTCATCGGCAATGGCCTTTTGCGTTTGGGCGATTTCATTTTCTTTTTCAATAATCGGTTTTAAAAAAGCGTGGCGTTTGGCTTTTTTAGTCAGTTCGGCTCCGGACAAGTTGCCCGAATATAATTCTTTTTCCAGCGTTTGGAATTCTTGTGCGTATTTAGAGGTATCCATAAATCTCACCTATGAAAAAAGAGCAGACAACCCAAAGGTGTCTGCTCTTTTTATAAAGCGTGGCTATTTGGCTTTAGCTTCGGCCTTTTTTTCGGCTTTGGGAGCCGCTTTTTTGGCAGCCGGTTTTTTTACAGCGGCCTTTTTGGCGACCGGTTTTTTAAGTTTAGCTTTGGCCTTTACTTCAGTTTTGGGCTTGCGCACCATGGTTTTACCTTCAGTTTTAGCAAAGCGTTTGTTGAATTTTTCCACCATACCTTCGGTATCTAACAATTTTTGTTTACCGGTAAAGAACGGGTGGCAAGCGGAGCAAATGTCCAGCTTTAAGGTTTTAGCGGTAGAGCGGGTCATAAATTTGTTGCCGCAGGCACAAACCGCTTCTACGAATTCATACGTCGGGTGTAATTTTTCTTTCATGTTTCTTTCTTCCTTATCAAAATCTTATAGTTATTATAGCATATCTAGCGGGAAATTGGAAATGTTCCTCTTTCCCGCCCGACACTAAAATGCGTTTACTTCCATTTGCTTAAAGAAATCTTTGTTTGATTTCGTAGCCGTAAGTTTGGAAAGCAACATCGTCATCGCATCCACAGAACTAAGCGGAGCAAGTACTTTGCGCATAATCCACACTTTATTGAGTTCGTCCTCCGTAAGGAGCAAGTTTTCCTTGCGCGTAGAACTGCGGTTGATATCCACCGCCGGGAAAATACGCCGCTCGGAAAGTTTGCGGTCCAGCGTAAGCTCGCTGTTACCGGTACCTTTGAACTCTTCAAAAATAACTTCATCCATACGGCTGCCGGTTTCAATCATCGCCGTAGCAATAATGGTGAGCGAACCTCCTTCCTCAATGTTACGCGCAGCCCCCAAAAAGCGTTTGGGTTTTTGCAAGGAAGTGGCCTCTAAACCGCCGGTAAGTACGCGGCCGGAAGAAGGGGCCACGGTGTTATACGCACGCGCCAAACGAGTAATGGAGTCGAGCAAGATTACCACATCTTTGCCTTGTTCAGCCAGGCGTTTTGCTTTGTTAAGCACCATCTCGGCCACTTGTACGTGGCGATCAGCCGGCTCATCAAAGGTAGAAGCAACTACTTCGCCTTTTACACTGCGGCTCATATCGGTAACTTCTTCGGGGCGTTCATCAATTAAAAGAACCATAAGCACAGTATCTTTGTAGTTCTCGGCAATAGAATGCGCGATAGCTTGCAAGATCATGGTCTTACCGCTTTTGGGCGGAGCTACAATCAAAGCACGTTGCCCTTTACCAATTGGCGCAATCATATCAATTACGCGCTGAGTAATAGCGTTTTTATCGGTTTCCAAGGTAAAGCGTTCATTGGGGTGCAAGGGGGTTAAGTTCTCAAATAGCGGACGATTGTAGATTTTATCGGTTTCTACGCCATTTACTTTTTGCACTTGCAGCATGGCAAAGTAACGTTCGTTATCTTTGGGTGGACGAATAAGACCTTCTATCGTGTCTCCTTTACGAAGACCAAAACGTTTAATTTGCGAAGGGGACACATAAATATCGTCGCCGCTGGAAAGGTAGTTGTTTTCTTCTGAGCGCAAGAATCCAAATCCATCGGGCAGAATTTCAAGCACACCTCCGCCGTAAACAGAACCGTTTTGCTTGGCTTGAATGGCCATAATACGGCCAATGAGTTCTTGTTTGCGAAGACCGGAAATATCTTCTAAATTGTAATTGACCGCCAATTTAGTCAGTTCCGCTACGCTTAATTTGTTAAGTTCGCGCGCATCCATAAGTTTGGCACCGTTTGGTTGGCGCGGCGGTTGCTGGTTGTTATTATTGAACGAACGCTGTTGCGGACGATTGTTGTTGCGCATAGGGCGTTGTTCACGCGGTTTACTTTCCGCGGTAGCGGCCGGGGCCGAATTTTCTGCGACAGCCGTTTTGGCAGAGGCCTTAGCGGCTTTGGTTTCTTTGGCAGGTTTTGTAATTTTTTCCTGCGTTGTTTGTTCTTCCATGACTACTCCTATTGATGTGGTAATACTTCTAAAACTTTACAAAAACGTTCTACACTTTTTTTAAGTTGTGCTTTGGTGGTGTGGAAAAATACCACGTCAGCACGTTGCACTTTTTGCGCCTCAGACAACTGATGTTTAATACGCCGGTTATATTCAGCCCGGGTCAACTTGCGCTCTTTAAGCCGCGCGGGCAAGGTTTTAGGATCTGCCAATACCACAATATTCAACGTGGTAAATTTGTCCCATCCGGCCTCAAACAAAAGCGGGGCTTCTAGCACTACAAAACGTTTTTTACTCTTTTTAATTTGTGTGCGTACTTGCTTTAAAATAAGCGGATGTAAAATTTGCTCAAGCACTTTGCGTTTGGCTACATGTTGAAAAACTAACCGGGTAATTTCCGCTTTATCAGCCGTACCTAATGCCTTTTTAATCTTCTTAAGTACCGTAGGGCGTGTATAAAGTTCGCGCACAATTTCATCACACGAAAGGACTTGCACCCCGCCACGTGCGAAATATGCCAATGCAGTACTTTTGCCGCTAAGCATAGGGCCGGTTAATCCAATAATTGCTGTTGATTTTACGTAAGAACTCATCCTGCGATTTTTTCCAATTCGTACCAATTTTTACCTGCCTTGGCACTTACTAAGAGCGGCACACGCAACTTGACCGCATTTTGCATCAGTTCTTTAATTTGTGCCACACGGGAAGTTAGCTCCTCTTGCGGCAATTCAAAAATCAATTCATCATGCACCTGCATGAGCATATTGACCGAAGTATCGCGCAATGCATTGAATACATCAAGCATGGCTTTTTTAATAATGTCAGCCGACCCACCTTGCACAATAGTGTTAATGGCCGCACGCTGGGCAAAAGATGCCATACTGCCAATTCCCATATTAAACTCGGGCAAGTAACGCACATGGCCGAGCATCGTTTTGACATATCCGTTTTGACGGGCGAGTGCAATGTTCTTATCAATCCATTCACGCACTACGCGGTAATTCTTAAAATAATTGTCGATGTATTCTTTTGCTTCACGTAAAGATATGCCAAGTGATTGGGACAGGCCCATCGGTCCCTGCCCATATATGATACCAAAATTAATGGCTTTTGCGCTAGAGCGCATTTCGGGTGTGACCATCAGCGGCATCACGCCAAAGACCTGCGCGGCGGTTTGCGTATGGATATCGCCCCCTTCCAAAAAAGAATTAATTAGAATAGGGTCCTGGCTCTCATGTGCCAGCACACGCAAATCAATCTGCGAATAGTCCACACTTAAAAGCACATGTCCCGGTGCTGCGCAAAAAGCACGGCGCAACTGGCGTCCTTTTTCGGTACGCACAGGAATGTTTTGCAAGTTCGGGCTAGAACTCGACAACCGCCCCGTTACTGTTCCGGTTTGATCCAGGTATGAATGAACAATATTATTTTCATCCGCAAGCAACAATAAATTATCCACGTAAGTGGACTTGAGTTTGCTACTGGTGCGGTAGTCCAAAATAGTGCGCGCAATGGGATAGGCCTCGGCAATTTCTTCCAGCACGGACTCGTCGGTAGAATACCCGGTTTTGGTCTTGCGCACAGGGGGGATTTTCATTTCTTCAAATAAAAGCACTCCTAGTTGTTTGGGAGAATTGATGTTGACCGGATAGCCGGCTTGTGCGTCAATAGTTTTTTGGCATTGCTGCATTTCCTGTTCCAAGAGGACTTTAAAACTTTCTAGCCACCCCGGGTCAATGCGAAGGCCTTTCCATTCCATATCCGCCAGCACAATCATCAACGGCAGTTCCAACGAACGGTAAAGTTCATATTGACCGCTTTTTTTAAGTTCGGCGGTTAATTTTTCTTGCAACGGCCAGATAAATTGATTGTAAGTAGCTAGTAACGAAACGGGATCTTCTTCACTTACGGTAGCGGAAAAATAGTGTGCACACGCTCCGCTAAAACTTAAATCACCCGACGGATCTAAAAGATATTTCGCCAACCGTCCATCAAAACAATTCAAGAAGTGTCCGTTTAAATTCAAGTCCAACAAACGCAACGTCAATTTTAAATCATAGCCGATTTTTTCAATGGCATCATTTAAGAAAATTTGTTTAAGCGTTTCTAATTCCCAGGGCTGCACATCAGCCACCGGCACAATGGCGGCTTCTTGGGCGTTAAGCCCCACCACCACCGATTCTTCGTCAGCATGCACAAACACACGCGAGGCAATTTGCGCGCGCTTAAGGACCTCCCCCAATGCCAATTTTTGCACAGGAGCAGGTGCTTTAAACAGTACCGGTTCAGGTGCACTGCGAGGTACAAGTTCAAGTAAATTTTTAAATTCGTACTGTGCAAATAATTTACTTAACTCAGCGCTTTGCGCCAAATGCACGCGGTAATCATCCAACACAAAAGGCATAGACAAACTATGATCAAATACAACGAGTTGCTTGGAAAGCAGGGCACTCTCTTCGCTGGCCAGTAACTTTTTGGCAAGCGCAGGTTTTAATTGTGGGTCATCATGATGGGCGGCACGCAAAATATCTTCCAAATGCCCAAATTTATTAACAAGTTCCACCGCACTTTTGGGGCCGATCCCCGCCGCGCCGGGCACATTATCCGACGAGTCCCCCACCAACGAAAAATAATCCGGCAGAAATGCGGGAGGCACACCAAATTTTTCAACAGCCGCTTCGGGCCCTTTAATAGCATCCTTACCGGCCGGCCAAATAGAAATCCACTCATTTAGAAATTGATAAACATCTTTATCGGTAGTCACCAGCGCGCTGGACACTTGTGCTTTGGCGGCCTGTCGCGCTAAAAAAGCCATCAGGTCATCGGCCTCAATTCCTTGTTGCGCCACTACGGTAAGCCCCAACTGGGCTACTAAATCGCGTGCAAGTTGCAACTGACGCACCAATGCGTCATCGGGTGTAGAGCGGTTGGCTTTATACGCGGGCAACAATGCCTTGCGCCGGGCACAACCACCGGGGGAATCAAAACATACGGCCACATAATCGGGGTGCTGGGTGTTGAGCATTTTTAAAAGCCAACGCAAAAACCCATAGAGTGCCCCTACTTCCAACCCGGTAGAAGTAGATAACTTGGGCAACGCATGATAATTGCGGTGCAAAAAGTTATGGGCATCAATCAAATAAAACTGTGGCGTAGGTTGTGTCATATTATATATAAGGAAAAGGAAAGAATTTCCCGCCTTGGCTGGCAAAGCGGGAAATGAAAGGATTAGTTAAGCAGTGCGTCTAGTTTAGCAGCCAGGGCATCTTTGGATTGCAATCCCCCCGCTTGGAATACCACCTGTCCATTCTTAAACGCAATCAAAGTAGGCACGGATGAAATTTGATATTTGCCCGCAGTATTCATTCCTTGGTCCACATCCATTTTGCAGACCTTTACCTTACCGGCATAGTCGTTGGCCAATTGTTCTACCACCGGGGCGAGCATACGGCACGGTCCGCACCAGGTTGCCCAAAAGTCCACAAGCACGGGCTCTTTGGCGTTTAATACTTCTTCTTCAAAATTTGCATCCGTTAAAATTACTTCACTCATAAGTTCCTCACAATACATCTATAAAATCAGTATAGCAAAAACAAGCGCGTTTTGGGAAAAAATCCCCCGGGTGCACAACCCCGGGGAATTTTTTTCATCTTTATTAGATTGAACTTTTAAGATCTACCGCCGGGTCTACCGGGTCTACCGCCGTTTCCATTAGTATTCCCATTAGTATTTCCGCCGGCCGGCACTATATGAAGTTCTTTCCATCGATAGCAGGCACCCGGATAATAGGGTTCCGCCCCATGCAGAGGGCCAAAGCCGGTTTCGCCGTTTTGTCCAATTATAGCACATCTAACGTACGTGGCTCTTTCAGAAATACACTCCGTGGGGCCGCTATAACCGGCAGGCACTGTCATACCGGCAGCTATTCCAGCAGGGCAGTTAGGTTGTTTGGGGTTATTCGTTACCTCCCACGCATCCCATATCGGATGTATAATTTCTTCGTAACACACCACTCCCCCGTTCGTCAAATGGCCCCAACCTGTGTATGAAGCAGCACCGGGTAATTGAACATATTCGCACGATCCGCCTGTAATTTGTCGGGGCGCTACTACTTCTTCCCATACATATTGAGTTCCAGAGCCACATTCGCCCGTCCATTCTCCGGCGGTCCAATTTCCGGTTGCAGTATCACATGTGTAGGTTCTTGTTTGCGTTCCTTCTCCCTCTGCACACGGTTGCGTTTCATCAGCAGGTTTACTATTACAACGACAATCGGCCTTTTCTTCCGGCGTCAAACTAACCGATTCTTCAAAATTTTCCCACTTACCATTTACGCATTTTTTCCCTTTGCTTGTACCACAGGAAGATTCAACGTCCTTTTTCTCTCCGTCCTCACAATCCTTCTTTTGTGTACAGCCGGAATAGTCGGCCTCATAGGTACAATTCGCAGTAACCCGATTCCACGCAGTTCCTTCATAACCTTCCGGACAAGGAATCTGCTCCTCTTGCAAGGTACATTCCGGAGTGTTGATGCCGTGACAACCGGAATAGTCGGCCTCATAGGTACAATTCGCAGTAACCCGATTCCACGCAGTTCCTTCTTTACCTGCCGGACAAGGGATCTGCTCGTCAGTAAGTTCACAACCTTCCGGTATCACTGGTGTTTCTATTCCGGCTGTTCCCACATTCTGTGCCGCGCACTCACCGGAAGGATCGTTGATTTGCGCAAGATATGCATTATCGCAACTTGCATACTTGCCAAGCGCATTACAACCACTCCCTTGGCAACAAATTCGTCCATTTCTATATCCCATAAACAACTGATACGCGTTGTCGGTCTTGGTGGCATGTAAACCGCTGGCCAATAATTCGTATTGGTAATTAGCTCCCGAATGGGCAGGCCAAGATGACAACTCGCTGGTTGCACCTGTGTAGCTTTTATCCAATGCACAGCGTGCTTCTTGCTCGGTACGTATGGCACGCATAATATTTTCGGCTTCTGTTATTTTGTGTTCTTCAATAACGTGGGTAAATTTCGGTAATACTACTGCCGATAATACACCGATAATTACTACTACTACCAGTAATTCGGTCAATGTAAATGCTTTCTTTTTCATGATTTCTCCTATTGGTATTATAGAACTACGTTTATTATTAGTATAGAATAAGTAAATTTTTATGTCAACACAACAGACACCGTCCGCTGCACATGCTATTACAATTTTTTTCTTTACAGTTGCAAAGTATTGTAAAATAAGGAAAGAGGAACGTGCTATGAAAGACAAAGTATTTTGTGTAGTTACGCCGGCAGCCCGCGTATATTATAAAGCCACCCCGGTGGCAAAAGAATTTTTAGACAAAGACCACAACGTCATTAATACTACCGGGCAAATCCCCGATGGCACCGTGGCGGAATTTTCGGTTTCTTCTATTACCACTAAAAATTTTGAAAACGGCAAATTACACGGGAAATTAGAAATTATTGACCTGACCGACCAAAGCGTTACCTTTAGTGAAGAATACGACCACGGGCAACTGGTACACGTAACCGAACAGACCATTCCGCCCGTAGTGCCCGCCAACCAAGAAGATAAGGCCTCCCCCATTTATCCCGGTACCGTGATGAAAACCACCTCGGATATGCGTGCGTTTTACGTAGAAGGTAAGCAAATTGCCCAAGAAACGCTTTCCTCCAATGGCGCCACATTGGAACTATTAGGGGATATACCCGATGGTGAAGTAAAAGAATTTAGCGAAAACGGCAAATTAAAAACGGAAGCAATTTACAAAAATAATAAATTACATGGTACCCTCACGCGCTACACGGATGAAGGGGACCTGTTATGTAAAGAAACCTACGAAAACGGCGTGCTCAAAGGGCCGGCCGAATATTATTCTTATGTGAAAGACGGTTTCTTGTGTACCACTTGCAACTATAAAAATGCCGTGCTTGACGGGGAATTAACCATCAAGCAAAAAGACGGCACCTTGCGCGAAAAAGCTGTTTATGCGAAAGGACGTCTCAACGGGCCGCGCACCACCTTTTATACCACGGGCGACAAAGAATCCATCGAAACCTGGAGTGAAGGCAAACTGCAAGGAGAACGCACCTTGTTCTTCCCCACCGGGCAAGTGTGGTGCAAAGAAAACTACCGCAACGGCCGCTTGGACGGAGAACGCAGCGAATTTTTTGTCAATCAAAAACCTCGCCTCACCGAATTTTATTCCGAGGGCTTGCTGGATGGCAAACGCGCTATGTATGATGAACAGGGCACGCTGCTTACCAGCGAGGAATTTCATTGGGGAAATGTGGTGCATAATACGGAGAATAATCCGCTATGAAACGCACCCGTTTTTGCCCTGCTAAAGTAAATTTATTTTTGGAAGTTACCGGTAAACGCCCCAACGGCTATCACGAATTAGCCACCCTGTTTGCCAAAATTGACTTAGGCGACCGCATCACCGTAGATGCCGTACCCGCCAAAAAAACCTCTATTTCGCTACAGGTTACCGGTCCGCGTCGCGCGGGTATTCCCACGAATGCACATAATTTAGTGTGTAAATCCGCACAAGCGTTTTTAGATTATTACTGCCTGCAAGCACACATACAATTAACCCTGGAAAAACACGTCCCCACCGGCGCCGGTCTAGGAGGGGGCTCTTCCGATGCGGCCGGCGTGCTGCTTTGTCTGTGCGATATCTTCCACAAAAACCCGATGGATTTAGTGGAAGTAGCTGCTAAACTGGGGGCCGATGTTCCTCTTTTCCTTTATCCGCAAACGTTTTTAAAAGGGGAAGGTATCGGTGAAAAATTAACCCCACTGCCCGCAGCGGAAAATTTGCCTTATTTACTGCTGATTTATCCAGGTACAGCGGTATCCACCAAACAAGTTTTTGCACGCATGCATGTTCCCTCCACGGCGGATATATTGACAAATACCGCTAAATTAGATAAACTGATAGATGCTGTTGGAAAAGGGCTCCCCGCCAAAGAATGGGGGCCATTGCTCTTTAATAGATTAGAAGAATTTGTTCTCCCGTTTGTGCCTTGCGTTAATGGAACTTTGCACCTGCTACAACAGGCAAACGAAGGAACAGGTATTATGTCTGGCTCTGGTTCTACCGTGTTTACATTAGTTGGCACTAAGCAACATGTGCAAGAACTTGCAGCAAAGCTGCAACATGCAAAGATACTGGTGTTTCCAGTTTCTTTTTACAGAGGGCCAACAAATGCAGATTACGGAGATAAAAGTTCATCTCATGGATGAAGAACGCCTTAAAGCGTTTGTGAGTGTAACGTTTGACAATTGCTTTGCCGTGCGCAATATGAAAGTAGTGGAAGGGCAAAACGGACTGATGTTATGTATGCCCTCGCGCAAGGCCGCGGATGAAACACACAAAGATTTAGCGCATCCAATTACGCAGGAGTTTCGCCGCTATTTGGAAGAACACATCTTGCAAGCGTATTACACAGAATTAAATAAACGCGAACAATTAACAACGGTTGACCGTCCATTTGTACGATAAAATTTAATTCCGGATGGTGAAATGGTATCACTACTGGTTTTGGTCCAGTCATTCTAGGTTCGAGTCCTAGTCCGGAAACCAAATCTAAGGGAGCTCCTTTGGGGGCTCCCTTAAATTTTTTCCGGAAGCGGGCAAACTGCTTTGCCCGCGGCTAGGACTCGAAAGCCGGAGCGATGTTTTTGTTTGAGTGCGAGCCGCACCGGCGAAGCGCGAAAGGCAAAAACCGCGAGGCGGGGTCGCGAGCGCCGCACGTCAGTAAGGCGACTTGTGACCGAGTCATCAATTTTTTCCGGAAGCGGGCAAACTGCTTTGCCCGCAGCTAGGACTCGAAAGGAACTTCCTTCATAAAATGCATTTTCCACGCTTTCCCTACGGACACGCCACGTGCACCCTATCTTCAATCGGCAAGAACGTTTTATCGGGCGCTTGTTTCGATAATGTTACGCCAAAGGGCATCTGCGCAATTAGTTTCCAATCCAGGGGCACATGGAATTGCCGATGCACTTCCAAATCCACCAGTGGATTATAATGTTGCAAACTCGCACCCATCCCGTTTTCGGCTAGTGCTGTCCATACTGCAAATTCGGTCATGGCATTGGCCTGATACGCCCACAACGGAAAATGTTCTTTATAGGTAGGAAATTGCGCCTGCAATCCTTCTACCACGCTCCAATCTTCAAAAAATAAAATAGTCCCGTATGCTGCCGAAAACGCCGCCAGTTTTTCTTCGGTTGGAGCAAATTTCTCGGGTGGAACAAGCGCTTGCAATTCGTGTTTTGCAATTTGCCAAAATTGCTGATGTCGCGCTCCACACAATAAAAGCACACGCGTGCTTTGGCTGTTAAACGGGCTGGGCGTGTGCAACACGCATTGTTGTATTAACCGGATAATTTCTTCTTTGGGCAATGTGCTTTTATGGGTCAAGTCATAGCGGCTGCGGCGCTGTTTAATCAGGTTTAAAAAATCTTGTTTCATAATTTTCCCCTCCTGTGTGCTAGTAGGATAGGAGTTTTGTTTTCTCCCGTCAACCAAGAAAATTAATTAGAAGATTTTCCCTTTACGTAAACCATTTTCCATCTAAGCATTAAGAGCTAATTTCAAAAAAAATCTTGAATTTTGAAAAAAAATACGTATACTTATATATAGGGTATATTGCTCTTTAATGTAAAATTTACAGAGAAAAGGACAGTTTATGAATAAAGGTTTCACGCTTATTGAATTACTTGTTGTAGTACTCATTATTGGTGTTTTGGCATATGTTGCGATTCCTCAATATCAAAAAGCCGTTGAACGTGCACGCATGGCAGGAGTGGTGCAAGTTCTGGGGGACTGGGCTAAAGCGCAAAGCGTGTATTATACGCAACATAATATTTTTGCCGACGACATCAACGTGAGTGATATGACAATTCCTAAACCAAAAAATGCTTTTAATTATCAAATGGGGGATGGCCCCGATGACTCAATCGCGCTGGTCGCCACACGCGCGCAGGGAATCTTTCAGGGAGGGAAAATAGGAATAGCCGTCATGCCAGATGGCTCTATCCTGAAACTCTGCCAAGACCCTGTGGGCAAAACCGGTTTCTGTACGGCAGCTCAAACAGCCGAATACCTGACCCCAAGCGCGCAACGAAACAACAACGACCTCGTTATTGAACCTGCGATCTTGGTTTGTGAGAATTGTTACGTTGATATCGTTAAGATAGAACCTTTGAAGTAACCATCATAAAATCCGATAATAATCCCCGGCTTATGCCGGGGGTTATTTTTTGTAAAGTAGTGAATTTGAAATAATGTTAAAGTTATAGCTCATGTGAGGCAACAACGCGCCGGGCGAAATTACGAAGAAATACCCCCGGCGGGAGTTCCCCTGCGCAACAACGCAGTGTTTTCA